>VOFH01002951.1_pt1 | contig 555803 bp, 506 predicted proteins | sample 5384091 | NCBI WGS metagenome assembly VOFH01 (sample SAMN12384727, study PRJNA508395) | human gut metagenome | isolation source: healthy gut G | host: Homo sapiens
GGTCGCCGTATTTCAGCGCCGCGATGGCGATGCAGCGAGCTGTGGCGTCCAGCTCGTCCTCGGGGACGGTCTGGTTCTCGCGGATTTTGTCCGTGACATAGGTCACGATGTCGGCAATGAGCGTTTCCAGACGCATGACGCCGCCTGCGCGGGTCTTGAAGGGCTTGCCGTCCTTGCCGTTCATCGTGCCGAAGCCGATGTGCTGCAGCTCCGTCTCCGGCGGGACGAGATGGCCCTTGCGCGCCGTGCGGAACACCTGCTCGAAGTGCAGACTCTGGCGCTTGTCCGTCAGGTACAGCAGCTTGTCCGGATGGTAATCCTCCATGCGCTGCACGATGGTGGCCAGGTCCGTCGTGGCGTACAGCGTCGCGCCGTCGCTCTTGACGAGGATGCACGGCGGCAGCTCCTTGCGGTCGCCCTCCTCGGCCACGGGCACGACGAGCGCGCCCTCGCTCTCGACAAGCACGCCCTCGGCCTTCAGCTTCTCGAGCATCGGGGGGATGTAGGGCTGCGCGTCGCTTTCGCCTTTCCAGATGTCGAAGCTGACGTTCAGATTGTCATAGTTCTTACGCAGATCGGCCACGGAGACCTGCATGATGTGGCGCCACAGGGCATAGTAGCCGGGACGGCGCTGCTGCACGGCAAACGTGATCTCGTGAGCGCGGGCGGCGAAGGGCTCGTCCTCCTTCGAGCGGGCGCTGGCCGTGGGGTAGATCTCCTCGAGCTCGGAGATCGTGAACGGCGCTTCCTCGGGATACGGGCCGGTGAAGCTCTCGTCAAAATAGGGCAGGTCCGGCTTGCGGCGCTCCAGCTCGGCGATGATCAGGCCAATCTGCAGGCCCCAGTCGCCCAGATGGATGTCGCCGACGACGTTGTCGCCGAAGTAGCGGTAAATGCGCTTGATGCTCTCGCCGATGATGGCGGAGCGCAGGTGGCCGATGTGCAGGGGCTTTGCCACGTTCGGCCCGCCGTAGTCGAGCACGACGCTGCGGGGCCGGCCTCCGTCATCTTCACGCCGTCGGCGCGCTTGGGCGCTTCGACATCGCCGGAGATCTCGAGCAGCTCGCGCACGCCCTTGACGATCGTCCTGGGCACGATGCCGTGCGCGGCGTTGTAGGCCGCCTGCTTGGCGCGGCGGCGGTTGGTCTCCATGATGGCCGCGTGCATAGCGGCCGTCTCCTTATCCGCGTACATGATGACCGTGCCCTCGGCGTTGCGCGCCGCGCGGCCGATCGTCTGGATGAGGCTCGTCTCGCTGCGCAGAAAGCCCTCCTTGTCCGCATCGAGGATCGCCACGAGCGACACCTCCGGCAGATCCAGTCCCTCGCGCAGGAGGTTGATGCCGACGAGCACGTCAAACGCGCCCGTGCGCAGGTCGCGGATGATCTCCATGCGCTCGATCGCGCCGATGTCGTGGTGCAGATACCGGCAGCGGATGCCCGCGTTCGTGAGGTAGGCCGAGAGATCCTCGGCCATCTTCTTCGTGAGCGTGGTCACGAGCGTGCGTTCGTTTTTGGCAATGCGGGCGTTGATCTCGCCGATGAGGTCGTCGATCTGCCCCTCGATGGGGCGCACGAAGATCTGCGGGTCAAGCAGACCGGTCGGCCGGATGATCTGCTCGGCGATCTGGCCCGCATGTTCGCGCTCATAATCGCCCGGCGTGGCCGAGACATAGATGGCCTGATGCACCCGCTGCTCAAATTCCTCGAATTTCAGCGGGCGGTTATCGTACGCGCTCGGCAGGCGGAAGCCGTACTCGACGAGCGAGTCCTTACGCGCACGGTCGCCGCGATACATGGCGCGCACCTGCGGCAGCGTGACGTGGCTCTCATCGACAAAGAGCAGAAAATCCTTCGGAAAATAGTCCAGCAGCGTCATCGGCGCGCTGCCGGGGGCGCGGCCGCTGATGATGCGCGAGTAGTTCTCAATGCCGGAGCAGTAGCCGAGCTCCTGCATCATCTCAATGTCATAATCCGTGCGCTGGCGGATGCGCTGCGCCTCGAGGAGCTTGCCCTGCTGCTCAAACGTTTTCACGCGCGCATCGCACTCGGCGCGGATCTCGCCGATGGCGCGCTCCATCTTTTCATGCGTCGTGACATAGTGCGACGCGGGATAGATCGCCACATGGCTGAGCGTGCGGATGGGCGCGCCGGTGACGACGTTGATGTCCGAGATGCGGTCGATCTCGTCGCCGAAAAACTCCACGCGCACGGCATGGTCGGACGAATAGGCCGGAAAAATGTCGATCGTGTCGCCGCGGACGCGGAACATATTGCGCGCGAAGGCGATGTCGTTGCGCTCATAGCGGATATCGATGAGCTTGCGCATGAGCTCCTCCGGGTCACGCTGCTGACCGGTGCGCAGCGAAATGACCATGTTGGCATAGTCGATCGGGTCGCCGAGACCGTAGATACACGACACGGACGAGACGACGATCACGTCCCGCCGCTCAAACAGGCTCGACGTGGCCGAGTGGCGCAGACGCTCGATCTCATCGTTGATGGAGGCGTCCTTTTCGATGAACGTGTCCGTGTGCGGGATGTACGCCTCCGGCTGATAGTAGTCATAGTAGCTGACAAAATACTCCACGGCGTTGTTCGGGAAAAACTCCTTGAACTCGCTGCACAGCTGCGCCGCGAGGATCTTGTTGTGCGCGAGCACGAGCGTCGGCCGCTGCACACGCTCGATGACCTTGGCCATCGTGTACGTCTTGCCGGAGCCGGTCACGCCGAGCAGCACCTGCTCGTCAATGCCGTTTTCCACGCCCTGCGCAAGCGCGTCGATCGCCTCGGGCTGATCGCCCGACGGCTCGTAGGGCGAAACGACTTCAAAATCCGGCATGACACGGCCTCCTTTTACAAAATTAGAATCAGAATATTATACCACCATACGCCCTGTTTCACAAGCGAAAAGCGCCCGGAAGCAGCTGCTTCCGGGCACATACGGTTTCCATCTGCAATTATTCGCCGAAATCGAGCACGCGGCGCATGCGGATGAGCGTCAGGCGGTTGCGGATGGCAGCCGAAACGCTGAGCATATCCTCCGACAGAGCCGGGTCGATACCGATCTGCTCGGGCTTGTAGAACGCGCCGAGCTTCTCGCACAGGGCGGCAAGCTCCTCGGCCGAGGGGATCTCGGCGATGATGGCGCGGATCTCGTCCCAGTGGTCAACGATGTTCTGCGGATCAAAGGTGCCGAGCACGTCGTTCTCGTTCTCCTTCATGATGCCGTCGGCGAGGGGGCCGAATTTCTCGTCCACCCATGCGCGGGTCAGGGGCTCGAAGGGCTTGGCCTTCGGCGTCGGGAGCGAGGCAAGGTAATGGTACTCCTTGGCGCACAGGTACGTGCCCACACCGACGCACTGGCCGTGCATGCCGTGCGCATTTTCAAAGCGCGGCGGCTTCATCTCCACAAGGTGCGCCATCAGGTGCTCGGCGCCGGACGCAGCGCGGGAGTGGTTGAGCAGCTGCATGGTCAGGCCGGAGATCATCTGCGCCATGGTCATGGCCTCAAAGTCCGGCTTGCCGCCGGCCGCCATATCATCGGCAGCCTTGCGCATAATGGTCAGCGCCTCCTCGGCGAGATCGGCGACCATGGGGCAGTAATACTCGCCCGAGACGAGGTGTGCGATCTTCCAGTCCGCGAGCGAAATGTACTTTGCCAGAATGTCCGAAATGCCGCTCACGGTCAGCCACAGGGGCGCACCGGAGACCACGTTCAGGTCGCAGACGACGAGCGCCGCAGCCTGCATGGGGATGGACTTTTTCTGACCGTCGATGATGATCGAGCAGATGTTGGCCGTGAAGCCGTCGGAGCTCGCAAGCGTCGGCACGGCGACGAACGGGATGCCGAGCTGGTACGCCGGGTAGCGGCCGAAGTCCATGATCGTGCCGGAGCCGACCGCGACGATCACGTCCGGATGGTCGAGCTGGCGCATCATGTCCTCGATCATCCCCTTCTCGGAGTGAAGCCCCTCAGCATTGAGAACGATCTCCTGATCGGCGCGCACATGCTTGAGCGTCGGAAGATTATACGTGTTCGTGTCATAGATGACAGCGCGCTTGCCGGTCAGGCCGACCTCGTCCATATACTGGTCGAACTTGTCGAGCGCGTCATACTCCACGACGACCTTCTTCGTCTCCAGGGTGTGCTCGCGGCCGCACTTACAAGGGCCGACATACTTGCTGCAATCGAGAATCATGCAAAAATCGCTCCTATCTAAAGATTGAATTTCCGTTTACCAGCATATTGATTTTTCACGCCAAAGTCAAGCCCCGCAGCAGAATAACCGGTTCAAAATACAGAAAACGTTCCATTTTTGTTTTTGATAAAAATCGTTCATTCAAAACTTTCACCCTCCGTTCCGGCGGCAACGGTTGCAAAAGCCGAGCAGGCGGTGTATGATGTCAAAGCTACGCTGCGGCGTGTTTCGACGCCGCTCATCGGCAGGCGCTCAGCCGCACTGCCGCAATTTTTTGATTCCGGACGGTGATTATTTATGGAACTGACTGCGATCGCGCAGTGGCTCAACACCGCGTTTGCAGGCTATGACTACGCCATTTTGCAGGCGCTACACAAACTTGCCGAGGCCGCGGGCGGGGTTTTAACGCCGCTGTGCTACATCATCACGCTGCTGGGCGAGAAGGGCATCCTCTTTCTCGTGCTCGGCATCGCGCTGATGCTCTTTCCGAAAACGCGCAAGGCGGGCATCTGCATGTTCGGCGCCGTGTGCTGCGGCGCGCTCATCACGAACTTCTGGCTCAAGGACTTTGTCGCCCGGCCGCGCCCGCTGACGGTGGAACCTTTCCGCACCTGGTGGCAGGCTGCCGGCGCCTATGCCGAGAGCGAATACTCCTTCCCCTCCGGCCATGTAACGGCCGCGATGGCCGGTGTGACCGCGCTCGTGCTCACGGGCAAAAAGCCCGCGCGCTACTGGGCGTTTCTGTTTGTGCCGGTGATGGGCATCGCGCGCAACTACCTCATGGCGCACTACCCGTCCGACGTGCTCGGCGCGATGATCGTCGGTCTGGTCGCAGCCACGATCGCCTACGCGATCACGCTGCTCATCTACCGCATTGTGTCCGCGCACCCGGACAATCGCTTCTGCCGCTTCGTCCTGCACGGCGGCATCGGCAGCAAAAAAGATCGGCAGGCCGCCTGAGTCTGCCGGAAGAAAGAGCCCGCCCCGCACGGCTGTGCGGGGCGGGCTTTGCTATGCTCTTATGCTTCGGCGGGCGGATTCTCCGCGGCCTTGGCGCGGATATCATCGATGACCTTGCGGCAGCGCGCAGCGTTGTACACGACCGGCACGGGGTAGTTGGGGTTGGCCTCGGCCAGTGCCCAATCGATGATCTGCGGGATGTCGGCTTCCTGAATGAAGTCGAAGCCCTTCGGGATGCCCATGCGCTCGTTCATGGCATAGATCTCCGCGATAAAGGCCTGCGCCTTCTCGGCATCCGTGCCGTCGGTCCTGACACCGGCGATCTCGCTCAGGCGCGCAAGTCTCGGATATACGGCCGCGCCGTAGTCCTCCAGAACGATCGGCAGGATGACCGCATTGGCAAGGCCGTGCGGGGTGTTATACAGGCCGCCGAGCGTGTGCGCGATGGCGTGCACATTGCCGACACCGGCGCGGGAGAACGCGAAGCCTGCCTTGAAGGCGGCGATCATCATGTTCTCGCGGGCCTTGAGATCCTCGCCGTGCGCGTAAGCGACCTCGAGGTTATCGAAGATGAGCTTGACGGCCTCTTCGGCGAGGCGCAGGCTCTCCTTGGTGTTGTACGTCCAGCTGATGTACGCCTCGATCGCGTGGGTGAGCGCGTCCATGCCGGTGGTCGCGGTCGTGCGCGGCGGCAGGCCGACGGTCAGCTCCGGATCGAGAATGGCATACAGCGGCATGAGCTTGAGATCCATGAGCGCGTACTTGTGGTGCGTCTCGCTGTCGGTGATGACGGCGGCGATCGTCGTCTCACTGCCGGTGCCGGACGTCGTCGGAATGGCGACGATCGGCGGCACGGTCTTGCCGACACGCATGACACCGGCCATGTCGTTGCAGCTCTTTTTCGGGCAGGCAACGCGGGCAGCCGCACCCTTGGTCGCATCCATCGGACTGCCGCCGCCGAGAGCGACGAAGCCGCTGCAGCCGGTCTCCACGTACTGTGCGCGGATCTTTTCGACCGTGGTCACGGAGGGGTTGGCCTCGACCTCGCTGAACACCTCGTAGGGCATACCGGCCTCCTCGAGCGCCGCGAAGAGCTTCGGTCCGAGCGACTTGACCACGTGCGAACCGGTGACGACCATGACCTTTTCCACACCGCACTTGCCGAGCACGTCCGGTACCTGTTTAAGACAGCCGGCACCGGAGAACACGATCGGCTTGCGCCAATGCAGGCAGCGCATACCGATGTCAAACACCTGCTGATAGGTGCGGTAATAAGCTTTTTTCAATCCATCCATAATGTGTTTCCTTCCCTCCGCTGCACCGGCGGATCTATCAATTTCCCATCCCTTTTATACTACTGATTTGCAGGAATTTGTCAAGCATTTTGTGCAAAAGATGACAATCCTTCCGTTCACCCGCACATCAGAGCATATCCGCAAGCCTGCGCCCCATGAGCACGCCCATGGCCGAGGCCATCATCAGGCCGCGCGTCCAGCCAGAGGAGTCACCCAGGCAGTGCAGACCGGGCACGTTCGTATTGAGCGCGTCGTCCATGGCGATGCGGTTGCTGTAAAACTTCAGCTCCGGGGAATACAGCAGCGTCTCATAGGCGGCGAAGCCGGGCACGACCTCATCCATGGCCTTGATGAAGTTGATGATGTTGAGCATGGCGCGGTACGGCATGGCGGACGTGATGTCGCCAGCAACGGCGTCCGGCAGTGTGGGGCGGACGTTCGACTGCGCAAGCTCCTTCTGCCACGTGCGCTTGCCGTCGAGGATATCGCCGAAGCGCTGCACCATGATGTGGCCCGCGCCGAGCATATTCGTCAGCTCACCGACCTTCTGTGCATAGGCGATCGGCTGGTTGAACGGCACGGAGAAATTGTGCGAGCAGAGGATGGCCAGATTCGTGTTGGGCGACTTGAGCTCCTTATACGCATGACCGTTGACGACGGCGAGATCGTTGTCGTAGTTCTCCTGCGAGACGAAGCCGCCGGGGTTCTGGCAGAACGTGCGCACCTTGTTCTTAAACGGTGCGGGATAGCCGATGAGCTTCGACTCATAGAGCACGCGGTTGACAGACTCCATGATCTCGTTGCGCACCTCGACGCGCACGCCGATGTCGACCGTGCCGGGCTTGTGCTCCACACCGTGCTCAAGGCAGGTCTTTTCCAGCCATTCCGCGCCGCGGCGGCCGGTGGCGATGACGGTGTGCCTGGCCTCGATGGTATAGTCCTGATGCGCATCGTGTGCCACAACACCGCAGCAGCGCCCGTCGCGCACGATGACATCCTCGCACGTGCAGCCGAAGAGCATCTCCACGCCGTGCTCGCGCAGGTAGTTTTCAATGCCGAGATACACCTCGTGTGCCTTTTCCGTGCCAAGGTGACGGATCGGGCAGTCGACCAGACGCAGGCCCGCGCGGATGGCGCGCGTGCGGATCTGCTTGATCTCCTCCGTATTCTCCAGACCCTCGACGTGCTCGTCCGCGCCGAACTCCAGATAGATGCTGTCGGCATAGTTGATGAGATCCTGCGCCTTCTGCTCGCCGATGAGGGTGGGCAGGTCGCCGCCGACGTCGCTGCACAGTGAGAGCTTTCCGTCCGAAAACGCGCCCGCGCCGGAGAACCCGGTCGTAATGTGGCAGTACGGCTTGCAGTTCATGCACTTGCCGGTCTTGGCTTTCGGGCAGCGGCGGTTTTCAATGGCCTGCCCCTGCTCGATCATGACGATCTTTTTCGGAGTGCCGCGGCGCAGCAGCTCCAGCGCCGTGAAAATACCGGCAGGGCCGGCGCCGACGATAACGACATCTGCGTTCATGAAGGGTTCCTCCTTAATTTGATCCGGTCGGTGTTTGTGATCCGTTTTCCTTGATATCCACGCGCCGCAGACGCAGCAAAGCACAGCAAAAACACCGCACTTCGTGCGGTGTTTTTGCTGTGTGTGGTTCTCAATCTGGAGCGGGCAACGAGATTCGAACTCGCTACCTCCACCTTGGCAAGGTGGCGCTCTGCCAAATGAGCTATGCCCGCATTTCGTGAATGCAAGCGTTATTGTACCACAAAAAGACGGCTTGTCAAGCGTTTTTTCTCTTTTTTCTGATTTTATCGTGTCAGAGCTTCTCGCCCTCGCGCCAGATGAACGACTGCGCCGTGCACGCCGGGCAGCTGTCAGCCGTCCACTGGTAGGTGCCGCGCATACTCTCATCGCTGCGCAGCCAGAGCGTTTCCGACTGCATGGACAGGTCGAGATGATAGTAATTGCCGTTGACCTGCACCACGTTCCAGCAGCGGTCGATGCCCTGGAAGCGGCCGCTCACGACCTGACACGGGATATCGAGCGCGTCGCACACCGCCTTGTATGCCATGGCCAGCGCGCAGCTGTCGCCCGAGCCGTTGACGAGTGCGTCATAGGCGGTGCGCACGGTCGTCGTGCGCTGCTCACAGGCACGCATGACGACGAAGGCCGCCTGCAGCGGTGTCTCCTTCTCCCCCGCCGTGAGCGAGGAGAGCAGTGTGCGCACGCGGCCGTCAAGCTGTGTGCGGCGGTCATTGACCACGGACGCGCCAAGGTCATAGCGCAGCGTGACGCCGAAGATCTTCTGGCTGCTGCCGCCGCTGTAGGCCGTGACGTCGATGGCCGGGAAATCCACCACGAGCTGCGGCTGATTCAGGCACGCCGAGCGCACGAGCGCCGCGACGTCATCCGTTTCGAGCGTGCTGGTGCTGATCTGGATGGCAAACTGCGTTTTCTGCCGGTCGAGCGCATCGACCACGCAGTCAAGGATACTCTTTTGCGTCTGGGCACTGTAGATGGAGCGCACCTCGCTCTCCGGCCGGTTGTAGGCGATGGTGATGCTCGCCTCACAGTAGGCGACCACCTGCTCGGTCTCATAGGTGACACTGTCGATGCAGTATGCGCCGATGGCCGTACCGGTGCGCAGCTCCTCGCAGGCGGCGGCCAGATCGTCGGCAATGATGCCGTCATAGTCGCCGAAAGCCAGCACGAACGAGCGCTCGTACTGTGCGGCCATCGCATTGAGCGCGCGCATGAGACCCGCATAGTTGCGGATCTGTGTGGTGTCGGCATCCGTCAGCAGATTCGACGGCTCCTCATATGGGCGCACCGACAGATATTCCTTGTCAAACACGGACGTGCATCCGCACAGCGACACCAGCAGTGCCGCCAGCAGGATGCCGGTGATGCAGCGTTTGCGCATACCCCGCTCCTTTCAATCGTCGCCGTAGATGTTTCCAAAGCCGCGGCCAAAGACGTCCTTGGCCTCGGACACGATGACAAATGCCTTTCCGTCCACCGAGCGCACGACCTCGCGCAGCTGCGCGATCTCCGGCCGCTTGACCACGCAGAGGATGACCTGCATCTCTCTGCCCGACCACGCGCCCTCGCCGTTGAGCAGCGTGACGCCGCGGCCCATCGTGCAGGTGATGGCGCTCTTGATCGCGCCGACGTTGCTGCTGATGATGTAGCACACCTCCGACACACCCGGCCCGTAGAGGACGAGATTGACGACCTTCGAGCTGATGAACATCTCGATCATGGTGTACATGCAGCTGTCGTATTTCTTGAACAGGAACGCGAACGTCAGCACGACGAGCACGTTCATGCCGAACAGCAGCGTGCCGAAATTTATGTACGGGTAGCGCCGGCGCAGGATCTTGACCAGAATGTCCGTGCCGCCGCCGGTCGTGCCGGTGGTATAGATCAGGCCGTAGCCCGCGCCGTTGATGACGCCGCCGTAGACAGCGCCGAGCATCGGCTCATCCGTCGCGACAAGCTCGGTGATCGCAAGCAGGTCGATGAACACGGAGATCATCGCCATGACGCACAGCGCCAGAATGAGCCGGCGCGTGCCGAGCCGGTGCCGCCAGCCGAGACAGAAGATCGGGATATTGATGAGGATCGACAGCACGCCGACCGGGATGCGCGTCAGCAGATGGATGATCTGCGCGATGCCGGTCACGCCGCCGGAAACGATGCTGTTCGGGAAGGTGAAAAACTGAAATGCCGCGGCCACGAGCGCCGAACCGACGATCAGCTTCATATAATCAAAAGCGGAAAAACGATGCAGATCCATAGTTTCCTCCTCAGATCAGGCTCATTTGCTCCTCACCGCGGTCGTCCTCGCGCAGCAGCGCACCGGCTGCCGGCAGGCTCTTGGCGCGGTAGCGCGCATGGTTGTGGATGAGCGTATCGGGCACAAACTGTGCCTGCGTGACGACGGCCTTTTTCTTCAGTGCCATGACGGCGACGCCCTGCGTCGTGCGCGATGCCTTGAGCGCTATCGCCTCCGGCGGGAAGAGCAGCGCGCGTCCGTCGGACGCAAAGACCGCGACCTCGCTGCCCTCGTAGAGCGGCAGCACGGCGATGAGCGGGCTCTTGTCCGAATACGCGCCGGTCAGGCGGCGGCGGTTTGTCTTGGTCTCGTAGGCCGCCATGGGGATGCGCGCGGCCTTGCCGTTTTCAAACACGAGCAGCAGCTCGCCGCGATAGTCGCCGGGGTCGACCATGCACAGGACGTGCTCTTCCTCATCCATGGACAGCACCGTCGGCAGATACACGCCGAGCACGGACGCCTTCGTGTCCGCGAAGTCGCAGAGCTTGGCCTTATATACCTGTTGACGGTCGGTGAAGATGAGAAGTTCCCCGCGGTTCGTCGCGCCGAAGCTCTGGCTCAGCTCGTCGCCGTCCTTATACTTCTGCTCGCCGCTCATGCGCAGCGACTGCGGCGTGATCTTCTTGAAATAGCCCTCGCGCGAGAGGAACAGCTGCACCGGATAGTCCGGCACAAGGTCCTCCGTCGGCAGCATCGTGACGCTCTCCGCGGCGACGATGCCCGTGCGCCGCGGCGACGGGTACTTGCGGATGATCTCCTTGAGCTCGCGGATGATGATGCTGCGGATGCGGCGCTTGCTCTCAAGCGTCGCCTCAAGGTCGGCAATGTCTTTTTCCAGCGCATCGGTCTCGGCCGTGCGCTTGAGGATGTACTCGCGGTTGATGTTGCGCAGCTTGATTTCGGCGACAAAGTTTGCCTGCACCTCATCGAGACCGAAGCCCGCCATGAGGTTGGGCACGACGTCGGCCTCCCGCTCGGTGTTGCGGATGATGGCGATGGCGCGGTCGATGTCGAGCAGGATCTTGCCGAGCCCCTTCAGCAGGTGGAGCTTGGCGCGCTTTTTCTGCAGGTCAAAGAACACGCGCCGCCGGATGCACTCCATGCGCCACGACGTCCACTCGTCGAGGATCTCGCCGACGCCCATCACGCGCGGATTCCCGGCGATGAGAATGTTGAAGTTGCAGGCAAAGCTGTCGCACAGCGGCGTGAGCCGGAAGAGCTTCTGCATGACCTGCTCGGGGTCTGCGCCGCGCTTGAGGTCGATGGCGAGCTTCAGACCGCTGAGGTCGGTCTCGTCGCGCATATCGGCCACCTCGCGCAGCTTGCCCGCCTTGACGAGCTCGGCCACCTTGTCGATGACAGCCTCCACGGTCGTGGAATACGGGATCTCGTAGATCTCGATGATGTTCTCCTTCGGCAGGTGCCGCCAGCGGGCGCGCACCTTGAAGCTGCCGCGTCCGGTGCGGTAGATCTGCGCCATCTCGCTGCGGTCGTAGAGGATCTCGCCGCCGGTCGGAAAATCCGGCGCGGGCAGCGTCGAGAGCAGGTCGTGGTTCGGATCCTCGAGATAGGCGATCGTCGTGCGGCAGACCTCCTCAAGGTTGAAGCCGCAGATCTGGCTGGCCATACCGACGGCGATGCCGAGGTTTGCCGACACGAGCACGTTCGGGAAGCGCGTCGGCAGCAGCGCCGGCTCTTTCATCGAGCCGTCGTAGTTATCGACAAAGTCGACGGTGTCGCTGTCGATGTCGCCAAAGAGCTCGGCGCAGATGGACGCAAGCTTCGCCTCCGTATAACGCGAGGCGGCATAGGACATGTCGCGCGAAAACACCTTGCCGAAGTTGCCCTTGGAGTCCACAAACGGCGTCAGCAGCGCGCCGTAGCCCTTGGACAGGCGCACCATGGTCTCATAGATCGCGGCGTCGCCGTGCGGGTTGAGGCGCATGGTCTGACCGACGATGTTGGCCGACTTCGTGCGTCCGCCCGAGAGCAGGTTCATCTTGTACATCGTGTACAGCAGCTTGCGGTGGCTGGGTTTGAAGCCGTCGATCTCCGGGATCGCGCGCGAGACGATGACGCTCATCGCATACGGCATATAGTTTTGCTCCAGCGTCTCTGTAATGGGCTGGGAGATGACCTCAGCCTTGAGTCCGACGACGTTGGGATCGACTGTTTTCTTGATTTCCGGTACTTTTTTTCTCGGCATAACGTTACCGTTCCTTTACGCAGGTTTTTCTCAGGAAATATCGGCCAGATCGAGAAACTGGCTGCCGCACTCGGCGATGTGCGCCTTGCGCCCGGCCAGATTATCGCCGAGCAGCAGATCGAACATCTGCGCCGTGCGCTCGACATCCTCCGGCATGACGCGGATGAGCTTGCGCGTGTCGGGGTTCATGGTCGTGAGCCACATCATCTCGGGATCGTTCTCGCCGAGACCTTTCGAGCGGTTGATGTCCGCCTTCGCGCCGCCGAGACCGTCGACGATGGCCGCCTTCTCGCGGTCGGAATAGGCGAAGTAGGTCTTGCCCTTGCTCACGATCTCATACAGAGGCGACTCGGCGATGTACACATAGCCCTCGCGGATGAGCGTCGGGGCGAGCCGGTAGAGCATGGTGAGGATGAGCGTGCGGATCTGGAAGCCGTCCACGTCGGCATCGGTGCAGATGATGACCTTGTTCCAGCGCAGGTTCTCAAGGCTGAACGCCGAGAGATCCTTGGCCTGCTTGCTCTGCACCTCCACGCCGCAGCCGAGCACGCGCATGAGGTCGGTGATAACGTCGCTCTTAAAAATGCGCGCATAATCGGCCTTGAGACAGTTGAGGATCTTGCCGCGCACGGGCATGATGCCCTGAAACTCCGCATCGCGCGAGAGTTTGCACGCGCCGAGTGCGGAGTTACCCTCCACGATGTAGATCTCGCGGCGCGAGACGTCCTTCGAACGGCAGTCGACGAATTTCTGCACGCGGTTGGCGAGGTCGACGTTGCCGGTGAGCTTTTTCTTGATGTTCAGGCGCGCTTTTTCCGCCGTCTCGCGGCTACGCTTATTGATAAGCACCTGCTCCATGACGCGGTCGGCATCGGTCTTGTGCTCGATGAAATAGATCTCCAGCTGCTCGCGGAAAAACTCCGTCATGGCCTCCTGGATAAATTTATTCGTAATGGCCTTCTTCGTCTGGTTCTCGTAGGAGGTGATGGTCGAAAAGCAGTTCGTGACCAGGATCAGGCAGTCCTGCACGTCCTGAAAGTTGATCTTGCTCTCGCTCTTCTGATACTTGCCCTGCTGCTTGATGTAGGCGTCGATGGCGGAGGTGAAGGCGCTCTTGGCCGCCTTTTCCGGCGCGCCGCCGTACTCCAGCCAGGACGAGTTGTGGTAGTATTCGATGTCGTTGACGCGGTTGGAAAAGCAAAACGCCGCCGAGATCTTCACCTTGTATTCGGGCTTATCCGCGCGGTCGCGTCCGCGGCGCTCGGTCTCCATGTAGGCCGGCGCGGTCAGCGCGTCCTCGCCCGCGAGCTCCTTGACATAGTCGAGGATGCCGTCGGCATAGCAGTAGTCCGTCGTCTCGAACGTGCTGCCGCGCTGCACGCGCAGGCGAAACGTCACGCCCTTGTTCACGACGGCCTGCCGGTGCAGCACGTCCTGGAAATAGCTCTCGGGCACATCGATGTCCGTGAACACCTCCAGATCCGGCCGCCAGCGGATGGTCGTGCCGGTCTTTTTGCGGTCGGCCGGGGCGCTCTCCAGACCGCCGACGACCTCGCCCTGCCGAAAATGCAGGCTGTATTTTTTCCCGTCGCGCCAGATGGTCACGTCCATATATTCCGAGGCATACTGCGTGGCGCACGCACCCAGACCGTTGAGACCGAGCGAGTATTCGTAGTTCTCGCCCTCGTTGTTTTTGTACTTGCCGCCGGCGTACATCTCGCAGAAGATCAGCTCCCAGTTGTAGCGCTGCTCCTTCTCGTTCCAGTCCACCGGACAGCCGCGCCCGAGATCTTCCACCTCAATGGACTTGTCTTCGTAGCGCGTAACGGTTATAATATTGCCGAATCCCTCGCGCGCCTCGTCGATCGCGTTCGAGAGAATTTCAAACACCGCGTGCTCGCAGCCCTCCAGCCCGTCAGAGCCGAAGATGACGCTCGGACGCTTGCGCACACGCTCCGCGCCCTTGAGCATCGAGATGCTATCGTTGCCATAGGTTGTCGTTGAGGCCTTTGCCATGTCGTTGGATCCCTCTCATATCACAAGATGTGGTAGCATTGATTTCATACCTTAACCAATCTAGTATACCGTATCAAGGCCGGAAATGCAAGGAATTCCAAAAAATAGACGGGGAACGCAGTTTGCGCTCCCCGCCGCCCCGGAGTCTCCGGGACCGAGCCCGCCGCTCCGGCACTTGACGCGGCCCGTTCCGAACGCTCCTCCGGAGAGCCGGAGCTGCACGTCCCCGCGCGCACAGCGGCCTGCAGGCTGTCTGCAGGGGTGCGGAGGCTGCACCGCGGTCTGTGTACCGGGTCTGCCTTCGCGGGTCTGCGTTGCTGCGCCGCGCGGCGGATCTCACGTCCGGTCTCAGTATGTGCCCGAAAGCGAGGCGCTATGCACGCGAAATTTCGCTGCGCCGTGACTAAAACCGCCGCTGCCGGCATAGAATACACAGAAAAGCGAACGGAGGCTTTTCCATGTCCGGACTGAGAAAGCAGCAGCGGGCGCACCGTGCGGAGGTGCAGCGCGTGCGCACCGAGATGCTCGGCGTGCGCCGCGCGCTCGAGCAGGCCTACAACGAGTTTGACAACGTCACCGATCCCCTGCTGATGGAGGCGTGCATCTACGAGATCAATGCGCTGCGCGCAAAGTATAACTGCGCCGTGCATGATCTGAAAAATCTGACACAATAGGATGGGTTTCTTATGCCGCAATCACTGACTGACATTCTGATCGTCGTTGCCGCCGTGTTTCTCCTCTGGCTGGTCATCCGGCTGTTTCGCAAGCCGATCCGCTGGATCTTAAAGCTGCTGCTCAACACGGCCATCGGCTTCGCGGCGCTGTTTGCGCTGAACTTTTTCGGCAGCGCCGTCGGCATCACGCTCGGCCTCAACTGGATCAACGCGCTCGTCATCGGCGTGGCCGGATTTCCGGGGCTGGTGCTGCTGCTGCTCTTAAAATATCTCTTTTAGCCTACATAGGGGCGCTGCGATCCGAAGATCGCAGCGCCCCCAGTTTTTCAAAAACCTCGTAGAGTTTCGCCGCCGCGGCGGCGAAAAGAAGTCCGATCATTTTCTTCGGCGACATGTGCGGCGAAGAAAATACCGCTCAGGCTGCAAGTGTGGAATTTGTGCGCCGTCGGCGCTCAAATTATGCGCGCAGCAGACTGCAGCCCCTTTGTCAAAAAGGAATACTTTTTGACAGGATCGCAGCGCCCCATTTTTGTTCAGGATGCGTATAGATAGAGCCATGGGTTCGGCAAAAGCATCAGCAGCGCAAGACTGCCGCCCGCCAGCAGGAACATATTGCGGCACTGCTTGCTCTCGCTCATCTTTTCCCCGTTGATCAGTGACTGGATGCAAAAGACCAGTCCGTACACGAACGCAAACGCGCAGAGAACGGTCGGCAGAACCGACAGGCACAAAACCGTAGCGATCATGTCAGATTCCCTCCCTTTCCTTTCGATCACTGTAATACAAGGATACCATATAACCACCAAATTTTGAACACTGTTTTTCATTTTCTACCAGCTGCACATTGGAGCAAAAATTTTTTGTTCAAATATGCCAAAACGTCCCGCATCCTCGGATGCGGGACGCCGGTCTCTGCACTGCGAAAAGCCGCCGGGTGAAGCAATGCTTCACCCGGCGGCTTGCATACGGTATACAGACGCGGATCACGCGCCTATCAGCGCTCAGTCATTGACTGTGACCACGTTGTCCGCGACAACGGCGGAAGCCTCGCCCTGCGGCTGCACGGACTCTATACGGGTGCTGGTACCGCCGATGTACGGATTCATCTCACGCGCCTTGAGCGTTGCGTAGATACCGGCACATGCCACCATCATTGCGATGAGGACGCCCCACAAAACTGCGATCTTGGTCTTAGCCATGACAGATTCCTCCTTAAGAAATCAAATGTAATTCAAGTTTTCTATGTTGTTGTGCGCGTTCCGCTTTCCACACTTCCCACACGGACGGCAGCTGCCGCTGTGGGGAATCGGAACGAAGCCTGTCGAACATCGTTATTTTCTTGTCAACTGTATTGTAGCGCTTTTTCCCCCGTTTGAAAAGCCCTATTTTCCTTTTCTACTTTTTTAACAAATTCGTTCGTTTTTTAACGTTACGAATTTGACAAGTTGTACAGACGTAAGAAAACCGGACAGAAGTCAAGCCTCTGTCCGGGTAACTTTCGGGTCTTCAGTTCTGTGTCAGCGCCTGAACGATGCGTTCAAACGCCATGCTGTGCGACGCCTTGACGAGCACGCAGTCGCCCGGCCGCACCAGCTCCGGCAGCGCCGCGAGCAACTCGTCGAGCGCGGCAAACGACGCCGTCTGCACGTTCGGGTCCGCCTCGGCAGCACCGGCCGCGATCTCGCGCGCCAGCGCTCCGCACGTGATGACGAGCGACACGCCCGCCCTGGCCGCGCAGACGCCGGTCTCGCGGTGCAGCGCCGCGGCATCGGGTCCAAGCTCGCCCATGTTGCCGAGGATGGCCACCCGGCGGCCGGCCGGGAGCGTCGCCATGGAGCGCAGCGCGGCGGCCGTGGAGTCGGGGTTGGCATTGTAGCAGTCGTCAATGACCGTATAGCGCGCCGTACGCACCACGTTTGCACGGCTGCCGACCGGCTGATAGGCCGCAATGCCGCGAATAATCTCATCGTCCGTCAGACCGTATTCGATGCCGACGGCCGCACCCTCGAGCGCCGCGTAGACCATGTGCTGCCCGTAGGCGCGGATGCGCACCGGGATGCGCCGCGTGCCCGCGACGATCGTGCAGGTGCTGCCGTCGTCCCCGAGGTCGCGCACATCGACCGCGCGCACGTCGCACCCTTCCGAGAGGCCGAACGTCACCTTGCGCTGGCGGCAGGTCATGGCGCGCAGAAGATCGTCGTCCCCGTTGCAGAAGGCCACGGCGTCGTCCGGCATGGTGTCGAGCACGGAGGTCTTTTCCTGCAGGACGCCGCGGCGGTCGCGCAAAAACTCCAGATGCGCGTGACCGATGATCGTAAAGAGCATGGCCGTTGGCTGCACCATGGCGGCCAGCGGCGCCATGTCGCCGAAGTGCGACACGCCCATCTCCACGACCGCGGCCTGATGCTCCGGCTCGAGCCGGAAGAGCGTGAGCGGCACGCCGAGCTGATTGTTGAAGTTTTTCTCCGTCTTGAGCGTGTTCCAGCGCTGCGTGAGCACGGAGGCGACCATTTCCTTGGCCGTCGTCTTGCCGACGCTGCCGGTCACGCCGAGCACGGGGATGGCAAAGCGGGCGCGGTAGGCGCGCGCAAGCGTCTCGAGCGCAGCAGCCGTATCCGGCACGCAGATGACCGGGCGGGTCTCCCCCGCCGGAACGCGCTGCGCGAGGCAGCAGGACGCGCCGAGATCGAACGCCTTGCCGATATAGTCGTGCCCGTCGACCCGCTCGCCGGGGATGGCGGCAAAGAGTGCGCCGGGCGTGACGGCGCGGCTGTCAATGACCGCACCGGTCACGGGCGCAGCTCCGTCACCCGAAAGCACACCGCCGGTGATGGCGGCAATATCCGATACGCAATAGCCCGTCATCGGCTCACTTATGCAGCGCAGCGGCGATGATCTGCTCGCACAGCTCGCTGTAGCTGATGCCGACGGCGGCGGCCTCCTGCGGCACGAGGCTGGTAGGCGTCATGCCGGGCAGGGTGTTGATTTCGAGGAACCACAGCTCGCCCGCGTCGTCGAGGATGAAGTCGGCGCGCGAATAGGCCGACAGGTTCAGCGCGCGGAACACTGTCAGCGCGGCGTCGGCCAGACGCTGCTCGGTCTCGGCCGGGATCTCCGCCGGGGTGATCTCCTTGGCAGCACCGGGCTGGTACTTGTTGCGGTAGTCATAGAAGCCGACCGCCGGAATGATCTCGATGCTCGGCAGCGCCTTGTCACCGAGGATGCCGATCTGCACCTCGCGGCCGCGGACATACTGCTCAATGAGGATGCGGCTGCCCTCACGGGCGGCAGCCTCGAGCGCGGTGCGCAGCTCGGCCGCGTCGTTTGCGATCGACACGCCGATGCTCGAGCCGGAGTCATCCGGCTTGACGACGCAGGGCAGCTTCGCCTGCGCAATGACGGCATCGATATCCATGCCGTCGCTCTCGACGAGCATCCACGCCGGTGTCTTGACACCGAGCGGCGCAACAATGCGCTTGGTCAGATCCTTATCCATGGCGATGGCGCTGCCGAGGTAGCCGCTGCCGGTGTACGGAATGCCGAGCAGGTCGAGCGTCGCCTGCACGCGGCCGTCCTCACCGGTGCGGCCGTGCAGCGCGAGAAACACGATGTCCGCCATGGCGCACACCTCGAGCACGTGCGCGCCGAAGAGGCTCGGGCTCTGGAGCTTGCGCTGCGCGCGCACAGCCTCCAGATCCGGCGCGCTCTCGTCGATGCGCGTGCCGCCGAGCGCCGGCGGGTCGTCAAACACACGGGTGATATCACCCGTATAGTCCTCAAGACCGAAGAACATATCCAGCAGCACGACCTGATGGCCGTTTTCCTTCAGCGCACCGGCAATTTTCGTGCCGCTTGAGATCGAGACGTTGCGCTCAGGGCTCAGACCGCCGCAAAGAACTGCAATTTTCATTGGGATTCCCCCTTCGTTTTCTCATAAGACCGCCTTCAGACGGTATTGTATGATTATATCACACTATGTTCTTGCATTCAAATATAGAATTCCCGAAAAAAAGGGCGTGAAAGTTGCCGCATTGTGTGCTATACTCCTAATGTTACAGGAAAGGACGGAAAAGAGCCATGCATTATGTCGTGATGGATCTGGAATGGAATCAGGCGATGAGTTCCAAATCCTCCGTATTCAACAAGCTGCCCATTCACCTGCGCGGCGAGATCATCGAGATCGGCGCGGTGAAGCTCAACGAAGACATGACCCCCGGCGAAGAATTCAAGATCGACGTCAAGCCCGTTTATTTTAAGCGTATGCACTACAAGGTCAAAAAGCTCACCGGCTTCGACCGCGAGCGGCTGGCCGCCGGTGTGAGCTTTCCGGAAGCGCTGGCGCAGTTTCGCGCCTGGTGCGGTGACGATGTGACGTTTCTCACCTGGGGCTGCGACGATCAGGGCATCCTCGAGCAGAACATCATCATCCACGATCTCGACTGGGACTGGATCGCGGGCTGGGTCAACCTCCAGCTCATCTACAACCTCCAGACCGACGGCGACCGCAACCAGAAATCGCTTGCGACCGCGATGGAGCACTTCACCATCGAGCAGACGCGCATCGCGCATGACGCGCTCGGCGATGCGTACAACACAGCCCTCGTGTGCACACACCTGAACATGGAGAAGGGACTTGCCGACTACCATGACGCCGCGCAGAAGCTCACGGCCCATCTGCCGAAGGAGCACCACGGCGAAAGCAGCGGCCCGGACCCCATCGAGCACGTCGCCTCGGAGTCCTATGCCACAAAGTCCGAGCTCTTCGGCGACACGGCCTTTGTCACCCCCTGCTGCCCGCTGTGCAGCGGCGAGGTACGCTACAGCAAGTGGGTCAATCAGGGCGACCAGCGCTACATGGCGCTCGGCGAGTGCCCGACCGACGGCAAGCTGCTCGTGCGGCTCAAGTTCCGCAAGGCGGACGACTGCACGTGGAGCGCCACACGCCTGACCTATCAGGCGACGGACAGCATGGAGAGCTACTACAAGGCCAAGGCTGCGCAGCCGCGCAAGCGCGGCCGCGGAAAATCCCGCCGCCGCCCGGCCAAGACCGCGCAGTCCGCGCCGCAATGATCCGCGGGTCAAAAACCGCAGCCCCGATACACGTTGTATCGGGGCTGCGGTTTTTTCTGTCTGCCGTTATGCGTGCTGCATCTGCGCCGCGAAATAGGCGCGGGTGGTGTCGGCATCGTGCAGGATGCGCGCCTTGAGCTCGTCCACGGATTGGAACTTCTGCTCCGGGCGCAAAAACTTATAAAACTCCAGCCGCACCTGACGGTTGTAGAGATTGCCCTCATAGTCGAGGATAAAGCTCTCCACGCTCACGCGCTGTCCGCCGCTGACCGTCGGCCGCACGCCGACATTCGTGACGGCGCAATGTTCGCTGCCGTCGTCGAGATACACCTTCGCAGCGTACACGCCGTGGCGCGGCACGAGCACCCCGTCCGGAAACTGCATATTGATCGTGGGCGTGCCCATCTTCGTGCCGAGGCGGTAGCCATAGTGTACGGTGTCCGAGAGCGTATGCGGGTGGCCGAGAAACGCATTGGCGCGCTCGACCTCGCCGTTTTCGAGCAGCTCGCGGATATAGGTCGAGCTCACGATGCGGCCGTCGAGCGTCACGGCGGGAATGACATCGCAGCCGAGCCCACGCTCGGCGCAGTAGGCAGCGAGCTTTGCAGCCGTGCCCTCACCCTTCCAACCGAAGCAGAAATCGTGCCCGACGACGAAGCCCGCCGCGTCCATTTCATCGACCAGCGTCTGGATGAATGTCTGCCACGGCATCTGCATGACCGTGCGGTCAAAGTGGATAAAGACCACGCTCTCGATACCGAACAGGCGCTGGATCAGCTCCTCGCGGGCGTGCGCGCTGTTGATGAGCGGGACTTCCTTGCCGAACACGAGCGTGTCCGGGTGCACGTCAAAGCTCATCACCGTGGGAATGGCGCCCATCTCCTCGGCGCGCGCGACCGTGCGGCGCATGAGCGCGGCGTGACCGATGTGGATGCCGTCAAAAAAGCCCAGAGCAATGACACGTTTCTGGTTTTCCATACGTTACGAAACCTCGAAAAAACTTTTGATCGTGACGGCTGTGCCGTCCGTGACCTGCGCAAGCAGGAGAAACTCCCCCGACGCAGCATAGATGCGATAGACGCCGTCCGGCACAGCGAGCCGAAACGGGTTGCCGCAGCGGGCAAGCCGCTCCGCCTGCGCATCGACGGTGCACTGCGCAGCATCCGGCCAGAGGCTGTCCACCGGCAGGAGCAGACGCTGCGCCGCCTCGCGCGGCAGGGCACAGAGCGCGTCCATCGTGTGCGCATCGCTCACGCGGTACGCGCCGACCTCCGTCCGGCGCAGGGCGCTCATCACGCCGCCGCAGCCGAGCGCCGCGCCGATATCGTGGCAGAGCGTGCGGATATACGTCCCCTTCGAGCAGCGGACGCGCAGAGCATAGTCCCCGTCCGCCTCGCCGAGCACGGTGAGCTCCTCGATCGTGATCGGACGCGCCTTGCGCGCGACCTCGCCGCCGCGGCGGGCGATCTCATAGAGCTTTTTGCCGTCAACCTTGAGCGCCGAATACATCGGCGGCACCTGCAGGATGTCACCGCGAAACTGCGGCAGCACCGCCTCGAGCTCCGCACGGCTGACCGCACGCTCCGCGCGGCTGAGCACCGTGCCGGTCGTGTCCTGCGTGTCGGTCGTGAGACCAAGGCGCAGGTGTGCCTCATAGCACTTGGTGTGGTTTTCGGAAAAGGACACCGCGCGCGTCGCGCGTCCGGCGAATACGACCAGAAGACCGGTCGCCATCGGGTCGAGCGTACCGGAATGTCCCATGCGCCGCTCGCCGAGCACGCCGCGCAGCTTTGCCACAACGTCATGACTCGTCCAGCCGGCGGGCTTATCGACCAGTAGGATCCCGTTCATGCCGGCCACACCTGATCAATGGCCGCAAGGATCTTTTCCACAGCCGTCTCCGGATCGCACGCGAGCGTGCAGCCGGAGGCCATCTTATGACCGCCGCCGCCGTAGACCGCGCAGATGGCGCAGGAATCCACCTCCGGCGTCGTGCGCACGGAGATCTTGCTGCGGCCGTCGGTCAGCTCGCGGATCGTGACGCTCACGACCACGCCGTCCGCCCGGCCAGGCAGGCCGGCGATATCGTCACAGTCGTCCTCCGTTGCCTGCAGAGCATCGATGAGCGCGCGCGTGACGACCGCGATGGCGATCTGACCGCCGCGGAAAAAGCGCATTCCGGAATAGATATGCCCGACGAGTGCCATGCGCGCGCGGGAGATCTTGCGGAAAAACTCCATGCTCACCTTGCGGTTATCGGCGCCGAGCTCCAGCAGGCGCGCCGCCGCGCGCAGGGTGGCGGCGTTCGTGTTTGCGTACTGGAAGCAGCCCGTGTCCGTCGTGACGGCGATATACAGGAGGTTTGCCTCCTGCTCGGTCACGCTGCCGGTCAGCAGCTCGATAAGCTCGAGCACCGCCTCGCCGCAGGCGGACTTCTCCGCGTGCAGCAGCGTGCCGCCGGCGTAGTGCAGGTTCGACGGGTGGTGGTCGACGCACAGATCGACCGCGCCGGAAAACCCCTGCGGGAACAGATCCGGCGTTGCGATATCGACCGCGACCACGCACGCGGGCACAAAGTCCGCAGGCGCAAAAAACTGCGCCACATACGGCAGATAGCGCGCAGTCGTCTCCGGGTTGGGGAACAGATACGCCGTCTTGCCCATGCGGCGCAGCGCGCTGCAAAGCGCCGCACCGCTCCCGAGCGTGTCACCGTCCGGGCGCAGGTGCGACAGGATCAGAATCGCGTCGCGGCCGCGCAGGGCCGCTGCAAACTCCCGATCATTCATACTTCAAGCCTCACTTCCGGTGTCGGAATCGTGCAGGCGCTCGATCAGGGCGCTGATATGCGCGCCCTCCTCGATCGAGTGGTCGATCTCAAACACCAGTTCCGGGGTATAGCGCAGGTCCAGCACAGTGCCGAGCTCACGGCGCAGCCAGCCGGAGGCCGAACGCAGCCCCTTTTTGAATTCCTTCTCATCGTGCATACCGAGCACGGAGAGCCAGATCTTCGAATAGCGCAGGTCGCCCGTCGTCTCGACGCGGGTGACGCTGATCATGCCCTGCTGCACACGGGGGTCTTTGACCTGCGTGAGCAGATTTGCCAGCACGCGCTGAATATCATCATTCGTTCTTGCCAGTTTATTGGAAGCCATAGATAACTCCTTTTTTACTGCTTGATCTCCTGCATGACGAACACTTCGATCACATCGCCGACCTTGATGTCGTTGTACTTATCGACCTGCAGGCCGCACTCGTAACCGGAGGCAACTTCCTTGACGTCGTCCTTGAAGCGGCGCAGGGATGCAAGGTCGCCCTCGAAGACGACGATGTTGTCGCGCACGACGCGCACCTTGCTGTTGCGCACGATCTTGCCGTCGGTGACGTAGCCGCCGCAGACGGTGCCGACCTTGGAGACCTTGAAGGTCTGGCGGATCTCGACGTGGCCGATGATCTGCTCCTGGAACTTCGGCGCAAGCATGCCCTTCATGGCCGCCTCGATCTCGTTGATGCAGTCATAGATGACGCGGTACATACGGATCTCGACGTTGCTGCGTGCGGCGTTGTCGCGCGCGGCGGCATCCGGCCGGACGTTGAAGCCGACGATGATCGCGTTGGATGTCGCGGCAAGCATGACGTCGGACTCGCTGATCGCACCGACGCCGGAGTGGATGACCTGCACGCGCACCTCCTCGTTCGAGAGCTTCTCGAGCGAGGACTTGACCGCCTCGGCGCTGCCCTGCACATCCGCCTTGACGATGATGTTGAAGTCTTTCATCTCGCCCTGCTGGATGCGGGAGAAGAGGTCGTCGAGCGAGACCTTCTTGCTGCCGGCGTTGGCAGCGTCCTTCTTCTGCTGCTTGCGCTGCTCGACGAGCTCGCGCGCCATGCGCTCGTCGGCGACGGCGTTGAACGTGTCGCCCGCGCTCGGCACCTCGGACATACCGGCGATCTCGACCGGGATGGACGGACCCGCCTCCGTCACACGCTGACCCTTGTCGTTGGTCATCGTGCGCACGCGGCCGACTGCCGTACCGGCGATGATGATGTCGCCCTGCTTGAGCGTGCCGTTCTGGACGAGGACGGTCATGATCGGGCCGCGGCCCTTATCCATGCGCGCCTCAATGACCGTGCCGCGGGCGGCGCGGTTCGGATTTGCCTTGAGCTCCTGGATCTCGGCGAGCAGGACGAGGTTTTCGAGCAGATTGTCGACGCCCTCTCCGGTCTTGGCCGAGATCGGGCAGACGATCGTCTCGCCGCCCCACTCCTCGGGCACGAGGCCGTACTCGGTGAGCTGCTGCTTGATGCGGTCGGGGTTCGCGCCGTGCACGTCCATCTTGTTGATGGCCACGACCAGCGGGATACCGGCGGCCTTGGCGTGGTTGATGGACTCGATCGTCTGCGGCATGATGCCGTCATCGGCCGCGACGACGAGGATGGCGATGTCCGTGACCATCGCGCCGCGGGCACGCATGGACGTGAACGCCTCGTGGCCCGGGGTGTCGAGGAAGGTGACGGGCTTGCCGTTGACCATGACGCGGTAAGCGCCGATGTGCTGCGTGATGCCGCCGGCCTCACCGGCTGCGACGTTTGCGCGGCGGATGCGGTCGAGCAGGCTGGTCTTGCCGTGGTCGACGTGACCCATGACCACCACGACCGGCGCGCGCGGGACGAGTTCGTCCTCGTTGTCCTCGTGGTCGTCGATCAGGCGCTCCTCCACCGTCACGATGACCTCGTGCTCGACCTTGCAGCCGAGCTCCATGGCCACGAGTGCGGCGGTATCGTAATCAATGGTGTCGGACAGCGACGCCATGACGCCCATCTTCACGAGACGGCGCACGACCTCGGCACCGGTCTTTTTCATGCGCGAGGCGAGCTCGCCCACGGAGATCGAGTCCGGGATCTGCACCTTGAGCTGCTGCTTTTTGGCGATCTCAAGCTGCAGCTTCTGCATCTTGTCGCGCTCCTCCTGGCGGCGCTTTGCGCCGGCGGCGGGGTTTTGCGGGCGCTGACGGTTGCGGTTCTGGATCTTCTGCTTGCCGCCGCGCTTGTTCTGCGCGCGCTCGGGCACAAGATCGTCCAGACGCTGGTCGTACTTGGACAGGTTCGTCGTCGCGCCGCGGGTATCGACGACGCGGCGCTCCGCCACCTGACGCGGCTGGTGCGGCTTGTCGTCCTTCTTCGGCTTGGGCTGCTGCTGCGGCTGCGCGGTCTGCTGCGCCTGGGCGGCCGGCTGCTGCGCGGCGCCGCTCTTCGGCGCCTCGGCGGGCGCTGCCTGCGGCTTGGCCTTGGGCTGGTCGGGCACTTTGTAGAGCTCCTCCAGGCTGGCCGCCTGATGGTGCTGGGTGAGATACTCAAAGATGTCGTTGAGCTCTGCGTCCTCGAGCACCTGCATATGATTTTTCGGAGTGGTGGCATAATCCGTCAGGATCTGCGTGATCTCCTTCGAGGTCATGTTGAAATCCTTCGCCACCTCATGCACTCTGTATTTAATCAATCCGCTCATACTTGTTTCCTCCTCTTACCGTGGCGCCCGCCGCTTGACTGCGCCGTGCCCTTGTCTGATATCGTCTTTGCGGCAAGCGCTGCCGCCGTGTTGCTGTACTGCTCCGGATCTGCCTGTGCCAGCGCGGACACAAAGGCCTTCGCAAGCCCCGGATCGATGACGGCCGCGATGGCGCAGCCGGTCTTGCCGAGCCGCTCGCAGAGCGCCTGCTTTGTATACGGCAGACGCAGCAGCGGCACCTGCGCAGTGTAGGCGAAGCCCTCGGCGCGCTTGCGCGCATTGTCCGACGCGTCCTGCGCCAGCAGCACCAGGCACGCCTGCCCGGCGCGCGCCGCTGCTCCGGCGTCATACTCGCCGAGCGCGATGCGCCCGGCCTTGCGCATGAGGCCGAGATAGTTGGCTGCTTTATCCGTGTTGGAGCACCTCCAGTTCCGCTGTGAGCTGCTCATAGATCTCCGCCGGGATCGGCGCATCGAACGCGCGCTCGAGCGCACGGCTCTTGCGCGCCTTTTTCAGGCACTCGGGATTCGGGCACAGATACGCGCCGCGCCCCGCTGCCTTGCCGCGCGCATCGAGCGAGATGCCCCCGTCAGGCGCGCGCACCACCCGGATGAGCTCCGGCTTGGGTTTCTTTTCACGGCAGCCGACGCACTGCCGCTGGGGAATGGACTTGGGCATGGGTGACTGCCTCCTTTCGCATTATGTCTCGCTCTCGGGCTTGATGTCGATCTTATAGCCGGTGAGCTTGGCGGCCAGACGGGCGTTCTGCCCCTCCTTGCCGATGGCGAGCGAGAGCTGGTTATCCGGCACGATGACGCGGCAGCTCTTACCCTCATCAAGCAGCGTCACCTCCAGCACCTCGGACGGTGCGAGCGCGGCCGCGATGAATTCCTCCGGCACCTCGCTGTACTTGACGATGTCGATCTTCTCGCCGCCGAGCTCGTTGACGACGCTCGCAACACGGCCGCCCTTCGGGCCGACGCACGCGCCGATCGGATCGATGACGGGATCCTCCGCCCAGACAGCCATCTTCGTGCGGCTGCCGGCCTCGCGGGCGATGGACTTGATCTCGACCGTGCCGTCAAAGATCTCCGGCACCTCAAGCTCGAACAGGCGCTTGACCAGACCCGGATGCGTGCGGCTGATGAGCACCTGCGGTCCGCGCGTGCTGTTGCGCACCTCGACGACGTAGACCTTGATGCGGTCGCCCTCGTGCAGTTCCTCGCCGCGGATGCACTCCGCCGGGGCGAGCATGGCCTCGGTATAGTCGGAGTTGGAGCTGATCTTCAAAAACGCGCAGCCGGTGCGCGGGTCGATCTTGTTGACGACGCCGGTGAGGATCTCATGCTCCTTGGAGTTGAACTCCTCATAGATCATGCCGCGCTCCGCCTCGCGGATACCCTGAATGATAACCTGCTTTGCAGCCTGCGCCGCGATACGGCCGAACTGCTTGGTCTCGACCGGGACACTGACGATGTCACCGACCTTGGCGCGCTTGCTGATGCGGTGCGCCGCCTCCTCGCTGATCTCAACATAGGGATCGATGACGCGCTCGACGACCGTTTTCTTGACGACCATCTCGATCTTCTTTTTCGCCTCGTCGAGAATGACCTCCACATTGTCCTCACAGTCGGGCGTGTCCTTGCGGAACGCCGTCAGCATGGCCTGACGGATCTTCTCGTACATATATTCGCGCGGGATGCCCTTCTCCTTTTCAATATCTGCAACTGCATCAAAAAATTCTGCGTTCATGGTCGAATTCCCTTTCCTTATATGGTCAGGTGCAGGCGCACCTGTGCGATGGCTGATTTCTGAAAGACACGGCTGTTCCTGCCGTCCGAGACGGTCACGTCGCCGTTGTCATACTGCTCGAGCGTGCCGATGTGCACCTTGCTGCCGTCCACCGGCTGATAGAGCCGCACCTCGACCTGCGCTCCGAGAAAGCGCGCAAAATCGCTCGGCCGTTTGAGCTGCCGCTCCGCACCTGCGGACGACACCTCGAACACATAGCTGTCGGGAATGGGGTCAGCCTCGTCGAGGATCGGATCGAGCGCCCGGCTGAAATTCTCACAGTCCTGGATCGACACGCCGTCCGGCTTGTCGATGTACACACGCAGATAGCGGCCGCCCGCCTCCTTGACGTATTCCACGTCCCAGATCTCACATCCCTGCTGCGCGGCCACAGGCTCAGCCAGCGCGAGGACAGCGTCTGTCAATTTACTCATACATCACCATTCCATTTTCTGACACTTTGAAAGACATCAAGAAAAAGAGTGGGCGGGTGCCCACTCTGTCAAATCCTGCTTCCTTCGTACGGCAATATCATACCATCCTGCGCTCCACAATGCAAGCCTTTTTTTGTGCTGCGGGGCACTTACTGGTACAGCGCCACAAATTCCTCCAGGCAGAGGTTATGCTCGGTCATGAACTTCGCCGCCGTCTCGCCGACGTAGCGCACGTGCCACGGCTCGTTGCGGCCGGTGATGCTGACCTTGTCCGACGGGTAGCGGATGACGAAGCCGTAGTCCGCACAGTTGTCGGCGAGCCAGCTCAGGAAGCGCGCGTTGACCTTGTCCACGCTCAGCGAGTCATAGTACTGGTCGACCACGTCCGCGCCGAGGCCGGTCTGGTGGTCGCTCGTACCGGGAGGCGCCGCGACGCGCGCCGCGGCCGTCTCAGCCTCGTCACGGGTATCACCCTCGCGCATATACGCACTCACCTGATCCTCGTACTGCTGCTTCTGCGTCAGGTATGGGCGGTAGGCACAATAGATATAAGGGCTCCACCCGGCGCTGCGCGCCGCCTTGAGCAGGGCGTTGAGCGCATCGACCGCACGGGAATCGAACGTGGACTGCGAGCCGCTGATCTTGCTCACATCCGGCACGTAGTCACTGATATTATGCGCCTGACTCGCAATGAGATACTCCCAGGAGGAGATATCCACATCCGGCAGGTCATCATAGGTCTTCTGGGTCGGCGCCGCCGTTGTCCGGATATCCGGCGGGAGGATCAGATCCGTCGGCGCGGTAGGCACGGCATTGCTGCGCGCCTCGTTGACACGCGAGAGAATGAGCATGGCGCACACGACGACCAGCACCGTCAGCGCCACCGACAGCCAGAGACGTTTCTTCTTCATGCAGATCCCTCCCGGATAAAAATAAACAAAAAATGAAAAGCAACTCGCAAAAGCTGCTTTTCACAATAGCATATTTTTCGCGTCCCGGCAAGTCCCCGTCACAGATCGACGCGCTCGTAGTTTTTTGCCGCCCTCCGGAATGCCAGCCACGACAGCAGCGCAAATGCCGCCGCGCCCGCAGCCAGCACCGGAAGCTGACGCACCTGACCGGCCGCATCGGTCGCATCGAGATACGGTCCGACGACCGGAAAATGCGACAGCGCCTCGACCAGCACCATCAGCACCGTCATCGGGACGACCGCCAGCAGGAACGAACGTCCGACGCGCACGGCAGTCTTATAAAACGCCGGCAGGAACACCGCATTGAACACGCCGAAAATGAGCAGCACCGCGCCGAAGAGCGCGACGTTTGCATCGATGCCCGCAAGGTTCGTTCCGTTGGGGTTGATGTGCACCGACAAGACCGCAAACGGCACCGCGAGCACAAGCTCCGTCAGCTCGACCGCCACAACCATCCATGTGCGGGCGCGCACCTGCTCGCGCTTCGTGACCGGCAGCACGGCGCAGTAATAAACATCCTTATTCTCGCGGCCGTTAAGGAAGGTAAAGAAGATGCCGAGCAGGCCATAGAAAAACGCGACCGTGTACGGATAGCTCGGGATGAGCAGCATCGCGCCGAAGAGCGCGAACACATACATCATCGGGTGCGCTGCAAGGCGCAGATCCTTACAGAAAATCCTTGCCGTCATAGTTTCTCCTTTCCATGCGCACGAGAATATCCTCGAGCGAGAGCGACGCGTCGCCGAGCTGCGCGCGATAGTGCGCAAGAAAGCCGGCGCACGTGTCGCTGCGCAGGATCTCCCCGTCCTTGATCATCGTGATATGCGAGGCGCATTTTTCCAGATCGGACGTGATGTGCGTCGAAAACAGGATGCTGCGCTCACCGCTTTGCACCACACCGCGAAAGAGCTCCATAAGCTCGTCGCGCGACACGGGGTCGAGCCCGCTCGTCGGCTCATCGAGAATGAGCAGACGCGCATCGTGCGAGAGCGCGAGCGCGAGCATATATTTCACGCGCATACCGGACGAGAGCTGCGAGACCTTCTTCGTCTCGTCGAGCGCGAACAGCGACAGGTAGTGCCGGTATTTGTTCTCGTCCCAGCGGTCGTAAAACGTGCGCGTCACGTTCGTGATGCTGCGCAGCTTTTTATTCGGGTAAAAGTCCACGCCGCCGAGCACCACGCCGAGCTGCTGCTTGCAGGCGGGTTCGTCGGCATAAAAATCCCGGCCGAACATCGTCACGCGGCCGCCGTCCGGATGCACGAGGTTGAGCATGGCCTTGATGGTCGTGCTCTTGCCGGCACCGTTGCGGCCGATGAAGCCCATGATCGCGCCCGGCTCAACGGCAAACGACACATCGCGCAGCCGAAACGCCGGATACGTCTTGCACAGGCCCTCTACTTCCAGAATGCTCATTGTCCGTCCTCCCGCTTCAGCTCCTGCGCGAGCGCGGCGGCAAACACCTGCGTCTCCGCCTCCGGCACATCCGGCGCCGCGGCCTTTGCGCCCTGATCGAACACCGCACGCACGAACCGGTCATAATAGCTGCTGCTCTGCAGCGCGATGCCGCGCTCGCGGTCAGCCAGCAGAATGAGCGAATCACCCGGCGCGAGGCCGAACATATCGCGCACCTCCTTTGGGATCACGATCTGCCCCTTCGGGCCGATGCGCACCGTGGCCATGAATTTGTCCTGCATGGACTGCATATGCGTCGCCTCCGGTATAACTTGTATTACTTTTCTTACGTTATAGCACAACGCCGCCCGCCACGCAAGCATTTTTTCAATTATTCCGTTCGTGCCGAATATTATGTAAACCAAAAAGCGCAAAAAAGATCCCCCTGCCGCTCGGCAGGGGGATCACACCTTATCGAATAACTCAGAGCGCCTCGACGTCGGCGATGAAAGCCTGAATGGCTTCTTCCGGGACGAGCTTCTTGCTGCGAACCAGATTCACGATGTCACCAACGGTCTTCTTGTAGAAGAGCTTCAGGGGGTACTTGGTCAGGCTCGGAACGGACTTCATCATGACTTCCTTGCCATTCATGTCCTCGATGAACGTCTTAACACTCAGCGTTTTGTAATCCATAATATGTTCTCCTTTCAATTTTGAACACATTGGCCATTTCCCCGAATCCCAATTGAAATGGCTTCGTTGTTCAAAGATTAACGCTTTTTGGGTATTTTGTCAAGTATGTCGGGAAATTTTCTTCGCCTTCCCGTCAATTTTCATCCAGTAATCAACGCTCTGTTGTGCAGTATTTGCGCACAAGCGAAAAATTGTGTGTCAGGAAAGTGTACGTGCCGCCGCCGAATAGAATGACCTCAGGCAGAAACGGAGGGCTGAAAATGCTGTACAGTACCCTGATGCTGATGATGAGCAGCGCGTTTTTGATGCTGCGCCTGAGCCCCGGCGGGTCATTTCCGCGCCCGCTGAGCGAGGCTGAAGAGCGCAAGTATCTCGAGGCATGGCTGCAGGGCGATCTGGAGGCGCGCAACGTGCTCATCGAGCGCAACCTGCGGCTGGTGGCGCACATCATCAAAAAATACTACACGCATTACGACGATACGGACGATCTGATCTCGATCGGCACGATCGGGCTCATCAAGGGCATCAACACCTACCGTCCGGATAAGGGCGTGCGCCTTGCGACCTACGCCAGCAAGTGCGCGGAAAACGAGATCCTGATGTATTTTCGCAGCACACGCAAAAACGCAGCCGAAACGCTGCTCTCAGACGCGCTCGACACGGACGGCGACGGCAACAGCCTGTCGCTCCTCGACATCCTGTCCGAGGATGAGGACATGGACGCCCGCCTGCAGTCGGACGAGATGTGTCAGGCGCTGCGGCGCTGCATCGGCGAGGTACTCGATGCGCGCGAGCGCGAGATCATCCGCCTGCGCTATGCCATTGGCGGCGGCGAACCGCTGACGCAGCGCGAGACCGCGCAGCGCTGCGGCATCAGCCGCTCGTATGTGTCGCGCATCGAGAAAAAAGCCATCGAAAAGCTGCGCGCCGCCCTGCTGGCGGCCGGTTACTGACCGCGCGGCGTTGACAAACCGGTCGAAACAAGGTAGAATTGCAAAGATATGAGGGAGATGATATCATGGCGGATCAAACGCACAATGCGGGCGTACACACGCACGTGGACGAAAACGGGAACGTGATCACCCACTGCCACGACGGCGAAGTGCATATGCATGAACATGACCACGCACACAGCCACGGGCATGGACACACCCACACCCATACGCAGACCAAGGCGGTCATCAATCGTCTGGCGCGCGCGATCGGCCATCTGGAGTCGGTCAAGCGCATGGTCGAGGATGGGCGTGACTGTGCCGAGGTGCTCATCCAGCTTGCAGCCGTGCGCTCGGCGCTGAACAACACGGCGAAGATCATTCTGAAAGATCACATCGACCACTGTCTGACCGACGCTGTGGAAAGCGGCGACCAGCAGGCCATCGACGAGCTGAATCTCGCGATCGAAAAGTTCATGACCTGAACACCAAAGCAACCCTCCGCCGCACGGCGGAGGGCTGCTTTGCTTCCGGCGCAGCAAGAAAGGACGCATCCAAAGCGGATGCGTCCTTTTTAGAGCAAATCAATGCTGCACTCTTTCCACTGAGAGGACCGAGCCGGTCATCTGGTCGACAGCCACGACATAGCGCGGGTGGAAGTAGTACACGGTCGTGAGCGTCACGCGGTAGACAGGCTGCGCGCCGCTCTCATCGAGCTGCACTTCCCACGCGGCAAGGTCGCTCTCCGAGATGCCGGCCGCCGCAATGGCGATCTTCAGCGCCTGCTCCTGCGTGATCGGGCCTGCAGGCGGGGTCGGGGTAGGCGTCGGTGTCGGCACCGGCGTCGGGCTCGGGGTAGGTGTCGGCATCGGTGTCGGCTTCGGCGTCGGGCTCGGGGTGGGTATCGGCGTCGGCGTCGGGCTCGGGGTAGGCATCGGCGTAGGTGTGGGCTGCGGCATCACGGGGGCAGGCTGCGGCTTTACAGGAGCCGGCTGCGGCCCGAGCGGTTCGTCACCCGCCAGGCGGCAGATCTCTGCCGTGCGCGCGTCAACGCTGCACACATAGTGATGCTCGCCGTCCGTGAGCACGAATTCCATGACCATCTGGCCGTCAATGAGCGTGAAGCGCATGCTGGCCTGCGTGACGCTGTCCGCATCCAGACCGCAGCAGGCGAGCGCCGCATCCATGGCCTGATCATATGGGATATATGCACCGGTGCTCGCAGCACCGATTGAGATCATGTCGCCAAGCGCCACCTGATTGGACGCCGCGAGAATGTTCAGGTCGTTGATCGGCAGCACCGCCAGCGCCTCGCCGGTGAGATCCTCCACCTGCGCGCTGATCTGCCGGATGAGCATCGCCTTTCCCGCACTGACGCCCATGGCAGCAGCATCGGCCTCCAGCGCAGGATCCGGCTCCAGCACCTGTGCCAGAACGGCGGGCTCGAGACCGCAATCTGTCTGCGCGTCCTCCACGGCGGCAGCCAGCCGGTCACACAGACGCGCATCGCCCTTGCCGGCCTCGACCGTGACGAGGATCGAGTTGGTATCCGCCGAGACATAGCCGTCTGCCTGCAGCTCGGCAACGATCGCATCGGCCGCCGTCTGCAGCGGCTGGTTGCGCAGCTCCAGCTCGTCGAGCACGACCTGCGCGTCGGCATTGCACGCGCGCACGGACAGGACACGGCCGAGCTTATTGACGGTCAGCTCAATACTGGGGTTCGCGTCCAGCGTTGCGACGCCGTCGGGCGTCTGCACGGCGTAAAAACCGCCGCCGAGCACCGCCAGCAGGAACACCGCCGCCGCCGCGACCCAGCGCCGCCATGCGCCGCCGCGACGGCTGCGCTGCGGCAGCGGGACGACCGTTTCCGGCTCCGGCTGTTCGGCCGCCTGAACGCGGGCGAGGATCTTGTCCCAGGGATCCGGCGTCACGGCTGCAACATCATCACGCAGCTGCTGCAGCAGCTGCTCGTTGCACTTTTCCTGTTCAGTCAAGACCGTCACCCCCCATCGATGCGCGCAGCTTTGCCAGCGCGCGGTTGTAGCGCGAGATCGCCGTCGCCTGCGGAATGTCCAGCAGGTCGGCCACCTCCCTGTGCTTGAGGCCGGAGAGCGCGTGCAGCATCACGATCTGCCGCTCACTGTCCGTGAGCATGCGCAGCACATTATCAAGCACCATATGATTTTCCGTCTCCCGATAAGCGTTGTGCGGATCCTCCACATGAAACAGCTCATCAAAAGATATATTCTTATTTTCCGCCTTGCGCAGGCGCATAAGCGCCAGATTGCGCGCGATCGTCAGCAGCCACGCCATCGGCTTGCCCGACGGCTGATAGCTCGATGCCGACTGCATCACGCTCACGAATGTGTCCTGCATCACGTCCTCAGCCGCCGTCGGATCGCGCAGGATCGACAGGGCAAAACCGTAAACGGACGCGGACGTCTGGCGATACAGCACCTCAAGCGCGGCGGTGTCCCCCTCCGCAATGCGCAGGATCAGGCCGTCATCCGGTGGTCGCGCATCGGACGCACCTATATCACTTGTGCGTTTGTCGTCATTTCGCATATTCGATTACCCCACATGAGTATAATGCCTGAAAACGAATTTTAATGCATAAAAAAATGTTTTCCGAAAAATTTTCTCTAAAAAAGTGTGTTTTTCGGCACTCCCATCCTCTTAACCGAATATTTTACGTGATAAAATGCGGTTTGTAAAGCGAGTGAACCATAAAAAACTGCATTTCCAACAGATTTTACCCTTCTTTTTTCGGCGGCGCCGTTACCTCAAGTGCGTGATTGAGCACCACGCCCAGAATGAGCAGCAGTCCGAACACATGAAACCAGAACAGCAGGATCACGACCGAGGCAAGCGACCCGTATACGAGTGAATACTTCGCGCTGTTGCCGATCAGCCATGAGAGCAGAATACTCATCACCACGATGCCGACGGCCGAAAACAGCGCACCGGGAAACACGCGGTGCAGCGTCCGGCGCGGCGTGGTGAGCCGGTAGAGCACGAGGATCATCATCAGCAAAATGGCGAACAGCACCAGAAAGCGTACCCAGGTCCACGACCAGATGATGCTCACGCGCGGCATGAGCGCATCGAGCCAGAGCAGAAAGCGCTTGCCCGTCAGCATGAGCAGGACGCACAGATACAGCACCAGCAAAAACGTCACCGAGAAGATGATGCTCACGACGGTGTTGCGCACGATGCCGAAGCGCTTGTCGCCATGGATCTCGCCGACGATGGCGGCCATGGCGCGAAACGCCGCCGACGCGCTTGTGATCATGACAAAGAGCGCCGCGATGAACATGACCTGACTCGTGTTGCCGGACACATAAATGAGAAACTCCGACACGAGCGCCTGCGTCTCCCGCGGGAGCACGAGCGTCTCCACGATGCGCAGCACGGCGGTCGGGTCACGCAGGATGAGCGCAAGCAGGTCATACATGCAGATAATGACCGGAAACAGCGCCATGACCATGTAATAGGCGATCTCAGCCGCCGAACGCGTCACGCGGCGGGTCAGAAATGTGTCGGCCATGGTCGTGAGGACGCGGGTAATGCGCCAGTCTTTCAATCGACTGCCTCCTCTCGCAGAATACAAAAACCGCCTTCACAAGGAGCGAAGGCGGTTTTGGACAGATGATGAAGCTTACTTGGAGTTGAAGATCTTGAAGATGCTGTCAAACGGATCTTCCTCCGCGGGTGCGGCAGCATCCGCAGCCGGAGCGGCAGCCGGGGCAGCAGGTGCAGCGGCCGGAGCCGGAGCGGCAGCCGGAGCAGCCGTGGCCGCAGTCGCAGCGGCGGTGTACATACCGGCGGCAGGTGCAGCCGGAGCGGCAGCGGCGGCCGGAGCAGCCTCCGCCTGCGCCTTGCCCGGCTCGTCAAAGCCGGTGGCGATGACGGACACGCGGATCTCGTCGTCGAGCGAGGGGTCAAAGCTCGCGCCGAAGATGATGTTGGCGTCCGGATGCGCAGCCTCCTGAACGAGGTTGGCAGCGGTCTCGACATCCTCCAGGCCCATATCCTCGGAGCCGGTGATGTTGATGAGCACACCGCGCGCGCCGTTGATCGACGTCTCCATGAGCGGGCTCGCAACGGCCATGCGGGCAGCGTCCTCCGCCTTGCCCTTGCCAGCGGCGCGGCCGACGCCCATGTGGGCGAAGCCGGCGTCCTTCATGACGCAGGTGACGTCCGCAAAGTCGAGGTTGATGAAACCGGTGTTCTTGATGAGGTCGGAGATGCTCACAACGGCCTGACGCAGCACGTCGTCCGCGATCTCGAAGGCGTTGGCCAGCGTGACCTTCTGGTCGGTGGCGAATTTCAGGCGGTCGTTCGGGATGATGAGCAGGGAGTCGACCTTGCCAAGCAGCTCGTTGATGCCGACCATGGCCTGATCCATGCGGCGCTTACCCTCGAACTTGAAGGGCTTGGTGACGACGCCGACGGTCAGGATGCCGGCCTCGCGGGCGATGTCCGCGATCGTGGGCGCTGCGCCCGTGCCGGTGCCGCCGCCCATGCCGGCGGTGATGAAGACCATGTCGGCATTTTCCAGGCTCTTGGCAATGTTGTTGCGGCTCTCCTCGGCGCTGCGCTTGCCGACGTCGGGATCGCTGCCGGCGCCCTGACCGTGGGTCAGCTTCTCGCCGATCTGGATCTTCTGGTCTGCGCTGGAGACGGCCAGAGCCTGCTTATCTGTATTGACAGCCACGTACTCAATTCCCTGAGTGCCGGACTTAACCATGCGGTTTACGACATTGTTGCCGGCCCCGCCAACACCAACGACCTTGATGGTGACGACATTTTCCGGACCGGACTCGGTAGCAAAGGACATATTCGGTTCCTCCCTGTTGTTTCTATTTGTATCAGCGCTCGGCGCGTGTGCGCTCTGAGGGCCGTTTCTTGGCGGATTTCGCTTTTGTCTGTTCTTATTCTTTCCCATTTTATATCGTTTTCCTTATCAGGTCAATCTTTTTTTGTGAACATTCAGCCGGGGCTGAAATGCGCGCGCTTGTCGATCGACAGATCGATGGTGCCGGTATCACCGGCCGTGAGCTGCGATATGGCGCTCTGGAGCATGCCGAATTTATACTCGACATTCTCGTTTGCACCGAGGCGCACCGTGAACCGCCCGTCATAGAGAAAGCTCGGGCTCGCCGCGTCCGAAAGGTCGATCACCGTGACCTTGGACGCCATGTCGCGCGTGAGCAGCTGCCCGAGGATCGCCGCAAGGTACGTGACCTTCGGCGCGTCGGCGTCGCCGGCGTTGAGCACCTCGCCGACCTTCGGTTCCACCGGCGTGATGCCGTCGATACGGGCGAGACCGGTCAGTTCGCTGTCCATGACGGACTTGAGCAGCTTGCAGTTCTGGTCGACGACCCAGTAGCCGTCGTCCGCCTTGACGTAGGCCATGGCGCTGCTCTCCTGGATCGTAATGGTGACGCGGTTCGGCAGGGCGCGCGTGACCTTTGCTTTGTCCACATAGGGAAGCTTGCTGAAGATGCGGCTGGCCGCCGAGAAGCGGTTGATGAAAAAGAGATTGTCGCCCTTGCCGATGCCCGAGGCGTCAACGACCTCCTCGGCCGTGTAGATGGAGTTTCCGACGACCTCGACCTTCGAGACGCGGAAAAACACGCTCATCCCCAGCACGAGCGCCACGCAGATCAGCAGGAAGATCAGCGGCTGCAGCAGCGACCTCCCGCGCCCTGCGGACGGACGGCGCACACGGCGCGCACGGCGCTGCCGGGGCTGCCGGGGCTGCTTCGATTGTTTCATAGGCAGAGATTCCTTTCACCGCGGCGCGGCACAGCGCACGTCAGCGCCCAGCGCCGACAGGCACGCGTCAAAGCGGTCGTACCCGCGGTCAATATACCCGTCGTCGAGAAGCTCGGTCGCGCCCTCAGCGCAAAGCCCGGCCACGAGCATGGCCGCGCCGCCGCGCAGGTCGCTTGCCGTGAGCGGCGCACCGGTGAGCCGCTCGACGCCGGTGACATACGCCACACGGCCCTCGATGCTGACGGCTGCGCCCAGACGCCGGAATTCCTCGGCATGACGGTAGCGGTTGGTAAAGATGTTTTCGGTGAACACCGTGGTGCCCTTTGCCCGCAGGCAGGCCGCCATGAGCGGCGGCTGCGCATCCGTGGGAAAGCCCGGATACGGCTGCGTGACGACCGGGCGCGGCGCCATGAGCTGCCCATCCGATGTCAGGCGCACGGCGGACGCCGTTGTGATTATAGCACATCCCGCCTCAGAAAGCGAGTCCAGAACGGTCGAAAAGTGTGCCGGATCTACATCCTGCAGCTCCACCTCGCCGCCGCAGGCGGCGGCAGCGCACAGGATCGTCGCTGCGACGATGCGGTCGGGCATGATCGTGTGCTCGACAAACGGCCGCGGCCGGAAGCCGCTGATCGTGACCGTAGACGTGCCCGCGCCGGAAATGTCCGCGCCGAGCTTGCGCAGGTAGCACTGCAGGTCGGCGATCTCCGGCTCGCGTGCGGCGTTGCAGATGACCGTCTCCCCCGCCGCAGCGCAGGCGGCAAGCATGGCATTTTCCGTCGCGCCGACGCTCGGAAACGGCAGCAGGATGCGCCGCCCCTGAAGCGCGTGCGCCCGGCAGATGATGTCGCCGCCGCGCTCCGTGACCTCCGCGCCGAGCGCGCGCAGCGCGTCCAAGTGCAGATTCACCGGCCGCGGCCCGAGCTCGCACCCGCCCGGCATGGACAGGCGCGCCGTGCCGAAGCGCGCGAGGATCGCGCCGAGAAAGATGACCGACGAGCGCAGTTCCCGCATGAGTGCGTGCGGGATGAAATCGCAGTGCATACCGCGCGAGTCGATGCGCACCGTGTCCCCGTCGCGCACCGCCGTGCAGCCGAGATGCTGCAGGATGCGCAGCGTGGTCGTCACGTCCCGCAGATCGGGCACGTTGTGCAGAACCGTCTCACCTCCGGAGAGCACCGACGCCGCCATGATCGGCAGCACCGCATTCTTGGCGCCCTGCACCCGCGTACTCCCGGTCAGCCTGTTTCCGCCGTAAATGTGCCATATGCTCATGATCTTTCCTCCGCACAGCAAATTCATGCCATCCTATGCAGAGAAACGCGAAGTTGTCATTTTGTATGCCGGTCCGCCAGCTCAAGCACCAGATCGGCAATGCGCTCGGCGGCATCGCTCACGCCGGCGGCACGCATATTGTCCGCCATCTGCGCAAGCTGTGCACCGTCGGAGAGCAGGTCGCTGACGAGGTTATACAGGTCGTCCGCCGTGAACGCCCCTTCGAGCAGCACCTTTGCGCCGCCGGCGCGCTCGAGCACGCGTGCGTTGCGCTCCTGATGGTTGTTCGTGACGTTCGGCGACGGGATGAGCACGGCGGGCTTGCCGATGCACGTGAGCTCGGCAAGCGTGGACGCGCCCGCGCGGCACAGCACAAGATCGGCCGCATCCATCACCAGCGGCATATCGTAGATGTACGGCCGCACATCCATGCCGTGTGCCGCGAGATCGGCCGGGCACTTTTCCAGCAGCGCCGTGTGCATCTTCTCATAGCCGTTGCGCCCCGCCGAGTGGATGAGCGAAAACGGTGCGCCCGTCACGGCGGCACGGGTGATGAAGGCCGTCATGATCTCATTCATGTATGACGCGCCGAGCGACCCCCCACACCGACACGACCAGCGGCTTTTCGGGGTCGAGCCCGAGCTGGCGCTTGGCCTCCGCCTTGGAGCAGGCCGTGAATGCGCCGCGCACCGGCGTGCCGGTGACGACGACCTTGTCCTGCTCGCTGTAGTGCTGCTTGCTCTCCTCGAAGCCGACCAGAATACGGTCGACCGCGCCGGCGAGCATCTTCGTCGTCAGGCCGGGTACGGCGTTGGACTCATGCACGATGGCCGGAATGCCGAGCTGCGCCGCCGCCTTGAGCACGGGGTAGCACACATAGCCGCCCGTGCCGATGGCGACATCGGGCTTAAAGTCCTCAATGATCTTGCGCGCGTCCTTCGTCGCCTGCCGTGCATTGTGCAGCGAGCGGAAGTTGTACACGATCTCCGACGGCTTGAGGCTACGGTGGATGTTCGTGACCTCCACGGTCACGATGTCATAGCCCGCGCGCGGAACGAGGTCCGTCTCCATCTTGCCGTTTGCGCCGACAAAGAGGATGCCGCAGTCGGGCATCCGGTCGCGCAAAACGCCCGCGACCGCAAGCGCGGGGTTGATGTGGCCTGCGGTACCGCCGCAGGTAAAGAGAAAATTCATAGTCAGTCCCTCCCGGAATATCGAAACTCAGGCGGCACGCGCCGCCGAGACAGCTTGCAGAATCGGATGCTACCGCGCTTTTTTTGTCGGAATGTCGCGCGATATGCTCAGAATAATGCCCATTTCACCGAGCTGCATCAGCAGCGCCGTGCCGCCGTAGCTGAAAAACGGCAGCGAGATGCCGGTGCAGGGGATGAGATTCGTGACGACCGCGATGTTCAGAAACACCTGGATCGACAGCAGCGTCGTGATGCCGACGCCGACGAGAAAGCTGTAGCGGTCGGGCGAGTGCGCGGCGATCCAGTAGCCGCGGCAGATGAGCAGCGCGAACAGGATCAGGATCGCGACCGCGCCGACATAGCCAAGCTCCTCGCAGACGATGGAAAAGATGTAGTCATTGTGCTCCTCCGGCAGGTAGAGATACTTCTGCCGGCTCTGGCCGAGGCCGAGCCCGAGAAAACCGCCCGAACCGATGGAATACAGTGACTGCACGATCTGATATCCGGCAGCGCTCGTGTCAGCGAACGGATCGCGCCACGACACGATGCGCTTGTGCACATAGGGCACGAACTTGCCCGCGATCAGCAGCAGCGCGCCCGCGCCGCCCATGCCGATGAGCAGGTACGAGAGCTTGATGCCGCCGACAAACATCATCACGATCGCCAGCGCCATGATGATGATCGACGCCGACAGATGCGGCTCGAGCATGAGCAGGATGACGATGCCGCCGGTGATGACCATGAACGGCACAACGCCGTAGCGGATCGTCTGCATCTGGTCTTTGTATGTGCAGATCATGCTCGAGAAAAACAGCACGACCGCGATCTTTGCGATCTCCGACGGCTGAAACGTCGTAAAGCCGAGACTCAGCCACCGGCGCGCGCCGCCGCCGACCACGCCGATGTGCGGGATCCAGACGATGGCGAGCAGGAAAATACTCACGCCCAAAAGCAGCAGCGACCAGCGGCGGTACGTCGCCATGCGCACGTGGGAAAACAGAATCATACCCACGACGCCGGCCACGGCGAAGCCCGCCTGCCGGACGAAATAATACGTCGGCGACTTACCCTGCGCATAGGCGCGGGCAAAGCTCGACGAGAGCACCATGATGACGCCGATCGCCAGCAGCAGCAGCGTGAGCACGAAAAACGGCAGGTCAAAGCTGCCGCGCTTTGCCCCGGCAGCCGCCCCTGTCCGGCGCGCAGGAAGTCTCAAACCGGATATATTCATGAACGCACCTCCCTGCGCAGCGGCGCGCTCACGCACCGAAGCGGTGGAACACGCCGATAAACGACAAAACTGCAAACAGCACCGTCACGCCGGCAAACAGCGCCACGATCTGCTTTTCCTTCCACTTGTGGCCCGTCCAGCCGCCCATCTCCAGATGGTGGTGGAACGGGGACATCTTAAACACGCGCTTGCCGTGCGTGAGCTTGAAATAGCCGACCTGAATGATGTCCGAGAGCGCCTCGACGATGTACATGATGCCGACCGTCACGAGGATGAGCGGCATATCGTAGGCGAAGGCCAGCGCCGCGACCGCGCCGCCGAGAAAGAGCGAGCCCGTGTCGCCCATGAACACCTTGGCCGGATTGAAGTTATAGATCAAAAAGCCCAGCAGGCCGCCGGCGATGCCGGAGGCGAACACGCCGAGGGACAAAAACCGCTCGCCCCAGAGGATGGACAGCACGGCAAAAAAGATGCACACCGGCATCGTCGTGCTCGCGGCGAGGCCGTCCACGCCGTCGGTGAGGTTCACGGAGTTGACCGTGCCGACGATGACGAAGGCGGCGAAGATCACATACAGCGGCTCGGAGATCGGCACGGTCTTGTTCCAGAACGGGATGTAGAGACTGTCGAGCGCGACATAGCCAAAGCGGCGCATGAGGAAAATGAACGCCACGGCCGCCGCCAGCTGCAGCAGGATCTTCTTGCCGGCCGTCAGACCGAGATTCTGCTTTTTCTTGAGCTTTTCATAGTCGTCCAGAAAGCCGATCGCGCCGAACACGAGCGCGAACGCCAGACAAAACAGGTGGCCGTATTCGCCCTCGGCCATGCAATCAAAGCCGACCGACAGGCACACGACCGCGATCGCGGCGATGAACATCAGTCCGCCCATGGTCGGCGTGCCCTGCTTGGACATATGCCATGTGGGGCCGTTTTCCTTAATGCTCTGCCCCGCCTTGATCCGTTTGAGATACGGAACCAGGAAAAATCCGACGACGGCCGACACCGCAAACGCGATGACGAACGCCAGTATCAGCTTCAGTGTCATTTTTCTTTCTCTCTCTTCCTCTTGTCGAGTATTTCGGCGACGATCTCGCGCTCATCCATGTGCACCTTCGTCTTGCCGATGATCTGGTAATCCTCATGGCCCTTGCCGCAGAGGATGATCACATCGCCGGGGCAGTGATTTTCGATCGCATAGGCGATGGCCTCGCGCCGGTCGGGGCGCACAACATAGGGCGTGTGCGTCTCCTTGAGACCGGGGAGAATGTCGGCGATGATCGCCTCCGGATCTTCCGTGCGCGGGTTGTCGCTCGTGACGATGACGAAATCCGCCTTCTGACCCGCGACGCGCCCCATCTTCGGGCGCTTGCCGCGGTCGCGGTCTCCGCCGCAGCCGAAGAGGAACACCAGCCGCGCAGGCGCAAACTCGCGCACCGTCGTGAGGATGTTGTCGATGGCGTCGGGCGTGACGGCGTAGTCGATAAGGATGGTATAGTCCCCGTCGGTCTCGAGCGGCTCGGCGCGCCCCTTGACGGGCTTTGCCGTATCGAGCGCGGCCGCGCAGTCATCGAGCGAGATGCCGAGCGCGCGCGCACAGGCGACGACGCTCAGCGCGTTGTAAACAGAGAACATGCCGGGGATGCCGAGGCGCATGCGCGCGATCGCATCGCCGCTCATGGCGACAAAGCGCACGCCGGACGCGCTCAGGCGGATATCCTTGGCCACAAGATCTGCGTCGTTGCGCTTGGCGGAGTAGGTCTGCATCGGGCACTCGGCGCGCTTGAGCATGACGTGCGCCCAATCATCGTCGGCGTTGACGATGCCGATGTCGCTCTGCGCGAACAGCAGCGCCTTGGCCTCTGCATAGGACTCCATGGTCTTATGGAAATCCAGGTGATCCTGCGACAGGTTCGTGAAGATGCCCACGCGGAAGCGGATGCCCTCCACGCGGTGCAGCACGAGTGAGTGCGACGACACCTCCATGACCGCATGCGTACAGCCGGCATCGACCATCCGGCGCAGGAGCTTTTGCAGCTCATATGTGTCCGGCGTGGTGTGCTCGGTGTGCAGCACCTCGTCGCCGATGATGTTCGCGTTCGTGCCGATCAGGCCGACCTTCGTGTGCAGACACTGCTCGAGCATGTGCTTGATGAGCGTGGTGACGGTGGTCTTGCCATTGGTGCCGGTCACGCCGATCATGGTCAGCTCACGCGACGGGTTGCCGAAAAATTCGCAGCAGATGCGTGACAGCGCAAGACGGCTGTCGGCCACGAGGATATACGGTATATCGACCTCCGGCTTCTTCTGACAGAGCACGACGGCCGCGCCGCGCGCGACGGCTGCGCCGATGAAGCGGTGGCCGTCGGACTCATACCCGCAGACGGCGGCAAACAGGTCGCCGGGCTGCGTGGTGCGCGAGTCAAAGCTGATATCCCGAACGTCCAGTTCCGGATCGGCGGTGCATTCCAGCACGTCCAGAACGGACAGCAGTCGCTTGAGTTTCATAAGGGTACCTCCGTTTGTTCGTCAGTATCTGCCCAGCATACTCGAATCACTCGTCACGAGCGTGACCTCCACGACCGTGCCGTGGTCCAGCTGCGTGCCGGCTGCCACGGTCTGGCCGGAGACGATCTGTGCGGTGTCCGTGATGGAGCTGTTGGTCTTGATATACAGGCCCAGCGCGGCCATGCGGTCGCGGGCCGTCTGATAGCTGAGATTGGTCAGGTCGGGCATGGTCTCCTTGTCGGCCGAGGGCTCCTTGCCCGCATAGAGCAGGATGGTGCTGCCGCTGGCGACGACCGCGCCGCTGCCCGGAAGCTGCGCCGTGACCGTGTTGCCCTCGCCGTAGACGCGCGCCTGCAGGCCGACCTCCTCGAGCGCGGCCTTCGCCTGCTCGACGGACAGGCCGGTCACGTTCGGCACGGTCTTATCCATGTACGTCTTTTCCGTCTCGGAATACGACGGCTCCACGCCGAGGTACGGCAGGATGTCCGCCATCATTTTGCCGACGGTGGGCGCAGCCATCTGGCCGCCGCTGATGTAGATGCCGGTGCTGCTGCTCGGCGTATCGAGCAGCACAAGGATAACGATCTGCGGATCGTCCGCCGGAGCAAAGCCGATGAACGAGACGATGTACTCCTTCGCGCCGCCGGCCGCGTCCTGCGCGACCTTTTCCGATGTGCCGGTCTTGCCGCCGATGCGGTAGCCGGCGACGTAGGCGTTCTTGCCGGTGCCGTCGACGGGATCGCCGACGACCTGCTCCAGGATCTGGCGCACGGTGGCGCTCGTCTGCTCGCTCACGACCTGGCGCACCACGGTCGGCGAATTGGACACGACCGCTTCCCCGTCGCCGTTGACGATGCTCTTGACCACATACGGTTTCATGAGATAGCCGCCGTTGACGCAGGCGCTGACCGCCGTGATGAGCTGCAGCGGCGTGATCGTAAACGTCTGGCCGAACGAAGCCGCCGCGAGCTGCGAGAAGTTTTCGGGGTCATAGAACGTGTTCTGGCTCCACCAGATGCTGCCGCTCTCGCCGGACAGGTCGATGCCGGTCTTGGCGGTGAGGCTGCTGTCGACGTTGTTGGTCAGATTCAGGAAGCCGAACGCTTCGGCGTATTTGTAGAACGTGCGCGCGCCGACAAGCTGACCGATCTGCACGAGCGCGACGTTGCACGAGTGCTGCATGGCCTGCGTGAGCGTCTGGCTGCCGTGACCGGCCGTCTTCCAGCACTTGACCGGATCGGTACGGCCGAGCACGGGGATGCTGCCGCCGCAGTAAAACGACGAGTTTTCGCTCACCACGCCCTCCTCGAGCGCCATGGCCAGCGTGATGATCTTGAACGTCGAGCCGGGCTCGTAGGTGTCCGAGAGCGCCTTGTTGCGCCACTGCTTTTGCTGCGCGGCAGTCAGCAGCTCCGAGCGCTTGTCGGGATCGGTCTCGGCGTCAATGGCCTCCTGATCCCTGTCGCTGACCTTCTGGTAGTTGTTCAGGTCGAAATTTCCGAGCGAGACCATGCCGAGGATCGCGCCGGTGCTCGGGTCCATGGCGATGGCGGCCGCGCCGTTTTGCACGTCATAGTCCTCGACCGCCTGCTGCAGGTGCTTTTCGAGGTAATACTGGATGGTCGCGTCGATGGTCAGGTTCATGTCGTTGCCCTTCGTCTCGTCGTAATAATCCTCGTAGTTGACAAAGAGCATATCCGTGCCGCGGTTGTCCGTTGCGCGGATGATGCGGCCGGTGCTGCCGGTGAGGTAGCTGTCATAGCGCTGCTCAAGACCGTAGCGCCCCTCGTTGTCCTGCCCGACGAAGCCGATGACGTGCGCGGCCAGACTGCCGTAGGGATAGTACCGCTTGGTATCCGGCTCGATCTTGACGCCGATGAGATTGTTCTCTTTTTTGAACGCGCGCACCTTTTCCGACACGTCCGGCTCGACCTTGCGCTTGACGACCTCATACCAGCGGTCGGTGTTTTTCGTCATGCTCAGGATCTTATTATAATCGACGTCGAGAATCTCGGAAAGTTCTCGCGCGATCATCTGCGGGTCTTCCTTGTTCGCGGCGATCTCGGCCGGGCTGATGAAGATCGTGTCGACCGAGGCGTTCATGGCCAGGATCTTGCCGTTCGTGTCATAGATCGCGCCGCGTGAGGCCGTGATCTCCGTCTCGCGTACCTGCTGGTCGATCGCCATTTTTTCATACTCGTCATGGTGTATGATCATGACGCTGAACAGCTTGATGCCAAGGACAGCAAATGCAAGGATGCCGCACACAATCAAAAGCAGGCGTGTGCGGCGGAGCATCATGATATTCGGTGTTTTGGTACTTGCTCGAAAGGGCACGCGGTTATCCCGGCGCCCGGAAGTTTCATTTGCCATGTCTGTCTCCTTGTTTCTGCGGGGATGGTACTATCATACAGGCTGGCTCATCGAAAATATTCCACAATGGAGGTGAGAAAATCGCCGAAACGGTCAGCAAGGCTCAGCGGCTCTGCCGCGGTCTGGTCCAGAACCACCGCCGTATCCGCGGCGGCGCTGCTGCTGATGTAGTAGAGCTGATCGCTGCGCGGCTTTTGCATGCCGAGCTCATGGATGGCGTAGTCCTCGATCTCCGTGAGGTTGAACGCGCTCTCATAGTCGATGCGCAGGCGCGTCTGCTGCTCCTGCAGCTCGGCGTACTGATCCTCCAGCGCCGACACCTGCGCCGACGCCTGCGAGAGCTGCACGCGCGCGACGAGCGAACAGACGATCAGCACGGCGGCAATGGCAAAGCCGAGCACCGCCATCGGGGCGATCGCCTGCTTGGGCCTCGGTGCGGACTCCGGGACGACGGTCTCCGTCGGCCGGGGTGCATGCGGCAGATCTACCGGAGCGGTACTGTACAGGTACTCCTCCGCAGCCGTGCTGCGCAGGTCATACGCCGCGTTGCCGTCCATGCGCGCTGTATTCCGTTTTCTCGAAGCGGGAGATGCCATGACGGGTTCCTTTCTCAGACGCGCTCCGCGACACGAAGTTTCGCGCTGCGGGCGCGGGGGTTGGATGCGAGTTCCTCCTCACCAGGCAGGATCGGCTTGCGGGAGACGCTGCGCAGCGTCTGCACAAAGCCGCAGGTGCACACCGGCGCCTCGCGCGGGCAGGTGCAGCCATGCTCCCGCCGGGCGATGCCGGCCTTGACGATCCGGTCCTCGAGGGAATGGAAACTGATGACGCACAGCCGCCCGCCGGTGCGGAGCTTATCGGGTGCGGTGTCCATCATCTCGCGCACCGCCGCCAGCTCATCGTTCACGGCGATGCGGATCGCCTGAAAGCTGCGCTTGGCAGGATGCTGCTTTTCGCGCAGCGCCGCGCCCGGCATGGCCGAGCGGATCACATCGACCAGCTCCAGCGTGGTCGCGATCGGCTGCTGCGCCCGGGCGCGAACGATCGCCCCGGCGATGCGAGGCGCGTAGCGCTCCTCGCCGTATTCATACAAAATGCGCTTGAGTTCACCCTCCGGCCACTCGTTGACAACGTTCCATGCGCTCAGGCCCTCGGTCGCGTCCATGCGCATATCGAGCGGCGCGTCGTGCATGTAGGAAAAGCCGCGCTCCGACTCGTCGAGCTGCGGCGAGGAGACACCGAGGTCAAAGAGCATGCCGTCCACGGCGTCGATGCCGAGGCGGTCAAGAATGGCGGCCGCGTCGCGGAAGTTGCCGTGCACGAGCTGCACACGGTCTCCAAACGGCGCCAGACGCGCACCGGCGCGCTCGATGGCCGTCTCATCGCGGTCAATGCCGATGAGCTTTCCGGTCGTGAGGCGCGCGGCGATCTGCTCGGAGTGGCCGCCCATGCCGAGCGTACCATCGACATAGATGCCGTCCGGCCGGATGTTCAGATTTTCAATACACTCGTGCAGCAGCACGGAGACATGCAGGGCGTCCATCAGAAATCCAACTCCTCCATCACGGCGGCGATGTTCTCCGGCAGCGCCTCAAGCGGGCAGATCTCGTCCCAGCGCGCGCTGTCCCAGAATTCCGCGTGGTTGTTGCTGCCGACCACGGTGACGCTCTTGGTGAGGCCCGCAAATTCACGCAGGTGCTGCGGCAGGAGGATACGCCCCTGCCCGTCCAGCTCGCAGCGTGCGGCATACGCGAACAGCGGACGCATCTTGCGCTGCTGCACGTTGGTCATGGCCGCCACCCTGCGGGCGACGTCGTCCCAGTTTTCCTGGCTGTAAGCAGACAGGCACTTCTCGGGCGAGATCGTCACATAAAACGTTTCGCCGAGCTCTTCGCGGAGCTTGGCCGGGATGAACAGACGGCCTTTGGCGTCGAGCGTATGCTGATAGATACCGGTCATGCTGCATCCCCCCTTCTCCGGAATCGTGCACCTACGCATCTCTTGCGTGGGGTTTTGCGCCCTTTTAAACCACTTCGCCCCACACGGTATCCTCATTATAGTGGCAAGACGGAAAAATTGCAAGGAGAAATTCCCGCCCAATTCTTGCAATTTCCGACATTTCTGGCGATTCGACCGTTGTTTTCCCGGTCACAAGGCTTTGCGTTTCGCGCCGAAAAAAGGAAATGGCGGCACAAGATATGCCGCCAAACCGGGAAAAAGCACCCGCCGGGAACACCGGGAGCGCATTGTGTGGGAAAAATTTTCGGCAAAACGCAAAACCGCCGCCGGATGCTCCGGCGGCGGTTCAGGTGTGCGGTTAAGCGGCAGTCAGTTGACTTCCTCATCCAGCGGCGCATCGTCCTCGAAGTGGATCTCGGGCTGACGCGCAGCGGGTGCTGCAGCGGGCGCTGCGGGCGCGGCCGTGCTGCCGGCGACGCCCTGAAACGCGGCGTGCGCCTGCTGCACGTTGCCGAGCGCGGCGGAGATCGCCTCCTCCGTGCGGCGCAGCGCATCCACGCAAAACTGGCTCGAGGCCTGACGCAGTGCATCGGCCTTGGCCTGCGTGGAGGCGAGCATCTCGTTGCTGCGTGCCTTGGCAATGCGCACGATCTCCTGATCGTTCACGAGCGCGCGGGCGCGCTCCTCTGCCTGATTGCGGATGCCCTCGGCCTCGCGTTTGGCGTTGTTGATGAATTCGTCACGGGCGGAGACCAGACGCTTCGCCTCGGAAAGCTCGACCGGCATGGCGGTCTTGATCTCATCGAGGATCTCGAGAACCTGGTCGCGCTCGACGATGCACTTTTCGTTGCCGAGCGGCACGCCCCATGCCTCCGACACCATGGTATAAAGCTGGTCAATCAGTTCCATGACTTCGTTGTCCATTTTGTTTCCTCCCAAAGCGTGTTTCCGGCAGAGCCGGTCAAAACTTCCCGGATCCGATCATTCGCTGCGCATGGCGCGCGCACGCACGTCCTCGATGATCTCACACGGTACAAACGGTGTCAGATCCGCACCGTAACCGGCAAGCTCCTTGACGACGGACGAGCTGAGAAACGTGTACTTCTGGCTGGCCGTCAGGAACATGGTGTCGAGCTCCGGATTGATCTTCTTATTGATGAGCGCCATCTGGAATTCGTTTTCAAAATCCGTATTGGCGCGCAGGCCCTTGACGATCACCGCGCCCTCCGGGAAAGTCTTGGCGTACTCGGCGAGCAGGCCGTCAAACGTGTCCACCGCCACATTCGGGAAGCGGCCGATGACGCGGTGCGCCAGCGCCACCCGCTCCTCGCGCGTAAACATGGGGTGCAGTTTCCCGGCGTTGGGCATGATGCACACGACGACGCGGTCGAAAATCGTGGATGCGCGGCGGATGATGTTCAGGTGACCGAGGGTGATGGGGTCAAAGCTGCCGGGGTAAATCGCTGTTTTCATGCGTGGGTTCCCTTTCCGTAGAGCGTGAGCTTGATCTTGCCATAGCTGCGCTCCGTAAGCAGATAATATGGCTGAGGGAGCTGCGGGAGCTCCTTTTCTCGGCGGCTTTCACACACGATGATGCCGCCCTCAGCTAATATATCAAACTGTACAACATTTGCAAGTGCTTTGTCAAGTAATCCCGTATCATACGGCGGATCGAGAAAGATCAGGTCGAATTTTCCGCACGTGCGCAGGTAGCCGAGCGCCTCCCCCTGCACGACGTCGCCCTGCAGGCGGCAGTGCGCAAGGTTGGTGCGCACGAGCTGCACGGCCGCGCGGCTCTCATCGACGAACACGGCGCTGCGTGCGCCGCGGCTGAGCGCCTCAATGCCGAGCTGACCGGTGCCGGCAAAGAGGTCGAGCACGCGCCTGCCCTCGATGTCGAACTGGATGAGGTTGAACATGGACTCCTTGACATTATCGGTCGTGGGACGGGAAGCCATCCCCTCCGGCTCACGCAGCTTGCGGCCGCGCGCCGTACCTGTGATCACACGCATGGCGATTCTCCTTTCGGGTGATAGTGATCGTAGACCGCGCGAGCGATGCCCGCCGGAACGGCCGCGCACAGTGCCTCATACGAGGCCGCGCGGATGGCCTTGACGCTGCGGAATTCGCGCAGCAGCGCGTTGCGCCGCTTCTCGCCAACGCCGGGGATCTGATCGAGCTCGGACGCAAGGCTCTCGCGCCGCAGCCGGCGCTGATAGTCGATGGAAAAACGGTGCGTCTCCTCCTGGATCGTGCCGATGAAGGAAAAGACCGCCGGATTTGCGGCGATGCCGATCTCGTGCCCGCCGGGCGTGATGAGCGCGCGCGTGCGGTGGCGGTCGTCCTTAACCATGCCGAACACCGGCACGGACAGAGCAAAGCCGTCAAGCACCGCCTGCGCAACGGCCGCGTGCTCGGCGCCGCCGTCGATGAGCAGCAGATCCGGCAGCGGGCAAAAGCCCGGATCACCGTCGAGATAGTGCTGAAAGCGGCGCGTGAGCGCTTCGTGCATGGCGCCGTAGTCGTTCTGCCCGTCCGTCGTGCGGATGCGGAACTTCCGGTAGTCGGACTTTCGCGGCCGGCCGTGCTGAAACACGGTCATACCGGCGACGATGCCGCTGTCGCCGAGGTTGGAGATGTCAAACGCCTCAATGCGCTCGGGCGGCGCGTCAAGCTCGAGCGCGCGCTGCAGCCATTCGAGCGTTTTGAGGCTGCGCTGCGCCTTGGTCGTTGCGATGAGGATCTCCTCGCGCGCGTTTTTGGCTGCCATCTCCGTCAGGCGGCACTTGTCGCCGCGCTGCGGCACAGCGAGCGTGACCTTGTGCCCCGCCGCCTCGGTGAGCAGCCGCTCGAGCGCATCCTGCCCCTCGAGCGGGCACGGCAGCAGCACCTGCCGCGGATACGCGCCGCGGCTCTCGTAATACTGCTGCACGAGCGCGGCGAGTGCCTCACCGTCGGGCTCCATCGGCTCTTCAAGGAAGGATTTGTCCTTGTCCGTGAGGCTGCCGTCGGTAAAGTGCAGCACGGTGAAGCAGCACTTCGCCCCGCGCGCAAAGCCGACGGCGTCCGTGTCGGCGTAGGCCGTGGCGATAACGCGCTGGTGGTTTTTCAGCCCCTCGATGGCGCGCAGCCGGTCGCGCAGCGACGCCGCGTATTCAAACCGCAGCGCCTCGGCCGCGGCCTGCATCTGCTCGGTCAGCTCGGCGGTCAGCTCCGCCGTGCGCCCGTCAAGGATCATCTCCGCCTCGCGGATGGCCTGCAGATACTGCGCACGTGTGACGTCCTTCAGGCAATAGCCTGCGCAGGTGCCCATGTGGTAATTCAGGCACGGGCGGGCACGCCCGATGTCGCGCGGGAAGCGGCGCGTGCACGTCGGCAGGCGCAGCGTTTTGCAGACGGTGTCGATGATCTCCGCCGTCATGCTCCGCCCGCCGTACGGACCGAAGTATTTCGCGCCGTCCTTTTCCGTGCGGTTGACGAGCGAAAACGTCGGGTACGGCTGCGTCACATCCAGACGCACAAAGGGATACCCCTTGTCGTCCTTGAGCAGGATGTTGTATTTTGGCTTGTGCAGCTTGATGAGCGAGTTTTCGAGCACGAGCGCCTCGAATTCGGACTGCACGACGATGACATTGAAATCCGCAACGTGCGCGACCATGGCCGCCACCTTCGGCAGGTGCTCGCCGCGAAAATAGCTCGTGACGCGGTTTTTGAGCGCTTTCGCCTTGCCGATATAGATGACCTCGCCGTGCTCGTCGAGCATGATGTACACGCCCGGCAGCAGCGGGAGCATATTGGCCTTTTCGCGCAGCTGTTCGGGTCGGAGTTTTTCCATAGCGTTCTCCTGCTGTGCCGAAAAATCTGCGGTCAGGAAAACAGGGGCGTGCTGTAGACACGCCCCTGTTTCGGTTTCATGTTGTCGGGTTCACTCGGAGAAATCGGAATTGATCAGCGCCGTCAGGGTGTCGATCGCCTCCTGCTCGTCTGCGCCGTCCGCCACGAGGGTGACCGTCGTGCCCTTGACGATGCCGAGCGACAAAACACCGAGAAGGCTCTTGGCGTTCACGCGTCTCTCGTCTTTTTCGATCCAGATGCTGCTCTTGAACTCATTTGCCTTCTGGATGAAGAAAGTCGCGGGCCGTGCATGGAGTCCCACCTGGTTGTTGATGACTGCTTCTTTCGTGATCATTTATCTCCACTCCTTATGCACAATTATGCTTGTTTTATCTTATCAAAAACGCCCTGCATCGTCAACCGGTTTTCGGTTTTTCGTTGCTTTGCACAGCGTTTTTTCGCCGTATTTTTCCGCTTTTATTTCAGTTCGACAACGGTCACGCCGCTCTCACCCTCGCCATAGCGCCCAAGGCGGAAGGACTTGACGGCCTTGTTTCTGCGCAGCGACTGCTGCACGGCGGCACGCAGCGCGCCGGTGCCCTTGCCGTGGATGATCGTGACCTTCTCGAGCTTGGCCATGACGGCGTTATCGAGGAAGCGCTCGGTCGCGGCGACGGCCTCCATACTGTCCATGCCGCGCAGGTCGATCTCGGACTCGGCAGCCACGCTGCGCAGGCTCGCTGCGTGCGCGGCGGCAAACTTTTCGGCCTCCGGCTTCTCGTTTTCAAGCAGATAGACGTCCTGCTCCTTGGCGGTCACGTTCATGATGCCCGCGCGCAGGCTCAGCGTCCGGTCGGCGGAGACGGCCGTGACGGTCGCCTTGATGTCGCCCATTTTGCGCAGCTGCACGGTATCGCCCACGCGCACCGGGCGCGCGGAGACCTTTTTTTCCTGTATCTGCGGATGCGCCGCTGCGGCGGCTGCGTCCTCGGCGGCATTGAGCTTGCGGCGCAGCGCGGCGCGGGCGTCGTTAGCGCGGTGGTGGTCGGTGTCCGTTTTCTCCATCTTGCGCAGCGCGTCCAGCTCGCGCATCACCTCGTCCGCCGTCCGGCGCGCATCGCCGATGATGCGCTCGGCGTCGCGGCGCGCCTTCTCGTCCGCCTTTTCCAGCCGCACGGACAGCTCCGCCTTCATGCGCTCGGCCTTGCGGCGGTCATCCTCCGCGGCGCGCAGCTGACGGGCTGCCTCGGCGCGGTCGCGCTCCATGAGCTGGCGCACCTGCTCGAGCTTTTCGATGGTGGCCTCCATGCTCGCGCTCTCGGTGCTCACGCGGCTGCGGGCATCGCTGATGATCTCCTCCGGAAGACCCAGCCGCTCGGAGATGGCGAATGCGTTGGATTTTCCGGGGATGCCGATCAGCAGGTGGTACGTCGGGCGCAGGGAGTCCACGTCAAACTCGCACGATGCGTTCATGACGCCGGGCTGCGTCGTGGCGTAGACCTTGAGCTCGGTATAGTGCGTCGTGGCGGCGATGAGCGCGCCGCATCTGCGCGCGTGCTCGATGATGGCGATGGCCAGCGCCGCGCCCTCGGTCGGGTCTGTGCCCGCGCCGAGCTCGTCAAAGAGCAGCAGCGAGCGCTCGTCGCACGCCTGCAGCATACGCACGGTGTTGGTCATGTGCGCCGAGAACGTGGACAGCGACTGCTCGATGCTCTGCTCGTCGCCGATGTCGGCCATGATCTCGTCGAACACGGGCATGGTGCTGCCGTCGGCACACGGGATGTGCAGGCCGCACTGCGTCATTGCCGAGAGCAGACCGATGGTCTTGAGCGTGACGGTCTTGCCGCCGGTGTTCGGGCCGGTGATGACGAGCGTGTCAAATTCGCCGCCGAGCGCCACGTCGATCGGCACGGCGGTATCCTTCGGCAGCAGCGGATGGCGCGCGCGGTGCAGCGAGAGCTGCTTGTCCGTGAGCGCGGGCGCGACGGCATCGAGCTGGTAGGCAAGCTTTGCCTTGGCAAAGATAAGGTCGAGGCGCACGAGCACGTCAAAGTCGCTCGAGATGTCCTCGCGGTGCGCCGCGCACTCCGCCGAGAGCTCGGCAAGGATGCGCTCAATCTCGGTCTTTTCGCGCGCACGCAGCTCGCGCAGCTCGTTGTTCGCCTTCACGGCGGCCATCGGCTCGATGAACAGCGTCGCGCCGGAGGCCGACACATCGTGCACGAGACCGGGCACGGCGCCCTTGTGCTCGGCCTTGACCGGCACGACGTATCGCTCGGAGCGCGTGGTGATGATCGGCTCCTGCAGCGCCTTGGCATAGCTCGGCGAGGAGATGATCTTTTGCAGCGCATCGTGCACGCGCGCGCTTGCCGCGCGGATCAGGCGGCGGATGGACGCAAGCTCGCTCGACGCGCTGTCGGCGATCTCGTCCTCGCCGGTGATGGAGGTGAAGATCTTCTCCTCCAGATAACGGTTTGCCTGCAGCGCGCTGAAGAGGTAGTCGATGCACGTCTTGTCCTGCCGGTCGCCCGTGCCGTAGCCGCGCACGGCGCGCGCCGCCTGCAGCACGCCGGCGATGTCCAGCAGCTCGCGCGTGTTGAGCGCGCCGCCCATGTCCGCGCGCTGCAATGCCGCGCGCACATCCTTCACGCCGGAAAACGACGGGCTGCCCTTGACGACCATCATGCCGGCGGCGGCACTCGTCTCGCCGAGGCGGGTCTCCACCACGGCGCGGTCGCCGCTCGGCCGCAGCGCCATGGCATTGGCGCGCGCCGTCTCGCTCACGGCCTGCGCCGCCAGCAGCGCCAGCACGGACGGCAGCTCAAGCGTCTGCAGGGATTTTTCGTAGGAATCCATAGGGTGTCTCCTTTGCAGGGGAAAAATTCAGATTCAGATGCGCGCCACGCCGCTCTCGCGCGCGGCCTGCGCCACCGCCGCGGCCACAGCCGGACCGACGCGCGGGTCAAATGCCTTGGGGATGATGTAATCGGCGCTCAGCTCCTCGGGCGTGATGAGCGCTGCGAGCGCGTGCGCGGCGGCGAGCTTCATGGGCTCGTTGATGTCGGATGCGCGCACGTCGAACGCGCCGCGGAAGATGCCCGGGAAAGCCAGCACGTTGTTGATCTGGTTCGGATAGTCGCTGCGGCCGGTGCTGACGACGGCCGCACCCGCGGCCCTGGCCTCTTCGGGGAAGATCTCCGGCGTGGGGTTTGCGCAGGCAAAGACGATGGCATCGCGGTGCATGGTGCGCACCATGTCGCCCGTCAGCAGACCGGGCTGCGACACGCCGATGAACACGTCCGCATCCCGGACGACATCCGCCAGCGTCCCCGCCTGACGGCGGAGATTCGTGACCTCGGCCATCTCGGTCTTGATCCAGTTCATGTTCTCGGCACGGCCGGCATAGATCGCGCCCTTTCGATCGCAGAGCGTCACATCGCGCGCACCGGCGCGCAGCAGCAGCTTACTGATGGAGATCGCCGCCGCGCCCGCGCCGGAGACGACGATCTTCACGTCCTCCAGCCGCTTTCCGACCACGCGCAGCGCATTCGTCAGCCCCGCGAGCGTGATGATCGCCGTGCCGTGCTGATCGTCGTGAAAGACCGGGATGTCGCACAGCTCTTTCAGCTTGCGCTCGATCTCAAAGCAGCGCGGCGCCGCGATATCCTCCAGATTGATGCCGCCGAAGCTGCCGGAGAGCAGATACACCGTGCGCACGAATTCATCCACATCCTGCGTGCGGATGCACAGCGGGAAGGCGTCCACATCTGCAAACGCCTTGAACAGCACGCACTTGCCCTCCATGACGGGCATGCCTGCCTCGGGTCCGATGTCGCCCAGACCGAGCACGGCCGAGCCGTCCGTGATGACGGCGCAGAGATTGTGCCGGCGCGTGAGCGTGTAGCTTTTATCCGGGTCGCGCCGGATCTCCAGACACGGCTGCGCCACACCGGGCGTATACGCGAGCGACAGGTCGTCCTTCGTCGAGACCGGCACGCGGGCGTTGACTTCGATCTTGCCGCCCCACTGCTCGTGCAGCCGGAGCGATTCTTTTGCGTAATCCATGGTCAGTCCTCCTGTTTCGGGTGCACCATATTCTCGGGGCGCACCCACGCGTCAAACTCCTCGGTCGTGAGCAGGCCGAGCTCCACCGCCGCAGCCTTGAGCGTCTGCCCGGTGGCGTGGGCATGCTTTGCGATCCTTGCCGCGTTTTCATAGCCGATGTGCGGGTTGAGCGCCGTGACGAGCATGAGCGAGGCGTCCAGATGCGCCTGAATGGCATCATAATTCGGGCGGATGCCGCGCACGCAGTTTGCCTCAAACGAATCCATCACGTCCGCAAGCAGCCGCGCCGACTGCAGGAAGTTGTAGATCGTCACGGGCAGGAACACATTGAGCTGGAAGTTTCCCTGCGAGGCGGCAAAGCCGATGGCCGTGTCGTTGCCCATGACCTGCACGGCCACCATCGTGACGGCCTCACACTGCGTGGGGTTGACCTTGCCGGGCATGATGGACGAGCCGGGCTCGTTGGCCGGGATGATGAGCTCCCCGATACCGCAGCGCGGTCCCGACGCGAGCCAGCGCACGTCGTTTGCGATCTTCATCAGGTCGGCTGCCAATGCCTTGAGCGCACCGTGGGCAAACACCATCTGGTCCTTGCTCGTGAGCGCGTGGAACTTGTTCGGCGCAGACTCGAAGCCGTAGCCGAGCAGGGCGGAGATCTCCGCCGCCGCCAGATCGCCGAACGCCGCCGGTGCGTTGAGCCCCGTGCCGACGGCCGTGCCGCCGAGGGCGAGCTCGCGCAGCGCGCCGCACGCCTGCGTGAGCATGACGCGGTCATGGTCGAGCATGGCGCTCCAGCCGCTGATCTCCTGACCGAGCGTGAGCGGTACGGCGTCCTGCAGATGCGTGCGGCCGATCTTCACCACGTCGCGGTACTCCGCACTCAGGCGCTCAAGCGTCGCCAGCAGGCGGTCGATCGCCGGCAGCACCTGCTCCTCGAGCGCGACGCGCGCGGCCACGTGCATCGCCGTCGGGAAGGTATCGTTCGAGCTCTGCGAGCAATTGACGTGATCGTTCGGATGCACGAGCGTCTCCCCCAGCAGCGCATTGGCGCGGTGGGCAATGACCTCGTTGACGTTCATGTTCGTCTGCGTGCCGCTGCCGGTCTGCCAGACGGCGAGCGGAAAGTTTCCGTCGAGCGAGCCGTCAAGGATCTCGTGGCAGGCGGTCTCGATCGCGTCGGCACGGCGTGCATCGAGCACACCAAGCTGCGCATTCGCACGCGCGGCGGCAAGCTTTACGACCGCAAACGCACGGATGACCTCCGGCGGCATCTTCTCGGTGCCGATGCGGAAATTTTCAAAGCTGCGCTGCGTCTGCGCGCCCCAGTAACGGTCGGCAGGTACACGCACCTCGCCCATCGTGTCATGCTCCAGACGGTATTCCATCCTGTAACCTCTTTTCGCTAAAATCTCAGACAGCGTTATTATACGCCCATTTGCCCGTACACCGCAAGCCCACAAACGCGCAAAAAGCAGCGCCGTCCGGAGACGGCGCTGCTTTTATCAGCCCGCGCGGCGCAGCACCCAGAGCGCCTGGATCTGCCCGGCGAGCGTGTCGTAATCCCAGTTCTTGGCCGAGTTCGTGGGACTGTTCGGGTCGTTGAGCGTGATCTTGTCGCCGCTGTGCCCGGTCAGAACGAGAAAATGTCCGTCAGTCGTAAAATCGCCCGGGCCGACGACCACGATGATCGGGTTGCCGACATCCAGATTGCGGTAGATGCGGTCCTTGTCCAGCGGGATCTGCGTCACGTCAAGGCCGAGCATCCGCCCGCCCTCGGAGATGAGCGCCCACTTGCTGCCGCTGCCGGGGACGTTGAACTGATTCTGCTCGGCAAACCGGCACATCCAAAGCGGATCCTTCGTCGTGTCGCCGGTAAGATAGATCGTCGCCATCGACAGGCACGTCGGTCCGCAGCCGGCAAGGCCGATGATGCTCTCGTTGTATTCGCGGTAGCCCCAGCGCTCGTCCCACTGCAGCAGCAGCGGCACGGTCTTCGTCCCGGCAAGATTGCTGAGGTCAATCGCCGGGGTCAGGTCTTTTTTCTGCGGATAGTCGCGCACGAAATCGCGCGCATCGGGGTTGCGGGCGTACAGCTGCACGAGCGCGTCCGGATAATCGGCGAGCGCGGTCTCATGCTGCTCGGCGTAGGTGTGCAGCTCGCGCTGCGCGCGCTCGGCGGTGGTCCTGCCGCTCGTAAAGACGCCGCGCGCAAACACGCCGAACACGATCAGCGCCAGCAGCACCACAAGGATCAGTACGCGGCCGCGGCCGCGTTTTCTTGTCTTTCGGGACATATGGGGTCTCCTTTCCCGGTGGGGATACGCCTGATTATAGCACAGGTCGCGGGAAAAAATCCTGAAATTTTTCTGAAATCTCGAAAAAAGAAATTCGGCCGGACGCAGCAGCGTCCGGCCGAAGGCTGTAAACGGATTCAGTTTGCGGTCTCGTCCGCGGTGCTCTGCGTCTGGCGGAACACGTCGGTGAAGGCCTGATACGCGCCGTTGTTGCTCATCGGCGTGAGGTACATGAGACCGTTTTCGAGCGTGCAGCGGAACATCTGCACCGTTCCGTTTTCAAGCGCGAGCGTCAGGTTATCGCCGTTGAGCGCAAACTCAAACGCCTGTGCCGCGCCGTCAGCATCCGTGTAGCTGCCCGTACCGTTGACGCGGAACATCAGCTCGCGGATCGTGCCGGGCTCTTTGATCTCGGTGGCCGTTTTCGCACCGGTGTCCGCCTCGGGCAGAAGCTGCTTGACGGAGTCGTCCGCCTTCTTCTCGGCGTCCGTGCGCTCAAACGCCCACGTGCCGGCGAGGATCTTATTGACCTCGTTGTCACCGGTCTGGATGCCGGCCTGAATGTTCGTCGTTGCAGTCGGCGTCGCCTCCGGGGCGGGCGTCGTCTGGGCCTCGACGCCGCGGCCGGTGCACCCGGCGATCAGCAGCGTGCAGAACAGAAAAATCGCAGTGGTGAGAAGCTGGAAACGTTTCATCAGTAGGATCTCCTTTCCGTGGCTCTCGCGGAGCCGACCTTGACCGGCACCGCAGCGGTATCGGGCTGCCGCTCGACGACCACAAACATGGCCACCATGAGCAGCGCATTCGGCATCGGGCAGAACATGCCCGGGTTCGTCATAGAGATGAGCAGCATGGCAAAGTAGGACAGCGCGAAGGCCATCGTCGTGCGGCTGCGCTTGCGCCAGAGCAGACGCACGCGGTCATAAAACAGCCAGCTGTAGCCGACCGCACCGACCAGGCCCATACTGCCGAGGATCTGCGCGATAAGATTGTGGTACCAGACGATGCTGCCCTCCACGCCGAGGAAGATCGGCGCATTGTGCATCGAGCCGAGGCCGCAGCCGAAGAGCGGATTCTTCACAAAATCCAGCAGGCCCTGAATAAAGAACGTATAGCGGCTGTCGTCCGGGGAGATGAGCGCGCCGTCGACCATGCGCGAGGCAAACAGCCGCGGCACGATCGCGATGAGCAGCGCGATCGCCGGGATCAGGCTGATGAGCCCGGCGCGGCGGTAGACCGCGCGGCGCTCCGGATTGCAGTAGTACACAAAGGCGAGGCACAGCAGCAGCATCGCCGTGCCGAAGATCAGGCCGCTGCGCGAGCCGGTCATGAGCATCATGAGATACATGAACACGACCGACGCGAAGTGCCGCCGGTCATGCGCGGCAAAGTACGCCGCGGCGGGGATCGAGATCAGCAGCATCGTGGCGCTGAAGTTGCGATACTCAAAATAGAGCGTGGCAAAGCTCTGCACGAACTCGTGGAAATTGCGCACGTAAAACAGCGTGACCACGAAGCCCGTGAACAGGCCGCCGGCATAGAGGATCTGGAGCATGCGCTCGGCGATATCGTAGTCGCGCGGGCGATCGGCCTCGCTGCGCAGCAGCAGGTAGATCAGCAGCATCACGACGCCGAGACCAAGCGAATAGTACAGCGCGGTGGGCGAAAAATACTCCTCGCGGGAGATAAAGCCGAGGCCGCCGAGCAGCGTTGCGACCGACACGGCCACCAGACCGTGCATGCAGCCGCCGTTGCGCGGTGCGCGGGCATAGGCCCCGATGTGCACGAGCAGCGCCGCCGCAGCCAGCAGCCCGATCCACCAGAAGCGCAGCAGACTGTAGAGCTCGTCATAAAACTCCGTGCCCACCATGGCCAGCAGCACGACCGGGAAGAGGATGCTCAGCAGATCGTCACAAAACAGCAGCAGGAAAATGAGCGTGGACATGACCAGCACGCCGCCGATGACCGGCTGCCCCACCGCCATGAACACGGCGAGCATCAGAAAGCAGACCGGGAAGTACAGCTTGCTGTGCCAGAAGCGGTCCGCCACACTCTGACAGGCATCGATCAGCTCCGACGCGCCGCCGATGCGCTCGTCCAAAAAGGCGCACAGGCGATCGAACATCCGCGTGAACGAGCGCGAAAACGCGCAGCGGCGATCCGCCTGCTCCGTATTCGGTTGTTCAAATTTGTTGATCGTATTCATAAGCATCAAAAGGGTCTGACGATGTATGTTCATCTGGGTTTCTATGTATTCTTGGCACATGGATCCGGGAAGAATGAGGCTTTGTAACCGGCAAATGCCAACCTAAATCTTCCCATCTTCCAATTGCGGATGCATTATAGCGCGCCCGCGTCCGGAAGTCAATACTTAAAACAGATTTAACATTTATGAAATCTTTTCGCTCCGCTTTTTGATGTAGATTACCATAGTTTTTGCGCGTTTTTTGTAGATTCTGCACAACAAAGCCGCAGTTTTCAAAAAACTGCGGCTTTCAATTTTCAGAATATTTTAAGAACCTGCGCCTCAAAATGTTACAAAACAGCGACAGTTCCGTCTCACGTCTGCGGGAAATGCCCCGTTTTGCGCAGCGCGCGCACAAGATACACGGCGGCCACGCCGGTAAACGCACCGGTGACCACGCTCGCCGCGACGAGCGCGGGCGCATACACCAGAATGGACGGGGTCCCCGTGACCCAGACGGCGACCAGCAGCTGCCCGGCATTGTGTCCGAAGGCGGCCAGCACACTCACAACCCAGAGCAGCCGCTCCGGCAGACGGCGAATGGTCAGGCACATGACGAGGTAAGCAAGCACACCGCCCGCGATGCTGAAGAGCATTGCCGAAACGCCGCCGGTAAAGACGCTGCCGAGCACGATGCGCACGAGCAGGATCTCCCCCGCCTGCCGCCGGCCGAGCAGCGCCATGGCGATGAGCGTGACGATGTTGGCAAGGCCGAGCTTCACGCCGGGGATCGGCACAACGGGCGGGATCTGCGCCTCGGCGACGAAGATCGTCAGCGCGATGGCGGTGAACATGGCCAGAACGGCCAACCGCTTCGTCCCCTTCATGGCGTCCCCTCGATCTGCACCGTCAGATGGTGCGGCACGCAGGCGATCGGGATGGCGGAGGACGTGATCTTCCCCTGCTTGACGCACAGGTGATCCGGGCAGTCGGCGTGCGTGACGGACACACCGTCCGGCTCGACGTGCACGGTGTTGCTGCCCCATTCGGTCTGCACCTCTATATCATATGGTATGGTCACGGCGCGCAGGTCAACACGCTCATAGACATCCCCGTCGACGCGGATGACGGCAGTCTGCCCCGTCTGCCCATGACTGCGCAGCAGCAAAAAGGCGCCGCAGCCCAAAATTGCGAGCGCGGCGAACAAAAGGATCCAAAATTTCGTCTGTTTCATCATGTGCTCATTGTAGGATGCCCGGCAGGAGTTGTCAATGGGTTTTTGACGTGGTATAATAGTTTGATTTTTTATCGGTTTCTATAGATAAATATGTATTGCTCCCCGTGCGGGAGCTTCGGAAAGGAGGCGGACGCCGTGTCTGCCGTAACTGTCTACGCCGCGCAGGCCGCGCATTTCATTCTGCCGGTCGTCGCGCTCATCGTGCTCATCCGCTGCGTCGCATCCATGTTTTACGGGCGCGCAGAGCCCGAGACGTGGGGCCATCTCGTGACGCCCGACGGCAAGGTCTATCCCCTGCTGCACTGGGAGTGTCTGATCGGTCGCGCCCGCAGCGCGGACATCACGCTGCCCTTTGCCGACGTGGCCAACGTCCACGCCGTGCTCATGCGCAACGACGCCGGTGAGTGGACGGTCAGCGACCTGAGCCGCAGCGGCGGCGTGTTCCTCAACGGCGAACAGATCGCGGAGCCGACGCAGATCTTCAGCGGCGATATTCTCCGCTGCTCGACGCATATGCTCAAATTCGCCGACATGAGCGAGGATCGCCGCGCCGTGCAGGAGCAGCGCCGCACGATCGCAGGACGCAACGTCTCCGCCGGCGGCACGCTGTTTTTTCTGACGGTGTTTGAGCTGCTGCTGGCGCTGGAGTTCGTGTCCTCGGCCGACAGCGCGCACCTGCTGGGCATCCTGATGGCCTACGCTGCACTCGTGCTCACGCAGTGGTTCTGCTACGTGCTCATGCGCACGATGGACCGCTCGGGCTTTGAGGTCGAGACGATCGCGTTTTTCCTCTGCTCGCTCGGGCTGGAGGTCTGCGCGACGAGCACGCCCAATGACCTCACCAAGGAGATCATCCTCATCCTCGTGGGCATCGTGCTGTTTTTCCTGCTCGGCTGGTGGCTGCGCGACCTGAGCCATGTCAAGGCGCTGCGCTGGCCGGCGGCCATCATCTCGCTGGCGCTGCTGGCGCTGAACCTCTTTGCCGCAAGCGAGGTGTTCGGCGCGAAAAACTGGCTGACGATCGCGGGCTTCTCCCTGCAGCCGTCAGAGCTCATTAAGGTCGCGTTCATCTATGTCGGCGCGACGTCGCTCAACCGGATGTTCCGCAGCAAGAGCATTCTGCTCTTCATCGCCTTTTCCGCCATCTGCGGCGGCCTCGCCCTGATGGGCGACTTCGGCGCGGCGCTCATCTTCTTTGCGACGTTCCTCGTCATCGCCTTCATGCGCTCGGGCAGCATCGCCACCGTCCTGCTGGCCGTGACATCCGCGGCCATGGCAGGCACGCTGGTGCTGAGCATCAAGCCGCACGTGGCGCAGCGCTTTGCCACCTGGGGCCACGTGTGGGAGGACGCCTCCGGCGCGGGCTATCAGCAGACGCGCGCACTGAGCGCGGCCGCCTCCGGCGGTCTGTTCGGACAGGGCGCGGGCTGCGGCTGGCTGAAAAACATCTTCGCCGCGAACACCGACATGGTCTTCGGCGTCCTGTGTGAGGAGCTCGGCCTGATCGTGGCGCTGTGTGCAATGCTGGCCATCATCGCGCTGGCCATCTTCACCGTCAAAAACGCGGCACAGGGCCGCTCGTCGTATTACGTCATCGCCGGCTGCGCCACCGTGACGCTCATGCTCGTGCAGATGTCGCTCAACGTGTTCGGCGTGCTGGACATTCTGCCGTTCACGGGCGTGACGTTCCCGTTCGTGTCCAAGGGCGGGTCGAGTATGCTCTCGTGCTGGATGCTGCTGGCCTACATCAAGGCGGCCGACACCCGGCGCGGCGCAAGCTTCGTGGTGCGGCTGCCGTCGCGCAGCAAAAAGGAGGCGCAGGCATGAACAAAGTCAAACGCCGCGCCATGAGCGCGCTGCTCGTCGCCGTGCTGGTGCTCGGCGGCATCGGCGTGTACATCGTGCGCTACATCGAACACGGCGCTGAGTGGGCGACCTTTGCCGCCAACAGCAGCGTCTACACCAGCGGCGTGCTCAACACCGGCACACTCACCGACCGCAGCGGCGTCGTGCTCGCGACGGCCAACGGCGGCTCGCGCAGCTACGCCGAGGACGCTGCCGTGCGCACGGCCTGCTATCAGGCCGTCGGCGACTACACCGGCAACATCGGCACCGGCGCACTCAAGGCGTTTTCCAAGCAGCTCTCGGGCTACAACCCCATCACCGGCACCTATGCGACCGACGGGCACACCGTCGCGCTCACACTTGATTCGAGCCTGTGCGTCACGGCCTACGAGGCGCTCGCCGGGCGCAAGGGCGCCGTGCTCGTGAGCAATTACAAGACGGGCGAGGTGCTGTGCATGGTCTCCGGGCCGAGCATCGACCCGGCCGTTGACGGCGACGTGCCGGACGGCGCATACATCAACCGCTGCATCAACGGCTCATTCACACCGGGCTCGATCTACAAGCTCATCACCTCCGCCGCCGCACTCGAGAACATCAAGGACATCGACAGCCGCCGCTTCACCTGCGCGGGCAGTCTGGACGTCAACGGCGTGAGCGTCAAGTGCACAGGCGTGCACGGCAGCCAGACGTTTGAGGACGCGCTGGCAAACTCCTGCAACTGCGCGTTCGCGCAGATCTCGCTCGAGCTCGGCGCGGACACCATCGAGAGCTACGCCAAGAAGCTCGGCTTCCTCGATTCCCAGTCGCTGAGCGGCATCCCGACGATGGCCGGCAGCTTCACGAAGGGCGCGTCCGGCAGCGCGAACCTCGCCTGGTCGGGCATCGGCCAGTACGAGGACCTCATCTGCCCGTACTCCATGCTGCGCTACGTCTCGGCCATCGCCAACGGCGGCAGCGTCGTTGAGCCGTCGCTGCTGCTCGACACGCCCAGCGGCTCGAGCACGACCCTGCTGAGCGGCACAACCGCCAACAAGCTGCGCGACATGATGAACTACAACGTCTCGGCGCACTACGGCACGAACCGTTTCCCGGGGCTGAATCTCTGCGCCAAGACCGGCACCGCCGAAGTCGGCGACGGCACGTCGCACGCATGGTTCACGGGCTTCCTGCTCGACGATGCGCACCCGTACGCCTTCGTCGTGCTGGTGGAGAACGCCGGCGGCGGTCTGACGAATGCAGGCGCCGTGGCCAACACCGTGCTGCAGGCAGCCGTGAACAAGTAACTTAGGAGTCACACATGATCGATCTATCCGTCCGCGGGCTCGTCAAGGGCTTTGAACAGGGCAATGACATATTAAAAGGTATCACATTTGACGTCAACGCCGGTGAGCGTGTGGGCATCCTCGGGCGCAACGGCTGCGGCAAGACGACATTTTTCCGCATCCTCTCGGGTGAACTGCAGCCGGACGCCGGCACCGTGTCCATCGCCTCCGGGCGGCGGCTGGGACTGATCTCGCAGATCCCGGTCTACCCCGACGGCTGGACGACGGAGGACGTGCTGCGTGAGGCGCACCGGCGGCTCTATGACATGGAATCGCGCATGAACGAGCTGACCGCGCGCATGGCGTCCGACAATTCCCCCGCGCTGCTGGCCGAATACGACCGTCTGTCGGAAAACTTCCGCCGCCTCGGCGGGTACGACATGGAGCACGAGCGCAACCGCGTCGCCAACGGTCTGGACATCCCGGCCGAGATGCGCGCGCAGCCGTTTGACTCGCTCTCCGGCGGGGAGAAAACGCGCGTGAACCTCGCGCGGCTCATCCTGGAGGACACGGATATCCTCCTGCTCGACGAGCCGACCAACCACCTCGATCTGCGCGCGACCGAGTGGCTCGAGACGTACCTGCTGCATTTCCGCGGCACGGTACTTGTCATCAGCCACGACCGGTATTTTCTCGACCGTGTCGTGCAGCGCTCGATCGACTTCACGTCCGGCGAGGCCGAATTCTACAGCGGCAACTACAGCTTTTACGTCGTCGAGCGGCAGCGCCGCTTTGACGAGCAGCTCAAAAAATACGAGAAGGATCAGGCCAAGCTCCAGCAGCTCACGGAGGCGGCGGCCAAGCTGCACCTCTGGGCGTTCATGGGCAACGACAAGCTGCACAAGCGCGCGTTTTCCATCGAAAAGCGCATGGAAAAGCTTGAGACGACCGCCCGGCCGACCGAGGCGCGCAAGCTCAATGTGCATTTCACCGCGCAGGAATTTCGCGGCGACGACGTGCTGACCATGGCGGGGCTCGGCAAGCGCTACGGCGCGCGCACGCTCTTTCACGATCTCGACCTGACCGTGACCGGCGGCGAGCGCATCGCCCTCATCGGCGACAACGGCGCCGGCAAGACGACGTTTTTGCGCCTCGTCATGAACGAGGAGACGCCGGACACCGGCTGGGTACAGCGCGGGCCGTCCGTGCGCACGGCATACCTGCCGCAGATCGTGCGCTTCGCCGTGCCGGAGCGCTCTATGCTCGACACGATGCTCTACGAGTGCAAGTGCACGCCGCAGGAGGCGCGCGATCAGCTCGCCGCCTACGGCTTTTGCGGCGAGGACGTGCTCAAGCCCGTGTCGGCGCTCTCGGGCGGCGAGCTCTCGCGGCTGCGGCTGTGCATGCTCATGCGCCGGGAGATCAACTTTCTTATCCTCGACGAGCCGACGAACCACCTCGACATCGCCAGCCGCGAGTGGATCGAGGACGCGCTGAGCGACTACACGCAGGCGCTGCTGTTCGTGTCGCACGACCGGTACTTCATCGAGAAGTTTGCCAGTCGCATCTGGCTGCTCGAAAACGGCACGATCACGGACTACCGCGGCACATATGAGGAGTTTCGCGCCTACCGCGCGCGCCAGACCGCGCTGCAGCAGACGGTCAAGGCCGTCGAGCGAGAAAAGAAGCCCAAGCCGAAGCGCGCCCCGAACACCGCGCGTCAGCGCGAGCGCACGGAGCGCGACATTGAAAAGCTGGAGGCGCAGCTCGCGGCGCTCGACGCCGAGAGCGAGGCCAACGCCACCGACTATCAGAAGCTCATGGAGCTCGACGCGCAAAAGCAGACGCTCAACACGCAGCTCGAGGCGCTCTATGCGGCATGGGAGGCATTATGCGACTGAAACGAAAATGTTCCGCACTGATCGCGCTCCTGCTCATCCTTGCAGGCTGTGTGCTGCGCTTTGCCATGCCGGGGCACGACTATCTCGGCTATGTGCTCTGGGGCATCGCCGTGCTGGTGTTTCTCTCGGCGCGGCTGCACCGCGTGGGGCGCACCGTGCTGGGCGTGCTCGTGTGCGCAGGGCTGATCGTGTTCACGGTCTTTGAGATCCCCGTCGTGCGCGACGCGCGCACGGACACCGACGCGCACCCCGGCACGATCATCGTGCTCGGCGCGGGCGTCAACGGCAGTACGCCGTCGCTGTCGATGTGCAACCGGCTCGACGCGGCGCTCGCCTATCTGAACGCGAACCCCGCCGCCACGGTCATCGTCTCCGGCGGTCAAGGACCGGGCGAGGATATCACGGAGGCCAAAGCCATGGCCGACTACCTCACGGCGCACGGCATCGATAGCGCGCGCATCGTGCAGGAGGACCGCTCGCGCACCACGCGCGAGAACCTGGAAAATTCGTTTGCGATCCTCCGCGCACGCGGCGGCGACCCCGCCGACGGCGTCGGCATCGTGACGAGCGAATACCACCTCTACCGCGCCAAGCGCATGGCGCGCTCTCTGGGCGCTGATCCCGCCGGCATCGCCGCCGAGACGACGCTCAAGACCATGCGCGTCAATTACTTCATCCGCGAGGCCGTCGCCGCCGCGTATATGCAGCTGGCCGGCACGCTCTACTGAGAGGAGCCCTATGGAAAAAGTCAACGTATACGACTGGGACAAGACCATCTTTCCCGTGGACAGCACGGTGGCATTCGTGCGCTGGTGTCTGCACCGCCACCCCGGCGTAATCTGGCCGCTGCTGCGCACGCTCGCGCTGCTGCCGGGCTACTGGCTCGGCAAGATCAGCAAGACCGCCGTCAAGGAGCGGATGTACGGCTTTCTGCGCCGCGTGCCGGATGTGGACGCGGAGCTTGAGGCGTTCTGGGCGAAAAATTTCGACCGCGTGAACCCGTGGTACCTCGCGCAGCAGCGCCCGGACGACATCATCATCTCCGCCTCGCCGGAGTTTCTCGTGCGCATCCCGGCGCAGAAGCTCGGCGTGCGGCTGCTGGCCTCGCGCGTGGATAAGCACACCGGAAAGACCGACGGTGAAAACTGCCACGGCGCGGAAAAGGTGCGCCGCCTGCACGAGGCGTATCCCGAGGTGCAGATCGCGGAGTTTTACTCCGACTCCCGCAGCGACAGCCCGCTCGCGGAGCTGGCCGAGCGCGCCTACCTCGTGCACGGGCAGGAACGCACCCCATGGTGACACAAAGGAGGTTTTCTATGTATTGCGCATCCGATTACCGCAGCATGGCGCGCCGCGCGCTGAAAAACTTCTGGTGGCTGGCCGTCGGCGTGACGCTGCTGGCGACCGTGCTCGGCGGCGGCACGTCGTCGCTGACCGTGTCGTTCCAGAACTCAGACATCAGCCGGTACTACCCCGAGGCCATGCGCCGCTTCACGCACGTCCTTGTGCCGGTCGCCAGTGTGCTCGCCATGGGACAGTTTGTCCTCCGCGGCAGCATCTCGATCGGGCACAACCGCTTCTGCCTGAAGCTCGTCGACGGCGAGCAGGCACAGTTTGAGGATCTCTTTTCCGCCTTCGACATCTTCGGCAGCGCCTTCGTGCTCAACCTGCTCATCGCGCTCAAGGTGTTCGCGTGGTCGCTGCTGTTCGTCATCCCTGGCATCATCGCCGCATACCGCTACTCGATGGCGACGTACATCATGGCCGAAAACCCGACCATCACGCCGACCGAGGCCATCGAGCGCTCCAAGGCGCTCATGGACGGGCGCAAGGGCGATCTATTCTGCCTCGATCTGAGCTTCATCGGCTGGGCACTGCTGACGGTTCTGACCGCCGGGATCGGGGCGCTGTGGCTCACGCCGTACATGGCCGTGTCACGTGCCGCGTTCTACCGCAGCCTGCCGCGCAGCATGGGCGACCGTGCACCCAACGGTTGGCAGCCGCAGTCCGGCGATCGACCCAACAGCAGCTGGCATCCATAAAACAAAGTCTGGGAAACAGTTTGTCCCCGGCAGCTGCGCTGCCGGGGACAAACACATTTTCAGACGCGATAGCCCGCATCCTCCCGCACCGGGCAGGACGCGAAGAGCTGGCGCACCGCGCTGTCATACTCCGTCATATCCTGCGCCTTGCGGATGCGGCGCAGCGGGCGCTCAGCGTCGGCAAAGCTGCAGCCGAGATAGCGCCACGCCTCCTTCATGCGAAACAGCAGCGCACGCCGGTCGGGAATGCGCGCGCGCGTGGCAGCGTAGAGCCGGTCATGAAACACCTGCAGCTGCGCCGCCGTCGGCGCTTCGCCCGTGTGCAGCTGACCGATCAGGCCGGGATTCGCCGCCAGCCCGCGCCCGAGCATGACGCGCTCCACCGTCGGAAACCGCGCCTGAAACGCGTGCACGGCAGGCGCGTCGAACAGGTCGCCGTTGTAGCACACCGGCGCGCGGCTGTGCGCGAGCGCATAGGCGAACGCCTCCAGATCCGGCTGCCCGTGATACTGATCCGCCTGTACGCGCGGGTGCACGATCAGCTCGCGGATCGGGTAGTCGTTGTAGAGCTCCAGCAGCGCGGGAAACCCTTCCGCCGTCGTCTTGCCGAGGCGGGTCTTGACCGAGACCGGCAGCGTGCAGGCGGCAAATACGGCATCAAAAAACTGCCGCAGCAGCTCCGGCTCCGTGAGCAGGCCCGCGCCTTTTTTCTTTGCCGTGACCGTGTTCGACGGGCAGCCGAGGTTGAAGTTCACCTCGTCGTAACCCATGTCTGCAAGCCGCCCCGCCATCCAGAGGAAATCCTCGGCGCAGTGCCCCATGAGCTGCGGCACGACGTGGATGCCCGCATTGTGTTCCGGGGCGATCTCGCGCAGCTCGCGCGGGGAAAAGGTGCGGTTCGCCGTCGGCGAAAGAAAGGGCGTATAGTAGCTGTCCGCCGCGGGAAAGGTCTGCCGCTGCGCCTGCCGGAACAGGTCGCCGGTCACGCCCTCCATCGGCGCGCAGAGAAATTGCATCGTCATCACCTCATCGTTCGGCTCATGATAGCGGAAAATCCGCCGCGCGTCAAGCACTGTCTGCACATATGAATTATGTAAACCGAAGCCGGCGCATATCCGCCTGCTCCCGCGCATAGGATGAGGGCAGAAAGCCGGAGGTGGTGCAATGCACAAGGTACGCCAAGCCATCAGAAAACACCGGAAACTGCTGAGCGCGTGCGCAATGGTGCTGGCCGTCGCGCTCATGTTCTGGGCGGTGAACAGTCCCGCGATCGTGGGCGTGAGCGCGGCCAAGCGCGTGCTGCCCATCTACAGTGTGCAGCGCGACGACCGCGTCGTGAGCCTGACGTTCGACGCGGCGTGGGGCAACGAGGACACGCAGACGCTCATCGACATCCTCGGCAAATACAACGTACACGCGACGTTTTTCGTCGTCGGCGAGTGGGTGGACAAATATCCGGAGTCGGTCAAGGCGCTCGCGGACGCGGGCAACGAGGTCATGAACCACTCGAGCACGCACCCGCACATGGCGCAGCTCAGCGCCGAGCAGATCGAGGCGGAGGTCAACACCTGCGCCGATAAGATCAAAGCCGTCACCGGCACGCGGCCGACGCTGTTTCGCTGCCCCTACGGAGAGTACAACGACACCGTGATCTCCGCGATCAACGCTCTCGGGATGCACGCCGTCCAGTGGGACGTGGATTCGCTCGACTGGAAGGGGCTGAGCGGAGACGAGATCACCTCGCGCGTGCTCACGCGCGTGCAGCCGGGCAGCATCGTGCTGTTTCACAACGCGGCCGAGCACACGCCGGAGGCACTGGCCGGGATCATCGAGGCACTCATCGCCGACGGTTACACGATCCTGCCGGTCTCGCAGATGCTCCTGCCCGGCGACACGCATATTGACCCCAACGGACGGCAGTGTCCGGCAGACGCCGACGCGGGCACATAAACCAGACAACGAAAGCGGGAGCTGCGCCCCGCTTTCGTTGCATTTTGCGCGCAAAAACGCTATAATGAAGAAAAAATCTCTGCTATACGGCAGCTCAGGAGCAACATATATGGAAAACTTTCAGAAAATCGCCGTCTTGATCGATGCCGACAACACGCAGCTGACCAAGCTCGAGGCCGTGCTGCACGAGGTGTCGACCTACGGCCGCATCGTTGTGAAAAAAGCCTATGGCAACTGGCGCAAGGACTCGCTGAAAAACTGGGAACCGGAGCTCAAGCGCCTCGCCATCCGCGCCGAGCAGCAGTTTGACTACGTCACCGGGAAGAACACGACCGACATCGCCATGGTCATCGGGGCCATGGACCTGCTGCACACGAATATGTATGACGCGCTCGTGCTCGTGTCGAGCGACAGCGACTTCACACCGCTGGCCATCCGGCTGCGCGAGTCGGGGCTGTACATCATCGGCGCGGGCGTGACGACAACGCCGGAGTCATTTAAGAACGCGTGCGATGACTTCATCCTCATCGACTACCTCGCCAAGGCGGACGACAAGCCCGCCGTCGAGCACACGGCCGAGCCCGCCGCCAAAAAGCCCGCAGCGCGCAAGGCGAAAAAGACCGCCCGCAGCACGAAAAAGCCCGCCGCCGAGCCCGCACCGGCCGCCGAGCCGGAGCCGGCGCCGGCCCCCGAACCCGAACCGGCGCCGAAAAAGCCCGACATCCGCGAGATCCACAACCTGCTGCACATCGCCTCCGAGAAGTATCAGGACGCCGACGGCTTTGTCAACGTCAGCTCCTCGGGGCTGTACATCAAGCGCGTCAAGCCCGACTTCAACGTCCGCGCCTACGGCTACAGCAAGCTGCCGGAGCTGCTGGCAGCCTTCCCGAACAAGTACCAGATCAAGCGCTACGAGGGCAAGGGCGGCGCGACGATCATCGCCTATAAATGCCTGTAATATTGAGCATTCAAAAGTCTGATAAGAATGCGTTCAGATTTCAAAATATCTCTTGACTTTTGCTGCCGCGCGCGCTAAAATTCCTATCCTGTTCAGGGGAAACACCGCCGCAAAGCAATCGTTTCTTTCTTCGCTGCCCTGCGCCTGCGACCCCCGCAACATTCAGGAAGCAAGAAAGAAGGTCTTTTCCTATGACTGCTCAAATCTTTGCCGCCGTCATCTTCGTCGGCATGTTTGCGCTCATCATCATGGACAAATTCGAGCGTCAGTATGTCACGCTCGGCAGCGCGGCGCTCGTGCTCGTGGTCGTGTTCGGCATCTGTATGCACAGCTGGGACGCGATCAAAAACGCGCTGAATCTCGGCGCGATCTTCCGCACCGACTTCTGGTACGGCGCATCGGAGAGCGCGAGCTCCGGCGTCAACTGGTCGACCATTTTCTTCATCACCGGCATGATGATCATGGTCAAGGGGCTCGGCAAATCCGGGTTCTTCCGCTGGCTGTGTCTGTCGCTGGCCAAAGCCACGCACTATCATGTCGTGCCGCTGCTGGTGTGCTTCATGGCCATGGCCGCGTTTCTGGCCATGTTCATCGACAGCATCACGGTCGTGCTGTTTCTGGCGACCGTCACGCTGGAGCTGGCGCAGATCCTGCGCTTTGACCCCATCCCGATGATCCTGTCGGAGGTCTTTTGCGCGAATCTCGGCGGCGCTGCCACCATGTGCGGCGATCCCCCCAACATCATCATCGGCACGGCGCTCGGCTATACGTTCACGGACTTCATCCAGAACACCGGCGTGATCGTCGGGATCTGCTTTGTGTTCGTGCTGCTGTTTTTCTGGCTGTGCTTCCGCAAGCCGCTCAAGGCGAGTGAGGCTGCCCGTCCGGCTGACGCCGTCTGTCCCGCCCCGGCGACCGCCATCGCCGACCGCAAGGCGTTCATCGCGGATGTGGTCGTGTTTCTCATCGCGGTCGCGCTGCTTGTGACACACGCGCAAACCAGGCTGACCGTCGCGTGCATCGGCGTGATCGTCGCAGCGCTGACGCTGCTCGTGACCGTGTGCACCAACGGCAGCACCGGCGTGAAGGAAGTGCTGCGCGGCGTGGACTACAAGACGCTGCTGTTTTTCATCGGCCTGTTCATCTCCGTCGCGGGACTGGAGCAGACCGGCGTGCTCAAGCTCATCGCGCAGTTCATCTCGAGCATCAGCGGCGGCAGCATCAAGGCCGTCATCGTCATCATCCTGCTGCTCTCGGCCGTGTGCAGTGCGCTGATCGACAACATCCCGTTCGCGGCCACCATGGTGCCGGTCATTCAGTCCATCGCGGCGACGCAGGGCATGGATCTGCGCGTGATCGCCTGGGCACTCTCGCTCGGCACCGACCTCGGCGGCAACGCCACGCCCATCGGCGCGTCGGCCAACGTCGTGGCCACATCCGTGTCGGCCAAGAGCGGCCACCCCATCAGCTGGGGCAAATACTGCAAATACTGCGTTCCGGCCACCGTACTGGTCATTGCGGTCTCGCTGGGATGCCTGTTTCTGAGATACCTGTGACCCTACTTTGAGAAAGGCGGTAACGCATCATGAAGCAAATCATCGTGACCGTCGGCCGTGAACACGGCAGCGGCGGCAAGTACATCGCCGAACAGATCGCGAAGCAGCTCGGCATCGCGTTTTATGATAAGGAGCTGCTGCTGGCCAGTGTCTTCAACGCTGAGGACGCCGCGCGCTATGACGAGAAGCCGGTGCACCTGCTGTGGTCGCGCCGCATCGGCGAGAACTTCAACGCGCCGGAGGATGCCCTCGCACGCGAGACGTTCGAGCACATTCAGGAGCTTGCCGACAGCGGCGAGTCGTTCGTCGTGCTCGGCCGGTGCTCGGATTATGTGCTGCGCGCCAACCCGAACGCCGTGCACCTGTTCATCGCCGGAAAGCCCGACGTGAAGCGCCGGCGGCTCATGGAGGAAAAATCCCTCACGGCCGATCAGGCGGCGCAGGAGATGCGCCGCGTCGACCGCGACCGCAAGGCCTACCACAACTACTACTGTGACACGAAGTGGGGCGATGCGCGCGGCTACGACCTCGTCGTCAACAGCGGCAAGCTCGGCATCGAGAAAACCGTCGACACGCTCGTGAACTACGTGCGTGCCTATCAGGCGAAAAACGAAACCGAATAAATCACGCGGCGCCCCGGATGCATCGGCATCCGGGGCGTTTGTACTGCTGCGCTGCGGTGCAGGCGCAAACAGTTCTTGACGAATCGGCAGCGCGGTTATATGATGGCATAAAACTCCATGCATGCGTGCTGCACTGGGAAACGCCGCAAATGCCGGTGCATGAAGTTTTTGTGCATCATTTCCGGTTGTCCCGCAGAGGCGTGGAAATGGCACATTTCTTTTTTGCATCGCAAAAAGCAGTTTTTCGCCGCAGACCTTGGAAAGGAGCAAGCATGAAAGTATCCCAACTCCCCTACCGGCGCGTAACGCGCGAGGAGATGACCGCCGGACTCCTGCACGTGATCGAGCGCGTGCGCGGCGCACGGAGCGTCGAGGAGATCCTCGAAGCGCGCGCGGAATATCTCTCGCTCAAGACGGAGTACGATACGGCGCAGTCGCTGTCGTATATGCGCTACACGATCAACACCGTCGACCCGTTTTATCTGGCCGAGAAGGACTACTACGACGAGATCGGTCCGGAGATCGAAAACCTGGATCTGCAGTATGCCTCCGCCGTGCTCGACAGCCCGTTTCGGGCAGAGCTCGAGCAGGCGCTCTCGCCGATCCTGCTGCGCAGCATGGAGCTGCAGCGGCGGAGTATGTCGCCGGAGATCGTGGACGACATGGTCGAGGAGAACAAGCTCGTGAGCGAATATGCCCAGCTCATGGCGGGTATGCTCTTCCCCTTCCGGGGCGAACAGCTGCCGCGCCCGATGCTGATGAAATACGCCCGCAGCGCCGACCGCGCCACGCGCAGAGAATGCTATGAGGTGCTCGGCACGACGCTGGAAGCACACAGTGAGCAGCTCGATGACATTTTTGACCGGCTCGTGCACGTGCGCGACCGGATGGCCAGGAAAATGGGCTATGAAAACTTCATCGAGCTCGGCTACTGCCGCATGGAGCGCATGTGCTACGATGTGCAGGCCGCGCAGACGTTCCGCGAGAACATCGTGCGCGACATCGTGCCGGTCGTGTCGCGGCTGCGGCTGGAAAACGCCAAGCGCCTCGGCATCGACACGTTCCGCCTCTACGACAACGAGGTCTTTACCCCCGGCGGCGATCCGACGCCCTGCGGCAAGGAGGCGCTCTTTGCCGCGGCGCAGAAGATGTACGACGGCATGGGCGACGTACCGGGCACGTTTTTCCGCATGATGTGCGAAAATGAGGCCTTCGACGTCGATGCGCGCCCGAACAAGTGGGGCGGCGGCTACTGCACGGAGTTTGTCAAGTACCATCAGCCGTTCATCCTCGCAAACTTCAACGGCACCTCCGGCGACGTGGACGTCGTGACGCACGAGGCCGGCCACGCGCTCAACGCCTACCTGATCGCGAACAACCGCTTCGCGCTCGAGCTCGGCTGCGGCGGCATGGAGACCGCCGAAACGCACTCGATGAGCATGGAGTTTTTCGCCTGGCCGTATCTCGACGGCTTTTTCCCGCAGGCGGGCGATGCGCAGCGCTACCGCTTCCAGCACGTGCTCGATGCGCTGAGTTTTCTGCCCTACGGCACGATGGTGGACGAATTCCAGCACCGCGTCTATGCCGAGCCCGATCTCACCCCCGCCGGGCGCAACGCCGTCTGGCTGGAGCTGGAGGCGAAGTACCGTCCGCACATCGACCAGCGCGGCATCCCGTATCTCGAACGCGGCACGCGCTGGCAATACCAGATGCACATCTATGAGACGCCGTTTTACTACATTGACTACTGTCTTGCGCAGACAGCGGCGTTCCAGTTCCTGCTCGCGTCGCAGGACGATTATGACGATGCATTCGCCCGCTACCTGCACCTGTCGGAGCAGGGCGGCGAAAAGCTCTGGACGGACCTGCTGGCCGAGGCCGGCTTCCGCTCCCCGTTTGCACCGGGCGCGCTCGCGCAGCTCGCCGCGCAGGTCGAGCCGCTCATCCGCCGGCAAAACATCTGAAAAAGGAGGACGCCCCGATGTACGAACTGATGTACGAACTGATGCAGGTTTCCGAAAACAGCTACTATATCCAGAGCCCCGCCAAGATCGGTCTCGTGCGCCTCAACGACACCGACGTCTGCCTCATCGACAGCGGCAACGACAAGGAGGCCGGACGCAAGGTGCGCCAGCTGCTCGACCAAAACGGCTGGCACCTGACCGCCATCTACAACACGCACTCCAACGCCGACCACATCGGCGGCAACCAGTACCTGCAAAACCAGACCGGCTGCAAGGTCTACGCCCCCGGCATCGAGTGCGATCTCACGCGCCACCCGCTGCTTGAGCCCGCGTTTCTCTACGGCGGCTATCCGCCGAAGGACCTGCGGCATAAGTTTCTCATGGCGAAGCCGAGCGACGCGCAGGAGCTGACTGCGGCGTGCCTGCCGGAGGGGTTCGGGCTGCTGCCGCTGCCGGGGCATTTTTTCGACATGGTGGGCTTTCGCACGCCGGACGACGTGGTGTATCTGGCCGACTGCCTGTCGAGCCGCGAGACGCTGGAAAAGTATCAGATCGGCTTTCTTTACGACGTCGCAGCGTACCTGAACACGCTCGAGACGGTCAAGACGCTCCGCGCGCGTGCATTCGTGCCGGCGCACGCCGCCGTGACGGAGGACATCGTGCCGCTCGCGCAGTACAACATCGACAAGGTGCTCGAGATCGCAGACATCATCACCGAGCTCTGCCGCACCCCGCAGACGTTCGAATCCGTGCTGCAGCAGCTGTTCCGGCGCTTTGACCTCGTGATGGATTTTGAGCAGTACGCGCTCGTCGGCAGTACGGTGCGCTCCTACCTCGCGTGGGGGAAGGACACCGGCCGGCTGCAGGTCATCTTTGACGATCACCGCCTGCTCTGGCAGCAGGCATGAAGTACAATAAAAAAGTCTCCGCATCTGGTTGGATGCGGAGACTTTTTTCATTCCAGAAGCCCGTACTTTTCTTTCACACGCGCAAGCTTGCTCAGGAGCGGCTTGTACAGCACGAGCAAAAACACCGCCGTGCTGCACGCATGAATGAGGTTAAAAACGACCCCGGACGCGCACGTCGCAAGCCAGAGCTGCCACGAGGGCGCGGCATTATACATGAGCATACTCGCCGTGTCAAGCAGCACGCCGTAGAGCACGAACACCGACAAAAAGCCGTAGAGCAGCAGCGGCACAAGGCGCACCCTGCGCCCCGAAAACAGCACGCCGCCGAGAAAGCCCACGAGCCCGAAGCCGAGCATCTGCCACGGTGTCCACGGTCCCTGACCAAAGAAAAAGTTCGAGATCAGGCCAGCCGCCGCGCCGGTGACGAAGCCCGCCTCCGGCGTGAAGGCCACCGCCGTGAGGATCACGATCGCGCACACGGGCTTACACTGCGGCAGCCAGTAAAACGCCGCGCGCCCGGCCACGGCCAGTGCCGTCATCGTCGCCAGCAGCACGAGCTCGCGCGCCTGCGGTCTGCGTCCCTCAAAGCGCAGCACGAACGGCACGAACATCAGCCCCACGAGCAGCAGCGACGTGAGGTAGTACTTCCGCTCGTCCCACACGCACACGAACACCGCCATCAGCGCCGGGATCGCCAGAAGCAGGATCGCCAGCGCGGCCCATGTGCGGCGCGTCAGTCTGCGAGACATTGCACGACCTCCTCGCACAGCACCGCGCCGGGTGCAGCGGTGCGCGCGATGCGTGCCGCCGCCGTGGTGTAAAAATAATTGCCGGAGAAAAACGCGCGCGGGTCGTTTTCCGTCACGACCTCGCCGCGAAAGAGCAGACCGCAGCGGTCGGCATACTGCGCGCAAAACTCCACATCGTGGCTCACGATGCACACAGCCGTGCCCTGCGCGCAGAGGGTACGCAGCAGCGCGCCGAACTCCGCCTTGAACGCGCCGTCCATGCCCTTGGTCGGCTCGTCAAGCAGCAGCACGCGCGGCTGCATGAGCAGCACCTTCGCCAGCGCGGCACGCTGTTGCTCGCCGCCGGAGATGTCAAAGGGGTGCCGGTCGAGCAGCGGCGCGAGCGCCATCTGCTGCACGACCGTGTCCACCAGCGCAGCGTCCCTGCCGAGCGACGCGAGATCGGCGCGCACCGTGTCCGCCGTGAAGAGCGTGCGCGGGTCCTGCGGCACGGCGGCGATGCCATCGCGCAGGGGCTGGAGCGCGCGCTGTTTTTTTCCGTCCAGATACACGCTGCCGCGATACAGCCGCAGCTGCCCCGCAAGCACGCCGAGCGCCGTCGTCTTGCCGCCGCCGTTGCTGCCGGTGAGCGCGTAGAGCTCGCCCGGGCGCAGTGCGAGTGAAAAACCGCGCAGCACGTCCGGCGCGTTCTGTGCGTAGCGAAACCAGCCGTCGCGCACGCGCAGCACGGGCTGTGCCTGTGCGGGGGCACTTTTCGCCTCCGGCAGCGGATGCTGCGCATAGCCGCGCAGATATGCCTGCCCCTCGCGCACGGTGAGCGGCAGGTGCTCCGGTGCGCCGAGTGCGGCGGCGATGCGCGCCGCCGTGGGCATGGCAGAAAAGATCGCATGACCACGCACCGCGGCCGCCGCCTCCTGCGGCGCACCGGAGGCAAGCAGCCGCCCCCGTTCGAGTACGATGAGATGATCCGCCAGCGGCACGGCCTCCTCCAGCCGCTGCTCGGACAGCAGGATCGTGAGACCGAGCTCCTCGTTGAGCTTGCGCAGCGTGTGCAAAAACGTGCTCGCCGCGATGGGGTCGAGCTGGCTCGTCGGCTCGTCCAGAATGAGCACATCCGGCCGCATGACCACGACGGAGGCGAGGTTGAGCATCTGCTTTTGCCCGCCGGAGAGCGTCTGCACGTCGCGCTCAAACCAGTCGGCAATGCCGAAATAGCTCGCCATCTCGGCGACGCGCAGCCGCATGGTTTTTTCGTCGCAGCCGAGGCTCTCGAGCCCGAACGCGAGCTCGTGAAACACCTTGTCCGTCACGATCTGATCGTCCGGATGCTGGAGCACGAAGCCGATGCGCCGCGCCTGCTCAGCAAACGGGATGTCTTTCAAAAGCGCGTCCCCAAAGCGCACCGTGCCGCCGGTCTCGCCGTGCGGCGTGAGGCAGGTCTTGAGCTGGCGCAGGAGGGTCGACTTGCCGCTGCCGCTCTCGCCGCAGAGCACCGTGACCGCCCCCTCGGGGATCGTGAGCGTGAGATCGTCAAGCGCCGGGCGCGTCTGCCCCGGATAGGAAAATGTCAGATGTTCGAGCGCAAACGACGCCATGTCAGCGCCTCCTTTCCATCGAGCAGCAGCGGCAAAAAGCACAGCAGCGCAAAGCACGCCGCGCACACCGCGCCGAGCGCGCCGGCGCTGCCGATGTGCATCGACGGGTAGTAGCGCACATACAGCGCGCCGCGGCCGATGCCCACGCACACGCCCGCAAGCGCGAGCGCAAGCACAGCGCTGAGCACGCCGTCGCGCCGGGTGAAGCGGTAGTTGCCGAAATACGTTCTTCTGCCGGCGCCGTAGCCCCGGCTCTTCATGGAATCCGCCGCCGTGATGCCGCTCTCGAGCGCCCACGAGACGGTGACGGACAGCACGCGCGCACCATTGCGCAGCCGCTGCCACGCACTGCCCTCACGCGTGCCGCAGCCGAGCGACGCCTGCGCCGCGGCGACGGCGCGCATATGCGCAGTGAACTTCGGCACGAAGCGCAGCGCCATGCTCAGCAGCAGGGACACGCTCGGCAGCACGCTGCCGAACACGTACAGATATTTATCCGCCGTCATGACGGCGCTGCAGCACTGAAACCACAGGATCACGGCCGCGAACATTGCCGCCGCAGCCGCGCCGTAGCACAGGGCCTCGCGCGTGACGGGGTTGCCGTTGGGCAGATAAAACAGCATCGTCACGCCCGCGTGGTTGAACAGCGCATTGAGCGCCGCCATCAGCACCAGAAACGGCACGAGCCGGCCGAGTGTCCGCCACAGGCTGCGCCAGCCGCGCAGCTGCGCGCAGTAGCCCAGCGCGCCCAGCAGGCTCAGTGCCAGAAACACCGGGTGCAGCACGAACATCGTCAGCAGCAGCACCGCCGCAAAATAGCAAAAGGTCAGCGCCGGATGCAGCGCCGAAAAAGAATCAGTCATGGTTCTCCTTGCCGGGCGCCGACGTCGCGCCCAAGATCACAGGTATAGCTCCAGACGACGGTGTCGCCGTCGTGCAGCGTGCAGCTGCTGCAGCCATAGTCCGGCCAGACGCCATTGACACTGTACATCCAGCCGGAGAGGTTGCCGCAGTCGAATTCGTAGAGGTTGCCGATGCCCTCGATGTAGGCGCTGTTGTACGCAGGCGTCCAGTTCGACTCCATGTGGATGCCCTGCGCCCGGCAGACCCGCTGCAGCACGTCAAACACCGTGTCCCCCTCGGAAAAGGCGACCGCTGTCTCCGGCAGGAGCACGCCGTCGGCCGGGACGATCTCCGCCTTGCCGGGGCTCAGATCGTCCATGTGCCCGAGCACCGTGCCGCATTCGATCGTCACCGTGCAGTGCAGATCACCGGTGTCATTTTGCGTCCGGCCGCCGCAGGCCGTGCACAGCAACAGCAGCAGGCACAGCAACAGCCCGAGTGTGCGCCGCTTACCCACGGCGCACTGTCCCGCCGGCGACCGTGAGCGTGGCCGCTGCCGAGGCGAGGCTCTCGGTCTCGTCCGCGGCGGCAAGCACCGCGTCCGTCACCGTCAGCGCCGACTCCGTCACACCGTCGGCCAGCCGAAAGTGCAGGCGCACGAGCACGCTGCCGGTCGATGTGGCCAGCGCAGCCCCCTCCTCCGGCAGACACAGCGCACGCGCGCTTCCGGTCTCGTTTGCGCGCGCGGGATCGCTCTCCCACTCCGGGAGGCTTCCCATCACGAGCGGGATGTCCCCGTCGTCCGTGCCGAGAAAGGTCAGCTGCGCCGGGTCGAAGGCCACGGCGATGCTCGCCGCTCCGTAATGTCCGCCGTCCGGCAGACCGGTCAGCTCCACATCGACTGTGCACACACCGTCGGCATCCGCCGGCGTGCACACGAGCGTCAGCGTGGGGTCAACATCCGCGTCGCTCTTTTGCCGCAGCGCGATGCACAGCACCACGATCGCCGCGACAAGCAGGACGCTGAGCGCAATGGCAAGATTCTTTTTTGTCCGGAAAGACTTCATGTTTCGTCCTCCTGCGCTGCGGGCAGCGCCGTATCGTACACAAAGCTGTCGGCCACCGCGCGCACATCCTGCGCGTCCACGCAGCCGTTGAGATCCGCATCCATCGCCAGCAGCACGTTCGCCGCCGGAGTCGTCTCCCCGGCGCAGACCGTGCGGATGGTCAGTGCATCCTGCGCGTTGATGACGCCGTCGCCGTTGACATCGCCGACGGTGAGCACGGCAGATTTTCCGTTTGCCACGGTGTAGCTTGCCGGGTCGTTGAGCGCATCATCCGTCACGTCCGGCGCGAAGAGCCACACCCACGTCGGCGTGCCGCTGCGCTCGGACAAAACGGGGCTGTAGAGCAGCTGCGTCCCGTCGGAAAACGTGACGGCGCTGTCCGCCGACGCATCCGGCGGGCACACTGCGACCGTGCGGTATCCCGCCGGGATGAGGCCGCTGCCGTCCGCCGTGCAGAGCACGCGCGCGATCGACGTGCCGGGGTCGTCGGGCGTCTTGACCGTGGGCGTGTCCGTCTCCTGATAGAGGCTGCTCTGCCCACGGCGCAGACGCGACACGGCCACAAGCGCATACACCGCCTGCTCGGTGGCAAGGCTGTTCACGCTGCCGGAGGCCGTGTGGCGAAAGGCGGCCGCATCCGCATCATAAAACGTCAGCAGCGCATCGACCGCCGAGCCGCCGTCCTTGACAAAGCGGCTGTCCGTGTCCGGGTCGATGCCCAGCGCCGTGCACGCGACGATGACCTGCGCGGCGCTCTCGGCGTTCACAACGCCGGATGAAGCGAAGCCCCCGTCGCCGGTCTGCATCGCCGAGAGCACATCCAGACCGCGTGTCACGGCCGCCGCAACCGCCGCCTCGGAGCGGTAGGCCGCCAGCGCCTGCAGCGCCATGGCCGTCATGTCCGGGTCGGCAGCAGAGCCGCCGAACGCCCAGCCGCCGCCGGAGCACTCGGCGCTCAGGATCGCATCCACGCACTGACGGCGCACCGCGCTGCCGGGCAGGTAATTGCGGCTGTCGAGCGCGAGCAGCGCGAAGATGGGCCCGTTGATGCCCTGATTGCTCACCCATGCAAAATCCGCATACGGCGCGGTCAAATCGCACCCGCCGACCTGCGCCGCGTCGCGCCCGATGGCGGACAGGGCGAGGATGACGCGCGAATTGTCCGTGGACTTGTAGGCGTTGAGCGCGCCGTCGCGCCCGGACGCCGCCGTCAGCTCCGGCACTTTGGCCGCGAGGTCTGTGTAATAGCGCGCAAAATAGTCGCTGTCCGCGGTGAAATAGCCGCCGCGCGCGAGACCGAGCACCGTCCACTCATCACCATAGCCCGGCGACGGGACGGCGGAAGCCTGCCGCGCCAGCGCAGCCGAGAGCACCGGCTGCACATCCGCAGCCTGTGCCGCTGGGACCGGCAGCACCGTGCAGATGAGCACCAGCGCCAGGATCAGTGCCAAAGATCGTTTGTCAGCTTTCATCGTTTGCCTCCCAAGCGGATAGCGAAAGCACGCAGCGCACTGCGCGCCTGCTTTGAAATCACGCATCATTATAACAGCCACTCACTGCAAAATCAACGCTCTGCGACATTTCCCACACCGGGAAACGCCGCTTTTTTCCGCCCGCTTTCCCCCGGCGGCTTTTGCGCATTTTCCCGCGCGTGCCGTGATACGATAGCACCATGGACGTCATCTATCTCGATCGCCTGTTCGGGCTCAATCTGCTGCTCGACTACTGCCTTATGCTCGCGTCCGCGCGCGTGTGCGGCGTGGTGCTGCACCGCGCTCGGTATCTGCTCGCAGCGCTCACGGGCGCGCTGTACGCAGCGGTCATGGTGCTGCCCGGGTGCGGCTGGCTCGGCAGCGGCGCGATGAAGCTCGCGCTCGGCGCGGCCATGGCACTCATCGCCTTCGGCGGCGAGGCGCACTGGGCGCGGTGCGCAGTGGTGTTTTTCGCGGTTTCCGCCGCATTCGGCGGCGCGGTATACGCAGCGAGCATGCTCGCGGGCGTGTCGCCGGGCAGCGGTGCGCTCGTGACGGTGTCCGGCCGGGTGCTGGTGCTGTCGTTTGCCGTGTGCTATGCGGCCGTGTCGACGGTGTTCCGGCGGCGGGCAAAGACCGCCGCGCGCGAGGTGCGCACCGTGACGGTCACACTCGCCGGACGCAGCACGACCGTCCGCGCTCTGCGCGACAGTGGAAACGACCTGCACGACCCGGTGTCCGGTCTGCCGGCGGCCGTGGTCGAGCGCGCGGCGGTGCTGCCGCTGTTTCCGACGCTGCACGCGCTGCCGGACGACGCGGTGCAGACGCTGACGGTGCTCGGCGCGCTGCCGGAATGCACTGGTCGGGTCGTGCTGCTGCCGTACCGCGCGGTGGGCGTGACGGGTGCGCTGCTGCCGGCGTTCCGACCGGACAGCGTGATGATCGACGGCGCGCCGGAGCCGATGCTGCTGGCCATGAGCGCGCAGGCACTCACATCCGACGGGGCATTTTCCATGGTGCTGCCGCCAAAAAGCTGAGGAGGGGTTTTTGTGCCGAAATTATCGGAAAGACTGCGTATGCTCTGGATGGTGCTGCGGCTGCGGCTGCGCGGCGGTGCGCCGGGGGTATTTTACATTGGCGGGAGCGACACCATGCCCGCCCCGCTCGGGCGCGAGGCCGAGCAGCAGGCCATCCGTGCGCTCACCGCCGGGAGCGAGGACGCCGCGTCCCTGCTCATCGAGCACAACCTGCGGCTGGTGGTATACATCGCGCGCCGGTTTGAAAACACCGGCATCCATATCGAGGATCTGATCTCGATCGGCACGATCGGGCTCGTCAAGGCCATCCACACCTTCAAGCCGGACAAGAACATCAAGCTTGCGACCTACGCCTCGCGCTGCATCGAAAACGAGATCCTCATGTATCTGCGCAAATGCAGCGCCCAGAAAACAGAGGTGAGCATTGACGAGCCGCTCAACACCGACTGGGACGGCAACGAGCTGCTGCTCTCGGACATCCTCGGCACGGACGCCGACGCCGTGAGCCGCCCGCTCGAGGACGATGCCGAGCGCACCATGCTCCTGCACGCTATCGAGACATTGTGCGAGCGCGACCGACGCATCATCCTGCTGCGCTTCGGCATCGGCGGCACGCACGAGGCGACGCAAAAGGAGGTCGCAGACCTGCTCGGCATCTCACAGAGCTACATCAGCCGGCTCGAAAAGCGCATCATCGCGCACCTGCGGCAGGAGATGCTCCGGCAGATGCAGTGCTGAAAACGTCCAAAGCGGCGGCTCCGGTCAGAGCCGCCGCTTTGGACGTCATTTTTTCGTGCGGCACAAGATCCGCTGCACACCGCAAAAGAGCAGAAACACCACGAGATCGACCACCACGACGCTCGCGCCGGACGGCGTCTCGAACACGTAGGACAGGACCATACCCAGCAGAAAGTTCACCACCGACACCACGGCCGCGCAGATCGTGACCGAGCGGAACGTACCGAACACGCGCATCGCCGTCAGCGCCGGGAAGATGATGAGGCTCGAGATGAGCAGCGCGCCCATCATGCGCATGCCCAGCACGATCGTGACCGCCGTGAGCACCGCAAGGAGCATATTGTACGCCTGCGTGTGCACGCCCGTCGCGCGTGAGAACGTCTCGTCAAAGGTGACGGCGAAAATGCGCGGATAGCACAGCACGAACAGCGCCAGCACCGCCGCCGACAGGATCAGGCTCAGGCGCAGGTCGGCCGACGACAGCGACAGGATGCTGCCGAACATGTAGTTATTCACGTCGGTATTCATGCCGCTCGTGACGGATACGGTCATCACGCCGATGGCCAGTGCGCTGCTCGAGAGCAGCGCGATCGCGGCGTCACCCTTGAGCTTGCCGCTCTGCGACAGGCGCAGCAGCAAAAACGCCGCCACGACCACGACCGGCACCGCCACCGCCAGCGGTGCGAGATTGAACGCCGCTGCGATCGCGAGCGCGCCGAAGCCGACGTGACTCAGCCCGTCGCCGATCATGGAGTAGCGCTTGAGCACGAGCGACACGCCCAGAAGCGATGCGCACAGCGACACCAGCACGCCCACCACGAGCGCGCGCACGAGAAACGGATACGACAACATCTCCAGAATGATCTTCATACCTTCCGCCCTCCCAGAAACCGGCGCGCGGCATCGCTCTGCTTATAGTCCGCCGCCGTGCCGAAAAAGAGCTGCTGGTGCCCGAGGTGCAGCACGTGCGTGGCATAGCGCAGCGCGGCGTCAATGTCGTGCGTGACCATGATGACGGTGATGTCGCTGCAGAGGTTGACGAGCTTGATGAGGTTATACAGCTCCCCCGTCGCCACGGGGTCAAGCCCCGTGACCGGCTCGTCGAGCAGGAGGAGCTTGCGCGTGGCGCACAGGGCGCGCGCGAGCAGTACGCGCTGCTGCTGGCCGCCGGAGAGCGCCTGATAGCTGCAGCCGGCCAGATCCTCGATGCCCATGCGCTCCATGTTCTCCTGCGCACGGGCGCGGTCGGCGCGGGAATAAAACGCGCGGCCGCGCATCTGGTTGATGCAGCCCGAGCGCACGACCTCCGCCACGCTTGCCGGAAAGTCGCGCTGGAGCTGTGTCTGCTGCGGCAGATAGCCGATCTCGTTGCGCACGAGTCCGTCGCCGAGCGTGATGCTGCCCTGCTCCGGCGCCTTGAGACCGAGCAGTCCCTTGATGAGCGTGGACTTGCCCGAGCCGTTTTCGCCGACCACACACAGCAGATCGCCGCGCGAGACCGTGAAGTTCACGTCGCGCAGCACCGTCTGCCCGTCATAGCCGAGACAGACGTGTTCACAAGTAATGAGTGCCATTCAGTTCAATGCCTCCCGCAGCGCCTGCACGTTGCGCTCCATGAGCTGCAAATACGTCGCGCCGTTTGCAAATGCCTGCGCCGTCACGTTGTGACAGGTCGCAAACTCCAGTTTTTTCGCGCCCGTGGCCTCACAGATCGTGTCGGCGAGCTTGCCGTTCGAGAGCTCGATCGTGAACACGACCGGGATGCCCTCCGCGCGCACCTTGTCGATCAGAAATGCCACCGTGGCAGCCGACGGCTCGGCCGCGTCCGCGCAGCCGGGATAGGCCGCATAGTAGTCCAGTCCGTAGGCGTCGGCAAAATACCGCAGTGGGAAACGGTCTGCAAAAACCACCGTTTTTCGTGCAGCATTCTCCACTACATCCTGAAATTCCGCGTCAAGGCGGTCAAGCTGCTCCACATAGTCCCCACAGCGCTGCGCATACTGCGCCGCGTGCGCGCTGTCCGCCGCCGAGAACGTGTCGCACAGCTTCCGGCAGATGCGTGCGGCGTTGCGCGGAGACGTCCAGACGTGCTCATCGAGCTCTTCCTCGTCCTCGTCCTCCTCATCATGGTCGTGGCCGTGCCGTTCGGCCTGCATTCCCTCGACGGTCTCCTCGTGCAGCAGCTCGACGCAGTCCATGAGCGTCACGACACGCAGATCGGGGTTATCCACTCCCTCGAGCACCGTCTGCACCCACGCATCCGACTCGCCGCCGACGTAGATAAACACATCGGCATTGCGGATGGCGATGATGTCCTTCGGCGTGGGCTCATAGGCGTGCACCTCGCAGCCGGGGCGCAGCAGCATCGTGACCGACACATCGTCCCCGCCGACCTGCCGCGCAAAGTCATAGGGCGCAAAGATCGTCGTGACGACATGGAGCTTGCCGTCGTCTGCATCCGGGTTTTTCTGCACCGCGCAGCCGGACAGCGCCGACACCGCCAGCACAGCCGAGAGCAGCACACATAAGATCTTACGCATGGCTGCCCCGCTTTCCGCCGCAGGCGGCACACGTGCCGTAGATCGTCGTGCTGCGCCCGTCGACCGTGAAGCCCGCCGCGCGCAGCAAGTCCGCCTGCAGCGCGTCGGAGACGCCGGTGTCAAGATGGATCAGCCGCCCGCAGCCGACGCATTTTAAATGCAGGTGCGCATCGCAGTGACCGGGGTCCATGGCCTGATAGGCAGCGCTCCCGCCGCTCTCGGGCGCGAAGCGGCGCACCGTGCCCTCCTCGACCAGGCGGTCAAGCGCGCGGTAGATCGTGCTGCGTCCGGGCGCAGCGTCGCCCATGGCTGCGAGCAGCTGCTCGACCGTGAACTGCTCGTCCGCGTGCGCAGACAAAAACGCCAGCAGCGCACAGCGCTGCTGCGTGTGATAACTGTTTCGCATGATTCGCCTCCAAATCGGGAATCAATCCCGAATTCAAACCGTAGCATACACGTACTTTGCCCATCTGTCAAGCCCGGCGCGCAAAAAACCGCCGGACGCAATGTCCGGCGGTTCGGAAAATCGCAGATATTCCGGCTGCATTCAGGCAAGGGCGGCTTCCGGCTCGCCCGCGTCGCCAAGCGTATCGCTGATGAACTTCGGCACCTGCTCGCGCGGCATCTCCAGCGCGACGGCCAGCTCCCCGTGGAGCATCTCCTCGGCGCGCTTCATATAGCGCTCATCGACGAGACCAAGCTTCTTGCCGCGCTCGATCATCTGGCGGCGCTTTGCGCGCACGTCCTTGATCAGCTGCAGAAGGTCGGCGCAGGTGTAGTTCTGGATGCAGTGCTGATAGTGCTCATTGAGGAAACGGAGATTGGAGTTTTCATAGACCTCCGCGGTCATCTCCGGGATGCGGTCAATGAGCGCCAGCGCCTCCTCGCGCGAGATCACCGGGCGCATGAACACCTTGCTGTCCACGGGCGTGAACACCTTCCCCTCGCGGTAAATGGGCGCAAGCGTATAGTAATCGCGGTGCTTGTCCACACCGGAGATCTTCGGCGTGCCGATCTCCTCCACGCGGCAGACGCCCTCGTTTCCATACACGATCAATTGACCAATCTCGTACATTTGACTATCCTTTCCTCCGCCAAGCCTCAAAAACAAACAAATCGGGCGGCCATGCGGCCGCACTGCGGCCGCAAACCTGCCCCCTTGAAATAGTGTAACACAAATTTTGAAAAAATGTAAGCTTTTCATTTAGGTCTTGATTTTTTTTGTGAAACCGGATAGAATAAACAATTTACAGAGCAAAACGACGCAATAGGCGCGCACATTTGTCGCCAAAGGGAGGAAGAACGGAATGCAGATCGAATGGCGCCGTATCTGGAAGGTACTGCTGGGCTGCGTGTGCACCGCCGCCGGTATCGCCCTGCTCGCCTGCGGGCAGCTCGGCTGGGGTCTTACCGCGCTGGAGGCGGCCGTGCTGCTGCTCGCATTGCAGTACGCACCGCGCGGCACGCGGCTTTGGAAAACGTGGTGGTTCGTGGAGCTGGTGCTCGCGCTCGCCGTCACGGCGGGATGTGCAGGCGTCGCCACCGTCCGCGAGATGCGCTCGCCGGCGCAGGCCGTCGTCATCACGACCGAGCGCAACGTGCCGCCCGAGACCGCAGCCCCGGTGCCGACCGCCGCACCCAAACAGCCGCAGACGACCGCCGCAGTGGATGCCGCCTATATCGGCAACCGCAACTCCATGAAGTATCACCGCGCCGGCTGCAGATACGCAGCGCAGGTCAAAGCGGAAAACCGCATCGGCTTTGACAGCGCCGAGCAGGCGCTGACCGCGGGCTACACACCCTGCGGCGCGTGCAAGCCGTAAACAGCAGAAAACCGCGCTCCCATGTTTCGGGAGCGCGGTTTTTAAGGCTGTCAAAACGTGTTGCTTTTTGACAAAGGGGTTTGCGGGCCTGACTGCAGCTTACGCCTGCAGATCCGGATAGAGCGGGAAGCGCGCGCACAGATCGAGCACCTGCGCCCGCACGGACGCAACGGCGTCCTCGCCCTCATCGACCAGACGGCAGATGAGCGCGCCGATCCGGCGCATCTCCTCCTCGCCCATGCCGCGGGTCGTGACGGCCGGCGTACCCAGACGCACGCCGCTCGTGACGCGCACGGACTGCGTCTCGTTCGGGATGGTGTTCTTGTTGGCGGTGATGTTCGCCGCGTCGAGCAGATCCTGCATCTGCGCACCGGTGCGGCCGCGGCTGAAAACGTCGGCCAGCATGAGATGATTATCCGTGCCGCCGGAGACCAGACGGATACCGCCCTGCTGCAGCGTCTCGGCGAGCACGGCGGCATTCTTGACCACCTGCTGCTGATAGGTGCGGAAGGCCGGCTGCAGCGCCTCGCCGAAGCAGACCGCCTTGCCGGCGATGACGTGCATGAGCGGGCCGCCCTGCGTGCCGGGGAAGACGGCGCTGTCGATCTTTTTGGCAAGCTCGTCGCGGCAGAGGATGATCGCACCGCGCGGGCCGCGCAGCGTCTTGTGCGTCGTGCAGGTGACGACGTCGGCATACGGCACGGGGCTCGGGTGCACGCCCGCAGCGACCAGGCCGCCGATGTGCGCCATGTCGACCATCAGGTACGCGCCGACGGAATCGGCGACCTCACGGAAGCGTGCAAAGTCGATCACGCGCGGATACGCACTCGCGCCGGCGATGATGATTTTCGGCTTGACTTCCTCGGCCGTGCGCGCAAGCGCCTCGTAGTCAATGGTCTCGGTCTCGGGGTCAACACCGTAGAAATGCGCCTCAAAATATTTCCCGGACAAAGACGCCTTGCTGCCGTGCGTCAGATGTCCGCCGTGGGAGAGGTTCATGCCGAGGATCCGGTCGCCCGGCTGCAGCAGCGCCGCATACACGGCCATATTCGCCTGCGAGCCGGAGTGCGGCTGAACGTTTGCGTGGTCCGCGCCGAACAGCCGTGTCACGCGCTCGATCGCCAGACGCTCGACCTCATCGACGTACGCACAGCCGCCGTAGTAGCGCGCGCCGGGATAGCCCTCGGCGTATTTGTTCGTCAGGTGGCTGCCAACAGCCTCCATGACGGCCTGACTCGTGAAATTCTCGGACGCGATCAGCTCCAGATGGTCGCGCTGGCGCCCCAGCTCCCGCTCCATGGAGGCGTATAGCTCCGGGTCGGCCTGCTTCAGATGTTCATAATTCATATCGGAAACCTCCGTTTTTGTCAAATTTCGCCCTACTAGTGTATCATGGATCCCATGTATTTTACAAGTGGACACGGCATAGATTAAAGTATCCCGTTTTTCTCCGAGGTGAGGCAAGTTGAACAAATGGAGCGCGCTGCGCCCTTATCTTTTCTTCGTCGTGCTCGCGCTGGCCGTCGGCGGCGCGGCAGGCGCCGCCGCACGCGCGGGCATGGATGCCTACGACCTGCTGACCAAGCCGCCCGCCACACCGCCGGACCGGCTGTTTCCGGTCGTGTGGACGCTGCTCTATCTGCTCATGGGCATCGCCATGGGGCGCGTCTGGCGCGCCGGCTCCGGCAGTGCGCGCAGGCAGGCAGCCGCACTCTGGTGCGTCCAGCTCGGCGTCAACGGTTTTTGGCCGGTGGTGTTTTTCCTGTGGCAGGAGCACGGCGCGGCGTTTTTCCTGCTCGCGGGGCTGATCGCGCTCGTGCTGGCGATGAGCGCGCAGTTTTCTCGCCGCGATCCGGCGGCCGCGTGGCTGTGCGCGCCGTACCTCCTGTGGCTGCTGTTCGCGGCGTATCTGAACCTCGGCGTCTGGCTGCTCAACCGGTGAAATCTGGGTAAAGTTCCTGCAAAGATTGTGTTTGCATGGGGCAGCAGATTGTGGTACACTGCCCCCGAGGAGGGAAGCATCCCATGAAAAAACCAATCAAGATCATTCTGATCGTCCTGGCTGTTATCGTCGGTCTGTTCGCCGCGCTGCTCATTTGGCTGACCGCCACGCAGCTCAACGTCAAGACGGAGACCGCCGTCGTGACGCGCGGCGACAACAGCACCGCCGCCTTCGCCCCGGGCGACGAGGTGTCCATCCTGTCGTGGAACGTCGGCTATGCCGGTCTGGGCGAAGAGTCCGACTTCTTTATGGACGGCGGCAAGCAGACCCGCGCGCCGAGCAAGGCCATCGTGGAGAAGAACATGGACGGCATCGTCGCGACCGTGCAGGGCATGGCCGCCGACTTCACGTTCCTGCAGGAGATCGACGCCGGCCCCTCGACCCATGCCTACGGCATTGAGGAGGCAGGCCGCCTGCACACCGAGACGCAGCTGGACAGTGCACACGCCCTGAACTACAAGTGCGCCTTCGTGCCCTACCCCATCCCGCCGATCGGCCGGGTGAACACGGGGCTCATGACGCTCTCGACCGCGCCGATCGCCTCGGCCGAGCGCATCGCGCTGCCGAGCCCGTTCAAGTGGCCGGTGTCGGTGGCAAACCTCAAGCGCTGCCTCATGCCCGTATACATCGACCTTGAGGGCACGGACGCGCAGCTCGTGCTCGTCAACCTCCATCTCGAGGCGTATGACGACGGCGAGGGCAAGGCCGCGCAGACCGCCGCACTCACGTCGTTCCTCGAGCAGGAATACGCCAAGGGCAACTACGTCATCGCCGGCGGCGACTTCAACCAGACCTTCCCCGGCGGACTGGACAAGTACCCGATCAAAAACGATGATCTCTGGACGCCCGGCATGCTCGACGACAGCATGCTGCCCGACGGCTGGCACTTCGCGTATGACACGTCCGTGCCGAGCTGCCGCCTCGACAATCAGCCCTATGACGCCGAGAGCGAGGCCACGCAGCACTACGTCATCGACGGCTTTATCCTCTCGCCGAACGTGGAGCTGACGAGCGTGCAGACGCAGGATGACGGCTTCCGCTTCTCCGACCACAACCCCGTGCTGCTGAGCATCCGCCTGAAATAATCACAATATTGCAAATGCCCGCTTCCGACCGGAAGCGGGCATTAGACTGTCAAAAAGTATTACTTTTTGACAAAGAGGTTTTTGCCGAGCTGAATGCCCGCTTCCAGTCGGAAGCGGGCATTCAGTTTATTTATTCTGCGCGTTTTATTCTGCGCCGGGGATGCGCAGCTCGCGGCAGGAGCCGGGGCCGAAGCGCGCCTCCATCGCCTGCCGGTAGGCGGGAAAGGCAGTACACGGCATGAGCGCCTGCACGCCCCCGGCAAAGCCGCCGCCATGCACGCGCCACGCACCCACCCCGTCGAGCAGCGCCGACGCACAGGCAAGCCCCCGCGCAAGCCGGTCGTCCCCGCCGGGGACCTGGATGTTGCGCAGCAGCTGCTCCGACGAGCGGCCGGAGGCGTTCATGAGGCGCAGATATTCCCCCCGCATCCCGGCGCGCAAGCGCATCACGCATCTGCGGCACGCGCGCGTTTTCTGCGAAAAAGTGTGCCGCGCGGTCGTCGGCAAGCCCTGGCAGCCGGTGGGCGAAAAAGTCCGCCGGGTCGACCTGCGAGAGCGTCTCGGCGCCGAAGCGCCGCGCAACGCTGTGCATATCGGCCGGGATCGCGGCGTAGGCCGCCGTCAGCCCTGCGTGGCTGCCGCCGGTATCCGTCAGGCTGAGCGTGAGCCCCATGGCGGCAAACGGCGCCGCGACCGGAAGGATCTCCCCTGCGGCCAGATCGAGATACACCGCGCCGCTGCGCGCGCACGCCATCTGATCCATGAGGCCGGAGGGCTTTCCGAAGTGCCGGTTTTCCGCCTGCTGACCGAATCGGGCAAGCTGCTCCGGCGTGAACGCGCCGCCGTTATAGAGCGCGTTGAAGATGCGGCCGACGAGGATCTCGAACGCGGCCGAGGACGACAGCCCGCCGCCCGTGCGCAGCGCAGAGGAAGCCCACGCCTCGAAGCCGCCGACTTCCCCGCCGGCTTCCAGAATGGCCGCCGCCACGCCGCGCACGAGCGCCCACGGCTTGCCATAGGCGCGCGGGTCAACCCTCAGATCGTCAAGCGAGACGGTAAACGGACGGTAGCCCCGCGAGTGGATGCACACGCGGCGGTCACGGCGGCGCGCGGCGCGCGCGCGGATGCCCACGTCCACGGACGCCGCCAGCACGCGCCCGAGCTGGTGATCGGTATGATTCCCGGCCAGCTCCGTGCGGCCGGGGGCAAAAAATCGCTGCATGGTGTCCTCCTGATCCGATAAAAAGGCCGGCAGGCAAACTGCCCGCCGACCTGACTGTGCAGAAAAACTCAGTGCTTGCGCGCGAGCACCCGCTCGATGCCGCGCACGACGCCGGCAGCATCCACGCCGTATTTGGCGAGAAGCTCGGTGTACTTGCCGGTCTCGGTGAACGTGTCGGGAATGCCGACAAACTCCGTCGGCGCAGCCGCGCCGCCCCAGGCAAGCACCTCCGCCACGGCGCTGCCGAGGCCGCCGTAGATGTTGTGCTCCTCGGCGGTGACGATCGCGCCGGTCTCCTGCGCGCAGCGCAGGATAAGCTCGCGGTCGATGGGCTTGATGGAGTACATGTCCACCACGCGCACGGACACGCCGCGCTCGGCCATCTGCTCGGCCGCCTCGAGCGCCTTGTGCACAAGGATGCCGCAGGCGATGACGGTCACGTCCGTGCCGTCGCGCACGATCGCGCCCTTGCCGCACTCGAACTTCGTGTTCTCGTCATACAGATCCGGGTACACGTCGCGCGACAGGCGCAGGTACATCGGACCGTAGGTGTCGACGGCATACTTCGTCGCCCAGCGGGTGCTGGCCGCGTCCGACGGGACGAGCACGGTCATGTTCGGCAGCGAGCGCATGACGGCAATGTCCTCCGTGGCGTGATGCGTCGCGCCGTCGAGCGCGTCGGACATACCGCAGTAGGCGCCGCCGAACTTCACGTTCAGGTTGCCGTAGCACACCTGCGCACGCGCCGAGATGAGACCCAGCGTCGTGAGAAAGACCGTAAACGTGTTCACGAACGGGATCTTTCCGGTCGTGGAAAGGCCCGCCGCCGTGGCGACCATATCAGACTCAGCAATGCCCATGTTGAAATGCCGCTCGGGGTGCGCCTTGGCGAAAATGCCGCTCTTGGTAGAGCCGGACAGGTCGGCATCGAGCACGACGATATTCTCATTGGTATCGCCGAGCTCGGCGAGCACAGTGCCGTATACTTCACGAATGGATTTTCCCATCAGACGTTCCCTCCCAGTTCCTGCATTGCCTGCGCGAATTCCGCGTCCGGAATGGCCTTGCCGTGCCAAGCGGCCTTGCCCTCCATAAAGGACACGCCCTTGCCCTTGACCGTGTCGGCCAGGATCACGGTCGGCACGCCCTTGCAGGCGGCGGCAGCGTCGAGCGCGGCATCCAGCGCGGTCAGATCGTGCCCGTCGCAGCGCAGCACGTTCCAGCCGAAGGCGCGCCACTTGCCGGGCAGGTCGCGCAGCGGCATGATCTCATCGGTCGTACCGTCGAGCTGCACCTTGTTCCAGTCGACGATAGCGGTGAGATTGTCGAGGCCGAACTTCACGGCCGAGGCAGCCGCCTCCCAGACGGCGCCCTCATCGAGCTCGCCGTCGCCGAGCACGGCATACACGCGCGCATCGGACTGATTGAGCTTCAGACCGAGGGCGATGCCCTGCGCCGCGGCGAGGCCGATGCCCAGCGGGCCGGACGGCATGTCCACGCCCGGCGTGCGCATGCACGGGTGACCCTGCAGCGGGCTGCCGGTCTGGCGCAGCGTGTTCATGCTCTCGATAGGCAGAAAGCCCTTTCCGATCAGGTTGCGGTAGAGCATGGGCGCAGCGTGCCCCTTGCAGAGCACAAGGCGGTCGCGATTCGGGTCGTCGGGGTGCGCGGCGTCGACATGCATCCGCTGCTGGTACAGCAGCGTGAGGATCTCACAGGCAGACAGGCTGCCGCCCGGGTGGCCGGACTGTGCGCCGTGAATGGCCGTGAGTACGTCGATCCGATACTGACGGCAGAGCTCCTGGAGCTCAGCCGTGCGTTCCGGTGTCAAAGACATGGTAATTGTCCTCCTGTTTTGTGTTACATTATTAAGATACAACGACCGTATTTTGATGTCAACGGCACGAACTGGTTTTTTCGTGCCTTTTCCCTTGTTAATTTAATAATCGTTGCTTTCGCGCGGAACAATGGCTATAATTAAAAAGAATATATTTTGTTGTCTGCATCCCGCAGACCCATTCAGGAGGCGAGGTCAATGGACCCCAACAAGACGCTGAACATGACCATGCTCTGCGATTTTTATGAGCTGACGATGGGCAACGGCTATCTCGACCACAACATGCAGGATCGCATCACCTACTTCGATGTATTCTTCCGCAGCGTGCCCGACGACGGCGGCTACGCCATCGCTGCCGGTCTCGAGCAGATCATCGACTACATTCAGAACCTGCACTTCACCGACGAGGACATTGCCTATCTGCGCGGCCGGAAGCTGTTCAGCGAGGCATTTCTGGACTATTTGAAAAACTTCCGCTTCACCGGCGACATCTGGGCCGTGCCGGAGGGTACGCCCGTGTTCCCGCGTGAGCCGCTCATCACGGTGCGCGCCCCGGCCATTCAGGCGCAGCTTGTGGAGACGTATCTGCTGCTGCAGATCAACCACCAAAGCCTGATCGCCACGAAGGCCAGCCGCATCTGCCGCGCCGCACAGGGACGCACGGTGCTCGAGTTCGGCTCGCGCCGCGCGCAGGGGGCCGACGGGGCGATCCTCGGCGCGCGCGCTGCCTACATCGGCGGCTGCGACGGAACGGCCTGCACGATCTCCGACCAGCTGTACGGCGTATTCGCCGGCGGCACGATGGCACACTCCTGGGTGCAGATGTTCGACTCCCGAGCTCGACGCCTTCCGCGCCTACTGCCAGACCTACCCCACCAACGCCACCCTGCTCGTGGACACCTACAACAGCCTGCAGTCCGGCGTGCCGAACGCCATCCGCGCCTTCAACGAGGTGCTCAAGCCGCTGGGCATCACGCGCTGCGGCATCCGCTTTGACTCCGGCGACATCGCCTACCTGACGAAAAAGGCGCGCAAAATGCTCGACGATGCCGGCTGGACCGACTGCAAGATCACTGTGTCCAACGCGCTCGATGAGCGTCTGATCGCGGGGCTGCTGCGGCAGGGCGCGCAGATCGACATGTTCGGCGTCGGCGAGCGGCTCATCACCGCGCGCAGCGAGCCGGTGTTCGGCGGCGTGTACAAGCTCGCAGCCGTCGAGGACGAGGACGGCAACATCATCCCGAAGATCAAGATCAGCGAAAACGTCGGCAAGATCACAAACCCGCACTTCAAGAAGGTCTACCGCTTCTACAGCAAGGATACTGGCATGGCCGAGGCGGATTACATCTGCCTGCATGACGAGGACGTAGACGACACGCAGCCGCTTGAGATCTGCGACCCCGACGCGACGTGGAAGAAAAAGGTGCTCACCGACTTCACGGCGCGCGAGCTGCTCGTACCCGTCTTCCGCGGCGGCGAGCTCGTGTACCAGAAGCCCTCGCTCGACGAGATCCGCACCTACTGCGCCGAGCAGCTTGCGACCCTGTGGCCGGAGGTGCTGCGCTTTGACTACCCGCACAACTACTACGTCGACCTGTCGGATAAGCTGCTGAAGATCAAGCTCGACCTGCTCAACGCCGGCGGAAAGTCGCAGGGCTGAGGCATGGAGGCCGCTTCCCGCCGTCAGGCGATCCTTGACCAGCTGCGCACGGCCGACCGTCCCGTGAGCGCGTCCGCGCTCGCCGCCGGGCTGAACGTCAGCCGCCAGATCATCGTGGGCGACATCGCGCTGCTGCGCGCAGGCGGCGCGGAGATCTCCGCCACACCGCGCGGCTACGTGCTGCCGCGGGCGACCGACGGCATCACGCGCACCATCGCCTGCCGCCACACGCTCGCGCAGACCGGGCAGGAGCTCGACATCCTTGTAGACAACGGCTGCACCGTGCTCGACGTCATCGTTGAGCACCCGGTCTACGGTCAGCTCACCGGTCAGCTCCAGATCAGCAGCCGCTACGATGTGGAGCAGTTTCTCGCACGCATCCGCGACAGCGACGCCGCACCGCTGAGTATGCTCACCGGCGGACTGCACCTGCACACGCTGTGCTGCCCGAACGAGGATGCCTACACACGCGCCTGCGCCGCGCTGAAGGCCGCCGGGCTGCTGCTGGGCGATTGACAGAAGTTTAATTTAGTTGACAAGTGCATGCGAAGCCTTTATAGTATGCTTTACAGGTGTCAAGACACCTGTAAAGCATACTTATTTTATCTCACATATTTCTAGGAGGGCTTCACTATGCAGCGATTCCGGGACTTTCTGAAGCGAAAGGACATCGAGATCTCTCTGCGGCGCTACGGCATTGACGCGCTCGGCGCGATGGCGCAGGGCCTGTTTTGCTCGCTGCTGATCGGCACGATCCTCAACACGCTCGGTCAGCAGTTCCACATCGGTTTTCTCAACGCCATCATCTTCACCCTCGGCAAGGGTGAGGCTGCGGTCGGCTACACGATCGGCGGCTGCGCGTCGCTGATGGTCGGTCCGGCGATGGCGGTCGCCATCGGCCACGCGCTGCACGCGCCGGCGATGGTGCTCTTCTCCCTCGTTCCGGTCGGCTTTGCGACAAACGCCATGGGCGGCGCCGGCGGTCCGCTGGCTGTGCTTGTGACGGCGGTCGTCGCGGCCGAGTTCGGCAAGGCTGTCAGCAAGGAGACGAAGGTGGACATTCTCGTGACCCCCATCGTCACGATCCTCGTCGGCATCGGGCTCGCCATGCTCGTCGCCGCGCCCATCGGCAAGGGCGCAAGCTGGGTCGGCAACATCATCATGTGGGCGACCGAGCAGCAGCCGCTCGTCATGGGCATCGTCGTGTCGGTCATCGTGGGCATCGCGCTCACGCTGCCGATCTCGTCGGCGGCCATCTGCGCGGCGCTCTCGCTCACGGGGCTTGCGGGCGGCGCGGCCGTGGCCGGCTGCTGCGCGAACATGGTGGGCTTTGCCGTGCTGAGCTTCCGCGAAAACGGCTGGGGCGGTCTGGTCAGTCAGGGTCTCGGCACGAGTATGCTGCAGATGGGCAACATCGTCCGCAACCCGAAGATCTGGATCCCCGCCATCGTGACGTCCGCCATCACGGGACCGATCGCAACGTGCATCTTCAAACTCCAGATGAACGGCGCCGCCGTCAACTCCGGCATGGGCACGTGCGGTCTGTGCGGTCCGATCGGCGTGTGGACCGGCTGGGTCGCTCCGAGCGAGGCGGCCATCGCCAACGGCGCCGTGGCCATTCAGCCCGGTGCGATGGACTGGATCGGCCTGCTGCTGGTCTGCATCGTGCTGCCGGCCGTGATCTGCTGGGCGATCGGCCTGCTGTGCCGCCGCCTCGGCTGGATCCGCGAGGGCGATCTGAAGCTCGACTGAACCCGCACCGCAAAACCGCACAGGATCCGCTCCTGTGCGGTTTTTCATGTGCTGCGCCGCGATTTGACGGATGTCCCGAAACGCTGTATAATCGGTTCATCCAAGTACCCGGAGGCGAAGCGTATGCCGATCATTGTCGACCGTGAGCAGATCCGCACGGACATCCTCATGGCGTTTGAACGCTGCATCGAGCGCAAGCCCATGCTGAGCGTGTCCCTGCGCGACATTGCAGCCGAGGCGGGCATGAGCCATGCCAAGCTGCTCAACTATTTTGAAAGCAAAAACGACCTCATCCTCGCCTATGTGCGCTACACGCGCGAATATATGAGCGAAAAGTGCAGCCAGTGGTTCGCCGCGCACGCGCGCGCGGACTATGCCTCCAACCTCGCGTACATGAACGCCTTCATGGACTACGTGGCCAACGCCCCGTCGCACGAGCAGCGCCCGAGCGCCACGACCCAGACCTACGTTCTCGCGCGCTATGACCCGGAGATCGGGCAGCTCGTGCAGGACGAGTTTCACGCCTGGCGCACGCTCATGGAGCAGTGCCTCGTCCGCATCTACGGTCAGGAGGCCGGTATGCACGAGGCAGAGGCGATGATGATCCTCATCGCCGGCACGTTCATCTGCAACTACAACCGTGCGCTCACCGGTGAGATCAACGACAACATCCTCGGCTATCTCGGAAATCTGAGCCGCTCATAACGTGAAAAACAAGTCCGCCTGACAAGCCGTCAGGCGGACTTTTGTGTATTGTGCGCCGTCACGCATCCGCGTGCGCGTCGCAGTAATGGTGGTAGATGTTCTCGATATACAGCGCCGCGTCACGGCCGTGCCCTGCGGAGAGCATGTCGATGATACGCAGCTCCTGCTCGATAACCGTCTCCGCGCCCCAGAAGCCGACACACCGCTCCCAGAGGACGCCGCTCACATCCGCGAGGCTGTTCATGAGCAGCGGAAAGATGCGGTTGCCGCTCAGCTCGGCGATGGTCGTGTCGAAGCGGCGCATCCACCGCGCATAGACAGCGTTGCCCTCACCCGCATCCACGGCGGCGCGCAGCCCGTCCGTGATGGCGCGCAGCTGCTGCATATCCTCCGGCGTGCCGCGCTCGCCGAGCAGGAGCATCGCCCCGCCCTCGATCGCATCGCGCGCTTCAACGAGTGAGCTCTCGATGGCGTGGTCGATTTCGCCGCCGTATTTGGCAAGCGCCATGAGCGTCTCGAAATTGCCGTGGCGGGCATAGTCCTCGATGTAGTTGCCGCGGCGCGCCTCCATGCGCACAAAGCCCATGCGCTCGAGATCCTCGAGCCCGGTGTGCACCATGGAGCGGCTGATGTGCATCTGCTCGGACAGCTCACGCTCCGACGGCAGGCGGTCGCCCACCTTCAGCTCGCCGGAAAAGATCATGCCGATGACCTGGTCGACGAACAGCTCCCGGAGCGTCGGCGCCTGGATCTGCCGAAATTCCATCAGACCTTCCCGTCAACCTTTCTGCGGTCGTAGAGCCGATCGAGCAGCGGCCGCACGAGAAAATAGATCGCCTTGTTATCGAGATTGAACCAGTAGATGAGCATGCTCCCCACCCAGACGCCGGTCGCGCCGAGGAGCAGCTTTGGCAGCAGTTTTTTCATCATCATTTCCTCCTGTTTACCAGCCCTCGTAATCATCATACTGCAGCAGGGACGCATCGAGCGGCTCTGCCTGCATGACCGAGAACATGAAGTCGTTGACCTGCTGGCGGATGTCGGCGCGGGAGATGGTGCGGTGGTCGAACATATCATTCGAGACCACCATGAGCTTCGTCGTCTTCTCCTTCGCCTGATCGAGGATGACGCCCGTGAGACCGAGCGCGCCCTTGCAGGTGATGTCATCGTGCAGGATGACCATGTCACAGTGGAACTTCTCTGCCTCGTCCCAGAACTCCACGAGGTGCCGCCAGCCGCCGGTCAGGTGGCGGCGCATGACGCCGGTCTCGTAGTTGCGGGCGATGCCGTCGAGGATGGTTTCCTCATCGGTCGTGTCGATGATGACGTTGCCGGAAAACAGGTCCATACCCGCGATCATCAGAATGCCCCAGCAGTTATACAGCCAGTTCGGGAACTGCAGCCAGTAGCACGGCGGGCCGCCCCACGTGATGGCGCGGTAGCGCGTCTTGGGGAAGCAGTTGGTCTTGTCTGCATACGCCTGCTCGAGGATGCGCATGACCTTGTGCTCAGTCTTCATGACCTCGGGGTTCCGGCCGCCGGAGAAGGCATAGTAAAAGGTGTGGAACAGCGCCGGAACTGCGAGCGCGGCGGCGGTGTAGGGCGTCGCCATGAAGCCCCACTTCTCCTGCTCGTTGCGCACCTCGTCGTTGTGCTTTTCCATGACGGCGCGGCAGGCGTCCCAGTCATAGATCTCGCCCGTGTGCCGCTCGACAAAGTCGATGATGCGCCGCAGGGATTCGCGGGCGTACTTGCGCGTGTGCGGGTCTTCCCAGCGCATGGGGATGGCAGCCGGCAGCGTGTCCACGTCGAGGTGGCGCTCGATGAGCTGGCTGTTCATGGTCGACGAGTCGCACGGGGCGTTATTGGAGATGCAGCAGGCGCCGATCTTCGGGAACTCATCGAGCAGTGCGACACCGGCGGCATTGTTCGACAGGCGGCAGGAATCCGCCGGCAGGCCGACGCTCTCCATGGCGTCGATATAATACGGGTTTGCGCCCTGGTCCATATAGCACAGCAGCAGCCCCTGGAACGGCTCAAGCTGCGCGGGGCGCAGGTTTTGGAAACCGGCGAGAATCTCCGGGCACATGGTCTGCTCGAGCACGACCTGCGTGCGTCCGAAGGCATTGTCGCCGAAGCGGCGGTCGCCCATCATCATCTCGGCGATGGAGGTCGTCGAGCCCTTCATGATCGTGTTGAGGTACAGGCGCGCCACGCGCAGCGCCGGGCCGCGCAGGCCCTCGACGCAGCGGTCGATCATGTTCAGCGCCGCGAGGTATGAGCCCATCCAGCGGTAGGTCAGCATACCGCGCGCGATGCGCACCGGGCTCTTGGCCACAAAGCCGCCCATAATGCCGAGCACCTTGACCCACTCGACATAGTCGTACCAGGTATCCTTCAGACCGCGCCACTCGCGGTGCTTTGCAATGTTGTTGCCGGGCAGAAAACGATCCCCGGCGCCTTTGACCTTCTTGTCCGCCATCACAGTTTCCCTCCCTGAATGTGCTTGATCTCGAGACTCTCTACGAACGCCTGAATGCGCGTGCGCAGCTGACCGGCGCCGGCGAGGGTGTACTCCTTCTCGATGCCGACGGTCGGGATGCCCAGCTCCTCCTGCAGGATGTGCACGCCGAGCACACGCTCGTAGCTCCAGAACTCGCAGAACTTCATCTGTTCGTAGAGCACGCCGTCGGCGCTGTATTCGCGGCACAGGTCGCGGATATAGGTGCGGCGGCCGTCGGAGCGCGCACGCTCCATAAAGCGCGGGCACTGGCTCGTGCGCAGATAGTGGCGGGCGACGGCACGCAGCGGCGTCTCCCCGTCGAGAATTTCGATCTGCTCGCGGCCGGGCAGGCTGCCGTAGCAGTAGCGGTCGGCCACGACCATCGCGCCGCAGTCCTCGATGAGCTTCGTAAACGCGGGGTCGTCGATCTCGCTGCCGGTCACGACCAGACGCACGCGGAACCACGGCTTCGCGTCCGGCTTGCGGCGCTTGAGCTCGGTGAGCGTCTGCTTGAGGTACGGCAGGATGCGCTTGTGCGGGCACACCTGACTCACGAGCTGCAGCACGTGAAATTCATAGCCCGTGATGACGGGGTTCGCCGCCTTGCGCAGGTCGCCGATCTCGGTCATGACGCGGGAAATTTCGTTGTGGTCGCGGATCGCCGCGCGGATCGCCTTGTCGGAGATGTCAATACCGTAGGTCTCGTGCAGCGGCTCGAGCACGTGCACGCGCAGCTGCTCCTCATAGTGATCGACGGCGAAGTCCTCGTCCGAGAACGGCACGTCCATCATGCTCATGAAAAACTGCGGATTTTTCTCCTTCACAAGGCCGAGGATCTCGAAATGCTCGTGACCGCGGTGCATCATCTGGCACGTCTCGGACGAGAGCAGCGCATCGAGATAGTCATAGCCGCCCTCGATGCCGCGCTCGAGAATGCTGCGGGTATACGAGCAGATCTTGCTCGACATGTAGTACGTGCCCACATCGATGCTGCCGGTATGCGGCGCACGCAGGCGGCTTGAGAAGCAGCCGGGCAGGTTCAGCAGCGTCTCCGGCACAAAGTAACAGGTGTAGCCCAGGGCGTGTTCCCCTTCCGCCTTGGCCTGCTGTACCAGCTCGTTGTTGGCCTCCTGCAGCAGATTCTCAAAATAGATCAGATGCTTCAGGTCTTTCATGGTTTGCTTCCACCTCTCACAGTTCGTCGCGGGTCTCCGGTCTTCCGTCTGGTTCAACCAGAAGCCCTTTGAACCAAAGATAGCATAATTTTTGACAATGTGCAACTGGTTTTCGTCCACTGTCCCATTTTTATCGCTTATCACAACGTATCTGGTCAGACCACGACCAGATGCCTGCCAACAAACCGGACAGTTTTTGCACTTTTCCGAACAACGATTGACAAGGCAGGGTGTCAGATTATAATATGATATGGTTTGCCTCACAACAACGCCAAAGGAGTTACACAATACATGAACAGAATCTACGTCACCGGCCACCGGAATCCGGACACGGACTCCATCGCGGCCGCCATTTCCTATGCCGCACTGCGCAACGCGCTCGGCGATCGGGATTACGTGGCCGCACATCTCGGCCATATCAGCGATGAGACGAAGCGCCTGCTCGACCGCTTCGGCTTTCAGGAGCCGGTCACAATCAGCAACGTCCGCACGCAGGTGCGCGATCTGGACTTTGACACGCCGCCGGCGCTCAACTCCAGCGTCACGATGGACCGCGCCTGGCACATCATGCGCGACCAGAACATCTCCGCCGTGCCCATCATCAACGAAGACGGCACGCTCTACGGTATGCTCTCCGCCGGCGACATCGCGGCCTACAGCATGCGCACGATCAGCGACCGGCACGTGGACGCGCTGCCGCTGTTCAACCTCCTGAGCGTCATCGAGGGGCGCATCCTCAACGACGGCGCCGAGCAGGTCGACCGCGTGTCCGGCGTAGTGACGATCGCCCTGCCGCAGAGCTGCGACAACCTGCTCTTCTCCGACCCCGACAGCATCATTCTCTGCGGCAACCAGCCGGACATGATCCGCCGCGCGCTCGACATCGGCGTGCAGTGCATCATCCTCTGCCAGACCGACGTCGACCCCGCGTGGCTCGAAAACGCCGGCAAGACCTGCGTCATCTCCACCCCGCTCGATGCCAGCCGCGTGGCGCGGCTGGTGTATCAGGCGATCCCGATCTCCCGCCCGTGCAACACGGAGGATCTGGTCAGCTTCCACCTCGATGATTACATCGACGACGTGCGAGAGGTCGTGCTCGAGAGCCGCTACCGCTGCTACCCCGTGCTCGACGAGAACGAAAAGGTCGTCGGCACGCTCTCGCGCTATCACCTGCTGCGTCCGCGGCGCAAGCGCGTCGTACTCGTCGACCACAACGAGCTGGCGCAGGCCGTGCCCGGTCTGGAACAGGCCGAGATCCTCGAAATCATCGACCACCACCGTCTGGCCGATATTCAGACCACGCAGCCCATCCGCGTGCGCAACGAGCCCGTCGGCAGCACGACGACCATCATCACCAATATGTATCAGGAGCACGGCGTCATGCCGTCGCCGAACATGGCGGGTCTAATGGCGGGCGCGATCTTGTCCGACACGGTCATGTTCAAATCCCCCACGTGCACGAAGCGCGACATCGCCATGGCCGAGCGTCTGGCCCGCATCGCCAACATCTCGCTCAAGGAGCTGGGCAACCTGCTCTTTGCCGCCTCGAGCGCGGGCGACAAGTCGGCTGAGGATCTGTGCTTTGCCGACTTCAAGGAATTCCACATCGCCGACCACTATCTCGGCGTCGGTCAGGTCACTTCGCTCGATTCCGCTGCGGTGCTCGAGCGCAAGGACGAGCTGCTGGCCGTCATGGCCACGAAGCTCGAGCAGCAGCACTATGACATGATCGCGCTCATGGTCACGGACGTGCTCATGGAGGGCACGAGCCTGCTCTACATCGGCAACGACGACACGATCCGCACCGCCTTCTCGGTCGAGCCGAAGGACAGCACCGTGTTCCTGCCCGGCGTGATGAGCCGCAAGAAGCAGATCATCCCCATGCTGACCGCCCTCTGGGGCTGAGGCCGCATATACAAAAAAGTCCGCACAGGCAGTGCCTGTGCGGACTTTTTTTGATTCAATCCGTCATGCGCACGATGCGGTAATACGTGCGCGCCGTGAGCAGGTACACAAAGGTGTACAGCAGCGCAAAGACGCCGAACGTTCCGAGCGTGCACAGCAAAAACAGATGCACGTTCTGCAGCCCGAAGGCGAACACGATCTGCTTGATGAGCGGAAATGCGAACGCGATGTGGATCGCCGCCGTCACAAGCGGCAGGAAGAACATGAGCAGCACCTGCGTGCGGATGGTCGCCTTGACCTCCTTCGGCGTCATGCCGACCTGCTGCATGATGCGGAAGCGCCCGCGGTCGTCATAGCCCTCGGAGACCTGCTTGTAGTAGATGATGAGCACCGTCGCAAACAGGAACACGAACCCGAGGAAAAAGCCGAGGAACAAAAAGCCGCCGTACGTGCTGCGCAGCGTGGGATAGCCGTCGGCACGCATATCGGTCGTGTAGTTCACGTTCGCCGCCACGGCAGCGGACTCAAGCCCGGGGTCGCTGAGAAGCGCGTGCAGCGCGTCGAGCTGCTCGTCGTCCGTGCCGGAGAGGTCGAACTGATACGTGTAGTTGAGCATACTGCGGGTGCCGCCGTGCTCGTTAGTATAGGCGTTTTGCTGCGCGCGCAGCTCGAGCACGCTGTCGAGATCTGGCACGACCAGATACAGTGTGTGCAGACCCATGATGGAGCTGCCGCTGACGAGCGAGAAGCTGTCGAGCGGCCGCAGCCGCAGCGTATCGCCGCCGAGCGTGAGCGTGTCGCCAAAGGCTGCGCCGTCCGTCCATGCGAGCGCCTCGCCGGGCGCAAGCGTCACCTGCTCGCCGGTCAGGCCGGCATAGCCCTCCGTGTCCAGAACCATGACGGCGTATTCATCGGCGCTCGAACCGGTGAGCTGTTTGCTCGTGAGATCAAGCGCATCGCCGCTGCGCAGCGCGGAAAATCGGACGGTGCGATAGCCGTGCACATTGCTCTGCGTGAGCCCCGAGCGCGTCATGGCATCATCCACCACCCGCAAAACCGGCGCGACGTCCGGCACTGTGTTCGTCTGGGGGTCGGTCATGAGCGTGAGCGTCATATCCTGCGGCCATTGCACGGCGGCGTAGGCATCCACGCCCTTATACAGGCTCACCGTGGTCGAGACCGTCACGAGCACCATCGTCGAGAGGATGCAGATGCTCGCAAGACCGGCCGCGTTGCGGCTCATGCGGTAGATGAGACCGGAGACCGTGGCAAAGTGGCTGGTTTTATAGTAATAGCGCCGGTTTTTGCGCAGCGCCTTGAGCACGACGATGCTCAGCGCGATGAACACGAGATACGTGCCGATGATGACAAGGATGACTGCCGGGAAGAAATACTGAATGGCGTGCAAGGCCGCATTTGTGCGCAGGGAAATGATATAGCCCGCGGCAAGGCACACCGCGCCGAGCAACGCGAGGATCCACTTGCTGCGCGGCTCGCGCTCGCCCTCGCTGCCGGCGCGCAGCAGCTGCACGGGGTTCGACAGATGGATGATGCGGATGGTATTGAGCAGCAGCAGCAAAAACAGCGCGCCGAAAAACACCACCGTACAGCCGATGCTCCAGAGGCGGATGTTCAGCCCGAACGTGGTCTCCCCGCCGATGAGCCGCACGAGCACAAGCTGCAGGAGCTTGGAGAACACGCCCGCCGCCACAAGACCGAAAAACAGCGCCATGGCCGCCGTATACAGCGACTCCCAGAAGAGCACGTAGGAGATGTGGCGCTTTTCCATGCCGAGGATGTTGTAGATGGCAAACTCGCGCTTGCGCTGCTTGGTGAAGGTGCTGTTCGTATAAAAGAGGATGATGGCGGAAAACAGCGCCATGATGAACACGCCGAAACCGAGCACCTGACTGACGCTGCCGCCGTGCTGCATCTGACCGAGATAGGGATCGCTCGCGAGCGTGAGGATGATGCAAAACAGCGCCACGATCACGATGCAGGCCAGCAGATACGGCAGGTAGAACCGGCGGTTTTTCTTCAGATTCGTCGCCGCCAGACGCGGGTAGAGATTACGCATGGTGCTCACCGCCCGTTGCCAGCATCGTGAGCGTGTCAGAGATCTTCTGATAGAGCTGCTCATCCGTGCTCTCGCCGCGATAGATCTCGTGGAACACCTCGCCGTCCTTGATGAACAGCACGCGCGAGGCATGGCTGGCCGCCTTGACCGAGTGCGTGACCATGAGGATGGTCTGACCGTCGCGGTTGATCTCCTCAAACAGGCGCAGCAGCTCATCCGTCGCACGAGAATCGAGCGCGCCGGTCGGCTCGTCGGCCAGCACGAGCTTCGGCTGCGTGATGAGCGCACGGGCGACGGCTACACGCTGCTTCTGCCCGCCGGAGAGCTCATACGGGAACTTCTGCAGCAGCTCGGCAATGCCAAGCTGCCGGGCGATGGGCGCGAGGCGCGCGGCCATCTCCGGATACGCCTTGCCGGCGAGCACGAGCGGCAGGAAAATGTTATCCTGCACGGAGAACGTATCGAGGAGGTTAAACTCCTGAAACACGAAGCCGAGCTGCGAGCGGCGGAACGCCGCGATCTCCCGCTCCGGGATCGTGCCCAGCGCCCGACCGTCGAGCACGACCTCGCCGCCGGTGGGCTTATCGAGCGCGGCAAGAATGTTGAGCAGCGTGGTCTTACCGCTGCCGCTCTCGCCCATGATGGCGACGTACTCGCCCTTCTCGACCGTGAAATTCACATCGCTGAGCGCCTGCACCTTCGTGCCGCCGAAGCGTGTGGTGTAAATTTTCTGAACGTGACGAACTTCCAAAAACGACATAACCGTTCCCTCCTGTGTAATGACAGGCTCAGTATAAACCGCCGGGAAAATGGCTGCCATACTTCCGGCTTACATTTTCCCGGCGGAAACTTACGATTCTGTAAGGCTCACTCGACCTCGAGCGCATCCTGCTCGAGTCCGATGCGCACCGTCGTGCCCACGCCGGGCGTCGAGACGATGGTGATCGAGTGACCGAGCTTTGCAAGGATGCGCCGGCAGAGGTACAGCCCGATGCCGGTCGCGCGCTTATCCGTGCGGCCGTTGCTGCCGGTGTAGCCCTTTTCAAACACGCGCGGCAGATCCTCGGGCGCGATGCCGATGCCCGTGTCGCGGATGCAGAGCGTCTTCGGCGCTTCGAGCGTGATGGAGACCGAGCCGCTGCGGGTGTACTTGAGGGCGTTGGAGAGCACCTGCTCGATGACGAACAGCAGCCACTTCTCGTCCGTGATGACGCTGACATTCAGCGGCGTATACTCCAGACGCAGCTTGCGCCGGATGAACTGGGAGGCAAACTTGCGCACCGCCTGCCGGACGATATCGTCGAGCGCGTAGTTGCGGATGACATAGTCCGACGACGGGCTCTCGAGCCGCAGATAGCCGAGCACCATCTCCACATATTGCTCCACGCTCTGCAGCTGCTCGAGCAGCGCGCGCTGCTCGTCCGTGTCCGCATCCTGCAGCAGCAGGCGCATGGCGGCGATGGGCGTCTTGATCTGGTGCGCCCAGACGGTGTAGTACTCAACCAAGTCCTGATAGCTGCGCTGGCTGCGGGTCATCTGCGCGCGGCGGTCGGCATCAAGCGCGCGCACGAGCGCCTGATACTGTGCCTCGAGCATCCCGTCCGGCTCGGGCAGCTGCTCGGTGCTGAGCGTGATCTCCTGCTCCAGCCGCCGCAGCAGGCGCAGGCGCACGGCAAAGCGCCGGTAATCGACCGCAAACCAGACCAGCAGCAAAAACAGGCACACAAGCGCCGCATACCCCACCGCGCCCAGCGGCAGCCGGTAGAGCCAGAAGATCAGCGCGAACACGGCCGTGTAGACCGCGAGCGCAATCACGACCTTGCGGTTTTCCCGCACATAGGCACCAAACATATCCTGCCCCCTCACTCGATGAGATAGCCGAGGCCTTTTTTCGTCGTGATATAGTCCGGCAGGCCGGCGGCCTCAAGCTTGCGGCGCAGACGGGCGATGTTGACCGTGAGCGTGTTTTCGTCCACGAAGCTGTCCGTCTCCCAGAGCTTTTCCATGAGCGTCTCGCGGCTGACGACGCTGCCCTTGCGCTCAAGGAGCGTCTGCAGGATGCGGTAGTCGTTTTTCGTCAGCTCGATGCGCTGCCCCTGATACGTCAGGCTCGCATCCGCCGTGTTGAGCACGGCGCCGCGATGCTCGAGCGTGGGCGCGGGCGCGGCAAAATCATACGTGCGGCGCAGGATCGCCTGGATCTTCGCCAGCAGCACATTCAGATCAAAGGGCTTGGCGATGAAATCATCCCCGCCCATGTTCATGGCCATGACGATGTTCATATTGTCCGACGCCGAGGAGATGAACACGACCGGCACGTTCGACACGCGCCGCAGCTCCTGACACCAGTGGTAGCCGTTATAAAACGGGAGCGTGATGTCCAGCAGCACGAGCTGCGGATCAAACGCCGCGCACTCGGCGAGCACGTTGCGAAAATCCTCCGCGCAGCGCACGTCAAAGCCCCACGTCGTCAGGTGCTTTTGCAGCGCGGCGGCGATGGCCGCGTCATCCTCCACGATAAAAATGCGATGCATACGATCACCTCAAAAAGAAAATAGCAGGTACCGTTCGTACCTGCTATTTTACGATACTTTGCCGTCGATTGCAACGGCAGCCTCAATTCCGGCGGCGGTTGCCGTAGAGCAGGATCAGCCGCAGCAGCTGCGCGAACGACACCAGCAGCGCCGCGACATACGTCATGGCAGCTGCCCGCAGCACGCTGCGCGCACCGCGCAGCTCATCGTCCGTGAGCAGGTTGCGTGACTCGATCGCCGCCAGCGCGCGGCGCGAGGCGTTGAACTCCACCGGCAGCGTCGCCAGCTGGAACACCGTCACAAGGCCGAAGAGCAAAATGCCTGCCCAAACGAGCGCCGTCCAGTTGAAGATCAGCCCCGCAATGAGCAGCGGCCACGAGAGATTGGAGCCGATGCGCGTAGCCGGGATGATGGCCGCGCGGATGCGGATGGGCGCGTAATCGGTCGCGTACTGCACGGCGTGGCCCGCCTCGTGCGCCGCGACACCGACGGCCGCGATCGACGCGACGCCATACACTTCGTCCGAGAGGCGGATAACCTTCGCCTGCGGGTCGAAGTGGTCGGTGAGCTTGCCGGAGATGTGCTCGATGCGCACGTCGGTGATGCCGTTTGCCTGCAGGATGCGCTGCGCCGCCTGTGCGCCGGTCAGCCCGCTCGTGCAGCGCACACCGGCATAGCGCGAAAACGCGCTCTTGACCTGGATCTGCGCGATGAGCGCGATGAGCAGCGCCGGCACGACCAGCACCAGATACGTCATATCAAAGCCATAATAATAGCCGTTATACATGGCAGTCATCCTTTCTGATTCGTGCTGCTATTTTACCGCCAAAGCGCGCGCGCGTCAACCGGGACAAGCATTTGTATATTGTGTGGTATTTTCCCGAAAAAAATATCCCCCCACCGGGCTTGTGCGGCGCACATTTTTTGTTATACTGATATCAAGCCAACGGTGCAGCGGCGGCAGGCACAGGCCGCCGCCGCATCACGGCGGATCCCAAAGCAAACCTTCCTTCTTCCCCGTTCCCCATTCCCTTCTTCCCATCGCGCGCGAACCCCCCGAACAGTTTGTTCGGGGGGTTCGGCTTTTTCGTGTTACTTTCCGATGTATGCGCTGAGAATGGCGGCCATCTCGGCGCGGGTCGCACCGCCGTTCGGCGCGAGGTGGCTGCTGTCGCGGCCGACGATGAGCCGGCGCGCATTCGCCCACTGCATCGCATCCATCGCCCAGGCCGGGATCTGTCCGGCATCGCTGTAAGCGGAAAGGTCTGCGCGCGCCGTCACATCCGCGCCGGTGAAGGCCGCATAGCCATAGAGCATGACGGCCGCCTGCGCGCGCGTGACCGCCTCGTTCGGGCGGAACGTGCCGTCGCCGAAGCCGCAGACGATCCCGTTTTGCGCCGCCCAGACAATGGCGTCGGTGTACCAGCAGCCTGCCGGTACATCCGTGAACGGGCTCTCACCCGTGACCGCCGGCTCGCCCGCCATCGCATAGAGGATGACCGCGAGCATCGCGCGGCTCAGCTGCCGATCCGGCGCGAAGGTCTTCTCGTCCATGCCGACCATGAGGCCGCGGGTATATACGCGCTTGATGGCGCTGTATGCCCAGTGGTTCGTCACGTCCGTGAACGGCAGGAACATTCCCGGCTCATCCATATAGTCGGCGGTGAAGAACACCTCGATCACGTCACCGTCCGAGAGCCGGCAGTCTTGCATGGCAACGTCCGGGAACTCCCCGTTAACGCGAAAGACCCAGCCGGAATTCGGCCCCTTGCTGAACTCGGCCACTTTCGTGCCGTCCGGCTTGATGACGGCCTGCACATAGCTTCCCTTCGCCTCATAGCTGTAGCCGTTGGCCGTGAGCACCTGCCGGAACACGTCCATCGCCGTCGTGCCCTCCGGCAGGTCGCCGATCACGGACGGCGTGATCCACATTTCCGTGTCCGTGTGCAGCTGGAAGGTAACGCTGAGCGCCTTGTGATCCGGCTCGACCGGCGTGGGATCCACGGGCGTCGGAGTGACCGGCTCCGTGCCGGGTACCGTCAGCTCCACGGACACCGGCTGGCAGCTCAGTGCCTGAAAGTCCTTGTTGTCCGGATAGCGTGCGGCATACTTGCCGAGCGTCTCACTCGAGAGCTCGCTGCTGACCGTAACGGTCTTGTCCCCCGCCGCGCGGGTCACGAGCAGGTTTTCATGGCTGATAACGTCCGGATCCGTCGAGCGGAACAGCCGCCATTGCTCGCTTTCCGTCCAGCCGTCCATCGCCACGGGGACGATGCCGCGGTTGGTCTGGTCGGCAATGTCGTACACCCAGACGAGCTGGCCGTCCACATCCAGATACGCCTCCCGGAAGGGGTGCAGGTCGGTGAGAATGTTCTTTGCGTCCGTGTTGGCGTTGCGGATGCCGTCAAAGTAGTGCGCCCTGACCGCAGCCATGAGCGCAAGCTCCGCGTCGATCTCCTGCTGCGTGAGCGGCTGGACGGCGATCAGGAAGCTGCGCGAGGCCGACACGCCGCTGTCGCTGTCCGTGATCGTCACCGTGACGGTGACATCCTTGGCAGCCTCACCGGGCAGCGGGCGGTAGACCTCCGCACGCGCGGCATTGTTCACATCCGGCGGCACGATGGTGTCGGTATCGCTGCTTGTGATGGTCACGGGGGTGTACTTGCCGTCCACGCCGAAGTCGCGCGTAGTCGGGAAATGAATGTCATTGGCTGCAAGATACTTGCCGTCGCGCTCCTCGAGCGGCAGACCCGTCACGGCATCGCGCAGGCCGCCATAGGATGCAAAGCCCGCGTCGAGCTTTGCAAGCAGCTGCTCGCGCATGTTGGTCTGCTGCCCCTTGACGGTGACGGTAAACACCTTGCTGACGGTGACGGTCTGCTCCTGCGCATCTGTGAGCTGGAAGGTCACGGTCGCAGTAAGCGTAACAGTCGTATCCTGCGTGGGCGTCTTGACCACGCCGACATAGGGGTCAAAGAGCGTGTCCGCCGTCTGCTGGTTCTTGTCGCTGACGGCGATCGCCGTCGGGTCGCTGGACGTCCAGGAAATGAGCGCCCACCGCTTACCGTCGATGACCTTCGGCAGCGTCAGATCCTGCGTGAGCAGGTTCGGGTCATCCCCGGCGGCGCACAGGCCCTCGGTGGTGAGCTGGCTCGTGATCTCGGCAGAGATCGTGTCACGCACACGCTGCACATCCCAGCCGATGACGACCGGGACCTGCAGTGTCTCGCTGGCGCCGGCTTTGCTGAGCGCAAACGTGACGTTGTAGCTGCCGTTGTGCACGAGCGGCGTGGTGTTCGGGTCGACGAAGAAATACGTGATGGTGCCGTCGGCCGCGATGCCCGCACCGCCGTACACTTCCTCGACCTTGGAGACGCTGACCGCGACGCTGCTGTCGTCGAGCTTCGCGCTGAGCATCGTGTTCACGTTCGTATCCCGGCCGTATTCCGGCGTCAGGGTGATGGTGCCGTCGAGCCGCTCGACGAGCTTGCGCAGCTCGCTTTTGGCGGCTTCCTTATCCAGCTCCGCCTGCGACCAGACGCGGATGTCAAAGTTGCGGTAGGCAGTGGCCTCGCCGCGCGTGAGCGTCGCCGTGAGGGTGACGGTCTGGATATCGCTGCCCGGCAGCGTCACGACGCCGGTGGCCGGGTCGATGATGCTGCTGTCCGAGCTCGCCCATGTGATGGCCGAGCCGTTCACGGCCCCGGCTGTCGGCAGCGCGATCGTCGTGGCCGCGCGGATGTCGGAGGTATCGAGCGTCAGGGCCGAAGCGTCTGCCTTGAGCAGGCGCTCTTCCGCCGTGGCGATGCGCACAGGGCTGCTGAGCATCTTATATTCTCTGGAGACCGTGTCATAGAGCATGAAGGACAGGTAATTGCCCGCCATGTCCTCCGGGATGGTGTACTCCCGGCCGGCCGTGCCGGTGATCTCCCGATATGAGCTGGTGCCGGTGTTGCCCGCGCTGTAATCCGCGGCCGTGAGATAGCGCCACTCGATCTTCAGTTTCGGGAAATTCTCGTAGTCGTACTCGCCGCCGCCAAGGACATTGACCTTGGCGCGCACCGTCTCGCCCACGGCAACAACGCCCTCGAGCTCCACGGTCGTGATCTGGGGGATGACGTAGATCGTGATGCTCGCCGTGATGCCATCGGCCGTGCTGGCCGTGACGACCGCCTTACCGGCGCCGTCGGCCGTCGCCTTGACGATCACGGACCGGTTTGCCGCGCCCGCGCCCTCCGGCGTCTCGAGCGTGACAATGCCCTCGCCCTCCGTCAGCGTCCAGTCGACGTGCGTGTTCTCATCCATGTCCTTGCAGGCGGCGGTGATCGTCGTCTGCGGCTGCGCATCATTTGTGGTACGCCAGAGCGTATCTGAGCCGGTCAGCTCGATGCGCGGGTCAGGCTGCACCACTTCGCCCGCCTGCCAGACGAGGATGGGGTAGCCGTTGTTCGCGCCAGCCGTGTCCTCTTTGAAGGCGTTGCCGAGCTTGTCCGCAAGGCCCTCCGGGGAGGTAATGTGCGCAGCCGCCGCTGCCGTGCCGCCAAGCGTTTCCGCCTCCGGCAGCGTATAGTAGCAGTTTTTGACCGTGGCACTGCTGAAGGCAAAAATGCCGCCCTTCTGCGATGCCTTACCGCCAATGTCGCCGATGCTGTAGCAGTTTTCAATGCTGCCCTTCTGCAGTTGGCCGACGATGCCGCCCGCCTTGGCGGAGCCGGTCACGCTGCCGGTGTTGTAGCAATCGCGGATCGCAGCGGTATTCTTCCAGTAGCCGAGGATGCCGCCGGCAGTCGTACCGGTCACGGCTGCAAAATTCGCGCAGCCGCTGATCGTGACATCGTTTCCGTTCAGGCCGCCGGCAATGCCGCCGGTATAACCGCCGGTCACACTGCCGGAAAAGCTGCAGTTCTCGATCGTACCGGCCTGCACCTTGCCGACGATGCCGCCGACGTAGTTTTTCGTGCCGCAGCTGACCGTGCCGGAGACGTTCAGGTTGCGGATCGTTGCCTTGTTGATCGCCGCGAACAGTCCCTGATTGACCTTGCTGCCCTGCACATTCAGGCCGCTGATCGTGTGGCCGCAGCCATCGAACGTACCGGCAAAGAAATCGCCGACATACGTCGCCGTGCTGCCGACCGGCGCCCACGTGCCGGTAAGGGCAATGTCGCCGGCGAGATAGAGCGTGACGCCGGCGTGTGCATATGTGCCGTTTCCGTCATCCGCCTTGACCGCAGCGGCGAAGGCCCGCAGGCTCTCTTCCGTACTGATCTTGTACGCCGTGCCGGTGCTGATGTCCGCATCTGCGGCGTACTCCGGCAGTGCAGCCACGTCCACCGTGTCTGCGGCCAGTGCCGCCGGCATGAGGCCGACGAGCAGCGTCAGCACAAGCAGCAGGGCCAGAAACCGTTTTTTCATGTGTTTCCCTCCTGAATGAAAAAAATCTGCCCGCCGGGACCGGCAGACAGATGCAGCAAAACCGGCCGAACGAAATTGCTTCGTTCAGCCATGCAGCTTCCGGTTCCGGCGGAAATGCCTGCAGCCTTCAGGTATTCTGACTTATCCGCCATCCGGCGGCTTCACAGTGACCGACTCGCGGGGCTTTGCACCCTCATTCCCCCTGCCGCCCGAAGCGGCGAAGGCTGCGCAATGTACAGTTGTATTTTCAGTGTAGCACAGCGCGGCAAGGTTGTAAATCTTTTTTCCGAACGCACAACACCCCCGGGCCGCAGCCCGGGGGTGTTGACGATCGTCTGTTATTTGCGGATGTACGCGCTGAGGATGCTCGCCATCTCGGCGCGAGTCGTCGCAGAAGCCGGCGCGAGATGCGCGCTGTCGCGGCCGATGATGAGCTGCCGCGCATTTGCCCACTGCATCGCATCCATCGCCCAGGACGGGATCTGTCCGGCGTCACTGTAGGTGGAGAGGTCTGCACGCACCGTCACGTCGTCCTGCGTGAAAGCGGCAAAGGCACAGAGCATCACGGCAGCCTGTGCGCGCGTGAGTGCATCATTCGGGCGGAACGTGCCGTCGCCGAAGCCGGAGACGATGCCGTTTTCCGCCGCCCAGATGACGGCATCGGTATACCAGCTGTCAGCCGGGACATCGGTGAAGGGGTTCGCCGCCTCGACCGCCGGTTGACCGGCTCTGGCATAGAGGATGACCGCGAGCATCGCGCGGCTCATCTCCTGACCCGGCGCGAAGGTCGTCTCGTTCACGCCGACCATGAGGCCGCGGGTATACATGCGCTTGATGGCTGTGTACGCCCAGTGATCCCACGACACGTCGGTATACGGCAGCGACATGCCGGGCTCCTTCTTGTAATCGGCGGTGTAGAGCACCTCGATCTCGTCGCCGTCCATGAGCACGAAATCGTTCATGCCGACGTCTGCAAAGTCATTGTTGACGCGAAACAGCCAGCCGGAGTTCTGACCCTTGCTAAACTCGGCCAGCCGCGTGCCGTCGGGCGCAGTGATCGCCTGCACATAGCAGTACTGCTCGTGGTATTCATAGGTGTAGCCCTTGTCGGCCAGCACCTTCTGGAACACGGTGAACACCGACGTGCCCTCCGGCAGATCGCTGACCTCGGTCGGTGCGATCCACGCATCCGTATCCGTGTGCAGCCGGAAGGTGACGCTGATCGTCTTGGGCTGCGCATCATCTGCGTTCACAGCCAGCGCCGCCGGCATGAGGCTCATGATCAGAACCAGCACCAGCAGCAGCGACAGAAACCGTTTTTTCATGTACGTTCCTCCTGAAACAATAAAATTCTGCCCGCCGGGACCGGCGGACAGATGCAGCAAAACCGGCCGAACAACGCATCCTGTTCAGCCCTGCAGCTTCCGGTTCCGGCGGAAATGCCTGCAGCCTTCGGGTATTCTGACTCATCCGCCGGACGGCGGCTTCACAGTGACCGACTCGCGGGGCCTTGCACCCCATTTCCCCTGCCGCCCGAAGCGGCGAAGGCTGCGCAATATGAAAAACCGCATTCAGTGTATCACAGTGCGCCGCCGTTGTAAATCCCTCTGCGGGCACGAAACCGGGCAAAAAAATCTCCTCCCGGCGGTTAACGGGAGGAGATTTTTTACGTGCAGAAAACCACACGTTGGGGGGTGGTCACCGGGAGGCGGTTACTCCCGGAAACCAAGGAGAAAAAACAGAAATGAAAGATAGATAGCAAATAGAAAAGCGGTTTATCAGAGTTTGAGGTTTACAATGTCTCTGCCGAGGAGCACCGTGTACGCCCCGCCGATCACGAGTGCCAGCAGTCCCAGCAGCATCATGGCGGCCGAACCTGCGGGATATGTGCTCATGAAGGCAACAGCGACGATCTCGATCGCGAGAAACGCAACAAAAGCCAAAACGTTCAGCAAGATGTTTTTCATAACGGATCCCTCCTGAAAGATTTGCTTCGGGGCGCTTCTGATCCCCTTTTACGATGACAGAATAGCACAGAAAACGTGTGTTGTAAAATTCACAATTTCGAATATTCTCTTTTTTGGTTTTGATGCAATTCAAAAAAATAATAAGATACTTTGAAAATTGTGATAAATGATTGTCAAACCGTTCCTGCTCCGTGTCGAATACCGGAAATAATGCTTGACGCAGGCCGGATTTGCGACGTATTATAAGATTGAGAAAAAAACGGATCCAATTCGGGATAAGGAGGCATTGCCTATGGAACTTCGTTTGCTGACCACATTCTTAAAGGTCGCACAGCTGCAGAGCTTCTCCAAGGCCGCAGAATCTCTGGGATATTCCCAGTCCGCAGTTACGGTGCAGGTTCAGCAGCTTGAAAATGAGCTGGGCGTGCGTCTGTTCGATCGCATCGGCAAAACGGTATCCATCACCCACTATGGGCAGGAGTTCATTCCCTATGCGCGCGATGTCGTGTCGGCTGCCGCGCGCGCCGTGTCGTTCACGGTCGAGGAGCGCGATCTGACCGGCACACTGCGCATCGGCACGATCGAGTCGATCATGACGGCCAGCTTCGGGGAGATCCTGCCGCTGTATCATGAGCGCTGTCCGCACGTGAACACGCAGCTGATCGAGAGCGACACAAAGACGCTCTCGGATATGCTCATGCACAACGAGGTCGACCTGATCTATACGCTCGACGATATGGGCTACGACGCGCAGCGCGTCAAGCTCTTTGAATGCCCGCAAGACATTGTCATCGTCGCCAGCCCCAAGCACCGCTTCGCCGCGGCAAAACAGCTCAAGCTGGCGGATCTCGTGGACGAGCCGTTCGTGCTCATGCCGCAGTCCAACAGCTACCGCCACCAGTTCGATGTGGAGCTGGCGCACCAGAAGCTGACGATCCGTCCGTTCCTGGAGCTGGAGAGCACGAGCATGGTCATGCAGCTGCTCGAGCGCAGCCCGTACCTGTCCGTGCTGCCGCGCTACACGGCGCGCCGCCGCGCGGAAGAGGGCCGACTCGTCATTTTGCCGGTCACGGACTGCCACATGGAGCAGTGGAGCCAACTGGTGCATCACCGCGACAAGGTGCTCACGCCGCAGATCCGCGCCATGGTCTCCTGCATTGCGCAGGTGGAAAAAATCCCGCTGCATCTCGAGAGCTGAATAGGGACATAACAAAAACCTGCCCCCATCGTGCGATGGGGGCAGGTTTGCATCCGGGAACAAAAACTCAGTCGGTCACGTACGGCAGGAGGGCGATCTGACGCGCTCTCTTGATGGCCTCGGTGAGCTCGCGCTGATGCATCGCGCAGGTACCGGTCGTGCGGCGCGGCAGGATCTTGCTGCGCTCGGACAGGAAGCGGCGAAGCTTCGCGGTGTCTTTGTAGTCGATATAAGTGCACTTGTCAACACAGAACTGGCAAACTTTTCTGCGTTTGCGGTTCTTGCTCTTATCTCTGTCAAAAGCCAAGACTGTAATCCTCCTTTATCAAAATCAGAACGGCAGGTCGCCGTCATCGTCGTCCAGCTCGGAAAACGCGCTGCCGCCCTGGGGGACATTGTCATATCCGCCATAGCTTCCGCGGTGAGCCGGTGCCGATGCGCTCGGCGCTGCCGGGCGAGACGTATCGCCGCCGTCGCGGCGCTTGCTCTCGCCAAAGTAGACATTGTCCGCCACGACCTCCGCGCTGCGGCGCTTGCCGCCCTCACGGTCGGTCCAGTCGCGGATCTGCAGGCGGCCGCTCACAACGGCCATGCTGCCCTTGGTGAAGTACTTGGAGACGAACTCCGCCGTGCTTCTCCACGCGACAATGTCGATGAAGTCCGTCTGCCGCTCGCCGCCGTCACGACCGCCGAAATCACGGTCGACCGCAAGCGAAAACGACGCCACGGGGATCTGGGACTGGGTATAACGAAGCTCGGGGTCACGGGTCAGACGGCCCATGAGCACAATGTGATTCAGCATTGCCGCGCCTCCTTATTCCGGGCGACGGGTGATCAGGGAGCGGAGAATACCGTCCGTGATGCCCAGCACACGATCCAGCTCAGCCGGGAAATCCGGGCCGCTGGTGAACTTGACGAGCACGTAGTAGCCCTCGGAAATGTAGTTGATCTCGTAAGCGAGCTTGCGCTTACCCATCTCCTCCATCTCCTCCAGCGTGCCGTTCTGCTCGACAAGCGCCTTGAACTTCTCGACGACTGCTGCAGTCTCTTCCTCCGACAGGTTGGGGTTGATGATGTACATCAGTTCATACTTTTCGGTGGTTTTTGCCATTTCAGTTGCACCTCCTTCTGGTCTGATGGCCCTCATCTCAAATGAGAGCAAGGATCACCTGTGTCAGCACACAGGCCATATTATTATACCTGAAAATATGGGAAAGTCAATCTTTTTTTGCACTTTCCGGTGTGTCGAGCACGTGCACGTTCATCTGCGGGTAGGACATGGACACACCGTGGGCATCAAACGCCGCGCCGACGGCCTCCATGAGGTCGTAGTACACCGTCCAGTAATCGGCCGTCTTGCACCAGACCCGCACGACGTAGTCGATATTGCTCTCGCCGTACCCCGACACGCGCACAAACGGCTCCGGCTCCGGCAGGATGCCGGGCACAAGGGAGACGGCATTATGCAGCGCCGCCTTCACCTGCTCCGGACGGCAGGTATAGTCCGCGCCGAAGGTGAGATCCACGCGCCGCTGCGGCTCACGGTTGTAGTTGACGATCTTGGACGCCGACAGGTCACTGTTCGGCACATAGATGTCCTTATTGTCGATCGTGCACAGCTGCGTGTAGATGAGGCCGATGTCGCGCACTGTGCCGCTGACATTGCCGGCCTCGATGAAATCGCCGTCCTCAAACGGCCGTGTGAGCAGGATGATGATACCGCTCATGGCATTCGAGAGGCAGTTTTGCACCGAGAGCGACAGTGCCAGACCGAGCAGGCTGAACACAGCCAGCAGTGCTGTGACATTAAAGCCGAGGCTGTCGGCCACGATGAGGATCGCCATGAATTCCAGCGTGATCTTGAGCACCTTGAGAATGAACCTGCTCAGGCTCTCGGACAGGCGCGAGTGCGACGATATGCGCCGCGCAATGCGCATGATGATCCAGATGCAAACAATGCAGATCACGAGCGTGATGGCGGAGGTGATGAGCTTTTCCAGTGTGAGACTGCCGAGGCTGAAGCCGATGGCTTTGTTCACGTCCTCGATGCTGTCTTTTGTCGATTCGAGCGCGCTCTGATAGGTGTCCGTATTCAAATGGCGGTCTCCCCTTTCGTGAATGATCTGATGTTCAGTATACGCCATACCCCGCCGGTTTTCAACACGTTCCGTCAGGCGGGATTCTGGGCAGGGGCCTCAAAAAGGAGCGTGCCTGTTTGCGCAAAAGCGCAAAAAGGCGGGGCTGAAATCAGCCCCGCCTGCGTGGGTAGGAAAAATTATGCCTCGTCGTAGAGCTTCTTGAGCTTGAGCAGGTGCTCGTAGCGCTTCTTTGCGTTGGCCTCGGACTTGGCAAACAGCTCCTCGGCACGATCCGGGAACTCGTTGGTCAGGCGGGCGTAACGTGCCTCGTTCATGAGGAAGTCACGGTAGCCGTCGGCCGGCTCCTTGCTGTCGAGCGCGAAGGGCTTCTCGGCGGACGGATCGTAGCGGAACAGATTCCAGTAGCCGCAGTCGACCGCGCGCTTCATCTCGCCCTGGCAGTTGGTCATGCCGCCCTTCTTGATGCTGTGCATCTCGCAGGGAGCGTAGCCGATGATCAGGGACGGGCCGGGGTAAGCTTCCGCTTCCTTGATGGCCTTGATGGTCTGCGCCGGGTTTGCGCCCATGGCGACCTGCGCCACGTAGATGTAGCCGTAGCTCATGGCGATCTCGGCAAGGCTCTTGCTCTTGAGCTCCTTACCGGCAGCCGCGAACTGCGCGACCTGACCGATGTTGGATGCCTTGGACGCCTGTCCGCCGGTGTTGGAGTAGACCTCGGTGTTGAAGACGAACACGTTCACGTCCTCGTCCTGCGCCAGGACATGGTCCAGACCGCCGAAGCCGATGTCGTAGGCCCAGCCGTCGCCGCCGAAGATCCAGCAGCTCTTCTTGTTGAGGAAGTCCTTGTTGGCCATGACGCGCTGGTAGCGCTCGCAGTCACAGGCGGGCTTGGCCTCCATCACAGCGAGGAACTCCGCCGTGGCGGTCTGGTTGGCCTCGCCGTCGTTATAGGTCTCGAGGTACTTCTTCGCAGCCGCGACCTTGGCGGGATCCTTGCCGTTTTCGGCGATGTAGCGGATGTCTTCTGCCAGATCGTCGCGGATCTTCTTCTGGCCGAGGTACATGCCGAGGCCGTGCTCCGCGTTATCCTCGAACAGGGAGTTGGCCCAGGCGGGACCCTTGCCTTCCTTGTTGACGGTGTACGGGCTGGTGGCAGCCGGGCCGCCCCAGATGGACGAGCAGCCGGTCGCGTTGGAGATCATCATGTGATCGCCGAACAGCTGCGTGATCAGGCGGGCATAGCTCGTCTCGGCGCAGCCGGCGCAGGAGCCGGAGAACTCGAGCATGGGCTGCCGGAACTGGCTGCCCTTGACGGTGAAGTCCTGAAGTTCCTTCTTCTCGGCGACCTTGGCGACCATGTAGTCGAACACGGGCTGCTGATCTTCCTGGCTCTCGAGCGGCTGCATCGTCAGCGCGCCGACCGGGCAGACGTGCGTGCAGACGCCGCAGCCCATGCAGTCAAGCGGAGAGATGGCCATGGAGAACTTGTAAACGCCCTTGCCGGCGCCGACCTTGAAGTCGACAGCCTTGGTCTGCGCGGGCGCAGCGGCCAGCTCGTCGGCAGTGAGCGCGAACGGGCGGATGGTCGCGTGCGGGCAGACATAGGCGCACTGGTTGCACTGGATGCACTTGGCGCTGTCCCACTCGGGCACGGAGACGGCCACACCGCGCTTCTCATACGCGGAGGCGCCGAGCTCGAACGTGCCGTCGGCGTGATCGACGAACGCGGAGACCGGCAGGCTGTCGCCGTCCATCTTGTCGACCGGAGTGAGGATGTCGCGCACCATCTTGACGGTGGCCGGACGGCCGGCCAGCTCCTTGGCGGGCGCTTCGTCCACGGCGTCGGCCCAGTCGGCCGGAACGTCGATCTTCACATAGGCGGTGGCGCCGAGGTCGATGGCCTTGTAGTTCATATCCACCACGTCCTGACCCTTCTTCAGGTAGGAGGCCTTGGCCTTCTCCTTCATGAAGCGGATGGCATCCTCCTCCGGCAGCACCTTGGCCAGAGAGAAGAAAGCGGACTGCAGGATGGTGTTGTTGCGCTTGCCCATACCGATCTCGATGGCCAGATCAATGGCGTTGATGGTATACAGCTGGGATGTTGTTGCGGGCAATGTAGCGCTTGGCGGAGGCGTCCAGATGGTGGCTGAGCTCCTCGGGCGTCCACTCGCAGTTGATCATGAACACGCCGCCGGGCTTGACGTCCTGGACCATCTTGAAGCCCTTGGTGATGTAGGACGGGTTGTGGCAGGCCACGAAGTCAGCCTTATTGATGTAGTACGGGCTCTTGATCTCGTGATCGCCGAAGCGCAGGTGGCTGATGGTCACGCCGCCGGTCTTCTTCGAGTCGTACTGGAAGTAGGCCTGCACGTATTTATCGGTGTGGTCGCCGATGATCTTGATGGAGTTCTTGTTCGCGCCGACGGTGCCGTCGCCGCCGAGACCCCAGAACTTGCAGGCGATGGTGCCCTCAGGGGAGGTGTCGGGCGCGTCATGCTCCGGCAGGGAGAGGTTGGTCACGTCATCGACGATGCCGATGGTGAACTGACGCTTCGGCGTGTCGTGCTTGAGCTCTTCGTAGACCGCGAACACAGAGGACGGCGGGGTGTCCTTGGAGCCGAGGCCGTAGCGGCCGCCGGTGACGACGATGTCATTGCGGCCGGCGTTGGCCAGCGCGGTGACGACGTCGAGGTACAGGGGCTCGCCCTGTGCGCCGGGCTCCTTCGTGCGGTCGAGCACGGCGATCTTCTTGCAGGTCGCCGGGATGGCCGCGATGAGCTTGTCGGCACGGAACGGACGGTACAGGCGGACCTTCACGAGGCCGACCTTCTCGCCGTGGGCATTGAGGTAGTCGATGACTTCCTCGGCCACGTCGCAGATGGAACCCATGGAGATGATGACACGGTCAGCATCCGGAGCGCCATAGTAGTTGAAGAGCTGGTAGTTGGTGCCGAGCTTGGCATTGATCTTGCCCATGTACTCCTCGACCAGATCCGGCACGGCGTCATAATACTTATTAGACGCCTCACGGTTCTGGAAGAAGATATCGCCGTTTTCGTGGCTGCCGCGCATCTGCGGATGCTGCGGGTTCAGGCCGCGCTGACGGAAGGCATTGACCGCATCCATGTCGACCATCTCGGCCAGATCGTCATAATCCCAGACGGCGATCTTCTGGATCTCGTGCGAGGTACGGAAGCCGTCAAAGAAGTTCAGGAACGGAACGCGGCCCTTGATGGCGGCCAGATGCGCCACGGGGGACAGATCCATAACTTCCTGCACGTTGCCCTCAGCGAGCATGGCAAAGCCGGTCTGGCGGCAGGCCATGACGTCGGACTGATCGCCGAAAATGGACAGCGTGTGCGACGCGAGCGCGCGGGCCGTCACGTGGAACACGGCCGGGAGCAGCTCACCTGCCATCTTGTACATGTTCGGGATCATGAGCAGCAGGCCCTGAGAGGCGGTGTACGTCGTGGTCAGGGCGCCGGCATTCAGCGAACCGTGGACAGCGCCGGCTGCGCCGGACTCTGCCTGCATTTCCTGCACACGGACCTTCGTGCCGAAGATGTTCTTACGGCCGGCGGCGGACCACTGATCGACCAGGTCGGCCATCGGGCTCGACGGGGTGATCGGGTAAATGGCAGCCACTTCCGTAAAGGCGTAGGACACGTGGGCGGCAGCATTGTTGCCGTCCATCGTAACGAGCTTTCTTGCCATAAACTTCATCTCCTATTTCTCTTATGCGTTAGCCTATATTTGTGCAATGGGTACCTATCAACCCATTCGCGTCAATATGATAACACAGTTGCAAAAAAACGTAAATAATAGTTTTTTAATTCATATTTCATTTTTCGAAACGTTATTATTGAAAACATGCAATTTTCTGAGGAAAAACCGGCATTTTCACGGAAAATGTCTGCTTTTTTCGCTGTTTTTTCGCTTGTGATTTCTCACCTATTGTTATATAATATATCACTGCTGTTAAGAAAGGGGCTGTCTACATGGTCAAGATCGAACAATCGAATGGCACCATCAGCATCACCAACGAAGTATTCACAAACCTTGCAGGCGACGCCGCGACCAGCTGCTTCGGCGTGAAGGGCATGGTCGGCCGCAGCAAGGACAGCGGTCCGTTCCAGCTTCTGCGCAGAGAATCCATGTCCAAGGGCGTCAACGCCACGTTCGCCGACGACGGGAGCATCTCGCTCGAGCTGCACATCGCAGTCGATCACGGCGTGAACATTTCCGCGCTCGCCCACAGCATCATCAACGAGGTCAGCTATAAGGTCAATCAGGCCACCGGCGTGCCCGTTGCGCGTGTGGACGTATTCGTGGACACCATGTTCCTCGATTGAGCAGGAACATTTCGCATCGCTTCCCACCCGGGAGCCACGCTTCCGGGCCATTTTCATTCCCCCCGTCGGAGGTGTACAGATTTGAGAGAAATCATTGATGCCGCAGCGCTTCGGGAGATGCTCCTGTGCGCGAATGCGGCACTGGAAGAAAACAAACAACGCATCAACGAGCTCAACGTCTTCCCTGTTCCGGACGGTGACACCGGCACGAACATGAGCCTGACGATGAACTCCGCCGCCATCGAGCTCGGCCGCAAGCAGACCGACACCGTCGGCGCCGTGGCCGACTGCGCCGCCAGCGCCCTGCTGCGCGGTGCGCGCGGCAACTCCGGCGTCATCCTGTCGCTGCTGTTCCGCGGGATCGCCAAGTCCCTCAAGGGCCGCGAGAACGCCAACGCCGCCGAATTTGCCGCCGCCGTCTCCGCCGGTGTGGACGCTGCCTACAAAGCCGTCATGAAGCCGGCCGAGGGCACGATCCTCACCGTCAGCCGTCTGGGTGCGCAGGCCGCCGTGGAGTTTGCCAAGGAGAGCACGGACTTTGAGGCCATGCTCGAGGCGCTGCTCGCCGCTGCACGCGAGGCGCTGGCCGACACGCAGAGCATCAACCCCGTGCTGCGCCGCGCAGGTGTGGTCGACGCCGGCGGCGAGGGCTTCGTACTCGTCATGGACGCCATGCTCGGCTATCTGCAGGGACGCACCGCCGCCCCCGTGACTGCGGCCGCTCCGGCTGCCGCCGCCGCACCGAAAGAGGGCGCAGATTTCTCCGAGTTCGACACCGGAGAGATCACGTTCGGCTACTGCACGGAGTTTATCGTGGCGCGTGAAAACAACAAGAGCCCCGAGCTGCTGCGCTCGTTCCTCAACAACCTCGGCGACTGTGTCGTCGTGGTCGATGATGACGAGATCATCAAGGTGCACGTGCACACGAACGTGCCCGGCGAGGTGCTGACCGAGGCGCTGACCTATGGCCCGCTCCAGACCGTGAAGATCGAAAACATGCGCAACCAGCACACTGCCCTCTCCGGCAGCGACGCCCCCGCCGCACCCGAGGCCGAGGCTGAGAGTGAGCCCGCTGTGGCCGCGCCCGAAAAGCAGTTCGGCGTCGTGGCCGTGTCCGCCGGCGAAGGCATGGCGAACCTCTTCCGCGAGCTGGGCGTCGACCGCGTCGTCACCGGCGGCCAGACCATGAACCCCTCCACGGAGGACATCCTCACTGAGGTCAACAAGACCCCGGCGGAGATCGTGTTCGTGCTGCCGAACAACAAGAACATCATCATGGCCGCCCAGCAGTGCATCCCGCTGTCGGACAAGAAGGTCATCGTCATCCCGACCAAGACCGTGCCGCAGGGCATCACCGCGATGCTCTCGTTCGACCCGTCGAGCGCCGAGGACGTGATTGAGGCCGAGATGAGTGCCGCGATCGAGAGCGTGCACACCGCGCAGGTCACCTACGCCGCGCGCGACTCCGATTTCGACGGGCACGATATCCACAAGGGCGAATATCTGGCGCTGATGGACGGTGCGCTGCTCGGCAGCAACGCGGACCTGGACAAGGTGCTGCTTGCGATCGCCGATGCCGCCACGGATCTCGACCCCGAAATCGTCTCCATCTACTACGGTGAGGACGTGAAGGCCGATGCCGCGCAGCACGCAGCCGAGCTGATCGGCGGGCGTCTGCCGATGTCGGACGTGAACGTAGTCGACGGCGGCCAGCCGGTCTATTACTACATGATCTCGTTTGAATAAACCATGCACTACAGCAAACCGCCCCGGTTTTCACCGGGCACCATAGCAAACCGCCCCGGTTTTCACCGGGGCGGTTTGCTATGTCTGTCAAAAAGTATTACTTTTTGACAAAGGGGGTTGCGGCCTGACTGCAGCGCACGCGCTGTCCGCCGGAGGCGGACGGCGCGCACGTTTGCAGGCCGAGAAGTATTTTCTTCGCCGCACATGTCGCCGAAGAAAATGATTGGACTTTCTTTGCGCCTGCGGGCGCAAACTCTACGAGGTTCTATGACAAGCTGAGCAAACCGCCCCGGTTTTCACCGGGGCGGTTTGCTTTTTGTGTTCGGTTTTATCGCTCCTGCGCGCGGATCAGGTTCTTGTAGAAATCGACCGCACCGGGCAGGCAGTTATATTCGATGTTCTCGTCGATGCCATGCATGCCCTTCATCTGCTCCGGGCCGTAGATCACGGGCGCAAAGCGCAGGCAGTTGCTGCAGATCTCCTGATAGAACTGCGCATCGGTCGCGCCGGTCATGACATAGGGGCTCACGGGCAGGCCCGGGAACGTCTCGCCGATGACCTGCTCCACCTGACGGAAGGCTTCGCCGTGGATGTCCACGGTCTCGGAGTAGTCATTGGCGTGGATGACCTCCATCTCCAGACCGTGCTTTTCGGCAAGGCGGCGGATGATGGCAAGGCTCTCCTGCTCACCCTGATGCGGGATGAAGCGCATGTTCGCACCCAGCGTCGCCTCCTGCGGCAGGACGTTGTACGCGTCCGCGCCGGACTGCATCGTAAAGGCGATCGTCGTGTGCAGCATCGCGCCTGCCTGCGCCGACACGCGCGGCAGCACGATCTTCATCAGCGGCTGGAACAGCCAGAGGTTGCCCATCACGAGCCGCAGGCCGAACGGCGCATAGGGCGCAAGGCGCGCGAACATGGCCGAGACCTCCGGCAGAAACTTTCTGCGGAACGGATCGTGCTTTTCCACGTCCGTCACGAACGCGGACAGGCGCGCGATGGGGCTGTTCGCCATCGGCGCACTGGCGTGGCCGCCGTTGCTGCGGGCGGTGAATTTCACGTCCGCCTTGCCCTTTTCAAACACGCCCACCATGGCAAAGTTGCCGGGGATGCCGGCGATCGGCTCGGAGATGATGCCGCCGCCCTCGTCGCAGACGAGAAACGGGCGCACACCGCGGCGCTTGAGCTCGGCGACGAGCTTCGGCGCGCCGTCGCCCGCCCACTCCTCCGTGCAGGACGAGGAGAGATAGACGTCGTTGGCGGGCTCATAGCCGGCGGCAAGCAGCTCCTCGACCGCCTGGAAAAACGCCATGAGCGAGGCCTTGGTGTCCGACGCACCGCGTCCCCAGACCTTGCCGTCGGCAATGTCGCCGGAAAACGGCGCGTGCGACCACGTGCCCTCGGCGGGCACGACGTCCTGATGGCTCATGAGCACGATCGGGCGGTCGTGCGCCCGGCCCGGCCAGTAATAGAGCAGATTGCCGTCAATGTCCGTGCGCGCGAGCTTTTCATGCACAAGCGGGAACAGCTGCGCAAGCTGCGCGTGGAAGCGCTCGAAGCGCTCCGGCTCGTAGACGTTGGCATACGACGTGGTGTCGCAGCGGATCATGGCGGCGAGCTTTTCAGCGTAAGCCATGGCGCGGTCTGCATCCGGCTGCGGCTGATAGGCGGATTTTTTCTTCGGCATGAGCACGGCGTGCGCCACCGCCGCTCCCAGCGGGGCCAGCGGTGCGAGCGCGAGATAACCGGGGTGAAATTTCATTACGCTTTGTCCTCCTGATTCTGTTTGCGGTAGAGTGCGTAGGCGATGCCGATGGCCAGTGCGCCGCTCGGAACGATCATGAAGCTGGTCGAGCCCGTCAGCGACGGGACGAGCATGAACAGCACGCTCATCATGACCAGCGGTGCAATGGCAACGCGGATGTTCTTGCGGAAGTACTGGTACGCCATCGCGCCGAAGAGCGCGGGAACGACGTTTGCAAACGCCGGCTGGAGCACGGGGCTCTGCAGCACGGGCTGCAGCGGCACGAGCAGCGCCACGCCGAGCGCGAGTACAAGGATGGTCACGAGCGAGCTCGTTGCGATCGAGAGCGTCGAGATGATCTCGTTTTCCGCAGTACCGGTCTTGGTGCCGGCGATGTCGCGCGCGTTGACCGCGCACGGGATCTTCATGTTGATGAGGTTGCCGGTGATGAAGGCAAGGTAGCCGCCGCCCGCGCCGAGCATGGGTGTGTAGATGAGAAACTCCGCCACGCTTGAGACCGCCCACACGATGCCGACGGACAAAAAGCCCTTGCCGACGGCGCCCATGTCGGGCATCGCACCGAGGAATGTGCCGATGAGAAACGGCGCACCGACAAGCAGCACCAGCGTGATCACGCATACGGCGCGGCCGAGCACGTGCGTGCGGCGGTTAAACTGTTCCAGATAAACTTTGCGTTCGGTTTCGTTCATGATATCCCCTCCTTACAGGCGCACGAGCACGGCCGCCGCCATGCCAATGAGCATACTGCCGGCGATGGAAAAGCTCTCGAGCCATGCCATATTCTTCTTCTCGGCCAGATACACAAACAGCGCCATCGCCGCCGCCGACACGGCCACGACCACCAGCGGCGTCCAGTCACCGACGCAGGTGAACAGCCCCTCGCCGGACACGAACGCACCGATGTAGCTGCCAATGTACGCGCAGACGAGGCCGATGAACATGGCCGTCATGGCGCTGTCGCCGAAGCCGACGCCGGAGGCGGATTTCGCCCCGTCGTTGCCGAGGCGCCTGAGGTAGCGCTTGTTGAAGAAGATGGACAGGAGCATGCCCCAGATGATGCAGAAGCTCATCAGCAGGGCGATCGTCGTGAAGGCCTGCGGCGTCATCTCGGCAGCAGACAGCGCGTGCATGCCGACCTGCTCGGCGGCAGCCTGCGCGACCTGCGTCTCATAATGCAGCGCGCCGATGACGGACAGGCGCAGCCACGGCCACGGCGTGCCGAGGCTGCCGGACAGGGCGATGACGCCGAGCAGGATGCCGACGCTCGGCAGGACCGAGAATGTGGCGCTCGACGTGATGGCGCGCTTCATGCGTGCGGGGTCCATGCCGATGGCCAGACCCGCGCGGTACGAGCGCACAAGGAACACGACGCACACCGCCGCGACGAATGCGATGATGCCGCCGCAGATCGCGTACATAGGTGCGCTGTTGAGCTGGGCTAAGATGTTGTTCATAAATGTTCTCCTCCCCGGTAACGGCCGGTATCCGTATATGAAAAGGCCCGCATGGCATATACCGTGCAGGCTTTTTTCACAGCTTATTGCGCGCCGCCGGCCGGCCCGGATACAGCCGGGCGGATGTTGGACGCGGTCAGGTAAGACTGAAACAGCAGCATGCCCGCAACGGCGACCAGCATAAGCTGCTGCGCGCCGGCGCGGTCATCCGGCAGGGCGGTGATGCACAGGAACGCCGCAAACTGGCTCCAAAAAATGCTCTTGACGGCTTTCGGGCGGCCATAGGCAAAGCCCGCAAGCTCATAAAACGCGATCAGCGCGGCGCACAGCGCCAGGATCTCGACCGCGTAGGCAGAGATGGTGGGGTTGATGATGTTGACCTTGTAGCTCACGATCAGCCAGAACACGAGCAGCACCATCGGCATGGACGCACACACGAGCGCGCCGGCGTCATTCTCCCGTTCACCGGGGGCGAGCATCTGGCGCGCGAACACCACACCCGTCACGACCGCGAGCACGGCAAGCACACGCTGCAGGCCGGGCTCGGAGAGCGCGCCGCTGCTCAGCAGCAGCCAAAGGCCGCCGAGCGCGAGCATCGCACCGAGCAGAACACCGCCGACCGCGCGCGCACGCTTTGACGCCGCGAACGCCGCGGGAAGCGAGTCCGGAAAGCTGGTGTGCGGCTGATTCTTTACCCGGAAGCACACGACGGCCAGCACCGCCGCGGCAACGGCGATCATCAGCGCGACGACGTACGGCCAGATGCTTCCGTGTACGGCAAGGCCGGTCTCGGCCTCAAAGCAGGCCTGATCCTGCAGCCAGCGAAAAAAGATCCCGAATGCCGACAGCACAGCTGTACAGCAGCAGATCACCCAAGCATTTTTGCGCATAACAAACTACCTGTCCCAATACATATTTAACAGAGCTATTTTATACTGATTTCCCCGCTGCGTCAAGGCACAAAACGCCCCGCGCGGCAGAAAGGAGGCGGTGCGGATGCGCAGGGTTTTTCTGCTGTCGCTGCTGCTCGTGGCGCTGTCGCTGCTGATCCCGTGGCTTGCGGTCACGCTCGCCCCGGCCGGAGAGGAGGCCTCACCGCCCGCTCCGTCCGTACCGGTGTCGGACAACGTCGCGCCCGACGGCGCAACGCCCATCACGGCACTGTGCGGTGATGCGCTCATCGAAACGACCATGGCCGACTGGCTGCCCGGCGTGGTAGCCGCCGAGATGCCCGCCTCCTTCGCGCCCGAGGCGCTGCGGGCACAGGCCGTCGCCGCGCGCACCTACATTCTCCGGCGCGTGCGCGGCGGCGGCGCAAACCATCCGGAGGCCGGCATCTGCGACCGGTACACCTGCTGCTGCGCGCACAAGGACGATGCGGCGCTGCGCGCGCAGTGGGGCAAGGATTATGCGCACAACATGGCGCGCATCCGGCAGGCCGTTGCCGACACGGACGGGCAGTATCTCGTCTACGACGGGCAGCTCATCCGTGCGGTGTTTCACGCCGCGTCCGCCGGGTCGACCGAGTGCAGCGCCGCACTCTGGGGCGGTGATGCGCCGTATCTTGTGAGCGTGTCCTCCCCGGAGACGGCGCAGGACGTGCCGAACTACGTCTCCACGGCCGAGATCGCAGCCGACGCCGTGCAGGATGCCGTGCTGGACCGTTATCCGGACTGTGTGCTCGGCGACGATCCGAGCACATGGTTCGGCGCGCCGGTGCTCGATGACAGCGGCCGCGTGGCAAGCATCCCCGTCGGCTCGGAGACACTCACAGGTGCGCAGGTGCGCGCGCTCTTTTCCCTGCGCTCGGCGGCGTTTACCGTCACGTACGGCAGCGGAGCGTTCACCTTCACCGTCACGGGCAGCGGTCACGGCGTCGGCATGAGCCAGTACGGCGCGAACGTCATGGCAGTGCAGGGCAGCGGCTATGCCGACATCCTCGCGCACTACTACCCCGGCACGGCGCTCATCCGCGCCGGGGGCTGAACGAAGCGTGAAAAAGAGACGTCCGGAGACGTCTCTTTTTCTTATTTTATGCTCACTTTTGCACCGCGGGGTCCGTGTATGTGTTCTCGTCCACATAGTAAACTGTCATGTCTGCGGTCGCGATGAGCTTGTCCGTATCGTCGAACACCTCCGCCGTGACAAGGCCGGTCGTGCGGCCTGCCTTGACCACACGGCCGCGCGCCACGAGCTTTTCCGTGTCCTTGGCGCGGCGCAGGAAGTGGATGTTGCTGTCGAGCGTCACGGTGATGCGCCCGCCGGTGCGCGCGGCGACACCGGTCGCCACGTCGCAGAGCGTGAAGATCAGCCCGCCGTGCGCCATACCGAGCGGGTTGAGACTCTCCTGCACGAGCTTGACCTCGACGACGCTGGTGCCGTCGCCGACCTCGGTGACGACGATGTGGTTGTGGGAATTGAAGCCCTCGAATTCATTATAACGAAACGGGTCGAGATAGACCGCCTTGTTTTCCGTCTGCATATTCTGTGCCATATTGGGGTACGCCTCCGTCTAGATTACATTCAGGGCGTTATCATACCACGTTCGCACGTTTTCGTCAAAACAATTTTTCCTTCCCGCACCTGCGCCGTGACCACATCACCGCGCCGGAGCGAGCCGTCGAGCAGCATCCCCGCCGCCTGATCGGCGATCGTGCTCTGGATCGCCCGGCGCAGCGGCCGCGCCCCGTACACGGGGTCGTAGCCCGTCGCCGAGAGCGCATCGAGCGCCGCATCCGGCACGCGCAGCTCCACGCCCGCGCGCTCCATGCGCCGGTTGACCGTGCCGAGGAGCTTTTGCGCGATCCGGCGGGTATCGGCGCGCGTGAGCTTGTGAAAGACGATGATCTCGTCGACGCGGTTGAGAAATTCCGGCCGGAACGTCTTTTTCAGATCGGACATGACCATGCTGCGGATCTCGGCATCCGTGCGCCCCGCGTCCGCGCCCGTCTGCTGGGCAAAGCCGAGACTGCGGCGGCTGTCGGTGATGGCCTTCGCCCCGACGTTCGAGGTCATGACCACGACCGCGTTGCGGAAGTTCACCTTGCGCCCGAGCGAGTCCGTGAGCTGCCCGTCCTCCATCACCTGCAGCAGGAGATTGAAGACGTCCTCGTGCGCCTTTTCGATCTCGTCGAAGAGCACGACGGCATAGGGCTTGCGCCGCACCTTCTCCGTGAGCTGGCCGCCCTCCTCGTGTCCGACATACCCCGGCGGCGAGCCGATGAGCCGCGACACGCTGTGCCGCTCCATATACTCCGACATATCCACGCGGATGAGCGCCTGCTCATCGCCGAAGAGCGCCTCAGCAAGCGCGCGGCAGAGCTCCGTCTTGCCGACGCCGGTCGGCCCGAGGAAGAGAAAGCTGCCGATCGGCCGGTTCGGATCGCCGAGCCCGACGCGGCTGCGGCGGATGGCGTTCGAGACCGCGCACACCGCCTCCTCCTGCCCGACGACGCGGCGGCGCAGCGACGCCTCCATCTGCAGCAGCTGCTGACTCTCGCTCAACGTGATGCCCGCGACCGGGATGCCCGTCCAGAGCGAGACGATCTCAGCCACGTCCTCGCCCGTCACGGCGCGCACAGAGCCGGAATTGGCCTGCTCCCAGCGGCTGCGCTGCATGCGCAGCTCCGCACGCAGCTTCTGCTCACGTTCCCGCAGGGCGGCCGCACGCGCAAAGTCCTGCGCACGCACGGCGCGTTCCATCTCCGCCGCTGCGGCGGCGAGCTGCGTCTCGAGCGCGTGCACCCGCTCAGGCTGCACCAGCGCCTGCATCCGCACACGTGAGGCCGCCTCGTCGACGAGGTCAATGGCTTTGTCCGGCAGCCAGCGGTCGCCGATATAGCGCACCGAGAGTGCGACCGCTTTGTCGAGCGCCTCGTCCGTGATCTTCAGGCGGTGGTGCGCCTCGAGCCGCGTGCGCAGGCCGCGCAGGATCTGCAGGCTCTGCTCGGGCGTTGGCTCTGCGATACGCACGGGCTGAAAGCGCCGCTCGAGCGCCGCGTCCTTTTCAATATACTTGCGGTACTCCTCAAGCGTCGTCGCGCCGATGATCTGCAGCTCGCCGCGGCCGAGTGCGGGCTTGAGGATGTTCGCCGCGTCGATCGCGCCCTCGGCAGAGCCCGCGCCGACGATCGTGTGCAGCTCGTCGATGAAGAGGATGACGCTGCCTGAGCGCTGCACCTCCTGCAGGACGCATTTGACGCGCTCCTCAAAATCGCCGCGGTACTTTGTGCCCGCAAGCATGGCCGTCAGATCCACGCTCACGATGCGCTTGCACTTCAGGTCCTCGGGCACACTGCCGTCGGCAATGCGCTGCGCCAGCCCCTCGGCCACCGCCGTCTTGCCGACGCCGGGCTCGCCGATGAGCACGGGGTTATTCTTGCTGCGGCGCGAGAGGATCTGGATAGCGCGCTCGATCTCGCGGTCGCGGCCGATGACCGGATCCATGCGCCCGGCCGCGGCAAGCTCCGTGAGGTCGCGGCCGTACTGGTCGAGCGTTTTCGTCTCGGCAGCACGGCGCGGCTGTGCGCGCGGCGCGCCCTGCTGCGGCCGGGGCTTATACTCCGGGCGGCCGAAGACGTCCATGATGTCCGTATAGATCTTGTTGAGGTCGCCGCCCGCCGCCACGAGGATGCGCGCCCCGGCGCTGTCCGCCTCGCGGAGGATACCCATGAGCAGGTGCTCCGTGCCGACATAGCAGTGACCGAGGCGGTTGGAATCCTCGGCGGCCAGCTCGATGACGTGCCGCGCACGGGGACTGAGCCCCTGCTCGGGCGTGCCGGGCACGCCGCGCCCGACCGTCTCCGTGACCATGCGCGTGAGCACAGAATCGGTAAGCGCGTTGTCCGCCAGAATGCGCGCGCCGAGCCCCTCTCCCTCCCGGATGATCCCGAGCAGGATATGCTCCGTGCCCACATAACTGTGCCCCATTCCCGCCGCCGCATCGTGCGCCTTGCGGATCGCCGTGGATGCCCGCTGTGTAAACCTTTCGCTGCCGCGCATAGATCGTTTGCCTCCTTCGCCGGTCATACGCCTCTATTATCCTCCGGCCGGCGCAAGGAATGTGCCGAATCCGGGAAACTGATTTGTATTATTTCCACGTCTTCCCGGGTTTTAATCAGCACACATTTCCGAATTTCGAAAAACGCGGTTGATTTTTCAGATTTTTGTGCTACAATGACTCTCATACCAGTGGTAGCGATACCCGGTGAAAAACATAGGAGGTAACGACAATGGCTTTTGTTATCAGCGATGATTGCATCATGTGCGGCACCTGCGCTGCCAACTGCCCGGCTGAGGCAATTACCGAGGGCAACGGCAAGTACGTCATCAGCGCGGACAGCTGCATGGAGTGCGGCACCTGCGCTGCGAACTGCCCGGTGGGCGCGATCTCCGTCGACTAAGTTCCGCTCGGAGAACAACGCAAACGAATGAGGCGATATGCAAGCTGCATATCGCCTCTGTCTATATGACGGCAACGGAAGGAGCGTGCGCCATGACCCAACCGGAATTTGACGACCTGTGGCCCGGCGGACCGCGCTTTGTGCGCTCCGGCGCAGGGTTTGCCCTCGGCACGGACAGCGTGCTGCTGGCCGATTTTGCGGCGCAGCGCCGCGCACGGCGCATTGCCGACCTCGGCTGCGGCGCGGGCGTTCTGACAGTGCTGCTGCTGCGCGCGCTGGAGCAGGCGACCGCCGTCGGCATCGAGCTGCAGCCGAACGCGGCACAGCTCGCGCGCGACAACATCAGAGCAAACGGCCTGAGCGACCGGGCGCAGATCCTCTGCGCCGACCTGCGCGCGCACCGCACGCTGCTCCCCGCCGGGAGCTTCGACCTCGTCGTTGCAAACCCGCCGTATTTCGCCGCCGGAAGCGGCTACACCTCGCCCAACCCGATGCGGGCGCACGCGCGCGACGAGCGCACCTGCACCATGCAGGACATCTGCGCCGCCATGGCCTATCTCACGCGCTGGGACGGCTCGGCCGCGCTCGTACACCGGCCGGAGCGGCTCAGCGAGCTGCTGTGCGCGCTCACGGCCGCAGGGCTCGAGCCCAAGCGCCTGCGCACCGTGGCATACAAGGCCGACGCCGCGCCCAACCTCGTACTGGTCGAGGCGCGCCGCGGCGGAAAGCCGGGTCTCACCGTTTCGCCGCCGCTGGCGCTGTGCACGCCCGACGGCGCGGACTCGGACGAGATCTGCAGAATTTATCACAGGAGGACGCAACCATGAGCGGAACACTGTATCTGGTCGGCACGCCGATCGGCAACCTCGGCGACCTGTCCGTGCGCGCGCTGGAGACGCTGCGCCGCGCCGACTTCATCGCCGCCGAGGACACGCGCGTGACCGCAAAGCTGCTCAACCACTTTGAGATCAGAAAGCCGTGCGTGAGCTACTACGAGCACAACAAGTACGCCAGCGGCGAGAAGATCGTCGCGCGGCTGCTCGCGGGCGAGACGTGCGCGCTCGTGACCGACGCCGGCATGCCCGCCATCTCCGACCCCGGCGAGGACATCGTGCGCCAGTGCGCCGAGCAGGGCATCGACGTGCAGGTCATCCCCGGCCCCTGCGCCGCCATCGCCGCGCTGGCCGTGTCCGGCTTGCCGACGCAGCAGTTTTGCTTCGAGGGCTTTCTCGCCGTGAGCGGCAAGACCCGCCGCGAGCACCTGCAGCGGCTGCAGGGCGAGACGCGCACCATGCTCTTCTACGAAGCGCCGCACAAGCTGCTGCGCACACTCAACGACCTGCGCGACACGTTCGGCGGTGAGCGGGAGATCACGCTTGCGCGCGAGCTGACAAAGCTGCACGAGCAGACGCTGCGCACGACGCTCGACGGCGCCGTGGCGCACTTCACCGAAAACGCGCCGAAGGGCGAATTCGTGCTCGTGCTGCGCGGCGCACCCGAGCGCTCGGAGCCCGAGGTCACGGCCGAGCAGGCGCTTGAGATCGTGGCGCGCTACCGCAGCGAGGGCCGCGCGCTCAAGGAGGCGTGCAAGCTCGCCGCGGCCGACACCGGCTTCGGCAAAAACGAGCTGTACCAGATGGCGCTCAACGCCTGAGCACAGATGGCAGGATCTTCTATCAAAATAACATTTTGATTTTGGGCGCAAAAAAAGTCCCCTGACCAGCGGTCAGGGGACTTTTTTCAGCTCCGCTCAGAGCTTTTCATTCATGGCGCGGATGCAGTCGGGGCAGATGTTCTTGCCCTTGTAGTTGATGATGTCCTTCGCGTTGTCGCAGAAGATGCAGGCCGGCTGATACTTGCGCAGGATGATGGACTCACCATCCACGAAGATCTCGATGCGGTCCTTCTCCTCGATGCCGAGCGTTCTTCTCAGCTCGATGGGAAGCACGATGCGACCGAGCTCGTCTACTTTTCTAACAATACCGGTAGATTTCATAAATGTGTCCTCCAATACGTATGGGATAAGGGAAAGGATGACTCAAAAATCATTCATTTCAACAACTGCATTATACCAAAGCCTGTCAAAAAGTCAACGGATTCGACAAACGTTCACAGTCAATTTACGTTTTTCTACCATTTGCATATTTTGGTTCCCTTGCGCATAATATGTTTTTGTGAATAATCACCGAAAACTTAAAATTTTTTATAGAAAGGAGCGACCACGATGGCACTGTCCCGGATATGGGTCAGCATGATATGCGTCGCGCTGGCCTTCGGCGCGGCCTCCGGACGCGGTGCGCAGCTCGGCGCGGCAGCGGCGCAGGGCGTGCAGCAGGCTGTGGATTTTTGCCTGACGGTGGGCGGTATGATCTGCCTTTGGTCGGGCGTGATGGAGCTCATGCGGCGCTGCGGCATCGCAGGCGGGCTGTCGCGGCTGCTGCGGCCTTTGCTGCGGCGGCTGTTCCCGCACGCCGCGCGCGATGTGCAGGCGCTCGATGCGCTGAGCATGAACGTGAGCGCGAATCTGCTCGGGCTCGGCAACGCAGCGACACCGGCCGGTGTGCGCGCGGCCCAGGCAATGGCGCGCGAGCTGCGCGGCGACGCCGCCAGCGACGAGCTGTGCCTGCTGGTGGTGCTCAACACGGCCTCGATCCAGCTGCTGCCGGTCACGATCGCCGCCGTGCGCGAGGCAGCGGGCGCTGCCGTGCCGTTCGACATTCTGCCCGCCGTGTGGGTGAGCTCGCTCTGCTCGGTCACGGCGGGGCTGCTGACCGGAAAGGTGCTCGCGCGCATATGGCCGTGAGCGAGGTGCTGACGCTGACCGTGCCGCTGCTGCTGGCGGGAGTCGGGCTCTGCGGCATGCTGACCGGGACGGATGTGTTCTCTGCGCTGACTGACGGCGCGCGCGACGGGCTGAAAACCGTCATGCGCATCTTCCCTGCGCTTGTAGCGCTGCTGACCGCCGTGAGCATGCTGCGCGCATCCGGCGCGCTCGAGGCGCTCACGCGGCTGTGCGCGCCCGTGCTGGCTTGGCTCGGCATCCCGCCCGAGACAGCGATGCTGTTGCTCGTGCGGCCGATCAGCGGCAGCGGTGCGCTGGCCGCCGCAAGCGACATCATCCAGACCTACGGCGCAGATTCCCGCATCGGGCGCACCGCCGCCGTCATGCTCGGCTCAACCGAGACGACGTTCTACGTGCTGGCGGTCTATTTCGGCGCATGCGGCATCCGGCACAGCCGCTGGGCGATCCCCGCCGCCATCGTCGCCGACGTGACCGGCTTTGTCACGGCCGCGGCGCTGGTGCGCTGTCTCTGGGGTACATAGGCGGACGACAAAGTGCACAAAAGCAGACGGCGAGGTTGATATTTTCTTGACAAAACGCCTATTTTGCAAAAATACGCACTTTTTGCTTTACAAAGCCGACGGAATGTGTTATAAAATAATCACGTTAGTTAATAAATTAACTCAACGTTCTTCCGATTTCTTTTCTTTTCTCTTCTTATTTTTGCTCTCTCGACAGCAACGTGTCGCCACTCTCCGGCGGCACGTTGTTGCCGTTTTCGGGCCGATACGAACAAGCTGCCCTCCCCCGCATACGCGGGAGAGGGCAGCTTGTGTTTGTACGAATCACATTTTTTCCGGTGCGGTCACGCCGATGATGCCCAGACCGATCTCGAGCACGCAGCGCGTCGCGTCGGCCAGCTTCAAGCGGGCGTCGCGCACGGCAGGCTCTGCGTCCTTGATGCGGCAGACATTGTAGAAGCGGTGGAAACGCGCGGCCAGCTCCGTCACATAGCGGTTGATGCGGCTGGGATCGTAATCGCGCGCAGCGAGGTGGATCTCTTCCGGGAGCATGGCGAGCTGCTTGATGAGCTCGCGCTCCTGCGGCGTCGAGAGCAGCGCTGCGTCGACATCCGCAGCGGCAGGCACGGTGCAGCCGCTCTCCGCCATGGCAGCCAGCAGCGTGCAGATGCGCGCGTGCGCATACTGGACGTAGTAGACGGGGTTTTCGCTGTCCTGCCGCACGGCGAGGTCGAGGTCGAACTCGAGGTGCGTGTCCGGCTTGGCGTTGAAGAAGAAGCGGCAGGCGTCCACGCCGATCTCGTCCATGAGGTCGGCGAGCGAGAGCGCCTTGCCCGTGCGCTTGGAGACCTTGACGATCTCGTCGCCGCGCATGAGGCGCACCATCTGCATGATGAGGAAATCGAGCTTGCGTCCCTCAAGGCCGAGCGCGGGCGCGTGCATGGTCGCGGCGAAGCGGATGGCGTGGCCGTGATGGTCAGCGCCCCAGACATCGATGACGCGGTCAAAGCCGCGCTCGATAAACTTATTGCGGTGATAGGCGATGTCGACCGCGTAGTAGGTATAAAAGCCGTTCGAGCGGCGCAGGACCTCGTCCTTATCGGCGCCGAGGTCGGTGTTGCGCAGCCAGAGCGCGCCGTCCTTTTCATACGTCAGGCCGGCATCCGTGAGCAGCTGCACAGTCTCGGCCACGTAGCCGGAGCTATGCAGGCTGCTCTCGAGGAACCACTGGTCAAAGTGGATGCGGTAGCGCTCAAGGTCGCGCTGCATGCGCGCGATGTTGTACGGCAGACCGAAGGCCACGAACGCCGCGCAGCGCTCGGCGCTCGGCACGGTGAGGTACTTGTCGCCGTCACGCTCGTAGATGAGCTTGGCGAGCGCCTTGATGTCGTCGCCGTGGTAGCCGTTGTCCGGGAATTCGACCGCGTCCTCACCCTCGATGAGCTGGAGGTAGCGCGCCTCGATGGACTTGCCGAACAGGTCGACCTGATTGCCGGCGTCATTGACATAGAATTCGCGCCAGACATTGTAGCCCGCGCGCTCGAGCACGGACGCGAGCGCGTCGCCGAGCACACCGCCGCGCGCGTTGCCGATCGTCATCGGGCCGGTGGGGTTGGCGGACACGAACTCCACCATGACCTTCTCCCCGTGACCGTCGTCCACGCGGCCGTAGTCCGCGCCGGAATCCTCGACGGCGGACAGCACGTCCTGATACCACTTGTCGGACAGGCGGAAGTTCAAAAAGCCCGGGCCTGCCGCCTCAACGCCGGAAAACCATGATCCGCCCAGCTCCATGTGTGCAATGAGCGCCTCGGCGATCTTGCGCGGCGCCATGTGCATGGTCTTGGCCGACGCCATGGCGTGGTTTGCGGCAAAGTCGCCGTTGGCGGTGTCCTTCGGCTGCTCAACGCTGCCGCGGATCTCCGCGCCCTCGGGCAGTTCGCCCGCGGCGACGGCACGCAGATATGCTTCCCGGATGCACGCATCCACAGCGGCGCGTGCCTGTTCGATTCGATTGGCCATAATCAGTTACCCTCTATTCTATAATCTTTATTGTTCTCTGACGGTGATCCTGAGCCGGTTGCGGTTGGCGCAGGCGTGGTCAAAATCCACAACGTACAGCAGCTCCAGCACGCCGCCTCGCTCATCGAGCGTGGAGCGGTAGCGCTGCGTCTCCAGTCCGACCGTGCTCGTGCCGTACGGCGTCTGGTACAAAAACGTGTTGCGCGTGCCGGGGGCAAAGACCATCCGGCTCGTGACGGTGCCGGTGCGCTTGAGCACGGCGTTTGACGGCGTAAAGGTGATGGTGGTGAGCGTGCCGGCCATGCCGGTCAGCTCGCTCTCGGGATAGGTGAGCATGCCGCAGCCGTCGACGCAGCTATACTCCCCGTCGGTCGAAAACTGCACCTGTTCGTCCGGCTCCTGCTCCAGAACATCCGCCTGAGCGCCCTCAATCGTGATAACGACCCGCATACGCCGCCTCCTTTGCATAATTGTGCGATTCTATTACTATATACTGTTTTGTCCAACTTCGCAACAGAAAAATGGTGTAGAATTTCCCGTCACCGTTTGCTATAATGGTAGCACAAGCGCATCCGCCGCCGACCGCTGCGGATGCCAGCCATTTTTCGGGGGCGCTGCTCCCGTCGGGAGGGATGACCGGATGAACATTGAGCTCACCGACAAGGAGTTCCGGCGGCTGCTGGATCTCGTCTATATCGGCAACTGGATCCTTAACTCCACGCGCGAGAAAGACCGGTTTGAGGACTATGATATTTTGCAGGAGAAGCTCTTTGCGCTGTGCGCCAGAAACGGCATGAGCGCGCTCATCTCCCGCTGGCAGGGGCATATCTTCCCCTCGCAGGCATACGAAAACGGCGGCATCCATGAGGCCATCGCCGACTATGAGGACGCCGTGTTTTTCGACATTCTGGCCGAGGAGCTCGCGCGGCGCGATCTCGGCTGTCTCGACGGCGAGCCCGCCGATCTGACCGAGCTCAACGCGCGCATGGATGAATACATGGATGAGTTTGAAAAGTCCGGCGTGGAAAATCTGGTGATCGAGGCGTGAGCACGCGCACGATCGAGACGCCCATCGGCGCGCTGACGCTCACCGCGTCGGCGGACGCTGTCACGGCCGTCCGCTTCGGCGCGCAGGGCGCGCGGGACGCTTCGGCGCTGCTTGACGCGGCCGAGGCGCAGCTGCACGAATACTTTGCACGCACGCGGCGCACGTTCGATCTGCCGCTCGATCCGCGCGGCACGGCGTTCGAGCTGCGCGTGTGGGCGGCGCTGCGCACGATCCCCTACGGCGAGACGCGCAGCTACGGCGCGATCGCCGCCGCCATCGGCAGCCCGCGGGCAGCGCGCGCCGTCGGCATGGCAAACCACCGCAACCCGCTGCCGATCCTTATCCCCTGCCACCGTGTCATCGGCGCGGACGGCTCGCTCACGGGCTATGCCGGCGGGCTGGAGACAAAGCGCCGCCTGCTGGCGCTGGAAGGGATCACACATTTAAAATAAACAACCGATCGAATAACCGATCGAAAACACGGCCGCCGGAAAAATCCGGCGGCCGTGTTTTTTTGCATAGCGCATAGTTTTCGCGTGTGCGGTCATACTGTGCGCAGGAGATGAGGACAATGCGCATGAGCAGCGACGAATATGCGGCCTTTGTCGACTCGCTCTCGCCGCGCTCGCCCATCTGGGGCGATCTGCTGCGCGCGGGGCTGGTCGGCGGCGTGATCTGCACGCTCGGGCAGGCGCTGACTGACCTGTACACAGCCTGCGGCGCAGCGGCGGAAACGGCGTCGGCCTGGTGCTCGATCACGCTGGTGTTTCTCGGTGCGCTGCTGACGGGGCTGGGCGTTTACGACGATCTGGCACGCTTTGCCGGAGCGGGGTCGCTGGTGCCGATCACGGGGTTTGCAAACGCCGTCGTATCACCGGCGCTGGAATTCAAGACCGAGGGGCTCGTCACGGGCACGGCGGTGAAGATCTTCACGATCGCAGGACCGGTGATCGTCTACGGCATCGGCGCAAGCGTGGTCTACGGGCTGATCCTCGCCGTATGCGGCATCCACTGACAAGGAGGATAACATGAACGATCACAAAAATGGCGGGCGCAAAAGCGCACCGGTGCAGACCGGGCACGATCACCGCGCCGGAAAGCGCGAGCACAGCGACGCTGTGCATATGCCAACACCTGACGCCGTGCCCAAAAGCAAGGCGCACGCGCCGGACGGCATCTCCGGCTACTGGGAATAAGGACGCCCGGCTTGAATGGGAGCATTTGCTTTCGTCCATGCTCCGCATAGGCAAAAGCGGCCGCTGAGTGATCAGCGGCCGCTTCGGTTTTCTATGCGGTGGCTTACTTCTTGGCAAGACCCTTCTGACGGGCATACTCGGCAGCGCCCAGAGCGCCCATGAGCTGCGGGTCGGTCTTCAGATCGACGACTTTGAACTTCAGCACGTGCTCGATGGCCTGCTTCAGACCGGCGTTCTTCGCGCAGCCGCCCGTCAGCGTGATGCTGTCGGTGGCGCCGGCCTTCTTGGCCATGACGAAGCAGCGCTTGGCAACCGCCATCTCGATGCCGGCAGCGATCTCGTCGGTCGGCTTGCCTTCGCCCACGAGGGTGATGACTTCGGACTCAGCGAAAACGGTGCACTGTGCGGTGATGGGGATGACGTTCTTCGCAGACAGGGACAGGTTCGAGAACTCGGGCAGGCTCATCTCGAAGGAGCGGGCCATGGCCTCGAAGAAACGGCCCGTACCGGCGGAGCACTTATCGTTCATCGCGAAGCTCTTGACCGTGCCGTCGGTGTCGATGCTGATGCCCTTAACGTCCTGACCGCCGATGTCGATGATGGCGCGGACTTCAGGGTTGGTGACGTGCACGCCCATGGCGTGGCAGGAGATCTCGGAGATGTTCTCGTCAGCGAACGGGACCTTGTTGCGGCCGTAGCCGGTGCCGATCAGGTAAGCGAGATCCTTGGAGTCCTTCAGGCCGACCTTGCCGCAGACTTCTTCCATCGCCGCGATTGCGGACTGCTCAGCGTTGATCTTGCTGCGAATCGTGGTGTCGGCGCACATTTTGCCGTTCTCGTCCAGAATGACTGCCTTCGTGTAGGTGGAACCTACGTCGCATCCGCCAAAATACTTCATAATACTACTTCTCCTCCCGATTGTTTGTGTTTTTTGCCTTTTCCATGTTGTTATCTTTTCCATATCAGAGGGCGGTTTGCCCTCCTCTCGTCAAGAGATTAACACGTTTGTGTGCGTTTTACAACCCCCACACAGCATACAATGGCAAAAAAATTGTTGATTTCAACAAAAAAATGTGATAGAATTTGAACAATCCATACTGGGCAGCTATCATTTCTGACATGATTTTCCCGCCCCGCTCGAGAAAGGAGTGTTTCCCATGCACGAACATGAACACGATCACGATCATGCACATCACAGCCACCCGCACAGCCATGAGCACACCGGCGGCAAGCCGATGAGCCACGAAGAGGTGCTGGCGCTGCTGACCTATATGCTCGACCACAACCGCCACCATGCCGATGAGCTGCACGACATCTGCCATGCGCTCGAGGATGCCGGCAAGACCGAGGCGGCCGCGGCGCTGGCTGAGGCGCTGCATGAATATGACCACGGCAACAGCAAGCTCGAAAAAGCCCTCGAGCTTGCCAAGCAGAACTAACGGGTAAAAAGGAGCGAATACCATGTGTCTTTCTGATGCATATGAGATCCGGGACGGCAAGGAAAACCTCGTCTGCTCGCGCGTGTGCAACGTCTCTGCCGACGGCGAGAACGTTACGCTGACCGACCTGATGGGGATCCGCAAGGTCATCCCCGGCAAACTCAAGAAAGTGGACCTGATGAGCAATGTCATCCTCATCGAGGCCTGCTGAATCGATCTGCCGACCGGCGCCCGGAGCTTCCGGACGCCGGTTGATGCTGTCAAAAAGTAATACTTTTTGACAAAGGGGTCTGCGGCCTGACTGCAGCGCGTGCGTTTGCAGGCCGAGCGGTATTTTCTCCGCCGCACATGTCGCCGGAGAAAATGATCGGACTTTCTTTGCGCCTGCGGGCGCAAAGGCTACGAGGTTCTTTGACAAGTCGGACCGGCGCCCGGAGCTTCCGGACGCCGGTTTTTATGCACAAAATTTGCAGATCCTTCTTGTATTTTCCCTTTCTTTCCTTTATAGTATAGGGAATCTGCGTAAAAGGGTCGTGAAGACATGGGGTTTTGGGAGCTGGCCGTGCTGGCAGTCGGTCTGTCGATGGACGCGTTCGCCGTTTCCGTCTGCAAGGGACTGGCCCTGCAGCACGTGTCGTGGAAGGAATGCTGTATCGCGGGGGCATGGTTCGGCGGTTTTCAGGCGCTCATGCCGCTGCTGGGCTATCTGCTCGGCACGCAGTTTGAGCAGTTTGTCACCTCCGTCGACCACTGGATCGCGTTCGTTCTGCTGGGCATCATCGGCGGCAATATGATCCGCGAGGCGCTGTCCAAGGACGAAGATCAGCTCGATGCCTCGCTCGCATGCAAGACCATGCTCCTGCTCGCCGTCGCGACAAGCATCGACGCGCTCGCCGTCGGCATCACGTTCGCGTTCCTGCCCGGCACGCGCATCGTGCCCGCCGTGGCGCTCATCGGCACGATCACCTTCGCCTTTTCCGCGGCCGGTATCCGGCTCGGCAGCGTGGTCGGCCTGCGCTTCAAGCGCAAGGCAGAGTTTGCCGGCGGCGGGATCCTCATCCTGCTCGGCACGAAGATCCTGCTCGAACACCTCGGCATTTTGTAAAAACATCTTTTTTCTCCGCGATCCGGCCCGGATCGCGGAGTTTTTTCACGCTTTGTGCGTTGCGAGACAAGTTTTCACACCCGCGCGAATATGTTGAACCAGCAGCAAAAAACCGCCAAATCGCAAACGAAGAAAACGGAAATTCTGCACAACAATTCCTTTCATATTTGTTGCAAAAAGACGGTTTTTTGCCACTTGTAAAAGAAATATTCTGTTTCTCTTGCGATTTTGTGAAATTTAAGATATAGTTTATGATAAGCGTTCGGTATTAGACTGAAATTTGCTTAAATGAGTGGAGGAACGATATGAAAAAAGTATTACTCACCATCATCAGCGTCTGCCTGATCGCTGCGAGTATCTTCGGCCTGTTCGCCGGAGTGAGCAGCTTCAGCGACATCATGAATGTCAAAGAGTACAAGGAAAAGGACGCCGAAGAGGGTCTGGAAGCGATCGAGACGCTCAACGACGGTCTTGATCTGCTGCAGGAGAACGAGGGCACGTACCTCGCCGGCGTGGACACCTACACCGCCGGCCTGATCGCCTACTCCGAAGGCAAGACTCAGCTCTCCGCAGGCTACGCCGCCTACTACGCCGGCAAGAAGCAGCTCGAGGAAGGCAAAGCTGCCTACGCCGCCGGCAAGAAGCAGATTGAGGACAACACCGCAGCCTACAATGAAGGCAAGGCCACCCTCGCCAAGATCGAGCCTCTGATGCCCTACGTTAACCAGTATGTCGAGTTCCGCGACGGCACCATCGCAAACCTCGCCGGCTTCTCGAACGCACAGGCGTGGTTCGTCTCCGTCGTGCGTCCGATCGCGGCCAAGCAGGGTCTGAATATCCCGGCCGACGTGACTGACCTGCCGGCTTACGTGCAGCAGATGGTCGCGGACGGCAAGGCCCAGCTCAAGCAGTACGAAGACGGTCTGGTCCAGCTGGCCGAGGCCGAGAAGGCCATCGCCGCAGGCGAGGCTCAGCTCAGAGACGCTGAGAAGCAGCTCGCGCAGGGCGAAAACGATCTCGCGGCCGGCGGCAACCAGCTCGCCGACGGCAAGAAGCAGCTCAACACCTTCGAGGACGGCTGCGCACAGGTCGCCGCCGGCTGTGAGCTCCTGCTCACCCAGCCCGCTTACATGAACAACGAAGGCAAGGGCGACAAGAAAATGTGCCCGAGCGTTGCCGACATCCTCAAAGAGCGCTACGGCGACAACTTCTCCATCTGGGAGCTCGACGACAACGGTGAGGTTCGTGTCGTCAACGGCTGCCAGTACCTGAACCTCGAAAACTGCCGCGCCGTTGGTCAGGCCGGTAAGGACTACATCGAGGTCTACCAGACCGCTGCCGTCACGAAGGAAGTCATGAGCAGACTCGGCGTCGTCGCCGCGATGCTCATCGCGTCCGTGCTCGGCCTCATCGCCGGCCTGTTCGGCATCCTGTCCGTGATCCGCATCAGCAAGGGCAAGATCGTGACCGCCTCCGTCTGCGGCATCATCTCTGCCGTCGTCGCCGTCGCCGGCAACATCATCGGCATGCTCACCGGCTACACCGGCTACACGTTCGCCTGCCGCTACGGCAAGGCTCCCGACCCTGTCACCTACGAGTTCACGGGTCACACCCAGTTCGTCGCGATCGTCATTCTGGCCATCGTTGCGATCCTGTTTGCGATCATCGCGTGTGTCGTCTCCGGCGCTTATAAGCGTTCGCAGAAGGCCGTTGCCGATCAGGCCGCCGCTGCTGCCGCTCCGGTCGCCGAGCCGATCGCCGAGTAAGACAAGACAATCCAGCAAAAATCTCCGGAGTCAGACTCCGGAGATTTTTTATATCCCGCCGCGCCAAGATACCGGTGCGGCGGTTTTTGCATTTGTACGCTCACTGCCAGAGCTCCGCCGTGACGAACTGCCGTCCCTTGCGTGACACACCGCCGACCTCCGTGACCGCGCCCTTACCCGCACCGCGCAGCGACAGCACATCGCCCGGTGCGACCGGCGCATCCGGATGCAGGCACTCGGCATAGTTGAGGTGCACCGCGCCCGCGCGGATCTGCGCTGCGGCGCTCGTGCGTGAGAGGCGAAATATCCCGCTCACGACGGCATCCAGCCGCGCCGACTGCACCGTGAACGTCACGGGGCGCACCTTGCGCTCCGGCACGGGCACTGCGGACAGCGGCACTGCCGCCGCCTTCACGCCCGCGCGGCCGACCTGCTCGAGCGTGCGCAGCTCCGGCTCCACGCTCGGCAGGCAGAACACGAACGCACCGTGCGCCTGCACGAGAATGTCGCCGACCCATTCGCGCCGGATGCCGAGACCGAGGATCGCGCCGAGATAGTCCCGGTGACCGGGCGCGGCGAAGGGCGCCGAAAACTGCACCGCGCGCAGATGCTCCGCAGGGTCAAAGTCCACCGGCGTGAGGTAAAACGGCAGGAAAAACGCCACCTGCCGCTCGCACCCCTCCGCGCCGCCGTGCAGCACGAGCGTGCAGTCACGATGACGCGCCCAGTTTGTGAGCGCATACTGCTCCGCCGGGGTCAGAAATGCCGTGGACGTGACCGACGCCGTGCGCTCGCAGCGCTCGGCCAGATCGGCTGCACGCCGCAGAAGGTCTTCCTCCACTGCCCTCACCTCCCGTTCAGGTCGCGGATGGCGGCCTCGAGCTGCTGCGCCACCTGCGCCAGCTCCTGCCGGAATTCGCGCGCGCTCATGCGCAGCACGCCCGCGCGCAGCGCCGTGAGCTGGATGAGCGCGTCGGACGTAACGACGCGCACGGAGTCGTTTTTCCCGATCTCGTCGGCGAGCTTTTCCATATAGGCATCCGCCGTCTCGCCCTGCCGCGTAAAGACCACGTGCAGACCGCTGCGGTCGAACTTCTCGCCCTGACCGCCGGGGACGCGGTAACCGTCGAACACGACCACGACCTCGCGGCGCGTGAAGGCGGCGTAGTTGCTCAGCGCGTCCATGAGCCGCTCGCGCGCAGCGTCGATATGCCCGCTGTCGGCAAGGGCACGCAGCTCGTCCCACGCGAAGATGACGTTGTAGCCGTCCACGATCACGCGCTCACGCCGGGGATGGAACAGCTCTGCGCGCTCTGTCTCGTCCGCGCCGGGCGCGGCGTTGCGCACGGGGGCTGCATACTGCGCGCAGCGGATGGGACCGAACTCGCGCTGCAGGATCTGCTCCAGCTCCCGGTCGTCGAGATCGAACCGGCGGCGAAACATCCGCGGCGTATCCTCGGGTGCGGGCTGCTCCTTGCCGAAGCCGGTGTCGAGATGCATATACTCACGCACGCGGTCCCACGGGATGACCGTGCCCGCACCGTGGGCGCAAAAGACGCTGTCGGGCGTATTGTCGAGATCGCGCGTGGGCTCGTAGCCGCTCTCAGCAATGACTTCCTGCGCATTGTGGCAGGTATCGTAGCCCGCGACAGTACACGAGATGCGTCCGCGCCCGCGCGTGTACGCCGCGACCTCGGCGGGATAATCGCGCATCGTGCTCACCGGCGCGCGGCCCGTGAGCACAGCCATGTCGCCGTGCGTCTCGGGCGAGGAAAACGTGCCGGACATGAGCCGCACGTCGCTGATCGCGCGGCCGATCTGTTCGGCCGGGACCTCGATGCGAAAGGCATAGTACGGCTCAAGCAGAACGCTCTCGGCCTGCATAAGCCCCTGCCGCACGGCGCGCCACGTCGCCTGCCGGAAATCGCCGCCCTCGGTGTGCTTGACATGCGCGCGCCCGGCGAGCAGCGTGATCTTCACGTCCGTCAGCGGTGCGCCGGTGAGCACGCCGCGGTGACACTTTTCGGCCAGATGCGTGAGGATCAGGCGCTGCCAGTTCCGGTCGAGCACGTCCTCGCTGCAGGAGGTATCAAACGTCAGCCCCGTGCCGCGCTCGGCGGGCTCGAGCAGCAGGTGCACCTCGGCATAGTGGCGCAGCGGCTCGAAATGTCCCACGCCCTCGACCGGCGCCGCAATCGTCTCCTGATACAGGATGCGGCCGGAATCGACCTGCACGTCCACGTCGAACCGCTCGCGGATGAGGCTTTTGAGCACCTCGATCTGCACCGTGCCCATGAGCTGAACATGGATCTCGCGCAGCGCCTCATCCCAGACGATGTGCAGCTGCGGGTCTTCCTCCTCAAGCTCACGCAGGCGCGGCAAAAACGCGCGCGCATCCACATCCGGCGGCAGACCGATGCGGTAGGTCAGCACCGGCTCGAGTGACGGCGGCATGGACGCTGCCGCGCTGCCGAGCCCCTGCCCCGGATACGTCTGCGTGAGTCCCTGCACGGCGCACACGCCGCCGGCGGGGACTGTCTCCGCGGACTCGAACTTCTCACCGGAATAGAGCCGGATGGCATTCACCTTCTCCTGCACGGGCGTGTCCGCGCCGCGCGGAAGATACGTCAGCGGGGTACGCACGCGCAGCTGCCCGCCCGTCACCTTCAGACATGTGAGGCGATTGCCCTGCGCGTCGCGCATGATCTTATAGACCCGCGCGCCGAATTCCGACGGGTAGTCCGGCGGCGCAGCGTAGCGCGCGAGCGCCGCGAGCAGCTCGTCCACACCCGTAAGCTTCAAGCCCGAGCCGAACAGACACGGGAAGAGCTTTCGCCCGCGGATGAGCGCGCGCACCGCCGCATCCGGCAGCGCGCCGGTGTCGAGATACTGCTCGAGCGCCGCTTCATCGCACAGGGCGATCTGCTCCGGATCGGGATCTGTAAAGTCCACGCACGCGCCGCTCAGGTGTGCGCGCAGGTCGTCCATGAGCGCCGCGCGCTCCGCACCCGGCAGATCCATCTTCGTCACGAACACGAACACCGGCACGCGGTAGCGCCGCAGCAGCTGCCAGAGCGTCTGCGTGTGCGCCTGCACACCGTCCGTGCCGCTGATGACGAGCACCGCATAATCGAGCACCTGCAGCGTACGCTCCATCTCGGCGGAAAAGTCCACGTGCCCCGGCGTGTCGAGCAGTGTGACCGCCGTGTCGCCGAGCGTCAGGCGCGCCTGCCGCGAGAAGATCGTGATGCCGCGCGCACGCTCGAGCGCGTGCGTGTCCATGTGCGCGTTTTTATGGTCGACACGGCCGAGATCGCGGATCGCGCCCGTGCGGTAGAGCAGTGCCTCGGACAGCGTCGTCTTCCCGGCGTCCACGTGCGCCAGGATCCCCAAAACCAGTTGCTTCATAAGCACCTCGTGAATTTGCAAAGATAAGATCAGTATACCAAAAAATGCGCCTGTGGGAAACCCCACAGGCGCAAATCGAGATTTACCAGATGTTGTCCGGATACTTGCCCGCGTCGCGCAGCGCGCGCAGCGCCGCGACCACGTCCGGCAGGTCGTCGTGATACGTCACGCCGTGCCACGCGTCATCCGTGTGCAGCATGGTCACGTCCGCCGTGCCGGCGTGCAGCTGCGCGTCCACGATCGACGGCACGAAATACTCGCACTTGAGCGGGTTGCGCGGCAGGTTCTCATCCAGAAACGCCGGGAAGCGGCGCTCGAGCTCGCGCAGGTACAGCGGCGAAAAGCCCCAGAAATTCATCGACACCGTCGTATCGCCCGGCAGGTCGATGAAGTGCTCACCGTCCTCGGTATAGGCAGCGTCCGCACCGCGCTGCTCGATGTGCGTGCGCTCCGTGATGCTCTCGAGCATACCGCCGCGCTCCGTGCAGACACCGCGCGACACGCTGCCGTTTGCCGTGACGGTGTTGCGCAGGCGGAAGCCCACCATGGCATACGACCGCTCGGGGCGCGGCACAGCCAGAAAATCATACAGCAGGCGGTAGGCCTCGATGCCGTAATAGTCGTCGGAATTGATGACGGCAAACGGCCCGTCGATCTCGGGCGCGGCACACAGCACGGCGTGAGCGGTGCCCCACGGCTTCGTGCGGCCGTCGGGCACGGTGTAGCCCTCCGGCAGTGTGTCGAGCTTCTGATAGGCATAGCGCACGTCGAACGCCGCAGCTACGGCCGGTCCGACGCTCTCGCGAAACTCCTCGGCGGTCTCCTCCTTGACGACGAACACGACCTTGCGGAAGCCCGCGCGGTAGGCGTCAAAGAGCGAATAGTGCAGCAGAAAATGGCCGTACTCATCCACGGGCGTCGTCTGCTTCGGGCCTCCGAAGCGGCTGCCCATACCGGCGGCCATGATGACCAGACAGGGTTGTTGCATACTCCTCGTTCCTCCATATCTCAAAGGGTCTGAGCCATTATAGGCCGCGGGCGGAAATTTGTCAATTTCACGGCGCCGCATCTTGGAACTGCACGCAAAATATGCTATACTCTGTGTCATCTATCTTGGCGGCTGTTGACGGGAGGAATGCGGTATGCAGCGAAAGATCGGTGCGCTGCGGCTGGGTCTGACCTTTGCCGGGTGCTTTCTCGGCGCAGGGTATGTGTCCGGGCAGGAACTGTGGCAGTATTTCGGCGCGTTCGGCGCGCACGGCCTTCTGGGGCTGGTGCTTGCGATCGCGCTGCTCGGCGGCACGGGCGTGGTGCTGCTGCGGCTGAGCGCACGCACCGGCATCGAGGCGATGGACGCGCTGATCGTGCGCGCGGACATTCCGTGGCTGCGCACACTTGTCGGCGTGCTGACGGCGGCGCTGCTGTTCGGCGTCGTGTGCATCATGGCGGCCGGCATCGGCGCGCTCGGCAGCCAGATGCTCGGCCTGCCGGTGTGGCTGGGCTCGGCGATCGTGTGCGTGCTCATCGCGGCGGCGGCATATTTCGGCGTCGGCGGTATGGTGACGGTGTTCACCGTGGCCGTCCCGTGCATGATCGTCGCGGCGCTCATCATCGCGGGCATCCGGCTGCAGCGCACCGGGCTGACCGCCGCAGCCTTCGCCGGCGGGAGCACGAACCCCATGCTCGGCAGCTGGGTCACGAGCGCCGTGAACTATGCGGCCTACAACTTCTTTGCCACCGTTGGCATTCTCGCCCCGATGACGCAGCATCTGAAAAGCCGCAGCACCGCCGGTTGGGGCACGCTGATCGGCTGCGCGCTGCTGCTTGCGGTCGCGCTCGGTGTGCTGTGCGCGCTGGCAACGAGTCCGGAGAGCATCGCGGCGCCCCTGCCCATGCTCGATCTCGCGTGCCGGCTCGGCGCGGCAGGCGTCGTGTACGCCGTACTGCTCTTTCTCGGTATGTTCGGCACGAGCGTCTCCTCGCTCGTGGCCGTGCTGACCTATACCGGGCAGAAATCCGCGTGGCTGTCGGCCCACCGCACGCTCGTGCTGCTCGCGCTCACGGCCGCCGCCTTTGCCGGAAGTCTGTTTGGCTTCGGCGATCTGATCGGCACTGTCTACCCGGTCTACGGTTACCTCGGCATGGCCGCCATGCTGCTTGTGGCCGAGCACGCCATACATGCCCGCCGCGCCGCAGCCGGAGATTGACCCGCGACGCAAGACCTGCTACAATAGAAGCATTCACAAGTCCCACGTTCTGGAATCTTTTACAGGAGGAACTGCGATGAAACATCTCAAAAAGACGCTGTGTCTGCTGCTGGCGGCCGTGATGCTGCTGGCGCTGGGCGTTCCGGCGATGGCCGCGGGCGAGGTCCCGGTCGACGCCGCGCACTTCCCGGATCAGGCACTGCGCACGTACGTGACAGACTACTGCGACACAAACAAGGACAACAAGCTCTCGGCGGCCGAGTGCGAGGCCGTGCAGTGCATCGACCTGTTTGAAATGAAGATCACAAAGGTCGCCGACATGACCGGTATCGAGCACTTCACGAACCTGCACGAACTGATTGCGTGCGGCAACCAGATCACGGCGCTCGACCTGAGCGGCATGACCAAGCTCGAAAAGCTCGACGTGTCCGGCTGCGGCAAGCTGCAGAGCCTGAAGCTCGCCGGCTGCAGCGCGCTCACACAGCTCGACGCCTCGAGCTGCGCGCTCACGGTGCTCGACCTCACGGGCTGCACCGCGCTGAAAACCGTCGCATGCTCGTATAACGCGCTCACGGCGCTCGACGTGTCCGCCGCAGAGAAGCTGACCACGCTCGAGTGCAGCGCCAACCGCCTGACCGCGCTCGATCTGAGCGGGCACAAGGAGCTCAAGGTGCTCACGTGCAGCCTCAACGCCCTGACGAAGCTCGACCTCACGGGCTGCACCGCGCTCGAATCGCTCGACTGCAGCGACAACGCGCTCGCCGCGCTGGACCTCTCGGGCTGCACCGCCCTCAACGCCACCGCGCAGGGTGACGGCAAGGCCGAAAATCCGATCCTCAGCCCGCAGTATCTGCCGGAGCAGACCGGCGCGGTCACGGACGGCGGCAAGTGCACCGTGTACTTCGATGTCATCGTCGGCAAGGATAACCTCGGCAGCATCACGCGCGTGCTCGACGCAAACTATGACAAGCAGACCGGCGAGGCGGAGTTTACCAAGACGCCGGACTACTTCACCTACAGCTACGACACAGGGCGCAAGGGTCTGCCCGCCATGAGCGTGTACTTTGAGATGCAGAATCTGACGCGCGGCGTCGCGCTCGATGAAAAGGCGTTCCCGGACGAGGCCTTCCGTGCCCTGCTTGCCGAGACCGTTGACGGCAACGGCGACAGCCTGCTCTCGACGCTTGAAACGCGCCGCGTGTCGGAGCTCAACTGCAGCGGTCTCGGTATCGCCGATCTGACCGGCATCGAGCACTTCACGCAGCTCGTGGCGCTCAACTGCGAAAACAACGAGCTCACCGCGCTTGATGTGTCGAAAAACACACACCTGAGCGAGATCTACTGCGGCGGCAACCGGCTCGCCACGCTCGATCTGACCGGTCTGCCCATCAAGGACGCCGAGACCGACACCGGTCACATGCAGAAGCTGACCGGCAGCTACACGCTCAGCGGCACGGAAAACGGCGTTGGACTGTTCGACCTCAGCCAGATCGTCGGCAAGGAGCACATCGGCAGCATCACCGAAGTCAAGGGTGCCGCCTACGACAAGAAGACCGGCATCGCGCGCTACAGCGCCGCCGTCGAGACCCCCAGCTATACCTACAGCACCGGCAGCAGCGCCGTGTCGCTCACGGTCGAGTTCGCGCTTGATCTGAGCAAGCTGCCCAAGACTCCGTTCGAGGATGTGAAGGCCGGCGCATGGTATTTTGACGCGGTGCTCGAGGCCTTCCGGGACGAGCTTATGGTTGGCATGTCCGAGACGGAGTTCAGCCCCGGTGCCCCCATGACGCGCGCCATGCTTGTGGCTGTGCTGCACCGGCTGGCCGGCAGTCCGAGCGTGAGCGGCAAGATGCCGTTTACGGACGTTACGTCCGGCACGTGGTACTATGACGCCGTGCTCTGGGCAAGCCAGAACGGTATCGTCGCCGGCATGAGCGAGACGACGTTTGCCCCGCAGGAGAACATCACGCGTGAGCAGATCGTGGCCATCTTCAGCCGCTACACCGCAAAATTTTCACCCGACAAGACGGAGGCAGCCGCCGAGTTGACCGGCTTTGCCGACAGTGCCAGCGTGTCTGACTGGGCCCTGGGCGACATGAAATGGGCTGTCGCATACAAAGTCATCAACGGCAGTCCGAGCGCCGGAAAACTCTATCTGAATCCGCAGGGCAACGCCACGCGCGCGGAAGTCGCGACCATCCTCATGCAGTACCGTGCGCTGTAACGCGCACCGATCCAACCGAAAAGGAGTGTCTGCCATGTCCAGAACCAAGTTCATGGGTATCTTCCTTGTGATCCTCGGTGTCATCAGCATCGTCGTCGGCATCGTGCGCGGCGACATGTTCAGCAGCGCCACGATGTGCATCGGCTACCTGCTGCCCATCGTGCTCGGCGCGGTGATGCTGATCGTCGAACATGTCGGCGGCGGCGAGACCAAGCGGGAGACCGGCCGATCCGACGCGGCGCTGGCCGACGACAGGAACAAGAAGAAAAAGCGCAAATAAGCCAAAACGAAAACAGCCGCCATCCCGTGAGGATGGCGGCTGTTGAGACTGTCAAAAAAAGTATTACTTTTTTGACAAAGGGGTTAGCGGCCTGACTGCAGCGCACGCGCCGTCCGCCCAAGGCGGACGGCGCGCACGTTTGCAGGCCGAGAAGTATTTTCTCAGCCGCACATGTCGCCTGAGAAAATGATTGGACTTTCTTTCGCCGCACCGGCGGCGAAACTCTACGAGGTTTTTGACAAGCTGAGCAGCCGCCATCCCGTGAGGATGGCGGCTGTTTTATCGATCGAAGATCGGGCAGAGGCGTGCACGTCCTGAGCGCAAACGCGCACAGCAAAAAATCTGCCGGACATTTCTGTCCGGCAGATGGCATACAGTATATGGGATATGGGCTTCAGCAGACCTTCGGCTCCGGGAACTTGGAGTGGAAGCTGTGCGCAACATCCCACGCGATGGCGTCGTTGATGCCGTCCCACGTGGCGGGCTCGCCGTGGCCGAGCGTCGCCATGGTCAGGCAGGCCTGCTCACCGGCGGTGAGCGTGGTCTTGGCAGCCTTTGCGTTCAGGCGCTTGGCAATGTCCTTGATCTTGATCTTCATGATCAGACGGTACGGCAGCGGCAGACGCTTGAGGTCAAAGCGGCCCTGCAGCGGGAACACCGCAATATCGGAGCCGAGGCCGTTCTTCTTGCGGCAGACCTCTGCCGGGTTGACAGCCGGATCCCCCATGCCGACCGAAACGACGCAGCACACGTCATAACGGTCCATGGCCTTGTCCAGACCGACAACCTTGCCGGCAAACAGCCAGCCAATGTAGGCAATCTTACGGCCGACCGGGCAAAGGCCGGACTTCTCCGTAAAGAACGGAATATGCAGCGCGGCCGACATGCGCTGGGCATACTCCTCACAGGAGCCGGAGAGCGAAGAATAAACAATCGCGTCAATCATCGTGATAAATCCCCTTTCAGTTTGTGGCGGAACCAACTATCCCTTGCTTCCTGTTTTATCATAGTCAAATCTTAAACGAAAGTCAAGGTTCTCTTTACAAATTTGGCATCGTTATCCGGTGTTTGGGTAAAGCAGCCCACGCGCGCTGCATTTTCCGGCAGCGAAAAAAAAATACGGCCATTTTCCATGCACGCGCCTCTTGCAGATTGCCGTCGGATTCAGTATAATGTAGGATGGTTTTATAAACAGATTTTTACCCTGATATGGAAGGCGGTGCAGATCGCACATGGAAGAACGATTCCGCAATCTGGACTATCAAAATTGGAAGCCCGTGCGCACGCTCGGCAGCGACTCCTACGGGACGGTGTACGAGATCGCACGCGACGACGGCTTCGGCATGGTGGATCACGCGGCGCTCAAGGTGCTGTCGATTCCGGCCGCACCGGAGGACTTTGACGCACTGGTCGCCGAGGGGCGCACCCCCGAAGAAGTGACTGCCCTGTTCCACCGTCAGGTGGAGACGATCGCGCGGCAGCTCATGGCGGTCGACGCCATCAGCGATGATCCCAACCTGCTGCGGTGTGAGGATCACGTCATCCGCGCGCACCCGGACGGTCACGGCTGGGACATTTATGTGCGCACGGAGCTGCTGCCGTCCCTGCCGGATTATCTGCGCAACCACCCGCACGGCGAGGCGGACATCATCCGGCTCGGCGCCGGACTGTGCAGTGCGCTCGAGACCTGCCATCGCCGCGGCATCGTGCACGGCGACATCAAGCCCCGCAACGTCTTTGTCGGCGGCGGCAACTTTAACGAGCAGGTCAGCTACAAGCTGGGCGATTTCGGCATGGCGCAGTTTTCCGCCGTCGATAATACGAATGATTTCATGGCGCCCGAGGTGCTGTGCGGCGCGCCCGTCTCGCCCGCGAGCGACCTTTATTCCGTGGGCATGGTGCTCTACTGGGCGCTCAACGAGCGGCGCATCCCGTTCGTGCCGCTGCCGCCGACGGCGGTGGAGGCCTCCGACCTCGCCATCGCGCGCGAGCAGCGCCTGCGCGGTGACCCGCTGCCCGAACCACTGCACGGCAGCCAGGCGCTGAAGAACGTCGTCATGCGCGCCTGCGCCGACGATCCGGCCCAGCGCTACGCCTCCGTGGAGGAGTTTCGCGCGGCTCTGCTCGCCGTGGCGCGCCGCGCCGCAGCCGCACAGCCGCAGCAGCCGGTCCGGCGGGAAACGCCCGCCCCCGCGCCCGCCGCAGCGAGCACGTTCCCCGGTTCAAAGCCGAAGGCACAGCGCAAGGCCGTGCCGGTCGAGACGGAGGACGCGCAGCCGAAGCGCAGCTCGAAAAAGACCGTCGCCATCATCCTCGGCTCGCTCGTCGTCGTGGCGCTCATTGCGCTGATTCTGATCATGGCGCTGCAGGGCGGCAAGTCCGGCGTCGATTCGGTCACGCTCGATCATGAGACGGCCGAGATCGCCCCGCAGGACACGCTCACACTTACGGCGACCGTGCTCGACGCAAACGGTCAGGAGCTCAAGGATGAGACGCTCACCTGGTCGAGCAGCAACGCCGCCGTCGCCACCGTGAAAGACGGTGTCGTCACCGGCGTGACCGAGGGCAAGGCCAAGATCACCGTCAAAGCCGGCAAACGCTCGGCCGACTGCACCGTCACCGTCACGAACGACGCCATCGAGGTCAAGAGCCTCAAGCTCGATCAGGACAAGGCCGAGATGCAGATCGGCGATTCGCTCACGCTCAAGGCGACCATGCAGCCCGCAAACGCCCCGGATGAGCTTGTCTCCTGGGCCAGCAGCGACCCGAACATCGCCACCGTGAAAAAGGGCATCGTCATCGCGACGAGCGCCGGCTCCGTGACGATCACGGCCTCCGCCGGCAGCTGCACCGCCACGTGCCAGATCACCGTCAAGGCGCCCTCGCGCGTGGACAGCGTCAAGGCCGAGACCGACTCCGCCACGCTCGACCTCAACGGCACAAAGACCGGCACGATCACCTTCCACGTCCGCGGACAGAACCTCGACAGCCTGCAGGACACCGTGAAGGTCTACGCGGCTGACGGCAGCGTCGTCTCGCTCGGCCAGCCGGTGCGCACCGGCAACGGCACGGACGATATCTACTCCGTCACCGCAACGGCCGCCGCAGTCGGCTCCACATCCGTGATCCTGCAGATCACCGGCGCCGACGGCACAACGCACTCCGCCGCGTGCACCGTCACCGTCAAGGAATCCAAGACGATCCTTGACCTGATCCCCGGCATGAACGGATAACCCCGAAAATCGGAAAAGCGCCCCGAATGCAATGCATTCGGGGCGCTTTTTGCTGCGTTTCTATTCATCCGGATTGAGGATCCCGCGCCGCTGCAGATAGGCAAAGTAGTCATAGCGGAACGTATCCTGCGAGACATCGATCTGCTCACGCACCTGCTCGCGCATGGCCAGCACGGCCGGATTGCTTGAGGCGTCATTGCCGGTGTCATAGGTCTTGCCGTCATACCACGCGTAGTTGCGGAAGTAGACCACGCCGCCGTCCGGGCCGAACATATCATTGCCGATATAATAGCGCAGGTTGGCGTTCAGCGAGAACAGGTCCACGATCGTCGGCGCGATGTCCATCGTGCTGACGTATTTTTCGGAGACCTGCGGCGTGATGCCCTCCGTCCAGATCACGAACGGCACGTTTGAGAGCATGTTGCGATCGGTCTCGCCCTTGATGGCGCTGATGAGCTCGACATCGGAAAAATACTTGCAGTAGTGATCCGTGAACAGCACGAGCACCGTGTCCTCGGCGTGACCGTCAGCCTCCAGCCGCTCACGCAGACCGCCGATAAAGGCGTCCGTCTCCATGGCCTGCGCCACGGCGCGGGTGTACTCCTCCTTCTGCGCCTCGGTCGTGTACGGCACGGTGCTGTAGTCGATCACCGCGCGGGCGCGCGCGAGGTGCGGCGCAGAGATGGTGTCCTGCTCCTCGGTGTACGGCCCGTGGCCGGAATACGTGATAATGAAGCTGAAAAACGGCTCGTCCGAGACGATCTGGTCATAACCGCGCAGGAGTTGCGAATCGAGCATATAGTCGTCCATGCCGAGGTCGCCGTAGTCGTTATAGGACTCATAGCCGAAGTTCAGATGGATCTGCCCGCGGTTATAAATGTTCGGATTGGCCGCATGGAAGGATCGTGCGCAATAGCCCGCGTCGCGGAAGCGGTTCGGCAGCGAATATGGCAGCGCATGCTCGGCGTAATACGAGTTGCGCACCTGATACTCCGGCGCGATCATGCCGGTATTCGCCGTAAACTCCGAGTTGAACGTTGCCGCCGCGAGGAAGATCGGCGCGTAGTAATTCCGGAAATACACGCCCTCCTGCTCCAGACGGTATAGATTCGGCATATACTCCGGCGTCACGAGCCAGTCGTCCATGGACTCCATCATGATGAAGATCAGGTTCTTGCCCGCAAACGCGCCGGTCATCGGCGTGTCGGCCGCCTGCTTCGGGTGGGCGGCATAATATGCGTCCAGCTCCGCGATCCGCCCGGTGTCCGCCGTCGTCTGCGGCCAGATCGTCACGACCGCGCCGCGCACCGTGTACTGGTACAGACCGGAGAACATCAGGCAGCGGTTGGCATTTGTAAACTCCGCATAGGCATCTGCAAGCGTGTCGTGGCTCTCGGCATTGTCCCATGCGAGATACTCACTATGCTCCACAGCGCCGCCCTTGGGCATCAGCACGGTGTGCACGACAAAAATGCCCGCTGCACATGCGGCAGCCAGCACAGCGGCCGCGATCCCTCCGCGGCGGCCGGGGCGCGCCTTCGGCGTGAAGATCACGGCGCAGAGCATCAGCGCGAGACACACGGCGATGCTCAGCCACTGCCCCACCTTGAGGTGAAAATACGCCGCGCTGACAAACCGCGCGCCGTCGCCCGCATACGCAAGATCGGCAAAGGAAAAACACGTGCCCGTCAGCTGATAGAGCACGCAGTGCGCGATCGTCAGCAGCGCAAACGGCACGAACGTGACCAGCAGGAAGATGCGCCGCCCCACGCACGGCAGCAGCGCAGCGATCGCGGTCATCGTGCCCGACCACAGCAGGGTGAACACCAGCGGCTGCCACGCCCAGAGCGACACGTTGCTCATTGCGCCATAGAACAGGCGCAGGGAAAAATCCAGAAAAAAATACGCCAGAAACGCCGGCAGCAGGCTCAGCCACAGCGGGGCCGGGCGCAGACGCCGCACACGCTTGGCCGGCGCTGAAACGGTTGCCATGGAAAACATCCTTTCGGGACAAGCGGATTGTCCGCTGAAATATTACAAAAATATTTGATATTATAACCATTGCGTGCCTTCGCGTCAATTTAAATATTTAAAAATCAGGCCAGGAAGATCCACTTCCGCACATATCCGCTGCAAATGGGCAAAAAAACAGCCCGCCTTCCGGCGGGCTGAGACTGTCAAAAAAGTTTTCCTTTTTTGAAAAGGGGGGTGCGGCCTGACTGCAGTGCACGCGCTGTCCGCTCAGGCAAACGCTTCGCAGAAGCGGTGCAGCACCGCAGCAAGCTCGGCGCGTGTGGCTGCGGCCTTCGGCGCGAGGGCATTGCCGCCAACGCCGAAGATCAGCTCCTGCGCGACTGCCCACTGCATCGGTTTGACCGCATACGCGCTGATGCCGCCCTGATCCGCAAAGCCGGACAAATCTGCCGCCTTCGCGACATCATAGCCCTTGTACTTTGCGTACTCATAGAGCATGGTCGCCAGCTGCTCGCGGGTGATCCTGTCATTGGGGCCGAACGCCGCGGCGCTGTAGCCGCTGACGATGCCGTTGGCAGCCGCCCACGTGACCGCGTCCTCACAGTAGCTGCCGGACGCCACGTCCGCAAACGGGCATGCGCCGGTAACGTCAGGCTCGTTTTCCATGCTGTAAAGCGTCCTCACGACCATGCCGCGCGTCGCGGTGAGCGCCGGTGCGAAGTGATTGCCACCCGTGCCGACCATCAGGCCCTTGCCAAAGACGAAGGCCACATCGTCATAGTACCAGCTGCCCGCGGCAACATCGTCAAACGGCAGCTCGGGCGCAGACTCTGCAAAGAAGCCGACCACACCGTCCTGCGCGCGCCAGGTCAGCAGGTCATTGCCGGTATAATAATCCTTGTGCACGAAGCCGCGCTCCTGCAGCGTCTCAAGGTAGGCATCGACCTCCGTGACGGTGTCCGCCATCCGGGCGGCGTTGTCATTGAGCAGCTGCGCGAACGCTTCGCTGCCGAGCTCGGCCTTCGTCATGCCGGAGACATTTTTGAGCATGGCGCTGTCGTTGGCGTTGACGCCGACAGCTACGGCGGGCACGTTGACGGTATCGCCCTGCTGCTGCAGCGCCTCGCTGTTGAAGTAGCAGTTATAGTCCACGGCGATGCCTGCGGAGCGGCCGTTGAGCGCGCCGACGTCCGTCGTGGTCTTGTGCGAGACGACATTGCCCGCTGCATAGCAGTTGATGTGCACGCCGCCCGCCTGACCGACGAGACCGCCGATATGGACCTTGTTGTTGTTCGTGGAGTTGCCGGTCACGCTGCCGAGCGTGTAGCAGTTGACCGTCGTGGCGCGGTTGTCCATGCCGTACAGGCCGCCGGCATAGACGTGGTTGGTGTCCGTAGCGGCGGTGATGTCGACATCCGTCCAGCTGTTGGTCACGGCGCCGCGCAGCACGCTGGCGGCCAGACCGCCCGCGCGGGCGAAGCTCTCGGATGTGGTCACGTTCATGACGCCGGTGACGGAGCAGTTGTCGATATAGATGCCGTTCTGCGCGCTGCCGACCAGACCGCCGGTGAAGGTCTCGTAGCGGGTGGCGACGTAGATGGCAATGTCGGCGAGATGGATGTTCTTGAGCGTGACCATGCGCTGATCCGTCGGCAGGTCGTTCGTGGACAGCTCGCCCGCCGTCAGGCCGAAGAGACCGGAGGCCATCTGGTCGGCGGGCGCGTCCTTGCTGCCGATGCGCAGGCCGGAGATCGTGTGATCGCCGCCGTCATAGTTGCCGCGGAACGGGTAGGCGGCGATGGCCGTCTTTTTGCCGTTGACCTCACCGTTGAGCGCCCAGCCGATGGGCAGCCACTCGCCGCTGAGGGCGATGTCCGCCGTCTGGAGGAAGTAAGCGCCGCACCAGTCGACGTCCGCATTGATGGACTCTGCCAGATAACGCAGCTGCGCCTCGGTCGCGATGCGGTATGGATCGGCCTGCGTGCCGCTGCCGCCGGCAAACTTCGTCGGGTCGGCCGCATCGTAGGTCGAGAAGTCGCCGTAGGTCGCCTTATACTCGGCCTTTGCCAGCGCCGCATCGTAGGCGCTGCCGCTGCTCTCGCCGGAGACGGTCACCGTCTCGGTGACTTCGCCGTCCGCGACCGTGATCTTCACGACCGTGGTCTTGTCGGCGTCGCGGCCGTACCAGACGCCGTCGAGGAGCTTGAGCTCCGGTTTCGTCACTTTTTCACACGCGGGCTGCACATAGGTCACAGAAGCCGCATCCGCACCGGGAACGACAAGCTTCCGGGCCGCGTCGTAGGTCCAGGTCCTGAGAGCGTCCGCCGTCAGACCATAGACCGTGATATCCGCCGGGAAGGCGGCGAAGTTGGCATTGAGCGCCGCAGCGATGGCTGCGTAGCCCGCCGCGTCATAGCCGGTCATGCGGTCGACAAGGCCGCCGGTATACTGGTCGCCCTCGTCGTTGACGCCGGAGGAGACCTTTGTGCCGATGGACTCGACAGGCCTGACAAGCTGCGGGGTGCTGGTGTCCTTACCGATGAGCATGGTGCTGTCGAGGTCGTACCAGCAGAGATAGGTCTTGCCGATGCCTGTGACCCAGCCGGAGGCCATGCCGACATAGGTGGAGTACTCCTTGGTCGTGGTGTCGCCCGAGCCGTAACAATTGACGACCGTTCCGGCATTGCACGCCACGAGCGCGCTGACGACGGCCATGCCCTCGTTGCCGTTTTCGCGGCTGCCGCTGCCGTAAACGCTGCAGACGGCGTAGCTGTTGGCCACGAGGCCGCGGTTGTTCAGGCCGACGAGCCCGCCGACCTCGGCGAGATCACCGCTCAGGACCGTGCAGGACAGATCCGCAAAGGAAGCGCTGTTGATGACCGCGCCCTTGTACTGCATGCCCACGATGCCGCCGACAAACTGGTTGCCCTTCGCGGACGTGTGGGAGATGACGCCGGAGACCGAGCAGCCGTCCACAATGGCGCCGGTGAAGACGTTGGACTCGCCGCTGCCGTTGAGGTAGCCCGCGATGCCGCCGACATAGGCCGTGGCCTCATAGCTGGTATAGAACGCAACGTTCCTGAGCGCGACATCGCGCACGACGGCCGTTTTCTCCAGCACACCGAACAGGCCGATGAAGAGATTATCGCCATCCAGTGCGAGCGGCGCCGATGCCGAGCCGACCGTCAGGCCGGAGATCGTGTGGCCCCGGCCGTCAAACGTGCCGGCAAAGGCCCAGTCGCTGCCGCCGATGGGCGTCCACGCCGCATCGGAGACGTCGATATCCGCATCGAGCGCGACATACTTGTCCGCGTAGTTGATCTTGTTGTTGAGCGAGCCGGCAAACGCGCGCAGCTGCTCCGCCGTGCGGATGAGATAGGGGCTGGCCTGCGTGCCTTCGCCGGAGGCGAAAATGCCCGTGTCGACCTCGCCGCTGACCCAGACGTCGCCGGTCGGCAGGACGCGGCCGCCGTCAAGCTGCCACTCGCGCAGCGCCACGCCGGTGATGCCGTAGGCTGCGAGGACGGCGTTGATCTCCGGAATGTTGCCGCTGAGCGTGCCGGCAAACGCAGCCGCGGCCATGTCCGCCTTTGTCATGGCAACGGAGGTCATGGCCATATCCACGCTCTTGAGCGTCGACGAGAAGCCGCGGTCGACCGTGGGCTCGACGGTCATGGTCTCTTTGAGCGTGTCACCGTCATAGGTCTCGACCTTCAGCACGGCGTCGCCGGCAAAGTAGTTGCCGATACGGAACGCCCCCTGCTCGGGATAAACCGTGTAGCTGCCGCTACTGTCCTTGGACATGCCGCTCGAGGTGATTTCACCGGCGAGCGCGCCGACCCACGTGTGCTTCGTGCCGCCGTTGCCGACGGTCACATCGCCGACGGCATAGGTGTTGTACTGCTTGGCCGCCGACATGCCGACGATGCCGCCGGCCTGACCGCCGAAGTTTGTGCTCATCGGAGAGCTGGCATAGGCCGTGCCGAAGGCCGCGCAGTTGGCGAGTACGGCATAGTTGCCGGTGTGGCCCGTGATGCCGCCGGCATAGGCCGACTTCGTCCCGCCGAGCGACTCGGCGCGCAGCGCGGCGTCCGTCCAGCAGTTGGTGATGCAGACGCCGATCTGGCTGCGGCCGACAAGGCCGGCCGCCCAGACCATGCCGTTCTGACCGGTTACGTTCACCGAGCCGGTCGCCGAGCAGCTGTCGATGCGCACACCGATGGAGTCATGGCTGCGGCTGCCGCCGTCTTTGGCTGCGGCGTTGACCGTGTCACCGGCCAGAATACCGGCGCGGCACTGGACGGAGTCCGCGGTGCCGGTCAGGTCAATGTCCGCATCCGTCAGGTTCAGATTTTTCACAACAGCCGTATTGCCGAACGTGGAAAACAGGCCGACATTGGTCTCACTCGCAGCGTCCGCCACCCGGATCTTCAGTCCGGAGACGGTGTGGCCGCGGCCGTCGAACGTGCCGGCAAAGAGCTTGTCGAGGCAGGTGTCGCTCTTGGCCTCTGCGCCGATGGGATTCCAGTTGTCGACGCCGGAGAGGTCAATGTCCGCGCCGAGCGCCACATACTGACCGGCGTAGGTATTGCCCGCATCGACCAGCGCCGCAAACGCCTGCAGCTGCGCGGCGCTGGAGATCACATAGGGATCCGCCTCCGTGCCGCTGCCGGAGAGCTGCGAGGAGGCCTTCGCCAGCGCATCGTCCACAGCCGCGAGAATGCCGTCGCTGCTCAGAGTCGCGCCGGAGACGGCGTCCACGCCGTCCGTGCCGTTGGCGGCGAGGATGCTGTCAAACAGCTTGACCGCCTCCGCCCAGTATTTCGGCGTCTCTTTGTTGGAAACGTTTTCGATCTGTGTGATCTTACCGTCCGCAATCGTCACGGACAGCGTAATATCCCCGTTGCGCCCCGTGCCCGTACCGGTGTACGTGCCGTCGACGCTCGAGGCATCCGCCTTTGCCGCCTGTGCGGGCAGCGCCAGCAGAGAGAATACCATGGCAAAGCAGAGCAGCAGGCTCAGCAGCTTCGGCATGGATCGGGTTGCAGTTTGCTTCATGTTCGTTCAAACACCTTTCCTTTCATGTGAAGATCCCCGGTCGTCTTGCCGCGCGGATGGCACGGATTTTCCGCGTCGGTTAGATGTATCTAATCCTGTGACAAAGAAAAAGGACATACCGTCGGCTTGATCTGACGCCGCATCCCAAAAACATGCAATCAGGTTAGTGTCATCTAACTCAAGGTTCAAAAAAACGCGCCGCTGCGCAGCACCTGCACGGCCGGGACACCGTGCGATGTGTAAATTATACCGGGACAGAGCCGCGCTGTCAAGAAGCAGAGTCTGGATCGCAGAATTTTTTCTGCCGACCGGCAGACTGCGTTGACAGGCGGGGCGCAAATCCTTTATAATTGCGCAAACATCAGGGAGGTACACATATGGCCACATCGGAAGAATATCTCAGCTTCGTCTGCGAACAGATCGCGCGCTTCGGCGCCGTGCGGTACCGGAAAATGTTCGGCGACGCAACGGTCTATCTTGACGACAAGCCGATCCTGCTCGTGTGCGACAACACGGTTTTTGTCAAGTGTCTGCCGGAAACGGCGGCACTGCTCCCTGACGCCGGGACGGGCACGCCTTATGACGGCGCGCGGCCGCACTACATGCTCGACATCGACAACACTGCGCTGCTCGACGTGCTCATCCCCGTGCTTGCGGCGTGCACCCCGCTGCCAAAGCCGAGAAAGAAAAAGGTCAAAGCCTGACCCAATGCCGCGCAAATGCGCGGCATCTGCTCTTGCGAAAACCGGGGCATCCCAGCGGATGCCCCGGTCTTTCCATGCGTTTGGATTCAGTTTTCCCAGCGGATTTGCTGCGTGTCCGCGAGCGGATACGCCGTGAGCCGCGCGCTGTCGAGGTCGGCTGCGTGGAGCTTCACGCCGGTGATCTGGCGGTTATCATAGGTCGTGTAGTAATAGATGCCCTGATCCGCGTTGCAGCAGCTGGAATAGAGCGTGATCTCAAACTGACCGTCGTCCAGCTCACAGCAGCCGCGCTGCTGCTCCACGCTCGTGAGGATGTGGAAAAACTGGCTGACGCTCGCGTCCTCCGTCTGCGCCGCGCGGGCGTTGGCGCGCACGAACGCCGCGCGCACGAACCGCGATGGCGACGACAGGTCGCCCGGCAGACCGAGCGCACCCATGCCGCGGCTGTCGAGCGTGACGGGCACGCCGCAGAAATCGGCCGGCGGCTGGCTCGGGCTCAGGCGGGTGTAACTGCGCAGCGCGGCCAGCTGCTGCGGAAACGGCGGGTTGTTCGTCAGCACTCCGGCGGGGTCGTCATAGACGTGCAGGCCGTCCGCCGTGGCCTCGACCACGATGCAGCCGCTGCGGTCGGCGACCAGCCAGTGCAGCTGCGCGCACGGCAGCTCGGGGGCAAACGGCGTACCGTCAATGACCACGCGCGCGAGCGCGCTGCGCGCCTCCGCAACATTGGCGCACGTGCCGAGCAGCCACGGGATGAGCGCGTACTGCGGCACCGAGGCCACGCCCTGTGTGACGGGCGGATAGACCGCGTTGCCCACAAAGTTCAGCCCCGCGATACACAGCCCCTTCTCGTTGACCGCGTCGTAATAGAGCGGATAGTCGTTTTGGATATGCGCCATGCCGATCATGGCATAATGCCGGTCGAGCGCGCCGCTGTGCAGGCGGATGGGATAGTTGCGCGGCATGATCGTCACGTGCTCGCCGTAGGAAAATTCGTAGTCAAGGTTGCGGCCAAAATAAAAATCGCCGTTGCAGTAAGTCGCTGCGGTACACATGGTGCAAGACCTCCCTCATTCATTCACCCACTTAGTATATCCGCCGTACCGGTGCGAATGTTGAAGATTTTGAAAAGAACCTGTGTCCAGTCTGTGTCTTTTATGTGCCTGACACTGCCGCGAAAAAGCCGGCAGCATTTCTTTGCTGCCGACGAATCTTGATAAGGATTTGATTGTGAACTTCACCACAGCGCCATTTCATGCGCAAAAATAATTACTGTAAAGGCTGCTGCCGCTATCCATGATAAAACACACTGCATAACACTAAGCAAGTGCTTAGAATCAGTAATCAGCAATATAAAATACCAGATAACAACGATCTCACCAAACCATGAATAATCAAGGCAAATGCTCATGATTATAAACTCACCCAAGATTACGACCCACGCCGCCATCTGCACTGCCAAAAGCACGCGTTTGCTGCGCCGCCGGAAAGCATACTTCACATCCGCCATTGTTTGTCTGTTGACGCTTGCAATCCAATGCAGACATTTCTGAATCGTTTGCTTCATCTTGCGCTTCCCTTTCATGCGTCCACGTCGCACTTATAAATTCTCAGGATGGACGTGGTATTATTGAGCCGCTTTCCAAGCGGCTGCGGCAATTTGCTTACCAGCATGCTCAGCAGCTTATCAGAGTATGGAACGATGATCCGTTCGTGCCGGGCGGAACTGCAGATCTGGTTGATCCTGTGCTGATACTTCAGTGGGATTTTTTGCTTGCTGATATAGATCCAGAACTGCTTGGTCGTTCCCACGTCGATGCCCAATTCCCGGATTTCAAGATAAGGGATATAGATCCGCCGTTTGAACGGAGCTTTGAGCAGAACGCCTTCCTGCATCAGATATAGCACCCCAAAATACTGATACGAAAAATGAAAAGAGACCACATAGAGCAGCAACAATATCACGGCGGGAAACACAATTAGGAACAAGTCAGAATACATATTCGCGCTCATACCTTGTGTGCGCAACGCATCTAAAAAGTCTGGAACATACAGTTTGAAACATTTCAAGTACAGCACTACTGTTGTGAGGGTCAAATAAGCAATAACCATAACACTTACGCCAGAAAACAAGTGATATTTTGAGATGGAGCTATCTTTCATAAAGTCAACCCCTCCTTATCTTTTTGAAAACAGTAGGTTGTACATCCAGGTCAGCGCATCGGCAGCATGGATTTGCTGTCGATAAATTCAGTTGTACGCGCGCCATCATTATACGCAGCGGTGCACTGCCTGTCAAACGCGTCACAGATATAACTGACGCTGTCGCCATTGCCGTAGGTCATGCAAGACATGGTAATTAAAACGCGGGCGGTGCATCAGCACCGCCCGCTTGCTTTTCCTTTCGCTGGAAGGGAAAGCTAAAAAAACTCACTCCCCCGGCAGACCCAAGACGAGCGCTTTCGCTTCCAGATAATTGCGCGCCCGCTCCGGAACGCAATGCAAAAACTCCTGAAAGATTGTTTCATCACTGTACTGGAAATACTGCACGTGCGTAAAATCGTTCTTATGATACCAGAAGAAATTCTCTTTTTCTTTCTGGGAAAGGACGCGCGTGGAGCAATATACGACCGCTATTGAAGTGCCCCAATTTATCGGGACCTGCACAATTTCAAACTCGATGCAGTCGGTCCACAAAAGCCGGTATGTGTTTTTTCGCCAATAGGTTGTCATGCCTGCTGCATCTACGATATATGCAGCTGAAAATGCACCCTTCAAGACCATGTAGATAGATGCACAAAAGCCTACTACACCTACTATAATAAAAATCACGCCGCAGAAAAAGCCGAAATCATATGGGCGCGAAGGATCATTCGGTACATACTTTGTAAGAATCCATGAAAAAAAAGCAGTCCCGCCCAAGAAGAAAAAACTCATAAATACATAAAGCCCGGTGTAAAAATTAGAAATCTTTCGTTTTTTCATTTCCGCCCCCACCTCCCGGTTATATTGCACGTCTATTACGTCGCAAATAGTAGCTACCGATATTGGATATTTAAAAACAATTCAACCGAATTTCACATCCAACGGAACCGTTTTTCAGCTGAACCAAATGGTCACAGAAATTCATGAGCAAACCGTATTCTGTCCGAACGAAAAAACAGCAGTTGTGCTTGATGTAGTCTCCACCATCGTCCAGCTCCGCAAACACTTCTATCGCGATATGCCCCAGCGCATCTTCTCGAAAGAAGCGAAAAGATACGCACGCTGTAGAAGCGTCTCCCCTCTCTTCGTTTGCCCAAAATCCTTCTCTATTCCCGTTGAGAAATTTCGTAATTTCGGAAATCAACTCATCAATTAAAGAATCTGAGACATATATTTCAGAGGTGGCAGTGATTATGGGAGAGGAACACTCAACTGTCAGTTCAATCACATCATCGTCCTGCCATATTTTCCTGAATATTATATTATCCTTCATTGTAAAACCCTCATTTTCACCACGGCTTAAATTTGAGATCATCACATATTTTCAAGGCTCGATCATAGGCCCGAGAAGCCGCAAAGAGCGCAAAAACAAAACCGCCAAACTGCGAACCCAGCGCAGCGGGCCGCAGTTGAAAAGGAGGAGCAAGGGAACGCAGACGAAAAAATCCGGCAGCTCATTTTGAGCTGCCGGATTTTGAGCGGAGCAGGCTTTGCTCCGACGCCGTGGTGCCGGTGGCCGGACTCGAACCGGCACGCCTTGCGGCACTTGATTTTGAGTCAAGCACGTCTACCAATTCCATCACACCGGCAAATTCGGCTGTTTGATTATACAACAGCCGGGCGCATATTTCAAGTACAAATCTCGCGCGGCGGCACGAATTGCAGCCGCTCCGGCGGCTGCTCGGCAAGCGAGCACGCGGCGGCCATACAGCCGGGGATGCCGTCATACACGCGGCAGAGCGCCCCCGCCTCCGGCGGGACGAGCACCCCGTCTGCACGCCGGAACGGGATCGTGCGCAGGTCGCCCGCGCCCGTGAGCTTGAACCAGCTCTCGCGCAGCGTCCAGAGCTCGAACGGCTGCAGGTCGCCGCAGTCCGCCTGCGCGAGCCGCCGCGCCATCGCCGGGTGCAGCGGGCGCACCTGCTCCACATCCGCGCCCACCGGCGCAGCCGACACGGCCACGAGCGCCGCCGTGCGCGTGTGGCTGACGGAAAAGTGCACCTGCGGGCACGCCGGGAAATACGGCTTGCCGCCCGGCAGCTCCGCCGTCTCCGGCAGGGCGATGCCCCAGACCGCGCGCACCGCATATGCCAGCAGCGACACGCCCCATGCGCTGCCGTGCGCCTTCGAGCGCGCCGGGAGCGCCGGCTGCGCGTCCGTGATCTGCGTCCAGAAAAGCTCCATATTACCCACCTCATTTCCTGTGTCACAGAATAACACGATTCGTAATTTTTTGCTACCACAATTGTAAATAGTGTGATATACTGAAATGAATATGTCTGCAGATCTCTGCTTTCCCGGAAAGCAGACGCCACAAACCGCAAAGGCGTCCCACACACCGCCTTTGGAAAGGAACATGGATACATGAAGAAAATTCTTGTACTTGAGGACGAGCCCAGCATCCGCAGCTTCGTCGTCATCAACCTGCGCCGGTCCGGTTACGAGCCCATCGAGGCGGCCACAGGTGAGCAGGCGCTCGAAAAACTCAAGCAGAATCCGGACACGCTCGTCGCCCTGCTCGACGTGATGCTGCCGGACATTGACGGCTTCGAGGTCTGCCGCCGCATCCGCGCGACGGGCTCGAAGATGGGCATCCTCATGCTCAGCGCCAAGAGCCAGGAGATGGACAAGATCACCGGTCTCATGACCGGCGCGGACGACTATGTCACCAAGCCCTTCTCCCCGGCTGAGCTGCTTGCGCGCGTGGACGCGCTCTACCGCCGCATCGGCGGCAGTGAGAACACCGAGGACGTGCTCTCGAGCGGGCCGTTCGTGCTGCACCTGCGCTCGCGCACGCTCGATAAAAACAGCGACCACATCCGCCTGACGCAGACGGAGTTTGCGATCATGAAGCTGTTCATGGAAAATCCCGGCCGCGCACTCTCGCGCGAGGAGATCCTGCACGCCGTCTGGGGCGCAGACTACAACGGCGAGGTCAAGATCGTCGACGTGAACATCCGCCGCCTGCGCATCAAGATCGAGGACGACGCGACCGAGCCCGAGTACATCACGACCGTCTGGGGCTACGGCTATAAGTGGGGCTACTGAGACCATGCAGGACCTCACCCCCACCCCGGCAGCCGAATCCAAGGCAAAGACGCTGTACGCCTTTTTCCGCGACCTGTTTTCGCGCATGGCCATCGGTCAGTGCGTGCACGCGGCGCTGTGCGTCGCCGTGGGTGCCGCCATCGGGCTGAGCACCGGGCGCACCAGCACCGTGCTCGGCATCGTGCTGGGCGTGCTCGCGGCGGCCATCGGCGCCACGATCTGCGCGCTGTGGTTTCGCCGGCGCGTGTCGCGCCCGGTCGAGCAGATCACCGAGGTCACACGCGCGATCGCCGGCGGGCGCTACGGCACGGAGCTGCCGGTGCAGCGCGACGATGAGCTCGGCCGCCTTGCGATCGCCATCAACGAGCTGTCACAGGAGATCAGCCGCAGCGAAAAAATGCAGTCGGAGTTCATTTCGTCCATCTCGCACGAGCTGCGCACGCCCCTGACCGCCATCACCGGCTGGAGCGAGACGCTCATGTTCGACACCGCCATTCAGGGCGACTCCCGCCGCGGCATCTCCATCATTGCCAAGGAGGCCGCGCGCCTGACAAGCCTTGTCGAGGAGCTGCTGGAATTCACACGCATTCAGGACGGACGCTTCAACCTCAACATGGAGCTGCTCGACATCGAGAGTGAGCTCGAGGACACCATCTTCACCTATCAGGAGCTGCTGCGTCAGGACGGGATGCAGCTCATCTACAACCCGCCCGAGGAGGAGATCCCGCTCGTGCCAGGCGACCCGGAGCGCCTCAAGCAGGTGTTTCTCAACATCCTCGACAATGCGGCAAAATACGCCTGCGACGGCAAAACGATCGAAGTGTCCGTTTTTTCGGACAGTGAAGCTGCTACCATACAGTTCAGAGACCATGGCTCCGGCATCCCGGACAACGAACTGCCGCACGTGAAGGAAAAGTTCTTCAAGGGCGAAAAGCACAAGGCGCGCGGCAGCGGCATCGGTCTTGCCGTGTGCGATGAGATCGTCACCCGCTCCGGCGGCACGCTGACGATCGGCAACGCCCCCGGCGGCGGCACGCTCGTTTCGGTGCGGCTGCCGTTTGCTGCCGAGAGCAGCACCTGATCCCGTTATTCATTTTAACCGAGGTAACCATATGAGCAAAACCAGATCCGCAAAACCCGACACCAATGTCTCCTTCCGCACGTCCATCGGCGGACAGGCCCTCATCGAGGGCATTCTCATGCGCGGCCCGGAAAAGCAGGCCATCGTCTGCCGCACCGAGGACGGGCTGGTCGAAAAGGTCGACGAGCTGCACCTTGTCAAGGAAAAGCACCCGATCCTCGGCTGGCCGCTCATCCGCGGCGTGGTCGTGTTTCTTGACTCGATGGTCAAGGGCATGCAGGCGCTGACGTATTCCGCCGACCTCCTGCCCGAGGACGAGCAGGAGGAGCCCGGCAAGATCGATCTCTGGATCGAGCGGCATTTCGGCGAGGAAAAGGGCAAGAACATCATCATCGGCACGGCCGTGGTGCTCGGCATCGCGCTGTCGATCGTGCTGTTCATCCTGCTGCCGACGCTGCTCGCCGGTCTGACCAAGAGCTTTATCCAGAGCCCCGTCGTGCGCAACCTCTTCGAGGGACTGCTGCGCATCGTCATCTTCCTGCTGTATCTGTGGGCCGTGTCGCACATGAAGGACGTCGAGCGTATGTTCGCCTACCATGGCGCGGAGCATAAGACCATCTTCTGCTATGAAAAGGGCCTGCCGCTGACGGTCGAGAACGTGCGGCCGCAGTCGCGCTTTCACCCCCGCTGCGGCACGAGCTTTCTGTTCGTCGTCGTCATCATCAGCATTCTCGTGTTCTCGCTCGTGAGCCTGCGCGTCGGCCTGTGGGACAATCCGTGGGTGCGCATCGGCCTGCGGCTGCTGCTGCTGCCGGTCGTCGTGTCCATCAGCTATGAGATCAACCGCTGGGTCGGCCGGCACGACAATCTCTGCTCGCGCATTTTGTCCGCACCGGGCAAGTGGCTGCAGCGTCTGACCACCAATGAGCCGGATGACAGCATGATCGAGTGCGCCATCCGCGCGCTGGAGCTCGTCATCCCGGAGCAGAAGGGCAGCGACACCTGGTAATCGTCAACAAAAGGACTGGAAATAGAGAGATGCCAAAGACCTACAACGATCTGTATCTGGCCACGCGCACGGCGCTCAAGAGCGCCGGTGTGGAGGCCTACGCGCTCGAGGCGCGGCTGCTGGTGGCCTACGCCGTCGGCAAGACGAAGGAGGAATTCGTGCGCGACCTGCGCCTGTACACCTCCGACGAAAATGAACAGAAGATCGCGGCCCTGCTGCAGCGGCGCATCGCCGGCGAGCCGCTGGCCTACCTGATCGGCGAGTGGGAGTTTCACGGTCTGCCGATCACGGTCACGCCCGACGTGCTCATCCCGCGCATGGACACCGAGGTGCTCGTGGACGCGGCGCTTCAGGTGCTCGTCGGGCGGAAGATGAACGCCCGCATTCTCGACCTCTGCTCCGGCAGCGGCTGCATCGGCTGCGCGCTGGCGCATGAGCTGCCGGCCGCGCGCGTCGTCATGGTGGACATCAGCGACGCGGCGCTCGCCGTGAGCAAGGAAAACCTCCGCCGCAACCGCCAGAACCGCACGATCTGCCTCAAGGCGGACGCGCTCGAAAAGCCGCCGACGAGCATCGGCACATTCGACATCATCGTATCCAACCCCCCCTATGTCGCGAGCATGGACATCCTCACGCTTGACAGCTCCGTGCGCGACTATGAGCCGCTCGGCGCGCTCGACGGCGGCGAGGACGGGCTGATGTTCTACCGCGCCATCGTGCAGCACTGGACGCAGATCCTTCGTCCCGGCGGCTGGCTCATGTTCGAGGTCGGCGAGGATCAGGCAGACGCTGTCATGGCACTGATGAAGGACGCAAAATACACCGATGTGACCGCCCTTGAGGACACCGCCGGCATCCGGCGCGTCGTCGTCGGCCGCATCTGATACTTAGAGGTGAAAGACTATGGCTGAAAAGAAAAAATCCGCACCCGTTTCCTCCGGCCCCGTCAAGCCGGAGGATAAGAAGAAAGCACTCGAGACCGCCCTCGCCCAGATCGAAAAGAACTTCGGCAAGGGCGCCATCATGCGCCTCGGCGACGACATCCCCGTGAACGTGGAGGCCATCTCCACCGGGTCGCTGTCGCTCGACCTCGCGCTCGGCATCGGCGGCGTGCCCCGCGGCCGCATCGTCGAGATCTACGGCCCCGAGTCGTCCGGTAAGACGACGCTCGCGCTGCACATCCTCGCCAGCGCCCAGAAGACCGGCGGCGAGGTCGCGTTCATCGACGTGGAGCACGCGCTCGAGCCCGCGTATGCCCGCGCCCTCGGCGTGGACATCGACAGCCTCCTCATCTCCCAGCCGGACACCGGCGAGCAGGCGCTTGAGATCACGGAGCAGCTCGTGCGCTCCGGCGCGCTTGACGTCGTGGTCGTTGACTCCGTGGCGGCGCTGCTGCCGCGCAGCGAGCTCGAGGGTGAGATGGGCGAGTCGTCCGTCGGCGTGATCGCGCGCCTGATGAGCCAGGCGCTGCGCAAGCTCGCCGGCACGGTCAGCCGCACGAACTGCATCGTCGTGTTCATCAACCAGCTGCGCGAGAAGATCGGCGTCATGTACGGCAACCCCGAGACGACGCCCGGCGGCCGCGCGCTGAAGTATTTCTCCAGTGTGCGCATCGACGTGCGCCGCATCGAGACGCTGAAGGTCGGCGGCGAGATGATCGGCAACCGCACGCGCGCCAAGATCGTCAAGAACAAGGTCGCGCCCCCGTTCAAGGAGGCCGAATTCGACATCATCTACGGCGAGGGCATCTCCAAGATCGGCGAGATCGTCGACCTCGGCGTCAAGCTCGACCTCATCGACAAGGCCGGCGCGTGGTACACCTATGGCGACGTGCGCGTGCAGGGACGCGACAGCATGAAGGAATTTCTGCGTGAGCACCCCGACGTCTCGGATCAGATCGAGGCGGAGATCCGCGCCAACGCCCACAAGCTCATGAGCCCGCAGGCCCGCAAGGCCGCCATCGCCTCCGGCCGCGCCGTCGAAGTAGCGGCGGACGACTTTCAGGGCTGATGGCCCGGCTCATCGCGCTCAAGCAGACCGCGCCGGAGCGCTTTCTGGCGCGGTTTGACACCGGTGAGGAGCTGCGCACGACGCTCGCCGTCGTGACGGACTATCACCTCAGCTGCGGCAGGGAACTGACCGCGGCCGAGCTCGACGCCCTGCGCGCCGCCTCCGAGCGTTCCCGCTGCCGGCAGCGGGCGCTGCGCATCATCGGTACGCGCGCCATGTCGGTCAAGGAGCTGACCGACCGGCTCAAGGAAAAGGGCGAGAGCCCGGAAAACGCAGAAGATGCCGCCGCGTGGCTCGAGCAGATGCACCTGCTCGACGACGCGCAGTACGCCGCCATGTGCGTGCGGCACTACGCCGCCAAGGGCTACGGCGCGGGGCGCATCCGCAGCGAGCTCTACCGCCGCGGCATCCCGCGCGAGCTATGGGACGACGCCATGCAGGAGCTGCCGGAGCAGGACGAACAGATCGACGCCCTGCTGCGCCGCCGCCTGCGCAGCGACACACCCGACCGCGACGAGCTGCGCCGCGCGTCGGACTATCTGTACCGCCGCGGCTTCGGGCGCGACGAGATCCGCGCGGCCATCGCGCGCTATCAGGATAACTTTGAGGAGTATTGACCTATGCCATATCGAATTTGTCTCATTTCGCTCGGCTGTGCGAAAAACCAGGTCAACAGCGAGCAGATGCTCTACCTGCTCAATCAGGCCGGCCATGACGTGGTCGGCGAGGTGGACGGCTGCGACGTTGCGATCGTCAACACCTGCGGCTTCATCGACACCGCCAAGAGCGAGGCGATCGACCAGATCCTGCAGCTCGCCGAGGTGAAAAAGGCGGGCGGCCTGAAAAAGATCCTCGTGGCCGGCTGTCTCTCGCAGCGGTACAAAAACGACATCCTCGAGAGCCTTCCGGAGGTGGATGGCATGCTCGGCACGGGCAGCTTCGGCGAGATCTGTCAGGCCGTCGAGGACGTGATGCACGACGGCAGGCCCCTGTATTTCGGCGACAAGAGCGGCCCCGTTGAGGAGATCGGCCGCGTGATCACGACCGGACCGGGCTGGGCGTATCTGCGCATCGCCGAGGGGTGCGACAACTGGTGCGCCTTCTGCGCCATCCCCGCCATCCGCGGCCGCTACCGCAGCCGTGCGCTCGACGCCATCGTGCAGGAAGCGAAGGACCTCGCGGCGCTCGGCGTCAAGGAGCTGATCGTCATCGCGCAGGACATCACGCGCTGGGGCACGGATCTCTACGGCAAGCCGAGTCTTGCGCTGCTGCTGCGCGAGCTTGTGAAAGTCGAGGGCATCCGCTGGATCCGCCTGCACTACCTCTACCCCGAGATCATGGACGACGAGCTCATCGACCTCATCGCGAATGAGGACAAGATCGTCAAGTACCTCGACATCCCCATCCAGCACATCAACAACGACATTCTCCGCCGCATGAACCGTCACTGCACCGGTGACGAGATCCGCGCCCTGCTGCAAAAGCTGCGTGCGCGCATCCCGGGCCTTGTGCTGCGCACGAGCCTCATCACGGGGCTCCCCGGCGAGGGCGAGGCGGAATTTGAGCAGCTGTGCGTCTGGCTGCGTGAGGCGCGGCTCGAGCGCGTGGGCGTGTTCCCGTTCTCCCCCGAGGAGGGGACGCCCGCCGCCAAGATGACCGACCGCTGCGAGCCCGATGAGGCGCAGCGCCGTGCCGATCTCATCCTCGAGCTGCAGGCCGGGATCATGGACGACTACAACGCCGCCTGCATCGGGCGGGACATGACCGTGCTCTGCGAGCACACGACCAAGAGCGGCATGTGCTCCGGCCGCACGTATGCCGACTCCCCCGAGATCGACGGTACGGTCTACTTTACCGGCACGGCCAGGCCCGGCGACATGGTCACGGTGCGCATCAGCGGCTGTGACGACGGCGATCTCGCCGGAGAACAAATCCAAGAATGAGGTGCTGACATGACGACTGCAAACAAGATCACCATCTTCCGCGTAGTGCTCATCCCCGTGTTTCTGGTGCTGATGTACCTGCGCTTCCCCAGCCATATGTACTGGGCGTTCGGCGTGTTCGTGCTCGCAAGCCTGAGCGATTTCGTTGACGGCTACATCGCGCGCCACTACAATCAGGTCACGGACTTCGGCAAGTTCATGGATCCGCTGGCGGATAAGCTCCTGGTCGTGTCGGCCATGCTCATGTTCGTGGAGCAGCACCAGATGCCCGCCTGGGCGCTGCTGCTCGTGGTCGCGCGCGAGTTTGCCGTGACCGGTCTGCGGCTGATCGCCGTGGACAACGGCCGCGTCATCGCCGCCGCGTGGTCGGGCAAGATCAAGACCGCCTCGACCATGGTGGCCATCTGCCTGATGCTGCTGTGGAACATCGCCTGGCTCAACACGGTCTGCTGGGTGGTCATCGTCGTGACGACGGTGTACTCCGGCGTGGAATACTTCGTGAAAAACCGCGACGTGTTCCGCAAGGCCGCATAAAATGCAAAAAGCCAGCGGGCATCAGCCCGCTGGCTTTTTTGGTTTTTCCTCAGAACGTGAACGCCTGCAGCGGCTTATCGTAGTCCGCGTGTGCCGTGGAGAACGTTTTGCCCTCTACCGTGACGCGCACGGTCTCGCAGTTAAAGTTGTCGAGGAAGGTGTTGACCAGACTGCCAAGATACATGCTCTCACCCGTCGAACCGCTCTGACGCAGACCGGCAAGAAACGCCTCGTCCATGTCCAGGCTGAGCGCGCTGCCCTCCTTCGAAATGGCGAGCACCTTGCTGTCTTTCGGCAGCGCATCGTGCGCGATGAGCTGATCCACGATCGCCTGCGCATACGCGACCGTGACGGTCGCCTCCGCATCCGTGATGTGCACGGTGTCGGCGCGCAGGTCGCTCGCCTGATCGTTCGGGAAATAGACCTTGCAGGACGTGTCCACGCCGCCGGTGGCCGCCGTCTGCGTCGGCGGGGTCTCCGGCGCGGGGGTCTGCTCCGCCGCGTCCTTCCCGCCGCAGGCGCTCAGCAGCGCCAGCGTCAGCACGCACGCCAGCAGGAGCGAAAATACTTTTTTCATCCGATTGCCTCCTATGCGGCCGCGCGTCTGACCGGCCGCTGTTTTCTGCCAGCATCATACCATATCGCCGCGGCGCGCGCAACCTTGACATTACCGGGGGCGTATGCTAAGATAAGTGATGCGATGAACGGAAAGAGTACGCCCGAGACCCGGTCTCAGAGAGGCGCCCGGCTTGCTGTGAGGGTGCTGTCCGGCGGGGCGGAACGTGCGTCCGGGAGCGCGGCGGGAGGAAATGCCCGCCCGAAGGCACCGCGTTACGGTGCAGCGAGTGAAAAACGAGAGTGGAACCGCGAAAAAACTTCGCCTCTCATGCCGGACGGCATGGGGGTGCTTTTTTTATCCCAAATTCGTCTGTCAAAGGAGTCTGAATATGAAACTGTTCAACACCATGTCCATGCAGAAGGAAGAGTTCGTGCCGATCGAGCCCGGCAAGGTGCGCATGTACGCCTGCGGCCCGACGGTGTATAACTACATCCACGTCGGCAACGCGCGCCCGATCATCATGTTCGACGTGCTGCGCCGCTATCTCGAGTACCGCGGCTACGAGGTGACGTTCGTGCAGAACTTCACCGACGTGGACGACAAGATCATCAAGCGCGCCAACGAAGAGGGCATCACGAGCGAGGAAGTCGCGAAAAAATACATCGCCGAATACTTCACCGACGCCCACGCGCTCGGTGTCCGCGAGGCGACCGTGCACCCGAAGGCGACCGAAAACATTCAGCAGATCATCGACCTCATCACAACGCTCATCGATAAGGGCTACGCCTACGAGGTCAACGGCGACGTGTACTACCGCACGCTGAAATTCAAGGACTACGGCAAGCTCAGCCACCAGCCGATCGAAGATCTGCAGTCCGGCGCGCGCATCGACGTCAACGACATCAAGGAGAACCCGCTCGACTTTGCACTCTGGAAAGCCGCCAAGCCCGGCGAGCCGTTCTGGGAATCTCCGTGGGGCAAGGGCCGTCCCGGCTGGCATATCGAGTGCTCGGCCATGTCCAACCGCTACCTCGGCAAGACGATCGACATCCACTGCGGCGGCAGCGACCTCGCCTTCCCGCACCATGAGAATGAGATTGCCCAGTCTGAGGCCGCCAACGGCTGCAAGTTCGTCAACTACTGGCTGCACAACGGCTTTATCAACATCGACAACAAGAAGATGAGCAAGTCGCTCGGCAACTTCTTCACCGTGCGCGAGGCGGCCGCCGCCTACGGCTATGACTGCATCCGTATGTTCATGCTCATGAGCCACTACCGCAGCCCGCTCAACTACTCCGGCGAGATCCTCATGCAGGCCAAGGCCGCGCTCGAGCGCCTGCGCACCGCGAAGAGCAACCTTGAGTTCTTCATTGCAAACGGCCGCGACGGTGATCTGAGCGAGGCCGATGCCGCCTTCGTCGCCGGACTTGACCAGTACCGTGAGAAGTTCGACGCCGTCATGGACGACGACTTCAACACCGCCGACGCGATCTCCGTCATCTTCGAGATGGTGCGCGAGATCAACGCCGCCGTCTCCCCTGCCGCCGACCCGAGCAAGGCGCTGGCGCAGGCATGCCTCGAGCGCTTGCTCGAGCTGTGCGACGTGCTGGGCATCCCCTTCGGCAGCGACAGCAGCGAAGACCCCGAGGCGAAGGCCATCGAGGAGAAGATCGCCGCACGTCAGGCCGCCCGCAAAGCCAAGAACTGGGCCGAGGCCGACCGCATCCGCGACGAGCTCAAGGCCGACGGCATCGTACTCGAGGACACCCCGCAGGGCGTCAAGTGGAAGCGCGCATAAATTGACCCGATTGCATATCTGACGACCGCCCCGGCCATCTGGCCGGGGCGATTTTACCGTCGCAGCGTACAAAAATCCCCGATTGGAAAACCAATCGGGGATTCTTGCTTTGCAGTTATGGGTAAGGGATGAGAAAACATCAGGGGTGCTGAGGCGCATCGGCGTCATCGCTCTGCGCTTCATCAGCAGCCGGTGCAGCCGTCTCGTCAGCGGGGGCGCTGTCGTCCGCCGCCGTGTCCGGCGCGGGCTCTGTCTGAGCCTGTGCCGCAGCCGCTGCTGCCTCGGCCTCCGCCTCGGCGACGCGCTTGGCTTCCTTCGCCTCGTGCGCGGCGGCACGCTTGGCCTGCAGCTTCGTGCGCTCCTCGGCCAGCCACATCCGCCAGCCCCGCTTGCGCAGCGTGGCGGCCTCTTCCTCGGTCATCGTTCCGGCTGCCACCGCCTTTTTCAGCTTGCGGTAGTACAGCAGGCGCAGCACCGTGACGATCGCAGCCAGCACGATGAGCACGATGAGGATGTAGAACAGCGCGCTGTGGTGCGACTTGACCACGGCAAACTGCAGGTCCCGCTCCATGGTCTTAAAGACGAGGTAGCTGCCGTCTCGGGTGCTGGACGTGCTCGCCCAGGTGCCGTTCTGGTGGGTGTAGACCGTGTAGTTTGCACCGGTATCCGGCGCGTAGACACGCAGGGAGACAGTGTTGTCCGCGTCGTCGTCAATGGTGTCGTTGAGCACCTCGACGCGGTACTTCATGTACAGCTGCTGGTTGCCGCGCAGCGTCGGCCCCTCGGCATCGGGCGACGTGACGTGCACGTCCGTTGCCGGGTCAAAGACGCCCTCAGCCAGCACAATCGGCGTGCGGCTGTTGTCGGCATACAGATCACCGGCCACGACCGTCGAGACGGCGGTATACTCCGCCTTGACCTCGAGATCGAAGGTCAGATGACTGTAGTCATGCTCCGGCCAGGAGCCATAGTTGCCCTCCACCGTCGGGCAGTCGGGGATCTGCGATTCATCGATCGAGCCGCCGTAGGCGAACGTGATCGTCTTGACCGTCTCGCCGTTGGCCGTGAACGTGACGGCAAAGCTGGAGAACTCCGCCGGGATACCGTCGCGCGCCATGAAGGCCTCATAGCTCATGCCCTCGGCCTTGCCAGCGTAGCTGATGCCGTCGATGCCGGCCTCCGTCTCGTGGACGAAGTAGTTGCCGTCCGCGCTGCCGTCCTTGTCGATCTCGCCGGCGATCGTGCCGACGCAGTTGCCGGAGCCGTTGAGGTTGACGAGTGTGTTGCAGCCGCTGACGTTCATACCGTAGCCCGCAACGCCGCCGATATAGTTGCGGCCGGTCAGCCCGCACTTGGCAAAGCTGTTGCGCACGGAGCCCTCCGACATGCCGACGACACCGCCGACATAATCGCCTGCCGTGCTCTCGGCCGTGCCGTAGCCCTCACAGCCGCTGATGACGCCGAGATCGGCATATCCGCAGACCGCGCCGACGCAGTTTTTGCGCGAGGTAGCATTGCCGTAGTTTCTGCTGTCGACCAGCACGCACTTGGTAAAGTACTTGGCCGTAAGCGTAGCGTCCTTGATAATGTTGGAGTCGCTCTCGGGATCGTAGTCATACTCGATGCCCATCGTGCCGGCCACGCCGCCGACATTGACATCGCCGTCGACCTTGCCGTAGTTATCGCAGTTATAGACTTTGCCGTCGGTCGTGCTCGCGAGCTCCTCCTCCGAGATATCCTGAATAATGTCGTCCTTGTCCTTGCTCAGGGCAAGCTCCAGAATGTCGCACAGGCGCATCATGACGACGTTGAACTGGTCGTTGACGGCTTTCATGTCGCTGATGATCTGGGCGCTGTAGCTCGCGGTCTCCACGCTCAGGCGCGAGAGCCCTGCCGAGATACTGCCGAGGTCGTCAAACATCTGCTCCATCGCGGTGCGGTAATCGCTGCTGATGTCGGGCAGGTTGAGCGGATCATTGCTGGCAAGGTATTTCGTGACCTGATCGAGATAGCTCATGCCGGTCGAGAAGTTGCCGCTGGAGGACTTGAGCGCATCAAACGCATTTTTGAATGCGGCACTCATGTAGTCCAGACGGGTGTTGCCGGTGGAGTCCTCGGTGAGGTAGTAGGTGTTGATGATCTTCGTCATCGTCGAGATATCGCCGGAGATCGCGCCGATGGCTCTAGCAGCGTCGCCCGCGCCCTTGAGCATCGCGTCACGCTGCGCCTCATACGTGCCGAGGTTGTCCGGGTTATACTCATACCCGTACTTATCGGACATCTGCTGCCAGTTATCCGGACGGCTGGCAAGCAGATCGTAAGAGCCCGTGCCGTAGGAGTTATCCATGACCTTCATGAGCCAGGCGCAGTAGTCCATGGCCGCGTTGAGCTGGTCGGACGAAACGCTCAGATCCTTGGCCGCATCCTTAAATGCCGTCTTGTCGGCCTCTGTTATCTCATCGACGATGTCGAGATAGTCAAAGCCCTTGCTGAAGTAGTTGATTGCCTTGTCGAGCGACACGGCAGCCGTGGAAAACTCCGTGATCGCGGGCGCGAGCATCTTCTCCGCCGTGTTGATACGGATGAACACCTCGTTGACGGTGGAGACCGTGCTGTCGACATAGTCCGTGGTGCGCTCTGCCACATAGCGCGCGCTCTCCGTGGCGTGCGCCGCGCTGTCGCTAAGCACGCCGAGCGTGGCGGCCAGCGACGCGGTCGCGGAGCCGGTGTGGTTGAGCAGTGTATCCATCAGGCCGTGGAGCGTGTTGAGTTCCTTGGCCATCGCGCCGATCGAGCCGGACTCGACATCGAGCGTGATGAACGGCTCCATCTGGCCGCAGATACCGCCGACGTCCTTACGGCCGGAGGCGGTGCCCCAGTTCGTGCAGCCGGAGACCAGACCGCTCTGGCGGCCGACGATGCCGCCGATGTTGTAGCCGACGTGCTCAAAGCCGACGCCGCCCCAGTTCGTGCAGCCGATGATGACGCCGGACGAGAAGCCGCAGATACCGCCCACATCCGTGGAGGTGTTGGCCTTCTTCGGGATGTCGTCGTCATCGTCGTCGGACGCGGTCGGGAGCGTCAGGGAGTCGAGATCCTCCACATTGTCCACGGCCTCGCTGGCACTGACATTCACGCCCGTGGTGTTCGAGCAGTAGGAGATCGTACCGATGTTCTGCCCGACGATGCCGCCCACATAGTGGTCGCCCTCGACCGAGCCCTCGGTCTTGCAGTTGTAGATCATGCCGCTGCCTTCGTTCGTACCGGCGATGCCGCCGACATTGTTCTGGCCGGAAATCGTGCCGCTGAACGAGCAGCCGGAGATTGTGCCGTAGTTCGTGCCGACGATGGCGCCGATCTCGTTGAGCGTGCCGGCGGCGTCGATATTGCCCGTGACCTTCAGATCACGCACCGTGCCGACTGCCTGCACATAGCGGAACAGGCCCATGTGCGACGCATCACCCGAGAGCTCCAGGCCGCTGACCGTGTGCCCCTGCCCCTCAAACGTACCGCCGAAGGTCGGGATCGGCACAAACTTCGACCCGCTCAGGTCGACGTCACTGTCCAGATACACCGTCTTCCCCTGCGAATACGTGTCGAGCTTGCAGCTTTTGCTCAGCTGCACAAAGTCATCGGCAGAGTAGATGTGGATCTCCTTGGGGTTGGGCTGGGCAGCCGCGCCGCACAGCAGGCACAGCGCCACCACCAGCACCAGCACCAGAAGACGGCGAACGTTATGTTTCTTCATCGGAACCCTCCTCACTGTGCAGCTGCGCCGGCGGTGCAACGTGTGCCGGCAGCTCCTCCATCTGCACATCTCCGATATCGATCGATGCGCTGACCGTACCGTTGACACGGCCATGGATCTCGGCATCGACGTAGCCATTGATATATCCGCGAACGTGTCCGTTGACACGCATGGCCCCATGCAGCTGCTGCGTCGCGGGATGCAGGCCAATTGTAAACGAAGTTTTCTCCACCAGCGAGTCGCCCAGCAGCAGGATCTGCGGCAGCACGCACATGACCAGCACCATCGACAGCAGTGTGCCGCGGCCGAGGCAGACGCCGATGGACGCGACCGTATTCTCCGAGGACAAAAAGCCGATGGACATGCCGGCGGTGGCGAGGATGGTACCGGAGGTGACGACCGTCGGGAACGCCTGATTGAGCGCCTCGATCATGGCCTCCTTATAGGGCATCTCCTCTTTGAGCCGGAGATACCGGCTCGAGATGACGATGGCGTAGTCGATGTTTGCGCCCATCATGATGGCGCTGACGATCAGATACGCCAGAAAATACAGGTTGTTATGCAAGATCGTCGGGAACGAGAAGTTGATCCACACACTGCCCTGGATCACGAGGATCAGCAGCAGCGGCAGCGCGACCGACTTAAACGTCAGCAGCAGCACCAGGATGACAAACACGAGCGTGAGAATGCTGATGAGCGTGTTGTCGGTGCTGAAGGCGTCAGAGAAATCCTTGTCCTTTGCCGTCTCGCCGACGAAATAGGACTCATTATAATATTTGCCGACGACGCCCTTGATGACCGTCAGATAATCGTAGGTCTCCTCGCTCTCGACCGGAAGATTGAGATAGAGGATCATGCGCGAATATTTCTCGGAGTGCAGCTGCTTTTCGCCGTCGATCAGGCGGTCGTACATCTCCTCGAGGTCTTTCATGGTCGAGGCCGCGATCTTCGAGCGATAGATATCGCGCTGCTCATAAAGGAACTTGAACATCTCGATCAGCGGCACGGAGCAATTGTCGATGTTGCTCAGATCCACGAGCTGGCCGAGGGCCTTCGTATAGTCGTCGTTCGCGGTACAGTAGGCGGTGTAGAGCGCGCGCGACACGCCGATGTCAATATCCGTGAGCTCAGCAAACTTGCGCGGCGTGAGCGAGTCGGTGACCATGTAGCCGTCCTTGGCCTCCTCGTTTGCGAGCGCCTGCACGCGGTCCACGCCCTTGAGCTCCTTGAGATCGTCGAGCAGGCTCGCCTCGCTCTCATAGTCCGTAAACGGGAATATGAGCGCCACCTGGTTCGTCTCGCCGAAGGTGGCGTTGATCTTCTTTTCGGCGATCTTGTAGTCGTTTTGCTTGATGGTGTCGAGCGTGCTGTAGCCGAACACATACGGGCACTTGCTGCTGAGCACGAAGCCCGCGATGATGATGACCAGAAAGATCGGCGGCACGATGTAGCGGCTGCGGATCGCAAAGCGGCCGAGCGCATCGATGCGCGGCAGGAACTGCCGGTGGTGTGTCCTGTCGATCCACGGGCTCATATACATGATCAGCGCCGGCATCAGGAAGAACACCGTCAGCATCAGAAACAGGATCGCCTTGATGAGCACCAGACTCATATCCTCGCCGATCTTGATCTTCATGAACGAGAGCGCAAGCAGACCCGAGATCGTCGTCAGGCTCGAGGCTGAGATCTCCGGAATGGCCAGCGTGAGCGCGCGGATGGTCGCCTCGCGCGGCTCCATACGCTCGCGTTCCTCCGTGTAGTGGTGGCACATGATGATCGCGTAGTCGATGCCGAGACCGAGCTGCAGCACCGCCGCGATGGAGTTTGTGATAAACGAGACCTCGTGGAACCAGTAGTTCGTGCCCTTGTTGACCCAGACGGCCACGGCAAAGGTGATGATCAGCACCGGCACCTCGGCATATGTATGGCTCGTGAGCAAAAGCACCACAAAGATCGAGCACATGAGGATGATGAGCACGATGCGCATCTCCCGTTCGAGGATCTCGCCGGTCGGGTTGCCGATCTCCGTTGTAATATAGGTATCATAGCCGTCGAGCGCAGCGCGGACGTTTTTCACGCCCTGAATGCTGATCTCGTCAAGCTTTTCCCCGTCAAACGTGACCACAAACAGCGCCGAGGCACTGTTGTAGTGCTGCGTGTCCTTTTCAAACTCCACACTCTTGACGCCGTCTACCCCGCGCAGCATCTCGGCAAGCTCTTCCGCCTGCGTGAATGTCACGTTGGACACCATGACCTTGGCGTCTCCGTATGTAATGAACTCGCGGTTCATGATCTCCAGGCCCTGACGTGTCTGCGTAGAATCCGGCAGATAGTCGGTCAGCTCGTTGTTGACGTCCGTCTTGCTCGCCGAGAAGATCGACAGCACGCACGCCACGGCAAACAGCACCACAAACAGCCGCCGCTTATCCACGATGAACGCCGCCATGCGTTCCATAAACGATTTCTTCATACCCCAGCCCCTCATCAGACGGCTTCCCCCCGTCCGGAATCTCTCTGCGCGTCCAATCAGAACCGGTTACACAAGCGGTTAAAAAAGAGTAACAAAATAATCTTTTGCATCCTGTTTGGGCATACCTGCGCGAAGTTAACATAAACAATTATGGATTCTTTTGTATCATACGATATCCATAACACGATGTCAACCGCGAAAATGGAATTTCCCGCGTTTTTTAAGGGTTTTTTCCCACACTTTCGCGCTTTTGTGCGGGTTTCCTCGCGACATTCGCAGCATTTTGTGAATCAGTGGAAAGAATTCGCCTATTGGAAATTTCATGTATCAGGTTACGTGGGTAACATATTTGAAGAAAATCATATTGAAAAATAGTAACAAAAATCGACCTGCCAGGGCGAAACCGCGCCCTTTCAGGTCGAATTTTGTAACTTTTTCATGTTCCAAAGATCTTCTCCACGCGGCGGATGTACGCCGGAAGCGCGCCCTCAAAATCCACGCCGAAGTGACGCGGCGTGTCGCGCCAGAGCGAGCGGCAGATGCTCTCATCCGTGAGCGCGGTGGCTGTCTCGAGCGCATCGCTCAGCGGTGCGCCGCGCACGAGCAGCCCGGAAAGCGCGGAGGCGAACACATCGCCCGTGCCGTAAAACAGCCCCGGATGCGCCGGGCGCATGCTCGCATACATCTCCCCTGTGCGGCAGTCACAGGCGACGTTGCCGATCACATCCGGCTGCGGGCGCACGCCGGTCACCGTCACAACGCCGGCGCCGAGCGCACCGAGTGCCCGGAACAACTGCGCGAGATAGGCATCGCTGTGCGTGCCCGGCTCATATGGCAGACCCGCCAGCAGCGCCGCCTCCGTGATGTTCGGCGTGATCACGTCCGCCCGCGAGAGCAGGCGGCGAAACGCCGCGCACATCCGCTCGTCGATCTGCGAGTAATAGATGCCGTTGTCCGCCATAACCGGGTCGACGATGACGAGCGTGTCGGGCGCTGCGATGCAGTCGATCGTCTGTGCGAGCAGCTCCGCCTGTTCCGGTGAGGCCAGATAGCCGGAGTAAATACCGTCGATGCGCACGCCCTCGCGCTGCCAGTGGCGCGCGATAGGCAGCATATCATCCGACAGATCGCGAAACGTCCAGCCGGTAAACTCCCCCGTGTGCGTGCTGAGCACGGCCGTCGGGATGCACGCACACTCGACACCGGTGGCCGAGATGACCGGCAGCGCCACAGTCAGCGAGCATTTGCCGAGCCCGGACAGGTCGTGGATGGCGGCGATGCGCTTGAGCGGCGGTAACGTGTTATCCATAAGATGACCTCGGTTCTTTTCAAAATGCGTCATCGGTGTCCCGACAGCAGACGACCCCCGGCACAAACCGGGGGCACGAAATATGCTCAGCCTTCAGACGACGGGAGCGCGCGCAGCTGTGCGTCGATCTCCGCGAGCGATTCCGCCGTCAGCCCCGACTGCGCAAACCCGGCCACCTGCCGCAGCGTCATGGCGGCGGTCATCTGCAGCGCGGGATTTTTCAGGATCTTGGGGAAAAACCGCTCGAGGACCGCGACCGCCTCCGGCGCGGCGAGGAGTGTTTTCATCTTGTCGTCCACAGTGTATGTCACGTTGCTTTCCTCCCTGTCTCCGAATGGCGGAGGACAGAATTCACAAAAAATCTGTGATTTTGTAGTGATTATACACAAATACGCATCCGTTGTCAAATCGCACGCCTCGGCGAGGGTCTGCACCGCGCCGCGCCGGTCTGCCGCAGCCGCTCAGCCGGGGTCTATGCACAAAAAATGCCCACCCGCCGGTCTGACCGGTGGGTGGACATCGCGGTATTGGAAGGAACGCCATCGGCGCCGTCAAAAAAAGAGACACGCTCTCACGTGTCTCTTTTTCTGGAGGCGCCACCCGGATTTGAACCGGGGGTCAAGGATTTGCAGTCCCATGCCTTACCACTTGGCTATGGCGCCAAAAAATTGGAGCGGGCAACGAGATTCGAACTCGCTACCTCCACCTTGGCAAGGTGGCGCTCTGCCAAATGAGCTATGCCCGCAAAATGGTGCCTCCGGTCGGAATCGAACCAACGACACGGGGATTTTCAGTCCCCTGCTCTACCAACTGAGCTACAGAGGCGTATGAAATTAAAAAAACTGGTGGGAACAACAGGGCTCGAACCTGTGACCCCTTGCTTGTAAGGCAAGTGCTCTCCCGGCTGAGCTATGCTCCCGTTTCGCAGCTTGCTTATTATACAAGACGGGCACACAATTGTCAATAGATTTTCGGTAATTTTTTCGGCAATTGTGCATGTTTGGGGCGGCAGCGCCGCCCCAAACACGGTTCAATCCGTTGCGGCGTCAGGGTTTTCGGCGTCCAGCAGCGTCTGCAGATCCGCCGGCGTAAATACATATTCCGTGTCGCAAAACTGGCAGTGCACGCGCGTATCCTCGCCCTCGGCGATCATCGCGCGCAGCTCATCCGCTCCGCACTGGCGCAGCGCCTGCTCCACACGCGCACGCGAGCACGCGCAGCGGTAGGACATCGGGTGGCGCAGGACGATCTCGGGCGCAAGATCGCGCATGACCTGCGCGATGATGGCGTCCGCTCCGTCCTCGTCGAGAATGGTCGTGAGCTGGTCCATCATGAAAATGTTGTCCTCCAGCTTTCCGATCAGCTCCTCCGGCGCGCCGGGCATGAGCTGCACGAGAAAGCCGCCGGCCGCCTTGACGCTGTGGTCGGTGTCGACGAGCACGCCGAGGCCGCAGGCCGCGGGGATCTGCTCACTCTCGACGAGATAGGCGGACAGGTCCTCCGCGATCTCACCGCTGACGAGCTCCGTGCTGCCGATGTACGGCTCGCGCAGACCGATGTCCCGGCTGACAGTGAGCATGCCGTCCTTGCCGACGGCACCGCCGACATCGAGCTTGCCATCCGGGCGCGTGGGCAGGTCGAACGTGGGGTTTGCCACCATGCCGCGGACGTTGCCGTCGCAGTCGGACACCGCAACGATCGTGCCGAGACCGCCGCCGCCGTTGATGCGCAGCGTGACCGTGCCGTTTTCCTCCTTGAGCAGGTCGCCGAGCATGGACGCGGCGCACAGGCTGCGGCCGAGGGCGGCGATGGCCGTCGGGCTGCAGTGATGAATGGCATTGGCACGCTGCACCGCGTCACGCGCGGTGACGACCGAAATTTTTGCAAAGCCGTCTTTCGAGACGGCGCGGATGATCTCATCCATTATATTCACCTCGAAAAATTATCCAACAGGGTTTGTGCTTTCCATGGTTTCGCTGCCGTATTCCAGACTGCGCATCGCCGTGAGGAACACGCGTCCGGCATCCGCCTGCGGACCGTCGCGCCGGACGGTCACATCGAGAAAACCCGCCTCCGTGAGCAGCCGCGTGAGCAGCTCGGGCGTATGCGCATACTCAATGTGCTCCTCAGACGCACGCGACCAGAGCTCGCCCGCGCGCGTGAACAGGTCCATCCCGTAGTGCATGGTCTGCGCCGCTGCGTCAAACTCCGCCCGCCAGAGACACAGGACATCGTCCGTCTCGTCGACGAATGTGCCGCCGTCGAGCGCGCGGAACGACACCGGGTCGCGGATGTCCAGGATCAGCATCCCGCCCGGACGCACGAACAGGTGCAGCCGGTGCAGCACCTCCGGAAGCTCCTCCGGCGGCAGGTAGTCGATGCCGTCAAGCGAGCAGTAGGCCGCGTCGACCGTGCCGTAGAGATCAAGCTCGGACGCCTCCTGACACAGCAGCAGCGGCGCGATGGCGTCCGGCGGCAGATCTGCATTGTGTGCCTGCGCCTGCATGAGCATATCGGGCGAGCCGTCGGTCGCGATCATCTCATAGCCGCGCGCGGCCATGAGGCGCGTGAGCGTGCCCGTGCCGCAGCAAAAATCCAGCAGGGTATGGCTCTCGCCGCGTCCCTGCTGGAAACACTGCTCATAGAAGTCCGCGAACGCGGCATAATCCACGTCGCGGGTCAGCGCATCATACCACGCGGCAAGGGCGCCATAGGCGCTCACGCCTGCTCCTCCGAAGCTTTTTCCGCCAGCTCTCTGAGCCGGGCAAACACGATCTCATAGCCGCCGTTGCCATACTGCAGGCTGCGGTTGACGCGGCTGATCGTCGCGCTCGAGGCGCCGGTCTTTTCGAGGATGTCGTTGTAGATCAGGCCGGAGTCGAGATACTGCGCCACCTGATAGCGCTGCTCCATGGCCTGCAGCTCCGTGACCGTGCACAGGTCATCAAAAAACTGCTTGCATTCCTCGACCGTTTTCAGCGTCAGGATGGCACGGTACATGTCATCGCAGCGCGGTTTTTTATGCTGTTTATTCATATGCGCTCCTTGTTTCTCATCCGTTGTATTGCAGGTGGGATCATTTTTTCACGGACACTATTTTACTCTAATTGTTTAAGAAAGTAAAGAGGAAAACTGTTCGGAAATTTCATGCGTCGGTTTGCGGGGGTTTTTCTTGCTTTTAGGCCACAAATACGGTATGATATTTCCATGGCAAAGCATTGCCGCACCGCATATTCCCACCGCTTGCACAGGAGGTTTTGTCTATGGTCATTGCCGGGATCCCCTTCACCATGCCGGCCGTCTGGATCGGCCTGATCGTAATCTTTCTGGTCATTGAGGGGCTGACCGCCGGTCTCGTCACGATCTGGTTTGCCGTGGGTGCGCTCGCCGCGCTCATTGCCGCCATGTTCCACGCGCCGCTGTGGCTGCAGTTCGTGTGGTTTTTCGTCATCTCGATCGCAGCCTTTGCCGTGACGCGGCCTCTGGTGAAAAAATACGTCAACGGCCGCACACAGCCGACCAACGCCGATATGCTCATCGGGCAGGAATGTCTCGTCACCGAGGACATCGACAATCTGACCGGCCGCGGCGCCGTGACCGTCGGCGGAAAGGTCTGGACCGCGCGCGCACAGGGCGACACCCCCATCGCCGCCGGAACGACCGCCACCGTGCTGCGCATTGAAGGCGTCAAGCTCATCGTCACACCCGTCTGCGTGCGTGCAGACGCAAATGAATAAGGAGGAACTCCCCATGCCATACGTTCTCTACGGAATCATCGTGATCGCGCTCGTCATCCTCGTGCGCAACATCCGCATCGTGCCGCAGGCGCAGGCCTACGTCATCACCCGCCTCGGCGCCTACAAGACCACATGGGGCGTCGGCCTGCACCTGAAGGTCCCGTTCATTGAGGCGGTCGCCAAGCGTCTGTCGCTCAAGGAGCAGGTCGCGGACTTCCCGCCGCAGCCCGTCATTACAAAGGACAACGTCACCATGCAGATCGACACCGTCGTCTACTACCAGATCACCGACCCGAAGCTCTACACCTACGGTATCGAGCAGCCGATCCTTGCGATCGAGAACCTCTCGGCAACGACGCTGCGTAACCTCATCGGCGATCTTGAGCTCGACCAGTGCCTGACCAGCCGCGACATCGTCAACACCAAGATGCGCCAGATCCTCGACGAGGCCACCGACCCGTGGGGCATCAAGGTCAACCGCGTAGAGCTCAAGAACATTCTCCCGCCGAAGGAGATTCAGAACGCGATGGAAAAGCAGATGAAGGCCGAGCGCGAACGCCGCGAGGCCATCCTGCGTGCCGAGGGCGAGAAGCGCTCCGCCATCCTGATGGCCGAGGGCGAGAAGGAATCCGCCGTGCTGCGCGCCGACGCGAAAAAGCAGGAGCAGATCCTCGAGGCGCAGGGCCGCGCCGAGGCCATCCTGACCGTGCAGCGCGCGACCGCAGAGGGCATCCGGCTCATCAATGAGTCCATGCCGTCTGACGCCGTCATCAAGCTCAAGAGCCTTGAAGCCTTCGCCGCCGCCGCCGACGGCCGCGCGACGAAGATCATCATCCCGTCCGAGATCCAGGGCGCTGCCGCGCTGGCAGCCGGTCTGGTCGAGAGCGTCAAGGGCGACGCTCCGAACGCCTGACACACAGCCAAATCAGCACCGACCCCGCGCCGGTTCCGGCGCGGGGTCTTCGTCAAGAAAGAGAGAGAACACATGAAGCTTCCGTTTTTCAAGAAAAAGAAGGCTGCCGCCGAGCAGCCCGCAGCGCCCGCGAAGCCGGCCGCGGCGCGCACGCCGTACCCGCTCGCCGCGCACCAGGAGGTGGAGATCCCCGCGATCCACATCGACGCGCGCGTGCTCGCCTTCCTGCGTAAGTATGACGCCGCACCCGACCAGCTTGACACACAGGCGCTCACCGACGCCCTGCTCGCCGCGATGCAGCGCGGCCTGCTCGCCGCGATGCAGCGCGGCCTGCGCGGGGAGCCCGGCGGTCTGCCGATGCTGCCGGCCTACCTCGCGCCGGGCAAGCATCTGCCCGACACGGAGGGCAAGCGCGTCGCCGTCGTAGACGCGGGCGGCACGCATTTCCGCGTCGCCACCGTGCGGTATGAATTCGGTCACCCGGTCCTCGAAAACGAGCGCAAGCTGCCCATGCCCGGCACGGACGGCGCGGCCGACTGGACGGATTTCATCCGCCTGACCGCCGATGCGCTCGCACCGCTGCTGGCAGACGCCACGCACATCGGCATCTGCTTCAGTTATCCTGCACAGAACACGCCGGAGCTGGACGCGAAGGTGCTCAGCATGACCAAGGAAGTGCAGCTCACCGGCTGGGAGGAGCATCTCGTGGGCGCTGACCTCGCCGAAGAGCTCACGCGCCGCGGCTGTCCGAAGCTGCCCATCGCGGTCGTCAACGACACTCCTGCCACGTACCTGAGCGGCGTGGCCACCATCTCCAACAACTATGCCAACGGCTTCGCCGGGCTCGTCAACGGCACGGGCACGAACACCTGCTGCCTGCTGCCGGTGCGCGCGATCGAAAAGCTCGGCCGCGACGAAGACGGCGCGATGCTCGTAAATCTCGAGTCCGGATCGTTCTCCGCGCTGCCGCAGAGCCGCTTCGATCAGGCGGTCGACGCCGCCTCCGCCGCGCCGGGCGCGTACCGCCTCGAGAAGATGACGAGCGGCCGCTACCTCGGCGAGCTCTGCCGCCTCTCGCTCATCGCCGCCGCGGATGACGGCCTGTTCGCCGCCGGGACCGCCGACAAGCTGCGCGCGCTCGGCACGCTCTCCGCCAGCGATGCGGACACCTTCGGCGCAGACCCGGACAGCGGCGCGATCGCAGCGCTCTCCGATGCTGCGGACGCCGACCGCAAGACCGCCGCCATGGTCATTCAGGGTGTGTTCGGCCGCGCGGCCAAGGTGCTCGTCGCAAACGTCGCCGCCATGGTGCTGCTGACCGGCGGCGCACAAAACCGCCACCGTCCCATGGTCGTGGCCGTGGACGGGTCGCTGTTTCGCAATTCGGCGCTCCTGCACCCCGCCGTCAACGAGGAGCTCGACCGCTTCCTCGTCCAGAAGCTGCAGCGTTATTGCGTGTGCAAGCCCATATCCAATGCCTCTGCCGTGGGCGCTGCGGCTGCAGCGCTGCTGCAAGGCTGAGAAGACACACAAAAAGCCGGATGTCTCAGACATCCGGCTTTTTTGTACCAAAGTGGTGAGCGATTTGTAAATGTGGCGCGAAATCATGCAACAAGTGGGGAATTATTGCCGCTCCGTCTCCGGCCAGAACAGCGCGTCAAGCGTGCAGCCCAGCGCCTGACAGATACAAATGCACAGGCGGATCGTGGGGTTGTAGTCCCCCTTTTCGATGGCAACGATCGTCTGGCGCGACACGCCGACGGCGTCCGCCAGCTGCTGCTGCGACCAGTCGCGCGCAGCGCGGGCCGCCTTGAGTTTCAGATTCTTCATGCGTCCTCCCGGCGGGCGCGCACGGCCGACACGATCGACGCCGCCGTGACCGGCACAAAGGCGATACCCAGAATGAGGTTCATGCTGCTCGTGCGCGTAAGCAGACCGTTTTCCAGCAGCGGCTCCCCGGCCGCGAAGCGGGCGATCGCCACACCGAGATTGAGCACGGCCACGAACGCAAACAGCACGATCGACGCGACCGGACGCTCATGGATACCGAAATAGGCGTCACTGCGGATGGCCGCGACGGCAAACACGTCGAGCGCGAGCATCATGCCGAGAAAACACGCCGTGTACAGATCGCACCAGTGCACCTCAGCGACCGAATCGAGCACCGCCACGACGGCGAGATACCCCAGCAGTGTGAAAAACGCGCTGCTGTATGCCCTGGCGCGCGCGGCGAGCTGCCGCTCGTCAAACTGCGGCGCGTCACCGCTCCGCTCCTTGCGCAGGGAAACAACCACAACCCAAATGACGACCGCAATAGCCACGCCGACGGCAGCACCCAAAAATCCAGTCATGTTGTGCATAACAGCGCCTCCTTTTTCGTTCAAGCGCAGTGTAGCGCTTGTCATTCATAATGTCAAGTATATTTTACTTATAGTCAAACATAAAAGATTTTGAGACGCAAAAAAGAGCACCGGACGGTGCTCTTTTTCAGACTCTGCTTCTGGATGCTTGGGGGGCACCGGCTCGGCCGGCCGGCTCATTTGAGTGGCTTGTCGCGCTCGGCCCAGAGGTAGTTTGTGTGGCGCCACAGGAAAACCAGCAGCTCGCGCCGGTAGCGCTCGGGGTCGACCTGCGCTGCCATGGCATGCTCCGCGCCGGGGATGACAATGAGCCGCTGCTCGCGCCTGCAGGCGGCGAGGTTGCGCTCGCTGTGGTGCAGCGGCACAAAGGTATCCGCGTCGCCGTGGAAAAACAGGATCGGGATATCGAGCGCCGCCATGCCGGGCGTGGTGTCGACGGCATCAAAATCCAGCCCATTGCGGCGCAGGATGCGCACGCAGGCGCGCGCAAGCGGCCCCTGCAGCCAGCGCGGCGCGTTCGTCGCATGGTGCACGGCGTCCGTGACCTCGAGCTCGAAGCTGGAGTAGCCGCAGTCGGCCACGACGCAGGCAAGCTCCCCGCGCAGCTCCGGAAGCTGTGCCGCGAGCAGCACCGATGCCGCGCCCATGGACACGCCGTAGAGCGCGATGGGCCGCTGCACGCGCGAGTGCTCGCGCACCCAGTGCACCCACTGCGCGATGTCATAGCGCTCGAGCTGGCCGAAGGTGAGGCACTTGCCCTCACTCAGGCCGTGCGCGCGCTCGTCGATCAGCAGCAGGTTGCAGCCGCCGGAGGCGTACAGAGCCGGAAACTGCGCGCCGAAGTCGTGCTCGGCGCGGCTGTGATAGCCGTGGCAGAGGATGACGGTCGCGTGGGCATTGGGCACGCGGTAGAGCCGCGCGCGCAGACGCGCACCGTCAAGACCGGGCGTGAACACATCCTCGTGCGGCCGCTCCTGAATCGCGGCAAGCCCCGCGCGGGCGCGCGCAAGCGCGGCGCTGCCGGGCTCGGAGTCAGCCGTCCAGCCCTGCTTGCGCAGCATATGCTGCTCCCATGCGGCCTGCGCATCCGCGCGATCCGGCGCGCGGCCGAGCGACCGCGCCAGCATCCGCTGCTCAAAATACCACACGAGCAGCGCCATCAGCACCGCCGCGCCCAGCAGACACAGCAGCACGATCCAGACGGACTTCATATCCGCGCCTCCTGCGCTGCACACAGATCGAGCACGATCTTCTGCGCCATGAGCAGCCCCGCACTTGCGGGCACCCACGGCAGCGAGCCGGGCACGCTCCGCCGGCCCGGCGGCGGAGCGCACAGTGCCTCCGGCGTCATGGCGGGCTCGGGACTGAACACGACCGCGTGGTGCGTGATGCCGGCGCTGCGCAGCTCGCGGCGGATGACGCGCGCGAACGGGCAGCCGCTCGTCCGGCTGATGTCGCAGAGCTCGAAGCGGCTCGCATCCGCCTTGTTGCCCGTGCCGAGCGCCGACACGATGGGGATGCCGCGCGCGTGCGCGGTGCGGATCAGATCCACCTTACAGGACACCAGGTCAATGCAGTCGGCAATATAATCATACTCTGTGTCGAAAAACCGTTCCCGTGTCGCAGCCTCATAGCGCTCGGTGCGCGCATCGACGGCGATGCCGGGGTTAATATCGCGCACGCGCGCTGCCATCACCTCCGCCTTTGGCAGGCCGATCGTGGAGTGCAGCGCACAGCACTGACGGTTGATGTTGCTCTCGCTGACGGTGTCCTCGTCCACGAGTGTGAGCGCGCCGATACCGGCGCGCGCCAGCGCTTCGGCGCACCAGCTGCCCACGCCGCCGAGACCGAGCACCGCAACACGGCTGCGGCGCAGACGCGCGAGTGCGTCGCTGCCGAGCAGCATCTCGGAGCGCAGGGTCTGCTCGCTCATAGCGCGCCCTCCCGCTCGAAGGTCACGACAAAGTCCGTGCCGTCGTAGGCCGCCTCCGCGACCTCCCAGCCGGCCTTCTCTTCCGCCTCAAGCGCATCGGCAAGCGCGCGCGCATCGAGCACGGTCGTGTCATAGCGCAGTGTTTTTGTTCCGGTCATGCTGATCCCTCCATAGTGACATTGAAAAAAGAGCCGTCCTGTTCGGACGGCTCCCGGCTTGCTCAGAGAGCAAGCCATCACCGTCAGGCATTTTGCACAGCAAATATGCCTGACGAATAGAATCTCATTCGAGGCGGGCGCTTCGCCCCCTCGAGCTCCCCCGCTGCTCTGTCAACATGGTGCGTCCGCACTTTGCGATAGGCACAGAGCCGCCCGGCGGGCGGCTCTGACGTGTGTCCGATTTATCCCGCGTGTCTGATTTATCCGACGTACTTCATGCCGTTGAGCTCGGTAGCGCTCCAGTCGTTGAAGAACGTACTCTCCCACTTCTCGAAGTCCGCCGAGCGCAGCGCCTGATCGGCGAGGTAGTCGCAGTAGCGCTCGCCCTGGCCGACGAAATACACCAGGTGGTAGCCGCAGTAGGAATCGCTCTCGTTAAAGACGATGTCCACATCGCCCGGCTTGCGCGCGGGGTCAAAGCAGAAGTCATTGAACTCCTGCACCATCTGACCCTTGTAGATGTGCTCATACAGGCCGCCCTTGGTGTTCGAGCCGCTGTCCTGGCTGAAGGAGTTGGCCAGCTGCGCGAAGTCATCTTCGGTCTGGTCGCTCTGCATCCAGCGCTCATAGACATCGTCGATCGAAGCCTTGGCCTTCTGCTTATCGTCGTCTGAATACGTGCCGTCGTTGTCGCTGTCCTCCGCCTTGATGAGGATGTGGCGGGCGCTGACGGTGTTATAGCTGTTGTCGTCGCGGCTCTGGAAGAGCACGACATAGTAGCCGGTGTTCTCCTGCTCGACAACGGTCACGTTGTTGGCCGTGCGCTCAGCACTGTAGAGCCACTCGGCATACGGGGCGGAGCTGACGCTCGAGCCCTTGGCGTTGGTGTTGGACGTGACGCTCGGCGTCGTGGTCTTGCCGTCGGCGGCAGTCGTGGCGGGCACGTTCGCAGTCACGGCGGCGGCAAAGCTGTCCGCGTCGTGCGTGGCAGCGGCGATCTTGTCGGCCGTGGCCTTGGCAGCTGCCATCGTGGCATCCGTCGTGGCGGTGCTGGTGTTGCCGTCAGCACCCGTCGTCTCCTCGGTCGCTGCCTGCACAAGATAGTACTGGTAGTTAAAGACGTCGTAGCTGTTTTTGTTCTCGGCGTAGTTTTCCGCGATCTGCTCGTCGGTGTAGGTATAGCTGTTATACTGCTGCTGCGAATACTTCGAGGCGAGCTGGCTGAGCTCCAGCATGTGGCGCGCGACCTTCTTGGTCACGCCGTTGCCGTAGACTGCCTGCAGATACTTGCTGACAGAGCTGTACTTATACTGCTTGGCAGAGAGCTCAATGTAGGAAAACTGCTCATCGACCTCATGCTGATCGTCCTCGTCGAGCGTGATGCCGGCCTTCTTGGCGGCATCGCACAGCGCCGTGACCTGCACGAGGTTCTGCTTGGCAGCGTCCTTGAAATAGTCGTCCCACGTGTCAAAATCCTCGCTGATGGTACACTTCTGCTCATCGAGCGCCTTCCTCGTGTCAAAGCCGATGGACGAGAGGATGCTGCTGTACTGGTTGCAGAACGAGAGGTAGGCCGTGCGGTAGGCATAGTTGACCTCGGCCGAGGAATACTTCACATCGCCGACCTGCAGCGCGGGGCGCGCGGTGTAAAAGAGGCTGGAATTGCCAAGCAGGATCGCAACGACCAGCAGCACGACAATGACCGTGCCGACCGTCCACTTGATCTTGCTCTGCTTGCGCTCTTTGGCCTCCTTCTGAGAGGCGACCTGGCGGCGCTCGGTGCCCAGCACGCGCTCATCGCTGCGGCGCTTTTTGTCTTGGGATGCACTCATTCGTGATTCACCTGATCCTTCGAAAAATGTCTTGCCCGCGAAGAGAACCTCCGCGTGCGGATAAAGATGCATTGATTATAACGCAAACAGCCGTTGGTTTCAAGTTCTTTCTATTTCAGGGCCCGCGTTCGTGCATTTTTTCACCCCGCTCAGCATACAATGGCCGTATGTCGCTCAAACAGGAGGTGACGGACCATGGATCAGGATCTGGATGACTGGATCTTCGGCGGGCAAAGCTCCGCGCCGAGCAACCGCTGATACGAAGCAGCTGCCGCTGTGTGCCGACGGATGCACACGGCGGTTTTTCCGGCTGCGCGCCGTCGCGCAGCCGGTCGCCAATGCCCCGCGCACACGGGGCGTTGGCACGGGCGTGCTTTGGAAATTCGGCGTTTTTACTGAACATTGAAGTTGATTTTTGTTAATTAAAACATTGACAAAGATCAGACCAACTGCTATACTGAAGATGCAAAGAGGAAGAGTCGCAACCCCGCAAGGGGCGGCGCTTTTACAATAAAGGTTCAGTGGAAGCCTTGGAGGTGAGTCCGATGTACTGAATCGACCGGAAGCAGACAGGGTTCTGTAATTCCGGAGACGGCACGCAGTGGTGTGAAATCTTGAATGAGCATTTCCCTTCACAGCGGTCGGAGTCCGTGTGTGGCGCCAAGTACCCGTGCACGGCAAGAAAACTGAAGGAGGTTCTAAGGTGATGGAACCGAACACCGCAGGATAGCCCCTTGTTCTGATGTTGGAACAAGGGGCTATCTTTTATTTGCGCTTCGCGCGAAATAAAAGATAGCCCCATTTTGATACGAGGGGGCTTACCCCCTCGTGCTCCCCGGCTGCTCTGTGAACTTCGCATTCCGGAGCGCTTCTCGGTTTACATAATCACATCGCTTCGCACAGCAGCACACCGATCGCCACGAGGCAGCCGGCAAACACGCTCAGATCGGCGACGTTCCAGATGATGCGCCGGAAAAACGGGATGACTGCCCGCGGAAGATACACATAGTCCGTGACCGCACCGCGCGCCCAGCGCTCGACGAGGTTTGCCAACGCACCGCCGAGCATCAGCCCCATGGCGACCTGCAGCACGGCGCTGCTCCGGCGGAAAACACACACCGCCGTCATCGACGCGAGCACCGCGGCGGACGCTGTCTGGAGCGCTGCGGCCGCCTTCGTCCGGTCGGCAAGCTTGCTGCACAACAGGCCGCGATTATATGCCCGGCGCAGCTGCACGCGCTGCCCGATGCGCAGCGGGAACGTTTCGGGCGGCAGGGCGTTGATCTTCCGGCGGATGACCGCCTCAGCCGCCAGCACCGACAGCGCCGGTACAACGGTTTCCCACATATGGTTTCCTCCTTCGCGCGAACAATATCCTGCGCGCATTGTAGCACAAATGCGCCTGTGTGAAAAGGTTCACAGGAAAAGTTTCCGTTTTGGGGTTTACAGGCGTGGCGGGATGGTGTAAGGTGTTTTCAGAGAAATGTAGTATAGATACGGATCAAGGTCGAGAAATTTTAGTCAAAAAGGAGAACCTCACAACATGGAACTGACGCAAAACCCGTCCGTACTGGAGCTGGTGCGGAAAACTGCCGAACTCACGACCCCGAAAGAGATCGTCTGGATCGACGGCTCTGAGGCCCAGCTCGAATCCCTGAGAAAGATCGCCGTGGAGACCGGCGAGCTCATCAAGCTCAACGAGGAAAAGCTGCCCGGCTGTTATCTCAATCACAGCGACGTGAACGACGTGGCGCGAGTCGAGGGCCGGACATTTATCTGCTCCAGGACCCGCGAAGAGGCCGGCCCCACGAACAACTGGATGGATCCAGACGAGATGAAGGCAAAGCTCCACGAGATTTTGCGCGGCGCAATGACCGACCGCACAATGTATGTGATCCCCTACTCGATGGGCGTGATCGGCACGCCGTTTGCCAAGTACGGCATCGAGGTCACCGACTCGATCTACGTCGTGCTGAACATGGCCATCATGACACGCATCGGCACGAAGGTGCTCGACGCGCTCGGCGACAGCAGCGACGTCATCCTCGGCGTGCACTCCAAGGTCACGCTCGACCCCGAAAACCGCTACATCGTCCACTTCCCGGAGGAGAACAAGATCGTCTCGGTCAACTCCAATTACGGCGGCAACGTGCTGCAGGGAAAAAAGTGCTTCTCGCTGCGCATCGCCTCCGAGCTCGGCCGCCGCGAGGGCTGGCTGGCTGAGCATATGCTCATTCTCGGCATCGAGAACCCGCAGGGTGAGGTGCGCTATGTGACGGGCGCGTTCCCGTCCGCATGCGGCAAGACGAACCTTGCCATGCTCATCCCGCCCGAGGGCTACCGCAAAAAGGGCTGGAAGTGCTGGACCGTCGGCGACGACATCGCCTGGCTGCGCGTCGGTCCGGACGGCCGTCTCTGGGCCGTGAACCCGGAAAACGGCTTCTTCGGCGTCGCCCCCGGCACGAGCGAAAAATCCAACCCGAACGCGCTCGCGTCCACGAGCCGAAACACCATCTTCACCAACGTCGTGCTCAATGAGGACGATATGACCGTCTGGTGGGAGGGCATGACCAAGCAGCCGCCGCAGGGTCACCTGCGCAACTGGAAGGGCGAAGTGTGGGACGGCAGCGACGGTACGCGCGGCGCGCACCCGAACAGCCGCTTCACCGCACCGGCGGAAAACTGCCCGTGCATCAGCGAGGAGTTTTTCAAGGGCACCGGCGTGCCGATCAGTGCGATCATTTTCGGCGGCCGCCGCGCAAAGACCGCGCCGTTGGTCTACCAGTCCCGCGACTGGGCGCACGGCGTGTTCGTCGGCGCGACGATGGCCTCCGAGACGACGGCCGCTGCGACCGGTGCCGTCGGCGTTGTGCGCCGCGACCCGATGGCCATGCGTCCGTTCTGCGGCTACAACATGGCCGACTACTGGCAGCACTGGCTTGACATGGGCAAGAAGCTGCCGAATGCGCCGAAGATCTTCAATGTCAACTGGTTCCGCACCGATGACAACGGTCGCTTCCTGTGGCCGGGCTTTGGCGACAACCTGCGCGTGCTCGAGTGGATCCTCAAGCGCTGCTTTGATGAGGTAGGCGCGGACGAGACGCCCATCGGCTATGAGCCGAAGCCCGAGGACATCAACCTCGACGGCTGCGGCGTGACGGTCGAGACGCTCCGTCAGCTGCTGACGCTCGACGCCGAGAGCTGGCGCGAAAACTGCGCGGGCATCCGCGAGTATTTCGAGCAGTTCGGCGACAAGCTGCCGCACGAGCTGCGTGACGAGCTCGAGGCGCTGGAAAAGGCGTTTGCCGAGTAAAGAGATGCATAAAAAATCCCGCTGTCCCATGGGACAGCGGGATTTTTTTGTGTGCCGCAGTGCGCTGTGATCTCTCTCGATGAGGCCCGGCAGAGCGGTCCTCGTTGGAGCTAAAACAGCAGCGACGCCGCGCCATACGTCACAACGGCGACGATGATGCCGGCCGTGACGACGCCGAGCGCGATCGGCGGAAGGGCCTCCCTGACGCGCATCTCCAGCATGGCGGCGATGAGCGAGCCCGTCCACGCGCCGGTGCCAGGCAGCGGAATGGCCACAAAGAGGAACAGGCCCCAGAAGCGCGCGCGGCGCACGGTGTCCGACTTTTTGAGCGCACGCTGCTCCATGCGCGTGACAAAAGCATTGAGCCGCTCGCTTTTCGTGCGCAGCCACGCGAAGATCTTGCGGATGAAAAGTACGATGAACGGCACCGGCACAAGGTTGCCGACGATGGACACCGCGATGGCGGCGCGGTAATCCAGTCCGTGCGCAACGCCGATCGGGATCGCGCCGCGCAGCTCGAGCACCGGCACCATAGAGATGAGGAAGGTCATAAAGAGCTTCCCAAACAGGCTGTTCCAAATCTTCAAATTCGAATCCTCCGAGAAAAGTATCCGGTCGTCAGCGGCGGAAGTGGACGATCTTCCCCGCCCCATCCATGAGCGGCTTGCGGTTGAGCAGGAGCAGCAGCGCGATGCACACGCCCTGCGCGAGCTTCCAGCCCGGCAGCTGCAGGACGATGAAGAGCGTCTGCACCGTCAGCAGGATGCAGTTTTCCGTGACGCCGACGACGTAAAACCGAAACGGGATGAACTTGCGCGCATCGACCGCACGGATGACAAACACAACAAAATAGCTTGCGCACGTGGCAATGGCCGCGCCCTGCACGCCGAGCTTCGACGGGATGAGCAGGAAGTTGAGCGCGATGTTGAGCACCGCGCCGATCATGGACGTGAAAAACGTGCGCTTGCTGCGCTTTTCGACCATGTAGACGCTGCCGAGATAGCTCACGAACGCGGAAAAGACCATGGCCATGCCGAGCACCGGAACATACAGCCATGCGCCGTAATACTGCTCGGTCGTGAGCACATGGATCTCCGGCACGGCAAAGGCGATGATGCACGCGCCGGCGAGGAACATCACCGACTGGAACGAGCACCAGACCTTCGAGAAGAAGCGGATATGCTCGCGCCGGCTGCCCTGCGCCTCGGAGACGGCGGAAAACTGCCAAGCCTCCATGAAAATACTCGACACGAGCGACAGGATCGTCGGCATCTTGTACGACACGGCGTAGATACCGTTGGCGTCCACGCCGAGGTAGGCCGTGACCATATAGCGGTCGGACACGCTCGTGATCCACCAGAACACCGTCGTCGGGATCATGGGGATGCTGTAGGCCAGCATCTCCCGCGCGGCTGCCCAGCCGGGACGCAGCATCAGCTGCCGCCAGATCCGCTCGCGCACGACCAGAAACAGCGTGCACGCCAGATCCGCCAGCGCGACCGAGAGCACATAGCCCGTGATGCCCATGCGCAGGCCGACGAGGAAGAGGACGTTGAGCCCGATGACGAGCGCGGTATTGACCATGCCCTGCACGGCGAAGAGCGCCGTGTGCCCCTCGGCACGCACGAACTGCGCGCACAAAGAGTGGAAGCAGGAGCACATCGTGTAGAGTGCGATCAGCCAGAGGAAGCCGTCAAACTGCGGGAAGAGCCCCAGCAGCGGCAGCAGCGCCACGAGCAGCAGTGCGCCCGCAAGGATCGTATACACGCCGACGGAGAAAATGTTCCGCCGCTGCTCGGTGTGATCCACGGCGAAGCGGAACACGCCGTCCGTGATGCCGAGACTGATGAGCGGAAAAAGCAGATTGGCCGTCTGCGTGATGAGGTCGGCGGTGCCGTAATCCGCCGGTGTGAGATAGCTCGTGTAAAAGCGCACCATGAAAAACACCAGCAGCTTGCTGCCGAAGGTGCCGAGGCTGATGAGCATGGTGTTGGACACGAGCGTTTTGTATTTGTTGTTCGACATAGGCGTACCCGTGTTTCTGCCCGCGCAAGCAAATATTCTGCCGGTTCGACAGGCGCGGACAGAGATAGTATAGCACAGTCGGGGCAAAAGCGGAATTCCTTTTTGCCGTCCGGTGAGAAAAAGCGCAAAAACCGCCCGCGCTTCAGCCCGCGCGGGCGGCAGACATCAGTGCGTGTAGTAGGCGAGCGCTGCGCTGTCGGCAACGATCGCGGCGCAGCTTCCGGCGGCGAGTGCCTCAAAGCAGGCCTTCGACCCGCCGGTGACGCGCTGGGCAGCGCCGAAGTTTTTCATGAGCTTCTCCTCGCCCGAGAGCGCGTTCATGTACGTCTCGTCCGTGCCGAGCAGGACGGTCGTGCCCTTGAGACTGCTGCCGGTGCGGTACTTCGAGTCGCCGCGTACGATGAGCAGGAGCCGGTTTTCCAGATACGGCGCGGTGAGCGTCATCTTCTGTTTTTTCTTGCTGTTCTTGCTGTCCTTGCTGTCGGTCTGCTCAAGCACCATGCCGCCCCATGCACAGTCGACGTTGCCGCTCGAGAGCTCCACATAGGCGTTGCGGTTGGCGATAGACTGATACTGCAGCGTCCAGCCGAGGCGAGCGCAGACCGCCTGCGCCAGCTCCACGTCAAAGCCGCTATAGCCGTCGCCGTCGGCGTAGCTCATGGGAAAGCGCTCCTCATTGAGCCCCATGATGAACGTGCGCTGCGGAATGTCGCCGAGCGCATCGAGTGCACCGGCATCGCTGTCGAAGGTCGTGTTGTCCGTGCCGAACCACTTGAGCGCAAGGCTATGGATCGTCCCGTCAGCGGCAAGCACCTTGAGCGCGGCGTTGACATACACCGCCGCCTGATCCCCGTCGCGAAAGCCGATGCGAAACTGCTCCGTGCTGAGTGTCTTGACCACACGGTAGCTGCCGACGGTCTTGCTGCACGCCGCGCAGCAGCACAGCGTGAGCGCGAGCAGCAGCGCCGCGATCCGTTTGCTGTATTTCAAGGGAAACCCTCCCGAAAGAAGAAATCAAAAAAGCGCATCGAACACCGATGCGCTTTTTATCATACCGAATATCCCCCGGTCATGCAAGAGGGAAAAACTGAATTTTCTCTTACATTTTCGTCACGGACGCTCATTGTAGCGCGCGAGGAACTGCTTCGTGCGCTCCTGCTGCGTGTCGCCGAAGACCGCCTCGGGCACGCCCTGCTCGACGATGACGCCGCCGTCCATGAAGATGACCTTGTCGGCCACGGCGCGGGCAAAGGCCATCTCGTGCGTGACGATGACCATGGTCATGTGCTCCTCGGCAAGGGCGCGGATGACCTTGAGCACCTCGCCCGTGAGCTCGGGATCGAGTGCGGAGGTCGGCTCGTCGAAAAACAGGATCTCAGGGTTCATCTCGAGCGCGCGCGCGATGGCCACGCGCTGCTGCTGACCGCCGGAGAGCTGGCACGGATAGGCATCGGCCTTGTCGCCGAGGCCCATTTTTTCAAGCGTCCTGCGCGCCGAGGCTTCGACCTCGGCACGGTCGCGCTTCTGGACGCAGACAGGTGCGTCCATGACGTTTTTGAGCACCGAGTAGTGCGGGAAGAGATTGAACTGCTGGAAAACGAGCCCGAAGTAGTTGCGAATCTGCTTGAGCTCCGCCTTGTCGGCGTAGACGGCGGTGCCGTCGTCGCCGGTGCGCGCGGCGTAATGCCCGTCAAAGCAGACCTCGCCGGAGTCGATGCGCTCGAGCAGCGTGGCGCAGCGCAGCAGCGTGGATTTGCCGCTGCCGCTCGGGCCGATGATGGCCACGACCTCTCCCTTTTCGACGCTCAGACTGATGTCCTGCAGGACCTGCAGCTCGCCGTTATTAAAGGACTTTTTGACGTGATTGAGTTCCAATACGCTCATGACAGCACCTCCTTACTTATAGTAGTCCATGCGCTTTTCGATCTTGCCCATGACAAAATCGACGATGGCGTTAAAGACGAAATAGAACACGCCCGCCACGAGAAACGGCGTGAAGCTCGTCTGCGAGTTTGCGATCTGCTTGCCGATGGTGAACATCTCCTGATACGAGACCGTGAAGGCCATGGAGGTGTCCTTGACCAGCGTGACGACCTCGTTGGTGACGCTGGGCATGACGCGCTTGACGACCTGCGGCAGGATGATGCGCAAAAACGTCTGCGCCTTGGTGTAGCCGAGGACGTTCGCCGCCTCATACTGTCCCGCCGGGATCGACTCGATGCCGCCGCGGTAGATCTCCGAGAAATAGGCCGCATAGTTGATGGCAAACGCGATGACCACGGGGATGAGCTTATTTTTCGACACCGCCGTACCGAAAAGATAGTACGGGCCGTAGGTCACGGCGATCAGCTGCAGCATCAACGGCGTGCCGCGCAGCACGGCGACCACAAAGCGGGTCACGCTCGAAATGACCTTGCTCTTGCTCATGCGCAGGAAGGTGATGATCATGCCCAGCGGCAGGGAGAACAGAAGGGTCAGAAAGAAAATGGCGCAGGTCTTGCCGAGGCCCTCGCTCATCTTCGCGATGATAGTAAGTAATGTCATGTCGTTCCTCTATGATACGCGCACGCTCCCGGAGACCGCAGAGGCCTCCGGGAGATGTGCCTGGATTTCACACTTATTTATTCAGGTAGGTCAGGTTGTTGACGATGTCGGGGTACTTCGCGGCGATCTTGGCATAGGTGCCGTTGTCGACCAGCTGCTGCACCGCGTCCTCGATGGTGCTGCACAGCTCCTGATCACCGGAACGGAAGGCGATGCCGTACTGCTCCGCGCCCAGCTCCTCGCTGAGGATGGTGAAGCCGCTGTTCTTCTGCGCATAGTCGGTGGCGACCGGCTTGTCGACGATCACGGCGTCAACGGCGCCGCCGCCCAGCTCGGTGAAGCACTTGAGGAAGCTGTCGCAGGTGGTGAGCTTGCCGAACGTCTTGGCCAGATCCTCAAGATCGCCGCCCTCGGTCAGCAGGGACTCGCCGGAGGTGCCGAGCTGCACGGCCACATTCTTGCCGGCCAGATCGGCGGAGGACTTGATGTCGCTGCCCTCTTTGACCATGATGACCTGCGAGTTGTCATAGTAGGGGGTGGAGAGCACATAGCCGGCGTCCTTCATGCTGTCGAGAATGGTCATGCCCGACCAGACGCAGTCACACTCCTTGGAATCGAGCTGCACGAGCTTCTGATCCCAGTTGACACCGAACACCTGCAGATCCCAGCCGAGCAGGTCGCAGACCGCCTGGCAGATCTCCACGTCAAAGCCGGTGAACTTGCCGTCGTCGCCCAGATAGCTGAACGGGGGATACTCGGGATCGACGCCCATGATGAACGTCTTCTTATCGCCGGCCGTATCCTTGCTTTCGCCCTTGCCGCAGGCGCACAGCGCCAGGCACATCGCCAGCGCCAGCACCAGCGCGAGCACTTTGGTCATCTTTTTCATGTCGGTTCTCCTTCATATCTCAAATTTTTGTTTTGCTTGTTAGCACGCTGTTATATTACCACATTAGCACGATAAAGCAAGACTTTTTTCGCATTTTGCTGTGCAGATACTGCACAAGCATTTTTCGCTGCCCTGCCGCCGTTTTCGCCCGGGCTTGTCTTGCAATCCGGGCGTAAAGCAGGTAAAATGAAATGTTGTTATTCTATTCTAATGAAGAATCCGGAGGGATCTCGTCATGCGTTATGACGCCGGAAGCTGTGACGTCGCCGTCGTCGGTGCAGGGCACGCGGGCATTGAGGCCGCGCTGGCCGCCGCCCGGCTCGGGCTGGACACCGTCTGCTTCACCATCAATATGGATGCCATCGGCAACATGCCCTGCAACCCCGCCATCGGCGGCACGGGCAAGGGACATCTTGTGCGTGAGCTCGACGCGCTCGGCGGCGAGATGGCGCGTGCAGCCGATCAGGCCTGCATCCAGTACCGGATGCTCAACCGCGGCAAGGGCCCGGCGGTGCACTCGCTGCGCGCGCAAGCCGACCGGCGCAAATATCAGGCCGTGATGAAGCACACACTCGAGCTGCAGCCGAACCTGCGCGTCAAGCAGGCGGAGGTCGTCGCCGTCGAGACGGAGGACGGGCATGTCAGCGCTGTCGTGACGGCAAACGGCGCCGTCTACCGCTGCCGCGCGGCAGTGCTCGCCACGGGCACGTATCTGCGCGGGCGCACGATCGTGGGCGATGTGCTGCGCGATTCCGGCCCCGACGGGCTGGCGGCCGCGGGCCCGCTGGCCGAATGCTGTCAGGCGCTGGGGCTGCGGATGCGCCGCTTCAAGACCGGCACGCCGCCGCGCGTGAATGCGCGCACGGTCGACTTTTCGCTCATGGAGCTGCAGCCGGGTGACGCGCAGATCGAGCCGTTCTCCTTTTCCACCGTGCAGCCGATCGAAAACAAGGCCGTCTGCTACCTCACCTACACCAACGAGCGCACGCATGCCATCATCCGCGCAAACCTCGACCGCAGCCCGATCTACTCCGGCGTGATCGAGGGCGTCGGACCGCGCTACTGCCCGTCGATCGAGACGAAGATCATGACCTTCCCCGACAAGCCGCGCCACCAGCTGTTCATCGAACCGATGGGGCTCGACACGGAGGAGCTCTACATTCAGGGCTTCTCCTCCTCCCTGCCGGAGGATGTGCAGATCGAGATGCTGCACACGCTGCCGGGACTCGAACACGCGGAGATGACCCGCTGTGCCTACGCGATCGAGTATGACTGCGTCGACCCGACGGAGCTGCTGCCGACGCTGGAGGCCAAGAAAGTGCCCGGTCTCTACGGGGCGGGGCAGTTCAACGGCTCGTCCGGCTATGAGGAGGCGGCGGTGCAGGGCTTTGTTGCGGGCGTGAACGCAGCGCTCAAGCTGCTCGGGCGCGCGCCGATGATCCTCCGCCGCTCAGACGGGTACATCGGCACGCTCGTGGACGATCTCGTGACCAAGGGCACGAACGAGCCGTACCGCATCATGACCTCCCGCTCGGAATACCGCCTACTGCACCGGCAGGATAACGCCGACGAGCGCCTGAGCGCCATCGGCCACCGGATCGGGCTGGTGTCGGATGAACGCTTTGCCGCCGTGCAGGAAAAATACCGGCTGGTGGACGCCGAGTGCGCCCGGCTGGAGAAAACGCACCTCGCGCCGACCCCCGCGCTCGCCGCAATGCTCACCGCGCGCGGCACTGCACCGACAAGCTCGGGCGTGAGTCTTGCCGACCTCCTGCGCCGGCCGCAGATCACCTATGCCGACCTTGCGCCCTTCGATCCCGCGCGGCCGGAGCTGCCGCACGTCGTGACCGAGCAGGCGGAGATCCGGCTCAAATACGCGGGCTACATCCAGCGCCAGCTGCGGCAGTTGGCGGAGTTCACCCGGCTCGAGGAGCGGCTGCTGCCGCAAGATCTCGACTATCGTGAGGTATCCTGTCTGCGGCTCGAGGCGCGGCAGAAGCTCAACGACATCCGTCCCGCGAGCCTCGGTCAGGCCAGCCGCATCTCCGGTGTCTCCCCCGCCGACATCGCGACGCTCATGGTCTATCTCGAAAGCCGCGAGGGGCAGAAATAAGATAAGTGTCCTATATATTTGATGTTCTCCATTCCCGGACGCGGGTTCGCGTCCGGGAACTTTTTGCGCCCAAAACCATCTTACCCCTTGACAGACACACCGCCGCATGGTAACCTAACTGTACCAACACGGTTAATACAGTTAATACGCTACGAAAGGTGGTGCTGCACTACGATCTCGATCAATTACCGCGATCCCCGGCCGATCTACGAACAGGTACGCGACGGGCTGCGCCGGCTGATCGTGTCCGGCACGCTGCCGCTGGGCGAGAAGCTGCCCTCGGTGCGTGAGCTGTCGACACAGCTGACCATCAACCCCAACACGATCCAGCGCGCCTACCACGAGCTGGAGACGGAGGGTTACATCTGCTCCGTCGCCGGACGCGGCAGCTACGTCTGCGCCCAGATCCCGGACGATCCCGCGCGGCAGGACGCGCTGCTGCAGCAATTTGACGCAGCCGTGCAGGAGCTGCTGTACCTCGGTATGCGCAGTGAGGAGCTGCGCAGCCGCATTCCGGAAGGAGGAACGAACCATGATTGAAATCAGAGACGTCGTCAAGACGTTTGACGGTTTCCGCGCGCTCGACGGCGTGACCATGACCGTGCCGCGCGGCGCGGTGTACGGTCTCGTCGGGCCGAACGGCGCGGGCAAATCCACGCTCATCCGCCATCTGACGGGCATCTATCGCCCGGACAGCGGCACGATCGACATCGACGGTCAGCCCGTGTACGAAAACCCGGCCGTCAAGGCGCGCATCGCCTACATCCCGGACGACGTGTTCTATTTCCCGCAGGCGACGATCCCGGACATGATGCGCTATTACCGCGGCATCTACCCGAAGTTCGACGCCGAACGCTATCAGAAGCTCGGCGAGGTGTTTCAGCTCGATCCGAAGCGGCAGATCCGCCGCCTGTCCAAGGGTATGCAGAAGCAGGCCGCGTTCTGGCTGGCGATGTGCCTGCGGCCGGATGTGCTCGTGCTCGACGAGCCAGTCGACGGGCTCGACCCCGTCATGCGCCGTCAGGTCTGGAACCTCGTGCTGGCCGACGTCGCCGAAAACGGCACGACCGTGCTCATCTCGTCGCACAACCTGCGCGAGCTTGAAGACGTGTGCGACCACGTGGGCATCATGAACGGCGGCAAGGTTCTGCTCGAGCACCCGCTCGCGGAGCTGCAGGCCAACATTGTCAAGGTGTTCGTCGCTCTGCCGGACGAGGCTCGGCTGCCCGAGGGGCTCGACATCCTGCATCGCAGCGCGCAGGGACACCTGCACACGCTGATCGTGCACGGCGACGCCGCCGAGGTCATGAACCGGCTCTCGACCGCGCAGCCGCAGTATCTCGACGTCGTGCCGCTGACGCTCGAGGAGATCTTTATTTATGAACTGGGAGGTGCAGACTATGCCGTCAAAGACATCCTTCTGTAACGGGACGGAATTTCGCAAGTGCCTGTCGCGCTGGTGGCCGCTGTGGGTCATCTACGGCGTCATTCTGTTCATCATGCTGCCGGGTGTGCTGCTCAACGCGCGCACGACGACACCGTATGTGTCCACCGGGCAGATTGGCTACCTCTCGAACGTCATTCTCTCCGAGACGCAGATGCTGCTGCCGCTGACGGCGTTTTGCGCGGGTCTGCTTGCAGCCGCCGCCATGTTCGGCTATCTGTACACGCCGCGCGGCGCGGGACTGGCCGCCTCCCTGCCCATCCGGCGCGGGTGCATGTTCCGCACGCATCTGCTGGCGGGCCTTGTGATGCTGCTGTCGGCAGAGGTCGTAGTGTTCGGTCTTGCCGTGCTCATCGAGGCGGTGCGCTTCACGCTCGTCATCGAGCCGCTGCTCATCTGGCTGGGCATACTCGCGCTCGAGACGGTCGTATTCTACGGCATCGCCGTGCTGTGCGCCATGTTCACCGGCCACGTGGTCATGCTGCCGTGCCTGTACCTGCTCGTGAACTTCATCGCCGTGGGCTTCCAGGTGCTCATCGAATCCGTGCTCTACATGTTCGTGTACGGCATGTCGGGCATGATGGATCTGCCGGTCGACTGGCTCTCCCCGCTGGTGCTGTTCATGCGGCGCACAAGTGTCGGTCACGCCGATCTGGTGCGCCCGATCAGCGGCACGGAGGCGGAGGTCGCCATTGCCAACTTCTCCGGCTGGACCTATCCGCTCGTCTGGGCGGCGTTCGCGCTGCTGCTGCTCGTGTGCGCGGGTCAGCTCTACCGGCGCCGCCGTATGGAGAGCGCGGGCGACACCGTCGCCATCCCGGTGCTCAAGCCGGTGCTGAAGTACATCGTGGCGCTCTTCGCCGGTCTGGCAATGCCGGTCGGCGTTTACGGCATGCTGCTCAACGTGCCGGCCTACCGGGTACATCTGGCGCCGTTCCTGCTGCTGGCAGTCCTCGGCGCAGCGCTCGGCTTTGTCATCAGCGAGATGGTCATCCGCAAGTCCCTGCGCATCCCGCGCACGGTCTGGCGCGGCTGCGCGGTCACGGCGGCCGTGTGCTGCCTCGTCGTGGTCGGCGCAAAGTGTGACCTCTCGGGCTATGCCCGCCGCATCCCGGATACCGCGCAGGTCAAAAGCGCGCGCATCATCTGCAACGGTTAACAACTCCACGCTCACCGAGGCGCAGAACATTCAGGCCGTGGAGGACATCCACCGCGCCGTCGTGGCGGAGCGCGAAAAGATCACGGACGACACCAGCATCACCAGTCTGCAGCTGACCTACAAGCTCTCGAACGGCAAGGTGCTGATGCGCGAATACGTGCTCCCCGACACGAGCGCACGCCTGGCGCAGATCGAGCAGGTGCTCAACTGCGACGAAGCGCGCGCCACGCGCAACACGCCGGCGCTGCCAATGACGCTCGAGCACCTCACCTACGCCAACATCGGCTATGAGACCGAAAGCGGCGACTATCTGTACATGGAGCTGACGGCCGAGCAGGCGCTCGACCTGTATGAAAACGCCATCGTGCCCGACTGCGCGGACGGCACCATGGGCCGCGCTTGGCTGACCGACAGCGGCACGCGGCAGAGCACGGCCTACGCCGTGACCATCGGCTATCAGCTCAGTCAATATGACCCGGCAACGGGCGATACGACCTACGCCAATGTCAACTACACCCCGCTGACCGATTCCACGCGCACGCTCGCGTGGCTGCGCGCGCACGACATCAAGCCGCTGCTCGAGGGTGACTCGATCAAGTACGGCGGCGAGCCTGATACGCAGCCGGCCACCAACACCTATGAAACGGCTGACAGCAGCATCGGCCGGTAACATCCGCACAAACAACATCCGCCGCCCGCACAGGATCTGTGCGGGCGGTTTTTTGCCGCGCGTTCATAAATCAGACGCAGTGTTCACAAATGCTTTCTGGAATATTCGAAAAATCTTCGCCCTTTGTTCATGCGTGTGTTACAAATATCGACTACGATATAGACACTTCAAAAACAACACAGCCGGGAGGCAAACAACATGAACGACGCTTCCAATTTCCCCGAAAGCGAACAGCCGGAACATAACCCCACAGCATCGGACGCAGCCCAAGAGGCGGACGCGAACACATCCGCGCAGGCACAGACGCCCGCGGACGACAACGCCGCCGCGGCGCGCACCTGCCCGCAGTGCGGTGCGGCGCTCAAGCCGGGCGCAAGCTTCTGCGCAAACTGCGGCGCGCCGGTGGACGGCAGTGACGACGTGACCTACCACATCGTCCGCCCCGAGACCGAGCGCAGCTATGCCGACGCGAATTTCCAGCCCAGCGGCGACGCGGCCAACACCCCGCCGCGCTACTACACGCCGGACGCCGACGCATGGGCGGAAAAGCCCAAACGCAAGCGCCGCGCCCGCAGGCCCAGGACCGCGCGCACGCCCGAACAGAAGCGTCTCATCACGCGCATCGCGTGCCTGTGCCTCGTGTGTGCACTGCTGGGCGGGCTCGGCGGCGGCGCAGTCGCGGGGCTCATCAACCGCTCCGGCAAGAGCGCGGGAAGCTCCGCCTCCGCTTCGAGCGGCACACTCGTGACGCAGCCAGTCAAAGCCGACACCAGCTCCGCCTCGTCGATCTATGATCTGGCATGCAAGCAGGTCGTCGCCATCACGACCGAAGTGACCTACACCAACTACTTCGGTCAGACGAGCTCGCAGGCGAGCTGCGGCAGCGGCTTCTTCATCACGGAGGACGGCTACGTGCTCACAAACTACCACGTCATCTCCACCGCGCACCAGTACGGCTACGCCGTGTCCGTGCTCACCTACGACGGCACGACCTATCAGGCGACTATCGTCGGCGTGGACGAGGACAATGACATTGCCCTGCTCAAGGTCGACGCCGCCGGCGTGACGCCCGTCACCTTCGGCGACAGCGACAGTATGTCCGTCGGCGACACGGTCTACGCCGTCGGCAACCCGCTCGGCGAGCTGGAGTTCACCATGACGAGCGGCATGATCAGCGCGCTCGACCGCACGATCACCACCTCCGACGGCACCGACAGCGGCATCAACATGTTCCAGATCGACGCCGCCGTCAACGCCGGCAACTCCGGCGGCCCGGTGTACAACACCTCCGGTCAGGTCATCGGCATCGTGACCGCGAAATACAGCTCCTCCGGCGTGGAGGGTCTGGGCTTCGCCATCCCGGTCAATGACGCCGTGGCCATCGCAAACGACCTCATGAAAAACGGCACCGTGACCGACCGCGCCCAGCTCGGCATCACACTGCAGACCATTCCGGACAGTGCCGCGCAGTACTACAACATGCCGGACGGCGCGTATGTCAACGCCGTCAACAGCGGCAGCTGCGCCGAGAAGGCCGGCCTGAAGGCGGGCGACATCATCACCGCCATCGACGACACGGCTGTCTCCTCCGGCGATGCGCTGCGCAGTGCGCTGCGCGGGTACTCCGCCGGTGAGAGCGCTACGCTGACCGTCTCGCGCAGCGGCGAGACGCTGAAGCTGACCGTCACCTTCGACCGCGCCAGCGACAGCACGAAATAATTTGCTTCTCCTCAACTCCGGCGGCGGGTGACCGCCCCGCCGCCGAGCGTTTTATGCATCCTCTCTTTTTCTTTCTCCATCTTCTTTCCCCCCCCCAGCGGAAAAGCGCCGCGCAGAGCGATCTGCACGGCGCTTTTTCCATGTCCGGGCGCAGGACTGCACGGTGACCGCCGCCGCAGCGCACGGCACAACAAAAACCGGCAGCCAGAAGGCTGCCGGTTGCGGTTGTTTTGTTGGGTTGCAAGCTTACGCTGCTGCGATCAGTTGAACCAGCCCAGACCGAAGAACGTGCTGATCTGCACAAGCAGGATGAAGAACATGATCACGGGGCAGAGATACTTGATGCAGAAGGTGTAGAAGCCGTGGATCTTGCCGTTGTAGCCGCTGTCGATCTCGCCGTACAGGGATTTCGGCTTGATCTCCCAGCCGACCATGATGGACATGAGCATGGCGCCGAGCGGCATGGCAATGCCTTCGGAGATCATATCCATGAAGTCGAGCCAGTCAGCGCACCAGTCAGCCTTGGAGTTGATGTGGAACAGATCCTTCGGCGCGATGCCGTTGGAGCCGAGACCGTCAACCGCGACGAGGCAGGCCAGCAGGGTGATGGCGAGGCAGACGACGGCGAGCACCTTGTTGCGGTCACGCTCGTGACCCTTGGCGCTGGCGTGGTCGATGAAGGTGACGGAGACCGCCTCGATCAGGGAGATGGCGGAGGAGATGGCCGCGATCAGAACGAGGGCGTAGAAGATCAGGCCGAAGATACCGCCGATGGTGCCCATGCCATGGAACACGTCCTGCAGGGTGGCGAACAGGAGGCTCGGGCCGTTGAGCTTGATCTCGGAGACGGCCATGCCCTTGGCGATGCCGTTGGCGACGGCCGCCGGGATAACGGCGAGACCGGCCATGATGGCGACCATGGTATCGGAGATAACGATGATGACGCAGTTTTTCGGGAGGTTCTCACTCTTGCCGAGGTAGGAGCCGTAGGTGATCATGGCGCCCATGGCAAGAGACAGGGAGAAGAACATCTGGCCGCCGGCCGTTGCGAGAACTTCCATAAAGCTGGGCGCCTTTTCAAAGAAGCCCGCCTTCAGAGCGTAGCCGGGGACGAACATGTACTTGAGGCCGACGTCCGCATTCGGAAGCGTCCAGGCACGGATGATGACGATGACGAGCATGACGAACAGTGCGGGCATGCCGATCGTGTTGAACTTCTCAATGCCACCGCCGACGCCGCCGCGGTTGATGAGGTAGCAGATGACCATGAACAGGAGCAAGCAGCCGATGCTGGCCCACGGGTTGGTAAGCAGAGCCCCGAAGGAGCTGCTGTCCGGCATGCCGCTGAACATGCCGACGACGTTGATGATCATGTAATAGATGCAGTAGCCGCCGAGGACCGAGTAGAAGGTCATGATCAGGAACGGGGCGATGATGGCCAGCCAGCCGATCCACTTGAACTTCTTCGAGATCTTCTTGTAGGCGTTGACCGGGCCGAAGCCGGTGCTGCGGCCGATCGCCAGCTCAGAGAGCATGATCGCGAAGCCGACAAATACCGCCAGAGCCAGGTAAACGATCAGGAAAGTGAAGCCGCCGCATCTGCCCATCTTGTACGGGAAGCCCCAGATATTGCCGAGGCCGACGGCGGAACCGATGGCAGAGAGCAGAAAGCCGATATTACTGCCAAATGAACCACGTTTGTTTTCGTCCATTGTTTTTCCTCCAATTTCAAATTGCTTTTCCCCGGAACTCCCCCCAAATAGTGCCGGACGATAACCGCTTCGTCCGGGCATCCATAACCGCAAGTGGGAAATTCTCGATGAACTTATTGCTAATTTACACTAAAAACACAAAATCCGCAACCGTTTTTCGTGAATTTCGTTCATAAACTGTTCATTTTAGACGATGCCATAGATTGGGCCAGCCGAACGTGACCACTTTTTAGATATTCTGACGGCGTCACAAAAATGGCAGCTCCCATTATTTTGATATTCTGTTTTCGAATGGGTGACTTTACTGAAATATATTCGAAACACATTCGTCCATATGACGCATACACAAAGGCATCTTTTGCCGCCGGGAGTCTTGCATTTTTCCGGCGTTCATGTATAATGTCTTTGTTACCCTGTGATTATGATTAGGAGGAATTTCAAATGACATATGAGATGGATATCGCCGGGCTAAAGCGCGATCTGCCCCTGTGCAAGGTCTCCGATGACCTGTACATCGGCGCGTTCGTCATGTTTGGCGATGTGGAGCTGACCGTGCACTGCGCGGCCGAGCTGCTCAAGCTGACGCCGGAATATGACTATCTGATCGCCCCCGAAGCGAAAGCCATCCCGCTGGTGTATGAAATGGCCCGTCAGAGCGGTGCGGACAAGTACTTCGTCGCCCGCAAGAAGGCCAAGGCCTACATGAGCAGCGTGTTTCAGGTGCACGTCAAATCCATCACGACGCAGGGCGTGCAGACGCTCGTGCTCGACCAGACGGACGCGGAGCTGATCCACGGCAAACGCATCGTCATCGTCGACGACGTGATCTCGACCGGCGAGTCGCTGCGCGCGATGGAGGAGCTCGTCAACGAGGCCGGCGGCATCATCGTCGGCAAGATGGCCGTGCTCGCCGAGGGCGACGCCAACGACCGCCCCGACATCACCGTGCTGGGCAAGCTGCCGCTGTTTAACCCCGACGGCACGCCGAAGGCATAATAACACACAGACTTTCGCGGGCGCTGCATCGGCAGCGCCCGCGCGTCATATGACCGTCTGCATTTTGCAGCGCATTCGGGAGGAACGCGTATGAACCTGCTCTTTGCGATCAACGGGGGCTATATCCCCACATTTCTAAATTGTATGCGCAGCGTGCTGCTGCACGGCGGCGCGAGCCATTACGAGGTCTTTATCCTGCACTCCGATCTCACGCCCGCCGATGAGGAGCGCGTGCGCGCGGCGCTGCCCGAGGTCGGGCTGCACTTTGTGTTCGTCGACCCCGCGATGTTCGACGGCTTTCCGGAGTCGAAGCGCTACCCGCGCCAGATCTATTACCGCATCGCAGCGCCCCTGCTGCTGCCGGACACGCTCGAGCGCATCCTCTACCTCGATGCGGACACGGTCATCATCAATCCCCTCACGACGCTGTATGCCGCGCCGTTCGGAGATGCGTATTTCATGGCCTGCACGCACACGCGCAAGCTGCTCGAAAAGCTCAACGCCGCGCGTCTGGGCATGGACGAGGCCGCGCCCTACATCAACACCGGCGTGCTGCTGTATAACCTCCCCGCCCTGCGCGCCGACCTCGACATGGAGCGTGTGCGCGCCTTTGCCGATGAAAAGCAGGACGTGTTCCTACTGCCGGATCAGGACATTCTCACCGCGCTCTACGGCGACCGGGTGCACCTGCTCGACAGCATGGTCTATAACCTCAGCGACCGCATCCTTGCGCTGCACAACGCGCAGCTGCTTGCCGAGCCGGTCGATCTCGACTGGGTGCGCACGCACACGGTCATCATCCACTACTGCGGCCGGCTCAAGCCGTGGAAGCCGCACTATGTCGGCGTGCTCGACGTGTTTTACCACGAGCTGATGGATGAGATCCAGAAATAAATAAAAAGCATGCGTCCCGAACGATCGGGACGCATGCTTTTTATCCGCGCAGACCGCCGAAGAACGCGCGCAGCGCGTCCGCGCAATCGTTCGAGAGCACCCCACCGTAAATGGCGGGGTGGTGACCGTAGCGCTCCTCAAAGAGATTGAGCACACTGCCGCACGAGCCGAAGTTCGGCTCTTTCGCGCCGTAGACGACGACCGGCACGCGGGCGTTGATGATCGCCCCGGCGCACATGGGGCACGGCTCAAGCGTGACATAGAGCGTGCACTCGTCGAGCCGCCACGTGCCGCGCGCGCGGCACGCCTCGGCGATGGCCTCCATCTCGGCGTGGGCATCGGCGCGGTGCGTGCGCTCGCGGCGGTTGCGGCCGCGGCCGATGATGCGGCCCCCGGCGTCGACGATCACGCAGCCGACCGGCACTTCCCCGTCGGCCGCCGCGGCGTGCGCGAGCGTGAGCGCCGCGCGCATATATTCCTCGCGCTCCACAGGCGCTCTCCCCTTTCAAAAAACCGGCGCTGTTAAAATAACAGCGCCGGAAACACGTTTTGGACGAAAACCGATCAGGCCAGAGCCGCCGTGATGATGGACATCTGGTAGACTTCCTCGGCGTCGCAGCCGCGGGACAGGTCGTTGATGGGCGCGTTCAGCCCCTGCAGGATCGGGCCGTAGGCCGCAAAGCCGCCCAGACGCTGCGCGATCTTATAGCCGATGTTGCCGGCCTCGATGCACGGGAAGATGAAGGTGTTGGCGTGGCCCGCGACCGGGGAGCCGGGGAACTTCAGCTGGCCGACGACCGGGGAGACGGCAGCGTCAAACTGCATCTCACCGTCGAGCTTCAGCTCGGGCGCGAGCTCCTTGGCGATGACGGTGGCGTCATGGCTGAGCGCGACCGTGCCGCCCTTGCCGGAGCCCTTGGTGGAGAAGCTCAGCATGGCGACCTTCGGATCCATGCCGAAGATCTCGGCAGTCTTGGCGGTCTCGATGGCGACTTCGGCCAGCTTCTGCGCGGCGGAGAAGGTGACCTCACCGGTGGCCTTGTCGACGTTGTCCTGATAGTCGATGTTGATGGCGCAGTCGCCCATGGCGAGCATCTCGTCGCCGCGCACCATGATGAAGCAGGAGCTCACGAGGTGGGCACCCTTCTTGGTCTTGATGAGCTGCAGCGCCGGACGGACGGTGTCCGCGGTGGAGTAGGTCGCGCCGCCGAGCAGCGCATCGGCCACGCCCATCTTCACGAGCATAGTGCCGAAGTAGTTGCCCTTCTGGAGGTTGGCGCGGACTTCTTCCATGGTCATTTTGCCCTTGCGCAGGTCGAACATGCACTGGGCCATCTCGTCCATCTTGTCATAGTTGGCGGGATCGATGATCTCCAGCCCCTCGATGTCAAAGTTGCCGGCCTTGGCCGCAGCCTTCACGTCCTCGACGTTGCCGACGAGAATCGGCGTCAGGAAGCCGCCCTGCTTCAGGCGGGCAGCGGACTCGAGGATGCGGGCGTCGGTGCCCTCGGTGTAGACGATCTTGCGCGGATTGGCTTTGAGAACTTCAACCAGATTTTCAAACATGGTGTTTTCCTCCAATATGTTCATCTATTTTCTGTTTTTCTGTGAACATGGTTTCACAATTAAATAGTGTAACACCACCTCCGACGTTTTTCAACCCCCGCACACAATTTTAAAAAGAGGTTGTTGCCGTTTGTGCGCAGGCGTGGTAAAATACAGACCGTTATCAGAACGTTACAGGAGGTGCGGCATGGAACGCAATTTTGCTGCCGTCATGTCGGAGCTGCGCCACGCGCGCGGGCTGTCCCAGCGCAAGGTCGCGGCCGACCTGAAGATCAGTCAGGCGCTGCTGTCCCACTACGAAAACGGTGCGCGTGAGCCCGGACTCGCGTTCGTGTGCAGGGCGTGCGATTACTACGGCGTGAGCGCCGACTTTCTGCTCGGCCGTGCGCCGAGCCCGACCTGCACGCCCGAACAGCTCGAGGCACTGCGCGCGCTCGTGCAGGACGTGCGCACAGCCGCTGACCGCGCCGAGGCCGCACTGGAGGAGATTTCCCTATGATCCCACAAGAAAACATCCGCAATTTTTCGATCATTGCGCACATTGACCACGGCAAGTCCACCCTGTCCGACCGGCTCATCGAGCTGTGCGGCGCAGTGGATCAGCGCGAAATGGAGGACCAGCTGCTCGACAACATGGATCTCGAGCGCGAGCGCGGCATCACGATCAAGGCACGCGCCGTCGGGCTGACGTATCACCGTGGCGGCAAGGTCTACACGCTCAACCTCATCGACACGCCGGGCCACGTGGACTTCAACTATGAGGTCAGCCGCTCGCTCGCCGCGTGTGAAGGCGCCGTGCTGATCGTGGATGCCTCGCAGGGCGTGGAGGCGCAGACGCTTGCCAATACCTATCTCGCGCTCGACCACGATCTGGAGATCCTGCCGGTCATCAACAAGATCGACCTGCCCGCCGCCGACCCCCAGCGCACCAAGACCGAGATCGAGGACATCATCGGCATCCCGGCTATGGACGCGCCCGAGATCTCGGCCAAGCAGGGCATCAACATTCAGGCCGTGCTCGACGACATTGTCGACCACGTCCCCGCCCCGCAGGGCGACCCGAATGCCCCGCTGCAGGCGCTCGTGTTCGACAGTCAGTATGACAGCTACCGCGGCGTCATCGTGCTCATGCGCATCGTGGCCGGCACGCTCCGGCGCGGCATGGAGGTAACGCTCATGTCCACCGGCGCATCCTACAAGGTGCTCGAGGTCGGGCATCTGCGTCCCATCGGGCTTGACCCGTGCGACGAGCTCGGCTGCGGCGACGTGGGCTACTTCACCGCGAGCATCAAAAACGTGGAGGACACGCGCGTGGGCGACACCGTGACCGAGACGGCCCGCCCCGCCGCCGAGCCGCTGCCCGGCTACCGCCCGGCGCGGTCGATGGTCTACTGCGGCATCTACACCGAGGACGGCTCAAAGTACCCCGACCTGCGCGACGCGCTCGAAAAGCTCAAGCTCAACGACGCCTCGCTCTCGTTCGAGCCGGAGTCGTCGGTCGCGCTCGGCTTCGGCTTCCGGTGCGGCTTTCTCGGCATGCTGCACATGGAGATCATTCAGGAACGTCTCGAGCGCGAGTTCGACCTCGACCTCATCACGACGCTGCCGAGCGTCATCTACCGCATCACAAAAACCGACGGCACGGTGCTCATGATTGATAACCCCCATGACTACCCGAACCCCGCGTCTATCGAAGTCGCGGAGGAGCCGTATGTGAACGTGTCGATCATCACGCCGCAGGAATTCGTCGGCAACATCATGCCGCTGTGTCAGGATCTGCGCGGCGAGTATAAGAACATGCAGTATCTCGACAGCCGCCTTGTGGAGATGCACTACGAGATGCCGCTCAACGAGATCGTCTACAACTTCTTCGACACGCTCAAGGCGCGCACGAAGGGGTACGCCTCGCTCGACTACGAATTTTCCAGCTATCACCCGAGCGAGCTCGTGAAGGTGGACATGCTGCTCAACGGTGACCAGGTCGACGCGCTGAGCTTCATTGCCCACAAGGACAAGGCCTACGGCCGGGCGCGCAAGCTGTGCGAGAAGCTCAAGGAGAACATCCCGCGGCAGCTGTTCGAGATCCCGGTGCAGGCCGCGATCGGCGGCAAGATCATCGCGCGCGAGACCGTCAAGGCCCTGCGCAAGGATGTGCTCGCCAAGTGCTACGGCGGCGACATCACGCGCAAGAAAAAGCTGCTCGAAAAGCAAAAGGAAGGCAAGAAGAAAATGCGCCAGCTCGGCACGGTCCAGATCCCCACGGAGGCATTTCTCGCCGTGCTCAAGCTCGATGACTAAGGAGGCTCACCATGCTCGAATTCCGTTTTGACACCCAGCTGCTCATCGAGGGCCATGACCTCGATGAGGATGCGATCCACGACTACATCCTCGCCAACATCGCGGGCGACTGTCTGCTCGCCGTGGGCGACGAGGACCTCATCAAGATCCACTTCCACACAAACACGCCCTGGAAGGTGCTCGAATACTGCGCCGGCCTCGGCGACATCCACGACATCGTCATCGAAAACATGGAGCGTCAGGAAAACGGCCTGCACGGCTGAGCGATCCGGACGCAAAAACCGGCAGAACGTTGGCTCTGCCGGTTTTTCATGTTTCGTTTGCAGTTAGTTCGCGTAGGCCTCCGCCACGAGCTTTCCCTGCACCAGATAGCGCTGGTGATTGTCCCCGCGGTAGCAGGTCGAGAGCGTCAGCACGCGATCGCCCGGCTGCGGCCATGCATCCTCGCGGACATTGGCCTGCAGGCTTTTTTGCGCGCGCACATCGTCAAAATACGCCGCGAAATCCTCTGCGTCCGCAAAATCATGGCACAGCAGCAGATGCTCGCTCGAGTGCGGATAGGCTGCGAAGATCTCATACACGAGCATCCGGTCCGGGAGATAGACGTAGATATAGCGGTGCGACTCAAAGACCTCCGCGTCCGAAAAGTCGTTGAGCTGGGCAAACATGCGTCCGTTGCGCAGATTGTGCCCGTAGAGCACGGTCATGGGGTCGGAAAAGTCCTTCCGGTTGTAGCTCTGGCTGAAGATGCTGCCGCCGCTGTAGTACGCGCCGTTTTCGCTGTGCTTGGAGTAATACTCCTGATCATCATCGCCGTCACGCTGCAGCACGGCATAGCTGATGTCGGTATCCGGGATCTTGATCCACGCATAGATATCCGGATTCATAGCCTGCAGCTCGTCAAAATCGACCGGGATCTTCACGCGCTCAAGCTGAAAGCTGCCGCCGTCGTCGGAAATGTTGGTGCGCATCCGGTCGCCGAAGGCCTGCCCCTGATAGTACTGCACGATATACCACACGCACCACGCACACGCGCACAGCGCCGCGAGCGCCACAAGCACCAGCACGCTGCGCACAAGGATCTTTTTCTTCTTCATCGTTCACCTCATAAAAGCAAAAGCCCCATGAAGATCATGGGGCTTTGTTATCCATGTGACCGCCGGTTCACTTGACGCGAATCAGCTTTTTGCCGCAAAACAGCACCGCTCCGACCGCTGCGATGGCCGCAAGGATCACCCACAGGATGCTGAAGGCCTCGCCGGTCTGCGGAGAGGTCGTGCCCTTGTCAGGCGTGACAGTTGTATCGGTATTGTTCTTCTCGGGGCTGACGACCGCGCCGGCGGCAAACGCCGTCGCCGACAGAGCAAACACGAGAACGAGTATCAAAAGAATGGCCACAAAACGCTTCATTGTGAACTCCTCCATTCATATTCCAGCAGTTTTAAAGACAGTATGATTCTACACCAACCGCACATAAATTGCAAGAGGGTAATTGCAAAAAAATATCCGTTTCCCGGTTACCCCTCCACCGGCTCGTAGAAAATGCTCAGGATCAGCTCCAGCAGCGCGTCCGAATCGACCTGATACTCCGCGTGCCGCTGCTCGCCCATGACCGACGTGCCGGGGACATTGACGATGTCGTCCGAGAAGTGCATCCCGCTCGCCTGCTGCGCCAGATAGACCATCATGGCGGTGTTGATGTTCGTCGTGGTGTTGCGCCGGACGTTGTTGTAGAGCGCGAGGATGCTTGCCGGATCCTCCTTGACCTGCGCGAGCATCTTGTGCATGAGCGCAAGCACGACCTGCTTTTGCCGCTGCATGCGCTGGTTGTTGCCCTCGGTCGAGTCGGCGCGGTAGCGGATGTAGCTTTCCGTGAGCTGGCCGGTGAGCGTCACGGGCTGCCCGGCGGCAAAGCCGGGGATGCTCGTGTCCGGCGTGACCGTCACGCCGCCGACGCTGTCGACGAGCTGGCGGATACCCTGCATATAGATCGAGCCGTAGACCGGGATCGGCAGGTCATAAAACAGGCGCGAGACAGCCGCGCTCGTCAGCTCACAGCTGCGCTCCGCCCCGTCGCCGTAGGCGTAGGCAAGCGCCAGCTGCGCCGTAGCCGTGCCGACATGCTCGCCCGCGCTGTCGAGAATATCGAGCGTGCACATCGCGTCGCGCGAAATGGAGATGAGCGTCATCTCCTTGTTGCGCAGATCGAGCACCGCAAGGATGTTCGCATCCGACTGGTTGGCGTTGCCGTAGATGCCGCTGGCATCCTGCTTGACCTGCTCGTCCACGCCCATGAGCAGGATCGTGACGATATCGGTGTTGTAGCGGTAGAGCCGGTCATTGTAACGCACCGTGCCCGAGCCGAGCGACTCCACATCGTCCCGGGAAATGTTCATCCCGTCATCGTCGGTCAGCGCATTGCGGCCGATCGCCGACAGGATCAGCACCGTGCCGACCAGCAGCAGCGCGATGGCGAGCAGCACGCACACGATGATGACCAGCACGCGTGTACCGCGGCTCATGCGCTTTTTCGGCGGGCGCTCCGCCGGTGTCTGACGTTCGTCTGGCACAGCTATCCCCTCCTTCGTCCTGCAGATATTTCTCTGCGCATGATACCACGTTTTGGTCCGTGTTGTAAAGCCGGGAGCGGCGTTTGCGGTTGACTTTTGCGCGCCGCGCGCCTATCTTAAAGGCAGAAGCACACGAAATTCCGGAGGTCTTGCTATGGACGAAATCAGTATCCGCAGCCACTGGGTCAGCGCATGGAGCACCAGTCCCATCGACGCGAGCCTGTCCGAGACCGGCGTCCTCGACCGGCTCGGCGTCGCCGTGACGGACGTGTCCGCGCGCACGGCCGTGCAGCTCACGGCCGGCGGCACGCACGTGCGCCTGACGCTCTCGAACGTGTTCGGCGTGCTGCCGCTGCACGTGGCCGCCTGCACCGTCGCCATCGGCGCGGACGATGCGCGCGGCATCAAGCCCGACACGCTGCGCACCGTGACCTTCGGCGGCGAGGGCCATGTCCGCATCGCCGCCGGGACGAGCTGCACGTCCGATGCCGCCGCGCTGCCGGTCACCGCCGGGCAGACGCTGACCGTCACGGTCTTTTACCGCGGCATCAACGCCATGCGCACGATCGGGCTCATCGGCGGATGCAGCTGCGCCGAGCTCGGCAACTGCACGCGCCGCCCTCTGCTGCATCTGGCCATACCGATGCAGCACACGGCGGAGACCGGCGCATATGAGGTCATCCCAGCGCTCACGGAGATCGACGTGCTGGCAGCGCCCGGGACGCACACGTGCGTCATCTTCGGCGACTCGACCGTGGCAAACGAGCTGCCGCGTCTGCTGGCGGCGCGCCTGCGCGCCGATGGGATCGGCAGCGTGAGCGTGACACAGGCCGCCATCAAGGGTGACCGGCTGGTGGCCGACGGCGTCGGCCGCGCGGCGAAGCTCCTCGGCGGCGCAGGCGTGAAGCGCTTTTCGCACGATGTGCTCGCGCAGGCGGGCGCGGACATGGTGCTCGTCAAGCTGGGGGCCAATGATCTCATCCACCCGCACTGCCGCAGCAAGCAGGGGCTGCTGACCCCGGTCACGTTCGCGCAGATGACAGCGGGCTACCGCGCGCTCGCCGACATGGCGCACGCGCAGGGCGTGCGCATCTGGTTTTGCGAGCTCACGCCGTGGAAGGGCTACACGCGCAACCTCTTCGGGCGCGGGGACGACATTCAGTGGTCGCCGGAGCTCGACGCGCTGCGGCCGGAGCTCAACGCGTGGTTTCAGAGCGCGGACTGCCCCGCCGACGGCTACATCCCGCTGGACGCTCTGGCAGACCCCGACGACCCGGACGCGCTCATCGCGGCCTACACGACCGACGGCGTGCACCACACGCCCGCCGGACAGCGCGCGCTCGCAGCCCTGATCCCGGAGGACATCTTCCGGGCACCGCAGAAGGAGGTATCTCCATGATCGACATCCGTCCCGCAACCGCAGACGATCTGCCGCGCATCGAGCAGATCTACGACGCGATCCACACCGCAGAGGAGACCGGCGCCACCAGCGTCGGCTGGGCGCGCGGCGTCTACCCGACACGCGCGACCGCGCAGGCCGCGCTCGACGATGGGGCACTGTTCGTGCTCGAGGATGATGGTGTTCTCGTTGCCGCCGGGCGCATCGACCAAGTGCAGGTGCCGGTATATGCGCAGGTGCCGTGGCAATACGCAGCGCCGCCGGAGCAGGTGCTCGTGCTGCACACGCTCGTCGTTGACCCGACGATCGCCGGGCACGGCTACGGCACGCAGTTCGTGCGCTTTTATGCCCGGCGCGCCCGCGCGCTCGGCTGCACGGTGCTGCGCATCGACACGAATGCAAAAAACGCCGCTGCCCGCCGGCTCTACGCCCGTCTCGGCTTCCGCGAGGCCGCCATCGTGCCGTGCACCTTCAACGGCATCGCCGGCGTAGAGCTCGTCTGTCTGGAAAAACGGCTGGACGCAGAATGACACAAAGCCAAAAAACCGCAGTCCGTGGACTGCGGGTTTTTGAGACTGGCAAAAAAGTAATGCTTTTTTGCCAGTCTCTTTTTCATTTTGCCGCTCACAGCGTCGGGCGCTCGCCGTACATCCGCGCGTAGTAGCTCCGGTATTCGCCGGAGACGATCTCCTCCCACCAGGCGCGGTGCGCAAGATACCAATCGATCGTGCGGCCGATGCCGTCGGCGAACTTTGTCTCCGGCAGCCAGCCGAGCTCTGTGTGGATCTTCGTGGGATCGATGGCATAGCGCAGGTCATGCCCCTGCCGATCGGCGACGTAGGTGATGAGGCTTTCGGGCTTGCCGAGCTTGCGGCAGATCAGGCGCACGATGTCGATGTTGCGCATCTCGTTGTGGCCCCCGATGTTGTACACCTCGCCGATGCGCCCGCGCGTGACCACAAGGTCGATGGCCCGGCAGTGATCGGCGACATACAGCCAGTCGCGCACGTTCAGTCCCCGCCCGTACACCGGCAGCGGACGGTCGGCGAGGGCGCTCACGATCATGAGCGGGATGAGCTTTTCCGGAAACTGATACGGCCCGTAGTTATTCGAGCAGCGCGAGATCGTGACCGGCAGACCGTAGGTGCGTCCGTACGCGCCCACGAGCAGGTCAGCCGCGGCCTTGGAGCTGCTGTAGGGCGAGCTCGTGTGCAGCGGCGTCTGCTCGGTGAACAGCAGCTCCGGCCGGTCAAGCGGCAGGTCGCCGTAGACCTCATCGGTCGAGACCTGATGGAAGCGGATGTTTCCGTATTCGCGGCAGGCGTCCATGAGCACGGACGTGCCGATGATGTTCGTCTGCAAAAACAGCGACGGGTCGGCGATCGAGCGATCCACATGGCTCTCGGCCGCGAAGTTGATGACCACGTCGGGGCGCTCCTCGGCAAAGAGGGCGTAGACCGCCTCACGGTCGCAGATGTCCACCCTGGCAAAGCGGAAATTTGGCTGCCCGAGCAGCGGCGCGAGCGTGGAGAGATTGCCGGCATAGGTGAGCTTGTCGATGCACACGAGCCGGTCATCCGGATAGCGCTCACGCAGGTAAAACAGGAAATTCGCGCCGATGAAGCCGGCGCCGCCGGTTACAAATCTAGTCATGCAGTTCCCTCTCAAACACCAGCTTGTCCTCCGCGACCGCGCGCAGATGCGCGCCGTAGGGCGCGTTTTGATACTGCGCGGCGGCAGCCAGCAGCTGCACCTTCGTGAGCCAGCCCATGTGATAGGCCACCTCTTCCGGCGCGGAAATGATGACGTCCTGCCGGTTTTGCACCGTCTGGACAAAGACCGCCGCGTCCATGAGGCTCTCGACCGTACCGGTGTCGAGCCACGCAAAGCCCCGGCCGAGCAGCTGCACCTTCAGCCGGTCGTCCTCGAGATAGAGCCGGTTGAGATCCGTGATCTCCAGCTCGCCGCGCGCCGACGGACGCACCTGCCGCGCCTTTTCCACGACACGGTTGTCGTAAAAATACAGCCCCGTGACGCAGTAATTCGAGCGCGGGTTTTGGGGCTTTTCCTCGACGGACAGCACACGCTTGTTCTGGTCGAACTCCACGACGCCGAAGCGCTCGGGGTCCTTGACATGATAGCCGAAAATCGTGGCATAGCCCGCCTCGGCATCCTTGACCGCCTCGCACAGATTGCTGCGAAAGCGGTTGCCGTAGAAAATATTGTCGCCGAGGATCATGGCGCACGTGTCATCGCCGATGAAATCCTCCCCGATCAGAAATGCCTGCGCCAGACCGTCCGGATGCGGCTGCACCGCATAGGACAGCCGGATGCCGAACTGGCTGCCGTCGCCGAGCAGACGCTCGAAGCGCGGGGTATCGTCGGGCGTGGAGATGATGAGAATGTCGCGGATGCCCGCGAGCATGAGCGTCGAGAGCGGGTAGTAGATCATGGGCTTGTCGTACACCGGCAGCAGCTGCTTGGACGTGACCCGCGTGAGCGGGTACAGCCGTGTGCCGGAGCCCCCGGCGAGGATGATGCCTTTCATCGTCTGTGCCTCCCTTTTTCAGTCTCTGCGGTACAGGTCGCGGGTGTATACCTTCTCCGGCACGTCGTCGAGCGCGGACTCGGCGCGGTTGGCAACAATAACGGCCGCCATGCGCTTGAATTCCGTCAGCGACGAGATCACCGGCAGACCGTCAAAGGAGGCGGCCCTGAGCGTCGGCTCATAGATCACGACGCTCGCGCCCGCGCGGCGCAGCCGCTCGATGACGCCGCGGATGCTCGACTCGCGGAAGTTGTCCGAATCGGCCTTCATCGTCAGACGGTACACACCGACGACACCGCCCGCCGCCTTGCGCAGGATCTGACGGGCAATGTGATCCTTGCGCTCGTCATTGGCCGTGACGGCGGCGCTGATGATGCGGTTCGGAATGTCACCGAAGTTCGCCACCAGCTGGCGCGTGTCCTTCGGCAGGCAGTAGCCGCCGTAGCCGAACGACGGATTGTTGTAATGTGCGCCGATGCGCGGGTCAAGGCACACGCCGTCGATGACCTGCCGCGTGTCGAGCCCCTTGAGCTCACAATAGGTATCGAGCTCATTGAAGTAGCTCACGCGCACGGCGAGGTACGTATTGGCAAAGAGCTTGATGGCCTCGGCCTCCGTCGCGTTCGGGTACAGCGTCGGGATATCCGTCTCCGCCGCGCCCTGCTGCAGCAGGGCCGCAAACAGGCGCGCATCCGCCTCCGTCGCCGTGCCGCCGTGCGGACGGCCGACCACGATGCGGCTCGGGTGCAGGTTGTCATACAGCGCCCTGCCCTCGCGCAGAAATTCCGGCGAGAACAGCAGCCGCCTGCAGCCGAACGCCCCCACGGCGCGCTCCGTGTAGCCGACCGGCACCGTGGACTTGATGACCACGAGTGCGCCGGGATTGACCCTGCCCACGAGCGAGAGCACCGCCTCGACGGTCGAGGTGTTGAAGATCTGCCGCTCGGGGTCGTAGTCCGTCGGCGTGGCGATGATGACCACGTCCGCCGTGCGGTAGGCCTGCTCGGCGTCCACGGTGGCCGTGAGCGTGAGGGGCTTTGCGCGCAGAAATTCCGTGATCTCGGCGTCGGCGATCGGCGAGACGCCGCGGTTGATGTTTTCGGCTTTGGCGGGGGTCGTGGTCACGGCGGTGACGGCGTTGTGCTGCGCGAGCAGCACCGCCTGTGCCAGACCGACATAGCCCACGCCGGCAACGGTGATGTTCATATCGGTTCTCCGGTTTCTCAAATCATGCATGGGTCACAACGCGGCCGGGACAGCTGCCCCGGCCGCAGGAAAAAGCAGGTGATGGCGTCAGCGGTTTTCCTCGATCTCCACCGGCAGACCGGTGAGATAGCGCCGCACCATGTCGAAGGCGTGGTTGGCGGCGGCGTGCTTGATGCGCACGCGCCCCCACTTATCCTTGTGCAGCGTGCGGAAAAACGTCCCGTCCAGCGTGGCGAGCGCCACAAAGAGCGTGCCGACGGTGTGCACGCCGTCACCCTCCGGCCCGGCAAGGCCGGTGATGCTCATGGCAAGATCCGTGCCGAATATGGTGCGCGCGTGCTCCGCCATCGCACCCGCGACCTCGGGGCTGACTGCGCCGCAGCGCGCGATGAGCGCGGGGTCGACATCCAGCAGCCGGGTCTTGGTGTCGTTATTATAGGCGATGATGCCGCCGGCAAATATCGCCGACGCGCCCGGCACGTTCGTGAGCATATCGCCGAGCATGCCGCCGGTGCAGCTGTCGGCCACGGCGATGGTCTTCTGCTGCCGGAGCAGGAGCTCGGCCGCGCAGGTCTCGATATTCGGCGTGTCAACGCCGTAGGCGAAGGCGCCGAGCTCGCGCTGCACGCGCGCGAGGCACGGGGCGATCATAGCCTCGGCCTCGGCCTCTGTGGGGGCCTTTGCCGTGATGCGCACAAGGCACTCCCCCTCCTTGGCATAGGGCGCAAGGGTGGGATTGCGCATCTCGTTCATGAGATCGCGCAGCTGGTACTCCATCGTGCCCTCGCCGATGCCGAAGATCTTGACATTGTGCGAGACGATGATCCCGTCGCCGCGTGCGGCGAGCAGCGGGCGCACGCGGTAGCGCAGCAGCGGCTCGCACTCCAGCGGCGGGCCGGGCAGCATGATGACCATGCAGCCGTCCGCCTCAAACGCACAGGCAGGCGCCGTGCCCCAGTCGTTTTGCAGCACGGTGCAGCCGCGCGGCAGCATGACCTGCTGCAGGTGGTTCTCGGTCATGTAGGTGTGGCGCTCGCGGTACAGGCCGCGCAGGCGTGCCTCCTCCGCCTCGTTGAGCTCGAGCGGGATGCCGAACGCGCCGGCCACAACCTCCTTGGTCAGGTCGTCGCACGTCGGGCCGAGGCCGCCGGTCGTGATGATGAGGTCGGCGCGGGTGCGGGCAAGCTGCACCGCCTGCTCAAGCCGCGCGCGGTTATCACCGACAACGGTCTGCCAATAGACATTGATGCCCAGCTCCGAGAGCAGGCGCGCGACAGCCGCCGCGTCGGTATTGATGGTGTCGCCGAGGAGCAGTTCGGTGCCGACGGCAATAAGTTCTGCGTTCATAAATCGATCCGGATCCTTTCAATTCCGTCCACTGCCTCGCGCACGAGCGCGTCAATGTCGAGCGCGGCCTCCGCCTCTGCGACCTCCGCCACGGTCGGGCGGGTCTTGGGGTGGCGCGGGGTAAAGACCGTGCAGCAATCCTCATACGGGAGGATGGATGTGTCAAATGTGCCGATGTCGCGCGCGATCTTCACGATATCGCGCTTGTCCATGCCGATGAGCGGCTGGAGCACGGGCAGGTGCGTCACGGCCTGCGTGCAGGCCATGGCCTCCATGGTCTGGCTGGCGACCTGACCGAGATTTTCGCCGGTGACGATGGCCTTGCACTCGTTGTGCGCGGCGATGTCCTCGGCGATGCGCATCATGAATCTGCGCATGATGAGCGTGAAGTACTCCTCCGGGCAGGCGCGGCGGATCTCCTCCTGGATGTGCGTGAAGGGCACGATCTGCAGCGTCATGCGGCCGGTGTAGGCCGTGAGCTCCTTAGCCAGCGAGATGACCTTTTCCTTGGCCAGCTCCGAGGTATACGGGAAGGAGAAAAAGTGCACCGGGATCAGGCGCACGCCGCGCTTGGCGATCATGTACGAGGACACGGGGCTGTCGATGCCGCCGGAGAGCATCGTCACGGCGGCGCCGTTGCAGCCGACGGGCATACCGCCCGCCGCCTCGACTGCCTGCGCGTGGACATACGCCGCCTGCTCGCGCACCTCGAGGCGCACGGTCAGCTCCGGGTCGTGCACGTCGACGACCGTGTCGGGATACGCCTCGGCGAGCTCGCCGCCGACGTACTGCGACAGCTCAATGCTCGTCATGGGGAAGCGCTTGTCCGAGCGCTTGGTCTCGACCTTGAAGCTGCGCGCCGCCGTCATCGCGTCGTGCAGGTAGGTCTTGGCGAGCGCCGTGATGGCGTCCTTGTCCTTTTCACAGGCGGCCGCGCGCGTGATCGTCGCGATGCCGAACACCTTGCGCACGGCGTCATACGCCGCGTCAAGATCAGCCGCGTCGTCAGCGGCCTCGATGTAGAGCGCCGACTGCAGATACGTCACGCGGAAGTGGCCGATGGGCTTGAGGCGGCGCTTGACATTTGCGACCAGCCTCTCTTCAAAATAGTGCTTGTTGAGCCCCTTGAGGAAGATCTCTCCGGGCTTGCAGAGCAGCAGATCATTCATAGCGGTTTCGTTCCTTTTCTTTCAGGATATCACAGGAAGCGCTCGACGAGCGTGATGAACAAGCCGAACGACCATGCGCCGAGCCACACGAGCAGCAGACACACGAGCGCACCGAGGATCAGCCCGATGAGCGAGCAGACATACCCGACCGTGCGCGGCGTGCCGTTGAAGCCGAGGCTCTTGGCGCGCGCGGAATAAATCAGGCCGATGATGCCCGTGACGACCGAGCCGAGCGCCGTGTAGCCGAACACGAGCAGCGCGCACGACACGATGCCGAGCACCATGGCGACGGTGGCCTCGTGCTTGCCGGGCTGCGGTCCGGTCGGCTGATACCAATTATAGTTGTTGTTGTACATGACGAAGCTCCCTTCTGTCAGGCGCGGCCGCCGGGCTCACGGCTCGGCGACGGAAAAATCATACGTGCGGTACTGGATGGCCTCCGCCAGATGCGCGAGCGCGATGGTCTGCGCCCCGTCGAGATCGGCGATCGTGCGTGCGACGCGCAGGATGCGGTCATAGCTGCGGGCGGTGAGCGCCATGGCGTCAAACGCCTGATGCATGAGCTGCTCGCACTCGGGCGAGAGCGTGCAGAACTGCGCAAGGGCGCGCGGCCCCATGTGCGCATTGGTCGCGGTGGTGTCGTCCCCGTAGCGCGCGCGCTGCACGGCGCGGGCGGCGTTGACACGCGCGCGGATGGTCTGCGACGACTCCCCGGCCGAGGGCTCGGTGAGCTCGTCAAAGTCCAGCGCCGGCACCTCGACGATGATGTCGATGCGGTCGAGCAGCGGGCCGGATACGCGCGCATGGTAACGGCGCACGTCGCGCGGCGAGCAGCGGCAGCGCCCCGAAGGGTGCCCGTACCAGCCGCACTTGCAGGGGTTCATGGCGCACACGAGCATGAAGCGGCTCGGATACGTCACGGAGCCGGTCGCGCGCGAGATGGTGATGCTGCCGTCCTCGAGCGGCTGGCGCATCGTCTCGAGCACGGCGGGCGAAAACTCCGGCAGCTCGTCGAGAAAGAGCACGCCGTTGTCGGCAAGGCTCATCTCGCCCGGCTGCAGCGCGCTGCCGCCGCCGGACATGGCGACGTTCGACACCGTGTGGTGCGGGGCGCGAAACGGCCGGACACGCACGACGGGGTCGTCCGGCGTCGTGAGACCGAGGACGGAGTAGATCTGCGTGGTCTCGATCATTTCGGCGCGGTTCATCGCGGGCAGAATGGTCGGCAGGCGCTTGGCGAGCATGGACTTGCCCGCGCCCGGCGGCCCGACAAGCAGGATGTTGTGCCCGCCGGCGGCGGCCACCTCGAGCGCGCGCTTGACGTTCTCCTGCGCCTTGACCTCGGCAAAATCGACCGAAAACTGCGGCGCGGCCGCAAAGTCCGGCGGGGACATGGGTGCGATGGGCTTCTCCCCGCGCAGATGGTGCACGAGCTGCGAGATATTCTCGACCGGGTACACGGTCACGCCTTCGGCAAAGGCGGCCTCGGCCGCGTTGCCCGCCGGGACAAAGAGCTCCCTGAGCCCGAGCTGCTCGGCCGCGAGCGCCATCGTGAGCGCGCCGGTGACGGGGCGGATCTCCCGCGAGGCTCACCTCGCCGAAGAAGGCCGCCGTCGCCGGCGGCTGGCGGATCTCCCCCCGTGGCGCACAGGATGCCCAGCAGCACCGGCAGGTCATAGAGCGTGCCGGCCTTGCGCGTGTCCGCCGGGGCGAGGTTCACCGTCAGGCGGCTGACCGGAAACTTCATGCCGTTGGTCTTGATGGCGCTGCGCACGCGTTCGCGCGCCTCCTTGACGGCCGCATCCGGCAGGCCGACGATATCAAACCCCGGCAGACCGTTGGACACATGGCACTCCACGCTCACGGCGTAGCCGCTCACACCGCGGCAGCCGAGGGACTGGATCTTGGACAGCAAACCGTTCGCCTTCTTTCACGGACGAGGCCCCGGCCGAACGCCGGGGCGCCGTCACTCGGATTTTGGGTTTACGCTTCGGTATCGGGCTCCGTGTTGCCGACGACGGCGATGTGCAGCTCCTCAAGCTGGTGCGGCTCGACGGTGCCGGGCGCGCCCATCATGGCGTCCTGCGCGTTTTTGTTCATCGGGAACGGGATGATCTCCCGGATGCTGTCCTCGCCCGCGAGGAGCATGACCATACGGTCGACACCCGGGGCGATGCCGGCGTGCGGGGGCGCGCCGTAGCAGAAGGCGTTGTACATGGCCGGGAACTTGGCCTTCACATCATTCTCGCCGAGGCGCACGAGCTCGAACGCCTTGACCATGATCTCGGGATCGTGGTTTCGCACCGCGCCGGAGCTGAGCTCGACACCGTTGCAGACGAGGTCATACTGGAAGGCATTGATGTCGAGCGGATCGACCTCACCGCGCTCGGCCTGCTCGAGGATCTCGAGGCCGCCGTTGGGCATCGAGAACGGGTTGTGGCAGAACTCCAGCTCGCCGGACTCCTCGCCGATCTCGTACATCGGGAAGTCGACGATCCAGCAAAATTCGTACCGCTCCCTGTCCATGTGGCCCGGCACGGCCATGCCGAGCTTCGTGCGCAGCACGCCCGCCGTCTTCTGCGCGGCGGTCTTTTTGCCGGCCGTCACGCCGACGAAGCAGCCCGGCTTCAGGCCGAGGGCCGCGGTAATCTCGGCGGTTTTGTCCGTGAGGAACTTTGCGATGCCGCCGGAGAAATTGCCCTGCTCGTCGACCTTGAACCAGTAAGGCTTGCTGCCGGCCTGCACCTCCACATCGGCGCAGAGCTTGTCGACGGCCTTGCGCGCCATGGCGCAGTCGGGCACGACGACGGCCTTGACCGTGTTGCCCGCGGCAAAGGGCGCAAAGTCGCTGCCCGCGACGAGCGCCGTCATGTCCTGCACGGTGAGGTCGATGCGCAGGTCGGGCTTGTCGGAGCCGTAGGTCTCCATCGCGTCGCGGTAGGAAATGCGGCGGAAGGGCGCCTCGGACGCGACGTTGTACTTGCCGTACTTGGCGAAGATCGGCGGGAGCACGTCCTCGAGCACCGCAAACACGTCGTCCTGCGTGGCAAAGGCCATCTCCATATCGAGCTGATAGAACTCGCCGGGGCTGCGGTCGCCGCGGGCGTCCTCGTCGCGGAAGCACGGCGCGATCTGGAAATAGCGGTCAAAGCCGGAGGTCATGAGCAGCTGCTTGAACTGCTGCGGCGCCTGCGGCAGGGCATAGAACTTGCCGGGGTGCTTGCGCGCCGGCACAAGATAGTCGCGCGCGCCCTCGGGGCTGGACGCCGTGAGGATGGGCGTGGTGATCTCGAGAAAGCCGTGCGCGGTCATGGCGGCGCGCAGCGCGGCCACCACCTGACAGCGGAGGATAATGTTCTGCTTTACGGCGGGGTTGCGCAGGTCGAGATAGCGGTACTTCAGGCGCAGCGCCTCGTCGGCGTCACGGCTGCGGTTGATCTCGAACGGCAGCTCATTGTAGCGGCAGCGGCCGAGCACCTCGATCTTGGTGGGCACAAGCTCAATGTCGCCGGTGGGCAGCTTGGGGTTTTTGCTCGCGCGCTCGCGCACGACGCCCTCAACGGCAATCGTGGACTCCTTGTTGAGCGCCTTGACGACCTTCATCATGTCCTCGGTCTCGATGACGACCTGCGTCGTGCCGTAAAAATCACGGACGACGACAAAGGCAAAATTCTGTCCGACCTCGCGGACATTTTCCATCCAGCCGACGATGCGGACCTGCTCGCCGACGTTTTCGAGCCGCAGCTCGTTGCAAGTGTGTGTGCGGGACTGAAACATACTCCTGATTCCCTTTCTTTCTATCGAATATCGCCTCCGGCGGTGCGGCGGCGGATTGACCGGATCAAGACTCGCGCAGGAGCGCACCGGCGGTGCGCCGCGCGATCTCCGCGCGGATGGTCTCGAGCGCAGTCTCCTGCGTCACGGCCTCCTGCTCGCCGGTGTCCATGTTCTTGAGCGCGCAGACATTCTGCGCGATCTCATCCTCGCCGAGGAAGATCACGAACGGGATGCCGAGCTTGTCGGCATAGCCGATCTTGGCCTTGAATTTCTTTTTCTCGCTGTAAAGCTGCACGCGCAGACCGCCGGCGCGCAGCATGGACGCCAGCGCCACGGCCGCGGACAGGTCGTCCGTCATCGGCAGGATGAGCACGTCCGCCGGGGCGGTGAGCACGGCGTCGGAGATCATGTTCTGCTCCTGCAGGATGTAAAACAGGCGCGTCAAGCCGATGGAGATACCGACGCCGGGCAGGGACTTGTTCGTATAATACCCCGCGAGGTCGTCATAGCGGCCGCCGGAGCAGATGCTGCCGACCTCGGGATGGTCGAGCAGGACGGTCTCGTACACCGTGCCGGTGTAGTAGTCAAGGCCGCGCGCGATCGTGAGGTCGAGCTCGAAGTTCTCTTCCGGGACGCCGAACGCGGGCAGGTAGCCCACGACGGTGCGCAGCTCGTCAAGGCCAAGGTCAAACGTCTCGTTCCGGCCGCGGTACTGCTCCAGGAAGGCGAGCTTGTCCGCGCTCGTGCCCGGGCAGGCGATAAAGCGCAGGATCTCGTCCGCCTGCTCGCTCGTGACGCCGCAGGTGTCGGTGAGCAGCGCGCGCACCTTGTCCGCGCCGATCTTATCGAGCTTGTCGATGGTGCGCAGCACGTCGCCCGCCTGCTCGCTCAGACCGAGGATGGCGAAAAAGCCGTTGAGCACCTTGCGGTTATTCACGCGGATGCGAAAGCGGTGCAGGCCCAGGCGCGTGAACGTGTCGTAGATGATGGCCGGGATCTCGGCCTCGTTCAAAATATCGAGCGCACCGTCGCCGATGATGTCGATATCCGCCTGATAAAACTCGCGGAAGCGGCCGCGCTGTGCGCGCTCGCCGCGCCAGACCTTGCCAATCTGATAGCGGCGGAAGGGGAAGGTGAGCTGGCCGTAATTGGCCGCGACGTACTTCGCCAGCGGCACCGTGAGGTCAAAGCGCAGCGCGAGATCGCTCTCGCCTTTCGTGAAGCGGTAGATCTGCTTTTCCGTCTCGCCGCCGCCCTTGGCCAGCAGCACCTCGGCCGCCTCGATCGCGGGCGTATCGAGCGGGGTGAAGCCATAGCGGGCGTAGGTCTCGGCCAGAACGGCGCGCATTTTGTCCATCTGCACCTGCTTGTCCGGCTGCAGCTCCATGAAGCCGGACAGTGTGCGGGGTTTGATCTTATCCATGATGTCTTGGTTTCCTTTCGGGCTTACGATTTCTTCTTGGGGTTGACGATGTCGCGCCAGTCGAGGTCGCCGCGGTTCAGGCCCAGAATGAGCACTTCGGCCGTGGCCACATTGCTGGCGAACGGGATCTGGCGCTGGTCGCACAGGCGCGCCATGCGGTTGACCTCGTCAAAGTTGCCGCTCTCGGCGTCGCAGAAAAACAGCACGAGGTCGATCTCGTTGTACGCGATGCGCGCGTCGAGCTGCTGGCAGCCCTGCGCCGAGTGCAGGTACGTGCGGATCTTCAGTCCGGTGGCCTCGGAGATGAGCCGGCCGGTCGTAAACGTGGAGCACAATTCGTGCTTGGCCAGAATGCCGCAGTAAGCGATGCAGAACTGGACCATGAGCTCCTTTTTTCCGTCGTCAGCGATCAGTGCAATGTTCATATGGATAACTCCTCTCTTTCTGGTCAGCGGCCGTCATCGCAGCAGCGAGAGCTCGCTCTCGGGGGCGGTGTCAACGGTCTTGACGGTAAAATATGCGTCGAGAAAATCGCGCGCGATGGAGGCGATGGAAGCGCCGGCGCTGCCGTGCTCCACAACGACCGCCACGGCGACCTTGGGATTGTCATACGGTGCATAGCAGATGAAAATGGCGTTGTTGACCTGGTTGTCGCCGAGCTGGGCGGTACCGGTCTTGGCGGCGACCTTCACGCCGTAGCTGCCGAAGGTCTCGTAAGCGCTGCCGGCGGGGTCGTTAGCGACGAGGTACATGCCCTTTTGCACGGCGGCCCAGTTGTAGTCGCCGGTCTCGACGGTGCTGAGCACCTCGGCCTCGTTTTCATAGATGAGCTCGCTGCCGTCATAGCTGCGTACGGTCTTGAGGATGGACGCGCTGTGGCGCGTGCCGCCGTTTGCGATCGTGGCGCAGTATTCCGAAAGCTGCAGCGGCGTGAACAGGCTGTACGACTGGCCGATGGCCGCCTGCAGCGAGTCGCCGACATACCAGTTCGTGTTCTCGAGCTTTTTCTTCACGGCCTCCGTAGCCATCTGGCCGGTGCTCTCCGGCAGCTCGATGCCGGTGTGCTCGCCGAGGCCGAAGGCCGCGGCATAGCGCGCGAGCGTGTCGATCGGCAGGCTGTCGCCGACGGTGTAGAAGAAGATGTTGCACGAGTCGCGGATAGCCTCGGTAACGTTGTCATTGCCGTGCGTCGTGCCGGAGGAGGCGATCCAGCACTTGGGCGCGTAGCCGGTGTCCTCATACTTGCGGAACGTGCCGGTGCACTGGATGGTCGTGCCGGTGGTGATGACGCCCTCGGTCAGGCCGGCAATGGCCGTGCAGGGTTTGAACGTCGAGCCCGGAGAATACTGGCCCAGCAGCGCGCGGTTGAACAGCGGCTGGTTGTCCGCCTCGGAGACGGCCTTGTAGTTCTCCTCGCTCTGGAAGAGCGTCTGCAGGTCGAAGGTCGGGTAGTTTGCGATGGCCAGCGGCTGACCGGTGGCGACGTCGACCGCCACGAGCGCGCCGCCGCCGACGGCGGCGCTGTTTTCCGTGGATTTTGACTTCATGTTCTCGATGCCCTTGGTCAGCGACTGCTCCGCCGCCGACTGCAGGTCGAGGTCAATGGTGAGGCTGACCTGATTGCCGGGCTCCGGCTCCTTGGTATAGGTCGTACCGGTGACGGTGCCGGCGGCGTTTTTCGTCACGATCGCCGTGCCGTCCGTGCCGTGGAGATATTTCTCAAAGGCGAGCTCCGCCCCGTCCTTGCCGACGGTCGCGCTCATGGGATAGCCCTGCGTCTTATAGGTCGTGTACTCCTCGGCGTTCATCAGACCCGTGTAGCCGAGCAGATGTGCAGCCAGATTCGTATGATACTGGCGCGTATACGACACCGTGACCTCGAACCCAGGGACGTTATTTTCCTTCAGGGACGTGATGAGGTCCATACTCGCGTCCTTGACGAACACATAGTCCGGCAGGTAGAGCTTGTCGATATAGCGCGTCTTGATCGAGTAGCGCAGACCGGCGATGGTGCGCATATCGGCCGCGGAGTAGTTGTTGTTGATCTCAAATTTTTCACGGCAGTAGCTCAAAAGCTCCACGGCCGTGGCCTCCTCGTCGAGCTTGGCATATTTGAGAAAGCCCTTGAGCTGTGTGCGCTGCGTCTCAGTCATGTCCGTATACTCGAACGGCGGTGCGGTCGTGACCGGCAGCTCGTCGACATACGTGTCGCCGCAGCTGACGACAGTGCGCGCCAGCTTCAGCAGGATGCCGTTCGGGTCGTCCTGCTCGAAGAGATCGTCAGGGTTAAAGACGAGGTTATTGCAGCTCGTGTTCGACACAAGCACGCGGCCGTAGCGGTCGAGGATGCTGCCGCGCGCGGCCGCCACGGTCTGGGAGCTGGCGACGCTGTTGCGGTTTTCCTCATAGTACGCCTTACCGTCGACGATCTGCAGTTTGTAGAGCGCGACCACGAACACGATCACGAGCAGCATGAGCATACACGCGAGCGCGGTGATGCGGCCGGGCTTGATGGGTTTTTCCATAGCGAAGATCCTTTCGGGGGTACAGGCGCGCTGAATGCCTCAGCGCTGGGCACGCCGGCGGTGAAACGCACGGCTGATGTAGTAGTACGGCACGGCGAGCGGGAGCGAGAACACGCTCTGCCCCAGCGCCATGGCGAGCAGCCGCCAGAACGACGCACCGTGGAAGATCCACAGGCGGAACATCTGGCAGAAGGCCGTGAGCAGAAACGCAGCCAGACACGTCACGAGAAACGGGAAGATCCCGTTATTGATGAGGTATGCCGCGAGCATCCCCGCGCCGAAGCCGATGAGCGCGAAGAGCACGGCAAACAGCAGCCCCGTTTCGGGGTAGCCCATGGCGCAGAAATAGCCCGTGACGAGACCGAAGACCGCGCCCCATGTGCCACCCTCGAACATGCCGACCGCCACGACGACCGCCGGCACGAACATGGCGTGCACGCCGAAGAGCGCGATGTGCGCAAAGACCGTGGTCTGCAGTGCAACGGTCACCGCCATGTACAGCGCGCACCAGAGCACGCGGTGTATCTTTTCCTTGTTGATCAGATCCGCCCACATGTCAGCTCACCACGTCAAAATCCTTGATGACGAACACCTGCAGCAGCTCACCGAGATCACATGCGGGCGTGATGACGCCGTAGGTCTGCTGGCCGCCGGCCTCGGTGCGCACGTCGGTGATCGTGCCGACGACGAGCCCTGCCGGGAACGCGCCGCCCTTGCCGGAGGTGAGCACGGTGTCGCCGGTGAAGATGCTCGTGCCCTCGGCCAGATAGCCGAAGCGCACGCAGCCGTCCTGCATGAGCGTGAAGTCACCGAGCACCATGGCCGTGGCGCCGCTGCTGCTGATGTAGCCGCCGACGCTCATGTCCACGTCGATGACCGTGCGCACGGTCGCCCATGTGCTGCCGACCTCGATGATCTGACCGACGAGCGCGCCGGCCTCGTTCATGACGCAGTCGCCAACCTCGATGCCGCAGTCGCTGCCCTTGCTGAGCGTGAGTGTGCTCGACCAGTTCGACGCGCCGTAGGACACGACGTTCGCCGGCTCGAGCTCAAAATCCGTGTGCCGCTGCGTGAAGCCCAGCAGCTCGCGGTAGCGCTCGTTTTCCGCCAGCGCCTCCTGCCCCTCGCGCGCCTGCGCCTGTGCCTCGGCAAGCTGGACGCGCAGCTGGTCGTTTTCGGCCTTGAGCTGGTCATATTTATAAATGTAGCCATAGATGCTCTCGAGCCACTGCGCCGTGACGGTCGCGGCCTTTTGCAGCGGCGCGCGCACGATGCCGTCGAGATTCGTGAGGAATCCCGCCTTGCCGCCGAGCGCCCCGGCGATGAGCGCGAGCACGAGCACGACCGCAAGCACGACCGCGCCGATGCGCGCACCTTTTTTCTTCAGATATGTTTTCCAGTTCAAAGCAGCTCGACTCCCAGTTCGTTCAGCAGTTGTCCGAGCCGGCACAGCGGCAGGCCCATGACGTTGAAATAGTCCCCGTCCAGATGCGCGACGAACAGCGCACCGCGCCCCTGAATGCCGTAGGCGCCGGCCTTGTCCATCGGCTCACCGGTGGCGATGTAGCGCGTGATCTCCGCCGGCGTCAGCGTGCGAAAGCGCACGGCCGTGTGCTCGGCCGCCAGCCGCGTCTCGCCGCCGCGCAAAACGGCGACGCCGGTGTAGACGGTGTGCTCACGTCCCGACAGGGCGGCGAGCATACGCGCGGCGTCGGCCGTGTCCTTCGGCTTGCCGAGGATCACACCGTCAAGATAGACGATCGTGTCCGCCGCGATGACGATGTCCTCCGGCGCGCAGGTCTGCGCGACCTCCTGCGCCTTGTGCAGCGCAAGCTCGCGCACGGTCTGCTCCGGTCCTGCGCCCGGCGTCGCACGCTCGGGTCCCTTGGCCGGACGGATCGTCAGGTTCGGCACACCGAGCATCTCCAGCAGCTCCCGCCGGCGCGGGGAGCCGGAGGCAAGAATCCAGTTCATGGTCGTTCCTCCCGGGCGGATCATTCCACGCCCCGATAATACAGTCCGCGGGTCAGCCCGTTGGGGCGGTAATCCGTCAGACCCTGATAGCTCTGCATGACCGCGACGCACTCATGCGGCGTCTCGGTCGTGAACATGAGGCGCACGCCCCAGAGCCCCGCCGTTTCGTAGTCCTCATGCTTGTCGGCGAGATAGAGCTTGTGCGCGTTGAAGATCTGGTTGCGGTGGCCGAACGCCGGCAGCACCGGGAACAGCGCCCCGCGCCGGTCGGCCAGATTGTTCGGCACGGTGCAGTTGCAGCGCCCCGCGCTGTTGCGGATGATGCACTGCTCGGTGATCATGCACGGCAGACGGCCGTAGACGATCATCTCGGTGTCGACCGCCTTGGCAAGGTCGCGGATCTGCGCCACGCGCAGTTCGAACGACGCCGTCGCGCTCACGAGCCCGGCCTGCTGCAAGACCCCCTCGGTGAAGGAGTTGAAGACGTTGAGCCCGAAGTCACCGCGCACGCGCATGCCCGCGCGGCGGGCAAAGAAGATGTGCCCCATGTTGCCGACGAGCGCCTCACGCACACCGTTTTCGGCGGCGCGGAAGAGCATTGCGTGCATATCCTCCGCCTGATCGTCCGTGATGACGCGCGGCAGCACCGCCACGACCTGCGCCCCCTGCTCCAGAAACGGGGCGACGCGCGGAAAAACCGTGTCAAGAATTTCGACCGGCACATACACATACGCCGGGCACAGCGCGGCAAGCTCCGGCGTGAGCTGCTCGGCCTGATGCACCTGCACGATGAGCACGGGGTCGGCATAATAGCGCTTGCCCTCCGGCCGCAGCGGCAGCGGCAGGCTGCGCCGCTCGGGCAGCGCCGCGCGCTCGTCCTTCAGGCCGGTGATAAGCCGGCGGCGCAGGTCGTTGACGGCGGCCGCCGGAAGATACAGGCCGGGGTCGATGCGGCTTTCCGTGCCGGTGGAATAATAGGGCGTTCCGCCCGTTTTGGCAAATTGATCGGCAAGGCTCTGCTCGGTCAGCGGCGCGCGCTGCGCAGGCTCGGGCACAGGCCCTGTGAGCACGGCGCGATGCCCGTCCTCATCTGCGACGGCGGCCATGACCGGCTCGCCCGCACGCACCTTGGCATAAAACTTCACGGGCACGCGGCGGCGCTCGCCGTCGGCATATGCCTTGCGCGCGGCGGTGAACATCTTTTCGGCCTCGCGATCGGGCTCGGCCGCGCGGGTGCCGAGCATATCCGGCCCCTTCTCGCCGAGCAGGTAGCCCTGCGTGAAGCCCTGACGCGAAAACGCCAGTGCAAGACGGTCATTTTCCTCCGGCGTGGGCACGCGGTGCTCATGGATGCACTTGGCATACACATCCGTGACCACGGCGACATACTCCGGTCGCTTCATGCGCCCCTCGATCTTCACACAGGCGACGCCGGCCTCATCGAGCTGCTGCAGATAATCCGCCAGACAGTTGTCGCGCAGGCTCAGCGGGTACTCGTCCATGCGGCCGCCCATGCTGTACTGCATGCGGCACGGCTGCGCACACGCGCCGCGGTTGCCGCTGCGGCGGCCGATGAGCGCGCTCATATAGCACTGACCGGAATAGCAGAAGCACAGCGCACCGTGCACAAAGACCTCGGTCTCGATGCTCGCGTGCTGCGAGATGAAGCGGATCTGCTCGAGCGAGAGCTCGCGCGAGAGCACGGCGCGGGTGATGCCCATCTCGGCCGCAGCCTCGACTCCGGCGAGGTTGTGGATGCTCATCTGCGTGCTCGCGTGCAGCGGGATATCCGGCAGAGCATCGCGCAGCACGCGCGCAAGCCCCAGATCCTGCACGAGGATCGCGTCCGCTCCGGCGTCCGACGCCTGCTGCGCGAGCGCGGCGGCGGCCTCCATCTCGCGGTCGCCCACGAGGGTGTTGAGCGTGACGTAGACCTTGCAGCCGCGGATATGGCAGTAGCGCACCGCTTTTGCAAACGACTCCCGTGTGAAATTATCCGCGCTCCGGCGCGCGTTGAACCCGTCACCAAAGCCCATATACACCGCGTCCGCCCCGTTTTGCACCGCCGCGATGACGGCATCGAGGTTGCCCGCAGGCGCCAGCAATTCCAGCATAGACCCACTCCTAGTTATAGTCATACATATCGCATTATAACACAGGCGCCGCTCTTGCTACAAGTCAATTTTCATGCTATAATGTGAATCTATCATGAATTTCTATCGACCCGAGGGGTAATTGCATGGATCAAGCCGAATTTACGCTGTCGCGGCCGGTTTGCCTGTCGCTGCCGATCGAGGAAGCGGACAAGCTGCTGCAGGAAAAGGACGGGCGCTGCGCCCTGGTATATCTCGCGCTGCTGCGCGCCGGGGGAAAGTCCTTCCCCGCCGAGCGCATCGGCCTGACCGAGCGCGAACTGCGCCAGACGATGGAGCGCCTGTGCGCGCTCGGACTCGTCTCCGCCGCCGGAAAAGAACAGCCTGCCCCGGCGCAGCGCAGCGCAGCGCCCGCAGCCGACCGGCCGGTCACTGCCGAGCCGAAGCTCGTGCCCGCGGCCGAGCTGCCGCAGTACACGGCGGAGGATATCTCCACCCGGATGCTCAGCGACGGGCCCATGCAGACCGTGCGCCGCGAGGCCGAGCAGCTCTACGGCCGCAAGCTCACGACGCCCGAAATGAACATGCTGCTCGGGCTGCGCGACTATCTCGGTCTCCCGGCCGACGTGCTCATGGAGCTGATCCACTACGTCTTTCAGGAATACCGCGCCGAGCGCGGTCACGCCGGCACGCCGACGATGCGCCGGATCGAAAAGGAGGCCTACGCGTGGGCCGATCAGGAGATCCACACGACGGCGCAGGCGGAGGAATTTTTGCAGCGGCGTCAGGCGCGGCGCGACCTTGCGCAGCAGGTGCTGCAGGTGCTGCAGATCTGCGACCGGGCGCCGAGCCGCACCGAACGCGGCTACATCACGAGCTGGCTGGACATGGGCTTTGACTGCGAGGCGATCGCCGAGGCGTATGACCGCACGGTCGTGGCGACCGGCGCGCGCAAGTGGCCCTATCTCAACCGCATCCTCATGAGCTGGCACGAAAAAGGGCTGCACACGCTCGACGAGATCAGCAGCGGCGACCCGCGCACAGCGGGCAAGCACCGCGCGGCTGCCGCCGCGCCCGCAGCCGACCGCGATGATCTCGATCGCGTGGAACAAATGCTCCGCAAGATGGAGCAGACCAACACCTAAGGAGGGACCGGCATGGCCCGCAATGGGATCTATCTGGCGCGCGCCCGCGAGCAGATCGCGCAGCAGCGCGCGGAAAATGAGCGCGAGCACCGCCGCCGCGTGGACGACGCCTATCGCCGCGTGCCCGGTCTGCGCGCACTTGACCAGACGCTGCAGCAGCAGATGATCACGCTCGTCGGTCTGACGATGCGCCACGGCAGCGACCCGACAGACGAGCTGCGCGCGCTCGAGCGTGCGAATCTTGACACGCAGGCACAGCGCGCCGAGCTGCTGACAAGCTATCACCTGCCGCCGGACTACACCGACGACATCTACACCTGCCCCGACTGCCGCGACACGGGCTATATCCAGGGTCAGCCCTGCCGCTGTCTGCTGCGGCGCTACAACGCCGAGCTCACGCGCGACCTCAGCCGCCTGCTGCAAAGCGGCGACGAGTCGTTCGAGCACTTTGACCTCACGCTCTATGACGAGAGCGCGCGCCCGAAGATGGAGCGTGTGTTTCAGGTCTGCCGCACGTTCGCGCAGACGTTCCGCCCCGGCACGATGAATCTGCTGCTGCAGGGCGGCACGGGTCTGGGCAAGACATATCTGTCCGCGTGCATCGCGCGCGTGGTCGCGGGCGCGGGCTACGCCGTCGCCTACGAGACGGCCGCAAGCGCGCTCGATGCGTTCGAGTGCGCAAAGTTCCAGCGCAGCAGCGCAAACGGTGAGGCCGCCGCGCAGCGCGTGGAGCAGTATCTCGGCTGCGACCTGATGATCCTCGACGATCTCGGCACGGAAATGATCACGGCCTATTCCACGAGCGCTCTCTACACGCTCATCAACACGCGCCTGACGCGCAAAAAGGCCACCATCATCAGCACCAACTGCTCCAACGAGGAGCTGCAGAAAAAATACACGCCGCAGATCCTGTCGCGCATCGCGGGCGAATATCAGACGCTCCCGTTCGCGGGTCGGGACATCCGGCAGATCAAAAAGGAGCGCGAAGCATGAATCAGCACGAGATCACCGAGCGCCGCCCCCCTGCTCGACGCGAGCGGAAACCTGACAGAACCCGGCTACGCCAAGACCCTGCTGCCCATCTATCGCCGCAGCGACATCAAGGCCGGCAAAATGCGCATCAAGGAGTGGGACTACTACTGCGTCAACAACGGGCACTTTGCCCTCGCCCTGACCATCGCGGATAACAGCTATATGGGGCTCGACTCCATCTCCCTCATCAACCTCGACGAGGGCTGGCAGATCACGAAAAGCCCGATGAAGGCCTTCACCAACGGCAGGGTCGGTCTGCCCGAGAGCAGCGAGCACGGCGATGTGAGCAGCTCCGGCAAGCACTACAGCATCCTGCTCAAAAACGAGGGCGACAAGCGCGTGCTCATCGCGCAGATGAAAAACTTCGGCCCCGAGGGCTCGCTGTACGCGAAGGTGACGCTCACGGACATCCCGCCCGAGTCCATGGTCATCGCCACGCCCTTTGACAAGGACAAGCACTTCTACTTCAACCAGAAGATCAACTGCATGCGCGCCGAGGGCACGGTGACCTACGGCTACTACAACCGCACCTACACCTTCGACCCGGCGGACAGCTTCGCCGTGCTCGACTGGGGGCGCGGCGTGTGGACGTACAAAAACACGTGGTACTGGGGCAGCGCCTCCGGTCTCGTGGACGGGGAGCGTTTCGGCTTCAACATCGGCTACGGCTTCGGCAACACGAGCGCCGCGAGCGAGAACATGCTCTTTTACAAGGGCCGCGCGCACAAGCTCAGTCAGGTGACCTTCCACATCCCCGGTGACGGCGGCAGACGCACGCCGGACTACATGCGGCCCTGGACCTTCACGAGCGACGACGGCCGCTTCGAGATGGACTACACCCCCGTGCTCGACCGCGCGAGCTGCTCGGACGTGGGGCTCATCAAGTCCGACCAGCATCAGGTGTTCGGCGTCTTCAACGGCCGCGCCGTGCTCGACGACGGCACGGTGCTGAATGTCAAAGACCTCCCCGGCTTCGCCGAGAAGGTCATCAATAAATGGTAAAACGCAGCAAAAACCGCTCTGCATTTCGCAGAGCGGTTTTTCTGTTCTTACGGGAATTACTTGCCCTCGATGGCGTCGGCGAGGCTGCTGAGCCAATCGCCCTGCACGTCCTCGATGCGGCCGGCATCGCACGCCGCCGCGATGGCGGGGTCGATGGGCAGCTTGGCCGTGTTGGGGATGCCGTGCTTGGCGGCAATGGCCTCGATGTGGCTCTCGCCGAAGATGGCATGCTGCTTGCCGCAGTCCGGGCAGGTGTAGTAGGCCATATTCTCAACGATGCCGAGCACGGGCACGTGCATCATGTCGGCCATGTTGACAGCCTTGTCGACGATCATGCCGACAAGCTCCTGCGGAGACGTGACGACGACCACGCCCGCCACGGGCAGGGACTGGAACACCGTCAGCGGCACGTCGCCCGTTCCGGGAGGCATGTCGACGAACATATAGTTCACGTTGTCCCACTGCACGTCGGTCCAGAACTGGGTCACGGCGCCCGCGATGACCGGACCGCGCCAGACGACGGGGTCGGTCTCGTTCGGGAGCAGGAGGTTGATGGACATGATCTCGATCCCGGTGCGGGTGCGGTTGGCATACAGGAAATCCTCGCCGCCCATGGCGCTGCCGTGGACGCCGAACGCCTGCGGGATCGAGGGGCCGGTAATATCGGCATCGAGCACGGCAGCCTGATGGCCGCGGCGCTGCATCTCGCAGGCGAGCAGGCTCGTCACGAGGCTCTTGCCGACGCCGCCCTTGCCGGAGACGACCGCGATGACCTTGTCAACACGGGCGCCCGGACGCAGCGCCTGCTGCAGGGACTCGGCCGCGTGCTCGCAGTTTTCGCCGCAGGTCGAGCAGTCGTGGGTGCAATTTTCAGGGGTTTCGTTGTGATGGTCGCTCATAGTTGGGGTTTCCTCCGTTTCAACGATATGTTGCTCTTATTATACGCCAATGGCGCAGGAAGTCAACCGCCGGACGCGGTGAGAAAGTCATGGAGCCCGCACAGCACGACGCACGCCTCGGCGCGCGTGGCGTTGGCCAGCGGCGCAAAGCTCGTGCCGCGCCCGGTCAGCAGCTTCTTCTCATAGCAGAAGCAGACGCTCTTGAGCGCCCATGGGGCAATGTCGTCAAGGTCTGCGATGTTGTAGGCGGAGGCCTCGGTGCCCGGCGTCGTGTCGATGCCCTTCCATGCGAGGTAGCCCGCCATGATCACCGCCATCTCCTGACGGGTGATGTTGCGGTTCGGTTCAAACTTCCCGTCGCCCACGCCAGAGACGATCCCTTTCGATGCTGCCCAGGATACGCTGGGTGCATACCACGCGCTCGCCTCGACGTCCGCAAACCGGCTGTCGGGATAGTCCGCTTGGTTCACGCCGGCAAGCCTCGCCAGCATGGTCACGAACATACCGCGCGTGAGTGCGTCGTCCGGGGCGAAGAGCCCGTTGCCGACGCCGGCCACCCAGCCGGCGGCTGCGGCGGCGTCAACGTATTCCCGCGCCCAGTGCTTGCGGCAGTCGCGGAAGGCCGGCTCGGGGTCGGTCTCGCCCTCTGTTTTCTTCTCAAGACCGTAATACGCCGCGATGCCGCGCGCATCCGCCTGCGCCATCGCCTGCAGCTTTGCCTCGCTCGAGAGGAACTGCGCGCTGTCGCTGTCGCTGCTGATGAAGCAGTGCTCAATGATCATCGACGGGATGTGCGCAAGCTGACCGTAGCGGACGATGCCGTAATAATCGGCGAGCTTGCCGTTGGGATAGGTCGTACCGTCTCCAGAGTTCCTCTTGACAAGGCCGCGGCTCGTGTCGAGACCGAGCTTGCCGAGCTGCGCGAGGATGTTCGTACCGACACCGTCGACGACGCTCGCGCACGCAGGGTCATAGTTGCCGTTGCTCGCAAGGATCAGCGCGCCGTGCGCAGACTGCGTGGCGGCACCGTTCAGGTGCAGGCTCACGAGCAGGTCAGAGCCCTTCTTCTGTGCAAAGTCCACGCGTCTTTGCACCTTGCTCAGTGGCGCCGTATAATACGTGCCGTCACGATCGGAGCGCGTCATGTCCACATGGACATGGCGGTACGTCTCGAGCTCCTGCTTGAGATAGAGGCCGATCCTGAGCACGCGGTCCGCCTCCTGATAGCCGTAGGTGCTGTTGATCGCGCCAGGGTCATATCCGCCCGCGCCGTCGCCGCCGTGACCGGGGTCGATCGTGATGTACAGCCAGTCGGTATCCTTGGCTACAGCCTCATTCACCGCAGCCGCCCCCGGCGCCAGCAGTGCCGCCGACAGAGCCACGGTCAGAAAAAAAGACAAGATTCGCTTCATCATCTCTCGGACGCGCCGCGTGCGCGCCCGTCCTCCTTTTCGGAAAATGTCACACCGAAGATCCTTCAGGTCTCACAGGTCGAAGCGATTTTACCGCACTTATCCTGCTTTTGCAATGGTTTGCTCTTCCAGAGGCGCATTTTGACAGCACACAAAGATTGACAGTTTCACTTCATTTGTGCTATGTTGTATGTTACGATCTTTATAACAGACAGAAAGGTTCACCGTATATGGATATGACCCTGGTAGTAATGGCGGCCGGCCTCGGCTCGCGCTATGGCGGCGTCAAGCAGATCGAGCGTCTCGGCCCCGACGGCGAGATCCTCATGGAGTACGCGATCTATGACGCGCTGCGCGCCGGCTTCGACCGCATCGTGCTCATCATCAAGCCGTCGATGCTGGAGGATGTGCGCGCGCTCTTCGGCGACCGCATCGAGCAGCGCACCGGCATCCGGATCGACTACGCATTCCAGACGCCCGACCGCTTCACCGCGGCGCGCCCGGAGCTGGCGCAGCGCAAAAAGCCGCTCGGCACGGTGCATGCCGTGCTGTGCGCGCGCGATGTGATCCGCACGCCCTTTGCCGTCATCAACGCAGATGATTTTTACGGCCGCGGCGCGCTCGACGCCATCGCCGCCGCACTGCCGCAGCTCGGCGGCGCGCAGGACGCCGCCATGGTCGGCTACCGGCTGAAAAACACCGTCAGCCCCTTCGGCACAGTCACGCGCGGCGTGTGCGCGACGCAGGACGGCCTGCTGCGCAAGGTGCAGGAGACGTACAAGATCCGGCTCTGTCCCGACGGTCTGATCCGCGACATGTCCGGTGAGGGCGAGGGCATCGTGCTCGACCCTGAAGCGCTCGTGAGCATGAACCTGTGGGGCTATCATCCGCAGATGCTGGACGTGATGGCGCAGTATTTTGACGACTTTGTGCACACGCTCACGCCCGGCGATGAAAAGCGCGAGTGTCTGCTGCCCGTGATGATGGACGCGCTCACGGCGCAAAGCCGCGTGCGCACGCGCGTACTGCAGACGGACGAGCACTGGTTTGGCCTGACATATCAGGACGACAAGCCCGGCGTCGTTGCGGCACTGCGCACCCTGCACGCTGACGGAACGTATCCCCCCGCGCTGTGGAAATAACCGATCGAAAGAAAGCGAAAACGCGGCATCCGCCGCGTTTTCGCTTTCTTTACACTTTTCTAATGGATTTTTAAGTGTCTGTCGGTATCATAGTGAAAACACCACCTGCAGGAGGAGCTCACAATGGAACAAAAGCTGCGCATCGCCGTATACGGCGACTCACTGATGAAGGGCACACTGCCGGACGAGCAGCTCCGGTATCATTTTCACACCGATCTGTTTGAGGCTCCGCTTGCCGGTGTAGACGCCGAGGTAACGAACAAGTCCGTCTTCGGCGCGACCTCGCGCAAGGGCGTCACGCTCGTGCAGCGCGACCTCGCGCGCGGTCACCGCTATGACTGGGCGCTCATCGAGTACGGCGGCAACGACTGCAACTATGACTGGGCAGACGTGGCTGCCCACCCCGAGCAGCACCATGACCCCGTGGTGCTGGCGGATGAATTCCGCGCAAATCTCACGTCCATCGTGCAGATGCTGCGTGGGGCAGGTGTGCGCCCCATCTTCACGACCCTGCCGCCGATCGACGAGGTGAAGTACCTCGCCTGCATCGACCACAACGGCGCGAGTGCCGCCGGCGTCATGCAGTGGCTGGGCGACGTGCGGCGCATCTACCGCACGCAGGAGCGCTATTCCGGTCTCGTGTGCACCATCGCCGCCGAGCTGGACGTGCCGTGCGTGGACCCGCGCGAGCGTTTTCTCGACGGGGTCGATCCGCGCGCGAGCAATGCCGAGGACGGCATCCACCTGTCCGAGGCAGGCTATGAGATGTTTTACACCACGCTCATTGAGCAGGTACGCGCCGTCGTTGTCTGACGGGCAGGAAAAAAGCAGCGGACACCGTTTTTTCGGTGTCCGCTGTTTCATTTTTCCGTCAGGCGCGGCAGGCCGCCTGTGTGCGCGCGAGCAGGCGCGCAGCCGTCTGTGCGTCCGCCTGACCGGGCAGCAGCCGCCAGACCCAGTTGCCGGTGGCCGTGCCGGGGGTGTTCATGCGGCTCTCTGCGCCGAGACCGAGCACGTCCTGCATCTGCGCGATGAACAGCTCCGCGCGCGAGCCCATACCGGCGCGCAGCAGCGCCTCGGGCAGACGCGCCACATCGTACACGCCGAGACAGCGCATGGCATAGTCGGCGTCCGCACCGCCGAGCGCCGCCCATGCAGCGGCGGGCTCGTTGTCGTGCGTGCCGACATAGCAGACGCTGTGCGCGCGCACGCGATCCGGCCGGTGCTCAGACGTGCCGCTGGGGTCAAAGCCGAAGAGCAGCACGCGCATCCCCGGACAGCCGGAGCGCGCAACGAGCCGGCGCACGTCGTCGTCGATCGTGCCGAGATCCTCCGCGATCAGCTCGAGCTCGGGCGCAGCCGCGTGCAGCGCCTGCAGCAGCGCAGGTCCGGGACCGGGCGCCCAATGTCCGCCGCGTGCAGTCAATTCGCCGCGCGGCACCATCCAATAGCTCGAAATGGCGCGAAAATGGTCAATGCGCACCACATCATACCGCTTTGCTGCGCCGCGAACGCGGTCCTTCCACCACCGGAAGCCGTCCGCCTTCATGACGTCCCACGCATAGAGCGGGTTGCCCCAGAGCTGACCGTCGGCGCAGAAATAGTCCGGCGGGACACCGGCGACGGCGCTCGGCTGTCCGTCCGGGTCGAGGCAGAACTGCCCCGGCTTCGCCCAGACGTCCGCGCTGTCGGCGGCGACATACATGGGCAGGTCGCCGATGATGCGCACACCGTGCGCGTGCGCATAGGCGCGCACCGCATCCCACTGGCGGGTAAACTCCGTCTGCAGATACGCGTGCAGCAGCACGCGCGCATCGAGCTGCGCGGCCGCCTCAGCGAGCGCGGCGGGGTCACGGTCGCGCAGGGGCTGCGGCCAGGCATACCACGGTGCGCCGCCCTGCGCCTCCTTGATGGCCATATACAGGCAGTAATCCATGAGCCACGGCTCCGCTGCGAGCGCGGCGCGCAATGCGGGCGTGACGGCAGCCTGTTCGCGCGCAAATGCCGCGGCCCAGAGCGCGGTCTTGCCCGCGTGCACGCGGCCGTAGTCCACGCGCATCGGATCGCCGCCCCAGTCGACGGAACGCACCTCGTCGAGCGTGAGCGCGCCGCGCGCCATGAACGGCTCCGGCGACAGCAGGTCGGTGCTGCCGGCAAAGGTCGACGCCGACAGATACGGCGAGTGCGCGCTGTCCGGCGGGTTGAGGGGCAGGATCTGCCAGTAGCGCTGCCCGGCGGCAGCGAGAAAATCGATAAATTCCCGGGCAGCTGTGCCCAGATCGCCGATGCCGCACGGCCCCGGCAGAGCCGACACCGGCAGCAGGATACCGCTTGAGCGGGTCATGCTCCGTCACTCCTTTTGATAGCTGCAAATGATCTCCCGGAACTTCGGGTTGCGCGGCAGCAGGCGCATGAGCGGCAGGCCCAGAATGCCGAGCACGGCGACCTCGCCGAGCGCGACCTGACCGCCGAAGAGCCAGAACGATGCATTCAGGTGCGGGAACGCGGCGTCCGTGAGCGACCACGTGAGCACCGCGCCGACAAACACAAAATTGAACACGACCGGCATGAGCGCCGCAAGGATGCACCGCAGCCACGACTGCGCGCCGCGCCCGCGGCCGAGCCACGCCGTGCACAGCGCCGCCAGCAGCGTCGCCAGCGAGCCGAAGACAACGTCAAAAATGCCCGCCGCGCTCAGCAGATTTGCGATCGCGCAGCCGGCGAACAGCCCCCATGCCGTGCAGGGGATGAAAAACGGCAAAATGCACAGCACCTCCGAGACCCGGCACTGGATCGCTCCGTAGCTGATCGGCGCCAAAAGCATCGTCAATGCGGCATAAGCCGCGCCCGTGACCGCCGCAGCGGCCAGTTTTCTCGTGGTGATGTGCATGATTCAATTCCTCCCATTTTTTTCGTTGCACACATTGTGCGCGCAGGGGTATGGCACCTGCGCCTGTTGAAATTGTGACGGCGGTTATTCTACTCCTCCGTCCGGCCGTTGTCAACCGGTTTGCTGTACAGGCAGCCGCAATATTCCTGCCGGTAGAGCCCATATTGGCGGGACAGCTCAATGCTGCGCTTGTAGCCCTCGCGCTTTTTGAAGTCCGACGGCAGCCAGCGCACGCCGTATTGCTGCGCAAGCTCGGCGCCGATGGTGTTGAGGCGCTGCGCGTCCTTGTGCGGCGAAACGGTGAGCGTCGTGCCGAAATAATCGAACCCGTGCGCCTGTGCCTGCCGCGCCGTCTCCTCGAGACGCAGACGGAAGCATACCGTGCAGCGTGCGCCGCCCTCCGGCTCACGCTCGAGGCCACGGACGGCATCGATGTAGCGCTGCCCGTCATAATCGCACGCGAGCAGCGCCACCGGCTCCGGCGTCGGGAGGCAGCGAATGAGCTCCTGCTGCCAGTAGAGGCGGCGGTCGTATTCCGCGCGCGGCTGGATGTTCGGGTTGTAGTACAGCACGGTCACGCGAAAATACCGCGTGAGGTATTCCAGCACGTAGCTGCTGCACGGGCCGCAGCAGCTCTGCAGCAGCAGGCGCGGCTTTTCCTCCGGCGGGAGCGAGGAGAGCAGCGCATCGAGCTGTTTTTGATAGTTTTCTTTCATAAGCGTCACCCGCCGGTCAGTATAGCACACACGCGCACAGAATACCAGTGCGGCCCTTGACGCGGCGAAGCATTTCCGATATGATATATCATAGGAAATTATACGAAGGAGGCGCGTCCAACATGGATCAGCGCATGAGCAAGGACAAATACTATCTCAACATTGCCGACGCGGTGCTCGACCGCTCGACCTGCCTGCGGCGCAAATACGGTGCGATCATCGTCAAGAACGACGAGATCCTCTCCACCGGCTACAACGGCGCGCCGCGCGGCCGCGTCAACTGCTCGCAGCTCGGCTACTGCAACCGCGAGCAGCTCAACATCCCCAGCGGTCAGCGCTATGAGCTCTGCCGCAGCGTCCACGCCGAGGCCAACGCCATCATCTCCGCCGCACGGCGCGACATGATCGGCGGCACGCTCTACCTCGTCGGGCGCAGCGCCGCCGACGGCGAGCTTCTGCACGACACGACCTCGTGCGCCATGTGCCGGCGCATGATCATCAACTCCGGCATCACGCGCGTCGTCAACCGCATCGGCGACGACGGCATCGAGATCATCGACGTGCAAAACTGGATCGTCAACGACGAGTCCATCCAGCCGAAGGCCGAGGCGGAATAAGCGCGGTTTTTCTTTACAAGCGCGTGTTTTTTGATTATAATAAGTAAGTTAGACTGAAAAAAGGCAGGATTCAACCTATGGCATCCATTGCATTTGAGGAATACAAGAACAAACTCAACAACCTCCGTCCGGCGCTGGACGATCTGGGCGGCGCGCTGCATCTCGACGAGGCGCGCAACGAGGTCGAAAAGCTCGAGGAGGAGAGCGCGCAGGACGGTTTCTGGAACGACACCGAAAACAGCCAGCGCGTGCAAAAGCGCATCAAGACGCTCAAGCACAAGCTTGAGCGCTACGCCAAGCTCACCGGCGCATGGGAGGATATGCTGACCATGTGCGAGATGGCCGTCGAGGAGGACGACGACTCGATGCTGCCCGACCTCGAGAGTGAGTTCCAATCCTTTGAGGAGACGCTCGAATCCATGCGGCTCGAAACGCTGCTGACCGGCGAGTATGACGCGAACAACGCCATCCTCACCTTCCACGCCGGTGCCGGCGGCACCGAGGCGCAGGACTGGACGAGCATGCTCTACCGTATGTACAACATGTGGGCCGAGCGCCACGGCTACACCGTCAAGCTCATGGACTATCTCGACGGCGACGAGGCCGGCATCAAGAGCGCGACCATCATGATCGAGGGCGAGAACGCCTACGGCTTCCTCAAGAGCGAGAACGGCATCCACCGTCTCGTGCGCATCAGCCCGTTTGACGCCTCCGGCCGCCGCCACACGTCGTTCGCCGCCGTGGAGGTCATGCCCGAGATCACCGAGGACAGCGAGATCGAGCTGCGCGACGAGGACATCAAGATGGACGTGTACCGCTCGTCCGGCGCGGGCGGTCAGAAGGTCAACAAGACCTCGTCCGCCGTGCGTCTGACGCACATCCCGACCGGCATCGTCGTGTCCAGTCAGGTCGAGCGCAGCCACTTCCAGAACCTCGAAAACTGCAAGAACATGCTCCGTGCGCGTCTGGCCGAGATCAAGGAGCGCGAGCACCTGGAGAAGATCTCCGATATCAAGGGCGTCCAGCTCAAGATCGAGTGGGGCAGCCAGATCCGCTCGTACGTGTTCATGCCGTACACGCTGGCCAAGGACCACCGCACCGGCTTTGAAAACGGCAACATTCAGGCCGTCATGGACGGTGACATCGACGGCTTCATCAATGCCTACCTGAGCATGAACGCCGACAAGGAAACGAAATAAACGCGAAAAACTGCACGCCCGTTTGGGCGTGCAGTTTTTCGGTTTGTCAAAGAACCTCGTAGAGTTTGCGCCCGCAGGCGCAAAGAGGGTCCGATCATTTTCTTCGGCGACATGTGCGGCGAAGAAAATACTTCTCAGTCTGCAAGTGTGGAATTTGTGCGCCGGCGGCGCACAAATTATGCGCGCAGCAGACTGCAAACCCCTTTGTCAAAAAGTATTACTTTTTGACAGACTCAAAACGCCCGTTTGGACGTGCAGTTTTCTTATTGTCTTGGGATGAGGCGGATGATCTGCTGGTCGTCCACACACTGATAACCGGACGAGGCAACGCGGCTTCCGAGCGCACGGTAAACGTCCCACAGGCGCTCGCGGTCAAAGAGCAGCGCGTGCATCTCATCATAGACCTCCGGCGACTCGCAGCGGAATTCCAGCACGGCGCGCCCATCCTCCCACTGGCTGCGCACGGCGGCAGCCGCCGCGGCGACGGTCGCCTCCGCCACCGTATAGCCGCTGCGGACATAGTAGTTGTCGGCATTCGCGCGGCTGTCCGGCCAGAGCCCGGTCGCGTCCGGCGTGTGGCGCACGGCCATGCGCGCCGCCGTGAGCGCGAACCACGTGTGGCTGAGATAGTCCGGCAGTGCCTCCGCGCTCCCTTCGTCCTGCAGATCCCACGTGGGGTCAAAGTAGTAGACCGCGCCGTCGAGCTCGGCTGCGACCCATGCGTGGCGCTCGCTTGCGCCGCTCGAGGACACGGACGTGCCCGTGACGGCGCGCGCCGGAATACCGCCGCGCTCGAGCAGATAGACATACGCATCGGCAATGCCGCCGCAGACGGCCTGTCCCTCGCAGACGGCGGCATAGGCCGTCTGGTCATACGTCTCCCGCCCGGTGTAGGTAACGTGCGTGAGCAGCCAGTCGTAGAGATACAGTGCGCGCTCGTAGTCCTCCGCCGGGGCGGCGGCAAGCAGACCGTCCGCCGTCTGCGCAAGCTGCGCGCGGCGCGCCGGGCCGTCATCCGGATAGACCCAGTCGAACGTGACGGTGATGTGCGCATTCACCCCGCCGTACACCGTGTAGCGGTACGAGCGCACCCAGAGCTCCGGATCGTCGAGCAGCTCGCCCAGACAGGCGGTGAGCGTGTCGGCGTCGCAGCCGTAGATGACCGCATCCGTCTGCTCACGCATCGCCGTGTGCAGCACGGCGGCGACGCGCGGGTTCGCGCTGCAGTTCGGCGCAGTATCCGGCAGGACGGATGACTCGCGCTGGATCTGCACCGTCTGTACCGGCGTGAGCCGCGCGCGGATGTGCGGATAAAACACCGCGCCCGCCAGCACAAGCAGCAGCACCAGCAGCAGCGTCAGCCCGCAGCCCGCACCGCTCCGGCGGCGCGGCGGCGGCGTTTGACGCAGCCATTGCTCATCCAAGTGATCGTTATCGTACATCCGGGTCACCTCCCGCGTGTGATTGTGGAAATGTTGTCAGCTTTTTTGTGCCGCAACGGTGGAAATTGCAAAAAGTTTCTGCTATAATGCTGCCCATTCACGTATATATCAAAGGAGTTTTTATCATGATCGAAGTTACTTTCCGGATCGAGAGTCTGGACTACACTGATAAGCTCGATTCTCAGCTCCCGCTCGTGCTCGAGGCATTGAGCCAGAGCGGCAGCATCAACCCCGTGCTCAAGCTCGCGTGCAACACGCCCGAGGCCTCGGCACGCATCGTCAAGGGCATCCTGCGCACCATGTCGCAGGACCAGAAGCAGCGTCTGGCCACGAAGATCGTCAACGCCAACCGCGAGAAGCTCATGCAGAAGCTCAATGACTTCGCCGCCGGCAAGGGCGTCGACGTGCACATCTGCGACTGCGCCGCCACCTACCGCTGAAGCGCATACCGGTCATGCCGCCCGAAAGGGCGGCATTTTGCTGCCTGTGCCCGGATAGATCCGCGCACAGGCAGCAATCAGATTGCATTCGAGGCGGGCCCTTCGCCCCCTCGAGCGCCCCCGCTGCTCTGTCATCCTGCCCGGAATCGCATCATCTCAGCAAAACGCACGCCGCCCGATCACGGGCGGCGTTTTCATTTGCCGCAGCTTTATTTTACCATCCCGCACATGTACAAGTCTACCGCTTTTTGTCTGCGCATAGGCTGTGCTATCCGAAAAAGGGAGGCACGGCCATGATCCTCGCGCTCGCGGGCAATCCCAACTGCGGCAAAACAACGCTCTTCAACGCGCTCACCGGGGCGAATGCGCGCACGGGCAACTTCCCGGGCGTGACCGTCACACGCAGCGAGGCCGTGTGCCGCGCGCGGCCGGACGTGACGCTCGTCGACCTGCCGGGGGTGTATGCGCTGCGCCCCTTCTCGGACGAGGAGCGCGTCACGCGCGCGTATCTGCTCGGCGGTGAGCCGGACGCGATCATCAGCATTGCGGACGCGACGTGCCCGGCGCGCAGTCTGTATCTGACGCTGCAGCTGCTGGAGCTGGGCGTGCCGGTCGTGCTGGCGCTGAACGTGATGGATGCGCTGCGTGTCGGCGGCGGTACGGTGGACACGGCGGGGCTGGCGCAGGCGCTGGGCATCCCGGTCGTGCCGGTGAGCGCGGCGCTGGGTGAGGGGCTGGACGCCCTGCTCGACGCTGCCGTGCGCGCAGCGCAGAGCGCGCCGCCCGACCCGTGGCGCGCGCTGGCCCCGGGCGCAGTGCAGGGCTGCGTGCGCACGCTCGCCCGGCTGCTTGCAGACGAGGCGCGCAGGGCGGGCCTTCCGCCGGTGCTTGCGGCGACGCAGTGGCTCGACAGTGCACACGGCGATCACGCACCGGAGGCGGCACGGCAAGCCGTCACGCGCATGGAGCGTGAGACCGGGCTCACGCGCGGCGAGGCGCTGCCCACGGCACGCTTTGCGCAGGTGGACAGGCTGACGCGGTTTTTCACCCTGCCGCAGACGCTGCCCGGACACCGGCGCAGCGCGCGCATCGACCGCGTGCTCACGGGGCGGTATACGGCCTACCCCGCGATGGCGGCGCTGCTCGGCAGCGTGTGTTGCCTGACGTTTCACGTCGTCGGGCCGTGCCTGAGCCGCCTGCTCGCACACGCCATCGCATGGCTCGCAGACGCGGCGGACGGCGCGCTTTTGGCGCTGGACGCAAAGCCGCTGCTGCGCGCGCTGGTACGCGAGGGCGTGTTTGCCGGCGTAGGGAGCGTGGCGGCGTTTCTGCCGGTGATCCTGGTGCTGTTTTTCTTTCTCTCTCTGCTGGAGGACACGGGCTATCTCGCGCGTGTGGCCTTCGTGACGGACTGCCCGCTGCGGCGCTTGGGGCTGAGCGGGCAGAGCGCCGTGCCGCTGCTGCTGGGCTTCGGATGCAGCGTGCCGGCGGTGCTCGCCGCGCGCACGCTGCCCGCGCGGCGTGACCGGGTGCTGACGATCCTGCTCACGCCGTGGATGAGCTGCAGCGCGAAGGCGCCGGTGTACGCGGCCTTTGCCGCCGCGTTTTTCCCGCAGCGCAGCGCCTTGGTGTTTCTGGCGCTGTACGCGCTCGGCATCGGGACGGCGGTAGGTGCAGCCAAGCTGCTCGGCTGCATGGGACGGCAGGAAGCAGCGCCCTTTGTCATGGAGCTGCCGGACTACCGCTGGCCGGACGCACACAGCGTGCTGCGGCGGATGCGGCAGCGAACGCGGGAATTTCTCGCGCGGGCGTTCACGGTCATCCTCGCGGCGAGCATTGGCGTGTGGGTGCTGCGCACGTTCACGCCGGCGTGGCGCGTGGCAGCAAATGCCGACGAGAGCCTGCTGGCCGCGGCCGGGCGGGCGATCGCGCCGGTGTTTCAGCCGCTCGGCTTCGGCGACTGGCGCGCCGCGACCGCGCTCGTGACCGGGCTGCTGGCCAAGGAGACGGTGCTGTCCACGCTCGGCGTGCTGCTCGGGGGCGAGCTGACGGCGGCGCTGCCGCAGGTATTCTCCCCCGAGGCCGCCGCGAGCTTTCTCGTGTTCATGGCGCTGTATGCGCCGTGCGTGGCGGCGCAGGCGGCCATGCGTCAGGAGCTCGGCAGCAGACTCGCTGCGTTTGCAGCGGCGGCGGGATATTGTGCGGCGGCCTGGTGCACCGCGGCAGTCGTTTACCGAATCGCGATATGGATATAAGAAAACAGCAGGCTTCCGGCACCGGAAGTCTGCTGTTTTTACCGTTTTGATCTGCCTCAGCCGTGGACGAGCACGCCGAGGTCGGGATTGTTCGTGCCGGGATATTCGACCGTGGCCTTTCCGGCGCGCAGAGCGGCCGCCGTGGTCTCGCGCAGGTCGAGTCCCTCAAGATACGCCCAGACGAGCGCCGCCATGACCGCGTCTCCCCCGCCGGTCGTGTTGACCATGCAGGTGGGCAGGCACGGCAGGTGCACCGTTTCGTCACGCGTTGCGGCAAGGATGCCCTCGGCACCCATGCTCAGGAACACGCGCTGCACACCCTGTGCCAGCAGCGCCGCGACCACGCCCTCAGGTGAGGACTCACCCGTGAGGTTCTGTCCCTCGGTGAGGTTGGGCTTGAACGTGTGCAGTGCGCCGAGTGCGGGGCGCATCCGCTCCGCCTTCGTGACGGAGACGGGGTCTGCAAAAAGCGGCGCCGTGCAGTGCGCACCCAGCCACGCGATCGTCTCGCTCGTCAGGTTGCCGTCGATGGCGACGGCGGCCGCCCCGTTGAGCTCGTCCAGATGGCGGCTCAGATAGTCCGGCGTGATGGCGGCGGAGATGTCCGTGTCGGACAGGCCGAGCTGCATCTCGCCGCGCTCATCCGTAATGTACAGGTACGTCGATGTGCGCCCGCCGGGCACGTCGAGCGCGCAGCCAAGGTCCATGCCGAGCTCCACGCAGTCGTTGCGCAGGAGTTGGGCGTGCGAGTCGCCGCCGAAGGCAGTGAGAAACTTCACCTCCGCGCCGAGCAGACGCAGGTCGTGCGCGATGTTGCGCCCGACGCCGCCGGGCGTGAGCGTGACCATGCCGGGATTGGAGTCGCGGAAGATGAGCTTGCGCGACGGACGGCCGCAGATGTCGAGATTAACTGCGCCGACAACACAGACATAAGGGTTCATACCTGCACCTCCCAGATGCGCTCGGCGTATTCGCGCACGGCGCGGTCGGCAGCGAAGATGCCGCTGCGGGCAATATTCACGAGCGAGAGCCGCGCGCGCGCGGCAGGGTCGGCGATCGCCGCATACAGCCGCTCATGCGTGGCGGCATAGTCGTCAAAATCCGCGAGCAGCAGGTACGGGTCGCCGCCGTAGAGCAGGCCGCCGACAAGGTCTGCATAGCTCTCGCCATCGGCATAGCCGCGGCTCATACGCTCGAGCACGCGCCCAAGCCACGGGCTGCGGCGGACATAGGTCTGCGGGTCGTAGCCCGCGGTGCGCAGCGCCTCGGCCTCGTCGGCGCGCAGACCGAAGAGAAACATGTTGTCTGCGCCGAGCTGCTCGAACATCTCGACGTTTGCGCCGTCGAGCGTGCCGATCGTGACGGCGCCGTTCATCATGAGCTTCATGTTGCCGGTGCCGCTGGCCTCCTTGCCGGCGGTCGAGATCTGCTCGGACACCTGCGCGGCGGGCATGAGCATCTCGGCGGCGGAGACGCGGTAATTCGGCAGGAAGTACACCTGCAGCCTGCCGCGGCAGACGGGGTCGCTGTTCACATCGGCCGCGAGCGAGCACAGCAGCTGGATGATGCGCTTGGCCGTCGCATAGCCGGGCGCAGCCTTGGCCGCAAACAGGAACGTGCGCGGCTGGAACGGCCGGTCCGGATCGTCGTGCAGCAGGAGCTGCAGCTGCGTGATGTGCATCGCGCACAGAAGCTGGCGCTTATACTCATGCAGGCGCTTGACCTGCACGTCAAGGATCGCGTCGCTGTTGAGCGAGAAGCCGTCCGTGCGGAACACCCACGCGGCCAGCCGCTGCTTGTTGAGCGCCTTGATCTCCTCGAGCCGGGCAAGCACGGCGGGGTCGTCCGCCGCGCGCTCCAGACCCGCGAGCTCCTCCGGGTGCAGGAGATAGCGATCACTGCCGAGCACATCGCACACGAGCGCGTGCAGGCCGGGATTGCACTGGGCAAGCCACCGGCGGTGGTCAATGCCGTTTGTGACATAGGTAAAGCGGCTCGGATCGAGCGCGCAGATATCGCGGAAGAGGTCGCGGCGCAGGATCTCACCGTGCAGGGCGGAGACCCCGTTAATGGTCTTGCACGCGGCGAGGCAGAGGTTTGCCATGTGCACGCTGCCGTCGGCGATGATGAGGTTGCGCCCCACGCGCGCATCATCGCCAAAGCGGGCGCGCAGGTCGTCGCACCAGCGGCGATTGATCTCGCAGATGATCTCCCACACGCGCGGCAGCTGGCTCTGAATGAGCCCCTGCGGCCACGTCTCGAGCGCCTCGGACATGACGGTGTGGTTGGTATAATTGACGCAGGCGGTGACGATCGCCCACGCCTCGTCCCAGCCGAGGCCATCGTCATCGAGCAGCAGGCGCATGAGCTCGGGGATGATGAGCGTCGGGTGCGTATCATTGATCTGGATGACGTGGTGCTCGGCAAAGTTGCGCACCGTGCCGTAGCGCGCGCGGTGGGCGCGCAGGATGCTCTGCGCCGTCGCCGAGACGAAGAAATACTGCTGGCGGATGCGCAGGGTCTTGCCCTCGATGTGGTCGTCCGCCGGGTAGAGCACCTTCGTGATGACCTCGGCCATCGTGCGCTGCTCCAGACTCTGGACATAGCTGCCGGCGGCAAAGAGATACATATCGAGGTCGTTCGGGCTGTGCGCCTCCCAGAGGCGGAGGGTGTTGACGCGCCCGTCGCCATACGGTGCGATGAGCATATCGCGCGGCACGGCCAGCACGCTCTCATAGCCGCGCAGCTCGCCGTGGTAGTGGCCGTAGGCGTCCCAGTGCGGCTCGACGCGGCCGCCGAAGCGCACCTCGACCGTGTCCTCATGGCACGGCACGAGCCAGCTCGAGGCAGCCGTGCGCCAGTTGTCCGCGACCTCGGTCTGACGGCCGTCGACGATGCGCTGCCGGAAGATGCCCAGCTCGTAGCACAGCGAGTAGCCCGTGGCGGGGATGCCCTCGGTGGCAAGGCTGTCCATGTAGCATGCGGCAAGGCGGCCAAGGCCGCCGTTGCCGAGGCCGGCGTCCGGCTCGGTCTCAAAAATATCGGCGGCGCTGCGGCCGAGATCCTCGAGCGCGCCGGTGAGCGCGTCGCCGATGCCGAGGTTGAAGGCGTCCTTCATCAGCGAGCGCCCCATGAGAAACTCCATCGACAGGTAGTGCACCTCGCGCTCGGGCGCGGTGCGGCTGTCGAATGTGTGCAGGCGCGAGAGGATCTCGCGGATGACGATGGCCGCGGCCTGAAAGACCTGCTCGTCGGTCGCGGTCTCGGCCGTGACGCCGAAGTGTGCGCAGAGCTTGTCGGCAATGGCGCTGCGCAGCTCGTCGCGGGAAATCTGATTGGTCATTGGCATATAACGATTCTTCCTTTACTTGGTTCGTGCGAAGGGTCAGAGCTCGCTGCCCTTGGGGATGACGATCGGCAGCGCCTCACAGCCGGTGAGCGTGACGGCGGGGCCGATGCGGACATTTTTGTCCGCGATGACGTTGCGCAGGATCGCGTCGGCTGCGATGTGGGTGTCCTGCATGACGATGCAGCGGCTCAGCTGCGCGCCGCGCGCGACACGCACGCCGGGAAACAGGATGCAGTCCGTGACCGTGCCCTCGATGAAGCAGCCGTCGGCAACGAGGCAGTTTTCCACATGTGCGTGCTCGCCGTAATAGGTGCTGACATCCGCGCGCTCTTTCGTGCGCACCGGACGTTCAGCCGGGAAGAGCGAGGCGCGCGCCAACGGTTCCAGCATATCCATACTGGCAGAAAAATAGTCCGCGACCGTGTCCACACGCACGGCGTAGCCCCGGTGCAGAAACACGTCCATCGTGCCGCCGCGCGCGAGATAGGGAAACAGAGCGTCGCGGTGGAAGAAGGCGCGGTTTTCCTGCGCGCAGAGATCGAGCATGGCGAGCAGCACGTCCTTGCCGACGATGTAGGCCTCCATGGAGGTGAGCCCCGCATCGGGCGCGGCGCTCGTGATGAGCTTCGTGACGCGGCCGTGCACATCCGTAAGGAAGCGGTGGTGCTCACCCGTGACGTCCCCGTCCCGGCAGATGGCCGTGATGCCGCAGCCGCCCGCCTCATGCTGCGCGATGGCGGCGGCGAGGTCGAGATTGCACACGACGTCCGCCGGCATGAGCACGATCTCCGGCTCCGGAATGGCGCGCACATAGGAGATGACCGCGTTGAGCGCCTCCGCCGTGCCGGCATAGTCGCCGCGGGTGTTGGCGCCGAACGGCGGCAGCAGATGCAGACCCCCGCTGCGGCGCGACAGATCCCACGCCTTGCCGCTGCCGAGATGGTCGAGCAGGGACTGATAGTCCCGCTGCATGATGACGCCGACGCTGTGCACACCCGCGTTCGAGAGCGACGAGAGTGCAAAGTCGATCAGCCGGTAGCGCCCGCAAAACGGCAGGGATGCATTCGTGCGCCAGCGCGTCAGATCGCCGAGCCGCGCCGAGCTGCGATACGCGTAAACGATACCATGAACTTCACTCATACGTGCACCTCCGCTCCGTCATAGATCATGGCCCCTGCCGGCACCGTACCGCCGGCGGGCACTGCCGTGTCCGGTCCGACCGTGGCAACGCCCCAGTCATCCGTCCCGTCGGGCTGCGCGCCGATGTGCGCGCCCGCGCCGACGACCGTTCCCTCGCCGATGATGGCATACTCCACCACGGCGCCCGGCTCAATGACAACGCCGGGGTGCAGGATGCTGTAGTGCACGCGCGCGCCCGCGCCGACAGTGACGGAGCTCGAGAGCACGGAGTTTTCCACATGGCCCTCGATCGTGCAGCCCTCGGTGATGATCGAGTGCACGACCTCCGCCTGCCGGCCGATGCTGTGCGGCGGGCGGATGGGGCTCTTGGCGCGGATGGGCCACTGCGGGTCATAGAGATTGATGAGCGTGGGCGAGAGCATGTCCATGTTCGCGTCCCAGAGGCTGACGATCGTGCCGACGTCGCGCCAGTAGCCCTCGAACCGGTACGGCAGGAGCTTTTCCCCGGCGGCGAGCATCTTGGGGATGATGTTTTTGCCGAAGTCCTTGTCGGAGTCCGGATCCGCCTCATCCTCGGTCAGATACTTGCGCAGCACCTTCCAGTCAAAGATGTAGATGCCCATGCTGGCAAGGTCGCTCTTCGGCCGGGCGGGCTTTTCCTCGAACTCGTCGATAAAGCCGTCGGGCCCGACGTTCATGATGCCGAAGCGCGAGGCCTCCTCCATCGACACCTGAATGACCGAGATCGTACAGGCGGCGCCCGCCTGCTCGTGCGCACGCAGCATCTTGTCATAGTCCATTTTGTACACATGATCGCCCGAGAGGATGAGCACGCAGTCGGGATCATACATCTCGATGAAGTCCATGTTCTGATAGATGGCGTTGGCCGTGCCGGAAAACCACGACCCGCGCTCCCCCGCGCTCTGATACGGGGGCAGGATGTACACGCCGCCGTCGATGCTGTCAAGATCCCACGCCTGACCGCTGCCGATGTAGCGGTTGAGCAGCAGCGGCTGGTACTGCGTGAGCACGCCGACGGTGTCGATGCCGGAGTTGGCGCAGTTGGACAGCGGAAAGTCGATGATGCGGTACTTGCCGCCGAACGGGATGCTGGGCTTGGCGACCTTCGCCGTAAGCGCGTACAGCCGCGAGCCCTGCCCGCCGGCAAGCAGCATGGCAATGCAGTGTTTTTTCAAGGAATGCGCGCCTCCTTATTTCTCAACTCAGATTGCAGAAAAGCAAAGGGCTTCCCGCGCCGTTACCGGCCGCGCGCCGGCGGGCGGCAAATGCCCCACGGTCGGCTGCGGTGGTTCCGGTGGACGTGGGAAACCCCTGACAAGTGTTCAGTTAAAGCGGCTCATGGCGCGATCCGCCCCGTCGCGGATGTAGACCGCGCAGGCCTCCGCCGCGCGGGCGGCCGCATCGTTCACGGCGATCTGATCGTCGCCGTGCAGCGTGCCGAGCACCCAGTCGGGCATATCATAGTCCGGGTGCGGGGGCGCACCGACGCCGATACGGATGCGCGGAAACACATCCGTGCCGAGGCCGGCAATGATGCTCTTGAGACCGTTGTGCCCGCCGGCCGAGCCCTTGGTGCGGATGCGCAGGCGGCCCGGCTGCAGGTGGATCTCGTCCGACACGACCAGAATATGCTCCGGCGGCACTTTATAAAACTTCGCCGCCGGTGCCACAGCCTCGCCGGAGTCGTTCATATACGTCTGCGGCTTCATGAGCAGCACCTTCTGCCCGCCGAGCTCCGCCTGTGCCGTGAGCGCATGAAAGCGCAGCCGGTCGATGCGCACGCCGCAGTCCCTCTCCACGGCGTCCGCCGCGAGAAAGCCCGCGTTGTGCCGCGTGTTGCGGTACTTCAGGCCGGGATTGCCGAGAAACACCACCAGCCACTGCACACCGCCGTGATCGGAAAAGAACATCACTCGAACAGCGAGGAGATGCTCATCTCCTCATAGATGCGGTTGATGGCCTCTGCGAACACCGGCGCGACCGGCAGGTAGTGGATCTTGTCGCAGGCCGGCTTGTCCTTCGGATACGGAATGGTGTCGAGCAGGAGCAGCTCGTCGATGACGCTGTCGTTGATGCGATCGATGGCCGGGCCGGAAAGCACGCCGTGGGACGCGCAGGCGAACACTTCCTTCGCGCCGCCGACCTCGACGATGGCCTTGGCCGCGCCGCACAGGCTGCCGGCCGTGTCGACCATGTCATCGAGCAGCAGGCAGGTCTTACCCTCGACGTTGCCGATGATGTTCATGACCTCGGAGCAGTTGGCCTTCTCGCGGCGCTTGTCCACGATGGCCAGGCCTAGACCCATCTTCATGGCGAACGAGCGCGCACGCGCAACGCTGCCGACATCCGGCGAGACGACGACCATGTCCTCGCGGCCGTAGCCGAAGCGGCGCAGATAGTGGCTGGCGAACAGCGGCGCGCCGTAGAGGTTGTCGACCGGGATGTCAAAGAAGCCCTGGATCTGCGCTGCGTGCAGGTCCATGGTCAGCACACGGTCAGCACCGGCGATGGTCAGCAGGTTCGCCACGAGCTTGGCCGAGATCGGATCGCGCGCCTTAGCCTTGCGGTCCTGACGGGCATAGCCGAAATACGGGATGACGGCGGTGATACGGCCGGCGGAGGCGCGCTTCATCGCGTCGATCATGACCAGCAGCTCCATGAGGCTGTCGTTGACCGGCTTGCAGGTGCTCTGCACGATGAACACGTCCACGCCGCGGACGGGCTCGTTGATGGAGATGGAGCACTCGCCGTCGGCAAACGCCGTGACCGTGCTCTTGCCCAGGGAGATGCCAAGATTCTTGCAGATCATGTCCGCCAGTTCGGGGTTGGATGAGCCGGTGAACACCTTGATCTCTTTACCGTGTGGAATCATGTCGTAACTACCTCTCTTTTTGAAAAATTCCGCGTCCTGCGCACAGGCGCAAATATCCATGTTTTCATACAAAATCATTATACCAACATTTTTGCCGCTTGCAAAGGGAAACCGGCAAATCGCGGCAAGAAAATTTTCCGCCCCGTGTGGTAATGTTTGTGCAATCTGCCGCCGACCGGCGCCGCGAATCGGCACTTTCCATTTCCCGAAGGGTGTGTTATAATAACGGCAATGAAAAACAAGGGGCAGTCCGTGCCCCAGGAAGGGAAAGATATGAGTAACTTTAACGATCTGTACGACCATGTCGCAGCCGACCGCACGCGCGCCATCCAGCTGCTCGGCATTCAGGACATCCGGCGCAAGGCCATCGCCGAGCTGCTGGCGGCCAATGCCTACACCGAGCCCGCCAACATCGACGCCATGACCGAGCAAGAGCGCGAGCAGCACAAGGCCGAGGCCGCCTATGCGCTCGGCCGCCCGCACATCCTCGAGGTCGCACAGGTGCCCGCGCCGAACAGCGACGAGACCTATGCCATGGCCGTCGGCGCCACGAGCGAGCACCCCAACTGCATCGCCCTGTGCATCCAGACAAAGCTTGAGGAGCTCTACATGTCCGGCATCGTCGAGCGCAGCGCCACGCACCACCCGCGCCTGTTCGTCGTGGCCGCGAACGACGCACCCGACGAGGACGTGCAGGGGCTGAGCGCGGCGCTGGATATGCTGCGCGTCACCTACCCGGATTTCCAGATCGTGCTCAATGAGCGCACGCCAGAGCAGGCCATGCGCGCGGCGCTGTCCGACGAGCTGCGCGATGCGCTCGATGCGTGCAAGATCAACAACTCGCAGGAGAATTATCAGCGCCTGACCGCGACGCTGGCCGCAGCGCCGCTCTACTTCCCCGCCCAGCGTCCCGACGGCGCAGCCGCCGAGGCCGACGGGCAGCAGCACCTGCAGTTCGGCAAGGTGCGCACGAACGACGGGCGCACGTTCTTCTGCGCGTTCACCGACCGTGCGCGGCTCGTCCGGTGGCGCAACATGGGCAGCGTCGAGCTCGGCGTGAAGGACTACACGTCCCTCGTGCTCTCCTCGAACGACACCGGCATCATCATCGATCCCGGCGTCGGCAGCGGTCTTGCGCTCACGCGCGAAATGCTCCAGACGCTGCAGGCGCAGACGGAATTCATCGACCAGATGCGCGCCGCAGCCACCGAGCTCGGTCTGGACTTTGACGCTGACGCCATTTCCGAGGCCGCCCGGAACATCAACGTCGACGAGCCCGAAAAAACCGAGCGCAAAGAGCGCCGCTGGTTCGGCAAGAAGAAAAAGTAATCCATCCGTCCGGAGAGAGGGAGTCTGATATGAGAAAAACGAAGATCGTCTGCACCATCGGTCCCGCCTGCGACAGTGAGGAGATGCTGCGCGCCATGATGCTCGCCGGTATGAACGTCGCGCGCCTGAACTTTTCCCACGGCACGCACGCCGAGCATCAGGTGCGCATCGACCGCATCAAAAAGCTGCGCACCGAGCTCGGTCTGCCCATTGCCATCATGCTCGACACGAAAGGGCCCGAATACCGCATCGGCACGTTTGAAGACGGAAAGATCACGCTGGACACCGGCGACACCTTCACCTTTACGACCGAGCCGGTCACCGGCAGCAGTGAGCGCGTGTCCGTGAGCTACCCCGGCCTCGCCAGAGACCTCGAGGCGGGTGACACCGTGCTCGTCAACGACGGACTCATCGCCCTGACCGTCACCGACACGACCGACACCGATGTCATCTGCCGCGTCACCGCCGGCGGCGTGCTGTCCGACCGCAAGAGCATGAGCTTCCCGAACAAGGTGCTCAAGCAGGACTTCCTGAGCGAGCAGGACAAACGCGACCTGCTCTTCGGCATTGAAAACGACGTGGACTTCGTGGCTGCGTCCTTCGTGTCGCGCAAGCAGGATCTGGCCGACCTCAATGCCTTCCTGCGCGCCAACGGCGGCGAGGACATCAGCGTCATCGCCAAGATCGAGAACCAGCCCGGCATCGACAACATCGAGGAGATCTTCACCGAGTGCGCCGGCATCATGATCGCCCGCGGCGACATGGGCGTCGAGGTACCATATGAGGAGCTACCGAGCATCCAGAAGGAGCTCATCGGCAAGTGCCGTCTGCTCGGCAAGCGCGTCATCACCGCGACCGAAATGCTCGAGAGCATGACGCACAACATCCGCCCCACCCGCGCCGAGATCGCGGACGTCGCCAACGCCGTCTATGACGGCACAAGCGCCATCATGCTCTCCGGCGAGACGGCGGCCGGCGAGCACCCCGTCGAGGCGCTGAGCGCCATGGCACGCATCGCCGAATACACCGAGGCGCACATCAACTATGCCAAGCGCTTCCCCAAGACGCAGTTTGAGATCCACGACACGCTCGACGCCATCAGCCACGCCACCTGCGGCATGGCCATCGACATCGGCGCGAAGGTCATCACCGTCTGCTCCATCACGGGGCGCACCGCGCGGCTGATCTCGCGCTTCCGCGGCCCGACGGACATCATCGGCCTGACCACGAATGAGCGCGCCTACCGCAAGCTCGCCCTCTCGTGGGGCATCACGCCCGTCATGAGTGAGGTGTACGAGAGCACCGACGTGCTGTTTTACCATGCGCTGCAGGTCAGCCGTGCCGTCATGCAGCTCGAAAAGGGCGACAAGGTCATCATCACCGGCGGCATCATCAACGGCCGCAGCGGCAACACGAACACCATCAAGGTCGAGTACGCATAAGGCCGTCGGCGCACCCGTCAGCGCGTGACCCGCAGACACAGCCACGCAAACGAGCAAACATCTTCAGCCCCGCGCGAATCCATCGCGCGGGGCTTTCTTTTGCGCATTTTGTTCACATAACTGCATTGACATAATTCGTATGTTGATTCTTGCTTTTTCTGAAACAGCAATCATTTTTATCATGTATTGGTTGTCATAATATAGTTTTCATAATATCACAATCATGCGAAAACGTGAATCTCGCTGTTGTTCACATAATTCAGTTTACATAAGTTCGTAGTTCTGAATAGCTTTTGCTTACGTTTTAAGTCTTTTTGTGCACAAACTGTTACCATAAAGCAGTTACCATAATACTGTTTTTCGCTGTTTTTGTTTACATAATTTATATTCGCAATAAAGAAAACCGTGCAGAAGCAGTCGCTTCCGCACGGTTTTGGTTGTCATAACATCTGTTTTGCGGTCTCACCTCATGCGACCACGTCCTCAAACTGGCTGTTATAGAGCGCCGCGTAAAACCCGCCGCGCGCAAGCAGCTCCGCGTGCGTGCCCTGCTCGACGATGCTGCCGCCGCGCATGACCAGAATGCAGTCGGCATTGCGGACGGTGCTCAGGCGGTGCGCGATGACAAAGCTTGTGCGCCCGCGCATGAGGTGATCCATTGCCTCCTGAATGAGCTGCTCGGTGCGGGTGTCGACCGAGCTCGTCGCCTCGTCGAGGATGAGGATGGGGGCGTTCGCCAGCACGGCGCGCGCAATGGTCAGCAGCTGCTTTTGCCCCTGCGAGACGTTCGTCGCGTCCTCGTTGAGCTCCATCTGATAGCCGCCGGGCAGCGTGCGGATGAAGGCATCGGCGCGCGCGGCCTTGGCCGCCGCGATGACCTCAGCATCGGTCGCGTCCGGGCGGCCGTAGCGGATGTTTTCCAGGATCGTGCCCTTAAACAGCCACGTGTCCTGCAGCACCATGCCGAAGGCGCGGCGCAGGTCGCCGCGCGCATAATCGCGCACGTCGCGCCCGTCGACGAGGATCGCGCCGGCGTCCACATCGTAAAAGCGCATGAGCAGCTTGACCATCGTGGTCTTGCCGGCACCGGTCGGCCCGACGATGGCGACCGTTCTGCCGGCGGGCACGTCGCAGCTCCAGTCGTGGATGACCGGCTGCTCGGGGTCATAGCCGAAGCGCACGTGGCGGAACGACACATCGCCGCGGATATGCTCCGCCGGAGCGGGCAGCGCGGGATCGGCGGGCTCCTCCGCCTCGGCAAGGAAGTCGAACACGCGCTCGGCCGCGGCCGCCATGGTCTGCAGCTGCGTGCTGATCTGGGCCAGCTGCGTGATCGGCTGCGTAAAGCTTGCCATATAACTGATGAACGCCTGAATATCGCCGATCGTGATCGTGCCGCGCGCGGCGAGCGACCCGCCGAGCACGACCACGCACACATAGCCGAGCTTGCTGACAAACGTCGTCACCGGCATCATGAGTCCGGACAGAAACTGGCTCTTCCACGCCGAGCGATAGAGCCGCGCGTTGATGGCATCAAACTCCTTTTGCGTCGCCGCCTCGCGGTTGAATGCGCACACGACGCTGTGCCCGGCATAGGTCTCCTCGACCTTGCCGTTGATCGCGCCGAGGTTTTTCTGCTGCGCGACGAAATAGCGCTGGCTGCGCTTGACGATGCGGCTCGTGAGCACGCCCGTGACCGGCAGGACGATGAGTGCGATGAGCGTCATGAGCCAGCTGATGCGCAGCATCATGACCAGCACACCGATGAGCAGCGTGACATTCGTGACCAGCTGCGTGACCGACTGCGCCATACCGGAGGACATGGTGTCCACATCGTTCGTGATGCGCGAGAGCACGTCGCCGACGGTGCCGCGCTCAAAGTAGCGCATGGGCATCCGGTGGATCTTCGCGCTGATCTCCCCGCGCAGACGGTAGGCGAGCTTCTGCGTGACGCCCGCAAGGATCCACGACTGGAAGAAGCTGCACGCGGCGCTGACAAGATAGAGCGCGAGCACCGTCAGCAGGATCTTTCCGATCTTGCCGAAGTCGATGCCGCCGAGCCCCGAGAGCTTGCGCCCGAGGCCGGTGGCCAGCTCCGTCGTGGCTGTCGAGAGGATCTTCGGTCCGACGATGCCGAAGGCCGTGCTCGCCAGCGCGAGCACGAGCACCAGCGCCAGCGCGAAGCGATGCTCCCTGAGGCAGTGCAGGAGCTTTCGCAGCGTACCCTTGAAATTCTTCGGTTTTTCCGGGATGCGGCCCGGTCCGTGTCTGTGTCCCGCCATGGTCAGCCCTCCTGTCCGAGTTCCGCGGCGCTGAGCTGGCTGAGCGCGATCTCGCGGTAGGTTTCACAGCTGCGCAGCAGCGCGGCGTGTGTGCCGCAGCCGACGATGCGCCCGCCGTCGAGCACGAGGATCTGATCCGCGTGCAGGATCGTGCTCAGGCGCTGTGCCACGATGAGCACCGTCGCGTCGTGCGTCTGCCTGGCCAGAGCCTGCCGCAGCGCGGCGTCGGTCTGATAGTCGAGCGCGGAAAAGCTGTCGTCAAACAGATACACCTGCGGGTGCTTGGCGATGGCGCGCGCGATCGACAGGCGCTGCCGCTGCCCGCCGGAGACGTTCGACCCGCCCTGTGCCACCGGCGTGAGGAAATGCTGCGGCCGCGACCAGATGAAGTCCTCGGCCTGTGCGGTGGCGGCGGCGCGGATGGCGTCCGCCTCCGAGACATCGCCGGCGAACTCGAGGTTCGAGAGGATATCGCCCGTGAAGAGCACGCCCTTTTGCGGCACGTAGCCGAGCATGGCGCGCAGCTCCGCCGGCTGCATGCGGCGCACGTCCACACCGCCGATGCTGACCGTACCGCCGGTCGCATCGTAAAAGCGCGGGATGAGGTTTAAAAGCGTCGACTTGCCGCAGCCGGTCGAGCCGACAATGGCCGTGACCTGACCGGGGCGCGCCGTGAAGCTCACGTCGTGCAGCACATCGTCCTCCGCGCCGGGATAGCGAAACGACACGTGCTCGAACGTGACGGTGGCGTCCGTGGGCGCGGGCTCGGCGCTGCGCGGGGCGCGCACGCTCGGGCGCGTGTGCAGGATCTCATCCACGCGCGCCGCCGAGACCTCCGCACGCGGCAGCATCACCGCAACGATCGTGATCATCATAAAGGCCATGATGATCATCGACGCATAGCTCGAAAAAGCGATCATGTCGCCGATCTGCATATGTCCGGCGTTGATGCTCTTGGCGCCGAACCACTCGATCATGACCGTGACGCCGTACATGATGAGCGTCATAACCGGCCCCATGAACGCCATGGTACGGTTGACGAACAGCTGCGTGTTCATGAGCGCGGCGCTCGCGGTATCGAAGCGCTCCTGCTCATGCCGCTCGCGGTGGAAGGCGCGGATGACCGGCAGACCGGTCAGCACCTCGCGGCTGACGAGGTTGACATCGTCCACGCGCTGCTGCATGGCGCGAAACTGCGGCATGGCGATCTTCATCAGCACGCCCACGAGCAGCAGCATCGCCGCGACAGCCAGCGCGATGACCCAGCCGAGGCCGGTCTTTGTGCGCGCGACCATGACGACACCGCCGAGCCCGATGATCGGCGCATAGAGCACGATGCGCACGAGCATCACGCACACCGCCTGGATCTGCGTGACATCGTTGGTGCTGCGCGTGATGAGTGAGGCCGTGGAGAACTTGTCCATCTCGGCCGATGAGAACGAGAGCACCTTCCGGAACACCTGCGCGCGCAGGTCGCGCCCGATGGCGGCCGACATCTTCGCGCCGACATAGCTGCAGAGCACTGCCGCCGCGATCATACCGAGCGTGAGCAGGAGCATCCGCCCGCCGGTACGCAGCAGATAGCTCGTGCGCATATGGTTGACGTTCAGTCCCGCGACGGCGTACTCCGTCTTGAGAAACTGCATGGCCGCGCTGCGCAGAACGCTGTCGGTGAGCACGCCCATGCCGCTCAGCGCCTCCTCGCCGCGCGCGAGGATCTCCTCGCGCGTGATGAGTCCGCCCTGCATCTGCCGGCGCAGGGCAAGCACGGTGTTCGCCCCCTGCTCCGACAGGCGCGCATACATGACCAGCGGCCGGATGAAAACCGGCTCCAGCTCCGGCTGCCGCGCCGTGTCGCCCAGTGTCCAGATGCCGTTGTCATACGTGTAGGCGTCGCTGACCGTCTGCGCGTCCTCGTCTGACAGAAACAGGCGCACACCGTCCATGGTCTTATCGGTAAGCACGAGCGGCGTGGCCGATTCGATGCCGCCGCCCTGAATGCCGGTGTCCACGATGCGGCTCGTGTACGCCGGCAGCGACAGCTCGCAAAACGACTGCGCCACAAGCAGCAGCACGATCACCACCACGGACGGGATGTGTCCGCGCAGGTATTTCATCACCCGCATGGCGCGTCCCCCTTCCGCTCCTCATAGATCTGCTGGGCGATCTCGCCCGCGCGGTCGCTCAGGCGCAGCAGCTCGCGGGTGTCTTCCTCCCCCATGCGGCGATACACCTCCGCAAGGCACGCGACCGCGGCGTCATACGACGTCTGCACCTCCTCGCGCCCCTGCGCGGTCAGACGCACAACGACACGGCGGCGGTCCGCCTCGTCGCGTGCGCGGGTGATCGCGCCCTTGCGCTCAAGATTGTTGAGCATGGCCGCGATGCGCGCCGTGCTCAGCTCGAGCAGCATGCTCAGCTCCCCCGCCGTGCGGCCGTCCGCCCCGGCGTGCAGGCAGCCGAGCAGACGCATCTCTCCCTGCGAAAACACCTGACTGAGATCCTCGCGGCGTGCGTTGTTGAGGATCATGGCGCGCACCTGTTCGCGCGCGATCTGTTCAAAGAAATCCATAGAATATCGCTCCGTTTCTCCGGCAGCAGCGGATGGGCTGCATTTTGACTAACACCGTTCCCTATTACCATTCGATCATACAGGCTCCCTGCCCCGCTGTCAAGCACAGCGCAGATATTTTGCAGAAAATGTGAAAAACTCGCCCCTCTGAAGGGGCGAGTTTTCACATATTTCCATCTGTTGATGCTTCAGTCCGTGGGCTCGAAGGCGCGGTCGAACAGATCCGTGACCTCCTTCGACGGAGCCTTGCTGCACAGCGACACGATGACCGCCGCAAGCAGACCGCACAGGAAGCCGGGGATGATCTCATACAGGCCGGTGCTCGAGGACAGGAACGCATACCACACGGCATCGACCACGAAGCCAACGCACACGCCCGCGATCGCGCCGGAGTATGTCAGGCGGCGCCAATAGAGCGAGAGCAGGATGACCGGGCCGAACGCGGAGCCGAAGCCCGCCCATGCGCACTCGACGAGCGCCATGATGCCGCCGCAGTTCGGGTCGGCCGCGATGAAGTACGCGACGATGGAGATGAGGATGACGATGATGCGGCCCGCCCACTGCATCTCATGGTCGGTGGCGTCCTTGCGGATGACCGGCTTATAGATATCGGAGGCGAAGGCGCTGCTGCTCGCGAGCAGCTGGGAGTCGGCCGTGCTCATGGCCGCGGCCAGAATGGCCGAGAGGAGCACGCCGGAGATGAACGCCGGGAACAGGCGGCGCACCATGTGCACAAAGACGAGGTTCTCGTTGTCGATCTCGCCGAGGAACTGGCGGCCGATCAGGCCGACGACAGCGGACATGGCCAGAATGAGCACGATCCAGCTGCAGCCGATGATCTGGCTCTTGCGCATCTCATGCTCGGACTTGATGGACAGATAGCGCACGAGGATGTGCGGCATGCCGAAGTAGCCCAGACCCCAGCCGAGGCCGGAGAGGATATCCGACACGCTCTTCCAGTTGAAGCCACCGCCGGAGAGCGCATTATAGTAGTTTTCCGGAACGGCCATGACCGGCGCGACAAAGTCTGCGCCCTTCATGACGAACAGCGCGAGGATCGGCGTGAGCATGAGTGCGGCAAGCATGAGCATGCCCTGGAAGAAGTCCGTCCAGCACACGGCGTTGAAGCCGCCGAGAAACACGTACACGAGGATGATGGCCGTGGCGATGATCATGGCCGTCTTGGCGCTCATGCCCGTGACGGTGTTGAACAGCGTGCCGCAGGCCGAGATGCTCGAGGCGCTGTAAATGCAGTAGACCACGACGAACACGATCGCCGAGATGATCTGCAGGCCCTTGTTCTTCGACCGGAAGCGATTGGTGAGAAACTGCGGGATCGTGATCGAATCGTTCGCGCGGATGGAATACCGGCGCAGACGCGGCGCTACAAACACCCACGCGCAGATCGTGCCGATGACCAGACCGACGGCGATCCAGACCTTACCGATGCCGTACAGATAGATCGAGCCGGGCAGGCCCATGAGCACCCACGCGCTCATATCCGACGCACCGGCAGACAGCGCTGCGACCCAGCCGCCCATGCTGCGGCCACCGAGGAAATACTCTTTTTCGCCCTCCTGATTGCGGTCACGGAAGAAGAAATACACACCGACGCCGATGACCAACGCAAAGTAAAGCAGAATGGCGATCCATTCACCGCTCGAAGCAGTGCCCATACGAATTTACCCCTTTCATTAGGAAACCTTATATAGCCCCCAGAAAAACAATATGAATGTATGATACGCCAGTTTCTCTGCCGTGTCAACAATTTCTTCATATTTTCAGGAGAAACCGGCGTTTTCTCAGCAAAGGCAGAGGCTGATTCCACACTTGACTTTTCGGAATCTGTATCTATAATATAAGATAATCTTATTTTATCAGGAGCATTTCGGACAGGGAGGCACCGTGTGTGACACTGCGGCAATACGAGGCATTTCTAAAAACGGTCGCGTGCGCGAGCGTGTCGGCGGCGGCGCGGGAGCTGGGGGTGTCCCAGTCGGCGCTGACGCAGCTTCTGGCGGGACTCGAGCGCGACTGCGGCTTTCCGCTGCTGGTGCGCAACCGCGGCGGCGTGCATCTGACGCCGGCGGGCAAGGCGCTGCTGCCGGCCGTGGAGCAGGTCTGCGCGGCGGACGCGCACCTGCAGCACCGTATCCAGGAGGTGCGTGAGCGCACCGGCGGCACGATCCGCATCGCAACGTTCAAGAGCGTCGCGGTCAACTGGCTGCCGCCGATGATCAAGGAATTTCAGGCGCAGCACCCGGAGGCGCGCTTTCGCCTGTTTGACGGGGCGTATGCCGAGGTCGACGCCTATGTGCGCAGCGGCACGGTGGACATGGGCTTCGTGTCGCTGCCGAGCGAGCTGCCGGGCGAGATCGTGCCCGTGTGCAGTGACCGGCTGCTGGCCGTGCTGCCGGCGGGGCATCCGCTCGCGGCGCAGGACGCCGTTCCGATCGCAGCCTTCGGCACAGAGCCGGTCGTAAGCCTTGTCGACAGCACGAACCGTGACGCGCTGCGCGTACTCGACGCCGCGCACGTGCACCCCGACATCCGCTTCCAGACGGCGGACGACTACGCCATGATCTCCATGGTCGAGAGCGGGCTGGGCATCTGCATCGCGCACGAACTCGTGCTGCGCTCGGACAACCACAATGTCGTCGTGCGCCCGCTCGATCCGCCGGCGCAGCGCACGATCGCCATGGCCATCCCTCCGGAGTCGGAGGATAAGCCGCTCGTGCGCACCTTCGCCGACTTCGTGCGCACGTGGGCGCAGAAGCACCCGTGAAAAAGCGCAACGAAAATCAGGCAGCGGCGGCGCGTTTGCGGTAAGATCGACGTATCGAGCTCTCAGGAGGCAAACAGCATGGCACAGTGGTACCGGAACATTCAGGACATCATCACGATCATCGACGACTGCATCCGCGCGCAGCAGGATGAGGCACTGGCCCTGCGCGCACTGGCGCAAAAGCTCGGCTACTCCGAATACTACACGTCGCGCAAGTTCCGGGAGCTTGCCGGCATGACGCTCCGGGACTACCTGCGGCTGCGGCGGCTGGCGTTTGCCCTGCGCGACGTGCGCGACACTGACGCGAGCATTTTGGACATCGCTGTGAAGTACGGCTTTTCCTCCAATGAGGCTTTCACGCACGCGTTCAAAAAAGCCTACGGCGTGAGTCCCAGCGCCTACCGGACCGTGCCCGGCCCCATCGTGCTCCGGACCATCCTGCGGCCGTTTGACTGCTACCTGACGGAAGGAGCAAGCAACATGAACGAGACACAAAACGCGGGCGAGGTCCAGACCTATTTCGTGCACATCCCGGCGCACAAATTTCTGCACATCCGCAACTATGAAAGCATCGGCTACCAGGACTTCTGGCAGCGGCAGAGCGCGATTCCCGGGCAGGACTGCGAGACCATCTGCGGCCTGCTCGCCAGCATCCCCGGCAAGCTCGACGATGCGGGCGGAAAAAACAACGATGCGGGCAGCGGGCAGCTCATGGCCTGGATCAACGAGCCGACGGGGCGCATCTGCAGCTGGGGCATCCCGCTGGCGGAGGCCTACGGCGTGCGCCTGCCGGCGGACTACGCCGGCCCGGCCCCGGCGCAGATGCAGCTCATGGATGTGCCCGGCGGAGAGTACCTCGTGTTTGAGCACGGGCCGTTCGATTTCGAGACGCAAAGCGCCGCCGTGGAAGCGAAGATCGAGCAGGCCATGCGCGACTTTGACTATGCCGCCAGCGGCTACCGGCTCGACCTGACGCCGGGCAGGGTGTTTTATTTCTACCACGACTGCGCGCGGTTTTTCAAATACGTGCGGCCGGTGTGCCGGGCCTGAACAGTATAAAAAACCGGGGCGCTCCGACGGGAGCGTCCCGGTTTTTGTTTCTGGCGCTTACGCGTTCCAGGCCTTCGTCTGCTCGCGCAGCCAGTCAGCCCACGGCTCGATGCCCTCGCCCTTGAGCGCGGAGATCGGGAACACCTGAATGTTCGGGTTGAGCTTCTTGACGCGCTCGATGCACTTTTCGAGGCTGAAGTTGAAGTACGGTGCGACGTCGATCTTGTTGACGAGCAGCACGTCGCAGATCGAGAACATGAGCGGGTACTTCAGTGGCTTGTCGTCGCCCTCCGGTACGGAGAGGATCATGGCGTTTTTCACGGCGCCGGTGTCAAACTCCGCCGGGCAGACGAGGTTGCCGACATTTTCGAGGATGGCAAGGTCGATGTTCTCCGTGCCGAGCCCCTCGAGGCCCTGACGCGTCATGCCCGCGTCGAGATGGCACATACCGCCGGTGTGCAGCTGGATGACCTTTGCGCCGCTGGTGGAGATGGTCGCCGCATCGACGTCCGAGTCGATGTCGGCCTCCATGACGCCGATGCGCAGATCGTCCTTCAGGGCGTTGATGGTCGCCATGAGGGTCGTGGTCTTGCCGCTGCCGGGCGAGGACATGAGGTTGAGCAGGAAGGTATGATTCTGCTTGAGCTCTTCGCGCAGCAGGTCGGCCTCCCGGTCGTTGTTTTCAAAAACGCTCTTTTTGATTTCGAGCACGCGGAATGAATCCATGTATATTACCTCCAGAAATTCCTACGGGTTTTCTATGCCAAAATTATAGCAGTCCCGCTCCGGTTTTGCAACCTTTTTGCCACAGAGTCGAAAAACTGTGCTGCCGCTCAGGGCATAGACGCCACGATGCGCCAGTGCCCGTCGGCGACTATTCGGCCGATTTTCAGCCGCGCTGAAAAAGTCAAGGATAAATTACAAAATATCAAGAAAAATTTTTGACGTGTGGTATACTTGGGCCGCTCCACCATGGTGGAGCGGCCTTTTTCTCCCGTTCCCGGCGATCCCAGGGCGTGAAAAATCACCGGCGGCCAAAACCCGGCCCCGGCCGTCCCGCTCCCGCTGTTCAGATTTTCAGGCGGCTACGTACTCCTCGAACACGGCCCCGGCGGATCTCCACCCCAGGATCCGGCGCGGATAGTTGTTCATCCACTCCGCCGCCTGGGCCACCTCCGCCTCCGTCACCTGATCGAAGTTGGTCCCCTTTGGGAACCACCGCCGCAGGATCCGGTTCATGTTCTCGTTGCTCCCGCGCTCTTGCGGGGAATAGGGGTGGCAGTAATATATTTTCGTCCGTGGGCCTTTCAGCCGGTATGATCTCTGGAGGCCAGCGCAGTCCATGAACTCGCTGCCGTTGTCCACGGTGATGGTGCGGAACACTTCCCGGAACCGCTTTCCCATCCTCCGCTCCACCCGGTTCAGCGCCCGGACCACGCTTTCCGCTGTATGGTCCGGGACCCGGATCACCAGCCCCCACCGCGTCAGCCGCTCTGTCAGCACCAGCAGGGCCGCCTTTGATCCCACCGGCCCCATAATGCTGTCCATTTCCCAGTGTCCAAACGTATTCCGCGCCCGGACCTCTGGCGGCCTGTCCTCGATGGTGTCCCCTGGGGCCTCTTTGGCCCGCTCCCGCTGCTCGTAGTCCCGCCGCCGCTCCCCTTTATACAGCAGGTGTTCCTCCGTCAGTTCCAGGAACACGTCCCCCCGGTATATGTAGGAATAAAGGGTTGTTTCGCAGATATGGGTTTCAAATTCCAGGCCGGCCGCCTCGATATAGGCCAGCACCGCCCCGGGGGAATAGTGTTCTTCTATGATCTTCCGCTCCACGAAGTTGGCGAAAGCATGATCCCGGCCCAGTTTGATCTCCGGCCCCTTGGCCCTTAAATGCTCCTGGTACTTCCGCTCCGCCACCTCCGCGCAGTATTCCTCCTGGAATATGTATCCCTCTTTCTGCTGGAGGCACAGGCCCCGCTTGATCTCGTTGTATATGGTCTTGACGCAAACCCCCAGCATTTCCGCGATCTCCGCAGGCTTGCCCCCGGTTTTCAGCGCCCCCTCGATTTTCAGGCGGTCCTCCCATTTTAGATGGTGATACCCTTTGTAATTCATATTTTCCCCCTTTGCGCGGAAAAACGGCCGGCGTGATTTTCACGCCGGCCGCTCTCATTCTTTCCCTAACAGCCATAACACGGGCACGTCCAGGACCTCCGCTATTGTGACCACCTCATAATCCGTGACCAGGCGATCCCCCATCTCCATCCGGCTGATCACGTCCCGCTCCATCGGGACGCCCTCCAGTTGAAGGAGGCGGGCCAGGTCCGTTTGTGATAGCCGTTTCCCCAGCCTCGCCATGCGTATGCGGTCCCCGCAGATATTCTTTTTCCCGTGATATAGAAATTTCTTCACCGCCGCGCCTCCGTGTGGGAATAACCAGACTTTTTCTTAACTTTAGCACGGGATCAGGTAAAAACCCGTGGTAATAATCTGAACAAAGAAAAAATGATTATTCCGGCGGGGTGCCCTTGGGCGGCCCCTACACCGGCGCGTGTGGTGCCGTTACTCTTTCCCCAGGATTTCGTCCGCCAGGCGGTCCATGGCGGTTTCTATAAATTCATTCAGGCTGCTATATCCTCCAGCCGCCGCCGCGTCCTTGTACCTCTGTTTTTTCCCTTTCTTCACGAAGGGGGAAAGCCTCTCATAATTCGCGGCCGCATACTTGTTTTTTGCTCTGGTTGCCGCCGTCCCCTTTGTTCCTTCCATGGGATCGCCTCCTTTTCCTGTATTATAGCGCCTTTTGTGTACTTGTTCAAGTATATAATCTGCACAAATATACTTGTGTAAGTTTGTGCAGGTTCACTCTTGCAAATATACTTGTTCAAGTATATAATGATACTCGTAAGGCAGGGGCGGCCAGCCCCTTACGAAAGGAAGTGAGGGAATGGACGAAATGACCACAGCGGAACTCAATCAGTTTTTAGAGAATATCGCAAAACTGATTGAGGCCACCGCCTCGGACCCTGCGGCCGCCGCAAAGATCGTGCGGGATAGCAAGGTCAAGGCATAAAAAGCGGTGCGCGGCCCCACCTCGCAAGTGAACCGCGCACCAAACCCAAACAGGGCGGCCGGCAGCCTTACGCCGGCCCACCCTGATTTTACAAGAGTAAGGCGAATAAATCAAGGGGGTTTCCAGAATGTCCACTTTTGAAGTCGGAAAATCTTATTACGCCACCAGCGCCTGCGATCACAACTGTGTTTTCGTGGTGGAGATCGTCAAGCGTACAGCCAAAACGGTGACATTCCGCCGGGATGGCCAGGAGCGCCGGGCGAAGATCTACGCGGACCACAACGGTGAGTATATCGTCCCGGAACGGTACAGCATGGCCCCAGTGTTCCGGGCCTCCTGTGAATACGTGGAGGACCAGGAGGAGGTGGAGGAGGCCGCCCCGGCGGATCCCTTGTCTGCCTACATTCCCCAGGACGCCCAGCCCTCCGCGCACCCCGGCCTGGTCATGGTCGGCCAGCCCGTGATCGGGAACTTTGGCGCCATGTACCCCCAGGAGGTCGGCGTGATCGTCGGTTTCCTGGAGAGGGAGGCCACCCGCTGGACCCCCGCCGCCACCATGGCGGTGATCCGATGGTCGGATGGCCGCACCTCCCGGGAGGCCCTGGAGGACATTCACCCCGCCGGGTGGCGGTCCCCCTCCGGTAGCCCCCTGGGCGTGTTCTTTGCCCGATAACTCAATATAAGCCGGGCCGGGCGGCTACTTCCCGGCGGTCCCGGCCACTTTCTTGACATTTCATCGGCTGGTCCTTAAAATAAAAATGCAGCCACCTTTCCATGGTGGCGGAAAGGATGGGTAGGTCAATGGGATATTCAAAAACAGAAATCGCCCAGTTCGTCAATAAAAACTGTGTGCGTTCAAGTTGTCTGTTCTGCAAAACGGCGGATACGCACGGAGGTTATGAGCATTGTCCTTTTCTCGAATTGAAACAGTTGGCTTTTGATCGCAAGGTTCTTTCGTCTGATGTGCCTGATGATCTTACTTCCAAATAACGAACCCCCGGCACCTACACGGTGCCGGGGGTCCTCTTTACTCCGTTTTGTCTTTGCCCCAGTTGGTGATCTGCTCCAGGGCCTCCCGGAGTTTGTCAAAGCCGAACATGGCCGCATAACTCACGAACAGGCCCAGGGCCACCGCGCCGGCCACCATGTACCAGGTGACGGCCCAGCCCATGATCTGGCACACCGCAAAGAACGCCAGCAGGGTCACGGCCATGGCCACCAGCACCGCCAGAATGTTGGTGGGGATCTTGTCCCAGGTGATTTTCTTGACCACCTGGGTGATGATGTTGGTGATCACGGTCAGGATCAGGGCCGCCAGCAGGATGGCGGACACCGCCAGGGGAATGTACTGCATAATGTTTTCCATGTATATGTCCTCCTCCGATTATTTCACAGCCCCGCCCAGCGCCTGCAGCAGCAGGTCCAGGCTGGGGAATGTGCCATAGTTGGCCAGCCAGTATTCCGGCGTATTGATCACGCCGGCGGCCACCAGCGCGGCCACGCCCTCCTGGGGCGTATCCGTCCGCACCCCGGCCTTTGTGATGGTCTGCGCGGCCTTTTTCAGCAGAATGTCCAGGTATTGGACCTTTCCGGCCTCCGCCGCCTCCGCCCAGTAGTCCGGGGAGTTGATCACGCCCAGGGCCTCCAGTTTGTCGGCCGCCGCCTGGGGTGTATCCTGGAGCATAAGCACCTGGCCCACGCGGATCAGGTTCTTGTTTTTGATGGCGTTGATCTCCGCCAGGGCGTCCACGGTGGTGCCGTACTTGGCCGCGATCTTGGAGAGGTTGTCCCCGGCCGCTACCTTGTAGATGGTGGCGCCGCCGGTGTCCGGCTTTGTCGCGGTCCCGCCGCCGGTGGTTGTCCCGCTCTCGGAGTAATCCACATAGGGCAGTTTTCCGTGTTTGGTCCAGGTCCGCGTGTTGTACCCCGCTTTGCTCCCGATGTTCCCCACGGCCGTGATCTGCACCTTGTTTTCCCACTTGGGGGAACACTCCACCGCCAGGCCGTCCCCGATGTAAATTCCGATATGGCCGGACATCCACACCGCTTCACCCACGGCCATGTTGGCCCATCCGGTTGCGGAAACGTCCAGGCACCTGGTGATCATGGTGTCCGCCCCTATGTCCGGGACCCCGTTGCTGGCATAATTGGCTCCGCCGTAGGTCTTGGAGGCGTTCCCGCTCCACCCCCACAAAATGCCCTTGATCAGGCACACGCAGTCAAAGCCATATACGGGCGGGTTTTGGTTTCCCGCCGCCTTGATCATGGCCGTGCGGTCCGCCGCTCGGTTGTAGGAATGGTTATTGCAGTAGCGGCTCACGTTGGAACCCGTCAGCGGTGCCCCGAAACAGCCCATAACGTACAGGGTTTTGAAGTTCTTGGCGATCTCCACCGCCTTTTCCACGAATACATTGGCTTTCATTTTACCCATTGTTTTGCGCCTCCTGTTCTTCTTTCCTCATGCGCTCCCGGTCCTCCTGTTCCCAGCGCCGGTCCCGCACTTTTTCCTTTGTGGTCTTGATCCATCCCATGACCCCGTTTTCAAAACCGCACACGCCGAACACGCAGGCGGTCAGGGTGGCAGGCTCGTTCCCGGTGTGCCAGAACACGGCCAGGTCCGCCGCCGTATAGGCCACCAGGATCACACCCTCCAGGATCAGCACCTTGTCCATGGTCCCCATTTTCTTCTTTGCGGTGGTGGCCAGCCGTGCGGCCGCTGCGTGGTTTCCGCCGGCCAGCCTTGTGGCGGCCCAGCACAAGGAAAAGCCCAGCAGCGCCCCGCCGGCCATGGCGGCCGCCGCGATCAAAGGCATATTCATTCCTGCGCCCCCTTTTTTACAGAAAATCCGCCTTTGCCAGGCAATCCTCGTAAATATCCTTGATCCGCTGGGAGGTCAGCACGGTGGTGTTGTTCTCGAAATGCGGGTGGTCGTCGCAGTATCGTTCATAACTGGTAATGTCCCGCAGGATCTGGTCGAAATGCTCCTTTGTGTGGCGGACCCCGTGGATCGTTTCGTCCCCGAAGTGGAGGATCCGGGACCGGCAACTGATCGCGTCCCGCTCCTCCTGGGCCGCTTTCATGGCCTCCAGATCCCGCTCCAGTTGGTCCACCTTGGCGATCACCTCCCCATTGATGGCGCGGCCGATAGCCTTGGCGATGGCGGACCATGGATTTACCTTGATCGGTGCCACCTGGATCAGCGTCATGGCTACCAGTAGCACCCCGCCGCCGCCCAGCAGAATTTCCTCCAGGTTCAAGGTCCCACCCCCTCACCGACGGCCCTGGCGTACTGCCGCCGCACGGCCGCGATCTCCTCCTCGTGGGCCAGCGCCCCGAACTGGGCCAGTTCCATGGCCTGGGCCTGAATGATCACGTTCATGCGGTCAATGACGGCGCACAGGTCCGCGATCACTTTTGTGCTGTCCATGGCCGTCACCTCCTCGCGCCGATCAGATCCGCGATGTGCTGCAGGTCCTCCACCGGGGCCTCATAAAATGCGTGGCCCCACAGGAAATGATCTTCATGGTCCGGGTGCCTGTATTTCTGGCTGGTTTCGTCCTCCCACACCAGATCCCAGCGGTCTTGATAGCCCTTGTCCCGCTTTTCCAGCCGCTTGGTGATGGCCGTGGTCAGAGCGCCCCGCTCCAGCCCCCGGCCGTCGTCGTTCCTGGCCAGATAAAGGTGGGCGTTCCGGCTGGTTGTGGCGCACACGGCCGCGCCGTTGTATAGGATCAGGCCGTCCACGGCCTCCAGCCGTGTCCCGTAGGGGAGATTTACCCTGCCCCCGATCCCCTCCACCCTCATGCGCTTTTTGACGATGTACTGGGCCTTTTCCATGGCTTACACCTCCGCCGCGTCGTCTGCGGCCTCCGTCCACCCGTACACGCCAGGCTCCCATACGTTGGCCGCCACGTCGCTGATCCAGTGTTTCCCGTTGTGGCTCACCTTGGCCCCCTGCTCGTATGCGTCATGGGCGCCCAACGGCTGGGACCACTCCGGCCATTCCTCCGCCGGATCGGAAATGCTCACCCACAGGCTCACCGCCGTGTCCGGCGTCCAGTCTGCCTGCGACGTGTGCGCCTGCAGGCACTTATACAGTTTTCCGTCCGTATAGCGCCGGATCTGCCCGGCGGTGTAGTTGACGGGGTAGGCCCAGGGGGAGAACAGGTCGGCGTGTTCCGCCGCCGTCACGTCGTCGATGTTTCCGGCCTCCGCCATGGTGGTGAACACGATCCCGTTGGTCGTCGCCGTTTTCTCGATCTCCTCTCCCGCGTCCGCCTCCTCCAGGATCACGCTCTCCGCGTCCCCCAGGGCCTCCCGGCCCAGGAGGTGGTACACGCTCCCGTTGTACGCGATCCCCGTGGCCTCCGCCTCCCGGCACAGCACAAAGCACCCGTTCCCGGCCTGCCGCACGTAGGTGGGGGCCTCGGTCATGCCCAGGCTTGTCCCGTCTTTTACGATCCGATACATGGTTTTACCTCCTCTGTGTTTCTGTCCTTGATGAACATGGCATAAAATACGCGGCGCAGTTTCAGCACCCGTCCGTGGTCGTTGAATTGCTCATAGTAGGCGATCGGCCCGTCATTCAGCCACCGCGCCACCTCCTCCACCGTTTTCCTGCCGGCGGCCACTTCTCCCTGGAAAAACCGCAGTTTCCTCCGCGCCCGTTTCATCCCGTCCCGGCACCCGTGTGTGATGATCCGGCCGGTTTCCGTCAGGTGGAATTTTGCCTTGCAGAACCGGAAAGGCTTGGTCAGCGGCACGATCTTGGACTTGTTCCGGTTCACCGTCAGCCCCATGTCCTCCATGCGCTGCGCGGTGGCCTGCAGGAACTTCTCCGCCTGTTCCTTTGTTTCGGCCCCCATGTGGTAGTCGTCCATATAGTGGGCCGGATTTTTCGCCCGCAACTGGCAGGCGATCCAGTTGTCCACGGAGGACGGCAGGGACACCATTTCCATCTGCGACGGTTCCACGCCCAGGGGCATACCCACGCCGCCCGGCACGGAGGCCACCACCGTGTCCGCCACCGCCCGGATCCTCGGGTCGTAGATCAGGCGCCGGTGCCGCTCATAGATCGCCGCGTGTGGGGCGCTGGGAAAGAATTGCTTTAGGTCCACAAGGATGATATAGCCGCTCCGGCCGCTCTCCCGGTAGGTTTTCCGCAGGGCCTTTTTCAGCCCCTTGTAGTGGAACTGGAGGCCCTTTCCTCGCTGGCTTGCCCCGTTGTAGTAGATCATGCCCGGCGTGTATAGTGGCTCCAGGACCTCCTTTGTGTGGGTCTTGTGGATCTGCCGGTCATTGATGTGCGGGGCGTCTATGGGCCGGACCTTTCCCCGCTCCCGGAGGGTGAAGTGGGCGCCCGGCTTTGGCCGCCACTTCCCGGAAAGCACCTCCCGCCGCCGGCGGGCCGTGCCGGAAAACAGGTGCCGCTCAAAGTTCTGCGTGGATTGTTTCCACCTCACATTGTTGCAGCACTTCTTTCCCCATTTGAACATTTTTCGGAAACTGTAAACCTGATCGGCCCCTCCCAGGGCCTCGCTCCTCCTCCGCCTCCGGTTTTCCCTGGCGGCCTTTCGTCTATGGTATCGCGCCTCCCGGCGCTCCTCGCTGGTCATAATAAGTATTCGCGCCTCCGTGCGGTTGTGGTGTAGGTGTGCGGCTAAACCGCGTAGCCCCGGCACATGAAACGGGGGTAGCACAATAGCCCCGCCATGCAAGCAGCGTCCGTGCAGGGACCACAAAGGGCAGTTTTAGGCTCTCGCCAGGGAAGTATCTCTCCTTTCACAAAGGGTCCGGTTCGTTTCCTACTGCATTTGACCCGTTCCCCTCGCGGGGTTGTGAAATCCGGGGGCCACGGCCCAGGAATTGTTCGCGTTGTTGTTGTTCGGGTTGCCGTTGGTGTTGACAAGGCAGAAATTGTTCGTGTTCGTCGCATTGACGGAACGGCACCACGCATTGGCCGCCGTCAAAGGGTCCGCCGCCCTGCCACTCGGCACGTTTTCAGAGATACACCCAAAAATGACCTATTTTCTTTTCCGGTCGCTTTCCAAAACGGCCTTGATCAGTTCGTTTTCCCGGTCGATCTTCTCTCCCAGGTTTTGCGCCATATCGTCCAGTTTCTTGGTGGCCTCCGCCGCCGGTATGCTCCGCCCGTCCGGCTTGGTAAAGCACCCCTGCGGGTTCATGGCCAGAATGGTGTAACAGTGGCCCAGGCGCACGTCCAGGGCCATGAGCGCGGCCCGGGCCTCCAGCAGGTGCCCTTTCCGCAGGCCCAGGTTCGGCTCTCCCTTTGGAAAAATGCTGTTCGCCTTTTCCGTCCGGTCGATGATCTCCCCGGCCAGCGCCGCCACCGGCTCCGCCAGCAGGCGGGCGTACCTGGCGGAAAGCCGGGTCAAAAACGCCACGGTTTCCGTGTATATCTCATTGGCCAGGTTCACATACTCCGCCTTGCTGGTGGATCGCTTGCTTTTCAGGACAGACACCGCCGCCCCTCCTCTCGGTTGGTGTTGGGTGGGTTCCCGCCCACTTGCGTGGGCGGGATTTTCCCCGATTGCTCCGCCGGATTAGGCTGCAAAGCCGGGGGCCACGGCCCAGGAATAGTTCGCGCCGTAGCCGTTCGGGTTGCCGTTGGTGTGGACACGGCAGAAAAGGTACGCGTTCGCCGCATAGACGGAACGGCACCACGCAAAGGCCGCCGTGCCGGTGGCGTTGTGCTTGTAATGCACCTTGCTGTTGCCCGCCTGATAGTAGGCGTACTGCTGCTGGTAGTTCTGCTCCGCGCTGTTGGCGTAGGATCTGGCGCCGTGGATCTCGAACTCCGCCAGCAGGGGCAGGTAGTCCGTGGTGCTGGTCACATAACTGGCCGTGTTGGATCCTCCGCCGGTGTTGTCCGAATACTTGGTGATCGGTTTCATAACGGCCCGCAGGTCCGCCGGCAGGGCCGCCAGCAGGGTGTTTGCCCTCGGGCTGGTGGGGGAGGCGTCGGAACCCAGGATCGTGGTTCTCATGTGGCAACTGGCCCACCCGCCGCTGTTGCTGTTGTTCGGGTTCATGTTGAAATACCCGTTTCCGCTCTGGTTTGTTCCATACTGGGCATCGCAGAGGCCCACCTGGGTGCCGCCGATCTTGCCGATCTTGAAGTGGATCCGGTTGGACCCCTCCCGGGCGGAATTGTGGTTGAACCCGATAATATAGACATTGATTGACAGGTTGGAAAAGTTCGTGTTTCCCACCTGGCCGTTGATGGTGATGCTCTTGGTGTCGCCCACGTCCCAGTAGTTGTCCCCCTGGCCCGCGTCGGAAACGGCCTTGATGGTGGCCCACGAATTGCTGTTCAGGGTGTTGGAGATTGCCGTCACCGTGATGGTTTGGGTGTCCGTCTTGGTCACGCCGCCCTCCGAATAGGACACAGTGATCGTGGTGTTGCCCGTGGCCAGGGCGCCGGTTGGGGAGTAGGTGTATCCGCTCACCGCCTGGCTGCTCCCGTCGGTGTAGTGTGCCGTCACCACCATGCCCGCCGGGTTAAAGGTTTCCCCGGAGAAATAGGCCGTTTTGTTGGGCGGCGTGGTGATCTCGATACTGTCCAGCACCTTGGCCACCGTGATGGCCTGCGTGGTCTGCTTGGTCACGCTGCCCTCCGTATAGGAAATGGTGATCGTGGTGTCGTCCATGTCCAGGGCGCCGGTGGGGGAGTAGGTGTATCCCGTCACGGCCCGGCTCTGGTCGTCGGTGTAGTACGCCGTCACCACCATGCCCGCCGGGTTAAAGGTTTCCCCGTACTTGTACACCTTTTTGCTTGGCTCCGTGGTCACGTCGATGTGGTCCAGCACCCGCACCGCCACCGCCACGCTGGTGGTCTTTTGGACCCCCGCCCGCTGATAGGTCACGGTGACAGACTGGGTTCCCGCCGCCATGGTCTGCGGGGAAAATTCGCAGTCCTCGGTCACGTTGGCGGTGGTGTCGTCCGCAAATGTGGCGGTCACTACCATGCCGGCCGGATCGAACGCCTCCCCGATGTAGTAGGTGGTCTTGGTCGGCTGGGTGGTGACGGCGATCCCGCTGGTGATCATCAGGTCCACCTCGTACAGGAGACCGCCGCCCACCTGCACCTGCTCCGACACGCTCTCCCCGCCCAGGGAGGCCGTCACCGTCCAGGTGCCCACGTGGGGCAGTTCAAAGTCCGTCGAACCCGTACCCTGCAGGGTGGTTTCCGCTCCGTCCGAACAGGTCACGGACGCCCCCGTGCAGGTCGTCACGGATATGGTGGGGCTTTGTACGCCGATGGCCTCTTTCAGCGCCTGCAGCGTGGTCCGCTTGTGCTGGCCGGCGGTGGCGTCATAGAACGGGATCAGGTCCTGCGTGGTCATGCTCTCCGCCGCCGTCAGGGTGTTGGTGGGCGCCTGGTAGTCGGTGCCCGGTGTGGCCGCTCCCACGCTGTACGTTTCGCCCTCCTCGGTGGTGGTCTTGCTCCCTTTCAGCAGGCCCTCCACCTTGATCTGGTCCTGCTTATTCTTTAGGGCGCCCTGGTGGGCGTCCGGGTCCTCGTTGTGGTCCTCGATCAGGCCGTCCAGGCTCTCCTCCAGTTCCGGTTTCAAGGTCTGGTTGAACAGGTCCGCCACGTCCTCGGCGGTCATCCACGCCTCCGCCGGATAGTCCACGTCCACCTGGATCCCGGTGGTGACGGTGATGGAAACGGGATACCGGCGCACGTCCGGGGCGGTGCCCGCCACGTAGGCGCTCACGTACTGCTTGGCGTCGCCCAGGGACCCGTACCCGATCAGGGTTTCCGCCCCGGTCCCCACCTTTCCGAAAATGCCAAATTCACCGATCCAGAACCCCTGCTGCAGGCCGCCGTTCAGGTCGGACCGATACTCCACAATCATGTTGACGCTGTTCTCCTCCACCGTGGGCACGGTGCTGGTGCCCTCCGGTCCCGGGTCGATCAGGTTCGTCAACTTCCGGGCGGCCTCCGCATTGTCTGCGGTGCCCTCGCCCACAACTGCCTTTGTGATGGTCAGGGTTTGCCCTGCCACCATGCTGGCCAGCAGACTGTTGCCGGCCTCCGTGATTACAAATCCGTAAAACATGGGTTTCCCTCCTGTTTAGATTGCCGCCGGGATGGCGGTCTGCGTAATGGTGCCGAACGCGCCGCCCGCTCGGATCGCGTCCTCCAGGTGGTAGTCCACCGGCGCCTCCGGCAGGGGCGTGGACGTGTAGCCCTTTCCCATGGTGCCCGTAAAGGTCACGATCTCCGGGTCCATGGTGGTGATGGTGATAATGTCGTCCAGCCAGGACGAAAGGCGCTTGACGGAGGACAGGACCCGCCGGAACTCCTCCAGTTCCCCCGGCCCCACTTCTCCGCCGTCGCCCACATAGGCGCGGAAGTGGTGGGGTTCCCCGTCGTACTCGTACCACTCCTCTATGTACCCGGTTTCAAAGATGGTTTCAATGATCCGGTTCACCGCCGCCGGCGTCCCCATCTGCGTATAGAACAGGAGGGACCCCTGGATCAGCGCCCGTTTGGTTTTCAGGGAATAGTTTTCATCATAGGACGGGGTGCGAAGTTCCACGGCCATATAGTCCAGCAGCCACTCCGGCATGGTGGCAATGGCCGCATAGGTCCGCGCCGCGTCGGAGTAGGCGCACAGTTTTTCCACCTGCCGCCCCACCGCATAGGCAAAAGCCTGGGTTTCCGCTTGGCTGGCCAGGTTCTCCGGCATGATCTGCGTGAACCGGCTCCCGGAAAGTTTAATCATCCTCCAGCCCTCCGTATGTGATCGTGGCCTCTCCCTGGAGGGCGGACACCTTTGTGGCCGCCACCGTGGTGTAGGTCGGCGCGGTCACGCTCACCCGCTTGGCTCCCGCGTCCATGACCATGCGGATCAGTTGGGAGGGGTTAATATCCCGCCCGATAGCCCGCTGCCAGGTCTTGTACTGTTCCACGGCCGCCGCCACTTCCTGCTGGATCGTCACCGCCTGGGCGCTGTCGCTCCGGTTGATGTAATAGGTCAGGTTGATGGTGTACTTGACCTCCTCCGGGGCGGACACCTGCACCAGGTCCGTCATGGGGCGGATCGTCTTTCCCTGCAGGTATCCCTCCAGGCCCTCGATCATTTCCTCCCCCGGGGTGTCCCCGTTGGCCATGATAAAAACAATATCGACGGTGCCCGCCTCCTGGTCGCTGGTGGCCACCACGTCCCCAATGGCGGGGTTGTACGCCTTGGCGTGGTACAGGTATCCGTCCTCCGGCCCGGCCGTAGAATAGGCGCCAGGGGCCAGGAAAACCCGCTCCGCCAGGTCCTCGTCGCTCTCGATCTCCGTGCCGCCCTCGGTGGCCGTTGTGTTGGTCACGCTGGCCACATAGGGGATCGGGTCCACGATGGTGGACAGTTCCCCGGCGGCAAATCCGTTCCCGTCCGTACCCGCCACCGTGCAGGTGGCCGGCACGTCCACCGTGGTGGACCCCGCCGGGATCTCCGCGTACACGTCCGTGGCGAAGTAGGTGGACCCGGCCGTGGAAACGCGGGTCCCCTGGGGGATCCCCGTGGCCACGTCCCGCTCCGCCGAAAGGGTAAAGCGCAGGGTGGTGGTGGCCGCCGTGGCCGGCGTCCGGGTCACGCCCTTAAAGATGGCCAGATTGTCCAGAAAATCCGAATAGGAGTATTTCAGGATACTTTGCTTTCCCTGTCGGTCTATATACTGCATGGCCTGGTAGATCTGCGCCGCCGCCGCATAAAGTTCCATGCGGTGGACGCTGGACCGCTCCAGGGTCACGCTCTGGCCGGTTGCCTCGGAAATATAACTTTCATAGTCCGCCACCATTTCCTGCCGCACCTGGTCAATGCTCTTGTTGTCGATGAAAGAAATGTCCGGCAGGTTCTTGATCGCGTTCATTTCGTCAGGCACTTGTGATCACCACCTTTGCAATTAAATTTCCTTGCCCTCCGCTGCTCCACGTGACTTCCTGGACCCGAACCGTGGGGATAAACTTTGCCACCTTTTCCGTGACCTCCGCCGTGTATAGGCTCTTTGCCACCTCCGGCGGCATATCCACAAAGTCCATGTTCAGGCCGAACTCCCGATCCAGGGGCATGGTGCCCTCTCTGGTTGACAGGAGCAGGGCCAGTTGCCGGTCCAGTTCTGCCATGTAGTCGCCGGCAAAGGTGTATTCCAGTTTGAAGTCGTAAACGCCGGTTTCGTTCATGTGTACTCCTCCAGGTTGATGGTCATGGAGGCCCGGGCCAGTTCGCCCCGGTTATATACCACGCCCCAGGTTTCACTCGATCCGGTCAGCCGGAACGGGTTGTTTCCCACCGGCCTGTTGCCGATCACCAGGGTTTCTGCCGTCCCGCTCTCCACCATGCCCTCTATGGCCTCCAGCACGTCCCGGGGGCGGACCCCCAGGGTGGCGGAAATGGTGATCGTCAGGCTGGCCGTCTGCAGGCCGGCGCCTAAAAACTCCGGCTTTGGCTTGACCCCCTGGGGTTCGTGGTTGGCCCACCGGCTCGTGATCTCCCGGGTCATTTCCGAAAACGTAAAAACCCGGTCGTCGCTCACCTCAAAAACGATCTTTCTTCCCAGTGTTCCGATGGCCATGGTTTACCCTCCGATCCGCACGGTGGCGCTGCCTCCGGTGATGGTCCCGCTCCCGCTATGGGGGGCCAGGGCGTCGCCGGTGCGGGCCGCCGCTTTTCCGTTGATCCGCACGGTTCCGCTGCCTGCCGCCACCGCGCCCCGGCTGGATCCACAGCACCCGTCCCGCTCGGTGGTGATACTTCCCACCGTCGCGGCCGCCAGGCCGTTCACCCGCACGTCCCCGGAACAGGCCCCGGAGATCTCCCCGGTGAATGGCTCGGGGGAGTGTGGGGGGACGTGCCCCGAATGTTCCCCGGCGGTGGTCCCGTCCACCGCGTCCGTCAGTCTTGCCGCGTTTGGCATGGTTCCCGCCTCCTTTTAGTTCAGGTCGATGGTAGCGCCGTTGATGGTGATGGCCCCGCCGGCCTCGATATTGATGGCCCCGGTGCATTTGATGGTCAGGGTGCTGCCGTCGTACCGGATCATGGCGTCCCCGGGGTTCTGCCCCAGGTCCTTCCGGTACAGTGTGGCCCCGCCCTCCGGCGGCGCGTTCTTCTCGCTCCACGGACGGCCCATGACCACGCCGGCCTCCGTCCCGTTGGACAGGTGGACCACAAGGACCTGGGACCCCACCGGGGGCATTTTGTACTCATGGGAGAGAAGGGGGATCAGGCGCGTCACGTCGTCGTCCTTTTCGTGGTACACCACCCGGGCCATGCCCTTGGCGTAGTCGATGGACGATATTTTCCCCAGGCGAATTTCTCCCTTCATTGGTTCCTCCTTACTCGGTCAGGGCGTTGGCGGCATTGATCAGCAGCCGATCCAGCCACGCCAGGGCGCTGTGCTTGCTGGCCCAGTAGTCCGGGGAGTTGATCACGCCGGTGCGGGTCAGCACGTCCAGGGCGTCGTCCACGGTGGTGATACTGCTGCCGCCCAGGTTGGTCTTGATCCGGGTGGCCATGTTCAGGATCAGGCCGTCCAGGTTGGCCACGTCCTTGTAATGCTGCACCCAGTATTCCGGGCTGTCCATGACGCCCACCGCCGCCAGGCGCTCCGTGGCGTCCTTGATCACTTCCTCGGTCATGGCCTCCACCAGGGACAGTTCCATGTCCATGGTGTATCCTCCGCCCACCGTGTGGGTGATACTGTCGATAAAATACTTGCCGGAGAGGCGGCCGATCCCCACCACGGTGACGCACTGGCTGGCCACCAGGTCCGGCCGCCCCATGATGGTCAGGGACAGGGTGGTGGCGCCGTGGTTGGCGTTGGCCACCGCCGCCGTGATCTTGCGCTCCGCGTCGGCCTTGTTGTCGGCCTTGCCGGATTGTTTCAGGATCCGGGTTCCCGTCCCCACCGTGACCTTGATCTCCTCCTCGGTGTTCGGGTCCGTGTAGGTGTATTCCCCGCCGGTATAGGTCCCGTCAAGGGTGGTATTCCAGGAACCGCTTTCGATCTCGCTTTCCCGGATGGTGCCCGCCACGTCCCGCTCCTTGTACTGCTCCCGGTCGTACACCACGATTTTTTGGGCGTACACCTTCATGGAAAGGCCGTATTCCTCGCACAGGCTCATATAAAACTCGCAGTCCGTTTGCTCGGATTGCTCCACGCTTTCGACGGTAATGGGTTCCCCCTCCACGTCCCAGGTCAGGGTAATGCCCGCCCTGGCCGCGATCTCGTTTCCTATGGCCTGCAGGGTGGCCTTTTCCCAGGTCTTGGTCCGCTGCGTCGCCCGGAAAGCGCTATCCGCCGGCACCGACACGGCCGAAATGGTCCCGGTCATGGGCCACCACGAAAAACTGTAATTGTCCAGGATGAAAAATCCGCAGTCCAGTGTCCGGTTGTCGCCCTCCCGCTCCCAGTCGTACACCTTAATGGCGGCCGTCAGGGTGTCCCCGGTTTTCGGCATCCACGCCGTGGTCCATTGGCGGTCCCGGTCGTTCATGCTGATCTCCAGGCTGTCCGCCTCGCCGCTGGCCGCGTCCGTATAGGTCACGGTGGCCTTGTAGCCCACCATTTTGCTGGTGACGGCCGCGCCGTTCCAGGTCAGATCCGTTTCCGCTCTCCGTGTCCTCATGCGGTGGTCCTCCAGATCGGCGCGTTGGCCAGGTCGTCGTCCTCCGGCAGGTCCGGCGTTTGGAGGACCACCCCCGCGTCAAACACGAAGGTGTCCAGGTGCGGGAAGTTGGCCTGCATGAGAAAGCCGGTATATTTCACGTCGCCGTACACCCGGAACGCGATGGCGTCCCAGGCGTCGCCCTGTTTCGTCGTATAGGTCTTTTCCATGGCGCCCTCCTTACCCCATCGCAGGCTCCGGCTTGAATTTCTTCCGGCGCTCCTCCGCTTTCAGGCGCTTATACAGGCGCTTGAACTCCTCGAAGGAGATCCGGGTGGCCTCCTCCACCTCCTCGCGGTCCGCTTTGCCGTAGAAGTTCAGCACGGGGGAGAATACGATGGTTTCCCCGTCGCCGCCCTCCTGGCCGTCTGTGCCGCCGGTCGGTTTCGGTTTCTTGGTGTATTCGTCCAGCAGGGCCGCCAGTTTGGACAGTGGCATGACGGCCTCCGGTTCCCCGCCCTCGCCGATCTCCGCCAGGGTGGGGGAGGTGGCCACGCCCCCCTCCGCCAGTTGCGGGATCGTGGGGATATTAAAGCCCAGGGTTTTGCCGCCCACGCCCGGCACCCAGTCCGGGATCGTCACGGAAATGCTGTTGATCTTGGAAATAACCCAGTTAATGGCAGAAATAACCCCGTTGATCGGCGCCTTGGCCAGGTTCACGATCATGCCGAACAAATTTCCGAAGATGTTTACAATGTTCTGCCAGGCCGCGCTCCAGTTGCCGGAAAATACGTTGCTGATAAAGTCGATGATATTTTGAAAAATCGCTTTCACGTTATCCACCGCCGCCTGGATACTCTCCCACCATCCCTGCAGGTACGCGCCCAGCATGGGGAATTTTTGGCCGATGGCCGCGATGGCATTTCCCACCATGTTGGAAAAGTTGGTCCAGATCTGGTTCACGGTGTTGCCGAAATTCACCAGCCACGCCTTTACGGTGTCCCAGTTCTTATACAGCAGGGCGATGGCCCCCGCCACCGCGATGATGATACCCAGCGGCCCCGTCAGGATGGATCCGAACCGCTGAAATGCTGCGGTGACTTGCGCGATTTTCCCGGAGGATTGCAAGAGGGCCATAAAGGTCTTGGCGGTCTTAAATGCGTTCATGGCCGTGGTCACGGCGCCGATGGCCGGCCCCAGCACCCGCAGGGCCGCCGCCACGGCCAGCACCGTCCCCTTATGCTCCCACAGGAAGGACAGGAACGGCTTGGCCTTTTCGTATGCCTTGCCCGCCCAGTTTGCAAAGTCGCGGATCCCGTCCACCAGGACCGGCAGGCCGTCCGAAATGGCCCCGCCAGCCCAGTCGGCAAAGTCCCCGGCGATCTCTGCGATCACTGGGGACACCTCCTCCATGGCCTCCGTGATCTCCGGCATACTGTCCATAAGGGATTGATACACGGCGTCCGCCGCCGGCAGCAGGGCCACCTCCATCTGGCGGCCGATCCCCTGGATCGCGCTGTCCAGGTCGTTGTACTTGACCTGGTTGATCTTCTCCAGGGCGCCCTCGGTATCGTAGGCGGCCTGGGACGCGCCGGCCATGGCCTCCATGGCCTCCGTCCCCAGGTCCTCCCACATGGTGCCGAACAGGGCCACGCCCAGGGCGTCCCGCTCCACCTGGTCGTCAACGGCCATAAGGGTGTTGATCACGTCAAAAAATGCTTTGTTGGCCCCCTCGCCTCCGGCGGCAAAGGTGGCCATGATGTTCTCCGCGTTGTACCCCAGGGACGTGAACGCCTCCACCGTGCTGTCGCTCCCGTCAATGGCCCGGATCGAAAACTCCTTGATGGCGTCGCCCACCTTGTCCAGGTTCCAGGCGGTTCCGTCCGCCCCCGCCTGGAGAATGTTAAACATTCCATCCGCGTCAAAGCCCAGTTTTGCAAACTGGGAGGAATACTCATTGATGGTGTCGATCAGTTCCCCGGAGTAGTCCAGGCCGTTTTGTGCGCCGGCCGCGATCAGGCTGAAAGCCTCCTCTGCGGAGGAACCGAAGTTCTTTCGGATGGCCTCCGCCGCCCTGGTGCTTTCCGCCACGTCGTACTCGAAAGCGTCCCGCAGGGCCAGGGCGCCCTCGGTGGCCGCCGTCAATCCGTTCTGGTCCAGGTTGGCCATGTTCCGGTTTACCATGGCCACCGCGTCGCCCACGTCGGCCACGCTGTCCCCGTAGTTGGCCGCGTACACGTCCTCCATAACGTCCCGCAGGCCCTCCAGTTCCTTCCCGGCTGCGCCGGTGGAGGCGGCCACCTGGTTGGTGGCCGTCTGCCATTCTCCACCCAGGTCGGCCAGGTACTTGGTGGCGGCGATGGCCCCGGTCCCCATCGCCGCCAGTCCCGCCGTCATGGTGGTGGATACTTTGTTGGCCGCCTTTTGGATGGTCGCCAGTTGCTTGTTGGCCGCCTTGGTACTGGTCCCCAGGGATTTATCTACCTTTCCGGCGATTTTTATGGCCAGTTCCATGACCTTGCTTTTTGCCAATTTCAAGCACCACCTTTGCCATGTCGTTCAGATCGTCCAGCGGCAGGCCCAGGAAGTAGTCCACGCCGCTATGCAGTCGGAGAGATAGGGCAACACACCCCTTTTTGATTTCCGGCGGGTTTACTCCTCTCCATCCCCGCCGTACAGAAAACCCGTGACCAGGTTTTTCAACTTCATGGCCTCCACCGGGGGCAGGCCCTTGAAGAACTCCACGGGCTTGTGGCTGGCCCTGGCCGCCATATACATGGCATAAGGCAGGGTCATTTCCGGGATCGGCGTCACGCCCAGTTCCCGGTTGGCCAGTTTGGCCACGGCGCACAGGTCCCCGGCCGTCATGTCCTCCATGCCGGACAGGTCCACCTCGGTGTATTCCTGGCCCTCGAACTTGTAGGGCTTTCGGAATTTCAGGACCAGGCTTTCCTCCTCGGTTTCCTGCTCCGCCGCGCCCAGGGCGGCCGTGTTCTCGGTGCTGTTGCTCATTAGGTCATTTCCCTCACTTTCTGCAGCAGGTCAACGCCGTTCACCTTGAAGGTCGGGTTGATCTTGTCCAGTTCTACCAGGGTGGTGCCGTCTACCTCGATCAGGATATAGGACACATTCAGGGTCACGCTGCTTTCCATGGGGTTGGCGTTCTGTACGCTGCCCATGGCCAGGGTGGCGCTCTTGCCGCGCACCACCACACGCATGGACCGAAATTCCGTGTCACCCTCCACGGTCAGCGCCTGCTGGGCCGCCCGGAGGGTCAGTCGCACCGCCTTGGTCATGTCCAGCATATCGGTGGCCTCGCGGTCCAGGACGCGGAAGGGGATCTCCATTTCCATGTTGGAGAAATGGCCCACGGTGGGGTCGTCCAGTTCGCCCAGGATCCCGGCGCCGGAAATGGTTTCCGCCATGGCCTCGAAGTCCGGCAGGGTGACTTCATCGCCCACGCCGATCAGGCGCTCCGCGTCGTTGTAGACGTTGTAACTATTGATTTTGCTGGGAATATTGGGGACGCTCATGGTTTATTCACCTCCACCAGTCAGGGCGGCCTCCAGGGCCTCCGTGTCGTATTCTCTGATATTCTCGATGTACTCCGCCGGGATATAGGGCGCCAGGTAGGTGTGGACAGTCAGGTGGCCGTCCAGCAGGTTGGTGATCGGGTTTTCGTCGCTCTTGAACTCGGTCCGGTATCCGGCGCAGTAGTCCCGGGCCACGTACCCGTTGCCGATGATGTTCTGGCTGTCCACGATGGATTGGATCAGTCGGGTGTTGCCCGGCTTGTCCACCTTCTGGAAATAGGTCAAAATAAAGTTGTTGCCGTCCCAGTCGAAGAACCGCCGCACCGCCAGCCACCGATCCTTGGGGTCAGTGGTGGAGGGATAGGCCGCCGTGTTGTTGCCCCAGGCTTTGTACCCGTTTGCGTTGATGGCGGTGATCACGCCGTTGGCGTTCAGCAGGTCGTTGGCCTGCTGCTGGTCCAGCAGGACCTCCGTTCCGTCTTTCAGCACGGTTTTGGTGATCTTCAAATCCTTGTTGGACGGGCTTTCATAGGGCACGTCGCTGTTGCCGGCGTCCGTGTAGGCCGTCAGGGCGGCAAACATGGCGGACAGGTAATAAACCTTGTCGCCCACCGCGCCCATGGGCCACAGGGCCGCCGCGTGGGGAGAGGTGGCGCCCAGGGCCTCCTTGGCGGTTTTCACGTCGGTGTAAACCTCTGCACCGTCCTCCTCCGGGTCCGTGGAAATGTCCAGGTAGGTCACGCAGTCGAAGTTCCCGTTGATCCCCTCGGTCTTGGCCTGGAGGGCCGCCGCCACGGTGGGGTTGTGGCTCCATCCGGGGGCCAGCAGGATCCCGGGCGTCATGCCGAAACGGGGATAGATCTGGCGCACCAGTTCCAGGCCGGTTTCCTTCCCGGTCAGGGCGTCCACGCCGCCCACAATGTCCGCCGCCGTCACGCCGTCCGGTTTCAGGCTGGTGCTGGCCACTTTCAGGGTTTCCGCCTCCTTGGCGGCCTCGGACAGGATGGTGATCGTCACCGTACCGTCCTCCGCGTGGGTGGCCACGTAGTCGCTGCCGGCCACCAGGGTGGCGTCCGCGTTCTTGACCACGATGGTGTCCAGGAGGACAAACTGCTTTGCGTAGGCCACGGCACCGTCCGCCACGGCGCACTCCTCCTCCGCGTTCTGCGTGGTATGGCTGCTCTTGCTGGGGTCCAGCACATTCACCAGGATAATGGGCGCCACGTTGAACACGCGGAAACAGGCGTCCATGCTCTGGCAAATCGTGAAGTTCTCGAAGTCGTCCGAATAGCCCATGGCCTGCTGGCACTCCGCGAAGGAATAGCACACCACGGGCTTGTTGACGGCCGCCGCCGGATCCGCCGCCAGGTGGATCGGAGCGGTTCCGAAGATGACCTGCAGGCCCGCCGTCCCCTGGATCGGTGTGGTCAGGCTGGTTTCCTGCTCCTGGTTGTAAACGCCGTGATTATAAGGCATAGTTGATCCCTCCCTTTAGGTTCTGCCCTGTACGGCTTTATACAGGGTGTGGATACGGCCGGATTTCTGGCGCAACTGGCGCATGGCCTCCGGCAGGTCCTCCAGGGGGACGATCAGGGCGGCCAGGACCTTGTTTTTCTCGGTCGCCGCTTTCAGCCCCTCCGGGATCCCGTTGTTGTAGGCGGTGAACTGTTTGGCCACGCCCTTGATGGACGGGCCGCAGTACACCACCGTGCCGGCGGCCTCCGCCGCCTTTCTGGTTGTTCTCTTGGTCATGTGAATGGCACCTCCTGGCGCACCGCTGGCGCCTCAAATTTCAGCGACATGGCCCCGAAATAATAGGGGTGGGTGTCCTCTTGCTGTGTAACCCACTTGATCGGGTACTTGACGGACCACGGGCCGCCTCTCACGCCGCCGCTGTCCGCCTTGATCCGCACCAGCGGATTTTTGGCGTACCTCCCGTAGATCTCCTGGATGATGTGCAGCACGTCCCTGTATCCCTGTCGGTTCGGGTTCCGGTCATAGGTGCATACCACCAGGATCAGGTCGATCTCCTGGGCGCTGTTGGCGTCTGGAATGTTTCCCTCATTGGTCCGCACGATGATATACGGTTCCGGTATCTCCTCGGTCCGGTCCTCGGTTTCGTCCAGCCCCTCAATGATCGGGAGGTCCTGGGAGTAAACCCGGATCGGCCGCCGGTCCCCGGCAGAACTGGGGAGGGTCTGCCCCTCGAACAGGTCCGCCAGGTCCGCCACGATGGCGTCCTGCAAAAATTCCGGTGTCGTGGTGTTCGCCTCCTTGACTTTTCGGCGCTTTTTGTGGTAAATTCATGTTGTGGTAATAGTCTGAAAACCGTGGTAATACACGGCATAAAGGGGTGTAAAAAATGCTTGATTTTCTGCGGAAGTTCCTTCCGAAAACTGATAGGCCCGCTCCTTCCGCCGCCGGCGCCCGTGGTGGGTTCAACTATTCCGGCGGCCCCTTGTTTGGTCCCTGGGATCCGTCAGTACACGCCGCCCCGGGGCAATACGCCCGCTTTGGACGCGCCGCCGCCCGCCCGCTCTCCGTTTTTTCAAAGGGTGGAGAACGTACAAAGGTTTTGGATTGCGACGCAAAGGCCGGGGCTGTGAAGGTTCAGGGCCGGCTGGACCGCGTTTATACGGTTTCGCTGGATCGCTGCACCTGCCCGGATTTCCAGGAGCGCGGCCTGCCGTGCAAGCACATATACGCTTTGGCGGCTTTTCTCGGATACACTCCGGCGGACTATTGGGCCTCCTGGCTGGACGTGGCCTGCGCCGATGGCGTCATACCCCGCCCCGCCTCCGGTTACTCAAACGGGGTTTTTCGCTACGATGTGCGCGGCGTGAACCCTGAAACGGGCCGGAAAAACAAGCGTACAGTTTCCGCCTGCGGGGAGGAGGACGCCGTGGCCGCCGCCCGCGAAATTGGCCTGGCCGATCCGGTGGAGGTCCTCCCGCTCGACATGGCGGCGCAAAATATGCACCCCGTCAGTGAAAGGCAGAAAGCCTTTGCCGCTGAATATCAGGTGACATTTGCCCCGGATTTCGACGAAAAGGACGCCGGCGCTGTGCTTTCCCGCTATGATAGGGAGGACGCCACGGGGATCCCGGTGGGCCTGCTCCAGTTCGTTACCGGAAAGCGCCTCCGGGTTTCTCTCCTGTCCTCCGCCTGGGATCTGTCTTTCCTTTTGTTTGAAAAACTCTCCCCGCGTGATGTTCTGGCCTTGTACGCCGCCTCTGTCCGGCTTTTTGACGCCGGTTCCTCATTGGTGGACGCACCCACGGACCCGGTGGACGCGGTTTGCTACGCCTTTTCGGACGCCTCCGCCGGCGCCGAATGGGCCAGCGAACTGTCGCCCCGCGAATTGCTCCAGCCGGTTAAGGGGTCCCCGGCGTATCGGGCCGCCCGCTCGTTTCTCCGCTCTCATGCGGGGTGATCAGGCGCTTTGCCGGATCGCCTTATTGATCCGTTTTTCGATCTCCTGGTCCAGGACCGTGTAAAGCATGGTCCTGGTTTTTTCTTGGATTTCCTCGTTTCCCAGCATACTTGGTACAGACGGCCCCAGCAGTTTCTTGATCCTGGTCATGTCCGGCCATTGGCCCCCGCTTGGGTATCCGTATTTTTTGATACGGTCCGCCGCGCCGCCCACGGTGTAGGTTTGCCGGATCTGCCGTTGCAAAACGGCGGTATGGCCGCTCTGGAACCTTCCGATAAAGGCTTTTGCGCCGCCGCGTTCCAGCGGTTTCATGCCGCCGGATTTCAGCACCTTGGCCTTTGCGCCGTCGCTCCCCGGCCTCACAAGGAAGTCGATCAGATCGTTTACCGGGCCTTTGGACCGGATCACAGCCTCAATATTTCCCGGCTTTGCCGTCTGTACCTTTGGAGCGCCCTTGCTCCGGTCTTTCAGTATGCTTTCGTCGATGGTGTAGGTTCCGGCCGCGTCCTTGGTGATCTGCTTTCGGACCTTGCGGGCCGCCGCATTGATGGACAGGCGGAGAATGTCCGGGGCCTGGAACGCCAGGCGCTCCAGTCGCTGGCCGATCCTCACGATTTCGGCCTGGGTGTCAACCTCGATATGGATCATGTGCGGATCGCCTCGATTTCAATGGTCAGGACGCCGGCCGCCTCGTCTGCCTGTACCACGCGATACTCCCGGCCGTCCAGGTTCAGGATCTTGCCCGACATGGGCCGCCCACCGTAGTCGGTCTTATCCACATACAGCAGGCGCCGCGTCCGGTATGTCCCATCCGTGTGGACGCCTCCCCGGGCCGCGTCCCGCTCCAGCAGGGCGTCGTCGTCCACCACCGCGTCCATTTTCCGGCCGTCGATGGTATGTGTGTCTGCAAATTCCTGGGTATTCAGGAATACTCCGTGAATATCCGCCGCCACGCAGTCCTTGAAGGAGGGGGCGCCCATTACAGGGCACCCCCGTTTTCATCCTCTGCGGGGGCGTAGACTTCCGCCGCCGTGATCGCGGCGATCAGGTCCGCCTTGGTCTTGGCCTTGGAAATATCCAGGCCCATATCGTTGGCCATGCGCTCCAGGTCAGCCTTTTTCAGGCCCTCCAGGTCTTTGGGATCCAGGTGCCCGGCGATCATGCCTCCGGTTTCGCCCTCTCCGGCCTGTTCCCGGGCCTCCTGGCCGCCGTCTGCCGCTCCCTGGCCCTCGGTATCCCCGGATACCTCCGGGGTGTTCTCCGGCCCCCTGGGCGGCTCCTGGGCCTCCTCCCGGCCTCCCATGGCGGTGTCCTGTTCCGCTCCGCACAGTTCCGCGCTGTCATTTTCCAGCCACGCGGCCACCATTCTGGTGTCGTCGCCGGGCAGGTTCTCCCCGTCCCGATACATACGGCCCCGGTACAGGATCGGCCGCTTTGCAATCAATCCTTTCATGGCCTGGCCCTCCTTTAGCCCAGCAGTTTCACCAGCACCGTGGCGTCACTGGACCCGGCCGCCGCCACGGCCCAGCCTGCCGGGGTGTTCGCCGGGCTGCTGCCCGCTGCGGTGGTGATGTTTTCCGCCGCCTTGTCCCAGTAAAGGGCCTGGCCCACCGTGACGGCGCCGGTGGCCTTGGGGATCTCGAACACGCCCACGACGTGGACCGCGCCGGTTTCGCCGGCCGGAATGTCGTTCCCAGCCACGCCGATCCGGGTGGCCAGGTCCACCACGTCACCGTTTGCCAGGTCGTCGGTGGGGGTGTAGTCGATGGTTTCGCCTCTCTGCCAGTATTTCGCGCTCATATCTGTTTTACCTCCTTACTGCCTTACAGCGTGATGGTGGTTCCGTGGTTCTTGGCAATACCACGGAAGTCCACGGCGGTGATACCCCAGTCCAGCCAAATGTCCCACACATAGCCCAGTTGGCCGGCCACCTCCATGCGGCGAATGGTCGGGGTTTCCTGGCCGTTCAGGTAGTCCACCTGGATGGAACGGGCATAGGTGGGATCGCCCGCGACGAACCAGGGCACCGCGTTGGAACCGGCCAGGGCGTTCAGGGTGCCCTCCTCGATCACCTGCAGGCGGTTCCGGTACTGATACAGGGCGTTTGCGGTGTGGCTGCCGATCCCGTCCACGTCGATCTGCGCGGTTTCCAGGATCTGCGACATAAGGAACCCGTAACCCACGGGCACGATGATGTACCGGGGCTGCACCATAATGCTGTCCCCGAAGGGGTCCTTCTGGTTCAGCAGTTTGATCATAATGGCCTGCAGGGTTTCGATGGACGGGGCCGCGCCGGTGGTGATCAGGTTGTTGTGGTTGGCGTGGAACAGGGCCACACCGTCGAAGATCGTGGGGTTGTTGAACAGGATGGAATACACCTGCTTGTTGATCGTGCGCTTGGCGGAGGCCGCGTACATACCGGGCACCTGGGTGATAAAGCCCACGTCGTCGTTGATAAACGCCTCCCGGGTCATGGAGAACTGGCGGCCGTAGGTTGCCACCTGGCGCTGGGGGAGCAGTTCCGTCTTGGGGGTGTCGGCTTTCAGTTCGCCGTTTTCACCCACGCGCAGGAACTCACCGGCGCCGCCGGCCAGATAGCTGTGATCCTTGGTGGGCTTAAAGTCGCTCACGCTGCCCTTGGTGGTCCACACCTGGAAGGTGGTGGGGACGGCCTGGTATCTCTGCACAATGGCCTTGCGGATCGTGTTGTCCAGGATCGCGGGGAAGGCCGCCGTGGGGTTGAAGAACTGGCGGCAGGCCATGTTCCACAGGTCGTCCTTGGACATACGGAGAAGGGAGGCCGTGGTCCCCAGGCCCTCCCGGGCCATGCACTCAATGGCCAGATCGCGCAGGGACAGGCCGCGCATTTGCTCCGCGTTCTCGCTGGGGCGCTCCACCTCCATGCCGCTACGCATAAGCAGGCCGTCCACGGCCGCCTGGCGGAAGTTGTCCTGCTCCCGGCTGTTGTCGGATATTCTGGCGCCCACGGGGCCGTTGTGCTGGATCAGGAAGTCCACGGCCGCCGCCCGCACGGTGTCCATGGTGGCGCCGCTGCGGATATACTCCTCCGCGTCCATGCCGGTCTGGCGGCACAGGGCCATAATGTCGGCGGTGCGCTGGCGCTCCGCCTGGATCGCTCTCTGCGTGTCTGCCACGCTGGGCTGGTTGGTGCCGGCCGGGGCGCCCTGGCCGCCGTTCTCCGCGCCGCGCTCACCGCCGGCGGGCTGGCCGCCGGCCTCTCCGCCCTCGTTGCCGGCGTCGATCACGGCCTGGCAGCGGTCGAACTCCGCCTGCTCCTCGGCGGTCAGGTCCCGGCCCTCGTTGCGGGCCAGGGTCACAAGTTCCTGCTGGCGGGCAATGGCTTTCTGCAGTTCATTCATGGTTTTTCTTACCTCCTGTTGAAAATCAGATTTTTGTTTGCTTGGATCTGTCGCTCATACACGGAGAGGGGGGCGCACGTCTGGCCCGTGTCGGCCCGTCCCACTCCCACAGTGGGATCCGCAGGCACGGACACCACGGACACCTCCAGCGGCGTCCACTTCCGGGCGATCTGGCAAGGGCCGGTAAATCGCCCATCCGCAGATTGTTTCCCGGCCACCACTTCCTCCCAGCTGTCCACGCTGTAACGCACGGACGTGGTTTTCAGGGTGCCGGACCGCACTTTCCCGAAAATCTTTTCGGCGTCGTCGTCCGTGTCGAACTCCACTTCTGCCATGCCCCGGTGGTTCTCCACCCAGGCCCGGATCACTTTTCCCACCACCTTGTCGGTGTCGTGGTTGAAAAGGAGAACGCCCACGCTGTTCAGGCGGGACAGGTCCACCGCGTTCTCCCCGTGGTCCAGGATCTCCATGCCGAAAAAGCGCCGGTATGGCTCCTCACTGGAAAAACTGATTGTCCGGCGTCTGCTCTCCTGGGGCTGCTCCTCCCGGGAAAGGATCTGGCCCATGCTCCTGGTGCCATGGTCCTTATCCCTGGGGCGGTTGCCCTCCGGCGTTCTGCTGGGCTGCTGCCGTTCCATTTCCAAAAATTACACCTCCCATCTCAATGCCTTTTTCTCGGCCATACTCCAGGACCTCGGCGGTTTCGTCGATGGCCTGGCGCCAGTCCTTTCCCCGCTCGGCGCAGATCTCTTGGTAGGTCTTTTGCCCGCTCTGCAGGGCGGTTTTGTCGGCGGTGCTTTCCTTGGCCGGGTCAATCCACTTTTTCGGGGATTTCACCCAGTCATGGGCCATATACTCCGCCTTTTTATCCCAAAACCCGGGGAAGGTGATCACCCCGGAGAGATAACACGAAATAATAAATTGCTCGTACACCTCGGACATGAACTCCGTCAGCAGTTCCGTGTCCTCCGCGTATGTGTCCTCGTCCTCGATGGCGTTTTGCCGGGCGGAGGAGTAGGTGGACCCGCTCATGTCGCGGGACACCGCCTCATAACTCAATCCCTGTCCCGCGCCGATCAGCCCCTGCTGAACTTTCAGGAACGCGGTGGCGTCGGTGGCCGCTCCCTTTGGATCCACCACCTGGGCCTCGTCGCCGGCGCCCATTTCCATGATCATGCCCGGCCCCAGTTTCTTGCCGGCGTAGTCCACGCGGCCGTCAGGCCCGCGAACCCCGGACCGCCCCAGGCTTGTCCCGGTCGGAATTGTCTTTTTGATCAGCACCGCCAGGCAGGCCGCGATCCGCTCCTTGACGGATACCGCGTTTATAAACTCGTTCACGTCCCGGATCCTGGTGATCGTGTGGGACATATCCGACATTTCCCGGATCTGGCTGGGCCGCCGTTTCGATTTCAGGAAATAGGCGTCCTTGGCGTCAATGTAGATCGGCTGCAGCAGGCGCCACCCCTCCAGGTCATATTGCTGGATCCAGTAGCCCACCGGCCGGCGCCAGGAATTATATTCGATCCCGCCCACGACGCGGTTTCCCTGCCGGTGCGGGGCGCTCTGTGTCACGTCCAGTTCGTCCACCTCAATGGCCTGCAACTTGAACGGCACCACGCCGCCGGAAGTGTGGCGGAACAGGAACAGGATCCCGCCGTCCACCTTCTTGCGCTCCACGGCCATGCGTAGGATCTCGGTAAAGGATTGCTCCCCGGTCACGTCGCAGTTTCTGGCCTTGCACCATTGACGCCACAGTTTTTCGATCTGGCGGTTCAGGTCGTCGTCCCCGGTCCTTGCCCGGAGGGTAAAGCCCTTTCCCACCACGTTGCGCTTGTAGGCCAGGACCACGGCCTGGAGAATGTCGCTGTTCCGCTCCAGGTCCCGGGCGCGGGCGCGTACCACGTCCCGGCTGTATCGGTCTGTGATCTCCGCGCTCTCGTTGTGTGCCCTCCACCCGGAATTGATCCGGCCGAACCCGGCCGCGTCATACCCGCGCATGGCCTCCAGCCCTTGGCGCCACGCCTCCCGCTCGTATGCTTTCTTTGGGGACACGGCCGCGATCATGCTGTCAATGAAACTCACCGCTTTACCTCCCCTCGAAAAATGCCATGTAGGTGCGCCCCAGCAGGGGGCCGCTTTCGTCGGCCGCCAGTTGCGCCTCCAGGTCGTCCCGGAGGGTTTTCAACATGGCCAGGTCCGCCCGCGTCAGTTGGCGGCTGCCGATCCGGTAGGATTGCCCGCCCACCAGCACGGTGGTGATCGCCTTGTTGACCTGCTCCAGCAGTTCCGCCGGGGCCGCTGTTGTGTTGTCCAGTTCCATGATTGCCTCCTGTCAGAACCAGTTTTCATTCTGCTGGATCCATGTTTCCTCCGGTGCCGGCTGCGGCTTTGGCGGTGCTGGCTTTGGCGCCTGCTCCTCCGCTCGGTCCGGGTTTTTCAGGAACAGGGACCGGACCTCCAGCACGTCGGCGGCCGCCGCCGCGTACACCTCGCAGTCCAGGTAATGGTTGTCCGCGTGGGAGGATTTCAGCACCCACCGCTGAACCTCTTTTCCGGCGGCCCGCTCGGTGATCTTATGCTCCGCCGTGACCTGCTCCGCATACTCCAGATCACAGTCTTTATGCACCATCCAGGATCCGTTCCCGTTTGGCCGCCTCATGCGCCCGGCGATCATGTCCTTGTATTTGCCGCCGTCCACAAGGACCAGTTGCATACCGTTGGCCCGGCTCCCGGCCTTGTCCACGGTGGAGATCTTGTAATGGCCCTGGAGGGACGGGACGCCCTTACAGGGCCGCACCCAGTCCATGTTCATGGTGCAGAACTCATACACCGCGTCGGTCTGGTCGCCGCTGTCCATCAGGGCCAGGTCCACCATGACCTTTCCGCCGTCTGGCAGGGAAAACTCGGTATTCATAATCCGTTCCACTTCCGCCATGGAAAGCGCCTGGCCATGGGCCACGTTTTGGGAGGTCATAAAGTCGCCCCATGCTCGGATCACCCAGTACAGGCAATTTTCCTGCACGTCGATCCCGCCGGTCAGCAGTTTTGTCCACGCCGGGAGGGACCAGGCCGGAACCTCCGTTTGCCGCTCCATGACCATTTCGGCGTTGGTTTTCAGTTTGGTGTCCTCCCACGGCTCCGCCAGCCACGAATTGACGAAGTTGTGGAGCAGTTCCGGGTCGTCCTTGGCCCGCATGAACTCCCGGGCGATGTCGGAAAACCTGGTAAACGGTGAATACAGGGTATTCATCCAGTAGGCCACGCTTTTGGGTGTCGTCGTGGTCTGCCGGACGATCTGCCACCGGCCCGCCTGGAGCATGGCCGCCTTGTCCCGGTCGGTGATGATACACCCACACGCCTGGCACACGTATGTGGCCATTTCGGCCCGCTCCGCCTGGTCCGGCACGTCGTCCTTGCTGGGCCACTTGATCTGTGCGAATTTCAGTTCGATAAATTCCCCACAATGGGGGCACGGCACAAAGTAGTGTTTTTCCGCGTCCGCCTCCTCCTTGGCTTTCCAGATCGGCCCGGTTTTCAGGGTCGGGGTGGAGGCCATAAAGATCTTGCGGTTGAAAAATGTCTTTGTGCGCTCAATGGCCAGGGATACGGGGTCGGCCTCTTTTTTGGTCGCCCCCGGGAATTTGTCTACTTCATCCAGAAACAGGTATCGGATCGGGGTGGAGGCCAGGCTGGCCGGGCTGTTGGCTCCGGTCAGGTAGACGATCATATCCCGGAACTTTAGGGCCAGTCGCTTGCTGTCATGCTCCCGGTACTTCTCCGCCAGGGCCTTACACTGGCGGATCATTGGCTCCAGTTTCGCCTCCACCGTGCGCTCTGCCAGTTCGTCCGAAGGGTACACGAACATGGCCGGCGCCGGATCCTGGTCTATCAGGCTCCCCAGGGCGTTCTCCATGGCGGAGGTGCCGCCCACCTGCGTGGGCTTGACAAAGACGATCTTTTCCGTGGTTTCGTCGGAAAAGGCGTCCATGATCTCCACCAGGTACGGGGTGACGTTGTTCCGCCACGGCCCTGGTATGGCGTTTCCGTTTGGCAGGACCCGGTTCTGCTCCGCCCATGCGGATGTGCTTACCCGTTCCCTTGGCCGCAGGATCTCAATGGCCGGCACCATCCACCGGGGCACCTTGTAGGGTTTTACTCGGTACTTCCTCACGGCGCGGCCTCCGGCGGGTCCTCCGCCTGCATGGCGTCCACATAGGCCGTCAGCATGGTTTCCAGTTCCTTGCGGATGGCCTTTTGTGCGTTGCGGATCGTGATGGCGTCCGCATACCCGGACATGGCCCCGGCCATGCGGGCCGGGATCGTCATGGCGAACTTTTGAAAGGCCGCCATAAACTCCGCCAGTTCCTCGGTGGCCTGCTCCGCCGGCAGGTATTTCCCCTCCGCTATGGCGGTTTTCAGGCGGTGGAGGCTGCCCTGGCTCTCTTTCAGGGCCACCTCCGCCTCCAGTTTTTTCAGGTTCAGTTCCGCCAGGCGGCCGCCCTCTCCGATCTCCTGGGCCTTTTGCTCCACGTGGGCGATATACCGCTGGATCGTTTCGCAGGTCCGGTACTTCCTGGCCCCGCCGCCGGGCGGGACCTCGGTTTCCAGGATCCCGTCCTGGGTCAACTGCTGGACCCGCCGGGTGGTTTTCCCCAGCAGTTGGGCGATGGCGGTGGAATTGGCCCATTCCGGCACCGTCCCGGTCAGCACCGCCGGCGTCGTGGACCTCTTTGGCGCTGTTTTTCGTCGTTCCCGCCACCTGCAGCACCCCCCTTTTCCGCCGCCGGCCGGATGGCCCCGCCGGTTTCGCTTTCCGCCTGGTGGTGGATTTCGTTTTTTTGACCTCGTTTCCTCTGGATTTTTTCGGGCCTCACCCCCTTTAGGGGGTGGGTGCCTCCCGATTGCTCCGGCCGGCGCGTCAATGCGTAACGTAACAGCCCGTTTTTCAGGGATTTTCTTGGAGAAAAACGCCGGGCCTTCCGCGCCCCGCACTGTCGCAGGCCCCAGGAAGGACCCAAACAGGGGGGCGGCCGTGTGTTTTTGGGAGGCCAGGGGGCACCATGCCACAGGCACCCCCTGGCGTGGGTTGTTGCCGGGCTGCGTCCGCTCGTGTACTCTGGACGCCACAGGGTGAAAGGAGGAAAGCCCCCGCGCTTTCGGTTTGCCCGGCCATGGTATGGAAAGGGGAGGGCCGCCAGGTGTTTCCCTGGTGGCCCTCCCGATTTCCATGGTATCAATATAGCACAGTAAAAAGTCCGATGGCGTCCGATCTTTTATCCGCGCTTGCTTTTTTCTTTGGCGGCCGTGTAGTCCCCCAGCAGTTTCTCCGTGCGCTTGTAGGTCAGCAGGGTGTCCAGTGCCGCGTTGTAGTAGTCGAATACGCGGGACCGGCTCATGTGTACGGCCTGGGCGATCTTCTCCCAGGGCTTGCAGTCTATATGCCGCATTTCCACCACGGTGCGCTCCATGGAATTTTGGGGGAGTAGGTCTATCATGTCCATGACGTGCAGGACCGCTTTGGCCATGGCCTCCCGCTGCTGGCCGATCCGGTCCTCCACCTCCGCGATCCGGTACACAAGGGACACCGCCCCGCCCTCTCTGGCCTGCCTTTTGGAGGTCGGCATGGTCCTGTATGCGGACCCTACGCCCGGATCCCGAAGGTCGGCGGAAAGGGTGCGGTGGCGCTCCTCCAGTATCTGCTTTTTGGCTTTGGCGTCATGGTACTGCTGCAGGTACTCTTTGACGGCCTCCCGCTCCGGGTTCGTGCCCCTTGTTGTTCTCATTGTTGCACCTCACACCTCGGTTATGTCAATTCCAAAACGGTCCTTTAGCATTTTCTTTTTCATGGCATATTCCCGGGTGCGTGTCGGCCGGCTTTTTACGTCCTCCACCACCTGCCGCCCCTGGGTGCCCTCGTAGTATGTAAAATCGGCCCTGTACCGGATGGCCCGGACCCTGCGGCCCTCCGCGTCCGTGTATGCCTCCTGGAGGGTGAAGTCAACCTGCAGACGCAGGTCCCGGATCTCCCCGCGCCGTTCCCGCTCGATCAGGAAGTCATACCGGCGGGCCTCCTTCTGGCTGTCGAAGTGGAGGACGGCCCCGGATGGCGTCACCCGTGTGGTCGGGGTGTTCCTGTACTTGTTCACCTTTCCGGGATCCTGCACAGCGGCGGCGGAGGGCAAAGGCCCCCGCCGCGCCTGCTGTTCCATGTACTTCTTTACGGCCTGGGCCTGGTATTTCGGCGGCAGGTCAGAGATATTGATAGCCATTTTATGCGCCCTCGCTGTTCTCCCTGGTTTCTTTCACGCCTCCGCGCCTCGCGGCCCGGTCGCGCTCATTTTTCAGCGCCTCGACGGTCAGGGTGTAGAATGGCCGCAGGCGCCGCCACTCGGCCGCCGGCATTTCATACTGCTGTTTGGCCATAAGCGCCTCCCACAGTTGAATTGCCTTTTCTATGGCCTCTTTCCGTGCCCTCTGTCTCCGCCTTTCCCGGTACGCTTTTACGGCTCCAGCCACCAGCGCGATCCCCAGGATCGCGCTTGCCGTTTCGCCTCGCGTCAGCCCGAAAAGCGCGGCCGCCACCAGATACCCGTACCACACCACACCCGTGGCAAAAAGCACCGCCACCAGGGTGGCCATGCACAGGCACACCGCCCGCAGGTACTCTTTCACGCCTTACACCTGCCTTTCAAAACGGCCCATGAAGTGGGCGGCCCACTCGGTCGTTGTTCCCTTCTGGTCGCCCCAGGGGATGGCAGAGGGCGGGAGGTCCGGGAAATAGGCCCGCAAGTTGTCCTTGTAGAAAACCGGGATTTCATTTTCCGCGCAAAACTCGGTGATCTGGTCCACCCACTCCCGGCGCGGCGTTACCTTGTCCGGCCGGCTCCCGGTTTCGGCCCCCAGGATCACCCACTTGGGCAGGCCCTCCGCCGCGCTCATGTCCACCGGCCCCAGCAGCGGCTCCATGCTCCAGAACGTGTTGATATTTGCCCATGGCATGGGATACATGGCCGCCGCGTCCTCATTGGCCACCGTGGACCCGTACCAGAAATTTTCCGCATGGGGGAGGAGGGCCACCTGGTCCAGTTCCAGGTATCGGGCGGGGTTTTTCGTCAAAAACAAGTATCTGTGCTGGGGCGCCCTCTGGCAGGCGTCCAGCACGTCCCGGATCCATGCCGTCGGCACCCAGCGGCCGAACAGATCTGCCATGCTGCACACAAACACGGTCCGGCCCTCTTTCTTCCGCTCCGGCTGGTCCAGCCGGTAGCGGTGCATGGTCGGCTCGAACCCATAGGGGCACGGCGTCCCCTTGATCCTCTCCTCCAGGACGTGGAGGCCGCCCACGGCGGCGTGGTCCTCCAGTCTGGCGTCAAAGCGGTGCGCGGTTCGTCTGGCGTAACAGTATGGGCACCCATGGCGGCACCCGGTGACGGGGTTCCAGGACATTTCCGCCCAGTCAATTTTCGTTTCGTTCATGGTGTTTACCTCCGTTCAGTTCCAGCATTTTCTCGCGGACCAGTTTATCCACAACGTGGCCCGGCTCCCGATACCCGCACATGGCGGCCAGTCTGTCCAGGTTATAGGCGGTCTGCGCCGTCACCAGGAGAGTGACCCGCCGCAGGTTCTTTTTCTCTCTCATGGTTCCGCCTCACTTCCCGCTCCGGTCCAGCCCGATCTCCTCCATGTTCATGTGCCCGCTTTTGCCTGCAGCAGTCTGGATCCCGCGCTGCACGGAAAGCAGGATCACGCCGGTGGCCGCGTCCGGCGGCACGTTCCGGTTGGCGGTCATAACCCGCCACGCGGAGGCCGCCACCGCCTCGATGGCCGCCAGTTGGTCGTGCCCCGTTCCTCTGGTGGTCACTTCCAGGCCGCCGCCTCTCTTTGTCACGCTCAAAATAACCTGGTCATTCATCGTCTGGATCCTCCTTCCACTCATTCACGATACAGCCCCGGCAGTTATAGTCCGGGCAGTAGGTGCAAATGTCCACCCCGTCCTTTGCTGCGGCCCTGATCATGGCCTCCAGGTTTGGTATGTTGATCTGCCGGTTTGGGTGGATCAGTTCCACCACCCGGCGGAGGTATGCGGCCGCGTCCCAGTCCCCGTACACCTCCGCAGGCCCGCTCGGTTCCATCTTCTCCGGGTCCATTGGCCAGATTGCCACCGATCCGCCGTCGGGGTCCACGTCCCACCTGGCCGTCGATTGCTCCGTGATGTTCCCATCCTTGTCCCGGCAGATCCGCCCCATTTTGGCGGTGCCTACTCCGATCCCGATAACGCCCACGATGTTACCCCCTCAATTTTCGGACGATTTCCGCCAGTTGGTCGCCTATATAGTCCACTTCCGCCTCGGTATTCGTTTCCGCCAGCGTGATCCGTATGGCCCCATAGGCGTCCTTCCTGGACAGTCCCATGGCGGTCAGTACGTGGCTCGGTTCCCCGGTCCCCGATGTGCAGGCGGAACCAGACGACGCGCACACACCGGCCAGATCCAGCATGATCACCACGGCCTCACCCTCGACGCCGGCGAATGAGCAGTTTACATTCCCTGGCAGGCGCTTTTCCAGGCTCCCGTGTATGTAACTGTCCGGGATCTCCTTAATGCGCCGGATCAGGCGGTCCCGCAGTTCCCTTGTCTTGGCCGCTGCGCTCTCCATGTTTTCGCAAGCCTCACGCATGGCCACCGCCATGGCAACGATCCCCGGCGTGTTCTCTGTTCCCGGTCGGTTTCCTCGCTCTTGCCCTCCGCCGAACAGGAGCGGGTCCAGAATGATCCCGTTTCTGCAATACAAGACGCCCACCCCCTTGGGGCCTCCAAACTTGTGGGCGGACAGAGAAAGCATATCCACGCCCATTTTCTGAACGTCCACCGGGATATGGCCCACCGCCTGCACTGCGTCCGTGTGGAAAATCGTTCTTTTGTTTCCGCCCTTTCGGATCTCCCTCCCGATCTCCTCAACAGGCTGGATGGTCCCCACCTCGTTGTTTGCTGCCATGACCGTGACCAGGTTTGTGTACTGGCTCACATTCCGGCGGACCCTCTCTGGATCCACGATCCCGTCCCGCTCCGGTTTGACCAGTTCCACGTGCCTTTCTTTTTCCCGCGCCATGGCCTCCAGGGCGTGGATTATGGCGTGGTGTTCAAAGGCAGAGGCCACCACGTGGCCGTCCCCGTACCTTGCCGCCCGGATTGCCCAGTTGTCCGCCTCCGTTCCGCCGGAGGTGAAATAGATTTCAGAGGGGCGGCAGTTCAGCAGTTCCGCCACTTCCTTCCTGGCGCTTTCCAGCCTCACGGCCGCCAGCCTCCCGGCAGAATGTATGCTGGACGGGTTCCCGAAGTCCTCCAGGGCCTCCAGCATGGCCTCTTTGGCACACGCCCGCATGGGGGTTGTGGCCGCATGGTCCGCATATACGTTCATCCCTGCACCTCCTCAACGGCAAAACGGTTGACCACCTTCCGCTTTCTTCTGCAGGCCCAGCACGTTCCCTTGTGCGGTGCCTCCTCCGGCCCCTCCAGGGTAAAGTCCTTTTTCAGTCGCTCCACGCACTCCTCGCAAAGCGGTTTCTGGTCCTCTCGGTCAAAGAGATCATCTTCCCACCCGATCCCGATATAGTCCAAAACGCGGCCCCAGCCGTACCATTCCCCGGTTTCGTCCTGGCAGATGTGTTTCATCCACATTTCCCACTCTCTCGGGTTCCGGTGCCGCAGTTGGTCAAATCGGTTTGGCCTTTTCTCTATGTGGATCCCGAACCCGCACATGGAGCAGCCGGTCCGTTGCGCTTTTGTGGTCCGCAGTTGCCCCTCCGGCTCCGTTCCGCCGTGTTCTGCTTTATACTCCTCGATCTCCTCCTGGGTCATGTTCAGCGGATCCCGGACGATTTTCCCGTAAATCTCCGGGACGATGGTTTCCAGATGTTCGCCGTTCCCGTCGAACTCCTCCCAGTGTTCTTGATACCATGCCTCCATTTCCAGGGTCATGGTCAAGAGGTCCTGCCTGGTGAATATGGCAAAGGGGGCGCTGCGCTTGGTGGTCTTGCTGATATAATTACACCCGTTCAGCATAAGAGCCTTTTGACGCCGGCCGCCCTCGGAGGCCATAAGGCCCATGTACGGGAAACGTCCGCTTTCTTTTGCGTAGTCGTCGCACGGCTTTTCTTTCAGGTAATAGCAGCACAACTCCGACACCTGGAAGGGGGCCGTTTTATAGTCCGTGCCCTCCCGCTCGTTTTCCGGGCCTCCGAAGATCTCCAGCCACTTTTGGGCCATTTTCATGCGGGTGCCCTTCCGGTATCCTCCATAGGCTCCGGTTTCCCCTGTCATAATGGCATGGCGCACAGTGGCGTTTTTCTCCGTCGGGTGCTGCAGCGTGTAGATTTTCCCGGCGATTTCCTTGGACAGGACCGGGAACCCATATTCCCGGATCACCTCCACTTTGTTGTACGGCCGTTTGGTTTTCTGGTTGACCACCGGCAGCAGCCCCTTCACTCCCAGGGCCTTGTGGACCCTCTGAATACTCCTATCCTCCAGCATGGACACGGACGTGGCCGGCACGTCGATCCCGATGGAGCGAAGGAACAGGAAAAGGGTGATACTGTCCAGACCGCCCACGGCCACGTAGCAGCGCCCCGCCACTTCCGGGTGGTTGTAGAACTCCCACGCCCGTCTGGCCGCGTATGCCTTTTTGAAGTCATACCCCAGTTTCATTTTTGCCTGGAAGTCCCGCGTTTTCTCTCTGGTGATCTCCTCGCACCCCTCGTAGTATTTCATGGCTTATTCCCCCTTCTTCATGTCCAGGTACATGGCGCAGTCCTTGCCGATCCTCTGGCAGTACGCCCATTCCACCATGGCGCCCCGGCTCTCCTGGTAGTCCGGCAGGAACACGGCCAGGTCCGCCGCGTCCACCATGGCCATGCAGATCCGCATATAGTCCCCGTCGGTCAGGCCGTCCGGCAGCGTGGCCGGGTTCAGGACAACATGGCCCGCCGCCTCCAGGGCCTTGGCGGCCTCCCTGAACTTGGCCCGATACCGCCGATCCCCGGCAATCTTGCCCGCTATGTAAATTTTCATTGGCTTGTCCTCCTATTCGTTGAAAACCTCGAAATATTCCTGGTATGGGTAGCCCGTCATTTCGTGCCACCCGCTCTTGCAGGTTGCTCCGTCGTCGAACTTATACAGGACCGCGCCTTTCCGCGCCTTTGGCTCCTTCCTCCAGGAGGAGGCGGGCACCACCTTGTAGGTGATCACCGGCTTGTCCATGTTTTGGGTTTTGCTGTACCGCTTGCCCCGTTTCCCGATCTCCCGGTACTTTTCCATGGTGGACCGGCTCTCCTTCATCAGGTAGGCCGCCAGTTTCGCATGGTTTCCCCGGCGGTCCAGGGGCTTAAAACTGATACCCCCGCCGCCCCTGGGGACGTTCTCCCATGCCTCGGTGATGATCTCCGGGTCCATTCGGCTGATCACCACGTGTATGTGTGGGTTGGTCATGCGCTTGGTTTCGATCACCACCACGGCCTTGTACTTGATCCCGCGCTTTCGGCAGGCTTTCCGAAGGTTGGCCAGGAAAGCGGCCTTGTGGGCCAGGATTTCCTCAAAGGTCGTGTCCTTGTCGTAGTAGTGGAGGACGGCGTGGAGATCCCGGTGGTCAAAGTTCCCATTCAGATCCCAGCGCAGGTGTTCCTCCGCCACCCGCTCGTTGATCCGGGCTTGCCTCTCCGTGGTGGTCCCCTTGTTTGGCCCTCGCTTGACCCCCTTGGTGTGAACCCGGAAGGATTGCATTTTCCTGTGTTCGACGGTCCGGCCAGCCTGCACCACCCTGTGTACGTATGGCATGGTGCCCCCTCCTTTACGGGTGCTGGTCACTTTACTAATGCCTCTTACCGGCGCTTACGGGGCCGTGGCCCCGCCGAAAAATTATCCGTTGCGAACCTCCCGGGGAACTGATATAATATAGGTATCCGGGACGGTTTCGCCGTCGCTTATATCGCCACCTGCGCCGTGTTGTCAGCACCAGGCGCAGGTGGCTTTCATTTTCCTAAAAATGTATATTGTGATCAGATACCCCCCCCGCCGAACAGGGACATTTGCGCGGTGTGTTGCTGGAACCGCTTTTCCTGGGCCTCGAAATACTCCGGGTCGATCTCGTACCCTGTGAAGTCCAGGCCGGCGTCCCACGCGGCGATCCGGCTTGACCCGCTCCCCAGGTGTGTGTCCAGGATCCGGTCCCCGGGCTTTGCGTAGTGTTGAAAAATCCAGGCATACAGCGCCACCGGCTTTTGCGTTGGGTGTATCCTTCCGGCCTGGGCGGAGGATAGCGCCACGCGCTTGCTCGGTCTGTCAAAACTGGTCCAGGCCAGTTCAAAGGAGGCAAAGGACACTTCACTGGAAAATCCCTTGTCCCAGCAGATCCAGCACGAACTATCCGCCGCCGGGATCAGGCTCACAAAATGGTTGGCCCCGAAAATGATCTGGTTTTTTGATACCCGCACCAGTTCCGTGAAGTATTCCGGCGGCGGCGGGGCGTCGTCCCAGGTCACTTTTTTGTATTCGCTCGGCCGCTCACCCTTCCGCCGCCCCATGTTGTTGCTTATCTTGATCCCGTATGGTGGATCCACCACGGCCAGGTCGAAACATTGATCCGGCATGGACCGCATGGCCTCCATGCAATCCATATTAAAGGCCCGGTTCTCCATTGGTCCGCGCCTCCATTTCTGCCGCCAGTTCCTCAATGGTGGCCGCCGCGCTCTCCAGTTCCTGGGCCAGCAGGTCGCGTCCGAAACGGTCCCGCTGGTGCATGGCCTCCAGGCGAAGATTGGCGGCCTGCTGCAGGTATGGGTTCCGGCTCTCGGTCCTCACCGGCCCGGATCCTGTGTGGATCAGCCCCAGCCACCATGTTGGGCTGTTTCGCTCCGCCTTATGTGGGCAGGCGTCGCAGTTCTCCTCCTCGCACTTGTCGCAGAACTCCCGGTGAAAGGCGTCGTCCCATGGACCCTCCAGGCAGGGGAGGGACCCCAGGAACGCCCCCAGGATGGCGTGGGAGGCGGTGATCCTCTCGAACTCCGTCACGGTCAGCCCTCCTTCTTGTGCAGGTCCACGCTTTCCATGGCCTCCCACACGGTCCGCTCCCAGTCCCACGCCCAGGTGGTTTTTCTGATTGCGCCCAGCATGACGGTTTCCCCATCGTGGCTCCAGGTCAGCGCCCGGCCTCCAGAAATGGCGGCCGTCCCCATTTCCGCCGTGGCCCGCTCCACGATGGCCAGGGCGGTGGGGTCCACACCATACGCCTGGCGGCCGTTCACCTCCTGGAATAACTGATACCCCCGGAAGGTGACGGGGACATAGGAGGCCATGCTGGCCGCCTCTCCGCCCATCCACCCGGCCACGTCGTCGCTCACGATCCCGGCCATGACGGCCTGGGGTTGGTCGTCCTTCTCGATGGCCATGGCCTCGCCGTCGTCCGGGATCATGCCCATGTGTTCCACGATGATGGCCAGCGCCTTGCGCGGAAGTTTGGTCCACAGGCACCGCACGAACCACCCTTCCGTGTAGATCGTGACCTCCCCGCCCTGGTTCAGGACGGTGTACCCGCTATGTCGGTATGCTGCCTTTATGGCCTTTACCAGGCCCTTTTCCTCGATGATCACCAGCCTGTCCTCCTTTATTTAATATGTATAGGCATTTTGGCCACCGGCTCCGCCTGGTCGGCGGCCCACACCTCTGCGTCCAGGATTGTCGCCCAGTCGCACCGCCACACCTCCGCCGCGTTCAGGATCGCGGCCAGGTTGGAGGCGTGGGGCACCACGATGGACCCATGGGCCGGGTGGACCACCCTGGAGCGGCCCGGGGCCTGCCAGCGGTGGAACCTTGCCCGCGCCACCGCCTCGCGTCTGGTCTGCTCCTGGTTCCCCTCGTTGAAATTGAACGGTTTCAACCCAGCACCGCCTCCCAGCGGTTCGCGGCCTCCATGACCTTTTCGGTGTACTCCGTGGAGGTGACACCGGCCTCCCACGCTTGGAGTGCCCCGGCCGGCCCCATGTTGTAGGCCATAAGGGCCTTTTCTGTGTCCTCATAGTTGATCAGGTGGGTCCCCAGCAGGTACACCCCGCAGACGATATTCCCGGCCGGCGTGGTTGGGTCCTGGTTGGTTTCCGCCTGCAGGTTGATCCAGTATGTATTCTCCGGCCCCGGGTTTAACTGCATGACCCCCACCTCACCCACGGCGCCCACGGCCTCCACGTCGAAGTTGCTTTCCACCTCCGCCACGGCCAGCGCCAGGGGATAGGGGCACCCGTATTCCTCGCAGGCCGTCCTCATGGTGTCCTGCAGGTCATAGGGCAAGGGGATGGCGTCGGAGAAATACCCCTGTTCCAGCAGGGCGGCCTCGATCTTCTCCGCCTCCAGCGGGTCCTCTCCCGCCTCTGGTGTCACGGTGGACACCGGCGCCAGCGCCACGGGCGTGGGCATGGCTGTTTCCTCCTCTCCGGCCGCCGCGCAGGCCATAGCGATGGCCCACACCATGGCCAGGAGGACGGCGCCCAGGCAGGCCACGGCGGTGATCCTCCGGCGACGAACTGCCCGCCGGCGCTGTTCGCTCTTGCGGCGCCGCTCCGCCCTCCGCGCTGCCTCCTCCTTTTCCATGGCCTTGGCCCGCTCCAGGTCGGCCCGCTCCCTGATCGCCTCCTGGCGCCGGCGGATTTCCTCCACCTTGTCGCGGTCCTCCCGGCGGTGGCGGGCCTCCATGGCCCCGATCCGGCGTTTCAGGTCGTCCACGTCCACCACCACGCCCCTGTACTGCTCCATGGCCTGGCGGTATTCTTTCGCTTTTCGTTGGCTCATTTCCTGGCCCCTCCCGTGAAAAATACTCGCTTAACCTCATAGGGCAGGCCATACCGCCGGCGGCCGCACTTGTCGCAGGTGATTTTCTCGGACCGCCCAGGCAGTTGCTTGACCTCCCGATCCCTGCGGGCGGCGATCTCAACCGCGCACGGCTTGCAAAGGGTCTTTTTCATTCCTCCGCCGCCTCCCGTTCATCTACCCAGGCCGCGCACATATCCGCCTGCTGGAGGCGCCACACCCACGGGGAGGCGGCCATGGCCGCCGAAAGGGCGCGGCCGTCACCCTTTGCCGCGTTGTCATAGGCCCCCATGTGCCACCGGATGGCCAGGGCCTCCTCCGGCTCCAGGTCCATGTGACGCTGGATCAGGTACAGGCTTTTCTCTCCGTGGCCCAGTGGGAGGGGGTCCCGAAACGCATACGTTTGGTAGTCCTCCCAGTATCCGGTTTCCGGGTTCTTCCGCCGGCGGGTTTCGGTGTGGTAGCAGTTCACCTTGCACACGTCGTGCAGCAGGGCCAGGACGGCCACCGTTTCCTCCACGTCCTCTGCCAGCAGGTCGGAGGTGGTGGCCCCGTAGGTTTCCACGCACACGATGGCCCGCAGGCGGTGGTACACGTTCAGGGAATGTTCCAGCAGGCCGCCAGGGTGCGCTCCGTGGTGCCTGGTGGAGGCGGGGGCCTCGAAAAAGTCCGTTTCCCGCTCCAGCCACGCCAGGAGGGCGTCCGCATAGTCCCGCTGTACCCGCTCGGTCCAGATCTTCAAAAACTCCGCTTTTCTGTCCATGGTCTATACCTCCACACCTTGAAAGGTTTCTTTGATGGTTTTCCCGCGCACCTCGAAAGCCACGATATGGAACCGCCCCATGGGGTGGATATAGTCCACACGGCCCCGCATGGGCCGCCGGATTGCCTTTCCGTGCGCCTCCTCGAAGATGGTTTCCGGCGTCCGCACCACTTCCTGGCCGATTTCCAGCCGGGCCGGGCGCCGCCTCCGTTCGTTCATTGGTTCCTCCTATTCCGCCGGCGGAACCTCGTTCCCCCCATGCGTCCCACCCTGGGGCGCGGTCCCGGGCGAACAGTTCCAGCCGGGGAACGTCCCCCAGCAGTTCCACGATCCGCCGGCGCGTTTCGTCTGGTTTCTTGCTGTGCCCCTCAAAAGGGGCCTCGATCACCTGGTGGACCCGGTGACTGCGGACCCGCTCCCGGGCCTTGAACCCCTGGGACACCCCCAGCAGGCAAACCTCCGCGTTTGCCCTTGTGTAGGCGCCCATGCCCCAAAAGTTTCCGCCGTTCTTCCGGTTCTTTTTGATCCACACGAAAGCAGCGGTTTTGTAGACGAACCCCCACGCCTCCAGGACCTTGATCGCCTCCGCGATGTTTGGGAAAGTTGCCCACATGAAACAGACTGCCCCCCCCGCAGATTTTCCGCACTGGCAATTTGCATATATCCTCGGTGGTCATGGTCTGGTAGTGCTTGGCGGCGTTCCCTCGGCTCTTGGCCGTGGTCCCGTGCTGCCGGTACTCCCACGGGGGATCCGCATAAATCACCTGGTATTCCTTATCAGGTAGCGGGAGAAAGTCCGCCATTTTCGGCACCCCTTTCTATCCGCCGGCGCTCCGCCGCCGTGACGTACTCCTCCACCATGCCCCGCTCCCGGAGGCCCTGCAGATCTATGTACTTGTACGCGCCCCATACCAGCCGCCCGGTTTCTTTTTCGTCAATGTCGATTTTCAGGAGGGGGCGGCCCATGCAGGCAGAGAGAAAGGCGCGGCCCTTCTCCCGCTCCGTGGCCCACTCCAGGGCATAGTCAGGGGTGCGCGGGTACTTTGTAAACGTGGCTTTCTCATGGGCGGCAGGTTGTCCACATAATCCGCCACCAGTGTGTAAAGTTTGGTTTTGTTTGCCGTCAGCCTCAACATTTACAGGACCTCCTCCCGATACCAGGTCAGGATCCGCTTGGCGTACTTCTTCCGGGTCCGCTTTTTCTTGGTGTGCCGGTAGCGATAGGCCAGGGGGGCGGTTGTAGACAGAGGCCCACCGCATGGCCTCCTGGAACTCCAGCGCCACCCTGGCGGCCTGCCATACCCTGGCCAGCGCCTTTCCGGCCCGCTCTATGGCCGTACATACCGCGTCCCATGCCCCCGTCAGTGACTTCACGGCCTCGCTGGCTTGCTCCAGTGTGATGGTCATGGACCCGCCGGAGATCACGGCCGGCGGCATGGCCTCTGCGGGTTCTTCCGCCACCAGGGAGATCTCCTGGATCTCGCCGTATGCGATCCCCACCGGCTGGCCGTCCATGTAAACCGCCAGCGGGCCGGTGTTCTTTTCGTCAGGTCCCACTTGGCCAGCCCTCCCCGTGTTCATAGCCCAGGAGGATATTGTGGGCAAGACTGCTCATGTCCTCCTGTAACGCTATCAGGTGCAGCAGGGTGGTGTATGAAATGCCCTCCGCCTCCAGGTACTCCCGGAACGTCTTGGCCTCCTCCACGGCCTCCCTGATCGCCCTCTGCTCCCTCGCGGCGTCCTTGGCCTCTCTTTTGGCGTCCTCTGCCTCCATCTTCATCAAAAGTCGCCTCATTTTTTCGTTTCGATCCTCCAGGATCTTCCGAAAAGCCCTGCGCCCTTTGGGTTCTTCTTGTCCCATGCGGTTCTCCTTTCTGGCGTCCTTACTGGCCCGCCGCCTTGCCGTCGGTGGGCTTTCCGGCTTTTCTGCCCCGCCGCTCAAGGGACTGCTGCACCTTCCGCTGGGCAAGTTCCGCGCTGTACCGCAGGCGCTGGTCCGGCAGGCGCGTCCCGTCCCGGCCCCGGGAAAGTTCCGTATAAACCACGTCCAGGGACTTCCCGACGGTCCCGGCGATCTCTTTCGGGGAGTATCCCTGTTCCCATAGCCTTTGAATTTCCAGGCGGTCCCCGATGGTTCTAAAAGCATAGTCGGCCATGTCCTCACCTCCAAACGGACAAAAAAATTAGGTCACACTCGGTCGATTGACCTTGTGTAACCTAATAGTAATGTCTGCCGATTTTCAGCCGCGCCCGCGCGGGGATTGCCAAGCATCGTCCGTTCGGGTATAATGATATGATATGCATGAAATTGCCCACCCAAGGAGGCGACCGTATGCCCCGCAAACACGACACTGAGCTGCCGGGCGCGCAGGCGCTGCGCCAGATGGCCGCGCAGAGCGACAGCCGCGCGCTGTTTTCCGACCGGCAGCCTGACCCCGCCTATGCAGACCTCTTTCTCAACCGCGAGCTGAGCTGGCTGCAATTCAACCGCCGCGTGCTGGCGGAGGCGGCCGACGAGACGCTGCCGGTCTATGAGCGGCTGAAGTTTCTGTCGATCTACTGCTCGAATCTGGATGAATTTTACATGGTGCGCGTCGGCGGTCTGCTCGACCGGGCGCTGCTGCAGCCGTGGCACACGGAGACCATCACGGGGCTCACGCCGCGCGAGCAGCTGCGCGCGATCTACGCGGAAACGGCGCGGCAGCAAAAGGACTTTGAGTCGCTCTGGCGCAAGGTGACGGCGGCGCTGGCAAAGCAGCGCGTCGAGATCCTCGACTTCGACCGGCTCGACGAGGCGGACGAGGTGCTGCTGCGGCGGCGCTTTGACGCGCTGCGTCCGCTGCTGAGCCCGCAGGTGCTCGACGCGGAGCACCCGCTGCCGTTTTTGCGCAACCGCGAGCAGTACGTACTCGTGCGCTTTGCAGGCAAGCGCGGCGGCGCGGGACTGATCCCGACGACGCAGCTGCCAAAGTTTTTCCGCCTGACGATCGACGGCGTGCAGAAGCTTGCGCTCACAGCACCGCTGGTGGCGCATTTTGCACCGCTGGTCTTTGGTGAGCGGCGCGTGCGTGAGACGGCCATATTGCGCGTGACGCGCAGCGCCGACATCTCCGTGCGCGACATCATGGACGGCTGCGATGCGGACCTGCGCGCCGCGATGGAGCGCCTGCTGCGCCGCCGGAGACGGCTCGAGCCGGTGCGCGCGCAGCTGCAGGGCAAGGTCACCGACGAGATGCGCGAGACGGCGCGCACGCTGCTCGCGCTGCCGAAGCGGCAGCTGTTTTGCACGAGCGCACCGGCGGATCTGTCGTTCGTGCTCACGATGCCGGGGGAATTCGACCTCACGGGGCTGACGTGTCCGGAGGTGACGCCGGCCAAAAACGTGGCGCTGCAAAAGGGTGAGTACTTCGCCTATCTCGCGCGGCACGACCTGCTGCTCGCGCTGCCGTATCAGAGCGTAAACCCGTTTGTGGATCTGCTGTATGAGGCGGCGGACGACCCGGACGTCGTGTCGATCAAGATCACGCTCTACCGTCTCGCCGGCAGCAGCCGCATCGCGGCGGCGCTGGCCTATGCCGCCGAGCACGGCAAGCAGGTGCAGTGCCTGCTTGAGCTGCGCGCCCGCTTTGACGAGCAGAGCAACATCGACTACTCGCGTATGCTTGAGGACGCCGGGTGCGACATTCTCTACGGTCTGACGCAGTACAAGGTGCACACGAAGCTCTGCCTCATCACGCGGCGCTGCCCCGGCGGCATCTGCTACTACACGCAGGTCGGCACCGGCAACTACAACGAAAAGACCGCCGAGCAATACACCGACCTCATGCTCCTGACGAGTGATCCGGCCATCGGGCGCGACGCGGCCAGGACGTTTGACCGGCTCGCGCGCGGCGAGACCGTCGGCGAGACGGAATCGCTCTGGATCGCGCCGGAGGGCTACAAGCCGCAGCTCATGGCGCACATCGAGTCGCAGATCCGGCTCGGTGCGGCGGGCTACATCGGCATCAAGGTCAACGCCATGAACGACGCGGACATCATGGCGCAGCTCGTGCGCGCGAGCGCGGCGGGCACGGAGGTGGAACTGTTTGTGCGCGGCATCTGCTGTCTGCGGCCGGGCGTGCCTGGGCGCACAGAGCACATCTCGGTGCGCAGCATCATCGGGCGGTATCTCGAGCACGAGCGCATTTTCGTCTTCGGCCGCGGGGAGGCGCAGGAAGTGTTCATCGGCTCGGGCGATCTGCTCGAGCGCAACACCGTGCGCCGGATCGAGGCCTTCACCGCCGTGACCGATCCCGAGGCGCGCGCGGAGGTGCTCGAGGTGCTCAGCGCCATGCGCCGCGACAACCGGCAGGCGTGGATCATGCAGCCGGACGGCTCGTATCTGCGCCCCAAGCCGACGGGCGAGCCGTTCGTGAGCCAGACGTATCTGCACACGTATTTCGCCGGGCGCACCGTGCAAAAGTCCGCAGCCTCCGCCCCGTCTCAGCCACAGAAAAAGCTGCCATGGTGGCGGCGGCTGTGGAACTGGCTGAAAAACAACTGACGGAATTCAAACTTTGGGACTTGACAAGCGCGCAAAAGCGCGTATAATGTATCTCACAATTCAACAGCCTTATCAAGAGTGGCGGAGGGACCGGCCCTGTGAAGCCCGACAACCTGCAGATTTCTGCAAGGTGCCAAATCCGGCGGTGCAAATCGAAAGATGAGGATCTTCGCCTTTTCCAAGCGCTCCGTCGGCTGTCGGGGCGCTTGTTTCTTTTGCCCGGCGTATCAGAAAGTGAGGAAATTTGCTATGGCTCATCATCTTTTTACATCCGAATCCGTGACCGAAGGACATCCCGACAAGATCTGCGATCAGGTCTCTGACGCGATCCTCGACGCGATCCTGGCGCAGGATCCGAACGGCCGCGTTGCCTGCGAGTGCACGGTCACGACCGGCGTCGTGAACGTCATGGGCGAGATCACGACCGAGTGCTACGTCGACATTCCGAAGGTCGTGCGCCAGACCGTGCGCGAGATCGGCTACGACCGCGCCAAGTACGGCTTTGACTGCGAGACCTGCGCCGTCATCACGAACATCGACGAGCAGAGCGCCGACATTGCCCTCGGCGTCGACCACTCGCTCGAGAGCAAGCAGACCGGCGAGGACGCGCTCGATAACGGCGCGGGCGATCAGGGCATGATGTTCGGCTACGCCTGCGACGAGACGCCGGAGCTCATGCCGCTGCCGATCTCGCTCGCGCACAAGCTGGCCAAGCGCCTGACCGCCGTGCGCAAGCAGGAGCTGGTGGACTATCTGCGTCCCGACGGCAAGACGCAGGTCACCATCGAATATGACGAGCAGAATCACCCCGTGCGCGTGCACACCGTCGTGCTCAGCACGCAGCACGCGCCGGAGGTCGACATGGCCAAGCTGCGCGCGGACATGATCGAGCTCGTCATCCGCCCGACCATTCCTGCCGAGCTGCTCGACGAGCAGACCCGCTACCTCATCAACCCCACCGGCCGCTTTGTCGTCGGCGGCCCGCAGGCGGACTCCGGTCTGACCGGCCGCAAGATCATCGTCGACACCTACGGCGGCAGCGCCCCGCACGGCGGCGGCGCGTTCTCCGGCAAGGACCCGACGAAGGTCGACCGCAGCGCCGCCTACGCCGCGCGCTACGTGGCCAAGAACATCGTCGCCGCCGGGCTCGCCAAGCGCTGCCTCGTGCAGCTGGCCTACGCCATCGGCGTGGCCGAGCCCGTGAGCGTGTTTGTCGACACGCAGGGCACGGGCACCGTGCCGGATGCGCAGATCGCCGCGGCCGTGCAGCAGGTATTTGACCTGCGCCCGACGGCCATCATCCGCGACCTCGAGCTGTCCCGCCCGATCTACCGCCAGCTCGCCGCCTACGGCCACATGGGCCGCGAGGAGCTCGGCGTCCGCTGGGAGGACACCGACCGCGTCGACGCGCTGCGCGCAGCCGTCGCCAAGGCTTAAGCTAATCACCAAAAAATCTCCGCAGCTTCGGCTGCGGAGATTTTTCTCTCAGGAATAGATGTACGGATGTCCCCACGTGGCGTTTTCGTAGCCGGCGAGGAAATCAATATTTGCGTGCTCGATTGGCGAGAGCATGTTGTTGTCGAACGATGCACCCGGCACCGTACCGTGATACCAGCTCTGCGCCGCAAAGTATGCCGCGATCTGCGGCGTCTGGAAGATGCGGCCGTGGCGCGCGTAGATCTCGTTGCGCGCGAGGCAGCACTGCTCCCACGTGAGGCCCGCCACGTCTGCCTGCGTGAGCCGGCGCGTGGCGCTGTCCGGCAGGATATAGCCGCCGTCGGCCGGCTTTGGCGTGGGCGTGGGCGTCGGCGTCGGCGCTGCGCTCGGCGTCGGTGCGGCGGAGGGCTGCGCCGTGGCGGTCACGACCGGCGTCACTGCGGCGGCAGGGGCCTTCGGCTTGGGCTTGACGTTAAGCGCGATGAGCAGCACGATCAGCGCCACACCGAGCGCGGCAAAGATCGCAATGAGCAGTGCCTTGCTGCGCGGCGCGTCCGCATCCCGCGTGGGCGCATAGGGCGCATCATCCTCCCAGCCGGGCACGGGCGGGTCGTCGGCCCACGTGTTGTCGGGCGGCGGATCTGCCTCGTCATCCCAGTCGTCGACCGGGATATTTTCGTCCTGCCAGCCATCCGGCGGCGTGGTCTCTTCCGGCGGTGTCTGCTCCGCCCCGCAGTAGGGGCACCAGACCGCATCGTCCGGAATGTCTCGTCTGCAGTAGGTACACTGCATTGGCTTCACCTGCCCTTTCCCACACACGTTGTTTTCCTCAATATACCATGGTATACATTCTGCCGCAAGATAAAAAATGTCCCCCGGTGCTGCCGGGGGACAAATTGCGTCCTGTTAGCCTGCGATGCGCTTTGCGCCCACGTAGTTCTTCAGGTAGTAGCTCGAGCTCAGGTCGCTGATGACGACGCAGCCTGCGCCGGAGCTGCTGTGGATGAACTGGCCGTTGCCGATGTAGATACCGACGTGGCCGATGCTGGAGCTGTTGCTCGCAAAGAACACCAGGTCGCCGATCTGGAGGTTCGCCTTCTCGACGTAGGTGCCGTTGTTGTTGTAGATGCTGCTGGCCACACGGCTCATGGAGTAGCCGCAGAGCTTGTACACGTAGTTGACAAAGCCGGAGCAGTCAAAACCGGACGGGCTCATGCCGCCGTAGACATACGGTGCGCCCATGTACTGCTTGGCCGTGGCAACGATCGTCTCGCCGATAGAAGTGCTCGGCGTGCTTCCGCCGCCGTTGCCGCCCTCCGTCTTCGTGGTGGAGACATACGCGCTGTTGACATAGCCCTTGACACCGTTGATGGTGACGGCCGTCCAGTCGCCGCTCGTACCGGTGATCGTCAGCGGCGTGCCGTTGTTATACGTGCCGAGGATGGAGTAGCTCGTGCCGGCGCCGGAACGCAGACGCACATCATTGCCCTTGATGTAGCCGGTCTGACTCGTCGAGCCGCCGCTGCTGGGCTTGGTCGTGGTCATGTAGTCCTTGCTGACATAGCCGTCCTTACCGCTGTAGCTGACCTTGTACCAGTTGCCGCTCTCGCCGGTGATCGCCATCTCGGTGCCGGTGTTATACACGCCGAGGATGGAGCTGGTCGTGCTCGCGCCGGAGCGCATACGCACACCCGTGCCCTTGATGTAGCCGGTCTGGCTGTCCGCGCCGCCGGAGACGTAGTCCGAGCGGATGTAGCCGCTCGTGCCGCCGATGGTGACCTTCGACCAGCCGTTTTCCGTGCCGGTCACGGTCAGGGGCGTGCCGTTCTGGTAGGTACCGAGGATGGAGTAGTTCGTGCCCGGGCCGGAGCGCATACGCACATCGCTGCCCTTGACCGAGCCGTTGGAGCCGGACGCGCTGCCGCCGCTGCTCGTCACACCCGAAAGCGAGACATAGTCCGAGTGGACATAGCCGTCCGTGCCGTTATAATTGACCTTGTACCATGCGCCGCTGACGCCGGTAACGGTCATCGTGGTGCCGGAATTGTAGGTGCCGAGAATGGAGCTGCTCGTGCTCGCGCCGGAGCGCATGCGCACATAGCTGCCATCGATCGTACCGGTGCCGAAGCTGGCATCCATATCATTGGCGCGTTTGAGGTAATCGGAAGATATGTAGCCGACGGTGCCGTTGTAGACCACCGTGGCCCAATTGCCGCTGGACCGCTCGGACACCACAACATGGGTGCCGGCCGGGAGCGTCGAGATAATGCCGTAATTCGTACCGGCGCCCGTTCGAAAGTTCACGGCCGTCGTCGTGGTCGCGCCGCCGGCAGTCGCCGCGGAGGCCGAAACGGCCAGCGTGAGCGCAAAAATCACGGAGACAACAGTTGTTTTCAGAAATCGTTTCGCCATAGAATCATCCTTTGCTTAGTTATTCGCAAGCGCGCGGTCCAGCCACACAGCCGCCACGTCCATGGCGTTGTACAGCCCGTCCTTTTCTGTCTTTTTGACCACACGGTCGCGGGACTTCAGATCCGGATCCGTCAGCTGGAGCTGCACGGAGACCCGCGTCGCCACGTCGAGATCTTTGACCTTCTTCGTGTCGAGGATCTGCATCATGATGATGTACTTGTCAGCCATGCTGCCGTAATAGAGCAGGTTGTCCTTGCGGCGCAGCGGATGGCCTTTGTAGCACAGTTCATTCGTTTTTGCTGCCAATGAGATACACCTCCGATACCACTGTTTTCGAATTGTAACACATTTCAATCATTTTGTCAACACCGCGCAGACCGGGCCGCGAAAGTACGACCCGGCTGCGGGTGAACACTGCGTTTATTCCGTGTCGCCCGTACCCTGCGTCTTGGAGAAGTCTCCGAAGATGCCGGTCGGCGTGCCGACATTCGGCGTCGGGAAGCTCTTGGTCGCCAGGTCCTTATGGATCGGCTCCATGACCAGCTTCCAGATCTGGGCAGCGGGGTTGCCGGAGAAGTTCATATACTCGGGCATATCGTAGCCGGTCCAGACGGCGGCCACATAGTACGGTGTAAAGCCGACAAACCAGCGGTCGCAGTTGTTTGTGGTCGTACCGGTCTTGCCGCCGACGGGCATACCGCTCAGGCGGGCCTCGCTGCCCGTGCCGCTGTTGACGGCGTTGCAGAGCATATCGGCCATGTTCCACGCGGTGTTGGCCTTGAAGGCCACGATCGTGCGCGCGGGATTCTCGAGCACGATCTCGCCGCTGGAATCCTTGACGTAGGAATACGTGCGGCCATAGGTGAACACGCCGTCGTTGACGAAGGCGGAGTACGCCTGCGTCATCTCGCGCACGGTGATGCCGTTGGTGAGCTGGCCGAGGGCGAGCGTCGCGTAGTCGCAGTCGGACTCGGCAAGGCTCGTAACGCCGAGCTTATCCTTGAGGAACTCATACGATGCGCGCGGCGTGAGCTTGTCAAGGATCTGCGCCGAGACGGTGTTGAGCGAGCGCTGCAGCGCCTCGCGGATGGTGATGACACCGTAGTTGCCGCCGCCGGAGTTTTTCGGGTACCAGCTCGTGCCGGTCAGCTTGATGTCCGCCGCATCGTTGACCTGCGTATACTGCGTGATGAGGCCGAGCTCCATCGCGGGACCGTAGGTCGCGATCGGCTTGATGGACGATCCGGGCGGACGCTTGGACTGCGTGGCGCGGTTTGTGCCGAAGTTGATGGTCTTTTCGCCCGTACCGCCGGACAGGCCCTTGATCTCACCGGTGTAGGGATCCATGATGACGATGGCAGACTCGAACTGCTGGCCGGAGGCCGACGGGCGCTGCGGCATGTTGTCGAGGTTGGTATAGACGTCGTCGATCGCCTGCTGGATGCTCGGATCATAGCAGGAATAGACCTGATAGCCGCCGGAATAGAGCAGCGTGCGCGCCGTGTCGCGGCTGACGCCCTTTTGCTCGACGAGATCGTTGAGCACGTCGTTGATGACGGCCTCGGCATAGTAGCTGTAGATGGTCTGGGTGGGCTCATCGGATTCGCTGCGCACGAACACGAGCTCCTGCGCCACGGCCTCGTCGTACTGCTCCTTGTTGATCCAGCCCTGCTCATACATCTGCTTGAGAATGGTCTCCTGCCGGGTTTTATTGTTCTCGCGGCTGATGAAGGGGTCGTACTTCGAGGGGTTGTTCGTGATGCCGATGATGCTCGCGCACTCGGCGAGCGTGAGGTCCTTCGGCTCCTTGCCGAAGTAGGTCTCGGCGGCAGTGTAGACGCCGTTGCAGCCCTCGCCGAAGTAGACGATGTTGAGGTACCACTCCATGATCTCTTCCTTATCATAGGACTTCTCGAATTCGAGCGCCTGGAAGATCTCGAGCAGCTTGCGCTGCACGGTGATATCGTCCTGCTTGGTGAGGTTTTTGATGAGCTGCTGCGTGATGGTCGAGCCGCCGAAGTCGTTTTTCATCGACAGGAACATGTTGATGAACGCGCCCGTCGTGCGATACCAGTCCACGCCCTTGTGCTTATAAAAGCGCTTGTCCTCGATGGCGACGGCCGCATGCTCCATGTCCTTGGGGATGTCGGCATAGTCGACCCAGACGCGGTTTTCCGTACTCGAGAGATTCGTAAGGTTCTGCCAGTTGCCGTCGGCGTCCTCATACAGGATCGAGCTCGAGAGTGAGACCGTAAAGTCCGAGAGCTGCACGTCCAGATCCGTGGACAGGCAGTTTTTCACGTAGTACGCGAAGATGCACAAAAACAAAAGCCCCGTGACGAGCAGGATCAAAAAGATCGTGCCGATCACGCGCAGGATCGTGCCCGCGACGCTGACGGTCGCGTCCGCAGCCTGTGCCGCGCGTGGGGCGGATGCCGGTTTCGGTCGTTTTGCCATAGGCAATGGCCACCTCCCTGAGAATACATGTAAGCGGGGAAACAGCGGGTCAAAGACCCGGTCAAAGTCCAGCGCATAAAAACGATTAAATGATATTATAGCACACTCTGTCAACACCGGATAGCCCTTCGCGCATTTTTGTCCGGCGCGTATGGTTTGCACGCACATTGGGCAAACTTTCCGGTGAAAGGAGCGTGGCATATGAAACGAACGCTGGCACTGACAGTCGTGACGGCGCTGTGCGCCGTGTCGCCCTTTGCCGCAGGCGCGGCGATCTCTTCCCTGCAGCAGCCGGACACACCGGTCACCTCGTATGACGGTGCGCAGGCGGAATTTGTTCTGCGCGATTATGAGGGGTATGTGAGCGTGTTCGCTCCCGGCGGCGACCGCAAGCCCCTGCAGGTGACCGGCATCGAGACCGCCGGACTGCGCCGTACCGACCGCGAGCTGCTGCGCGGCGGCATCACCGTCGGCAGTCAAGAGCAGCTTTTGCTGCTGCTGGAGGATCTCGGCTCGTAAAAAGACTTGATTTTAGCCGCCGAATAGGGTACACTGAAATCAGAAAAAGATCACGACTGGAGGATACCCCGATGAGTGAAGCATTCGGCAGTGATTATCTGACGATTGAGGACGAGGACGGCAACGAGTTCGAGCTGGAAGTGCTCGACGAGTTTGAGCTCGACGGACAGAGTTATCTCGCGGCGCTCCCCGCCGACATGGACGAGGACGACCCCGATTTCGGCATCGTCCTGCTCAAGATCATCGAAGAAAACGGCGAGGAGCTCTTCGGCTCCATCGACGACGATGACGAGCTGGACAAGGTGTATGATTATTATATGCAGGAAGTCTTCGCCGACGAGGACGAGGACGAAGCGGCGGACGCGGAGGAATAACTTTCTGCACAGTGCATAGCATGGGAGTAAGTCCTGCTGTGTGCGTGGAGCACGGTTTGTGCTCAGAGTCCATTTAAACCCACATCTCTCATAAGGGATGCCAGAACTTCCGCTGCGGATTGCAGGCCTCCCGGCCGGCTGAAAGATGCCGGTTGGACGTTGGAAGCAAAGAAACAGCAGAGAGGCGACCCACCTGCCTTCTTGTGCAGGTTGTAACTGGGCTCACACGGCATTGGCGGGCTGGCCGGCAGCGAAAGCTGCCGGCTTTTTTCTTGCCCAAAAGGGCAAGAAAAAAGCCGGATCTTATCCGAGGCGGATGAGGTAGAAAGGCCGCGCCACCTTCTCCATGAGGGAAAGGCTTAAAAAATGCGCGGCGCAATCCATTGACAACCTCTCCCGCCGGGCTTATCATAACCGCGGCGGCACGCGCTGCGTGCCGAATCCCACACAGACGAAAGGAAATCCGCCATGCTCCGCTTCCAGAATGACTATTCCGAGGGCGCACACCCGAACGTGCTGCGCGCCCTGTGCGACACGAATCTCAGCGCCACCCCCGGCTACGGGCTCGACGACGACTGCCGCCGTGCGGCCGATGCTATCCGTGCCCGCTTTGCCTGTCCGGATGCCGACGTGCATTTTCTCGTCGGCGGCACGCAGACGAACCTGCTCGCCGCGGCTGCGTTCCTGCGCCCGTGGGAGGCCATGGTCGCAGCCGACACCGGCCACGTCAACGTGCACGAGACCGGCGCAATCGAGGCCACCGGCCACAAGGTGATCGCCGTGCCCGGCGCAGACGGCAAGCTCACCCCCGCCGCCATTGCGGACGCCGCCGCGCAGCACTGCGCCCAGCCGGGCATCTACGATGAGCACATGGTGCTGCCGCGCATGGCATACATATCCGACACAACGGAGCTCGGCACGGTCTACACGAAGGCAGAGCTGACCGCGCTGCGCGCTGCGTGCGATGCGCATGGGCTGTACCTGTATCTCGACGGCGCGCGCCTTGCGCAGGCGCTCACGGCCGCGGGCAACGACCTGCGGCCGGAGGATCTGCCGCAGCTGTGCGATGCGTTTTACATCGGCGGCACGAAAAACGGTCTGCTCTTCGGCGAGGCGATGGTCATCGTCAACGACGCGCTCAAGCCGGGCTTTCGCCGCGCGATGAAGCGCAGCGGCGCCATGCTGGCAAAGGGACGTCTGCTCGGCGTGCAGTTTGCCGCCGCGCTGGAGCAGGATCTCTGGCTCGACATGGGACGCCATGCAAACGCGCAGGCGCAGCGCATCGCGGCCGCACTCTCGAATCTCGGCGTGCCGATGTACGTGCCCTCACCGACGAACCAGATCTTCCCCATCCTGCCGGACGCCAAAATCGCGCAGCTGCAGGAGCGGGTGGCGTTTTACACGAACACCCGCGTGGACGAAACGCACCAGGCCGTGCGCTTTGTGACCTCGTGGGCGACGACCGATGCGCAGGTCGACGCGCTGCTCGCGCTGCTGAACGAAGTGCTGGGCTGAGCAGACGCCCGCATTTCAAACACGGAATACGAAAGCGCCCGACGCAAACTGCGTCGGGCGCTCCGGCTTGTCCAAAAAGCTTCGCAGCCCTCTGTACCGTGCGGCGAAAGAAAGTCCAATCATTTTCTCCGGCGACATGTGCGGCGGAGAAAATACCGCTCAGGCTGCAAGTGTGGAATTTGCGCGCCGGCGGCGCGCAAATTATGCGCGCAGCAGACTGCAGCCTCTTTGTCAAAAAAGTAGTACTTTTTTGACAGTCTAAGCGCCCGACGCGGTTCGCGTCGGGCGCTTAACTTATAAATGCTCCTTTTGCATCTTCGCCCAGCGGCGGGGATACTTCGGCGGCGTGGCCGCCGTCTTGCGGATGACGACAACACTGTGCGTCACATCCGTGCCGGGCACGGTATAGGTCACCGTGCGCTCATATGTGCCGCCGAGCTTCCGGATGGCGCTGCGCGCCTCGTCGAGCTCCTCGGCGCAGTCCGGCCCTTTCATGGCCAGAAACACGCCGCCCGTGCGCACAAACGGCAGGCACAGCTCGCACAGCAGGTACAGCCGCGCGACGGCGCGCGAGACAGCCGCGTCGAACCGGCCGCGCAGCTCCGGCGCTTCTTCCGCGCGCGCGTGCAGGCACGTCACATCCGCGAGCCCGGTCGCGGCGCAGACGTCGCCGAGAAAGCGCACGCGCTTATCCAGACTGTCGAGCAGCGTGAGCGAAATGTCCGGCTGCGCGATCTTCAGCGGCAGGCCGGGAAAACCCGCACCCGTGCCGACGTCGATGACCGACTTTCCGGCAAGCGGCTCGACCGTCAGCAGTGCGGCCGAGTCGAGAAAGTGCAGCTGCGCCACGTCCGTCTCGCCGTGGATGGCCGTCAGGTTCATGACCTTGCTGCGCTCCTCGAGCAGCTCGTAGTATGTCTCAAAGCGGGTCAGCGCCGTCTCGTCGAGCGGCAGACCCAGCGCGGCAAAGCCCGCGCGGAGCAGTTTTTCCATGTGCGCCTCCGAATATATCTGTTGCCGACATCTTACCACATTCCCGCGCGCACGTCCAGCCCGGACGCGGGGCGCACGCAGCGCCGCAAAAAAGTGCCCGGCTCGATGAGCCGGGCGCGAATGGTATAACGATGCGCAAAAAACACGAAAGCGCCGGCGAAGTGCTGAACATGCCGCAAGCGGCCCGCAGCTTACATCCAAAGTGCCAGTCCGCGCAAGCGCTTTCGCTGAAAACAGCATACCTTGCAGCGTCCGGAATGTCAATGATGAATTTGGGCAAATATCCCACTTTCAAAAACCGCAGATGGCATGTCCCCCTGCCTTGACTTTCCGCGCTCGTGTGATATACTATTTTTGGCAGGGGCGTTCTCCGCGCTATCCCGCGTTCTCAGCGTTCGCTGTCGCGCGGTTGCGCGGGGAAGGCTCTTGTTTTTGCACCATATAAAAACCGCCCGCACGGGTCTCCGTGCGGGCGGCTGCAGCGTGTCAAAAAAGCCTCGCAGAGTTTGCCGCCCGCAGGCGGCAAAAAAGTGAAATCATTTTCTCTCGCGACATGTGCGTGAGAGAAAATACTGCTCAGGCTGCAAAGTGTGGAATTTGTGCGCCACAGGCACACAAATTCTGCGCGCAGCAGACTGCAACCCCTTTGTCGGAAAACCCTCCGGGTTTTTCGACAGTCTTAAACCGCCCGCGCGGATCTCCGTGCGGGCGGTCATGCTGTCTGTGCAGCTATTATGCGTAAAAGACGTGGTCGCCGATCGTGGTCGTATAGGTCAGGCAGCGGTTGAACCACGCGGAGTTGCAGGCCGCGGGGTTGATGAAGTACATACTCTCACCGACTGTATTGTACCCCTCAAAGGCGAGCTTTGCCGCGAGCACGGCATCCTCATCCGGCGTGAGACCGATGCTGCCGTCCGCCGTGGGCGAAAACTGCGCCACGCCGCTGCGCCGGTCGAACACGACCTCCTTGACACTGTTGGGGAAGCGCTCGTCCGCCACGCGGTTGAGCACGACGTTGCCGACCGCGATCTGCCCGTCCATGGGCTGGTTGCCGGCCTCGGCATTGATGATGTGGCTGAGCCAGTAGACGTCACGCGTGCCGTAGAAGCTCTCGCCGCTCTCGAGCAGCTGCTGCCCGGACGCATCGACGCGCAGGCTGGTATTGTCCGCGCTGAATGTGGCCGTGACGCCGAAGATCTTCTCCAGATCCGCCAGCGGCAGCACCACCTTGCCGTCCAAGGCGTACACCCCGTCGGGCGCGTAGAAGCAGCGGCCGTTGGCCGTGTAGCTCACAGCGCCGTAGGTCGCCGCGATGTCCGCACCGTCGACCGTGACGGTCTGGGTGTCGCCGTCGGTGACGGTCGCGCTCTCAAGACCGAGCATCTCGGCAAACGCATCCGCCGAAAGCCAGGCCGCACCGTCGATCACATAGCAGTAACCGCCGAAACTGTCATCGATGTACACGGGCGTGTAGTCGCAGGTGACCGTCTCGGTATAGTCCGCAGCGTCCATGCCGACGGCAAGCGTGCGCACGACAGGCGACGTCGCCTGCGCGGCGGCCTGCACCGCCAGCTTCTCATCGCGCTCGGGCGCAGACAGGGACGCATCCCCGCTCAGGACCGCTCTGGCCGACAGGGCATCCCCGTCCACTCCGGCGGCCAGCACCGGACTCTCACCGGCGAGCCAGAAAAATCCGCACAATAAGCCGCAAAGCAGGCAGACGATGCACATCAGCGACAGACCCGATCTGACGGACTGTCCGGCTCTCTTGATTTGTTTCATGACGTGCAGCCTCCTTTGCTGTAACTTTTTCGGGTCCTGCGGGCACAGAGGATTTCAATCCACGCACCCTAAGGCGCGTTTTGCACACGTCGCCTTGCCCCGTTATGGATAATTATATTCATTTTCCGAGTCGTTCGCAATCGGCAAAATGCACAAAGCAGCTTTTTAAGTTCTGAATAAAATCCACAATAAAACGCCGAAATAACAAAATACAGTATATGTTTACGTTATTCGACACAAGAAATTGTGTTGTCTACTTTGACTAAATCCGACGTTTCGACGCATTCTGACCAAAAAGAAAAGATGCAAGTTCGCAAAATTTTCTTGCAAACTTGCATTATGTCAACCATTTTAATTATTTGAAAGAATTATGTAAATCTTTTTCTCACCTTACAGTGCCTGTTTCAGCGCCTTTGAAAGCTGATCCGGGCAGGAAGTCGGCTTCAGTCCGCAGCGCACGCCCTCCAGACGTTCGATGGCCTGCTGCACCGGCATCCCCACCAGGAGCCGCGAAATGCCCTGCAGGTTGCCGCTGCACCCCCCTTTCACCTCAACTTTGCGGATAATCCCGTCTTCAACCTCCACCTGCATCAAGCGCGAGCAGACGCCTTTCGGCCGGTATGTGATCGTCATAGCGACGCCTCCTTTGTATTTTTTCCGCTCACAGTATAGCAGATGCGGTGACATAATTCCAGCCCAAAAACCATATATATTGTGGAGAATGCGTTTGGAGGTGGGCAGATATGACACTGCGGCAAAAATTGGCCTGCGTGGGTCTGGCCGTGTTCGGTTTGCAGATCGCGTCGGCTGCGGCAGGCGGCGCGCCGCTCAAAGGACCGGCTGCAGCGCTGGTTTGACCCGGAGCAGCTGCTGCTGGCATCGGTGCGCATGGAGCTCGGTGCTCCGCCGGCGGCTGTCTCCCCCACACCGGAGGCAGCAGCAGCGCTCAGCGCCGCCTCACCCGCACCGGAGGTGACCCCCCGTCCCCACTGCGGACGACGACGCCGAAATCGCCCCGAGCGCGACGGCCGACGGACTGCCCATCGTGGCGACGAGCATCGCCGGCGGGCTGACAGTCAAGAACGAGACGGACATCCCCGTAAGCGTCGCCGCTCTGCTGCAGCAGGGGCCGGCCACCGTACTGCCGGCGGGCGAGCCGCAGATCCTCATCATGCACACGCACGCGAGCGAGGCCTTCACCCCGGCGGGACACGATCTCTACGCCGCGAGCGACACCTGCCGCACCGAGGACACCAATTACAATATTGTGCACGTGGGCGACGTGCTCGCCGACACGCTCACGAACGCGGGACTTGAGGTTCTGCACGACCGGACGATCTACGACTACCCGAGCTATACGGGTTCGTACAGCCGCTCGGGCGCGGCCGTACAGGAGTATCTGAGCCAATACCCAAGTCTGCGCATCGTCATCGACCTGCACCGCGACGCGCTGTGCTCCGACAGCGTGGTCTACAAGACCGTGGCAGAGCTCCCGGACGCCGCATGCGCGCAGGTGATGCTGCTCGTGGGCACGAATGCGTCAGGGCTCTATCACCCGCACTGGGAGGAGAATCTGCGTCTGGCGGTGTACCTGCAGGATGCGGCCGTTCAGGCGCACCCGACGCTCATGCGGCCGATCACGCTTGTGAACGAGCGCTATAACCAGCATCTCACGCGCGGTTCGCTCATCATCGAGGTCGGCAGCAGCGGCAACACGCTTCAGGAGGCCGTGCGCGCCGTGCGGCTGTTCGGTGAGAGCGCGGGCGCAGCGCTCGCGGCACTCGTGCAGTGACCGGATGCGACAGCGTGCGACATATTATAATAGGTATAAAAACACCCCCGTCGGGTGAGAATCTCCGCAGACGGAGCTTCCGGCCAAGGGGGGTGTTGAAAGATGCAGGTCCGCCATTACATGACCGCAGCAGCAGCCGTGACGCATCCGGACGAGCCGGTCGTCGCCGCGGCGCGGCTGATGCGCCAGCGCAGCATCGGCGCGCTGCCGGTGTGCGAGGACGACGGAACGCTCGCCGGCATGCTTACCGACCGCGACATCGTCGTGCGCTGTGTTTCCGCCGGCGATGATCCGCAGACCGCGACCGTGCGCGGCATCATGTCGCGCGATCCCGTGACGATTGAGGCCGATGCCGACGTGCGCACCGCGATGACCGCCATGCGTGCCGCGCAGGTGCGCAGGCTGCCCGTAACCGAGGGCGGCAAGCTCGCGGGTGTCCTCTCGATCGACGACATCGCCCGCTCCGGCAAGTGGGACATGGAGTGCGCGCAGGCGCTGTGCGGCATCACAGCGAATGTCTGCAGGCGGTGAAGCGGCGCACCGTGCGTCCGACGCGCACCCCAGCCTTCTCCTTGAGGAGAAGGCTTTGATTGACTGCGGCTGTGTTCCCGTCCCCTCCCCCCTGCGCGTATGCGCAAGTCTTCTTCCTTCCGGCCGCGCAGACACCGCGCGGCCGTCTTTTTCGCGCATCTCCGTGCACCGCGCACAAATTGCGCACAAACGCCAAAGCACGGCGCAGAAAACACAGCAATCTGCACAATCTTGAGAATCATTCGCAAAAAGTGCTTTACAAATGCGGACAGCCGTGCTATCTTAATATCAGTAATAATTCCTGTTACTGATATTGAAGGAGGTGCTTCGATGCCCATCCGCAAAAACAGCAAAAAGCGGCAGGTCATCCTCGAAGCCCTCGCCGCGACGACCGCCCACCCCACCGCGCAGGAGCTGTATCAGCAGCTCAAGCCGGACTATCCCGACCTGAGCCTCGGCACGGTGTACCGGAACCTGAGCCTGTTTTCCAAACAGGGCGACGTGATGAGCGTCGGCGTGTTCCGCGGGCAGGAGCGGTTCGACGCCCGCACAGAGCCCCACGCCCACCTGCACTGCGCGCAGTGCGGCCGCGTCATCGACGTACCGCTGCCCGGCGCGCCCGAGCCGCAGCTGTGCGCGCTCGCCCAGAGCGTGACAGACGCGCAGGTGCTCGGCTGCAGCATCACGTTCACGGGGCTGTGCAAAGCTTGTCAGCAAGCGGCAAAGGAAGCCGCTTCCGAATAAATCAACGATCGAAATCAAAAAACTTTAGGAGGAACTTACAATGAAAAAATGGGTTTGCAGTGTCTGTGGTTACGTTTACGAAGGCGAGCAGCCGCCGGTCGAGTGCCCGGTGTGCCATGTTGACGGCTCCAAGTTCATCGAGCAGAAGGCTGAGAAGTCCTGGGCTGCCGAGCACGTTGTCGGTGTCGGCAAGGCGTTCGGCGCGGACGTTCCGGCCGACGTGCAGAAGGAGATCGTCGACGGTCTGAGAGCCAACTTCGAGGGCGAGTGCTCCGAGGTCGGTATGTATCTGGCCATGGCCCGCGTGGCTCACCGCGAGGGCTATCCCGAGATCGGTCTGTACTGGGAGAAGGCCGCGCACGAGGAAGCCGAGCACGCTGCGAAGTTCGCCGAGCTCCTCGGTGAGGTCATCACCGACAGCACGAAGAAGAATCTTGAGATGCGTGTCGACGCCGAGAACGGCGCGACTGCCGGCAAGTTCGAGCTGGCCAAGCTCGCCAAGCAGTACAACCTCGACGCCATCCATGACACCGTGCACGAGATGGCGCGCGACGAAGCCCGCCACGGCAAGGCCTTCGAGGGTCTGCTGAACCGCTACTTCGGCAAGTAATCATCTGAATCAAGCAAATACTTTTGGGAGAGGACAGATTGGATCTGTCCTCTCTTTTTCATTCCATGTAAAAAAGGAGTGGGCACGCGTCCCACTCCTTTTTTACATACCGAGTCACAGCCCCAGCAGTTGCTTTTTCTTGGCGTCGAATTCCTCCTGGGTGAGCACACCGCTGTCGAGGAGTTCTTTGTACGTTTTCAGCGCCTCTGCCGTATCCACATCCGTTTTTGAGGACGTTGCTGCCTGCTGCCGAACAGGTGCACGACCTGCCGTCTGCGTCTGTGCGCTGTCCGCCGGCTGATCCGGCGCACCATCTGTCGTTACGATGGCGTTGATTTTGTCCTGCATGAGGATCGGCGGAACGACCCCGACAAAAATCGCGAGGATCAGGCAAAGCATGGACAAATCTGACGCGATGCCTTTGGCCGCAGCCAACTTATCGATCCTCTGCGCGCTTTGATAGACCCACCAAACCGTGTAAAACGGGACAAAGATGCACAGCAGCAATTGATTCGTAGGATTGCGCGGCTGCTCGTCCTCCACACGGTTGAGATACCCTGTCATGCGGTAAATCCAAATCAGATACCATACGCCAAAGGTGAGCAGCAAGAGCACAACGTGCATCCCCAGGTTGTAATACGCCGTGCTTTCGGCCGTGGCCGCCGCCCCTGACGCAGGCGCAGCCGATTCCGGTTGCCCCGGATCAGAAGCGTAGGCCGTTTTCTGCGCAAACGCATCCGAATTCACAACCCACAGCATCGCAAGCAGAAGACCCGGCACATTCAAAAGCAAATCAAACACAAAAGGACTAGCACTGATGATTCTATTTTGAACAGCACCCCAAATCCACCAAATAATCACCCCAACGGCATAACAGGCTGCAGGAACAAACCACACTTTTTTCACTGCCGCCCTGTATTGCGGCAAACGCTCTGTCAAACACGCGACACTGATCATAATCGCGCCAACCCATGCCACCAGCACGAAAAGCCTCGACACCGCACTGATACTGACACTGACGAGCTTGCATATCAGCACAAAAGCAGCTGCCGCTTGGATGATAAAGCCAATGGCAAGTAGCTCGGGACGCGCACGATTTGCCATGAAAAGCGCAATCGCCGTGATCACATATCCCGCAGTCGAAAGCAGATAAATGAATGCAAAAATACTTTGATATCTTAGGGAAATCAGCTTGTCCGCCTGAACAATGGCCATCAGCACGAACAAAATACCTGAAATAAGCGCATACGGCGCTACTTTTTTCTTTTCCATAATGGAATTTCCTCTCTTTGTCTTTATTGTTCCTTCCTCATAATATGTGCCGCTCTGTCAGCGGCCGCATATGCACGCAGCGGGAAACATGTCTGATCTTCCGCCCCCCCCATCTTGACAAAACTACTTCCCTTCTGATCAAGCGTTACGTCTGGTATTAACCGATATTGGTTAATGTTATTATATACCGATTTCGATTAACATTCAAGTAGAAAGTGAGGCTTGGATGGAAATGATTTCTTACGACAATCTATGGAATATCATGAAGGAAAAAGGTGTCTCACAATATGCCCTCATCAAGAAGCATAACATCAGCCCCGCGCAGATCACCCGCCTGAAGCGCAACGAAAGCGTCAGCACCCATACCATAGAGATGTTTTGCAGGATTCTCGATTGTCAGGTCGGGGATATTATGGAATATATCAAAGACGATACGGAATGAATTTGGGCGGGCACATCCCGCCTGTTTCCTTTCTGTTGATCGTGACCAACGCAAAAACAGCGCGCCCCGAAAGTCGAACTTCCGGGGCGGTTTTTTTGGCACGACGCGGCGATTTCTGACAAAAACAGTCGTTCCGGAATTGACAAGCATGTGCCGGGATGTTACACTGCATTTGTCATTTAACAAATATTGCGGCCGCTGCGGCGGCTGCCTCGAAGGGGGACAAAAACCATGAAATACTGTTCTCAGTGCGGTGCGCAGCTGGTCGATGAGGCCGTCGTCTGCCCGCAGTGCGGCTGCCCGGTGCAGCCCCAGCGCAGCGTCGACCCGAACGCCAGCCCGAAATCGCGCCTGATCGCGCTGCTGCTGTGCGTCTTTGTCGGCGGTCTCGGCATCCACCGCTTCTACGTCGGCAAGATCGGCACGGGCGTGCTCTGGCTGCTCACAGCCGGATGCTTCGGCATCGGCGCGCTGGTCGACCTGATCATGATCGCCTGCGGCACATTCACCGACAGCGACGGAAAGCCGGTCACCGACTGGCAGACCTGAACGCTGCACAAAAAAATCGCTCCCCGGCCGGATGGCCGGGGAGCTTTTTGCACATTTTACGGGTCGATCTCGATGATGTAGCCGGTCTTGCCGCCGTAGAACTGCGGGTATTTGGCGGCGGGATCACCGATGCAGTCGTTATAATACCAGCCGTCGCTGCGGCGTGCGATGAGCACATAGTTCTCGGCCGCGCCGTTGGTGTCGCGCACGGACGGCTCACCGGCGGCCCAGTTATAGACCGGGTCGATGTTGTCCTTGACCCAGGCAAGCTCGCCGCTGTCGGCGCGGTACAGACCGATCCAGACGTAGGTCAGGCCGGACTCGTCGGCAAGCTGGGCGACGCGCGTCCACTTCTCGGCGCTGTCGATCACGACGAGGTGACCGCCCTTGGCCTCCGCCGCCGCCTCAGCGTCCGCCCAGGAGACGTCCGCCTTGACGACTTCATACGTCGGCTCGGGCTTCGGCGTCGGGGTGGGCGTGGGCGTCTCGGTCGGGACAGCGGTCTCGACCGGGGCAGTCGGTGCGGGTGTCGGTGTGGTCTCCGCCGCGCTGGGCGTGCCGAACACGCCGAGTGAACGCAGCAGCAGCACGGCCAGCACCGCCGCACAGATGATCAGCACCGTCAGCAGCACACCCGCCTTATGCGACTGGTGCTGCGCGTCGGGCGCTTTCTTTTTCGGCTTCGCGGGGGCGGGACGGTAGGGCTCGGGCTTTTTCACCGGCGGCTTTTCCGGCTTGCGCTCCGGCTTCGGCGCGGGCTTGACCTCCGGCCTGACGGCCGGCTTTTCCGGGCGGAATTTATTCGGCAGCGGCTGCGGCTCGGGCTTGGATGCCTCCGGTTTTGCGTCCGGGGTTTCCTCCGGCTTCTCTTCTGGCTCGGCCTCCGGCTTTGCATCCGGGGCTTCCTCGGGCTTCTCTTCCGGCTTTGCAGCCGGAGCTTCCTTCAGCTCAAACTTCAGCTCCGACTCCGGCTCTGCGGCAGGTGTCCCGGCATCTGCTTCCGGCTCGGCTTCGGCCTCCGGTTCAGCTGCAGCTTCAATTTTGGCTTCAGCTTCGGCTTCCGCCTCCACTTCTGCCTCCGGCTCGGTCTTTTCCTCCGGCTCAGCCTCCGGCACAGGCGCGGCGGCCTCCTCGGCGAGGATGCTGAGCATCATGCGCTCGACCTCGCTGAGCTCCTGCTCGGGCTTGTTGAACATCTCCTGCGCGGTCGGCACATTGCGGCGCTGCTCGGCATCATACTGCTCGAGCGCGGCGCACAGCTCCGCCGGGGTGGCATAGCGGTCGGCCGGCCGGCACTGCGTGGCGCGCGCGATGATCTGCGCAAGATCGCGCCCGGCCTTGCGTGCCAGGGGCAGCGCCTCGCCGTTCATGCGGCGGCGCAGCGCGGCGGCCATATCCTCCGGCTGCGGCGCGCGGTCGTCCGGGTAAAACGGCAGGCGGCCGCCCATCACGCCCGCATACAGCAGCAGACCGAGCGAATACACATCGGCCGAGGCATCGAGCGAGCCGCTCCAGAAAACCTCGGGCGCCATGAACTCCAGCTCCTCGGTCGTCCAGTCCTTCGTATCCGTGCGGGCGGGCGCGCCGAGACCGACCGTACCGTCCTCGGCACGGCTGATGTTGTCCGGGCGGATGCCGCCGTGGTATGCCCCGCGCTCCGTCAGGATGCGGCAGATCGTCTCAGCCAGCGCGGTCAGCTCCGCGCGCGAGAGCGTCTGCAGCCGCTCACCGAGGCAGCCTGCGGGATCGAATGCGTGTTTTTCCATGTGATACGCACCTCTTTATGTCCGTGTTTGCATGTTTACATAACGTAATAAATAGTAACACACTTGCGTCTGCAAGTCAATTCAATCTGACGCGCCGGACGCAGGTTTGTTCCGCCCGAGACGGCCGAACCAGCCGAAGGTCATCGGCCAGATACCGGCGGCAAAGATCACCATGAGCGCGTAGCGGATGAGGTTGGCTGCATTGTGCCCGCCGCACAGTGCGAGCAGCGGCGCTTTGAGCGCGGCGCGCAGCCCGATCGTAATGGCAAGACCGAGCACGGTCTTGAGCACCTGCGCCCACCAGACAGCACGCACGTCAAAGTGCACGTACTTCCGGTCGAGCCAATAGGCAAACGTCATGCCCAGCACCGCGCCGAGCAGCGTGTACGCGTTCTTGCGTCCGGAGGCGAGGTTCGCCGCGTCCACATCCGCGGGAAACGGCCAGAGCTCGGCAAAGAGCAGGTAGGCAGCGCCAAGCACCGCCATGGCGCCGAAGAGCAGGTAGAGCCGGTTCGGATGGCTGTCAATGTCCCGAAAGAGCGGATAGAGCGCGAACACCAGCACAAGTCCGATGCCGAACGACACGCCGACGTCCAGCGGCGTGTGCACGCCGAGGTACATGCGCGAAAACGCCGTGACCACGATCAGCAGCGCGCAGACCACACGCAGCCACGTCCGCTTCGTCCAGCGGCCGAGGCAGCCGAAGGACGCAAAGACGTTTTGCGTGTGTCCGCTCGGGAACGAGTAGCCGGTGGCCTCGGCGCGGGCGCTCTCGACGATCTGAAAATCCGGGTCTTTCACCCACGGGCGCGGGATGCGAAAGACAAGCTTGAGGAACTGGTTGACGATCGTGCCGACGAAGCCGACCGTGAGCATATAGTACCCGCAGGACTTGCTCACGCACCAGAACACGATGATGGCAGCGGCCATGAACACGAGCTCACCGCCGCAGTTGGTGAGTGCGCCGAGCAGCGCGTCCAGAAACGGCGTGCGCAGCTCTGCCAGCGCATAAAGAAGCTGCATAGAGCGGTCTCCCCTCTGAAGATTTCTGCCGCCATTATAGCAAACTGCGCGCACGGATTCAACCGCAAAGCCGCAAAGGAAATTGACAGCGGCGGCTCGCAATGGTAGGATAAATCCAGACCCTATTCTATTTTATGGAGGCATGTCCCATGGACATTGAAACGACCATCCGCGCCCTGACCGGCCGCGGCTTTGCCGTGCAGCATTTTTCCACGGCTGCCGAGGCGGCGGACTATCTCGACGGCGCGATCGATGGCACGACCGTCGGCATCGGCGGCAGCAAGACCATTGACCAGCTCGGTCTGTATGACCGGCTCACCGGACACAACACCGTCTGGTGGCACTGGCGCACACCGGGCTTTGCCACGCTCGACAACGCGCTGACCGCACCCGTGTATCTCAGCAGCGCCAACGCCATCACCGCCGACGGCCAGATCCTCAACATCGACGGCCGCGGCAACCGCCTCGCCGCCATGGTCTACGGCATCGGCAAGACAGTGTACATCGTCGCGGGCACGAACAAGATCTGCCCTGACTTTGACAGCGCCCTGTCACGTGCGCGCAACACCGCCGCCGTGCAGAACATGAAGCGCTTTGACGGCGACCAGCCGTGCCACGAGCTTGAGCGCTGTGTCGACTGCCGCAGCAAGAGCCGCGGCTGCAACGCGCTGCTCGTGCTCTGGGGACAGATGATGGACATGGCCAAGGTCGAGGTCGTGCTCATCGACGAGCCGCTCGGCCTGTAAGGAGGCATTCACGTGAAGATCTTTAAGCGTATCAAGTGGAGCTATGTCGTGCTCAGCGTGATGTTTTTGCTCCTCGGCATCTATCTCGTTGTGAATCCCGAGACGTCGCTGATCATGATCTGCCGCATCCTCGGCGCTGCCATGGCCGTGTTCGGTGTGATGAAGATCGTGCTCTACTTCATCCGCGAGGTCGAGGGCGTAGCCATCCGCTTTGACTTTGCCGTGGGGCTGTTTTGCATCATCCTCGGTGCGCTCATGCTCTGGCGCGCCCCCGCGCTGACAGATGTGCTCTCGGTCATGATCGGCCTGCTCGTGCTCGTCGACAGCGTCTTCAAGCTGCAGGTCGCCGTCGATTCGCGGCGCATGGGCGCACACTCGTGGTGGGTCACGCTCGTGTGCACGGTCGTGTGTCTGGTGCTGGGCGTGCTGCTGGTCTTCAACCCCTTCAACGGCAAGCAGGTGCTCACGATCATGATGGGCGTGTCGCTCATCGTTGACGGTGTGCAGAACCTCTGCACCGTCGTGTACGCCGCCGTCTTTGTCAAGGACGTCAAGGCCGCCGTGCGTGACTTTGTGGACGATGCCACCGCCGTCGAGACGACCGGTGAGGTCGTCGGCGAGGACAAGCCCGACAACGGGCCGAAAGCGCCGTAAGACGTTAAATCCTGCTTTATTTTCTGCCGGACGCGGGAATTTCTACGCGTCCGGCTCTTTACTTTTTTGCCGCTTTGGTGTAAAAAAGAATAGAAAATATGCTGCAACAAAAGGAGCAAGGGGGGGAGCGGCCGATGATGGAGCAGGATTTTCAGCGTGTATATGAGAAATTTAAGCTGCAGTTTTTCCGCCGCCTGTTTTCACAGGTGCGGGAACGTGAGGGCTCGCTGAGCGCAATGGAGGCGTTTTCCGTTGAGGTCATTCATCAGCTCAACGCGCCGACGATCGGCCGGTTTGCGGACTTTCTCGGCATCTCGCAGTCCAACGCGACCTACAAGGTCAACAACCTTATCCGCAAGGGCTATATCGTCAAGGAGAATTCCGACACCGACCGGCGCGAGTATCATCTCAAGCTCTCGGACAAGTTCTACAGCTACAACGGTCTCATGCAGAGCTATATCGACACCGTGCTCGGACGCATCCGCGAGCGGTTCACGCCCGAGGAGCTGGCGACCTTTGCACACGTGCTGGCCGTCATGTCGGACGAGCTGATGCCCGAGTGTGACGTGCAGCCCAAGTAAACACCGCCATGAAAACGGAGACAGTCTTGCCGGCTGCCTCCGTTTTTTCGTTTGCGAGGGCGCGCAAGCGCTGTGTGCGCTGCGCGGTTTTCTTGTGTTTGCGGGCAAAGTGTGGTTTAATAAGGGAAGAAAATTACGACAGAAACGGAGCATCGCCATGACGATCGCAGTCATCGGCGCGGGCGCGTCCGGCATGATGGCCGCGCTGACCGCCGCCGAAACCCCGGAAAATAAGATCCTGCTCTTCGAGCGGCAGGCGCGCGTTGGGCGCAAGCTCGCCGTGACCGGAAACGGCCGCTGCAACCTGACGAACACCGGTGCCGCGCCCGAAAACTACCACGGCGCGCAGCCGGAGTTTGCCGCGCGCACACTCGCGGCCTTTCCGCCCGCAGCGGCGCTCGACTGGTTCGCCGCGCACGGTCTTCTGACCGTGACCGAGCCGGGCGGGCGCGTGTACCCGCTCTCGAACGCGGCCAACAGCGTCGTGGACGTGCTGCGCTTTGCGCTCATGCAGCCGAACATCACCCTGCACACGGGCGACGCCGTGACGGCCGTGCGCCGCCAGGGGCGCGGCTTCGTCGTCGAGACGGAGCGCGAACGGTTTTCCGCCGAGCGCGTCATCATCGCGTGCGGCGGCGTCGCCGGGGCGAAGGCCGGCGGCGTGCGCGATGGCTACACTCTGCTGCAAAGTCTCGGCCACCGGCGCACGACGCTGCACCCCGCGCTCGTGCAGCTGACGACCGAGCCGACCTATCCGCGCGCACTCAAGGGCGTGCGCGCCGATGCGCGCGTGACGCTCACGCAGGGCCGCAAGGTGCTCGCGCGCAGCCAGCTGCAGCGGCGAGGGGCAGACCGTGACGCTCGACCTGCTGCGCGAACACGGCGCGCAGGAATTTCTGGCATTTTTGCAGACGCGGCGCAAGCTCGCGCCCGCGCTCCCGTGCGAAGAGGTGCTGACCGGCACGGTGCACAACCGCGTGGGCAAGATGCTGCTGCGCTACGCCGATATTCCCGGCGCCCGGCCGCTCGGCGACGTAACGGACGCAGAACTCAAGGCGCTCGTGCGCGCGGCAAAGGGCTTCGCGCTGCCGGTGCGCGGCACGGAGGGCTTCGAGAGCGCGCAGGTCACGGCCGGCGGCATATGCACGGACGAATTCGACCCCGTGACGATGGAGAGCCTTCTCGTGCCGGGGCTGTACGCCTGCGGCGAGGTGCTGGATATTGACGGCGACTGCGGCGGCTACAACCTGCAGTGGGCGTGGGCCAGCGGCCGCGCGGCCGGGAGGGCCTGCCGATGATTGTAATTCCGAACCTGAAGCTTGCCCCCGGCGCGGACGAGGCGGCGCTCAAGGCGCTGGCAGCCAAGGCGCTGAAGATCCCAGTCGACGACATCACCGGGCTGCGCATCCGCAAAAAATCACTCGATGCGCGCCGGAAGGATGACATTCACTATGTCTACACCGTCGGCGTGACCGTGCGCGGAGATGAGCAGCGGCTCGTCCGCCGCTGCCGCAGCGCCGCGATCGCCCACGAAAAGGCCTATCCCATCCCGCACGTCGCGCCGCCGGAGACGCGCCCCGTGATCGTGGGCTTCGGCCCGGCGGGGATGTTTGCCGCGCTCCTGCTTGCGCGCGCGGGTGCAAGGCCCATCGTGCTCGAGCGCGGACCGGACGCCAGGACGCGCAGTGCGCAGATCGCCGCGTTTCGCGCGGGCGGCGCGTTCGACCCCGAGTGCAACGTGCAGTTCGGCGAGGGCGGCGCGGGCACATTCTCCGACGGCAAGCTCAACACCGGCACGCACGACGCGCGCATCGGCTTCGTGCTCGCGGAGTTCGCGGCGCACGGCGCGCCGGAGCACATCACCTATGACGCCAAGCCCCACATCGGCACGGACGTGCTCGTCGAGGTCGTGCAAAGCCTCCGGCGCGAGGTCATCGCGCGCGGCGGCGAGGTGTGCTTCGGTCACCGGATGACCGGGCTGTCCACGCAGGACGGACGCATCACGGCGCTGACCGTGCACAGTCCCGAGGGGGAGTACACGCTCCCGGCACAGCAGGTCATCCTTGCGATCGGGCACAGCGCGCGCGACACATTCGAAATGCTGCACGCACAGGGCGTGCCGATGGAGCCGAAGCCGTTTTCCATGGGCGTGCGCATTGAGCACCGGCAGTCAGACATCAACACCGCGCAGTACGGCGCGGCGGCAGAGCTTCTGCCCGCGGCGGACTATAGCCTCTCCTGCCACCTGCCGGACGGATCGAGCGCATACACGTTTTGTATGTGTCCGGGCGGCGAGGTGTTCGCCGCCGCGTCGGAGCAGGGCGGTGTGTGCACCAACGGCATGAGCAACTCCCGCCGCGACGGGGAAAACGCCAACGCCGCCGTGCTCGTGACGCTGCATCCGGAGGATTTTCCGGACAAGAGCACCCTCGGCGGTATGTACTGGCAGCGCAGCATCGAGCAGCGCGCCTATGTGTGCGGCGGCGGCAATTATCACGCTCCGGCGCAGCGCGTGGGCGATTTTCTCGCCGGGCGCGCAAGCACCGCCTCCGGCCGCGTGCAGCCGACCTACCGCCCCGGTGTGACGTGGTGCGACCTGCACGACGTGCTGCCGCAGCGCATCACGGCGACGCTTGCGCAGGCGCTGCCGGTCTTCGGCCAGAAGCTGCGCGGCTTTGACGACCCGGACGCCGTGCTCACCGCGCCCGAGACCCGCTCGAGCAGCCCCGTGCGCATCGTGCGCGGGGACGACCGGTGCAGCACCGGCGTGCAGGGGCTCTACCCCTGCGGCGAGGGCGCGGGCTATGCTGGCGGCATCACCAGCGCCGCCGTGGACGGACTCCGCTGCGCCGAGTGCGTGATCAAAGCGCTGCAAAACGAAGCATGATCCGTGCCGAACGGCACATTCTATCATATCATATAAGGAGGTTTTCACGATGAAAAACGAAGCGTTTGCACCCACACCGGAGCTGCTGGCCAAGATGGATGCCTGGTGGCGCGCGGCGAACTATCTGTCCGCCTGCCAGCTCTACCTGCTCGATGATCCGCTGCTGCGCCGGCGTCTGACCGAGCGCGACATCAAGAAGAAGATCGTCGGCCACTGGGGCACCGTGCCCGGCCAGAACTTCATCTACACGCACCTCAACCGCGTCATCAACGAATATGACCTCGATATGATCTATCTCTCCGGCCCCGGCCACGGCGGCAACGCCATGGTCGCGCAGGACTATCTCGACGGCTCGTACACCGACGTGTACCCGAATATCACGCGCGACGCGGCCGGCATGCAGCGCCTGTTCAAGCAGTTTTCGTTCCCCGGCGGCATCCCGAGCCATGTCGCGCCCGAAACACCGGGCTCCATCCACGAGGGCGGCGAGCTGGGCTATTCGCTCGCGCACGCCTTCGGCGCCGTGATGGATAACCCCGGTCTGATCGCCGCCTGTGTGGTCGGCGACGGCGAGGCCGAGACCGGCCCGCTCGCCACCGCGTGGCACGGCAACAAGTTCGTCAACCCCATCACGGATGGCGCGGTGCTGCCGATTTTGCACCTCAACGGCTTCAAGATCGCCAATCCCACGCTCTTTTCCCGCATCAGCCACGAGGAGCTCGAGATGTTCTTCCGCGGCTGCGGGTGGGAGCCGCGCTTCGTCGAGGGCGACGATCCCGCCGAGATGCACGCCAAAATGGCCGAAACGATGGACTGGGCCATCGAAGAGATCCACGCCATCCAGCAGCACGCGCGCACCGCGCACGACACCACGCGCCCCTACTGGCCGATGATCGTGTTCCGCGCGCCGAAGGGCTGGACCGGCCCGAAGGAAGTGGACGGCAAGCAGGTGGAGGGTTCGTTCCGCGCGCACCAGGTGCCGATCGCGATGGACAAGCCCGAGCACCTCGTGCAGCTCGAGGAATGGCTGCGCAGCTACCACCCCGAGGAGCTCTTTGACGACAACGGCACGCTCATCCCTGAGCTGCAGGCCCTTGCGCCGAAGGGACAGCGCCGCATGGGCGCAAACCCCCACGCAAACGGCGGCCTGCTGCTGCGCGAGCTGCGCATGCCGGACTTCCGCACGTATGAGCAGTCCGTGCCGGCACCCGGCGCCGTCGAGGCGCAGGACATGACCGTGCTCGGTGCATTCGTGCGCGATATCATGCGCGAGAACATGGACGCGCGCAACTTCCGCATCTTCGCCCCCGACGAGACCGCCTCCAACCGCCTGAGTCCGGTGTTCGAGGTCACGGGCCGCCGCTGGGTCGCCGAGGCGACGGACAGCGACGAGTTTCTCGACCCCGACGGCCGCGTCATGGACTCCATGCTCTCGGAGCACATGTGCGAGGGCTGGCTCGAGGGCTACCTGCTCACCGGCCGCCACGGCTTTTTCAACAGCTACGAGGCCTTCATCCGCATCGTGGACTCCATGGTCGCGCAGCACGCCAAGTGGCTCAAGGTCTGCAACCAGCTGCCCTGGCGGCAGGACATCGCCTCGCTCAACTATGTGCTCGCCTCGAACGTGTGGCAGCAGGATCACAACGGCTTCACGCATCAGGACCCCGGTTTCCTCGACCACGTGGCGAATAAAAAGGCCGATGTCGTGCGCATCTATCTGCCGCCGGACGCAAACTGCCTCCTGAGCTGCTTTGATCACTGCATCCGCAGCCGGAACTATATCAACGTCATCGTGGCCTCCAAGCATCCGCGGCCGCAGTGGCTGACCATGGAGCAGGCCGTGCGCCACTGCACGCAGGGCGTGAGCATCTGGGAGTGGGCCAGCAGCGATCAGGGCGCGGAGCCCGACGTCGTCATGGCCTGCTGCGGCGACACGCCGACGCTCGAGACGCTCGCCGCCGTGACCATCCTGCGCGAGAAGCTGCCGGAGGTGCGCGTGCGTGTCGTGAACGTAGTTGACCTCATGAAGCTCCAGCCGCATTCCGACCACCCGCACGGTCTCACGGACGAGGACTATGACCTCATCTTCACGAAGGACAAGCCCATCATCTTCGCCTTCCACGGCTACCCGAAGCTCATCCACGAGCTGACCTACACCCGCCGCAACCAGAACATGTTCGTCTGCGGCTACGTCGAGGAGGGCACGATCACGACGCCGTCTGACATGCGCGTGCTCAATGAGCTCGACCGCTTCCACCTTGTCATCGATGTCGTCAAGCGCCTGCCCCAGCTCGGCAACCGCGGCGCCTACACCGTGCAGCAGATGCGCGACAAGCTCGTCGAGCACCGGCAGTACATCGCCGCGCACGGCGTCGACCTGCCCGAGATCGCCAACTGGCAGTGGACCGGCAGCACCAGCGCCGCCACGAGCTCCGAGCGCTGAGCGTGCCCGAGCGCGCCGAACGACCTCCATACCGAACACCAGCCGCCTGTCCCGAGATCGGGACAGGCGGCGTTTCCGTTTTTGCATTTTCTCTCTTTTTCTCCCTTTTTCAAGGAAGGCGGCGCTGCATGGTTGAAGTTTTGGGACCAGAGGCACTGGCTTTTCTGCTCAGAAAAGCACGCGAAACTTTGTGCATATTTACAGTTTTTTGTCGTTTTGCCTGTTAAAATTTAGATTTTTCGTTTCTCTCTTGTGCAACTTTTCCGATTCCGCTATAATAATGCCTTGAGGTGATTTTCATGTTCAAAATCGTGAATAACGAGAGATTATCTGACAATATGTTCCGCGTCACGTTTGAGGCCCCGCTCGTTGCCCGCAAGGCACAGCCGGGTCAATTCCTGATGTTCCGCGTCGATGAGTTCGGCGAGCGCATGCCCATCACGATCTCTTCTTATGATCGCGAGGCCGGCACCGTGTCGGTCATCATGCAGCGCGTCGGCAGCACGACGGCTCTGCTCGCCGGCAAGAAGGCCGGAGACTATGTGGCAGACGTTGTCGGTCCGCTCGGCAACCCTGCCGAGTTTGACAACATGCACAAGGTCGTTGTCGTCGGCGGCGGCTCTGGCTGCGCCATCGCATGGCCGCAGGCCAAGGAGGCGCACCGTCTCGGCTGCGATGTTGACATCATCGCGGGCTTCCGCACCAAGGGCATCGTCGTGCTCGAGGAAGAGATGCGCGCCTGCTGCGATCATCTGTACATGATGACCGACGACGGCACCTACGGCGAGAAGGGCTTCACCACCGTCAAGCTCAAGGAGCTGCTGGAGAAGGCCAAGGCCGAGGGCAAGCAGTATGACCACTGCATCTGCATCGGCCCGCTGCCGATGATGAAGTTCGTGTGCCAGATCACGAAGGAATACGGCGTAGCCACGATGGTCGATATGAACTGCATCATGATCGACGGCTCCGGCATGTGCGGCGGCTGCCGCCTGACCGTGGACGGCAAGATGAAGTTCACCTGTGTCGACGGTCCGGAGTTTGACGGCCACCTTGTCGACTTTGACGAGGCGATCGCCCGCTCCAAGATCTATGAGGCACAGGAGCAGAAGGTGTTTGAGCGCCGCCACCACTACTGCAATCTGCAGGCCATGGCCGACGCTGAGGAAGCCGCACGCGAAAAGGAGGAGAAGTAATCATGGCGAACATGTCTCCCACGAAAAATCCGATCCCGGAGCAGGATCCGAACGTCCGCAACAAAAACTTTGAAGAAGTCGCGCTTGGCTACACCGTCGAGATGGCGGTCGATGAGGCCAACCGCTGCCTGAATTGCCCGCGCCCGGCCTGCATGTCCGGCTGCCCGGTCAATGTCAAGATCCCGCAGTTCATCGCCTGCGTCCGTGAGCAAGACTTCAAGGGCGCTTACCACAAGATCCTTGAGGACAGCTCCCTGCCCGCCATCTGCGGCCGTGTCTGCCCGCAGGAGAAGCAGTGCGAGAGCAAGTGCGTGCGCGGCATCAAGGGCGAGCCCGTCGGCATTGGCCGTCTGGAGCGCTTCGTCGCCGACTGGAACCGCGAGAACGCCGACGAGATGCCCGAGAAGATCGCCACCAACGGCCACCGCGTCGCGGTCATCGGCTCCGGCCCGTCCGGCCTTGCCTGCGCGAGCGATCTGGCCAAGCTCGGCTACGATGTGACCGTCTACGAGCACTTCCACAAGGCCGGCGGCGTGCTGGCTTACGGCATTCCCGAGTTCCGTCTGCCGAAGGCCATCGTGCAGAAGGAGATCGACAAGCTCGTGGCCATGGGCGTCAACATCGTGTGCGACGCGACCATCGGCAAGTGCATGAGCATCGATGAGCTGCTCGGCAAGGACGCCGACCACCTCCTCGGCGACGAGAAGTACGAGGCCGTGTTCATCGGCTCGGGCGCCGGTCTGCCGAAGTTCCAGAACATCCCGGGTCTGAGCTACTGCGGCGTGTTCTCCGCCAACGAGTTCCTCACCCGCATCAACCTCATGCACGCCTATGATGAGCGCTACGACACCCCGCTCATGCCCATCCACGTGACGGCCGTCGTCGGCGCCGGCAACGTCGCCATGGACGCCGCGCGCTGCGCCAAGCGTCTGGGTGCGGACGTGACGGTCGTGTACCGCCGCGGCGAGGAGGAGATCCCCGCCCGCAAGGAAGAGTACGAGCACGCAAAGGAAGAGGGCATCAACTTCCACCTGCTGTGCAACCCGGTCGAGATCCTGGCCGACGACAACGGCTGGGTGCGCGGCCTCAAGTGCATCCGCATGGAGCTCGGCGAGCCCGACGAGAAGGGCCGCCGCCGTCCGATCGAAGTGCCGGGCAGCGAATTTGAGATGGCCTGCGACTCCGTCATCATGGCGCTGGGCACCTCCCCCAACCCGCTGCTGCGCAAGGCGACGCCGGACCTCGAGTACAGCGATCGCGGCGGCATCGTCGTCAAGGACGACACCGTGACGACCATGAAGGACGGCGTGTTCGCCGGCGGCGACGCCGTCACCGGTGCGGCCACCGTCATCAAGGCGATGGGCGCCGGCAAGAAGGCCGCGGCTGCCATCGACGCGTACATCAAGAGCAAGTAAGCACATATGTAAGATCAGCGGACATCCGACGGATGTCCGCTGATCGGTTTTAAAGAAAAGCCTTCCCCACCAAGGGGAAGGCTTTTCTTTATGCCTGCGCGGGGAGATTGAGCACGAGGGCCAGAAACTCCAGCGGCGTGTCGCCGTCGTTGCGCAGGAAATGACTTTCGCCGTCACCCGTGAAGGTCACGGTACCGGCGTCCACGGTCGTCGTCTCACCGTTGCTGCGGTACGTGCCGTGCCCGGAGAGGAAGTAGTACACTTCATAGTTGCCGTGGTGGGTATGCTCGCCGACTTCGCAGCCGGGCTGCAGCACCATGCGGGCGCAGACCGTACCGGCGCCGAGCATCTCCTCCGGAGAGAGGATAGCATAGCGCTCGAGATGACCGGCACCGCCTTTGAGGTGCTCAAGGCGCTCGGGCACATCGGGGAGCTTACGGATGAATGCCATAGAGATCAGCCTCCTTTTTGGTTGTGCTATATTCGTAGCACACGGCTGCGAAAATTGCAACCATTTTTCGCGCGGAGGCCGGCGGGTTTCGTATTTTAAATATAAAAAATCCACGCGCTTGGCGTGGCGTCATCCGGCTCTATGGCTTCTCACTTGCTGCTGGGTTCCCAGCTGACATCCGAGAAGATCAGGTCGTCCAGGTCCTGGACTTGATTGGTACGCATAACGTTATCACGCTCCTTTCTTTTTCAGTTGCTCTCAGTTTAGCAGATGATTTGCAGGATTGCAAGCGGTTTTTCAACAGTTTACACATATTTTACATATCACTTTGCAGCACAACACACAAATGACCGGGCGCTTCCTGCAGGAAGCGCCCGGGAAGCCTTCATTTATACAGATCCAGAAATTCCTCAAGGCAGAGGTTGTTTTCCATGATGTACGCCGCCGCCTCTTTGCCGACATAGCGGAAGTGCCACGGCTCGTACATGACGCCGGTGACGCTCTCCTTGTCGGCGGGATAGCGCAGGATGAAGCCGTACTCCTGACAGTGGGCGTACATCCACTGGTAGAGCGCGGTCTTTTCCAGATCGCGTGTCTTGACCTCATAGAACTTGTCGGTGATGTCGGCGCACAGGCCGAGCTGATGCTCGCTCGTGCCGGGACGGGTAACGATGCGGGCGGCTGCGGCCTCGTCACCACCGCACTGCCCGACCTTGCGGGTGAAGAGGTACGACTGCTCGCTGTAGCTGCGGTACGTGCTCGACAGGCAAACGCTCAGCCCCTCGGCACGCGCGGCGGCGATGAATTCCTTGAGCGCGTCCACGGCGCGGGCGTCAAAATACCGGCCGCCCTCGAGCTCGGCCAGATCCTCCGGCACGGCCTCGCCGATCGGGTTTTGCGCGTTGACGAGCGTGAGCTCCCAGCTACCGGTGTTGACCTTCGGCAGGCCATTGTCCGGCTCGGGCGTGGGCGTGGGCGCAGCGGTCACGACCGGCGTGGGCGTTGCGGCGGCGGACTGCGCCGGAGTATCCATCGGCGGCAGCACGCGCAGCGCGACGATGGCGGTCAGCGCCAGAATGAGCGCGACACATAAAACGGTTTTGAGAGCTTTTCGCATCGTATCCCCACATCCTCAGTGACAGTTCTCGGCACAAAATGGCCGAAATTATGGTATCACGTTTCCGGCGGCGGGTCAATCCCAAAACCGCCGCTTGACACACACCGCCAAAGCGGATAAACTGTCCGGGAAGGAGAGATGCCCCCATGCAACGTGATTGCTCCGGCCGCCCGCTGCGGCTGTTTTTGACTTTTTACCGGCCGCACCGGCGGCTGTTTGCGCTCGATCTGCTCTTTTCGCTGCTCTCATGCCTGGCAGATCTGGCGTTTCCCTATGTCTCGCGGCAGGCGATGCAGAATCTGCTGCCGCTGGGACTGTTCCGCACATTCTTCGCCATCATGGCGGCGCTTCTGGCAGCATACCTGCTCAAGGCCGTGTTCAAATACGCCGTGACCGTCATCGGCCACCAATGCGGCGTGCTCATCGAAGCGGATATGCGTCAGGAGCTCTTTGAGCATCTGCAGACGATGAGCTTCCGCTTCTTTGACTGCAACCGCACGGGCGTGCTCATGAGCCGCATGACGAGCGACCTCTTTTCCATTACGGAGCTGGCGCACCACGGGCCGGAGTATCTGCTCACGGCGGTGGTCACGCTCGGCGGCGCGCTCGCGATCCTGGCGCCGATCTGCTGGCAGCTTGCGCTCGTGCTGCTGCTGCTCGTGCCGCTGTCGCTGTGGATCACGATCCGCCAGCGCAAGCGCATGAACGACGCAAACGTCGCCGTCAAGCGCCGGCAGGCCGAGATCAACACCGTCATCGAGTCCGGCATCTCCGGCGTGCGCACAGCCAAGGCGTTCACGAACGAGGCCGTCGAGCGCGAGAAGTTTCTCGCCTGCAACGACCGCTACAAGCACAGCAAGACCGACTGGTACCGCGCCATGGGCGTGTTTCAGGGCGGGATGGAGTTTACGATGTCGGCCATGCAGGTCGTGGTCATCGCGCTCGGCGGCGCGTACATCATGCGCGGCCAGATCGACTACATTGACCTCATCACGTTCTCGCTGTACGTGACGACGTTCATCTCCCCCATCCGCACGCTGGTCAACTTCATGGAGGTGTTCACCGACGGCACGGCCGGCTTCCAGCGCTTTCTGGAGCTGATGCGCGTGCAGCCCGACATTGCCGACGCGCCGGACGCCAGACCCCTGCCGCCGGTGCGCGGGCAGGTGGATTATAACGACGTGAGCTTCGACTACGCTGAGGGCGCGACCGTGCTCTCGCACGTGGATCTGCACATTGCGCCGGGTGAAACGCTGGCCGTCGTCGGTCCGTCGGGCGGCGGCAAGACGACGCTGTGCCAGCTGCTGCCGCGGTTTTACGATGTCACGTCCGGCTCGGTATGCATCGACGGCATCGACGTGCGCACCGTGACGCAGGCGTCGCTGCGCCGCTGCGTCGGCGTGCTGCAGCAGGAGGTCTTCCTCTTTGCCGACACCATCCGCGAAAACATCCGCTACGGCCGCCCCGACGCCACCGACGCCGAGATCGAACAGGCCGCGCGCTATGCCGAGATCGACCGCGAGATCCGCGCCATGCCCGACGGCTACGACACCTATGTCGGCGAGCGCGGCGTCATGCTCTCCGGCGGACAGAAGCAGCGTCTGAGCATCGCGCGCCTGTTTCTGAAAAACCCGCAGATCCTCATCCTCGACGAGGCCACGAGCGCGCTCGACTCCGTGACCGAGCAGCGCATCCAGAATGCGCTCGACACGCTCGCCCGCGGCCGCACGTGCATCATTATCGCCCACCGGCTGAGCACCGTGCAGGGCGCCGACCGCGTCGCCGTGATCGACGGCGCGCATGTCTGCGAGCAGGGCACACCCGCCGAGCTCATCGCGCGCGACGGCAAATACGCAGCGCTCTGCCGCGCACAGCACCTTATTTAAATACAGACGCCGAGCGCGCCGGATCGTGTGATCCGGCGCGCTTTTTCCGTCTGAAACTCAGTCCCCAATGTAAGTAAAGCGGCGCACGACCTGCCCGTCGCGCTCGATCTGCTCGTCCCACATGGCGGCGGGGCGCACCCAGAGCCCGCGCTCCCCATAGAGCGCGCGGTAAACGACCATTGGCTCGAGCGTCTCCGAATGCGTGGCGACAAACAGCAGTTCATACTCCCTGCCCTTGAAGTGGCGGTAGCGCCCGGGGCGCAGCGTCTGCGGCGCGCTCATGCCTTGTCCTCCGGCATGCCGAAGCTCTGGATGAGCAGGCGCGTGAGCGCGTGCGCACCGTCACGCGTGAGCATGATGCTCGCGACCTCATCGACCGTCTTTTCCGGCATATCGATCAGTCCCTTTGGCTGAGGCGTGTAGTTGTGCTGCACATACATATGGTAGAAGCTCAGCGAGCACTCCGAGCGGTTGTCGTTGACCGAGACGTTGAACACATTGGCAAACTGGGGCTTCATATCGCCACCTCCTGTAACCTTTCTGCGCCCATTATACCACAGTGCGCGCGAAACCACCGCGTCAATTTTTGCACGTTTTCCAGAAAACTGTCCAAAAACTATTGCGGCATCAGACACATCGTCGTATAATGTGACCATCCAAATGCGAATTTTTTCACATGGAGGGAAGCGTAGATTGAAAGACCTGAAGCATCTTTATGAATTTGAAAAGCTGCTCGAGAGCGCCAACAACGCGCTCGTACAGCAGGCGTGTGCCGAGGGGAAGCACGCGCTGGCCTACACCTGCTACCACATGCCGGAGGTGCTGCTCAACACCGGAAACTGCTTTTCGGTGCGCCTGCGCGCACCGCTGACGGGGTCGCTGGACATCTCGTCGTACTACATGTCAAACTTCATCTGCGACTACTGCAAGTCGCTGCTGGAGCGCGGCATCGAAGGCGGCTACAATTTCCTGTCCGGTCTGATGGGCACGGAGACGTGCTCGGAGATGAACCGCGCGCTCGAGCACTTCGAGCTGCTGCGGCTCGTGGACAATGAGCAGTTTTTCGTGACCTTTCTCGACATGCCCTTCAAGGTCACGGAAAACACCGTGCGCCACTATGTTGACCAGCTCCGGCGCAAGGTACTCGAGCCGCTGCATGAGGTCTACGGCGTGGACGTGTCGGACGATGCGCTGCGCAAGGCGGTCGCCGAGCACAACGAGGTCTGCCGCATCCTGACTGAGATCGGCCAATTCCGCAAGGAGGAAAACCCGCGCATCACGGGCTATGAGTACCACATCCTGAACCTTGTGAGCTACTGCTGCCCGAAATATCTCATCGTCGACAAGCTGCGCGAGACGCTCGAGGAGCTGCGCCAGCGCGAGCCCGATGTGAAGCCGCGCTTTCGCGTGAAGATCGCCGTCGTCGGCAGCGAGATCGACGACCCCGGCTTCACCAAGCTCGTCGAGGATGCGGGCGCGCTCGTCGTGGTCGACCGTTTCTGCTTCGGCTCGACGCCGGGGCGCGAGGAAATTCATCTCGACCCCGACCTGCCGGTGCTCGAGAGCATCGCGCGCCACTACCTCAACACCAGTCAGTGCCCGCGCTTCATGCAGCGCGAGAAGGTCGACGGCCGCTGGCAGCTCGTGCGCGACCTGTGCGCGGAGTATCACGCGCAGGGCGTGCTGTACGAGCAGCTCAAGTTCTGCGAGTACTGGGGCTATGAGCGTGCGCTGGCAAGCCACGTCGTCACGCGCGAATTCGGCATTCCGTCCGTCGCGGTCGACCGCCAGAACGCCACCGGCGGCAGCGGCCAGCTGCGCACGCGCGTGCAGGCATTCGTCGAGAGTCTGGAGATCAAGCAGCTCCAGACGCAGAGAGGAGGCAAGTGACCATGGGTGAACAAAAACGCTCCCTGCGGGAATTTCTCCGCCACGTCAATGACTACACCTACCGCTTCGACCCGGAAAAGGGGCGGTTTCGCTACCGCGAGCTGCGCGGCGTGCGCGACACGGCGTTTGACTTTTATATGTGGCTCAAGTGCTGGAAAGACATGATCGTCTTTGTGGCCAAGTGCCCGGTGTCGGCCGTGCGCGCGCTGTTTCGCTACCAGTGGTTTTCCACCTACCTGACCTACCCGAACTTTGTCGACCGCGGCACGCTCGGTATGCGCGGCAACCAGCTGCGCATGGCGCGCGCCCAATATGACCGCATCGTGAAAAAGGCCACCGACCTGCTGCGCATCTCGTTCGTGGCCGACGAGCATTTCCACCCCGGCAACAAGCTCTCGAAGAAGATCGTGCTCTTTGACGAGCTCGTCCCCGGACAGATCATGGCCGGCTTCCCGAACCTCATCTACCTGCCGGCGCAGGTGCTGCCGGTGTTTCTGTGCTCGATCCTCAACCAGCAGATCACGCCGCCGTATCTCGACGCAGCCGAAAACTTCGGCATCCCGGCCGACGTCTGCCCCCTGCCCTCGGCTGAGGCCGGCTGCGCCCTGCGCGACGAGTATCCCAAGCTCGGCACGTGCTTTGTCGCCTGCAATATGCCGTGCGACGGCAGCGTCGCCACGACCGCGTATCAGGACCGGTATTTTAACCTCCCGACGTACTATTACGGCGTGCCTATCCGCTACAACGAGGACGCGGTGCAGGATTACGCCGTCGAGGAGCTGCGCGGACTCATCCGCTTCATCGAAGAGCAGACCGGCGAGACCTTCGACTGGGATGCGTTCTTCAAGGCCATGAAAGTCTACAACCGTGAGACGGAGTACGAGCTGCAGAAGTGGGAGGTCAACCGCACGCCCTATCCGCAGATGACCGGCGAGACGTTCTGGATCTACCGTATGTTTTTCTATCACCTCTCGGGCGGCATGGACCCGCGCTTTCTCGACACCGACCGCCGCGTCAACCGCATCATGATGCGCGGCTACCAGCAGAAAAAGCCCTGCGCGCCCGCAATGCGCCACCGCTGCGTCGAGTGGTCGTGCCCGGCGAACTTCTACCCCGACTTCTCCGTCTGGGCGGAAAACTGCTGGGGCATCAACGTCGTGGCAAGCATGGAGTCGCTCATCTCCAACATCATCATCGACACCGAAGACCCCGACCGGGCGCTGGCCGATCTCGCGCGCAGCTACCAGCGCACCACCATGCGCAAGCACACCAAGGGCGGCTACGCAAACGTGCTCGACGAGCTGTGGGTCGTCTGCAAGCAGTACAACGCCGACATGGTGCTCATGTACGACCAGATCTCCTGCAAGGGCATGGACGGTCTGCGCGGCGTGTTCGAGGAGCAGGCGGCCGCGCGCGGCGTGCACATGCTCTGGGTCGCGCAGGATCTGCTCGATTCGCGCACGATCTCCAAGCGCGATATGCGCCGTCAGGTCAACCTCTATATGCAGACCGTCATGGGCGAGGAGCCGGTGCGGCCCGACCTCGTGGACTTTGACGATGCGCTGACGTGGTAATCCGCTCCATCGAGAACCGCTTCGTTGGGTTCCCGGCGAAATACAAAGCCCTTTTTAAACACGCAAACTCCCCGCCCGAAGGCGGGGAGTTTTTGCAGGCCGTTACAAAAGGCTCGCAGAGTTTGCGTCCGCAGACGCAAAAAATTCCAATCATTTTCTCCGGCGGCGTGTACGTCGGAGAAAATATATCTCAGGCTGCAAGTGTGGAATTTGTGCGCCGGCGGCGCACAAATTCTGCGCGCAGCAGACTGCAGCCCCTTGTCAAAAAGTAACACTTTTTGACAGTCTTAACTCCCTGCCTTCCGGCAGGGCATTTCTTGCATATTTTTCATGTCTGCGGCTGCTTTTTAATGTCGAACCGCCACACGGCGACGACGTAGGACACGAAGGCAATGGCCTCGATGACCATGCACGAATACGAGCGCGCGAGGATGTCATACGTGAACCAGAACGGCGAATTGGTCAGATAGAGCAGGCGCGTGCGGCGCATATCGCGCGTCCAGAGCGCGATGGTCGTCATGCTCATGGCGATGCCGGGCAGCAGACTCATCGGCCCGTCCCATGTGAGGACGGTGTTGACGACGTACAGCGCCAGAAACGCCCACAGCCACGCGCGGCTCTTGGCCCACTTGCGGTCGTTGAAGTAAAACACAACGCTGCGCGCAAACGACAGAATGTTGATGGTCGCGGCAGTCATCGCGCCGAGCAGCCCATAGTGGACGATCCACATCAGGCAGGCGATCGCCTGCGCGGCGAGGATGACGCGGCGGTTATTGAATTGCACCGAGATAAACACGATCAGGCTGCCGAGCAGACCCAGCGCCTGGTTGAGCCAGAAATCCATATGCCACACCCTTTCTTCCCGCGGGAAAGAGGATTGTAACATATAAGCGCTGAAAAGGCAAGCCTTCCCACGCGGTTTTTTCGCGTCTCCCGCACGGTACAGACCTTGACAACTGTCCCAAAAACGGCTACGCTATTTTCATCCCATCGATTTTTCAAGAAAGAAGAATGTCCATGTCCCCCGCGCCACGCGGCCAAAACGCCAGAAACATCGCCCTGCGCTATCTCTTTTTCACGCTCGGTCTGCTCATCAACTCGTTCGGCATCGCCTTCATCACAAAGAGCAGCCTCGGCACGTCGCAGATCTCGAGCCTGCCGTACGTGCTCAGTCTGCGCTTCCCGTTGAGCTTCGGCGGCTTCACCTTTATTATGAACACAGTGTTTATCCTGATCCAGATCGCCATCCAGCGGCGGGATTTCCCGCCCGTACAGCTGCTGCAGATCGCGGCGAACGTGCTCTTCAGTGCCTTCCTCGACGTGAGCATGGCCGCGCTGAGCCGACTGCACCCGGCCGGGTGGCTCGCGCGCGGCGGGTGCATGCTGCTCGGCTGCGCCATCCTCGCCTGCGGCATCAGCATCGAGATCGCGCCGGACGTCATCACCGTGCCCGGCGAGGGGCTCGTGCGCGTGCTCGCACAGGCGACGGGCAAGGACTTCGGCCGCGTGAAGCTCGTGTTCGACGTGACGCTCATCATCATCGCATCCGCGCTGTCACTGCTGTTTTTCCGACGGCTGCAGGGCGTTGGCATCGGCACGGTCGTGTCAGCGTTGGTCGTCGGGCCGCTCGTGTCGCTGTTCGGGCGCGTACTGCCGGGCCTCGGCCGCATCCGTGCACTGCGTATCTGAATACACAAAGAAGCACCCTCCTACGCAGGGTGCTTCTTCCTATTTAAATAGTATCCCTCAAAACAACGCGGCGAGCTGCTGCCACACCGGCAGCCCCACGAGCCAGCGGATGACCGGCACGAACAGCAGCGCCGGCAGATAGTCCGCCACCTTGATCTTCGTGGCACCGGTCTGATTGAGACCGATGGCCGCCACGAGCAGGGAACCCGCGCACGTGAGGTCTGCGACCGCCGCCTCCGAGAGCAGCGGCGCAATCGCCCCGGCCAGCAGTGTGAGCGTCCCCTCGACCACGAGCACCGCCGCACCCGCGAGCATCACGCCCGCGCCGAGCGTCGTGGCCATCATGGCGCAGAAGACAAGGTCGATCATCGACTTGGTGAACAGGATGCTGTTGTCGCCGCGGATGCCGGCATCGAGCGAGCCGTTGACCGCCATCGCACCGATGCAGCACAGGAGGCTCGCCGTGACGAAGCCCTCGGCCAGCGACGGGCCGCCCTCATGCCGGTGAACGTGCGCCTCGACCCAGGTGCCGAGGCGGTGGATCGAGCCGTCGATATTCAGCAGCGCACCGACCGCCGCGCCAAGCGTCATGGACACGATGACGATCTGAATGCTCCGGCACGCACTCGCACCCGAAATGCCGATATACAGCACGCACAGCCCAAGGCCGACCATGACCGTTTTGCTCACGCGCTCGGGGATGCCCCGCCGAAACAGCAGGCCGATTGCCCCGCCGCCCACAATGGCCAGCGCGTTGACAACAGCGCCCGTCAGACTCATATCCGATCCGCTCCTTCCCGCCGCGCCGCCTTATTTAAATAAGGTATTATCCACCGGACACGGTTTGATCAAAAATGCACCGTTTAAGATAGCACAACCAGGCGGCCGTGTAAACACACGCGCGCAAAAAATTTCAGCCGCGCACGTTCGGGATCGACGCCTTGAGCTCACTGAGAAACATCTGTCCGGCGGTGGACAGGCCGGTCTTCTGTTTATAGACGACACCGACGGTACGCTGCAGCTCCGGCGAGAGGCGGCGCGCGATGACACGCCGGCCGCTGCGGCGCAGCACCGCCTCCGGCAGGATGGACACGCCGAGGTTGTTCTCGACCAGGTTCAGGATCGTGTAGTCGTCGGCCACACGGTACTGGACGTTGATCTGTGGATGGCGCGTGAGCAGGTCACGGATGCAGCCGCCGCCGCGCCCCTCCTCGAGAAGAATGAAGGGCTCAGCCGCGAGCTCGTCGACCTGAATGAAGATGTTCTCGCCCAGCGGATGCCCCTCGGGCAGCACGGCGAGCATGGTGTCCTGATAGATCGGCTCGCACGGAAACGGGGTCGTGCGCAGCATATCCGTGAAGCCGAAGTCGACCACGCCATCGCGCACCCAGTCCTCGATCTCATAATACAGACCCTGATAGAGTTCAAAGCGGATGCCGCTGTGCAGGCGGCGAAAGCGCTCCATGGCCGGCGGCAGCAGGTAGCTCGACACGCTCGTAAACGTGCCGAGGCGGATCGTGCCCTGTTCCAGACCGCTGAAACCCGCCGCCTGCGACTGGAGCATCCGGTAGGCGTTGACCGTGTCGCGGATGTACGGCAGCAGGTGCCGTCCCTCATAGGTGAGCGCTACGCCCGAGCGCGAACGCACCAGCAGCGTCACCCCCAGCTCCTCCTCCAGCGACTTGATCATCTGGCTCACGGCCGACTGCGTGTAGCCGAGATCGCGCGCAGCGTCGGAAAAGCTATTGCGCTCAAAGACCTTCAAAAATGCGATATACCGGTTCATAAGCACCCCTCACGAATAAGAAACGCTAATTTAACTATCAGAATTATTTGCTTTACTTATCTATACCGGCATTATATAATGGGCACTGTCAGATAGCAAGTGCAATTTTCGTGACCGCACACGATTTTTGCAGTGCGCCGACAACCACGCAAATTCTCTCCAAGCAACATGATAATTCCTTTTTCCAACTCCATTTCTCCTATGGAAACACCCCTGCCGGTTTGTCCGTTCCGGCAGGGGTGTTTTCCGTTTTGTGCGGGGAAAGCGGCGCTCAGTCCGTGACCGTGACGGCGGCCGTTGTTCCGGAGGCACGGATGGCGTCGGCCTGCAGGGCGTCGGCCGTGACGGTCTGCAGCGGCAGACTGCCGAGTGCCGACCAGTCCAGCGACCCGGAAACGCCGCGCACCGTCAGCTCCGTGATCCCGGTGAAATCCTCCAGACCGGATGTGCTGTCCAGCTCGCAGCGGATGAGCGTGAGCGACGTGATCGCCCGCTCGCGGTCGAAGCTGTGGAAGAAATCGCCGCGCAGATCGCAGTCCACGAGCGTGACGCGCGTGAGCGAGGACTTGTGCAGCGGGATCAGCAGCTCACGGCGCGTGCAGTGCGAGAGCGTGATGTCCTGCAGCTTTGTGAGCGCGCGCAGCTCGGACAGGTCCGACACGTTTGCGCCGTTGAGACTCAGCTTCCGCACATTCAGGCAGCGGCCGAGGCCGGTCAGGTCGGTAATGGCGTTGCCGTCGGCCGTGAGGGCCGTGAGCTTCGGCAGCTGTTCGATGCCCGCCAGACTCGTGAGCCGGTTGGCGCTGACATCAAACACCTCCACACCGCAGGCGGGCAGGCTGCCGAGCGTGGTCAGCGACTGAAATTCAAGCGCGAGCTCGCGCAGGCTCGGAAAATACGCAAGATCGGACAGGTCGCGGATCGCCCCGCGCTGCACGGTGACGGTCTGGCCGGAGGGGTCTACGACCTCCGCCGCTTCCACACCAGCAGCCGCCGTATCCACGCCCTGCTGCGGGGCGGCAAACCAGTACCGGTCGCCGCAGACATACAGCGCCGTGAGCCCCTTGAGATCGGCGACCGTGAGCTCGCCCTCGGGCTTTCCGGCATAATCGCGCGCGGCCTGCTCAAGCAGGGGGTTCTGGAATGCGGCCACCGTGTCGTCCGGCAGCGTCTGCACCGCGACGGTCTTGGCCGTGAAGCGGTAGAGCAGCCCCGTGAAGTGGCCGACGATGCCCGCCGCGATCAGGCAGCCGGCGAGTACGACCGCGATGCCGCGCTTTTTCTTCGCGCGCTCAGGCTTCGGCGCTTTGGCTGGTCTTTCCCGACGGGGCTTTTCGGCGCGCGGCTTTTTCTCTTTCTTCTTTTTCGCCCGCGGCGGCGCGGCGGGTGCCTCGGGCGGCAGCTCCGGCGCTTCGCCCGCAAATTTGTCCGCGTCGAGCAGCTCGGCCGAAAAGAGCTTGTCGTAGAAATATTCCTCGCTCGGGTAAGTATACTTCATGAGCGCAAAGAGGTTTCCGATCTGCATCTCCATGCCCGGCGACAGCTCCGTCTGCTCGAGATAGACATTGATGACCGGCTTTTTCTTCGTCAGGGCATAGTGCATCTCCTTGCGGCAGTTATCGGACTGCAGATACGCCGGGGACAAAAACGCCAGCACGAGCTGCGCGCGCTCGAGGTGCGACGCGATGCTCTCCGGCCACTCGCTGCCGGCCTCGATGCCCTCGTCATACCAGACGCGAAAGCCGCGCGATTGCAGCGTGCTGATGATCTCCAGCACGGCCGCGTCGTTCGCGTGCGCGTAGCTGACGAAGATGTACGGCTGTGTGCCCTCGTAGGGGCGCAGAAGTGTTCTCAAAAAACCACCTCCGGAAAAAAATCGAAAAACGACTGGATTCTGTTCGTGTATCACACGCCTCTGCGCCCGGCAAGAGCCTTGACGCCCGCGAGATAGGCATACGGCACGCACAGATCCCCCCGACCGGAGCCGAGGGCGATGTCCGGCTTGCGCAGGCCGTGATAGTCCGACCCGCCGGTCGGCACAAGGCCGAAGCGCACGGCCAGCGCCTGCGCCGCCGCCGTCTGCTCGGGTGTATAGGTCGTGTAGCGCACCTCGAGCCCGAGCGCCCCGGCGTCCGCCGCCGCGGCGAGCAGGGCAGTACGCTGCGCGTCGTCAAAGCGGTACTTGAACAGATGCGCCACGACCGGCACGCCGCCCGCCGCGCGCAGCGCGCGGACGGAATCCTCGAGCGGAATGTTGTAGCGCGGGACATAAAAGCGCTTGCCCCGGCCGAGCAGACCGCGCATCCCGTCGGACACCGTGGGGATGCAGCCGCGCTGTACGAGCAGCGCCGCGATGTGCGGCCGGCCGAGCACCGTCTGCCCCGGAAAGGCCGCATGCAGCTCCGCCATCGTGATGGGGTAGCCCGCGTCGTGCAGGCGCTGCACCATGGTCTCGTTGCGGGCATTGCGCTCGTCGGTCGCGCGGGTCATAAGTGCGCGCAGCGCGGCGTTGTCCGTGTCCATGTAGTAGCCGAGCAGGTGCACCTCCTCACCGCCCCACACGGTGGACAGCTCCACGCCCGGCACGACCTCGATGCCGCGCGCCGTCCCCGCCGCAAGCGCCTCGGGCAGGCCGGCAAACGTGTCGTGATCCGTGATTGCCACGGCGCGCAGCCCGGCTGCCGCCGCCTTGCGCACGACGGTCTCCGGTGCGTCCGAGCCGTCGGACGCGAGCGTGTGCACATGCAGATCAATCCGCTCCATGGCGCACCTCCAGCCCGTCCGGCAGCGCGTCGCCCTGCCAGAGGACAAAGACCGTGCCGTCCGTGACGCGCACCTCGGCGCGCGCATCCGTGAAGGAGTTGCTCACGCCGAGCGGCATGGCGCAGGTGAGCGTCGCATCCGTGACCTCGTAGAGCAGGCCGCGCAGCGTGACGCCGCGCGCAGCGTCGCCGCTGCTGAATACCGAGACCGTGCCCTCCATGCCGGCGGGGAAGGTCAGCGTGCCGTTTTGCACCGCCGTGACCACCCAGCCGCAGCCGATGAGCCAGCCCTGCGCGCCCGCGTCCGTGAGGCCGCGCAGCGTCTGCAGGCTCGCGATCGTCTGGTCGATGCGGCCGCCGAGCGCCCCCGCCATCACGAGCCGCCGGTAGCCGTGCCCGAGCGCCCAGCGCACGGCGAGACCGAGGTCGGTGTCGTCCTTCATGACCGGGTGCGTCTCCACGTTCGGGTGCTCCGGCCGGTAGCCGAGCGAGTCAAAGTCACCCATGACGAAGTCCGGCTCGATGCCGCGCGCACGCAGCGAGCGGTAGCCGCCGTCAGCCGCGATGATATAGTCGCCCGCGCACGGGCTCAGGCGCACGCCCTCAAGGCTGGCCGCGCCGACGATATAACAAGTATTTTCCAAATTCATTCCAGCTTTCCTGAATTTTCGCCCGTTATTGTATCACATTCTGCGCACCGAGAAAAGAATTGCATGTAAATTACCTGTGCGTGCATTTGTTAGATTTTAAACTCGTCGAAAATCAAAAATTTTATTTCTATTGTTACTGATATATGATATAATTCCAGCATTGGCATCGCAGCGAAGCGCGTTTTTTTACTGCTGCCGCCCATCTCTGCGGCCCACCGCAGTCAGAAAGGAGACACGACCGTGTCAGAAAAAGTTTTCAACAAGGTCCTTGCTGCCAACCGCGGCGAGATCGCGGTGCGTATCTTCCGCGCGTGCTATGACCTCGGCATCCACACCGTGGCCATGTACTCCAAGGAAGACGAACTGAGCATGTTCCGCACCCGTGCCGACGAGGCGTATCTCGTCGGCGAGAACAAGAGCCCTCTGGGTGCGTATCTCGACATCCCCGAGATCATCGATCTGGCCAAGCGCCGCGGCGTCGACGCCATCCACCCGGGCTACGGCTTCCTGTCCGAGAATGCGGACTTTGCCCGCGCCTGCGAAGCGGCCGGCATCACGTTCATCGGCCCCCCGAGCGACGTGCTCGGCAAGATGGGCGACAAGCTCTCGGCCAAGCAGATCGCCATGGAGTGCGGCGTGCCGGTCATCCCCGGCTGCTCCGAGCCTCTGCGCGACGGGCAGGAGGCGCTGGAGAAGGCCATCAGCTTCGGCTTCCCCGTCATCCTCAAGGCGGCGGCCGGCGGCGGCGGCCGCGGCATGCGCCTGTGCGAAATGCCCGAGGACGTTATCCCCGCGTTCGAGCTCGTCAAGAGCGAGGCACGCAAGGCCTTCGGCAATGACGACATCTTCATCGAGAAATATCTCGTGCAGCCCAAGCACATCGAGGTGCAGATCCTTGCCGACCAGTACGGCAACGTGCGCCACCTCGGCGAGCGCGACTGCTCGCTGCAGCGCCGCTACCAGAAGGTCGTGGAGTTTGCGCCCGCGTGGAGCGTGCCCGAGAGCATCCGCGAGCAGCTGCACGCTGACGCCGTGAAGATCGCCGAGGCCGTCGGCTATGTCAACGCCGGCACGGTGGAGTTCCTCGTCGACCGCGACGGCAACCACTATTTCATCGAGATGAACCCCCGCATTCAGGTCGAGCACACCGTCACCGAGATGGTCACGAGCATCGACCTCGTGCGTGCGCAGATCCTCATCGCCGAGGGGCAGCCGATCAGCCACCCGGAGATCGGTCTCGGCGACCAGAACAACCTCAAGGTCAACGGCTACGCCATCCAGTGCCGCGTGACCACCGAGGACCCGGCCAACAACTTCGCGCCCGACAACGGCAAGATCGAGGCCTACCGCTCCGGCGGCGGCTTCGGCGTGCGTCTCGACGGCGGCAACGTCGGCACGGGCTCGATCATCTCGCCGTACTACGACTCCCTGCTCGTCAAGGTCACGAGCTGGGACTGCACCTTCCCCGCCGTCTGCCGCAAGGCCACCCGCGCCATCAATGAAGAGCACGTGCGCGGCGTCAAGACGAACATCCCGTTTGTGACGAACATCCTCACGCACCCGACCTTCGTCGCCGGCAAGTGCCACACGAAGTTCATCGACGAGACGCCGGAGCTGTTCGAGTTCACCGAATCGCGCGACCGCGCGACCCGCGTGCTCAAATACATCGCCAACATTCAGGTCAACAATCCCGACGCCAAGCGCCACCAGTACGACACGCCGCGCTTCCCGAAGGCACAGCGCGAGGTCACGAAGCAGGACGGACTCAAGCTCCTGCTCGACACCGACGGCCCCGAGGCCGTGAAGGAATGGGTCCTCGGCCAGAAGAAGCTGCTCATCACCGACACGACGATGCGCGATGCGCACCAGTCGCTGCTGAGCACCCGCCTGCGCACCCGCGACATGCTCAAGGGCGCCGACGGCACGGCCGACATCCTCGCCGACTGCTTCTCGCTCGAGATGTGGGGCGGCGCGACGTTTGACACCGCCTACCGCTTCCTGCATGAGTCCCCGTGGGAGCGCCTGGAGATGCTGCGTGAGAAGATCCCGAACATCCCATTCCAGATGCTGCTGCGCGGCTCGAACCTCGTCGGCTATGCGAGCTATCCGGACAACCTCGTGCGCGCCTTCATCGCCGAGTCCGCCCGCGAGGGCATCGACGTGTTCCGCGTGTTCGACTCGCTCAACTGGATGCCGAACATGGAGACCGCCATGGACGAGGTCCTGCGTCAGGGCAAGTTCCTCGAGGGCACCGTGTGCTACACCGGCGACATTCTCGACCCGACGCGCGACCGCTACACGCTGCAGTACTATGTCGACTTCGCCAAGGAGCTCGAGCGCCGCGGCGCGCATATGCTGGCCATCAAGGACATGTCCGGCCTGCTCAAGCCGTATGCCGCCAAGAAGCTCGTCAGCACCCTCAAGCAGGAGATCGGCATCCCCATCCACCTGCACACGCACAACACCACCGACAACCAGATCGCGACCTACCTCATGGCGGCCGAGGCCGGTGTGGACGTGGTCGACACCGCCATCGGACCGCTGGCCAACCTCACGAGCCAGCCGTCGATGAACGCGCTCGTCGAGTCCCTGCGCGGTCAGGAGCGCGACACCGGCTTCGACCCGCAGCGCCTGCAGGAGCTGGCCGATTACTGGGCCGACGTGCGTCTGCGCTATGAGAGCTTCGACAAGGGCCTCAAGGTCCCCGTCACCGATATCTACCGCTATGAGATCCCCGGTGGCCAGTACACGAACCTGCAGCCGCAGGTCGAGTCGCTCGGCCTCGGCCACCGCTTCGCGGAGGTCAAGGAGATGTACCGCACCGTCAACCTCATGCTCGGCGACATCATCAAGGTCACGCCGTCGTCCAAGATGGTCGGCGACCTCGCGATCTTCATGGTGCAGAACGACCTCACGCCCGAGAACATCGTCGAAAAGGGCGAGCACCTCGCCTTCCCCGACAGCGTCGTGAGCTACTTCAAGGGCATGATGGGCCAGCCGCCCTGCGGCTTCCCGAAGGATCTGCAGCGCGTCGTGCTCAAGGGCGAGAAGCCCATCACCGGCCGCCCCGGCGACCTGCTGCCGCCCGTGGACTGGGATCAGCTGCGCAGCGAGATCCGCAAGTTCTACCCGAACTATGAGGAGCCGCGCTCGCTCATCTCGTTTGCCATGTATCCGAAGGTCTATGAGGAGTACATCCGTCACCGCAAGGAGTACGGCTACATCATGCGCATGGGCAGCCACGTGTTCTTCAACGGCATGGCCATCGGCGAGATGAACAAGATCAACATCGAGGACGGCAAGACCCTTATGATCAAGTACATCGGCCTTGGCGACCGCAACGACGACGGCACGCGCAACGTGCAGTTTGAGCTCAACGGCATGCGCCGCGAGGTCTCCGTGCCCGACCCGACCGCGACCGATTCGGCCAAGACCGTCGTCATGGCCGACCCGAACGACAAGAGCCAGGCCGGCGCGTCCATCCCGGGCATGGTGTCGAAGGTCAACGTCAAGCCCGGCGACCAGGTCAAGGTCAACGACGTGCTCGCCGTGATCGAGGCCATGAAGATGGAGACGAGCGTCGTCGCCCGCATGGACGGCACGGTCGACGAAGTCTTTGTCAAGGGCGGCCAGTCGGTCAAGGCCGGCGAGCTGCTGCTGACGATCAAGTAAATCACCCCGGTTTTTCATGCGGAGCGCACCCTCGTGCGCTCCGCATTTTTGTGCCCGTCAAAAAGGATTCCTTTTTGACAAAAGGCCGGCAGTCTGCTGCGCGCATAATTTGTGCGCCGCAGTTACCACTTTGCGCTTTTTGTTCCCATCCGCGCCGAAAAGGCTGGAAAAGTCCGCATAGCTATGTTAATATAGACAAATATGAAATGAATCCGGGTTTTCCGCCCACAGGCATTCATGAGAGGAGTTTTTTTCATGCTTGTGCCCTATTCCTGGTTCCAGATCCTCTGGTACTTCTACATTTACGGTTTTCTCGGCTGGTGCTCCGAGGTGGCCTTCGCCGCCGTCGCGCACGGCAAGTTTGTCAACCGCGGCTTCGTCAACGGCCCCATCTGCTCGATCTACGGCTTCGGCGTCATGAGCGTGCTGCTCGTGCTCGGGCCGCTCAAGAGCAGCCTCTGGCTGCTGTTCGGCGGCAGCGTGCTGTTTACGAGCGCCATTGAATACCTCACCGGCTGGGTGCTGGAAAAGGTGTTCCACGACAAGTGGTGGGATTACTCCAAGCGTCCGCTGAACATCAAGGGCTACGTGTGTCTGGAGTTCTCAGTGCTGTGGGGACTGGCGTGCGTGTTCGTGGTCGACGTGTTCCAGCCGCTCGTGGCCAAAGTCGTCGACCTCATCCCGAAAAAGCTCGGCTGGGTGCTGCTCGGCACATTCAGCGCACTGTGGATCGCGGACAACATCATCACCGCCATGGAGATCCGCAAGCTGCCCAAGAAGCTGCGTGCCCTGCAGGCCATCGAGGATTCGCTTACGGCCATCTCCGACGAGATCGGCGAGGAGATCTATATCCGCGCCTCGGACGCGAAGGACCGCGGCATGGAGGTTTACACCGGTATGAAGGAAAAGAGCACGGAGCTTGCACAAAAGCGCGCCGAGGCCTCGATCGAGCGCCGCAGCGAGCTGCTGGCGCGCCGCAGTGAACTGCTGCAGCGCCGCGAGGAGATCCTCAGCCACCGCAACATCGTGCACGAGCGTATCGCGCAGGCGTTCCCGGCGCTGCGCTCCGGCCAGACCAACGGCCGCGCCTTTACGCGTGTGCATGAGCACGCACAGCGCCGCAAGGAGCTGACCAAGGCCGTCAAGGCGAAGGCCAAGGCGCTCAAGAACAAAGCAAAAGACCGTACCTGACCATCCGGCAGGACACAGAAAGAAGAAGAACCATGAATCTCTATCTGATCGGACATGACTACCGCTACGCGGCGGAGCAGATGCTCCTGACGCTGTTTCCCGACGAACGCCCGGAGTATCCGGACGGACGGCCGACCGGCGACCGCGCAGAGCTGCGGCTCATGTCCGGCACAAAAGTGACGACCGTGACGTGTGTGCTCGTCTACCACGGGCAGACGGCCAACGGCCGCACGAGCGTGCCCAACGGCGAGCTGACCGACCCTGCCGAAAAAGACCGGCGGCTGCAGGGCGCGGTCAAGCGCGCGTTTTACCGCGCCGCCATGGGCATCGGGCTGCCGCGCCGGCCGTGGGGCATGCTCACGGGCGTGCGCCCCGGAAAGCTCATGACTCCCCTGCTCGCGCAGGGACTCAACGACGCGCAGGCCGCGCGCCAGTTTGAGCGGCAGTATGACGTCTCGCCCGCACGCGCCGACCTCGTCGTGCGCACCGCGCACGCCACGCTGCGCGCCATGGAATCGCTCGGTGAAAAGGATGTGTGCCTGTATGTGGGCATCCCGTTTTGCCCGACGCGCTGCGCCTACTGCAGCTTTGTGAGCCAGTCGGTGGAAAAGAGCATGGCGCTCGTGCCGGAGTTTTTGCAGGCGCTCGCCCGAGAGATCGCCGCGACCGCTGAGGCCGTGCGCAAGGCGGGGCTGCGCGTCGTGTCGCTCTACATCGGCGGCGGCACGCCGACCACGCTCTCGGCGCGCCAGCTCGACGCGCTGTGCACGCAGCTGGCTGCGGCGTTCGATCTGAGCGCACTGCGGGAGTTCACCGTCGAGGCCGGCCGGCCCGACACGATCACCGCCGACAAGCTGCAGGTGCTGCGCGCGCACCGGGTCGACCGCATCAGCGTCAACCCCCAGACGCTCGACGACCGCGTGCTCGACACGATCGGCCGCCGCCACACCGCGCAGGATATTTACGACGCGCTGCGCCTCGTGCGCGAGACCGGCGGCTTCGCCGTGAACATGGACCTGATCGCGGGGCTTCCCGGCGACACGCCGGACGGCTTTCGCGCCACGCTCGAGCAGGTGCTCGCACTCGCGCCCGAGAACGTCACCGTGCACACGCTCTCGCGCAAGCGCGGCTCGAACCTGATGGCGCAGGATGCGCCCATCCCCGACGGAGCAGCCGTCGGTGAGATGCTGGACTTTGCCGGTACCGTGCTGCCAAGGGCGGGCTACGCACCGTACTACCTCTACCGGCAGAAGTTCATGTCCGGCGGCTTTGAAAACGTCGGCTGGACACGGCCGGGTCAGGAAAATCTCTACAACATCTGCATCATGGAGGAGCTGTGCAGCATCCTTGCCATGGGCGGCGGCGCGTCAACAAAGCTCGTGCGCCCCAACGGCGGCAGGCTTGAGCGGCACATCGACCCCAAGTATCCCACGGAATACATCGCCAATATCGACCGCATCTGTGCGGCCAAGGCGGAACTGGAGGCGTTTTTCCAATGAGCTATCATCTTCAGGAGATCAACCGCCGCATTCAGGCTGATCCCAAGGAATTTGTCGATGCGAGCGACGCGGCCTATGCCGCCAAGATCGAGCGCGCAGCGCGCGCCATCGCCGAAAACGCGCACACGTGTCCGATCGTGCTGCTGTCCGGCCCGTCCGGCAGCGGCAAGACCACCACGGCCATGAAGATCGCGGAGGCGCTGTGCAAGCTCGGCGTCGGCAGTCAGAGCCTCGCCATGGACGACTATTTCCGCACCGTCGACCTGCGCACCGCACCGCGCACACCGGAGGGCGATCTTGATCTGGAGTCCCCCGCGTGTCTGGACATGGACCTGCTCGGCAAGCACCTCAACGCGCTCGCCCGCGGCGAGGAGATCCACCTACCGCGGTATAATTTCGTCACGCGCGTGCAGTCCGGCCCCATCGGCCGTCCCATGCGCCTAGGCAAGGACGAGGTCGTCGTCTGCGAGGGCATCCACGCGCTCAACGATGAGATCGCCGCCTACTGCCCGGATGCGTTCCGGCTGTATATCAGCGCGCGCTCCGTCGTCGTCGACGACGACGGGAACGAGGTGTTCAAGGGCACGTGGATGCGTCTGCTGCGCCGCCTCGTGCGCGACAGCAACTTCCGCGGCACGCCCGCTGCCGCAACGCTGGACATGTGGGCAAACGTCCGCCGCGGCGAAAAGCGCTTCATCTCCCCGTTCAAGGAGCGCGCGAACCTGATGTTCGACTCGTCGTTCCCGTGCGAGGTGTCGATCATGAAAAACTTCGCCGAGCCGCTGCTCGAGGCTGTGCCCGAGGGCGCGGAGCGCTATGCGGAGATCCGCAGCATCCTGCCCGCGCTCGAGCGCTTCGAGACGATCGACCCCGCCCTGCTCGCGCCCGAGAGCATGCTGCGCGAATTTATCGGCGGCGGCGTGTACAGCTACTGAGCGCGCGGCGCTGAACCCTGCAAATACAAAAAGCCTTCTCCGTTGGGAGAAGGCTTTAGACTGTCAAAAAAGTATTACTTTTTTGACAAAGGGGTTTGCGGCCTGACTGCAGCGCACGCACTGTCCGCCTTTGGCGGACAGTGCGCACGTTTGCAGGCCGAGAAGTATTTTCCCCGACGCACATGTCGCCGGAGAAAATGATCGGACTTTCTTTCGCCGCTGCGGCGGCGAAACTCTACGAGGTTTTTGGACAAGCGAAGCCTTCTCCGTTGGGAGAAGGCTTTGCGTTTTCCTGCGCCGCACGGCGGTTTGGGTGACAGACGCCGCGAAAACGGGTGATGCGATTTGTCACCGCTGCACAGAATCCCGAATCGTGTTTTGACGCAATTTACAAATATTATGAATCCTGTTCCAATTTCATAAAGAATCTGCTAAAATGAGGATATCTGGATCCGGACACACATTTCATTCAACAGGAGGTATCGTATGGAACCGTTTGCGCTTCTGAAAATGATGGGGATCTTTGTGACCGGCGGCATCACCGGACGGATCGTTCTGTATCTGCTCCTGCTCGCCGCCGGCGTCGGCGTCCGGTGCGCCCTGCAGCGCCGGCGCGATTTCTGGACGGCCGCAGGCATCAGCGCCGGGCTGTGGCTCGTATGCGAGATCATCGTGGACATCGGCTCGGCGCATGAGATGTCAGTCAGCCTGTTCAGTGCCGCCGCCACACTGGGCGCGCTGGGCTTCTCATTCGCGCTCGGTCTGGGGCTTGCCGCGCTTGTCTGCCGGCTGCTGCGCCGGAAGCAGCTTGTGTGACCCAATGGCAAGCGCCCCCGCGGGGAGTTTCCCGCGGGGGCGCTTTCAATTTTACGCCGCGCCGTCAGCTCAGCCGCTGCACGAGCGCGTCCCACAGCTCCAGCAGCCGGAAGCGCACGACATAGCCGCCGTCGGACTCCGTGACGAGGCGCACATCGTCGTCCGAGAGCGCCTGCACCGCCTGCTCCGACAGGCCCGCCGCCTGCGCGCACAGCGGCGGGAAAATGACGCACCACCAGTTGTGCCCCTCGCCCGCGCCGAGCGTCACGCGCAGGGACGTATACACCCCCGCCGGGAGGGCAAACGCACCGTAGTCGCGCGTCGGGTAGTGCTCGGGGCCGAGGGAGACCCGCACCGGCCGCTCCCCCGCCGCCGTCTGCGCCGCGCGGGCGATTCCGTCGAGATCGTCCGCGATGCGCAGCCGCGCCGTGTCCATATCCGTCACGTCGGCAAGCTGCGGCTCGAGATAGGCCAGCACCGCGTCGCGCACCTGCAACTTCACGGCCTGCTCGGTGTCGTCGTCCGAGACCGCGATCACGTGCAGCCGCACGAGCCGCGACGCCAGCAGCGCGCTGCGCGCCTGCGCCCACGTGCCGGTCAGCAGCGTCACGCACACGGCCAGCAGCAGCGCCAGCTCCCACGGCCGCAGGGTGCGGCCGGAATTGATCGTAGAAGAATGGGTATGCATCGTATGTCCGCCTTTCTGAGATGAAAAACTGCCGGTACCGGGCATCTGTGCTCAGTATCGGCAGTTTTGTTCGCTTTTAATCCTCAGACCTCAAGGCGGTCGATGGTCTCTGTCAGAAAGCACTCGGCATAGTCGCGCGCGAGCCGGCGCTTGGCATACGCCGCGCTGTCGGCATCGGCAAAAAGGCCGAACACGGCCGAGCCCGTGCCGCTCATGACCGCGCCAAGCGCGCCGCCATCGAGCAGGCGGCTCTTGATGGCCGCGATCTCACCCTCACGGCGGGTGAGCACGTCCTCAAAGACGTTGTACATCCGGCGGGCAAGCTTCGGCATATCGCCGTCGGCAAGCGCGGCGCAGATACCCTCCGTGTCCGGACGGCAGCGCGAGGTGCGCGCGTCCACGCGGTGAAACAGCTCCGGCGTCGAGATCGGAAAATCCGGCTTGCAGATCACGACCGGCAGGTGCGGCATGGGCGTGACGGGCGTGAGCCGCTCGCCGCGTCCCTCGGCCAGCATCGTGCCGCCCGCGACGCAGTACGGCACGTCCGAGCCGACCAGCGCACCCAGCTCCTCGAGCTGCGCGCGGGAAAAGCCCGCGCCGGTCAGCCGGTTGAGCGCGCGCAGCACGGCCGCCGCATCCGACGAGCCGCCGCCCAGCCCCGCGCACACGGGGATGCGCTTGTACAGCCGGATGTGCACGCCGCACCCGAGCCCCGCACGCTCGAGAAACATCTGCGCCGCGCGCACGGCCACATTGTCCGCGCCGCAGGGCAGATAGCTGCGGTTGGTCTCGGCACGGCAGACGCCGGTGTCGTCGAGCGTAACGGTCACATCGTCGTGCAGATCCACGCTCTGCATGATCATGCGCAGGTCGTGAAACCCGTCGGGACGCGTACCGAGCACATCCAGCGACAGGTTCAGCTTTGCCCACGCAGCCTCTCTCACCGCGCCGGTCACAGCGTCTTGAGCTCGAAGAGCAGGTCCATGAGCTGCGCGCCGTCGTCCACATACGGACCCTTGGCGCCGTTGGCCTCGGAATACGGCAGACCGGAACCCTCGGACACGCGGCTGTCATACAGCACGAACGGCACGGGGTCGGCGCCGTGCGCGCCGTTGGCCATATACGTCGTGTGATCTGACAGCAGCAGCAGACGGAAGTCCTCGCCCGCGGCGCACAGCGCCTCGGTCACGGGGGCGACGACATCGGCGCTCAGGCGCTCGATGGAGTAGATCTTATGCTCAAGGTCGTGGTTGTGCGTGGCCTCATCCGGACCCTCGAGGTGCAGCGCCACGAAGTCGTGCCGCTTGAGCACGTCGAGCGCGGCGGCGACCTTGGCGGCATAGTCGGTGTCCCACTCGCCGGTCGCGGTCGGGACGGTGACGGCCTCAAGCCCGGTCAGGATGCCGATGCCGTGGCACAGCGGCACGGCCGAGACGACGCCGCCGTCCGAGCCGTAGTGCTCGGGGAAGTTCGGCAGCGCGGCCGCCGTGCCCTCCGCCCAGAACCAGACGCCGTTGGCCGGGAGCTTTCCGGCGGCGCGGCGCGCGACGTTGATCGGGTGCTGATCGAGAATATCGAACGAGCGGCGCATGAGCTCGCGCAGCACGTCGGCATTCGGGCAGCCGGTGGGCAGGATGGGGCCGATCTCCTCACCGAGGTGGTCGTGCGGCGGAGCGAGCCGGATGCCCTTGATGTCCACATGGCTCTGCACCGCAAGGTGGCGGAACGAAGAGCCCTTGTGCACGACCATGCCGGCCTGCTCGGCCAGCGGGCGGAAGTCCGGGTGCGCAAAGAGCGCCGTCACAAGCTCGTCCGACTCGCGGCCCTCGATGCTGCCCGCGCTGTGGGAGATGATGTGCTTGTGCTCGAACGGCACGTCCTCATCGGCATACGTGACCATGTTGCAGCGGTAGCACGCATCGCCGGGAGCGAGCCGGATGCCGGAGGCCGCCGCCTCAAGCGGGGCGCGGCCGAAAAAGTATTTGCGCGGCGAGCAGCCGAAGATGGACATGATGGCCGTGTCGCTGCCGGGAGCGAAACCGTCGGGCACGTTGCGCACGCTGCCAAGCACACCGTGACGCGCAAGGTCGTCGATCGCGTCCTTTTTCGACGCTTCCAGCGGCGTACGGCCGGCGAGCGTGTCGAGCGGGTGGTCGGCCATGCCGTCGCCGATGACGAGAATGTATTTCATACTGTATCCCTCTTTTCGGAAGATTTTTCGCCGCGGAGCGTCCTGTGGGATGCCGGATGCCGCGGCTTTTTTCTGCCCCTCAGTATATACTATTTTTCCCGCTTTGTGAAGCGGGCGAGCGGCCGCCGGGCGCTTTTTCTATTTGTAGAATTCAACGAAATTATTTCAAAACCGGAATTGGGTATTGGCATCTTTTCGCCGTCATGATATAGTAGAATACTGTTAAGTATCCGCTAAGTTCTCGCTAAGAAAGCTTTCCCCCGGTCACCGGGGCTGCACAAACGGGAGGGACAGAACATGTCGACCGGACAATATCTGCTCGGCGGCGCGGCCGGACTGGTTTTCGGCCTGCTCGTCGCCGCCGGCAACACCCTGCTGACGCGCCGCAGTCTGCTGCGCGCCAGGCAGAGCACCACATCCGTCATGGGCACGAGCGGCCTGCGGCAGGTCATCAATCTCGCGGCGCTCGTACTGGTCTATCTGCTGCGCGGCGTCGTGCCGCTGCCGCTGGCCGGCACGCTCATCGGCACGGCCGTCGGCCTGTCGGGCGGCAGCATCGCCGGCGTATGGATCCTCGCGCGCAGGATGGACGATACCATCCCCGCCGAATGCGTGGAGATCACGGACGCGGAGGAGCTGCCCGACGCCGCACAGGAACACACGCCGGAGGATACCCCGGCGGACGAACGGAGGGACGACACCAATGGGTGAAACGAACGTACTGTTTTCCATCGGACCGCTGGAGGTCACCGGCGCGGTCGTGACCATGTGGGTCATCGTGGCCGTGCTGGCGCTGGTATCGTGGCTGGCGACACGCAAGCTGCGCGACGTGCCCGGACCGCTGCAGAACGCAGCCGAGATGGCCGTGGAAAAGCTGCAGGGCTTTTACGGCGGCATCATGGGTCCGGCCAACGCCCGTCGCTACTTCCCGATGATGGCGACGTTTTTCATCTTCATCGTCGTGTCCAACTACATCGGGCTGCTGCCCGGCGCGGGGCAAGTGTTCACCGTGCCGACGGCCACGCTGTCCGTCACGGCGGGTCTGGCCATCATCGCCTTTTGCATGACGCACACCGTCGGCATCCAGCGCCGCGGCCTGGGCGGCTATCTCAAGAGCTTTATCAAGCCCTTCCTGCTCATGCTGCCGCTCAACCTCATCGAGCAGATCGTGCGCCCGTTTTCTCTCGCGCTGCGTCTGTACGGCAACCTCTACGGCGAGGAAATGGTCACGCACGAGCTCGGCAATCTCTTCCCGCTCGTGCTGCCGCTGCTCATGCAGGTGCTGAGCCTGCTGTTCTGCCTGATCCAGGCCATCGTGTTCACGATGCTGCTGTCGATCTATATCGAGGAAGCCATCGAGGAGTAACGCACCCTTGTATCAGAAATCGTAAGAAACAACCTTTCAGACACCCAAGAAACATTAGGAGGAACGAGTTATGTCAACCGGAATCATTGCGATCGCCGCCGCGCTCGCCATCGCCATCAGCACCATCGGCCCCGCCATCGGTCAGGGTCTGACCGCCGCCCACGCCATGGACGCCATCGCGCGCCAGCCGGAAGTGGCCGGTACGATCCGTTCGAACATGATCATCGCCATGGGCCTGCTCGAATCGCTGACGATCTACGGCCTGCTGATCGCGTTTCTGCTGATCGGTAAGATCGGCTGAGAAGCACGGGATAAGGGAGGCACACGCTTTGAGCATCAACATCTCCGAACTCATCTGGACGGTGATCTGCTTTTTCGTGCTGCTGGTGGTTTTGAAGAAGCTGCTGTTTGACCCGCTGGTGTCGTTCATGGCCGCGCGCGATGCGCGCATTCAGGACGGGATCAGCGCCGGGCGCACCGCCCAGCAGCAGCTCGATGCGGCCGCACAGGCGCGCAGCGATGCGCAGCGCCGGCAGTCCGCCGCAGCGGATGCGCTGCTGGCAGAGGCCAAGAGCGCGTCCGAGCGCAAGCGCGCCCAGACGCTGCAGGCCGCTCATCAGGAGGCCGCACAGGCCACGCGCGACGTGCGCGCACGTGTGCGCAGCGAAGAGACCGCCGCTGCCGCCGCCGTGGACGCGAAGCTGCCCGAGCTCGTCACGGCTCTGACCGGCGGCCTGCTCGGCAGCGACACCGCCGAGCGCAGCGCCGCACAGATCCGCCAGTGGGTCGCCCCCACGCATGAGGGCTGAACCATGAATGAAATGAATCGAAAGGGGGCGGCGACACCGTGGAATTTCTGAGAGCCATCGGCCCCGTCTTCAACTTCCTGCTGCTGGCGCTGGCGCTGATTTTCTTCACGCGCAAGCAGATCCGCAAGCTCTTTCAGGAGCGCCGCGACCGCATTGCCGATGCGCTCGGCCGCGCGGCGGACGCGCAGGATCAGGCACGCCACACCGCCGAGGACATCGCCGAGGCGAAGCGGGCTGCCGACGCTGAGGCACACGCCCAGCTTGCCGAGGCAAAGGCACAGGCCGAGGCCAACACCGCCGCTGCCGACGCCGAGACCGCGCGCGAGGCCGAGGCCGTTCGCCGCGGCGTAGTGCAGACCGAGGCGCAGCTGCGCAGCGACATGGAGGACCGCGTAAGCGACGCGGCCATCGGCCGCATCACGGCGGCGACCGCCGGAGTGCTGGCGCAGGACGCCTTCGCGCCCGCGCGTGCCGCGCTCGTGGACGATTTTATCGCCAACATCGGTACACATCTGACCACCCAGCCGAGCGACGCGCTCGCCCTCGCCGAGACCGGCACGCTGACCGTGGAGGTCGAGGCGGCCGAGCCGCTGCCCGCCGCCGCGCTCGACGCGCTCAAAGACACGCTCACGCGCGCCTACGGTCATGTCACGTGCATGACGACGGTGCGCCCGGAGCTGATCGGCGGCATCTGTCTGCGCATCGGCGACACGCACTATGACGGCACGCTGCGCCACGCGCTCGACCTGCTCGAGCAGGACGCGGCCAACAGCGCCCTGCACACCACGGACGAAAACCCCGATCTCGCCGCGTGCATCCGCGACCGGCTCGCGGACACGCACGTCGCCATCGACGTGTTCCAGACCGGCGTCGTCACGAGCCTGTCCGACGGCATCTGCCGCGTGCGCGGCATGGCCGACGTCATGGCCGGCGAGCTGCTCGCCTTTGACGGTACGCTGCGCGGCATGGTCATGGATCTTGGCCGCGAGGACATCGGCGTCGTCCTGCTCGGCCCTTACGGACACCTGCAGGAGGGCGACCGCGTGCGCCGCACGGGGCAGATCATGTCCGTGCCCGTGGGCGAAGAGATGATCGGCCGCGTGGTCGATGCGCTCGGCCGCCCGATCGACGGTCACGGCCCGATCCGCACGACGGAGCGCCGCGCCATCGAGAGCCCCGCGCCCGGCGTCATCGCGCGCAAGGGCGTGAGCGTCCCGCTGCAGACCGGCATCAAGGCCATCGACGCACTCGTGCCGATCGGCCGCGGTCAGCGTGAGCTCATCATCGGCGACCGCCAGACCGGCAAGACCGCCATCGCCATCGACGCCATCCTCAACCAGAAGGACACGGGCGTGCTGTGCATCTACGTCGCCATCGGTCAGAAGGAATCGACCGTCGCAGGCGTCGTGCAGAAGCTGCGCGACCGCGGCGCCATGGCCTACACCACCGTCGTGTGCGCGCACGCGTCGGAGACCGCGCCCATGCTCTACATCGCGCCCTATGCAGGCGCCGCCATCGGTGAGTACTTCATGTACCGCGGGCGCGACGTGCTCATCGTCTACGACGACCTGTCGAAGCAGGCCGTGGCCTACCGTGAGATCTCCCTGCTGCTGCAGCGACCGCCCGGACGCGAGGCCTACCCCGGCGACGTGTTCTATCTGCACTCCCGTCTGCTCGAGCGCGCCGCGCGCCTGAGCGAGGCCGCCGGCGGCGGCAGCATGACCGCCCTGCCCATCATCGAGACGCAGGCGGGCGACGTCTCGGCCTATATCCCGACGAACGTCATCTCCATCACCGACGGGCAGATCTTTCTCGAGACGGACCTATTCCACGCCGGTGTGCGCCCGGCCATCAACGTGGGTCTGTCCGTGTCGCGTGTCGGCGGCGCGGCGCAGCTCGGCGCGATGAAGCAGGTCGCCGGCCGTCTGCGCATGGACCTGGCACAGTACCGCGAGCTTGCGTCGTTCGCGCAGTTCGGCTCGGACCTGGACAAGGCCACACGCGACACGCTCGCACGCGGCAGCCGCATGACCGAGCTCCTGAAGCAGCCGCAGTATGCGCCCATGGACGCGGCCGATCAGGTCGCGGTGCTCTTCGCCGCCGGCGAGGGATATACCGACTCGATCGCCGTCGAGGATGTGCCGCACTACGCCGAGGCGCTGCTTGCGCGCATCCACCGCACGTATCCGGAGCTGCATGCCCTCGTGCACAGCGGCAAGAAGCTTCCGCCCGAGGCGCTCGAGCGGCTGCGCACGCTTGCCGACGAGACGCTCAAGAATCTATGATGCACCATCCCCGCCGCCGGCAGAGAGGAGGAACGCCCCTTGACAAATCTGCATAAGATCCGCGCGCGCATCCGCAGCGTGAACAGCACGCAGCAAATCACCCGCACGATGAAAATGATCGCCGTGTCCAAGCTGCGCAAGACGCAGACGAGCCTTGCGGGCGTGCGCCTGTTTGCCGACAAGGGGCAGGAGGTGCTCAACGCCCTGCTCGCCGGTGACGTCACCTTTGAGCACCCGTATCTCACGCCCCGGCGCCGCGTCGGGCACGTGTGCTACGTGGTATTCTGGGGCAACCGCGGCCTTTGCGGGGCATATAATCAGGTGCTGCTGCGCCATCTGGAGCAGCTCGTGCACGCCGAGACGCGCCCCTGCTCCGTGATCGTGTGCGGCCGCTGGGGACGCGATGTCCTCGCCGGAACGGATCTGCCCGTGCGCCAGATCTGCGCCGGGCTGAGCGACACGCCCACCATGGCCGAGGCACTCGAGATCGCCGAGACGCTCAAAAACCTCTACCGCACCGGTGAGGCGGACGAGATCCACCTCGTCTACCAGCGCTTCGACTCCGTGCTGCACCAGACCCCGGTGCACCGGCAGCTGCTGCCCGCCGCACCGGAGGCCGACGCCCCCGCCGCGAACAACAACTATCTGTTCGTGCCGGACGCGCAGACCGTGCTCGACAACGTGCTCGAGCTGTACCTGAACAACACGGTCTACGCCGTGATGCTCGAGGCGCGCGTGGGCGAGCACGCCGCGCGCATGACCGCGATGACCGCCGCCACAGACTCGACGGCGGAGCTCATCGAGGAGCTGAATCTGGACTTCAACCGTGCGCGTCAGGCCGCCATCACGACCGAGATCTCCGAGATCGTCGGCGGCAGCGCCGCACTCAAGCAATCACAAGGATCTGATTAACACCGCGGCGGCAGCGCCGCGTCCCACGAAGGGAGAACGTATGGAAAACGGTATCGTCAAAAGGGTCATCGGCCCGGTGGTGGACGTGCAGTTCCCGGCCGGAAAGCTGCCGGAGATCAACAACGCCATCGAGGTGCACACCGGCGAGCGGCGCATCGTCATGGAGGCGGTGCAGCAGCTCGGCGACAACACGGTGCGCTGCATCTCGCTCTTTTCCACCGACGGACTGCAGCGCGGCTGCCGCGCCGTCGACACCGGCACGAGCGTGAAAATGCCCGTCGGTGAGGCGACGCTCGGCCGCATGTTCAATGTCATCGGTGAGCCGATCGACGGCAAAGGCCCGGTCAACGCCGCGGAATATCTGCCCATCCACCGCGAGGCTCCGGCCTTCACGGACATCGCCCCCGCGACCGAGCTGCTCGAGACCGGCATCAAGGTCGTCGACCTGCTCGCGCCCTATGCCAAGGGCGGCAAGATCGGTCTGTTCGGCGGCGCGGGCGTGGGCAAGACCGTGCTCATCATGGAGCTCATCCGCAACATCGCCTACGAGCACGGCGGCTACTCCGTCTTTGCCGGCGTGGGCGAGCGCTCGCGCGAGGGCAACGATCTCTGGAACGAAATGAACGAGTCCGGCGTCATCAACAAGACCGCGCTCGTCTTCGGCCAGATGAACGAGCCGCCCGGAGCGCGTCTGCGCGTGCCGCTGTCGGGTCTGACGATCGCGGAAAACTTCCGCGACGAGTCCGGACAGGACGTGCTGCTGTTCATCGACAACATCTTCCGCTTCACGCAGGCGGGCAGCGAGGTGTCGGCACTGCTCGGACGTATGCCCTCCGCCGTCGGCTATCAGCCCACGCTCGCGACCGAGATGGGCAAGCTTCAGGAGCGCATCACGTCCACGCGCAACGGCTCGGTCACGTCCGTGCAGGCGATCTACGTCCCCGCCGACGACCTGACCGACCCCGCCCCCGCCACGACGTTTGCCCACCTCGACGCCACGACCGTGCTCGACCGCGCCATCTCCGAGCTCGGCATCTACCCGGCTGTCGACCCGCTCGGCTCTACGTCGCGCATCCTCGAGCCGGACATCCTCGGCCGCCGCCACTATGACACTGCGCGCGCCGTGCAGCGCGTGCTGCAAAAGTATAAGGATCTGCAGGACATCATCGCCGTGCTCGGCATGGACGAGCTGAGCGTGGAGGACAAGGCCGCCGTCAACCGTGCGCGGCGCATCCAGCGCTTTTTGTCGCAGCCGTTCCACGTGGCGGAAAACTTCACCGGCATGGCCGGAAAGTACGTCCCGCTCTCGGAGACCATCCGCGGCTTTGAGGCCATCCTCGGCGGCGAGTGCGACGACATTCCCGAGCAGGCGTTTTTGTTCTGCGGCTCGATCGACGACGTGCTGCGCAAGCGCGACGCGCTCAAGTGAGGCACGCCATGACAGACACACTGCATCTGGAGATCATTACGGCCGGCGGCGCCGTCGTGGACACGCCGGCAGCACAGATCACGCTGCCGCTCGCCGACGGCGAGGTCGGCATCCTGCCCGGCCATGCGCCGCTGCTCGGCGCGCTCATGTGCGGCGTCGTGCGCTACACGACCGCCGGCAAGGAGCATTACTGTGCCGTGAGCCCCGGCACGGTGAACGTCGCCGCCGGGAACGTGACCGTGCTCGCCCGCACGGCCGAGCGCGCGCCGGACATCGACCTTGCCCGTGCCGAGGCCGCGCTGCACCGCGCCGAGTCCGATCTTGAGGCGCGCGGCATGGAGATGAACATCTCCACGCCCGAGGCCGCACGCGCACGCGCAAAGGCGCGCATCCGCGCAGCTGAGCTCTGGCGCAAAAACGGATAAAAAAGGTCTGAAAATCCCCGCGGCCGCCCCCTGATCCGGGCGGCCGCGGGGTTGCATTTTGGGCCGTGATATGAGAAAATGTCTGTGTATTGCTTGCACAGACTTTTTTGCGTTTTTCGTCTTTCACGCTCTGGCGGGGGAATACGCCCCGCACGCTTTTTACAGGAGATGCATCCCATGTCCCAACCGAAACGCGGCCGCAGCTCGCAGGCCCAAAACCATCTGATCACCATCCTGCTCGCGCTCGTCATCGCGGGGCTTTCCATGTGGTTCGGCGCCGGCCGTGACGGCGGAAACGGCCCCGACGCCGCCGCTACACCCGTGCCCGGCAGCGGCCTGACCGTGACGTATCTCGACGTCGGTCAGGGCGACTGCACACTGCTGCAGTGCGACGGGCAGACCATGCTCATCGACGCCGGCATCGGCGAGCAGGCAAACCATATCACGACCTACCTCAAGCAGCAGGGCGTCAAAAGCATCGACTACCTCGTGTGCACACATGCACACGCCGACCACTGCGGCGGCATGAAGGCCGTCATTGCCGCCTTCCCGGTGCACACGTTCTACAGCTCCGTCACCTCGAGCAGCAACGGCGCGTTCCAGCGCGTCATGCGCGCGGCGGAGACGGCGAATCTCGCCATCACCGTGCCGGGCGTCGGCGACACCTTCGCCCTCGGCGGCGCGACCGTGACCGTGCTCGGCCCGCAAAAGCACTACAGCGACGTCAACGACCAGAGCCTCATTCTGCGCGTGGACTACGGCAGCAACGCCTTTCTCTTCACCGGCGACGCCGAGTACCAGAGCGAGACGGATGTGCTCGACGCGGGCGAAAACGTCCGCTGTGACGTCATCAAGGCCGGCCACCACGGCAGCCGCACCTCCACGGGCTACCGTCTGCTGTATGAGGCGCAGCCCAAGTACGCCGTCATCAGCTGCGGCGCAGGGAACGAATACGGCCACCCGCACGACGACACGCTCAGCCGTCTGCGCGACGCGGACGTGACCGTCTACCGCACGGACCTCAACGGCACAGTCGTCTGCCGCTCCGACGGCACGAACCTCACCTTTACCACCGAGAAAGAAGGATAACACCCATGCACCGCACCCCATCGCCGACGGCCGCGTTCTGGCTCGCCGCGTTCACATACTTCATCTGGGGCTTTACATTTCTCGCCTCGCGCGTCGCGCAGAATTACGGCTCACCGTTCGTGCTGCTGTTCTGGCGCTTTGCGCTGGCATTCGTGCTGATGAATCTGCTGTGTCTGACGGGGCGCTTTCACGTGCGCCTGCACGGACGCGATCTCCGGCCGGTGCTGCTGGCGGGACTGTTTGAGCCCGTGCTCTACTTCCCCTGTGAGCAGTACGGTCTCAAGCTCACGAGCACGTCGTTTTCCGGCGTCATGATCGCGCTCATCCCGCTGTGCTCGCTCATCTACGGAGCGGTGTTCCTGCACGAAAAGGCCACGCTACAGCAGGTGCTGTTTTCGGTGCTGTCCGTCGCGGGCGTGATCGTGCTGGCTGTCTACGCCTCCGGCATCGGCGCGGGGAGCTTTCTCGGCTTTCTCATCCTGCTCGGCACGGTCTTTGCCGGTGCGGGCTACATGGTGGCCTGCCGCGCCTGCGCCGACAGCTTTTCGGCCTTTGAGCGCACATACGTCACGTGCCTGATGGGTATGGTGGCGTTCGGTGTGCTGTCCCTGCTCGAGCACCGGCACGATCTGAGCGCCGTCGTGCAGCCCATGACGCACGCGCCCTTCGTGCTGGCCATCCTGTTTTTGAGCGTGGTGGCCTCGGTGCTGTCCTACATCGCGCTCAACCGCGCACTCGAGGTGCTGCCCGTCGCGCGCACCGCGGTGCTCATCAATCTCTCGACCGTCGTGTCCGTGCTCACCGGCGTGCTCATTTTGCACGAGCCGTTCGGCTGGATCAGCGCCGTAGCCTCGGCCGCCATTCTTGTCGGCATCTGGGGCGTGCAGCGCTTCGCCGCACCGGCGCCGACGCCTACCGCGGGCAGCGAGCCGCTGTCCCCGTCATGAGCGCAGTCTGACCCAAAATATTTTCACATCAGAAGGATGACCCCTATGCAATCTACCGAACAGAAAATCGAACGCGCCGCGCTGGCCGGTCTCGCCGCGGCGTGCATGGACGAGCGTGAGCGCTCGACGGAGGTTTCTCTGGCCGAGCTCGCCGCGCTCGTAGAGACGGCCGGCGGACAGCCCGTGGCAACGCTGCTGCAGAGCAAGCCCACACCCGACCCGCGCACCTTCCTCGGCGAGGGCAAGGTGGCGGAGCTGCGGGAGCTGATCCTCGCCAACGACTGCGACCTCGCCGTGTTTGACAACGAGCTCTCCCCGTCGCAGATGCGCGTGCTCGAGGAGGAGCTCGGCGTGCGCGTGCTCGACCGCTCGGGCCTGATCCTCGACATCTTCGCCCAGCGCGCCCGGACGCGCGAGGGTCAGCTGCAGGTGGAGCTGGCGCAGTACCAGTACCTGTTGCCGCGCCTGACCGGTATGTGGACGCATCTCGTGCGCCAGACGGCGTCCGGCGGCTCGTCGCCGATCGGCACGCGCGGCCCGGGCGAAACGCAGCTTGAGACCGACCGCCGCCACATCCGCCGCAAGATCCAGAAGCTGCAGCAGGAGCTTGAGGACGTGCGCAAGATCCGCCGCACCCAGCGCCGCCGCCGCGAGAAAAACGCCATGCCCGTCGTCGCGCTCGTCGGCTACACGAACGCCGGAAAGTCCACCCTGCTCAACTGCCTGACGGGGTCGGACATTCCTGCCAACGACCGCCTGTTCGACACGCTCGACACGACCACCCGCCGCTGGCGCGTCGACGCCGCGCAGGAGGTGCTGCTCTCGGACACGGTCGGCTTTATCCGCAAGCTGCCGACGCATCTGGTCGAGGCGTTCAAGGCAACACTCGAGGAGCTGACGTATGCCGACGTGCTCCTGCACGTGATCGACCTCTCCAACCCCGAGTGGGAGACGCAGGCCGACGTCGTCGACCGGCTCATCGACCAGCTCGGCGCGGCGCATACGCCGTGCATCCGCGTGTTCAATAAGTGCGACGCCTATCTCGGCATCCTGCCGCACGGGGAGAACATCGTCTGCATCTCGGCCCGCAGCGGCGAGGGCGCGGCGGAGCTGACCGAGCGCGTGCGCGCGATCCTCGGCCGCGCCGACCACCATGTGACGCTGCTGCTGCCGTATGCGCAGGGCGCGCTGCTTGAGACGCTGCACCGCGACTGTGCCGTGCTGCGCACTGACTACCGCGACGACGGCATCGCGCTCGAGGTGATCATCCACCCGGAGCAGTGGCCGCGGCTCGAGCCGTTCGTCATCCCGGACGAGGAGGTCTGAGCATGGACAGCTACCGCATCCCAACAGGCAACGGCGCGTCGGAATACGTGGAAAAGCGCTCGCGCTTTCTCGGTCTCGTGCAGCCGGTAAGCTCCGAGGACGAGGCGCGCGAGATCATCGCCGCGTGCAAAAAGCAGTACCACGACGCGCGGCACAACTGCTGGTGCTACCTGCTGCGCGACGGCACGGAGCGCTACTCCGACGACGGCGAGCCGCAGGGCACGGCCGGCATCCCGATGCTGGAGGTGTTTCGCCGCGCAGGCGTGACAAATGTCGTCTGCGTCGTCACGCGCTATTTCGGCGGCGTGCTGCTCGGCACGGGCGGCCTGCTGCGGGCATATACCGCCGCCGCTGCCGATGCGCTCGCAGACGCCGGGATCTCCGTGGTGCGCCGCTGGCTCGCGTGCGAGGTCAGCATGCCCTACGCGCTCTACGAGCCGGTGCGCGCGGCCGTTGCCGCGCTCGGCGGCGTCGTGCAGGAGACGCAGTATGCCGCCGCCGTGACGCTCTGCGCCCTGCTGCCGGAAGAAGCCGGCGAAGCCTTTTCCGCGCAGGTGCGCGACCTGACGGCCGGCCGCTGCGCCGTGCGCCCCGTCGGTGAGACGGAGCGCGCCGTCCCCCTCGCAGACGCCGGTCTGTGAGCGGCGCAAAAGCGATCATTCACCCCGATCAGGAGGTATTTTGATATGGATCTGACCCTTTCCGATTTTACCGCGCAGCTTTCCTCCGCGCAGCCCGCACCGGGCGGCGGAGGCGCTGCCGCGCTCACCGGGGCACTGGCGGCAAGCCTGACTGCGATGGCCGCAAACGTCACGGCGGCAAACCCCCGCTATGCCGAGCGCAGCGACGCGCTGCGCTCGCTCATCGATGCCTGTGAGACGCAGCGCACGACGCTGCTCGCGCTCATCGAGGCGGACGCAGCGGGCTTTTTGCCGCTGCAAAAGGCCTACGCCATCCCCAGGACCGACCCCGACCGCGCAGCGAAGCTCGCGGCGGCAGCGCAGACGGCCTGTCTCGCGCCGCTGGCGATGCTGGAGCACTGCGTGCAGACCGCGCTGCTGCTGACCGCCGCGCTCGAGACGGCAAGTCCCCTCCTGCGCTCGGATGTCGGCTGTGCCGCCGCTTTGTGCCGCGCCGCGGCGGAGGCTGCGGCCATGAACGTGTTCGTCAACACCGGCCTGCTCGCGCCGGACGATCGCGCCGCGACGGAGGCGCGCGCCGAGCATCTGCGCGCGACCGTGGTGCAAAGCTGCGCACAGACCGCGGACGCGGTGTTTGCCGCGCTGCGCGGGGAGGGCTGAGCGATGGCAACACGTCTGACCGGCGCGCCGGTCGCAAAGGAGATCTATGCGCAGGTGCGCGAAAAGACAGCCGCGCTCGGCACACAGCCGTGTCTTGCGGCGGTATCCGTGGGCGCGCAGCCGGATGACCGTGCCTACCTGCGCAGCATCGCGCGCTCGGCGGACGGGTGCGGCGTGGCCGTGCGCCCGGTCGAGCTGCCGGCAGACTGCACGGCGGATGCCCTGACCGGCACGCTGCGCGCCCTGAGCGCGGACGACACCGTGCACGGCGTGCTGCTGCTGCGGCCGCTGCCGAAGGCGCTGCGCGCGCAGCACCTGCTCGACGCGCTCGACCCCCGCAAGGACGTCGACGGCATGACGACGGCATCGCTCGGCGCACTGCTGACGGGCGCGGCGGGCTTTGCCCCCTGCACGGCCGAGGCGTGCCTGCACCTGCTGCGCGCATATGGCTTCGACCCAGCGGGCCGGCGCGTGACCGTCGTCGGCCGCAGCCTTGTCATCGGACGTCCGGCAGCGCTGCTGCTCACGCGCGCGGACGCGACCGTGACGCTCTGCCACCGGAAAACGCCCGACCTCGCCGCGCGCGGACGCGAGGCCGACATACTCCTCGCCGCGGCGGGCACACCGGGGCTCATCACGCCTGCGTGCGTGCATCCGGAGCAGATCGTGCTCGACGCGGGCGTAACCGCGCTGCCCGACGGCACGCTGCTTGGCGACGTGGCGGCGGAGGCGGCCGGGACCGTCGCCGCCTGCACGCCCGTTCCCGGGGGCATCGGCAGCGTGACGACCGCGCTGCTGCTGTTACACACCGTGCAGAGTGCCGAAATTTTTCACCAATTTTAAGCTATTATTCACAAACTGTTGTTCTTTTCCGCAGCGAATGCCGCTATAATATTCGGTATACTCATTTTGGAGGCAGACCTTTGGCCAAGCTGATCGAAAAAATAAAAGACAAACGCGCGCCCGAGCCCGAGACGCCGGCGCGGCGCGACATTCCGGTCGTTCACCCCGCTCCGGAGCAGGGACTCACGAGCGCGCAGGTGCGCGAGCGCACGGACGCCGGCTGGACGAATGCGCCCGTTGACCCGCCGGGCAAGACGGTCAAGCAGATCGTCCTGAGCAATATCTTTACCTACTTCAACATGCTGTTTTTCCTGCTGGCGCTGTGTGTGATCGCGGTGCAGCAGTGGCTGAACCTGACGTTCATGGTCGTCATCATCGTCAACACCGCCATCGGCATCGTGCAGGAGCTGCGCTCGAAGAAAACGCTCGACAAGCTGAGCATCCTCGCGTCCCCAAAAGCCGTCGCCGTGCGCGACGGCAAGCGCGTGACCGTGGACACGGCGCAGCTCGTGCGCGACGACATCGTTGTCTTTGCCGCCGGCAACCAGATCTATGCCGATGCCGTGGTCGCGTCCGAGAGCTGCTACGTCAACGAGGCACTCATCACGGGCGAGTCGGACGAGATCAGGAAAAATCCCGGCGACAAGCTCCTCTCGGGCAGCTTCGTCGTCAGCGGTTTGTGCCGCGCGCAGCTGACCGACGTCGGCGCGGATTCCTACGTCTCGCGCCTGACGCAGGAGGCCAAGCGCGCCAAAAAGCCGCAGCAGTCGGAGATGATGCGCGCGCTGCAGAACCTCGTCAAGTGGATCGGCGTGATCGTCATTCCGCTCGGCGTGGTGATGTTCATCAAGGAATATGTGTGGCTTGACCGCGCCGCCCCCATCGCCGTGACGAGCACGGTCGGCTCCATCATCGGCATGATCCCCGAGGGACTGTATCTGCTGACAAGCCTTGCGCTCGTGGCAGGCGTGGTGCGTCTGGCGCAGCGCAAGACCCTCGTGCACGAGCTCGGCTGCATCGAGACGCTCGCGCGCGTGGACACGCTGTGCGTGGACAAGACCGGCACCGTGACGGAAAACAAGATGATCGTCGAGGACGTCTGCCCCCTGTGCGACGACCGCTTCACGCTCGACGACATCCGCATGATCATGGCAGACTACGTCTACGCCATGCAGGCGGACAACGACACGATGGCAGCGCTGCGGCGCTATTTCACCGGCGAAAAGACGCAGGACGCGACGGCGACGCTGCCGTTCTCGTCGGCAAAGAAATACGGCGGCGTGTCATTCCACGACGAGGAGACGTACCTGCTCGGTGCGCCGGACGTGCTGCTCGCCGGACGGGAAAACCCCTATCAGGAGCAGATCGATGGCTACTCCGCCAAGGGCTGCCGTGTGCTGCTGCTGGGCATGTATGACGGCGCGCTCTCGGACGAGACGCCGGACGCCGGCCTGCTGCCGATCGCGCTGATCCTGCTCTCGAACAAGATCCGTGCCGAGGCGCCGGAGACCTTCGGCTACTTTGCCGCGCAGGGCGTGGCCGTGAAGGTCATCTCCGGCGACAATGCGCGCACCGTGTCCGAGGTGGCCAAGCGCGCCGGCATCGAAAACGCCGACCGCTTCGTCGACGCGCGCACGCTCACGAGCGAGGAAGCCATCCGCGAAGCGGCGGGCAAGTACACGGTCTTCGGCCGCGTGACCCCGGCGCAGAAGCGCAGCCTCGTGCAGGCGCTCAAGGCCGAGGGGCACACCGTGGCCATGACGGGCGACGGCGTCAACGACGTGCTCGCGCTCAAGGAGGCCGACTGCTCGATCGCCATGGCCTCCGGCAGCGACGTGGCGTGTCAGGTGTCGCACATCGTGCTGCTCGACTCCAACTTTGCCTCCATGCCGTCGGTCGTGGCGGAGGGCCGCCGCGTCATCAACAACATCGAGCGCAGCGCGTCGCTGTATCTGGTCAAGAACATCTTCTCGTTCTTCCTCGCGTTTTTCACGCTCTTTGCCACGCTGCCCTACCCGTTCAGCCCCGCACAGCTCACGCTCGTGAGCGCCGTGACCATCGGCATCCCGTCGTTCATTCTGGCCATGGAGCCGAACGAGAGCCTCGTCAAGGGAAAATTTCTGCGCAACGTGCTCTTCCGCGCGCTGCCGGCCGCAATGACGGATCTGGCAATGGTCGTGGGCATCCTGCTGTTTTATATCGCCTTCCACCTCGACGATACGGCCATGATCACGATCTGCACCGGCGTCATGGGCATCGTCGGTCTCATGATGGTGCACCGCACGTGTCAGCCGTACAACACCATCCGCAAGGTGATGATCGTCGTGCTCGGCGTGCTGTTCGTGATCGCGTATTTCGGCTTCCCGACGCTGTTTAACCTGCAGAAGCTCGATCTGCAGAGCGCGCTCATCCTCATCGTGTTCGGTCTGCTGTCGTGGCCGGTGATGAAGGCATTCTGCCGCCTCAATGACCATATGCGCACCAGGTTTGAGGCATGGCGCGCGGCCAAGACCGCAAAGGCCGCCTGAGATCTCTGCGTATCCGGCACACACAATCGCCCCGCATATTCGGATGCGGGGCGATTTTTCTGCTTTTTTTCAAAAAAAAGAGGGAAATGCACAGCAATGTCGTATAAGAGTATTGCAGCCGGAAATGGCGCAAGGCGATCCGGCCGCATTTTCTGATTTTTTTGTGGAAACGGAGGGATCCCTGTGCTCTGTCCGAGAGAAAAACGCGAGGCCGCCGAGGCGCTGCTCATCGGGCCGCACGGTCTGCTGAGCGCGCAGTCCACCGGGCGTCCGACACCGGAGGCGCCGTGTGAGATGCGCACGTGCTTTCAGCGCGACGTCGACCGCATCACGCACTCGAAATCGTTCCGCCGCCTCAAGCACAAGACGCAGGTGTTTCTGCGCCCCGAGGGCGACCACTACCGCACGCGCCTGACGCATACGCTCGAGGTCGCGCGTCTCGCGCGCACGATTGCCCGCGCGCTCGAGCTCAACGAGGATCTCACCGAGGCCATCAGCCTCGGGCACGACCTCGGCCACACGCCCTTCGGCCACGCCGGAGAGCGCGCGCTCAACGCGATCTACACCGGCGTCGGCTTCCGGCACTATGAGCAGAGCCTGCGCGTTGTCGACCGCATCGAGCGCGACGGACGCGGTCTGAACCTCTGCAACGAGACGCGCATCGGCATCCTCAACCACACGACCGGGCAGCCGCGCGGCACGCTCGAGGCCGACATCGTGCGCCTGGCCGACCGCGTGGCCTACATCAACCACGACCTTGACGACGCCATGCGCGGCGGCATCGTGCAGCCGGAGGATGTGCCCGCCATCGTGCGCGAGCGCGTGGGCGAGCGCAACAGCGTGCGCATCAACTCCATCCTCACGGACATCATCGCCCACAGCGGCGACGGCGTGCTGAAAATGTCGCCGGAGATGCAGGAGGCCGTGGATGTGTTCACCGACTTCATGTATCAGGGCGTGTACTACAATCCCATCGCCAAGGGCGAGGAACGCAAGGTGCAGAACATTCTCGGCAGCATCTGGGAGTATTATGTCAACCACATCGACGAGCTGCCTGCGGTCTATCAATCCATCGCAGACGACGAGGGGCCGCAGCGCGCGGTGTGCGACTATGTGTCCGGCATGACCGACAGCTACGCGCTGGAGGTGTACAGCGAACTCTTCATCCCCGCTGCGTGGACCATTAAGTAAACAGGCACAGCAAACGGAAACCACAGAAAGTAGGTGACGCACGTGGCCTTTCCGGAATCCTTTCTGCAGGAGCTCGCCGAGCGCAACGACATCGTCGATGTCGTGGGCAGCTACGTGCGCCTGACGAAAAAGAGCGGGTCGAACCTCTTCGGGCTCTGCCCGTTTCACAGCGAAAAGACGCCGTCGTTTTCCGTCTCGCCCGATAAGCAGATCTACCATTGCTTCGGCTGCGGCAAGGGCGGCAGCGTCATCAGCTTCATCATGGAGATCGAGAATCTCTCGTTCCCGGAGGCGGTGGCCTTTCTGGCCAACCGCGCCGGCATGCAGCTGCCCGAGCAGGCGGACGACCCCGGCGCGAAAAAGCGCCAGCGGCTGCTCGCGCTCAACCGGGACGCTGCGCGCTTTTTCCACGCGCAGCTCAAGACCCCCGCCGGGCAGATCGCGCGCGACTATCTCGCTCGCCGGCAGCTCACGGCGCAGACCGTGACGCGCTTCGGTCTCGGCTTTGCGCCCGACACGTGGGACAGCCTCGTGCGCGCGATGAAGGCGCTCGGCTACTCCGAGCAGGAGCTCTTTGACGGCGGGCTCGTGCGCCACGGGAAAACGAGCGGTGTATACGACACGTTCCGCAACCGGCTCATGTTCCCGGTCATTGACGTGCGCGGCAACGTCATCGGCTTCTCCGGGCGCATCCTCGGCGACGGCGAGCCGAAGTACATGAACAGCCCGGAGACCATTGTTTTCAGCAAGAGCCACAATTTGTTCGCGCTCAATTTGGCTAAAAAGTCAAAGTGCGGGTATATCATACTGGCAGAGGGCAACATCGACGTGGCGAGCCTGCATCAGGCGGGCTTCGACAGCGCGGTCGCCTCGCTCGGCACGTCGCTCACGCCGGAGCAGGCGCGGCTGCTCTCGCGCTACACGGGCGAGATCGTCATCGCCTACGACAACGACGGCGCGGGACAGAAGGCGTCGCAGCGCGCGATCGGCATCCTCGAAAAGCTGGAGGTGCGCGTGCGCGTGCTGCAGATGCAGGGCGCAAAGGACCCGGACGAATACATCAAGACCTTCGGCGCGGACGCGTTTCGAAACCTGCTCGAGCAGTCGGAAAACCACATCGATTACCGGCTCGGCGCCGTGCAGCGAAAGTATGACCTGCAGATCGACGAGCAGCGCGTGGCCTTCGTCAAGGAGGCGGCGGGCATCGTCGCGGAGCTGCCCGGCAGCGTCGAGCGCGAGGTGTACGCCATGCGTGTCGCGGAGACGGCGGGCATGCCCGCCGCGGTCGTGACCGACGAGGTGCAGCGCCAGCGCAAGCGGCGGCTCAGCCGCGCGCGTAAGGAACAGGAACGCGACCTGCTGCGCCCCGCGACGGCGATGCAGCCGCCCGGCCGGAGCATCCGCTTTGACGATCCGCGCTCGGCAGCTGCCGAGCAGGGCATCATCCGGCTCCTGTATCTCGACCCGGGCCTGTTTTACGGCCGGACGAACGTGCCGGACGCGGCGCAGTTTTCCTCACCGGAGCTACGGCACATTTACACCGTCCTGCTCGCCCACGGCGGCACGGGCACGGTGCAGATCGCGGCGCTCTCGGGCGAGCTGACGCCGGACGAGCTGGCACTGCTCACGGGCATCATCCAGCAGCCGGCGGAGCTTTCCAACGGCGCGCGTGCGCTCGACGATTACATAGGCATTCTTCAGACCCAGTCCTCCGCCGGCACTGCGATGTCGGAGGCGGATCTGCTGGCATTTGCAAACAAACTCAAAGAACATAAAGGGTATGGTGGTAAAGATGGAACAGAAAGACATGAATAATCTCTCCCCGGCGGAACTCAAGGCCATGGCCGACACGCTGCTCGCGGCCGACGATGAAAAGCAGGCGAAGGCCAAGACCAAGGCCGCCCCTACGGCGAAAGCCCGCGGCAGCGGAAAAAGCCCGAGGTGGAAAAAACCACGGAGGAAAAGCTCAACGAGCTCGTCGAACGCGGCAAAAAGGCCGGAAAGCTCTCGAGCAAGGACCTCATGGTGCTCGAGGATATGAACCTCTCGAGCGAGGAGACCGAGAAGTTTTACGACCGGCTCGAGAGTCTTGGCATCGACGTGCTCGGCGACGATGCGCTGCTCCCCGTGGACGAGGACGCGCTGCCCGAGCTCGAGGAGCTCGAGGAGATCGAGGAAGTCACCGAGGAGGAGATGAACGAGACCGAGGCCATGGCCGACACGTTCTCGACCGACGACCCGGTGCGTATGTACCTCAAGGAGATCGGCAAGGTGCCGCTGCTCACCCCCGAGGAGGAGCAGGAGCTGGCCAAGCGCATGGCCGAGGGCGATGAGGAGGCCAAGCGCCGCATGGCCGAGGCAAACCTGCGTCTGGTCGTGTCGATCGCCAAGCGCTACGTCGGGCGCGGTATGCTGTTTCTCGATCTCATTCAGGAGGGCAACCTCGGCCTGATCAAGGCCGTTGAGAAGTTCGACTATACAAAGGGCTACAAGTTCTCCACCTACGCCACCTGGTGGATCCGCCAGGCCATCACCCGCGCCATTGCCGACCAGGCGCGCACGATCCGCATCCCCGTGCACATGGTCGAGACAATCAACAAGGTCATCCGCGTCAGCCGTCAGCTCCTGCAGGAGCTTGGCCACGACCCGAGCGCCGAGGAGATCGCGGCGGAAATGAACATGCCCGTCGATAAGGTGCGCGACATCCTCAAGATCGCGCAGGAGCCGGTGTCGCTCGAGACGCCGATCGGCGAAGAGGAGGACTCCCACCTCGGCGACTTCATCCCCGACGAGGACGCGTCCGAGCCGAGCGAGGCGGCGAGCTTCTCGCTGCTCAAGGAGCAGCTCATGGAGGTGCTCGACACGCTCACCCCGCGCGAGAAAAAGGTGCTCGAGCTGCGCTTCGGCATCGTCGACGGCCGCACCCGCACGCTTGAGGAGGTCGGCAAGGAGTTCAACGTCACGCGTGAGCGCATCCGCCAGATCGAGGCCAAGGCCCTGCGCAAGCTGCGCCACCCCAGCCGCAGCAAGAAGCTGCGCGACTTCCTGAACTGATCCCCCCAACGCCGCGCACCGCGGCAGAAATCATGAAATATCAGCGCTTTCCGGGCGCGGCGGGCAACTCCGCCGCGCCCGGTTTTTGCGCCGGAAAACCGGGCGTTTTCTCCGCCGCACGCAGCCGGGAAAATAAATATGAACTTTCTATCAATAATATAGAGAAAGCCCTTGACTTTCCGCCCGCCCGGGTGTAAATTAGCACTCGAAGGTTAGGAGTGCCAACACTCAGGAGCTCCGAGTGCCAGCGGAGGGACCTATGGATATCAGCAGCCGCAAAAAGAAAATACTTGCCGCGGTCATTGAGGAATACATCCGCACGGCGGAGCCGGTCGGCTCGAAGGCCATCGCCGCGAGCGCCGATCTCGGCTGTTCCTCGGCCACGATCCGCAACGAGCTTGCGGAGCTGGTCTCTATGGGCTATCTCGAGCAGCCGCACACATCGGCCGGCCGCGTGCCCACCCCGCTCGGCTACCGGATGTATGTCAACGAGCTCATGGAGCACAAGGACCTCACCGCCGAGGAGACGCAGGCCATCACCCAGAGCCTGACGGGACGCCACCAGCGCGGCGAGCTCATGACGGACGCGAGCCGTCTGGCCTCGCAGCTGACGAATTACCCCGCCGTGACGCTCACGGCGAGTGCCGGCGTCACGATCCGGCGCTTTGACCTCATTTATCTCGACGCCAACAGCTTCATCATCGTGCTGCTGCTGAGCGATGACACGGTGAAAAACAAGCTCGTGCATCTGCCGGTCTCGGCCGAGCAGAGCATGATCCAGAAGCTCGCCGCCGTCTTCAACGCCCACTTCACGGGCATCCGTGAGCCGGACATCACGCCGACGCTCATCAGCTCCGTGGAGCGCGCCGCGCAGGATAACCTCGGCATCACGGCTGTGATCGCGGCCTTCGCGATCGAGGCGCTCACCGGCGCCGGCGCCGCGCAGACGTATCTCGTCGGCGAGTCGCAGCTGCTGCACCAGCCGGAGTTCCGCGACCCCGACAAGGCGCACCGCCTCATGAGCTACCTGTCCGACGGCAGCAACCTGCTCGAGATCCCGATGGAGCAGCTCGGCGGTGAAAACGAGGTGCGCGTGCTCATCGGTCCGGAAAACGTGGCCGAGGAGCTGCGCGACAGCAGCGTCGTGCTCGCGACGTATGACGCGGGCGAAAATATGCGCGGACTGATCGGTGTGGTCGGTCCGACACGTATGGACTATTCCAAGGTCGCCGCGAAGCTCAGCTTCATTGCGGCCGGCCTGTCCAAGCTGCTCGGCGGCGGTACGCTTCCGCCCCCCGGGCTGGATAACAAGCTGATCATTAAGGGAGACGATTCAGATGAGCACGAAAACAAATGACCCGAAGCAGACCGCTCCGGAGACGGAGCCGGTCGTCGACGACATAAAGACCGAGCCGGTCGCGCCGGACGCCGAAGAAAAGGCGGACAAGAAGACCGCGCAGAAGGAGGGCAAGGAAAAAGAGCCCAAAGCCTCCAAGGAACCCAAAGAGTCCAAGGAAAAGAAAGAGACGAAAAAAGAGATCGAGGCCGATCTCGCGGCGGAAAAGGACAAATACCTCCGCCTGCTCGCCGAATATGACAACTTCCGCCGACGCAGCGCCCGCGAGCGCGAGAACATCTATGCCGATGTCCGCTGCGAGACGCTCAAAAAGTTCCTGCCGGTGTACGACAGCCTGTCGCGCGCACTGGCACAGACCCCGGACGACGACCCCGCCCGCAAGGGCATCGAGGGCATCATGAACCAGTATCACACCGCGCTCAATCAGCTCGGCGTGTCGGAGATCGAAGCCGTCGGCAAACCGTTTGACGCCAACCGCCACAACGCCGTCATGCACATCGAAGATGATGCCTACGGCGAGGGCGTTGTCGTGGAAGAGTTTGAAAAGGGCTTTTGCATCGGAGACCGCGTGCTGCGGTATTCCGTCGTGAAGGTCGCAAACTGATTCCAATATAAATCGTATACACAATCTGCTTTCAATACAGGAGGAAATCACTATGAGTAAAATTATCGGTATCGACCTTGGCACCACCAACAGCTGCGTCTCCGTCATGGAGGGCGGCGAAGCGACCGTCATCCCCAACGCGGAAGGTCATCGCACCACCCCGTCCGTCGTCGCGTTCTCCAAGACCGGCGAGCGTATGGTCGGTCAGGTGGCAAAGCGCCAGGCCGTCACGAACCCGGACCGCACGATCAGCTCGATCAAGCGCGAGATGGGCTCGGATTATAAAGTCACCATCGACGGCAAGAAGTACACCCCGCAGGAGATCAGCGCGATGATCCTGCAGAAGCTCAAAGCCGATGCGGAAGCCTATCTGGGCGAGTCCGTGACCGAGGCCGTTATCACCGTGCCGGCCTACTTCACCGACGCACAGCGTCAGGCGACCAAGGACGCCGGCAAGATCGCCGGCCTCGACGTCAAGCGTATCATCAACGAGCCGACGGCGGCCGCGCTGGCCTACGGCCTCGATAAGGAGACCGACCAGAAGATCATGGTCTACGACCTCGGCGGCGGCACGTTCGACGTCTCCGTGCTGGAGATCGGCGACGGTGTCATCGAAGTGCTGGCCACGGCCGGCAACAACCGCCTCGGCGGCGACGACTTCGACCAGTGCATCACCAACTACCTCGTTGAGGAGTTCAAGAAGAGCGACGGCATTGACCTCTCGGGCGACCGCGTGGCCATGCAGCGTCTGAAGGAAGCGGCCGAGAAGGCGAAGATCGAGCTGTCCGGCGTGACGAGCTCGAACATCAACCTGCCGTATATCACGGCGGACGCCACCGGCCCGAAGCACCTCGACGTGACGCTCACGCGCGCCAAGTTCAATGAGCTCACCGCCCACCTCGTCGAAAAGACCGCTGGCCCGGTGCGTCAGGCCATGAGCGACGCCGGCATCACCGCGTCCGACCTGACGAAGGTGCTGCTCGTCGGCGGTTCCAGCCGTGTCCCGGCCGTGCAGGAAGTGGTCAAGAAGCTCACCGGCAAGGAAGGCTTCAAGGGCATCAACCCCGACGAGTGCGTGGCAGTCGGCGCGGCCATTCAGGGCGGCGTGCTCGGCGGCGACGTCTCCGGCGTTGTCCTGCTCGACGTGACTCCGCTGTCCCTTGGCATCGAGACCCTCGGCGGCGTGTTCACCAAGCTCATTGAGCGCAACACCACCATCCCGACCAAGAAGAGCCAGGTCTTCTCCACCGCAGCCGACAACCAGACCTCCGTTGAGGTCAACGTCCTGCAGGGCGAGCGCGAGATGGCCGCTTACAACAAGAGCCTCGGCCGCTTCCAGCTCGACGGCATCGCTCCGGCGCGCCGCGGCGTGCCGCAGATCGAGGTCACCTTCGACATTGACGCCAACGGCATCGTGAACGTCTCCGCCAAGGACCTCGGCACCGGCAAGGAGCAGCACATCACCATCACCTCCTCCACCAATATGTCCAAGGAGGACGTGGAGAAGGCCGTGCACGAGGCAGAGCAGTACGCTGCAGAGGACGCCAAGCGCAAGGAAGAGATCGACACCCGCAACCAGGGCGACCAGATGGTCTACCAGACCGAGCGCACGCTCGAGGAGCTGGGCGACAAGGTCGACGCGGCTGAGAAGGCTGAGGTCGAGAGCAAGCTCAACGAGCTCAAGGAGACCCTCAAGGGCAGCGACACCGCAGCCATCAAGGCCGCGACCGAGGCGCTGACGCAGGTGTTCTACAAGCTCAGCGAGAAGATGTACCAGCAGGCCAACCCGCAGGGCGGCCAGCCGGGCGCGAACCCGGGCTGTGACCCGAACTGCCAGGGCGACTGCGGCAACGGCGGCGACAACGGCCAGCAGTACTACGACGCGGACTACACCGTCGTTGACGACGACAAGAAGTACCCCGCCCCCGACTACGGGCTAAGCAACGCGGGCGCGCCACAAAAGCGCGCCCGCATTTGGAGCTTTCTGACCCCCCGCACGGGGGGAATCCATAGACAGTTGAGGTTCATGTATGGCTGAAAAACGAGATTATTATGAAGTGCTCGGTGTCGAAAAAGGCGCATCCGAGGACGAGATCAAAAAAGCCTACCGCAAGCTGGCCAAAGCCAACCACCCGGATCTGCATCCGGGCGACAAGGAATGCGAGGAGCGCTTCAAGGAAGTCAACGAGGCCTACGAGGTGCTGTCCGATCCCGACAAGCGCGCGAAGTATGACCAGTTCGGCCATGCGGCGTTTGACCCGTCCGCCGGCGGCCCCGGCGGCGCCGGGTTTGGCGGCTTCGGCGGCTTCGGCGATATCTTCGGTGACATTTTCGGCGGCGGCTTCGGCGACATTTTCGGCGGCGGCTTCGGCGGCGGCCAGACCCAGCGCAGCGGCCCGCGCCGCGGCGAAAACCTGCGCGTGCGCCTGAACATCACCTTTGAAGAGGCGGCGTTCGGCTGCGAGAAGGAGATCAACGTCGGCCGCGTCGAGCAGTGCCCGGACTGCAAAGGCACCGGCTGCGCCCCCGGCACGACGCCGGAGGTCTGCCCGGACTGCAAGGGTACCGGCAGCGTGCGCACCACGCAGCGCACCCCGTTCGGCATGGTGCAGACCAGCGGCGCGTGCAAGAAGTGCGGCGGCCGCGGCAAGATCATCCACCAGCCGTGCCCGCGCTGCGGCGGACGCGGCGCCGTGCGCAAGAATCAGACCATCAAGGTCAAGATCCCGGCCGGCATCGACGACGGGCAGACGCTGAATCTGCGCGGCAAGGGCAATGCCGGACTTCACGGCGGACCGGCGGGCGACCTGCTCATCACGGTCTTTGTCAAGCCGCACCCGTTCTTCGAGCGCGACGGCAACTCCGTGCTCATGGAGATGCCGGTCACGTTTGCACAGGCGGCGCTCGGCGCAGAGATCGAAGTGCCGACCATCGACGGCCGCGTCAAGCTCACCATCCCCGAGGGGACGCAGCCGGGCAGCGTATTCCGTCTGCGCGGCAAGGGCATCCCGTACCTGCAGAGCAAGGGCGGCCGCGGCGACCAGTTCGTCACGATCACGATCACCGTACCCAAGAATATGACAGCCGAGCAAAAGGAGCGTCTGCACGCCTACGCCGAGTCGATGAACGAGGCCGTGAGCGAACCGCGCAGCGGCATCTTCGGCAACAAGAAAAAGCGCTGAGCGCAAGGAAGGACATACCGTCTGCACAGCGCACATAAACAGCAAGTAAGCCAGCTGCGGCATTGCCGCGGCTGGCTTTTTTCTGGCTTCTTGACAGATGCAAAGCGTGCGCGGGTATCCCCCGCGCACGCTCCAGCTTGTCAAAGAACCTCGTAGAGTTTGCGCCCGCAGGCGCAAAGAAAGTCCAATCATTTTCTTCGGCGACATGTGCGGCGAAGAAAATACCGCTCGGCCTGCAAACGTGCGCGTCGGCCGCCTCCGGCGGACAGCGCGTGCGCTGCAGTCAGGCCGCATACCCCCTTGTCAAAAAGTAATACTTTTTGACAGTCTCAAAGCGTGCGCGGGTAACACCCGCGCACGCTCGCCCGCTCCTGCTGCTTACGCTGCCTGTGCCTGCGCCGCCGCGAGCATATCGTCAATGCTCACGCCGTAGCCCTTGGCGGGGTCTGCCAGCAGCACGTGCGTCACCGCGCCGATGAGTCTGCCGTCCTGCAGGATGGGGCTGCCGCTCATGCCCTGCACGATGCCGCCGGTCGCCGAGAGCAGCGCGGGGTCTGTGACGGTGATGGCAAAGCGCGTGCTCGCCCCGTCGTGATAGACCCGCGTGATGTTCACGGTGTACGCCTGCACGGTGTCGCCCGCGACCGTGGACAGGATGGTCGCGCTGCCGGTCTTGACGGCGTTTGCGGGCGCGGTCTCAACAGGCGTGCCGTCCGGCGGCGCGTCGAGCGTGCCGAAGATACCGAACAGGCCGTTGCGCTCGATCGCACCGATGCGGTCGGCGGCATCGAAGCTGCCGACCAGTTCACCGGCCGTGCCGTGCCCGCCCGGACGCACATCCGCAACGACGGCCGAGAGCACGCTGCCGTCACGCAGCGGCATGAGCGCGCCGCTCGTCTCGTCCGCGATGCCGTGGCCGAGCGCGCCATAGCGCCCCGTGGCCGGATCGTAGTACGTGAGCGTGCCGACGCCGGTCACACCGTCGCGCAGCCAGAGCCCGAGCTGCCGCGTGCCGTCGGGCATAACGGCGGGCGTGACCGCAGCCGTGATCTCGGCACCGCCGCGCCGGACGGTCACGCTCACGGTGTCCCCCGCTGCATCGAGCGCCGCCAGAAAGTCCGCCGACGACACGATCTCCCGCCCGTCCATACGGCAGATCACGTCGCCTGGGCGCAGTCCCGCGTCCTTTGCGGGCGTGCACGTGCCGCCGGGCGTGTCCACCTCGGCCAGATCCGCCACGAGCACGCCTGCCGTGGTCATCTGGATGCCGACCGCCTGACCGAGCGGCACAAGTGACGCCGCCTGTACAGCCACGCCCATGCAAAATGCAAACGCAAGCGCGAGCAGGGCCGTGCGGCACAGTCTCCTTGGTTTTGTCTGCAAAAAATCCCCCCTTTTTGCGTGCAGTATCAGTATGCCGGCTTTCGGACAAAATAGCGGCGGAACATTCTTGCTTGTTTGCCTGTGCGGGCGCAAATGCCTGCGGCGGCGCGCATACGATGTACGGAACCAGCTTTGGTAATTCGATGCATCGGAGGAATTTTCATGACACAGACCCTGAAAGCGGGCGACCGCGGCGCACTCGTGGCGCTGCTGCAGCTCGCGCTCGAGCGTGCGGGACAGATGCCGGGCGCGCTCGACGGTATCTTCGGCGCACAGACCGCAGCGGCCGTGCGCGCGTTTCAGGCGGCAAACGCCCTCGTGCCGGACGGCATCGCGGGCGCGCAGACGCACCGCGCGCTGCTGCCGTATTACACGGGCTTCGTTTTGCGCACCGTGCGCGCGGGCGACACATTCTCCGCCCTCGCGCAGCAGTACGGCACGAGCGTGGAGGCCATTCGGCTGGCCAACCCCCACCTTGACCCGGAGCGTCTGCCGATCGGCCGGGCGGTGACCGTGCCGCTGCCGTTTCCGGTCACACCGGTGCGCATCCCGTATTCCTCGGCGCTCATCGGCTATGTGGTGCGCGGACTGGCTGCGCGCTATCCCACGCTTGCGATCGGGGAATTCGGGCGCAGCGTGCTCGGAAAGCCGCTGTGGTATCTGACGCTCGGCAGCGGCAAAAAATGCGTGTTCTATAACGCCGCACACCACGCCAACGAGTGGATCACGACGCCGCTGCTGCTCACGTTCTGCGAGCAGCTCTGCGCCCGGCTTGGCGACGGCGGTGAGCTCGGCGGACAGGACATCCGCGCGCTGCTGCGGCAGGTCACGCTCGTGCTCGCTCCGGCGGTTGACCCGGACGGCATCGACCTTGTGACCGGCGCACTCAGCCGCGAGCGCACCGATGCCGCGCACACGCTCGCGCAGAATTACCCCGCGATCCCCTTCCCGTCCGGCTGGAAGGCGAACATCCGCGGCATCGACCTCAACCTGCAGTACCCCGCCGGATGGAGCACCGCGCGCGAGATCAAATTCGCCGCGGGCTACACGCGCCCCGGACCGCGCGACTATGTCGGCCCGGCGCCGCTGACAGCGCCGGAGAGTCTCGCCATGTACGGCTTCACCCGCGCGCTCGACCCGCAGCTCACCCTGTCGTACCACACGCAGGGGCGCGTGATCTACTGGCAGTACGACGGCTATGACGTGCCCGGCAGCAAGGCCATCGCCGAGCGCTTTGCCGCCGCGAGCGGCTATGCCGTGGCCGAGACGCCCTACGCCTCCGGCCACGCGGGCTACAAGGACTGGTTCCTTCAGGACTTCCGCCGCCCCGGCTTCACGATTGAGGCGGGCAGCGGTGAAAATCCCCTGCCGCTCAGTCAGTTTCCGGACATCTGGTCGGATAATCTCGGCATCCTCCTCGGCGGAATGGCCGCCGTTTTGTGACGCATGTGAGGCCTTGCATCAGAACCTCACACATGACACAGTTTGCCCGTTTTTCGGCAAAATATGTGTGCCGGACGGCAAAACCGCGCCAAAATGCAAAAAACGCCGTCTCCCGACCGGGAGACGGCGTTTTCATCATTTGCTCACGTGTCGCTCTCAGACTGCGGCACCGGCGCGGTGACCTCCGTGCGCGTGACACCCTTGGAGAACGTCAGGCTCTTGAGGATGGTCGAAAAATCGTTGGACATGCTGCGGTAGAGATCCGCATTTTCGTTGGCAAACTGCACATCGGTCGGCAGCTCGGCAATGAGGTTGTAGTTCGCCCCGTCAACTGTCAGGCCGCAGATGGCCTGATACTCCGGCAGCTCGGTATAGTCATAATCGGTGGGAAAGACCTCGAGCATGAACAAAAAGCCGCCGAGCCCGTTGTCATGATCGGTCTTTTCATAAAAGCCGACGTAATAGCCGCCGTCGTTCGCGCCGCACTCGGTCACGTAATGATCGCCCCAGCTGGCGGGCAGCGTGATGGAAAAATACCCGCCCTTACCGTTGTCATACGTCGGGCAGAGCGTGATGTCCTTCGCCTCGGCCTGTGCATCTGCCGCCTTCTGGCCGCCGCAGGCAGTCAGCGCCAGCGCCAGTGCCAATATGAGCACCGCAATGCTTCGTTTCATGCAGATTGCTCCTTTCCGTGTCTTGTATAGAGAATAGTATACGCCATCGGCCGGCACGTGTAAAGCCCCGCGCGGCGCAGCGCACGGCGTGCAAAAAGAAGCACGCCAGAAATATCTGACGTGCTCCTGCGAAAAAGGTTCCGGATTTTTTATGCGGCGGCGGGCTTGCCGTGCTTGCGCATGACGATCTGCAGCACAACGACGATCACGATCGCCGCGATACCGACAAGGTCGGTCATAAGCCTGGGGTCGATCAGGCACAGGCCGCCTGCGGCAAGCAGGATGCGCTGCCACCAAGGTGCGCGTGTGACAACATAGCCCTCGAGCGCGGCGGCGATGCCGAAGATGCCGAGGCAGGACGAGATGATGACCTGAACTGCGGCGAGCACGCCCTGATCCATGAGCAGCATGGACGGGTTCATCGCAAACATGTACGGCACGATGAACGCCGCAATGGCGAGCTTTGTCGCATTGATGCCTGTCTTCATAGGGTCGGACTTGGCGATGGCAGAGCCGGCATAGGCAGCCAGCGCGACCGGCGGCGTGATGTCGGCGACGATGCCGAAGTAGAACACGAAGAAGTGCGCCGCGATCTTCGGAATGCCGAGCGTGATGAGGATCGGCGCGCAGGTCGAGGCCATGATGCAGTAGTTTGCAGTCGTGGGCACGCCCATGCCGAGCACGATGCAGCAGAGCATGGTCAAAAACAGCGCCAGCAACAGCGAGAGCGTCGGGTTGGAGATCTTGCTGCTCAAAGCGACGACGCCGCTGATGAGCTTGGACGCCAGACCCGTGACGGTGATGCAGCCCGCGATCATGCCGGCCATGGAGCAGGCCACGGCGACCGTGATGCTGCCCTTGCCGCCGGCCTCGAGCGCCTCGAGGATCATCAGGCCGGTCTTTTTGACGGCGATGCCGGCGACGCTGCCGGTCTTGGTCTCCTTTGCCTCGGCCGCAGCGTCGCGGATCGTACCGACAAGGCTCACGGCGATGGAGATGAGGATGGCGATGGAGGCCGCATACTGCAGCGAGCGGATGTTTGCCGTGACCACCCAGATCAAGAACACGAGCGGCAGCAGCAGATAGACATTACGCATGAGGTACTTGAAGCGGGGCAGCTCCGAGCGCGGGATGCCGCGCAGGCCGAGCTTCTTGGCCTCCAGATGCACGGAGATGAAGATGCCGCCGAAGTACAGCACGGCAGGCAGGATCGCCCAGAGGGTGACCTGACCGTAGGTGACATTCATGTATTCGGCCATCAGGAACGCGGCCGCGCCCATGATGGGCGGCATGATCTGGCCGCCGGTGGAGGCCGCTGCCTCGACCGCGCCGGCGAATTCGGGCTTGTAGCCGGTGCGCTTCATCATCGGGATCGTGACCGAGCCCGTGGTAACGGTGTTGCCGACGGAAGAGCCGGACACCATGCCGCACAGTGCAGACGAGATGACCGCGACCTTGGCCGGGCCGCCGGAGGTCCAGCCGGCAATGGCATTGGCGAGATCAATGAAGAAGCTCGAGATGCCGGTGCGCTCCAGAAATGCGCCGAAGATGATGAACACCGCGATAAACTTCGCACACACCTGCACGGGCGTGCTCAGCACGCCGGACGTGCCGAAAAAGAGCGTGTAGATCACGCGGCCGAGCACCTGATCAAACGTCTGGCCGCCCTTGAGCATACTCACGAACGTGTATACGAGCAATGCGCCGACGACCACAAGGATCGGTATGCCGACACAGCGGCGGCAGAGCTCGGCAAGCGTCAGAATGCCGGCCACGCCGACGGCGATGAGAAACGGCGTCATCTTGGCGGCGCTGGTGAGCGTCTTGATGAGCGTATCGTAGTTAAAGCAGTAGTAGAAAAACGCAGCCGCGCCGATGACCATGATGACGATGTCATACCACGGCAGGCGATTGACGTGCACGTGCTTCTTGCTGGCGGGGTAGGTCAGATAGCCCATGATGATGATCAGGCCGAGGAATGCCGTCAGGCGCACCTCGAGCGCGGCGGTGCTGAACAGGGTCGACCAGATGCAGTAGACCGAGAACAGCGCCATGACGACGGAAATGACGATCTTGGGCTTGCCCGCCCAGATGCGGGTGGCAGACTCGCGGTCATACTTGCGCATGACGGCGTCCATATCCTCCTGCAGAGAAGCGGCTTCCGCAGCGGCTGCGGTCTTTTTGGTGTCAGACATATAAGAGGAAACCTCCGTTCCGGGTAGAATGGAAAAACTACGGCGTCAGGGGTACTGACGCCGTAGCGAACATTTACGGGATGCGGCGCATCACCGGGTCAGGCATCAATAGGTGCCGGCCTTGATGGTGGCGGCGGTGTAGTACGGGGACGCGGACAGCAGGGACTGCACGTGGCTGTCGTCGAGGCTGACAAGGTAGACGCTGCCGGCAGTGGCGAGGTCGGTGATGGCCGTGGTGGGCGCACCGGCGACGATGAACGCGGCGTCGATCTTGCCGTCCTTCAGGCTCTCGGCGCTGTCGCCGAAGCTCTGGTACACGGCGGAGATATCGCTCTCCTTGAGGTCATAGGCGTTGAGCACGTCAATGGCGTTGAAGTACACGCCGGAGCCGGCTGCGCCGATGGAGACCTTCTTGCCGGCGAGGTCGGCAACGGTCTTGATATCAGGGTTGGTGGTGACGATCTGCACCTGCTCCTGATACAGCTGGGCAACGACGGAGAAGCCGGTGACCGGGCTCTCGAACAGGCGCTGGCCATTGTAGGCATAGTTCATAACGTCGCTCTGCACGAAGGCGATCTGGACGTTGCCGTTGGTCAGGTCCTCAACGTTGGCCTGAGAGCCGCCGGAGGTGAGCGCCGTGACCTTGCAGTCGGAGTTGGTGGAGACGTAGTTGGCCAGCACGCTGCCGAAGCCGTAGTACGTGCCGGTGTCGCCGCCGGTGCCGAAGCTGAGCGCAGCAGCGGTGCCGGTGCCGGCGCCGTCCTTGACCGCGTCAACCTTGAGGCCCTTCTCCTCGAAATACTTGGCAGCGCCGGGGTGATACGGCACACCCTTGACCGAGGCGGCAGCCTCGAGGTTCAGCTCTGCGCCCTTGCCGTGCTGAGCGGAGATGGCGTCGAGGTTATTGAAGATGGTGGACACGAACGCATAGATCTGGTCGGTCGGAACATCGTCACGCGCGATGACGACTGCGCCGACGGAGACGGTGCTGGTGTCGACCTTGGCCGTGGATCCGGAATCGTCTTTTTTGTTGGTGTCGCCGCCGCCGCAGGCGCACAGCGCAAACACCATGACGAGGGCCAGAGCCAGCGCCACGATTTTGTTGAACTTCATAATGGTTTCTCTCCTTTTTGAAATTGTCCTCTTCAGAAGATTCAATATGCGTTCATTATACCTGCGTGAAGCGTAAATTTCAAGCTAAAAATGAAACTTTGGCACGCTCGATGTGCAAAACCTTTCACGCATTAGTGAAATTATGATACAAATCGCCACATCTTGCGCCTTTTGGGCAGATTTTCCCTCATCGGGTACAAGATACCTTTTCCATACAGAAAAAAGTCCGGTCTGTGCAGTTTTTGCACAGACCGGACTCGGGGTTGGATGCACTTATTCGTCCTTGTCGGAAGCCGGATCGGGCTGCACGAGCACACGCTCGACGCGGCGTCCGTCCATGGCCAGGACTGTGACGGTGAGATTTTCGTACCGGAAGCTGTCACCCGGCTTCGGGAACGTGCCGAAGCGCTCGAGCGTCCAGCCGCCGACGGTGGCGCTGTCGGCGTCGTCGAGGGCGTCCTCATTCCAGCCGAGCAGCTCGAGAAAGTCCGAGATCGTCATGTCGCCGTCGAGCTCATATCCGCCGTCGGAGCGTGCAACGACCTCGCGCTCGACCTCGTCGGTCTCGTCCCAGATGTCGCCGACGAGCTCCTCGAGCACGTCCTCCATCGTGATGACGCCGAGCGTGCCGCCGTATTCGTCCGTGACGACGGCGAGGTGCTTCTGCTCGCGGCGGAGCTTTGCCAGCACGTCGGGCAGGCGCGTGGTCTTGTAGACAAAGCACGGCGGGATGAGCTGCGCGCGCAGATCCTCCGGTCGGCCGTCCATCATGGCCTTGAAAAAGCGGTTGAGGTACAAAAATCCGATGATATTGTCCACACTGTCGGAGTAGACCGGCAGGCGGGAATACGTCGATTCGTCGATGACGCGCATGATCTCGTCCCAATCGTCGTCGATGTCGATGGCGACCATGTCGACGCGTGCGGTCATGGCCTCGCTCGCGCTGACGTCGGAAAAGTCGAGCGCGGAGCGCAGCAGCTCGCTGCGGTCCTCGTCGAGCACGTCCTCGTCCTCGGCAGTCTCGATGATCGACTGCAGCTCCTGCGAGGCAGCCTCCTCCGGATCGCCGTCACCGGTGTCGCCGCGCAGCGGGCGCGTGATCAGGTGCACGAGACCGACCACGAGCCAGATCACGGGATAGAGCACGATCGACAGCGCGCGGATGACATAGGCATTGCGCAGGGCGATGCCGTTGGCGTTTTGCTTGGCGACGATCTTCGGCATCGTCTCGCCGAAGATGATGACCAGCAGCGTCAGCACGACCGTGGACACCCACGTCCACTGTTCGCCCGCGAGCAGGATCACGATCACGGAGCCGAGCGACGACGAGGCGATGTTGACCAGATTGTTGCCGATGAGAATGGCGCTCAGGGCACGATCATAGTGGTCGAGGATGCCGACGGCTGCCCTGGCGCGGCGGCTGCCGTCCTCGGCGGCGTTTTCCAGCCGCAGACGGTTGGCCGACGAATAGGACATCTCCGACGCGGAGAAGAACGCGGACAGCGCGATCAGCACGACGAGCGCAACAAAATACCACACGATGCTCATGCCGGCTCGCCCCCTTTCTCCGGGGCAGTCTCAGCGGCCGCAGCCTCGTCCGGCTCCTCCGGCAGCAGGCGCACGATGAGCTTGACGATGCGCTTTTGGCGCATATCGGAGATGCGCACGTCGAGCCGGTGATAGCGGAAGCCCTCCCGCTCGCGCGGGATGTAGGAAAACTGCTCGTATGTCCACTCGCCGAGCAGCTTGTAGCACAGCTCCTCGTCGTCCTCGGGATCGGTGTAGTCGAGGCGGTCAAACACCTCGCCGACGGTCATCTCGGCATCGACCTCATAGCGGCCGCCGCCGAGCGGCACGAACGACTCCTCAACAACGTCGTCCTCGTCCCAGATCTCGCCGACGAGCTCCTCAACGATGTCCTCCACGGTGACGATGCCGAGCGTGCCGCCGTAGTTATCGGTGACGATGGCAAGATTTGCCTTGCGGCGGCTGAGCTCGGGCAGCACCTCGGCGATGAGCGTGCTCTGGTGCACGAACACCGGCTCGTCGAGCAGCGGACGGATGTCCACCGCCTTGCCGCCGGCTTTGATACAAGCCTTGATGTATTTGCGGATCTGCAGGATGCCGATGACATTGTCCACGCTGTCGGCGTACACGGGCAGGCGGCTGTGGCGCTGCTCGCGCACGTAGGCGAGGATCTCCTCCGGCGGGTCGTCCACATCCACGGCGGCGACATCGACACGCGCCGTGATGACGCTCTCGACCGGCACCTCGGCAAACGAGAGTGCCGAGCTCATGAGCTCGCCGCGCTCGGCGGTCAGCTCTCCGTCGTCGGTCATGTTCTCAATGATATCGGCCAGCTCATCCTCCGTCACGGTCACGGCGGGCTCGCCGCGGATGCAGCGGGCGGCAGCATTGCCGATGGCGGTGAGCAGCACGGACAGGGGCTGAAAGAGCACCATGAAAAACCGCAGCGAACGCGCCGTGGCCATGGCCAGACGCTCTGCGTATTTCTTGGCGATGCTTTTCGGCAGCATCTCCCCGGCGAAGAACACGACCACGGTCGTGATCAGCGTCGCGGCGGTGACCGCCCACATGCCCCACACCCGCTGCACGGCCACGGTCACGATCGTCGCGATCGTCAGGTGCAGGATGTTCGTGCCGATCAGCAGCGTCGTGATCGCCTGATCAAAGTGATCGAGCACGTACAGCGCCTGACCGGCGCGGCGGTTGCCGTGGTCAGCGGCGGCTTTGAGCCGGATGCGGCTCGCGGATGAAAAGGCTGTCTCCATGATGGCGAAATAGGCCGCACCAAGGAGCAGCACGATGATAACAGGCAAAAGATTCCATAAATCCTGCTTAGGGCCAGCGTCCATTGCGGATCATCACACTCCTGAGTTGTCTCCCCGCCCGGTGCCTATCCGGGGGCGGGAAATAAATTAGCGATTAGTATACCATATAATGCCCGCCGCGTCAACGCGTTTTCTCCTCCGTGACAGCGACGTTCCCCTGCCCTGCGAGGGATCGCAGCTCCTCGACGAGCGCAGGATGCACGCAGCAGCGCGCAGCGGCGCGACGGCCGGTGTCCTCAAAGACGAGCACGAGCTGCTCGTCGCCGGGGAACATTTGCAGGATCAGCTCGATGCGCCTGACGGCCGGGTGCTCCTTATCCGGCAGCCGCACCCAGAGCCGGTGCCGCGGCGGTGCCTCGGGCCGGGGCGGCGGGTCGCGGCGCGGTGGCGTGCGCAGTGTCTCAAGTCCCTGCTCGCTGAGCGGCAGGACCTGATCCGCCACGAGCTGAGGGTCGGATTCGTCGCGCGTCGAGATGCGCCCCGAAACGAACAGCGCGGGCGTCTCCTGCGCGAGCAGGTCGCGGCAGGCATCGAGCGCAGGCGAAAAGACGATGACCTCCATGCTGCCGCTGTCGTCCTCGAGCTGGAGGTAGGCCATGCGCGTGTTTTTGCGCGTGGCACGCTCGCGGCTCGCGGTGCAGATGCCGGCGATGACCACACGCTGCCCGTCACGGTAGCGGTGCGGAGCGGCATCCGGCGCGTGAAAGCTCGCCAGAATGTCGCCCATGGGCGCGGCCTTCGCCTGCTGCGCAAGGGCGCGGTACGCATCCATCGGGTGGCCGGTGAGATAGAGACCGGTGGTCTCGCGCTCCATGGCCATGAGCTCGGCGCGGGTGAACTCCTCCACGTCCGGCAGCACGAGCTGTGTCGTGTCGGCGGGCTCTCCCCCGTCATCCGGCGTGCTGAAGAGGTTCATCTGGCCGGTGAGGTTCATGCGGCTCTCGCTCGCGGCGCCGCCCAGCACGCGGTCGACCGACTGCATGAGCGCCTTGCGCTTATAGCCCATGCGGTCAAAGCAGCCGGCGCGGATGAGGCTCTCGGCGGCGCGGCGGTTGAGATCGTGCCCGTTCATGCGGCGGCAGAATTCGTCAAACGCCGTGAACGGTCCGCCGATCTCCCGCTCGCGCATGAGCGCCTGAATGAGTCCGCGCCCCACGCCCTTGATGGCCACGAGGCCAAAGCGCAGGTCGCCGTTTTCCACGGTGAAGTCGGCGTCGGACGCATTGATGTCCGGCGGCAGCAGGCGGATGCCCAGCTCGCGGCACTCGGCGATGTACTCCGTGACCTTCGGCGTGTTATCGAGCACGGAGGTCAGCAGCGCCGCCATGTATTCGTGCGGGTAGTTGCGCTTCATATACGCCGTGCGGTAGGACACGATGGCATAGGACACCGCGTGCGCCTTGTTGAAGGCATAGCTTGCAAAGGCGAGGATCTCGTCATAGATCGCGTTGGCGGTCTGCTCGGGCACGCCGTTGGCCACCGCGCCGGGGATGCTCCGCGCCGGGTCGCCGTGCACGAAGGCGGCGCGCTCGGCCGTGATGACGGCCTCTTTTTTCTTCGACATGGCGCGGCGGATCATGTCCGCCTGACCGAGCGAGAACCCGGCCAGCTGCCGGAAAATCTCGATGACCTGCTCCTGATAGACGATGCAGCCGTAGGTCACGGCGAGGATCGGCTCGAGCAGGGGGTGCTGATAGGTGATGCGCTCCGGATGCGCCGAGCAGGCGAGAAAGCGCGGGATGCTCTCCATCGGGCCCGGGCGGTAGAGCGCGATGACGGCGGTGATGTCCTCGATGCTGCGCGGACGCAGACCCATGCACACGGAGGTGATGCCCGCGCTCTCGAGCTGAAACACGCCGACGGTGCGCCCGGCGGCGAGCATATCAAACGTCTTCTTATCGTCGAGCGGGATGCGCTCGACCTGAAAATCCGGCACGCGGCGGCGCACGCGGCGCGCCGCGTCCTCGAGCACGGTGAGGTTGCGCAGACCGAGAAAGTCCATCTTCAGCAGACCGAGCTCCTCGAGCGTCGTCATCTGATACTGGCACACGAGCGCGCCGTCATTGCTCGCCAGCGGCACATAGGCGTACACCGGCTGCTCGGTGATGACCACGCCCGCCGCGTGCGTTGACGCGTGGCGCGGCATGCCCTCGATGGCGCGGGCGGTGTCGATGAGCCGGTGCAGCCGCTCGTCGCCGTCATACATCGCGCGCAGAGGCTTCGACTGCTGCAGCGCCTCGTCGAGCGTGGTGTTGATGCCGCCGGGGATGGCCTTGGCCACGGCGTCGGTCTCGGCGTAGGTCAGGTTCATGACCCTGCCGACATCGCGCACGGCGGCGCGCGCCGCCATCGTGCCGAAGGTGACGATCTGCGCCACGTGGTCGGCGCCGTATTTGCGGATGACGTAGTCGATCACTTCCCCGCGCCGCTGCACGCAGAAGTCCACGTCGATATCCGGCATACTCACGCGTTCGGGGTTGAGGAAGCGCTCGAAGTAGAGGTTATACTGCACGGGGTCGACGTCCGTGATGCCGAGGCAGTAGGACACGACGCTCCCGGCCGCGCTGCCGCGCCCGGGGCCGACGGGGATGCGCTGGCGCTTGGCGTAGCCGATGAAATCGCTGACGATGAGAAAATAGTCCACAAAGCCCATGCGCCGGATCATATCGAGCTCATACTCCATGCGCCCGTGCACCTCCGGCCGGTCGCCGTAGCGGCGGGTAAAGCCGCGCTCGCACAGCTTCGTGAGATAGGCGTCGGAGTCCGTCTCCCCCTCCGGGAGCAGGAAACGCGGCAGGTGATAGTGCCCGAAGGTAAAATCAAACCGGCAGCGGTCCGCGATGCGCTGCGTGTTTTCCACAGCGTCCGGATATTCGTCAAAGAGCGCGCGCATCTCCGCCTCGCTCTTGAGGTAGAACTCGTCGTTCGGGAAGCGCAGCCGCTCGGGGCTGTCGAGCGTCTGCCCGGTCTGGATGCACAGCAGCACGTCCTGATCGTAGGCATCCTGCTTTCTGATATAGTGCACGTCGTTCGTCGCCGCGAGCGGGATGCCCGTCTCCCGGTGGATGCGCAGCAGCGCCGCGCGCACGCGCGCCTCGTCGGTCATACGGTGGTTTTGCAGCTCGAGGTAGAAGTTCCCCTCGCCAAACAGCTCCTGCAGCTCCACGGCGCGCGCCTTGGCAGCCTCATAATCGCCACGCAGGATCGCGCGCGGAATGTCGCCCGCGACGCAGCCGCTCAGACAGATGAGCCCCCCCGCGTGTTCACGCAGCAGCGGCCAGTCGATGCGCGGCTTGCCGTAAAACCCGCGCTCGAACGCCGCCGACACGAGATAGCAGAGGTTGTGGTAACCGGTCTCGTCGCGGCAGAGCAGCACGAGGTGCGTGTACGCATCGTCCACACCGTGGACGCGGTCGGTCATGCCGCGTGGGGCGACATAGACCTCGCAGCCGATGATCGGCCGGATGCCGGCAGCCACGGCCGCCTTGTAAAAAGCGACCGCGCCGTACATGACACCGTGGTCGGTGATCGCCAGCGCGGTCTGCCCCAGCTCTTTGGCGCGCTCGACGAGCGGCCCGATGCGGCAGGCGCCGTCGAGCAGGCTGTATTCACTATGTACGTGCAGATGTGCAAACCCCATCGTGCGTTCCTTTCAGTCGTCCATGTGAAATTCCATGAGTTTTTTCAGCCGGTAGTTCAGACAGCTCTTCGTCACCGGCGGATACGAGAGCATGGCGAGGTCGGCAAGGCTGGCCTCGGGATTGGCAATGCGCAGCAGCGCCGCGCTCTGCAGCTTTTCCGGCAGCACGTCGAGCCCGTAATCGCGCTCGATGCGGCGGATGGCATCGATCTGCTCCTGCGCCGCGGCGACGACCTTGTCGGCGTTGGCGGTGTCGCAGTTGACCTTGCGGTTGATGGAGTTGTTCATGGACTTCTCCACCTTGGCGGACATGATGTCCATGGCGGCGCAGGGCGCGCCGATTTTGGTCAGAAAGTCCTCGATGGCCTCGGACTTTTTAAAATAGAGCACGGTGTTGGCGCCGCGGTCGATGCTGCGCGCGGCAAAGCCCAGCTCCGTGAGCAGGGCGGCCGCCTCGCGGCTGACGCTCGCGTGCGCCGTGATGAGCTCAAGATGGTAGTTCTTGCTCGGGTCTGTGACGCTGCCGCCGGCGAGAAACGCGCCCCGCAGAAACGACGCCCTGCAGCAGTCGCTCTCCAGCACGCCGAGGTTGATGTGGTGCGCGACCGTGCGCGACAGATCCGCGCCGAAGGCGGCGAACACCGTCTCGATGGCAGCGCGGTCGGTGATGGTCAGCACATGGCGTCCGCCGGCTTTTTCCGTGACCGGGAGCACAAAATGCGCGCCGAATGCGCGCCGGAACAGCTTCGGCAGCCGCTCGGCAAAGGCGTCGCACGCCGTCACGATGCGGATCTCCCGCGTCGTGAACGTGTGGCAGTACAGCAGCACGCCATAGGCTTCGGCCACGGCGCAGCAATGGCGGCTGAGCGGCACGCGGCACAGCTCGTTTTTCACTTCGGTTGCAAAGGACATGGTGCGCCTCCGCTCAGGTTCTCGGGAAGTCCCGGTTGCGCAGACGGACGTTCGCGTCGCGCGCGGCGAGATAATCCGTCAGCGCCTTGGCCACGGCCACGCTGCGGTGCTGGCCGCCGGTGCAGCCGATGCCGATCGTGAGCGCATAGCGCCCCTCGGCAGCATACTGCGGCAGAAGAAAGTCGATCATGCCGGTGAGCTTTTCGAGAAAGCGCTGCGCCACGTCGCTGCGCAGGACATATTCCTGCACCTCGTCGTCCATGCCGCTGAGCGGCCGGAGCTTTTCCACATAATACGGGTTGGGCAGAAAGCGCACGTCAAACACCAGATCGGCGTCGATCGGGATGCCGTACTTGAAGCCGAAGGCCACGACGTTGATGAGGATATCGCGCCGCGTGCCGCCGTCGACAAAGATCTCGCAGATGCGCTTTTGCAGCATCGAGAGCGTGAGGCCCGTGGTGTTGATGACATAGTCCGCGCGCTCGCGCACGGGGGCGAGCAGCTCGCTCTCGCGGCGCACGGCCTCCGGCAGGGAGCAGCGGCTCTCGGCCTGCAGCGGGTGCGGGCGGCGCGACTCCTTATAGCGGCGCACGATGGCGCTCTCCGACGCCTCGACGAACAGAATGCGGTAATCCACGCCCATGTCCGCGAGCTCGTCGAGCGCGGCAAAGAGCTCGGTGAAGCTCTCCTGACTGCGGATATCCGTCACGAGCGCGACCTTTTCATACCGGCCGCGCGTGGCGAGGCAGAGCTCGGCAAACTTCGTCAGCAGTGCCGTGGGCATATTGTCCACGCAGTAAAAATCCAGATCCTCCAGCACGTCGGCCGCGCGGCTCTTGCCGCCGCCGGACAGCCCCGATACGATCAGAAATTCCATCCCATCACCCCCGGATGATCTTCACTTCCGGCTCGAGCTCCACGCCGGACGTGCGCAGCACCGCGCTGCGGACATCGTCCATGAGCCGCAGCACATCGTCAAACGTGGCGCCGCCGCGGTTGACGACAAAGCCCGCGTGCTTTTCGCTCACCTGCGCGCCGCCGACCGTGTAGCCCTTGAGCCCGGCCTGATCGATGAGTGCGGCGGCATAGCCCCCCACGGGGCGCTTGAACGTGCTGCCGGCGCTCGGCAGGTCGAGCGGCTGTCTGCTGCGGCGGCGCTCGCTCAGGTCGCGCATACGCGCCTGAATGTCCGCCGGGTCGCCCGGCGTGAGCGCGAGCGTGCTGCCGAGCAGGACGCAGTCCGTGTCGGAAAACGCGCTGTGGCGGTAGCCGAAGTCATGCGCGCTGCCGTGCGCCTCACACAGGCGCAGCTCCCCGTCAAGGTAGCGCGTCGAGACGACGACGTCCTTCATCTCGCCGCCGTAAGCACCGGCGTTCATCGACACCGCGCCGCCCAGCGACCCGGGGATGCCGTGCGCAAACTCCAGCCCCGCAAGACCGCAGCCGAGTGCCGCCTGCGCCAGCCGCGCCAGCGGGATGCCCGCGCCCGCGCTCAAATGCGTCGCGTCCGGCTGCGTGACGGCAGCCATATTGTCGCCCATCTGCACGACGATGCGCTCGAGCGCGCCGTCGGTGATGAGCAGGTTCGTGCCGTTGCCGATGATGAGCGGCTGCGCGCCGCCGTCGCGCACGATGCGGCACACGGCCGCCGTCTCCTCCGCGGACGCGGGGCGCACCAGCGCACGCGCCGGTCCGCCGATGCGAAACGAGCAGTGCGCGCGCATCGGTTCGTGTTCCAATATCTCCAGTCCCGGACACTGCGCACGCAGTGCCCGGACGATGAGATCCAAATTTGCCATAGTGTTCGTTCTGTCCTTTCCGGGTCAAAATCCGATGCCGAGGTCAATGCCGCGGTCGTGCTCGGCGGCGAGCTTCTGCGCGGCGTTATAGCCCATGCCCTTTTGCCGGTTGTTCATCGCGGCAAGCTCGAGGATCACGGCGAGGTTGCGTCCCGGTCCGACCGGGATCGTCACGCACGGCACGCGCACGTTGAGGATCTCGCAATACTCCGTCGTCAGGCCAAGCCGGTCATAGGCCCTGCCGTCCTCCCACGGCTCGAGCTGCACGACAAGGTCTATGCGCGTCTCGGGCTTGACCGCGCCGACGCCGTAGATCTGCCGCGCGTCGATCACGCCGATGCCGCGCAGCTCCATATAATAGCGGATCATCTCGGGCGCAGAGCCCATGAGCGTCGTGCGGTTGATGCGCTTGATCTCCACGGCGTCGTCCGCGACGAGCCGGTGGCCGCGCTTGATGAGCTCGAGCGCCGTCTCGCTCTTGCCGACGCCGCTGTCGCCCGTGATGAGCACGCCCTCGCCGAACACCTCGACGAGCACGCCGTGCTGCGTCAGGCGCGGGGCGAGATAGCTCGAGAGCGAGGCGATGAGGTCGGCCATGAATTCCGAGGTGTCCTTGCGCACGAGAAAGAGGTTGCGGTCGTACTTTTCCGCCATCTCCAGGCACTCCGGGAACGGGTCCATGCCGTGGCAGATGACAAGGCCGATGATGTTATAGCGCATGAACGTCTCAAACCGCTCGCGCCGCTGCGCGGATGTGAGCGTCTCGAGAAACGTGCTCTCGACGCGGCCGATGATCTGCAGGCGCTCGGGGTCAAAATAGTTGTAGAAGCCGGCAAGCTGCAGCCCCGGCCGGTTGACATCGGCCGTGCTGATCGCGCGCGCGTCGTAATCGGCGGCGGCGTGCAGGACGGTCAGCCCCTGCTCGGTGACGATCTTTTGCAGCGGTACGGTATAACGCGGTGCGCCCATGGTGCGCATCTCCTTTCTGACAACGCCGCGCACGGCGGCGGGAAGCTGTGATCATACGGGCGGAGCGTCTGCTCCCCCGTATTCTATTGTAGCGAACACAGCGGCATTTGGCAACGGCTTTTGCGCCGCGGCGGGGATTTTTCCGGCTGCGCGGCAGAAAATGCGCAGAAAATGTGAAAATCATCTTGCAATCGGCCATCGTTTCTGCTATTATGAGAAAGCTGTTCTCGCAGATATTAGAGAAGGAGGTGCTTCAACCAATGGCAAAATGTCAGTTTTGCGACAAGGGCGTGAGCTTCGGCATTCAGGTGAGCCACTCTCACCGCCGTTCCAACCGCACTTGGAAACCCAATGTGAAGCGCGTCAAGGCCATCGTGGACGGCAAACCCCAGCACGTCTACGCATGCACCCGCTGCCTCCGCAGCGGCAAGGTCACCCGCGCTGTGTGAATTGCAATCATTGCACCGAACAAGGCTCGCCCGATTGGGCGAGCCTTTTTCGCGTCTTGGGCAGTTTGTGCCGCTGCGCACGCGGCCGGTTTCCCCCGCCCCGGCGCGCGGCCGGTCGAGCGCAGAGCACTTTTCTCCGGGGGCGCAGTCTGCTCGGAAAAGCGCAGACCGGAACGCGGCATTTAAAAAAGAATGCGCCCACGCGTGTGTGTCGCGCAGGCGCCGCAGAGCAAGCAAAAGTTTGTGTGTGTGGGGTAAAGTTGTAAATAACCGGTAAACAACCTTAAGAGGAAAGCGTGCTCTGTCTGACGAAAATCTAATTTGTTTCCGTTCTGCCGTAATAATGCGCCAGCTTTCGTTTTTAATGCAAAGAAAGAAAAAATTTTTGAAAAAATTTTTTCTGCCCTGTGCAGCCGCCGCAGCACCGGAAACGGGTTGCCGTTTTCCGGCGTGCATGGTATCCTTTTTGTGTCCGCACCGGACAGAGGGAGGCACGCTATGAAAGATACTCTGGTCGTCAAAAAGGCGACGCCGCTCGGCGCGCGCGTCTGGACAAGTCTGCTGGTGTTCGGCTTCATCGGGCAGATCGCCTGGATGGTCGAAAACGTCTACTTCTCCACCTACATTCAAAAAAATATCACGGCCGCCGGCTGGGCGACCTCCGCGACCGTTGCCGCCAGCGCCATCGCTGCCGCGCTCGCGACGATCTTCAGCGCCGCGTGGTCGGACCGCGTGGGCAAGCGCCGCGCCTTCGTCTGCTGGGGCTACATCCTCTGGGGCATCACGACGGCGGCGTTCGCGCTCTTCGGCAACGGGCAGGTCGGCGGCAGCGTCGGTCTCGCGGTGACGCTCTTCGTCGTCATGGACTGCGTCATGTCCGCCATCGGCAGCACGGCCAACGACTCGGCCTTTTCCGCCTGGGTCACGGACGTGACCGACGTCACGAACCGCGGCGTCGTGGACATCGTGCTGAGCATTCTGCCGATCGTCGCGCTCATCGTCATCTTCGCCGGCTTTGACGGCATGACCGTGCACGGCAACTGGACGGGCTTTTTCCTCGTGCTCGGCGGCCTGACGAGCGCGGCCGGTGTGCTCGGTCTGTGCATCTTCCGCGACAGCCCCGCCCTGCGCCCCGTGCAGGGCGACACGTACCTGCGCGACGTGCTCTACGCCTTCCGCCCGGCGAACATCCACGCCAACAAGATGATCTACGTCTGCTTTCTCGGCATGATGTTCTCGGGTCTTGCCATGCAGCTCTGGCAGCCGTACATGATCTCGCTCGTCGAGGTCACGCTCGGCATCGACAACTACATCCTGCCCATCGGCATCGTCGTGCTCGCCTCGGCAGTGCTGTCCGTGCTCGCGGGCAAGGCCATGGACCGCTTCGGCAAGGAGAAATTCTATTACCCCGTGGCCGCCATGCAGGTGCTCGGCGGGTTGATCGCCTACAGCATCAAATTCCTCGGTCACGCCATGCCGCTGCTGTGCGTCGGCGGCACATGCATCATGGCCGGAAACCTCGCCATGGCGGGTCTGTTCACCGCCTCATCGCGCGACTATACGCCCGCCGGACGCGCCGGCGCGTCGCAGAGTGTGAAGATGGTCATCTACATCATGCTGCCCATGGTGCTTGCGAGCATCATCGACCCGCTCATCATCAAGGCTGTCGCGCTCGAGCCGACGGCGGAGGTACTTGCCAAATATCCGAGCTATGCCGGAAGCTATCTCTACCCGTATGAGCTGTTTCTGGCCGCGGCCGTGAGCGCGGTGTTCATCCTTGTCCCCGCGTACTTCGTCCGCCGGGACGCCGACCGCATCCGCCGCGAGAAGCTCGCCGCGCTGGAAAAATGACGCCATCAACGGAGAGGCAAACCGCCGCGCGAAAGAAGCGGAAAACATTATATCCCCACATAATTTTAATAATAGAAGGGCGAATCGCATGCATGATAGCAGCACTGTTTCCTTGCTTTCTTGCATATTTGATTATTCGTGAACTGGTTTTTGGGTGGGTAGCTTATTTCTTCACTTTACTCATGGTAGTTCTCGGAACCTATGTTGTTTATATTCTTTGGCCACTGTGTTTTGGGGAATTAACCCTAACAGAGGGCTATGTCAAGTGGCACGCACTCTTCATGCGCAGCGTCAAAATTCCGTATTCGGAGCTTCGCTATGTTGAGATACGCCATTTCGACGAGGGAAATGTTGTCCCTGATCTTTATGGGACCGGGCAAATGCACCTCTTGTTATCCTCGAAATCGCTTCCCAAAAAGCGCATTGATAAAATCCGAAGCGGCGATGGGCTGATCAAGTATCAGTTCCTGATGCGGGATGCGGAGGTGTTCAGCGAATATCTTCCGGAACGGTACAAACCCATGTTTCAGTCGCGAGCAGGAACCTACACGCGTGCGAAGGAGAAGCGGGCGCGCGACTGGCAGAAATGGAAAGCAAAGCGCAAAAAGGCACGCGAAAAGCGCCGGAAAAAGCGGCAGGCAGAAAAGTAAGAAAAGCATGGATCGCAGCGGGCGGTGCTGATGCACCGCCCGCGCTTTGGTATGCAAAAACCCCGCCCGCAGGCGCTGCCTGCGGACGGGGGTTCCTATATCCGGATTTACTTGCGGAAGAACGCGATGACGCGGTCGAAGAAATCACCGATGGCGGTGATCACGTCCTTGACCTTGCCGGTGAAGGCGGCAACCTTCTCCTTGGCGCCGACAAGCTGCTTGAGCGTGTCCTGCACGGCCTGCACCTTCGAGAGCAGGGCGTTCGTGTCGAGCTTTTCGAGCGAGCGGCAGAGGTTCACAAGCTGGGTCATCTGGTCGTCCGTGAGCGTGACGTTGTACTCGGCGGCGATCTCGCGGATCTTCGCGCGCAGTTCAGCGTCGGTCATGTCCTTGGTCTCGTTGAGGATGAGCTTGAGCTCGTTGACGATCTCGACCGAGTCATAGTCGCCGATGGCCTGCGCGAGCTCCGCCGTCGTCGCCAGCTCCTGCGATGAGACGGCCTTGGCAGTCTCATCGAGCTTCGTGCCCGTAATGTCCTCATACGCCTTGTAGATGCCGGTCAGCGCCGCAGTGCCCGAGACGTCGAACGGCGCAGCCACGCTGATCTTCGCGTCCATGATGCCGGCAGTCGCCAGCGCGCTGATGTACATCTGGCTCGTGCAGTAGGTAATGTGCGACGTGTTGACGGTCATGCCTTTTCCGGCGGCAAGCACCTCGATGGAGATGCAGGAGATGGACTTGGTGCCGATCTGCGCGTCACTGATGACGCCGCTGAGATACTGCCGCTCGTCCTTGTTTGTGACGGTCAGCTCTTTGACGCTGCCGCGCTCGATGCCAAAGGTCTTGTAGACGGTCTTGATCTGGTCGTCCGTGAGGTCGGCGCCGATGACGGTGCGCGTCTCACCGGCGTCGATGGCCGACACCGCGCCGAGACTTGCCAGCAGACACACGGCAAGCACGATAGGCAGGACCCGTTTGAGAATTTTCATGGCAGTAGGTTTCCTTTCCCTGCGGCCTTGCGCCGCAGTCCCTGACAGGATAGACGCCTCTATTGTAAAGAAGTTCCCGCAAAAAGAGTGACGAATCTGTGAAGAAACGCCTGAAATTGTTGTTAAGGGTCTGCCTGCCGGCGGCGAAAGGCTGCGAGGATTCTGAAAAAAAGGACAGACAGAGTAGGAGTCTCTGTCTGTCCATGTGGGGGTGTCACTGCCTTTTGGGGTGGCAGCTATGGCACTGTGCACCGCAATGGGCACAGCTGCCGCCGCAGGAGGAGCGCCCTTGCCGCTTCTGGCGGATCAGGGAAAGGGAAATTAGGATGACAATGGCAATGAGAAAGATCGAAATCAAAATCGTAGAGAGGTTTGCACCGATCCAGTGCAGCATAGGTATTCACTCCTTTGCGTTTGCGAAATTCAGCAAGGCTCAGGCCTTGAGTGTGGTGGCCTCCTTGTACGGACGCACCAGCATGTAGATGATGCCGGCCAGCGCCAGGACCGCGCAGATGAGGCCGATGATGTTCAGGCTGCCGGTGAAGGCGTTGCCGAACTGGTTGATCATCAGGCCGACGAGATAGGCAAAGCCGCACTGATAGCCGATGGCGAACCAAGTCCACTTGGCGTTGTTCATCTCACGCTTGATGGCGCCGATGGCGGCGAAGCAGGGAGCGCACAGGAGGTTGAACACCAGGAAGCTGTAACCGGTGATGCCGGTGAAGGCCTGAGCGATGTTCTGGTACACGGTGCCGTCGCCGCCGCCATACAGGATACCCAGCGTACCCACGATGTTCTCCTTAGCCACAAGACCCGTGATGGAGGCCACGGTCGCCTGCCAGTTGCCCCAGCCCAGAGGCTTGAAGATCCAGGCGAGCACGCCGCCGATGGCAGCGAGGATGGAGTGGTCGATCTCGTCCTCGGACAGCATACGGAAGGTGCCGTCCACCCAGCCGAAGTAGGTGGTGAACCACACGAAAATGGTGGACAGCAGGATGATGGTACCGGCCTTCTTGATGAAGGACCAGCCACGCTCCCACATGGAGCGCAGGACGTTGCCGAGCGTGGGCCAGTGGTAGGCCGGCAGCTCCATAACAAACGGAGCCGGCTCGCCGGAGAACATCCTGGTCTTCTTCAGCATGATGCCGGAAATGATGATTGCAGCCATGCCGATAAAGTATGCAGAGGTCGAGACCCATGCGCTGCCGCCGAACAGGGCGCCTGCGATCATCGCGATGAACGGCACCTTTGCGCCGCAGGGGATAAAGGTGGTGGTCATGATCGTCATGCGGCGGTCACGCTCGTTTTCAATGGTACGCGAAGCCATAACGCCCGGCACGCCGCAGCCGACGCCGATGAGCATCGGGATGAAGGACTTGCCGCTCAGACCGAACTTGCGGAAGATACGGTCGAGCACGAAGGCGATACGGGACATGTAGCCGCAGGCCTCAAGGAAGGCCAGCATCAAGAACAGGACAAGCATCTGCGGCACAAAGCCGAGCACCGCGCCGACACCGGCGACAATGCCATCCAGGATCAGACCGCTGAGCCAGTCGGCGCAGCCCGCCTTTTCCAGACCGTTGCCGATCAGGACCGGGATGCCCGGGACCCAGACGCCGTAATTGGCCGGATCGGGCGCGTCAAAGCCGTTTTGCTCGAAATATTTCACAGCGTCCAGATACGTCATGGCGACGGTGCTGTCCTCGTCGGCGTCATCGGGGATGGTGTCGTAGTAAGCGGTCAGTTCGTTCTCGGCCAGGGTCTCCTCGTCCTCGACCGTGACGGTCGCGGTGTCGGAGCTCGGAACGAAGTCCTTCATGTCCGCGAGCGCGGCGTCGGCGTCGAAGTCTTCGGCTTCGGTGTCGAGACCCAGGAACGCGTCGACCGCTTCGGTCGCGGCGGTGTATTCGTCGTTGGCGTCGTTATAGGCGCCCGAGCCGATGCCCAGCAGGTGCCAGCCGTCGCCGAACACGCCGTCATTGGCCCAGTCGGTCGCGGGCGCGCCGACGGCGACCATGGCGACCCAGTAGACGAGGAACATGACCACGGCGAAGATTGGCAGGCCCAGCCAGCGGTTGGTGACGATGCGGTCGATCTTATCGGACGCAGACTGCGTGGCCTTGGATTTCTTGCGGTAGCAGGCGCGGATGACCTCCGCGATGTAGACATAGCGCTCGTTGGTGATGATGGACTCGGCGTCGTCGTCGAGCTCCTCCTCGGCGGCCTTGATGTCCGCCTCGATGTGCGCGTGCACATCCTCGGGGATGTGGAGCTTTGCGAGCACCTTGTCGTCGCGCTCAAAGATCTTGATGGCGTACCAGCGCTGCTGCTCTTCCGGCAGCTTGTGCACGGCCGCCTCCTCAATGTGGGCGATCGCGTGCTCGACCGGACCGGAGAACGTGTGCATCGGCACGGTCTTGGTGGATCTGGCGGCCTCGATGGCGGCCTCCGCCGCGGCCATGACACCGTCGCCCTTCAGGGCCGAGATCTCCACGACCTTGCAGCCGAGCTGCTGCGAGAGCTGGCTGATATTGATCTGGTCGCCGCTCTTGCGCACGATGTCCATCATGTTCACGGCGATGACCACCGGGATGCCCAGCTCGGTGAGCTGCGTGGTGAGGTACAGGTTGCGCTCGAGGTTCGTGCCGTCGACGATGTTCAGGATCGCATCGGGACGCTCGCCGATCAGGTAGTTGCGGGCGACGACCTCCTCCAGCGTGTAGGGGCTGAGCGAGTAAATGCCGGGAAGGTCCATGATGACGACGTCGTCATGCTTTTTCAGCCGGCCTTCCTTTTTCTCGACCGTGACGCCCGGCCAGTTGCCAACAAACTGATTGGAGCCGGTCAGCGCATTGAACAGCGTCGTCTTGCCGCAGTTCGGGTTACCGGCTAGGGCAATCTTGATTTGCTTTTCCATTCGGATGCTCCTTTGTGATATTCTCCTCTGCTTCGGGGGATCCTACCTTATGTAATAAATGTTTTTTGCTTACAGATGTTTACGCCTGAACTTCGATCATCTCGGCGTCGGCCTTGCGCAGACTCAGTTCGTACCCGCGCACCGTGACCTCAACCGGATCACCGAGCGGTGCGACCTTGCGCACGTACACATCCGTGCCCTTCGTGATGCCCATGTCCATGATGCGGCGCTTGATCGCGCCCTCACCGTGCAGCTTCACGACCTTGACCGTTTCGCCGATCTTGGCGTCTCGCAGCGTTTTCATCGTACTTCCTCCCTTAAATCATGATCTTGCGTGCCATCTCATCGCTGATGGCAACGCGGGATTCCTTGACCTTCACGATCAGATTCCCGCCGATCGCCGATACGACCGTAGCCGTCCCGCCGGGGACAAACCCCAGATCGGCCAAATGCTTTCTGATCTCCGGGTTCCCGCCGACTTTCAGAATCAGTGTCTCCTCGCCGACGTTGGCGAGATTCAGCGGCATCATAGATATCCCTCCACTGGTAAACGGTTAGAGCGTGCTAACCTTAGATGAAAAAAGATCGGTTATATTCGTTTAACAGAAGTTAAACTTCCTTAACCATGCCAAAGTTTAACGCATCTAACATCGTATGTCAAGAGAAAAATATAAAAAAGCCGCGTCTCTTGCAATTTTGGTTAAAGTGTGCTAACCTAAAAAGGATTTCACGAAAAGGTTGGTGAAAACCGCTATGCAGATACTCAGAGCCGCGGAGGACTATCTGGAGGCAATGCTGATGATGCAGCAGAGGCACGGATACATTCGCTCGATCGACATCGCAGAGCACCTCGGCGTCACGAAGCCGAGCGTGACCTACACGACCAAGCGCCTGCGCGAAAACGGCTACATCACCATGGATCGCGACGGGCTCATCACGCTCACGCCGAGCGGGATGGACATCGCCTCGCGTATGCTCGACCGGCACCACACGCTGACCAAGTTTCTCATGGAGCTCGGCGTGGACGCTGAGACCGCCGAGGAGGACGCCTGCAAGATGGAGCACGACATCAGCGAGCAGACGTATGCCGCGCTCTGCCGCCACGCCATCGGCAAGCTCGGCATCCTCGGGGAGGACGACACGGGCCTCGGCGAGACGGCCGGGACCGACGAAACCTGACGCACGCAGCCGGACATTTCCGCCCGCGGCAGCCAAAGCTGCCGCGGGCGGTTTCGTTCTGCGCCGCGGGCATTGACGCGGCGGCGCGGATTTGCTATGCTGAAAAAGAGAAAACTCGTTTTCCGGAGGTGCCCCCATGCTCCAGACCCGCAGACCGGCCCTGAGCGGCAATGCGCTCAAGGGCATCGCCATCCTCGCCATGACGCTCGACCACCTCACGTGGACGCTCTGGCCGGGATACAGCACCGCGTGGTGGGTGCTTTTGCTGCACCTGCTCGGCCGCGTGACGGCGCCGATCATGTGGTTTTTCGTCGTCGAGGGCTATCACTACACGCACGATGTGAAAAAATACGCCGTGCGTCTGTTCGCACTCGCGATCATCTCGCACTTTGCGTATGATTTCTGCTTCGGCATCCCGTTTTTGCCGCTGTCCACCGGGCCGTTCAACCAGACGGGTGTCGTCTGGTCGCTCGCGTGGGGTCTCGTGCTGCTCGTCATCCACGATGACGAGCGGATTAAAAACTGGGTCAAGATCGTGCTGACGTTTGTGATCTGCGCCATCACCTTCCCGTCGGACTGGAGCTGCGTGGCCGCGATGGCGATCCTGTTCATGGGGCAGGCACGCGGGGACTTCCGCCGCCAGATGTGCTGGCTCATGGTGTGGTCAGCCGTGTATGCGCTCGTGTACTTTTTCTTCATTGATAAGGTGTACGCGCTCGTGCAGCTCGGCACAGCGCTCTCCATCCCGCTGCTGCGCTGCTATGACGGCACACGCGGCAAATGGCGCTCTATGGGCAAGCTCTTTTACGTCTATTATCCCGCGCACCTCGCGCTCATCGGCGTGCTGCGCGTGCTGCTCTGGGGCGCGGGCGCAAGCACGGCCGCCGGCAGCTTCTGAGCAAACTGTACAAGGCATCGGCCCGGACGGAGGGAAACTTCGTCCGGGCATTTTCGTGCACGCGCGTGCATTTTCGCGCGCCGTGTGATAAAATGCATCCATATTTCAACCCGAAGGAGGCGTCGCCCATGCGCTACCAATGTCTGGTGCTCGACCATGACGACACGGTCGTCAACAGCACCGCGTCCGTCAATTACCCTGCCTTCGTGCAGACGCTCAGAACGCTGCGGCCGGACGTGCACATGACGCTCGACGACTTTTTTTCCTACTCGTTCGAGCCCGGCTTCGGCGCGCTGTGCAGCGACATTCTGCATTTTTCCGACAGCGAGATGGACTTTCAGTACCGCACGTGGCTGGAGAACGCGCGCACGCACGTGCCGGACACCTTCCCCGGTATGCGCGAGCTGCTGCAGCGGTATCATGCCGCGGGCGGGCACATCTGCGTCGTGAGTCACTCCGTGCCGGAGACGATCCTGCGCGACTACCGCGCGCACGATCTGCCCACGCCGGAGCTCATCTACGGCTGGGACGACGACCCGGAGCGGCGCAAGCCCGCACCGTGGCCGATCTATCAGATCGAGCACGTGCTCGGCCTGCGGCCGGAGCAGCTCGTGGTCATCGACGACCTCAAGCCCGGCAAGGACATGGCCGACCGCGCGGGCGTGGACTTCATTGCGGCCGGGTGGACGCACACCGTGCCGCACATCATTGAAACGATGCAGCGCATCAGCCCGCACTACTGCCGCACGGTGGCGGAGCTGACCGCGCTGCTGCTAGACGAAACGGAGGCATGAATATGGACCGGATCATTCGCACGGCGACCCTCGCCGACCTCGACGCCGTGGCGGCGGTGGAGGCGGCGTGCTTTCCCGCGGCGGAGGCCGCGACGCGCGCGGAGCTCGCAGACCGGCTGGCGCACTACGGCGGCCACTTCTGGCTGATGTTTGACGGCGGCACGCTCATCGCGTTCGTCGACGGCATGGTCACCGACCGTGCCGACCTCACGGACGATCTCTATGCCGATGCATCCCTGCACGACGCGCACGGCGCGTGGCAGATGATCTTCGGCGTGAACACACTGCCCGACTACCGGCGGCACGGCTATGCGGGACAGCTTCTCGAGCGCGCCATTGCCGACGCCCGCGCGCAGGGGCGGCGTGGCCTTGTGCTCACGTGCAAGGACCGGCTCGTGCACTACTATGCGAAGTTCGGCTTCGTGAGTGAGGGCGTGTCGGCCTCCACCCACGGCGGCGTCGTGTGGTATCAGATGCGCCTGACGTTCTGACGTTTCGTCGGGAGGGCAAACACCATGGAGAAAAATCTCACGACCGGCAGCGTCTTCGGCAACATCGTGCGCTTTTCGCTGCCATACCTGTTTTCGTACTTTTTGCAGACGCTCTACGGCATGGCCGACCTGTTCATCATCGGCCAATACGCCGACGCGTCCGGCACGACGGCGGTGTCCGTCGGCAGTCAGGTCATGCACATGCTCACGGTCATGATCGTCGGTCTCGCCATGGGCGCGACGGTCACGATCGGGCAGGCCGTCGGCGCGCGCGACCAGAAGAGCGCCGCGCGCTATACCGGCAACACGATGACGCTGTTTCTGGTGCTGAGCGTTGCGGTCACGGGGCTGCTGCTCGCGCTGGTGCGGCCGATCGCGGCGGTCATGTCCACCCCGGCCGAGGCCGTGTCCGGCACGGTCGCGTATCTGCGCATCTGTTTTCTCGGCGTGCCGCTGATCACGGCGTACAACATCATCGCGTCCGTCTTTCGCGGCCTCGGTGATTCCAAACGCCCGATGTACTTCATCGCCGTCGCGTGCGCGGTGAACATCGCGCTCGACTACCTGTTCATCGGCGCGCTGCACATGGGCCCGGCGGGCGCGGCACTCGGCACAACGCTGGCGCAGGCGGTCAGCGTGGCGGTGTCGCTTGCGGTCATGCGCGGCGCGCGCGGCGGCATTGCCCTCACGCGGGACGATTTTCGCCCGCAGCGGGCGGTCATGGGGCGCATTCTGCGCATCGGCGTGCCGATCGCGCTGCAGGACGGACTGATCCAGATCGCGTTTTTGTTCATCACCGTCATCGCCAACCGCCGCGGCCTCACGGACGCAGCCGCCGTCGGCATCGTGGAGAAGATCATCAGCTTTCTGTTCCTCGTGCCGTCGTCCATGCTCTCGACGGTGTCGGCGCTCGGCGCGCAGAACATCGGCGCGGGCAAGCCCCGCCGCGCGCTGCAGACGCTGTGGTACGCCATCGCCGTCGCGTTCGGCTTCGGCGTGCTCATCTCGGTCGTCATCCAGTTCGTCGCCGAACCGGTCGTCGCGCTCTTCACGCATGACGCGGCCGTCGTCGCGGCGGGCGGGCCGTATCTGCGCGGGTATATCCTCGACTGCTGCTTTGCCGGCGTGCACTTTTGCTTCAGCGGATATTTCTGCGCCATCGGCCGCTCGGAGCTGTCGTTCGTGCACAACATCACGGCGGTGGTGCTCGTGCGTGTACCGGGCGCATACCTGACGAGCAGGTACTTCCCCGCGACGCTGCTGCCCATGGGGCTGGCAACGGCGGCGGGCTCTCTGCTGTCGGTCATCATCTGCGTGATCGCATTTCTGGTGCTGCGGCGGCATGGCAAGCTTCTGCCCGGCGAGGGCTGACGCGCCGCACGCAGCAGGCTGCAAGTCTTATGCCGGAAACCCCCGGAGGAGCTTCCGACAATGTCAAGCACCCCCTCGGGCAGAGCCCGAGGGGGTGCTTTTTGCTGCGGTTATTCCGTCTTGCGCAACGGTGATTACTTCTTCACATTCTGGCAGAAGTTCATCAGGATCGTTGCGACCTGCTGGCGGGCGGCGCTGCCCTGCGGGTCGAGGTAAACCTTGCCGTCAGGCGCCTTGCTGCCGTTGATGAGGCCGAGCGCGACCGCGTCCTGCATGGCCTCCTTCGCCCAGCTGCTCACGTTCGCACCGTCCGGGAACTTGCTCAGATCGGCGGGCGTCCACGTGCGATTCATCTTGAGGACATGGAACATGTACTGCGTGAGGATGACTGCGATCTGCTCGCGCGTGACGGGCTGATCCGGGTCAAACGTGGTCGGCGATGTGCCCGCGACCACGTTGTTCTGGTATGCCCAGAGGATGGCGGACTGTACCAGTACCAGGTCAGTAAACGGTGTCGTGCCGCTCACCGCCGGCGTGCCCTCGAGGTTATAGAGGATCTGCACGATCTGCGCGCGCGTCGTCGTGCCGGTCGGGGCAAACGTGCCGTCGCCCATGCCGCCCATGATGCCGTGCGTCACGCAGTACTGGATGCCGGGGTACGCCCAGTTTTTCGTCACGTCGGTGAACATCTCCGTCACGTCGACTTCCGCCTTGTCCTTCCACGTCGCCTTGAGGGTTTGGTCGATGGAGAAGGTTGCCACATTGCCGGCGGGGTACACTGTGCCGTTTGCTGCGAGCCAGCCGGCAAACTCCTTGCCCTCCGGCGGCGTAAAGGTGCATTCGGGGAGCGTGAAGTTCTCGCCCGACTTGACCTTCATGGGCTGCATCGTGCCGGTGCCGCCGTTGGGGTCAAAGGAGATGGTGACTTCTGCTGTTTCCTTGTCCTTCCACGTCGCCTTGAGGACACTGCTGCTGAAGCTGAGCACGATGTCACCGGCGGGGTACACTGTGCCATTTTCTGCGAGCCAGCCGGCAAACTCCTTGCCCTCCGGCGGCGTAAAGGTGCATTCGGGGAGCGTGAAATCCACACCCGCTTTTACCCTCATGGGCTGCATCGTGCCGGTGCCGCCGTTGGGGTCAAAGGAGATGGTGACTTCTGTCACTTCCTTGTCCTTCCATGTCGCCTTGAGGCTTTGGTCGTAGGTGGAGAATACGTCGTGACCGGCGGGGTACACATTGCCGTTTACTGCGAGCCAGCCGGCAAACTCCTTGCCCTCCGGCGGCGTGAAGGTACATTCGGGGAGTGTGTAGCCAACACCTGCTTTGACCCTCATGGGCTTCATTGTGCCCGTTCCGCCGTTGGGGTCGAAGGAGATGGTGATATACTTTGCGGGCACCTCAGTCTTGAGCGTAAACGCCACCTTGCCGATCTTGGCGTTTCCGGTGTCGTACTTGTAGGTGACCTCCTTGACGTCGCGGTTATCGAGCGTCAGGACGTCCCAACCGTCGACCTTGCTGACCGTGCCGCCGGTCCAGTCGCTCGCGCGGGCGGCCGTGAAGTATGTGCCCTCCGTCGCGCCGTAGCACGGCAGGTCGGGATAGACCTTATACTGGAGGTTTTCATCCACCTTGATGTCGTAGACGTTGCCAGAGCAGTCCACATAGCGCGGATCGAGCGCCGTGTTGCTGCTCAGGTTCAGCCACGAGAGACGGTTATTCTGGCAGTAGAGCGTTTCGAGCTTTTTGTTGCTGCGCAGGTCGAGCGTCTCGATCTGGTTGTCGTTGCAGTACAGCCGCCGGAGCTTGGGGCAGCGGTCCACATCCAGCTTTGTGAGCTTCATTTTGTAACACGAAAGCTCCTGCAGATTGCTCAGCGGGTGAAGATTGAGCTCGGTGATCGGATTGTCGTTGACACCAAGATACTCGAGGGCGCCATTGTAGCTCAGGTCGAGCGCGGTGATCTGGTTTTCATAGCAGGCCAGCGTCTTGAGCAGATAGTTGCTGCGCACATCGAGCGCGGTGAGCTGGTTATTATAGACAAAGAGCTCAACCAGCTTCCGGTTGTTGCTCACATTGAGCGAGGTCAGCTTGCAATGGGAGACACTCAGAAACTCCAGCTTGGTGTTTTTGCTGACATCAATGGATTTGAGGTCATGATTGCCCCAAAGATAGAGATCTGTCAGCTCCGGCAAGTTCCGGGTGTCGAGGGTCGTCAGCGCGTTCGTCTGTGCGACGATTTTCTGGAGCTTTTTGTTGGCGCTCAGGTCGAGCGAGGTGAGCTTATTGCTGCTGCAGGACAGCTCGATGAGCTCTGAGCACTTGCTCAGGTCGAGTGCGGTGAACTCGTTTACGCTGCAAGTCAGATACTTGAGCGAGCTGCCCTTGTGAAACCACAGACCGGTGAGCTGGTTTCCGGAGCAGTTGAGCTTTTCCACTCTCGAGTTCTGCTCCAGATTGAGTGTTTTCTTCAGTTCCTGGCCGCTGCAATTGAGATCCTTCACATATCTCAGGTATCGGATGCCCATGAGACTCGTGATGGGGGCGCGGTCGCCGAGCACCTCTTTGATGTTATCATCGCTGACGTTGAGCACTTCGATCTGCCGGGCCTTTTCCTCAGTCAGGACCGAGCTGCCGACGATCTTGAGCACGTATTCCCGGAACACCGGGTCGGGGAAGGTCTCTTCGTTGATCGGCACGGCGCTTGCCGCGCTTGCCGTGAACGGCAGCAGGCTGAACACCATGATCAGACACAGGACAATGCTGAGAATGCGCTTTTTCATCTGTTTCCGCCTCCTTGGTTTGGAATATGTGGGGGTGGGCTTTTGTATCAGAACGAGCCGCTGCGTCCGTGGCCGCCGCCGTCGGAAAAGCTGCTCGAATCGCTTGAGCTGCTCGAGTCGCTCTGGCGCTCGATCTTGTGGCGCACCGTGGTCGTGTGGGTGAAGACGTCCTCGCGCCGGGTCAGCTGCAGCCCCTCGGCCGTGACGTAGGCCGAGGCCTCAGCCTGGCGGTAGACGGAGCGCATCTTCATCTTCAGCAGCTGGCACACGATCAGCGCGAGCAAGAGCCCGATGCCGAACGAGATGCCGAGGTGGCGCAGAAACTGCGGCCACGTGAATTCGCCGGAGTCGACGCTGAGGATACTGGCGCAGCCCTCAAGATAGTCCGAGAAACCGTCGTACCAGTCGTTGTCCGCAAAGTCGTCGAGAAAGGCGTTCTCGAGCTTGATGAGCTTGCCGTCCGGGAAGATGGGCTCTGCCTTGTCGCCGTAGACAAAGGTGGCGTACTTGCGGTTCGACATGCTCAGCAGCAGGAGGATGCCGTCGCGCCCGCTGCCATAGCCGAGCGACTGCGCATGGTAGATCGAATAGGACGCGGTTGCGACGTCGGGATAGCCATAGTCGCCGAAGTCATCGACTATGCAGATGTACACGCCGACACCGTAGTGCTCCGAGATCTCGGCGGCGCGCGCCTCGAGCGTTTCGACCTCCGAGAGCGTGAGGATCGCGGCTTCATCGTCGACATAGGGCGCTGCCGCCATGACGGGCAGCACGAGCGTGACAGCCAGCAGCAGCACGAGCAGCAGCGCGGTCAGTTTTTGTTTCATGGTGTCCGCCTCCTTACATAAACTGCAGGATGACCGTCAGCGCGACCGTGACCACGCCTGCGATCGCACCGAACGTGCCCCAATAGCGGCCGCGGTCGGTCGGCAGGTCGCCGACGAGCTTGCCGGTCTGTCCGTTCATGGCGAAGAGGAAGCTTTCGCCGTTCCACTTCGTGCTCAGCATCCACACCGGCAGCAGGGCGTAGTGCACCTTGCCGCGGTGCAGGCGGATGTCCGTGCGGTCGGTCACGCACGTGCCGTAGCCGGTCACGGTCTCGCGCAGGGCGTTTTCGAGCGTCTCTCTGCTGCGGCGGTCGGCGCGGGCGCGGCTGTCGTCCACGGTGACGTCGTACTTGTCGGCCAGATAGCCGGGCAGGTACGCCGTGGAAAACGGCTGCATCTGCGTGTAGTCAAACGGCTCGATGGAGTCCATGTGGTCGTCGGGCATCTTGCTCGAGGCGTCCACCGGGATCTTCTCGAACGCGATCGAGCCGCCGCGGTGCACGTCGTAATGGTCGGTCTCGGTGATCTCGTAGTCGTCGTCCCGATAGGTGCGGGAGTTGGCGGCCTTGTAGTCGACCTCGCCCTCCGCGCCGCCGTCAAACAGCCAGAACGGGACATACACGCCCTGGATCTCCTCAATGTGGTTGCCGGCCGTGAACGAGCGCGGCAGGAAGGGCTTGCCCCGGTAGTGTGCGCGCAGCGCACGCACCGCGTCGTCCTTCGTCATCTTGAACGGGAGCACGAACTCCGGCTTGAGCGCGCCGGAAAACTGCCCCGGCACGACCGTCGGGTTGCCGCAGTAGGGGCAGGAGGTGGCGGCGGTGGTCTCGTCGCAGATCAGCTCCGCGCCGCACGACGGGCAGCCGTAGACCCGCAGACCGTCGGCATCCGCGCCCCAGTCGCTGCTGAGGTCGGAGGCGTCCCAGCCGCCGTCGTCGGCGGCGTCCGCCTTCGCCGCCTCCGCCTTTGCGTCGGCCGCCTCCTTGGCAGCGGCGGCCTCGGCCTCCTTTTGCGCATAGAGCGCCTCGATCTCCGCGACGTCATACGCAGAGCCGCAGTAGTCACAGGTGAGCTTGCCGGTCTCGGCCGAAAAATGCAGGGGGCCGGTACAGGCCGGACACTGATAGTTGGTTACCTGGGTGGGCATGTGCGCGCCTCCTTTCGTTGTGGGTCAGGAAACGGTGTCGCCGTCGTTGAACGGGTCGCCGCACTCGGGGCAGAACTTCGGCGGGTTGGTCGGGTCTTCCGGCTCCCAGCCGCACTTGTCGCATTTGAATTTCTTCACGGCGGCCGGGCGCGGTCTGCCGCACTCGGCGCAGAATTTGCCCTTGTTCACCGCGCCGCACGCACACGTCCAGCTCTCGTCCGCGGGCTTGGGCTGGCCGCAGTTGCCGCAGAACTTGCCGGTGTTGCCGGTCTGGCCGCAGGCGCACGTCCAGCCATCGGCCGCCGGCGCTGCCGCCGGGGCGGCGGGCTGCGGCGCGGGCTGTGGTGCAGGCTGCGGCGGGGCAACGGGCTGCTGCGCCGCCTGCTGGGCTGCCTGCTGCTGACCCATGGCGTAGAGATTCTGGGCGTTGATGCCGCCCATCTGACCGGCCATGCCCATGCCCATGAACGCCATGGCCGGGCCCGTGGCCGTGTTGGACGCGGCCGCCTTCATCGCCTCGCCCTGCGAGCGCGAGAGCATCGCCGCCGCGCGCGTCGGGTCCATATAGGCGGCCTCGCGCTGCATCTCCTTGATCATCTGCTCGTCTTCCTCGTTCGCCTTCACGGACGAGACGCCGAAGGCCACGATCTCAAGGCCGCGGCGGTCGCGCCACTGCGCCGAGAGCTCCTCGTTGAGCGCCTCGGCGATCTCGCGCGTGTGGCCGGGCAGCGACGAGTAGCGGATGCCCATATCGCTGATGCGCGCGAACGCCGGCTGCAGCGCCGTGAGCAGCTCGCTCTTGAGCTGACCGTCGATCGTGTCGCGGGTGTAGGCCTCGGTGACGTTGCCGCAGACGTTGGTGTAAAACAGCAGCGGGTTCGTGATGCGGTAGCTGTACTCGCCGAAGCAGCGGATGGCGATGTCAATGTCGATGCCGGCGCGCTGGTCAACCACGCGGAACGGGACCGGCGACGGCGTGCCGTACTTGTTGCCGATGAGTTCCTTGGTGTTGAAGTAGTAGATGCGCTGATCCTTGGGCGGTTCGCCGCCGAAGGTGAAGCGCTTGCCGATGTTCTGAAACACCTGCCCGATGCTCTCGCCGAGGTTTCCGGCGAAGATCGTCGGCTCGGTGGACGCGTCGTAGGTGTACTCGCCCGGCTCGGCGCAGACCTCGACGACCTTGCCCTGCTCGACGATGAGCATGCACTGCCCATCGGCAACAGCAATGCGCGAGCCACTGGTGATGATGTTCTCGTCGCCGTGCGTGTTGCTCGAACGGCGGGTGGTTTTCTTCTGTCCCTTGACCGCCAGCACATCGGCCGGCAGCGCCTCGCAGGTGAAAAATTCTTTCCACTGGTCAGCCATGACACCGCCGGCAGCTCCGGCGATCGCTTTGATAAGTCCCATAAGCATGCTCCTTTACGCAGATGTTTTTCATCAGATCTAACTGCTTTTGATGGTTTTTCAGCTATGCTGATAGTATAAGGCATCGGGGTCGGAAATGCTACGTTCCCGGCGCAAAAACCCCGCCGAAACCGCAAAATACGACTGAGTAGTAGACAAGGTGCACAGCCTGACGACGGTCAGGTTGTGCACCTTGCAGTATCCTCTGCCCGCGGCGCGGCGATCTCATCGAGACGGCCGCAGCGGCGGAAGAGGTCGATATACAGCATGAGCTCCTCGCGTGAGGTCACGCCGAGCTTGCGGTTGATGTTCGTGTTGTGCTTTTTGGCGGTGGAGACGCTGATGTACGCGCGCGCCGCGACCTCCTCGAGCGAGCAGCCGTCGATGTAATACTGCAGCACGGTGCGCTCCATGGGGGTGAGCGTCTGCACCCGGTCGCGGAAGCCCGAGAGCAGCTCCTCGATGTTCGGCGGCAGACCTCCGGCCGTGAGCTGCTCGGCCGCGCGCGAGCGGACGAAGGCCAGCAGCTCATCGATCTCCGAGATGCCGGACGGGTGCTCGCCGGGGGTCTGCTCGCGGATGGCCTGCAGGCTGCGGGAGATCGGCGTCACGAACCGGCGCGACAGGTATGTCGACAGCAGCAGCATCGCCGCGAGGAACACGAGCGAGCCCGCGATCCACACCATGCGGCTGCGCGCCTCGAGCGTGCGCAGCCCGGCATCCGGCACGAGCACCACGGCGGCGAGCTTCCGCCCTGCGGCGTCGGTCGCGCCGATCGGTTCGTGCAGACCGAGATAGGTGCGGCTGCCGTCGGAATACGTATTATAATACCGGCCGGTCTTGCACGTGAGCGTGCCGTCGGCCGTGAGATACGACCCGCCGGGGCTGCCGATCATGGCCTGTCCGAGCAGCAGCCGGTCGCCGTCCATGGGGGCGAGCACCGTGACCATGCTGCCGTAGGCACTGTCCACGGCGGGATAGGTGAGGCGAAAATACAGGTCGCTGAGCTCCGCGCCGCAGATGCCGCGCACATTGCCGGCGCTGTCGAGCATCGGCACGCACAGCAGCGTCACCGACTCCCATGTATCGGGCAGGGCGATGCGCCCCGTCCACAGGCAGCGCTCGGCGAGACGGCCGTCCGATCCGCGCAGCAGCTGCGTGTAGCCGGGGACGGCCTGCACGTTCAGTTCCGGATTCCAGCGGTTGTGCATCTGCACCTGCGCGCTGCGCGCCGTCTCCGCCGCGCCGCGAAAGCAGGTGACGTGCTGATCCGTCGCACCGATGGCGCGCAGCGCCGAATAGCGCAGGTACAGCCCCGCGCGCGAGGTCGCCGCGCCCGGCAGCGCCGTGTTGGCCGTGGCATCCAGACAAAAGACCGCGCCGCTGCACGCGCTGGATTTCAAATAGGTGTTCAGCGCGGGATAGAGCGCCGTCTCGACGGCCGCGATCGCGCCGGGATCGTCGTTGAGCGCGGAGAACGTCCGCCCGCCGGCGGCCAGCTGCTTGTCCAGCTCGCGCGTGAGCTCCTCCGACAGGGCGATGCTCTGCGCCGTGAGCTGGTCCATCTGCCCGGCAAGCGCCGAGGCGGTGTTGTGCTTCTGGATCGTCAGCGACTGGCCGAACTTTTGCGCCGTGTTGGAAAACACCCCCGTCAGGCTCACGACCAGCAGCACGGCGGCCAGGATCGCCAACGCCATGCTGAACCAGTACAGCACAAGCCGCCGCTGCATGCTCACGCCCTGCGTCTTTGCTTTTTCCAGCGCCGAGCGCATTTCCCGTAACCGGAGCATGGCTATCACCGCCTTTCTGCCGCCTCAGCGGACGTAGGTTTTTTCAAATTGGTCGAGCGTGGACCAGATCAGCTCCTCACGCGCGCCGCCGCCCTGCTGTTCGCAGAGCACGCGCCCGGCCGTGAGCTGCAGGCGCACCTGCTCTTCAAAGCGAGTCTCGAGCTCGAGATAATCCCTGCGCTGCGGCGGGGTGTAGAACGTGTAGCCGCTCTGCGTGTCGAGATACGCCTGATAGAGCGAGATGTACATGGGGTCATCGAGCGTGCGCACAGCGCTGGGCAGCTCATTTGCAAATGCCGTCTGCGTGACGGGCATATAGCCAAGCTGCGTCACAAAATCGACGTTGCGCTTGGGCGCCGTGAGCCACTTGAGAAACGTCACGCACGCGCGCTCGCGCTCGGGCGTGGACCTGACCGTGCAGATGCCGGCGCCGCGCTGCATGACGAGCTTCTCCCCGCCCGCAAACGTCGGGCACGGCAGGGAGATGATCTCCACCGGCTCGGAGGTGTTGTCCGGGTAGGTGACGGTGTTGGCGTAGTACAGCACGCTCGCCGACGATGCCACGGACGCGACCGCGTCGCCCGTGCGCAGGGGCTCTGTGGCGTAGCCGCTCTTGAGCCAGACGCTGCCGGCAAGCGTTGCGCGGGCATACGGCTCCCACACGCGGCGAAACGCCGGGCCGAACGCCACCTGATCGCCGTCAAAGAAATCCGCACCGAGAGATTCGACACCGACCTGAAAATAATTAAAATGGTAGTCGTGCACGAAAAACACCTTGCCGTCGTCCGGCGTGTCGGGCGTCTGCGCGTCCGTCCAGGCGGTGTAGGCCTCCGCCGTGCGGTAGAGCCCCTCCCACGTGGACAGATCATCGAGCGTCGCGCCCGTCGCGGCGGCGAAGCGGTCAAAGAGCGTCTTGTCCACAAACAGGATCTCCGTGCTCTTGGCCACCGGCAATACGGTCAGATGCCCGCCTATCTCGCCCTCGGCAAGAAACGCGGGGATGAAATCATCCAGCTCCGCATCCGAGAAATAGTCCCGGTAGTCGACGAGGATATCCGCATCCGGCAGTGCCAGCACGGTCTTGGGATAGGATACGAACATGTCCGGCAGCGCCGTGGCGCCGGGCTCGCCGTAAGCCGAGGCGAGCACCGCCTCGTGGATGGTGTTCGTATTCGTGACGCTACCGACCTGCACGCGGATGTTCTGCGCGCGGCCGACGGTCTCGTTGAACGTGTCGATGAGGTCGTTGAGCGGGGACTCGGTCTCGCCGCCGTAGACGTGCCAGATCGTCACGGTCACGGGCTCCTGCTTCTCGCCGCAGCCGGTGCAGCCGAGCGCGAGCAGCAGCGCCAGCAGCAGGGCTGCCATGCGCGGATACTGTTTCATGCGGGGGACACCTCCTTGCAGGGTGCTTTGATTCAGTATAACGAATTTTTTCCGCCGCGGCAACCGGAATTCCCCGCTTTTTTGCGCACACTTGACAGCGGCGTGCATGCGCAGTATGCTGGAGACGGCGGGAATGACCGCAAATTCTATATTCAGGAGACATTGTTTGAAACAGACAAGAATATCGGAGCGTGTGCGCTGACCGGGAGGCCGGCAAATCCACACACGCCACGCCTCCCGGCGCAGGAATGCCTTTGGGAGGAACCAATGAAGCACGAAAACAAACGACAGCAATACCAAGCAGGCTACTACAAAACCCACCCCTGCCGCGACAGCTTTCCCTGCAGAGTCTGCGGACGGCTCGTGACACCGGAGGGTGCCGGGAGCAGCCACCGCAACCACTGCCCGAACTGCCTGTACAGCCTGCACGTCGACATCACGCCCGGTGACCGCGCAGCCGACTGCGGCGGCATCATGGAGCCCGTGGCCGTCTGGGTGCGCAAAAACGGCGAGTGGGCGCTCATTCATCGCTGCCGCCGCTGCGGTGCGCTCAGCGCCAACCGCGTGGCTGCCGACGACAACCCCATGAAGCTCATGAGCATCGCGCTCAGGCCGCTGTGCGCCCCGCCCTTCCCGCTCGAGCGGATCGAAGAGCTGGCAGCGTGCATGGGCGGCGACAGCCGTCTGCCATGACCCGCAGATGAAAAACGGCCGACGCTCCGTATCGTTCGGAGCGTCGGCTGTATTTCGGGTGAAAAATCGCTATGATGGAATCACGCGGGAGATGCGAAGCACGCAGCGGGCACGCATCTCAGATCGTTCTCCCGTTTCACTGTACAAGTATCCCAGACATCGTTTGCGCTCTCCTTTTGAATGGCCGTGTGGCGGCCATATTCTGCCGGAGTCTGCAAACGATGTCTTCTTTTTTGTTTTTCATTGACGCAAACGGTTGTACCTTAGCCGCCGCACGTGCTACAATTTATCATCATCCGATCCACACAGGAGGTGCCGCCATGCAGCCGAAAACCCGCGCCGTCATTGCACTCGATGCGCTGGGCCTTGCCGCGCTCGCGGCGCTGTTCGTGCTCTGGTGCGCGCGCACGCCGGGCCTGTCCGTCCCGGGCGGCATCGCCGCCGGATGCAGCGCGGCGCTGTTTGCCGCCGTGGGGCTGCGGTTCGTGCCCGCGTGGGTGCGCTTCTGGCAGCGGGAGGACGCCGCGCCCGCCGTCCCGGCGCAGGAGCCGGAGCACATGGCCGCGCGTATTTTTGCCGCGCTGCTCGCGCTCGATCTCGTCCTGCTCCTGCTCACGTGGGGCGTCCGCGCCCTCGCCGGGCAGCCGGAGGCGATCACGCAGGCACTCGAATTCTGGCGCTGCCTCGACAGCCGGCACTATCTCGACATCGCGCGCGACGGCTACATCTCCGCCGGCGAGCGCGACCGCGTCGTGCAGCTCGTGTTTCTGCCGGGCTACCCGCTTGCGGTGCGCGCGGTGATGCTGCTCGTCCCGTCGGACATCTGCGCGGGGCTGCTGACATCGGCCGTGTGCTTTGCAGGCGCGGGGTGCGTGGTCTACCGGCTGCTGCGGCTCGACCTGCCGCACCGCGACGCCGTGCGCGCGCTGCGGTTTCTCGTGCTCGCACCGGGCAGCTTTTTCTTCGCCGCGCCCATGAGCGAGAGTCTGTTTCTGCTGCTGACGGCGGCGGCACTCTATCTCGCGCGCACGCACAGGCCCGTGCTCGGCGGGCTGTGCGGAGCATACGCCGCGTTCACGCGCTCGCTCGGGCTGCTGCTGATTGTGCCGCTGCTGTGGGAGCTGGTGCACGACGCCGTGCAGCGCCGCCGCGTCAGCATCCGGCAGGTTGTCGGGCTGCTGCTCGTGCCGCTGGGCTTCGCGGCGTATTGCTGCATCAACCGGCGCGTATCGGGAAACCCGTTTCAGTTTCTCATCTACCAGCGCGAGCACTGGAACCAGCGCACGGGGCTGTTTTTCAGCACCGCCGCGTACCAGACGGACTACCTGCTGCGCTGCCTGCGCAGCGGCAACTGGCGCGATGCGCTCGGTCTCTGGCTGCCGAACCTCATCGCGTGCTTTTCCGCCCTCATTCTGCTGGCAAAGACCGCGCCGCGGCTGCGCGCAAGCCAGACGGCGTGGTTTCTCGCGTATTACATCATCGCCGTCGGCGCGACATGGCTGCTGAGCGCGCCGCGCTACCTGCTCGTGCTGCTGCCCGTGCCGCTGGCGCTGGCACAGTGCGCGCAAAAGCGCACCGCGAACATTGCCCTCACCGCTCTGAGCGCGCTCGCCGCGCTCGGCTATCTCGCCGCGTTCGCCCTGCGCTGGCAGGTGTGGTGAGCCGCACCGCCGGGCACTGTCCTTTTATCGGGACACCAAATATGCTACACTTTAGAAAACACACAAGGAGGCAATGTTATGCTGCATCTGCTCTATGGTCCTGCCGCCAGCGGCAAGACCGATCTGCTCATGGGGCGCATCCGCGCAGCCGTTGCGGCGCGCACGCCGGGGCAGGTGCTGCTCGTGCCGGAGCAATACAGCCACGAGGCCGAGCGCGCGCTGTGCGCCGCCTGCGGCGACAGTCTGAGCCTGTACGCCGAGGTGCTGAGCTTCACGGGACTGGCGCGCCGCGTCGCGGCGGAGACCGGCGCGGGTGACGCGCCGCTGCTCGATCAGGGCGGACGGCTGCTGTGCATGGCGCTGGCGCTCGATCAGGTCGCGCCGCGGCTGCGGCTGTTCGGTGCGGCTGCCCGCCGGGCGCAGATGCAGCAGACGCTGCTCGGCGCGGTCGACGAGCTCAAGACCGCGTGCGTCACGCCCGATGCGCTCGAGCAGACCGCCGCGCGCTGCCCCGGCTATCTGGGCGACAAGCTGCACGATCTCGCGCTCGTACTTGCGGCGTATGACGCCGTGACCGCGCAGGGTCACGCAGACCCCACCGACCGCCTGACGCATCTGGCCGAGCGCATCCCCGAGAGCACGCTCGGGCACACGGGGCAGTTTTATCTCGACGGCTTCACCGACTACACGCGGCAGGAACTGGCCGTCGTGCGCGCGCTGCTGACGGCGGGCGCGGATGTGACGGTCTGCCTCACGCTTGACGCGCTCACGGACGGCAACGAGATCTTCGGCACGGCGCGGCACACGGCGCGCGTGCTGCTGGACATGGCGGACGACTGCGGCGTGCAGACCACCGTTGAGGCCTGCCCTGCCCGCGCCGCCGACACGCCGCTGCGCGTGCTCGAGCAGCAGCTGTTTTCCTACACCTCCGCGCACTTTGACGATCCCGCGCACACGATCAGCGTGCGCACGGCGGACGATCTCACGGCCGAGTGCGCATGGGCGGCTGCCCGCGCGCTGCAGCTCGTGCAGGCGGGCTGCCGCTGGCGCGACATCGCCATCGCCGCGCGCGGCTTTTCCGACTACGCGCCCGCGCTCGAGCGTATGTGCGCCTACTACGGCGTGCCGCTCTATTTTGCCCGCCGCACCGACCTGCTGCAAAAGCCGCTCGTGGCGCTCATCCGTGCGGCCTACGACATCGTGACCGGCGGCTGGGACGCCGAGGACGTCTCGGCCTACCTGCGCACGGGGCTCGCCGGGCTCACGCCCGAGGAGACGGACACGCTCGAAAACTACGTTCTGCTCTGGTCGCTGCGCGGCGGCGCATGGACGCGTCCCGAACCGTGGCGGCAACACCCGGACGGCTACGGCGCGCCGGACACGGACGAGGCCGCCGCCCGCCTTGCCGAGATCAACGACCTGCGCCGCCGGGCCGCAGACCCGCTGCGGCTGCTCAGCGCGGAGAGCCACGCCGCCGCCACCGCCGAGGCACAGACCATGGCGCTGGCAGATTTTCTCGAGCGGCTGCAGCTTGCACAGCGGCTCGACACGCTCGCCGAGGATCTGCGCCGCGAGGGACGCGGCGCGCTCGCGGCCGAATACGCGCAGCTCTGGGAGCTGACGGTCGGCGCGCTCGAGCAGTTTGCCGCCATCCTCGGCGGCACGCAGATGGACGCCGACACGTTTGCGACGCTGTTTTTGCGGATGCTCTCGTGCTACGACATCGGCACGATCCCCGTCGCGCTCGACCGCGTGACCGCCGGCGACCTTGACCGCATGCGCCGCCGCGGCATCCGGCATCTGATCGTGCTCGGCGCGTCGGACGACCGGCTGCCGCGCGCCGGTGAGCCGGACGGCGTGTTCTCGCCCGAGGAGCGGCGCGAGCTGCTGGAGCTGGAGCTCGACATCGGCGGCGGCACGGACGATGTGCTCTGGCGCGAATACAACCTTGTCTACCAGTGTGTGACGCTCCCGTCCGAGACGCTCACGGTGACCTACCCGCTCTTTGACGGCAACGGCACGCCCACACGCGCGGCCTTTCTCGTCACGCGCATCGATCAGCTGTTCGGCACGCTGCCGCAGCCCGTTGACCCCGATGCGCAGCGGCTGCTCGCCCCCGCACCGGCGCTGGAGCTGGCTGCGCGCACGCTGCGCGGCGCGACGGACGCCAATGCCAACGCCGCGCGCGCGTGGTTCAATCAGCACGACCCCGCCGCGCTCGCAGCGCTCACACGCGCAGCGCACACCGCCCGCGGTAAGCTCTCGCCCGAGCGCGTGCGCGCGCTCTACGGTCAGCGGCTGTATCTCTCGGCATCGAAGGCCGAGCGCTTCAGCGCCTGCCGCTATGCCTATTTCCTGCAATACGGGCTCAAGGCCAAGCCCCGCCGCCCGGCGGCGTTCAGCCCGCCGGAGATCGGCACGTTCTTCCACTATGTCCTGCAGCACACGGCGCAGGACGCGACGGCCGCCGGCGGCTTCGCCGTCGTGACCGACGAGGAGCTCGGGCGCTTCACCGACCACTGGACGCAGCGCTACATCCACGACGAGCTCAACGATTTTCAGGAGAAATCCGCGCGCTTCATCTACCTCTTCCGCCGCCTGTGCCGGCAGGTGCGGCAGGTGGTGACCGACATGGCGCACGAGCTGCGCGCGGGCGACTTCGTGCCGCTGGATTTCGAGCTTAACTTCGCCGATCCTGAGCAGATCGCGCCGATCACGCTCTCGGATGGTGCGGTGACGCTCAACATGAGCGGCGTGGCCGACCGCGTGGACGGCTGGCTGCACGACGGCAAGCTCTACCTGCGCGTAGTCGACTACAAGACCGGGCGCAAGGCGTTCTCGCTCTCGGACGTGTGGTACGGCATGGGGCTGCAGATGCTGCTGTACCTGTTCGCGCTCGAGCGCTCGGGCCCGGAGCGCTACGGCCACGAGATCGTGCCGGCGGGCGTGCTCTACGTCCCGGCGCGCGATGTGCTCATCCCGGCCGACCGCCGGCTCTCGCCGGAGGAAGCGGCAAAAGAGCGCGCCGGCGCGGTGCGCCGCTCCGGTCTGCTGCTCGATGACGAGGCCGTGCTGCACGCGATGGAGCACAGCGACACGCCGCAGTACCTGCCCCTCTCGTCCCTGCGCAGGGCGGACACCCTTGCAAGTGCGGAGCAGCTCGGCCTGCTCGCGCGGCACATCGAGACGACGCTGCTCGACCTGGCGCACGAGCTGCGCGACGGCAGCATCACGGCAGACCCCTATTTCCGCTCCGGGCAGGACACCGCCTGCACGCACTGCGACTATCTGAGTGTCTGCCACTTTACGCCCGGCGTGGAGGGCGACTGCCACCGCGTGCTGACAAAGCTCCCCGCCGACAAGATCTGGAGCAGCCTGAAAGGAGGCGAGATGCATGGCTGAACTGAACTTCACACCCGAACAGCGCGCTGCGATCGACACGCGCGGCAGCACCGTGCTCGTGTCCGCGGCAGCGGGCAGCGGCAAGACCCGCGTGCTCACCGAGCGGCTCATGGCCTACCTCACGGACGCGGAAAACCCGGTCGACATCGACCGTTTCCTCGTCATCACCTACACGCGCGCAGCCGCGGCCGAGCTGCGCAGCCGCATCCTTGACGGGATCTATGCACGCATTGCCTCCGACCCCGAAAACCGCCGCCTGCGGCGGCAGGCCGCGCTGTGCGCCCACGCCGAGATCGGCACGATCCACAGCTTCTGCGCCGACTTCCTGCGCGCCAACTGCGCAGCCCTTGCGCTCGCGCCGGACTTTCAGGTCGCCGATACCGAGCGCTGCATCGCCCTGCGCACGACGGCGCTGGAGCACACGCTCGAGCGCGCCTACGCCCGCATGGATGCCGACGCCGGCTTTCGGCTGCTGGCCGACACGGTCGGCAACGGGCGCGACGATGCGCGTCTGGGCGAGCTCGTGCTCACGCTCTACGACAAGATGCAGTGCCACGCCCGGCCCGAGCAGTGGGCCGCACAGCAGGTGGAGCTGCTCGCGCTCGACGGCGTGACCGACGCGGGCGCCACGCCGTGGGGCCGGTCGCTGCTCGCGCGCGTGCGCGAGAGTGCGGCGCACTGGGCAGGCGTGCTCGACGAGCAGCTGAACATCATGGCGGCGCACGACATGGAGTGGCTCTACGGCATCTACGGTACGAGCTTCGGGTCCACGGCCGCCGGTCTGCGCGCCGTCGTGCGCGCCTGTGATCAAAGCTGGGACACTGCCGTGGCAGCGCTGCAGGACGTGCCGTTCCCGCGGCTCGGCAGCACGCGCAAGCCGCCCGATCCGGACGTGCGCGACCGCGTCAAGGCACAGCGCGACGCGGCGAAAAAAGCCATCCAGACGCTGCAAAAGCAGATCAACATCCCCTCCGCGCAGGCGCTTGCCGACCTGCACACGACGGCCCCGGCCATGCAGGCGCTGCTGGCGCTGACGCTCGACTTCGGCACGGCCTACGCCGCCGAAAAGCGGCGGCGCAGCCTTGTGGACTTCTCCGATCTCGAGCACATGACCGCGCAGCTGCTCACGGACGAGGACGGCGCACCGACGGAGCTTGCGCGCCAGCTCTCGGGGCGCTATACCGAGATCATGGTCGATGAATATCAGGACGTGTCGGAGGTGCAGGACCTCATCTTCCGCGCCGTGTCGCGCGAGGGCAATAACCTCTTTTTCGTCGGCGACGTCAAGCAGTCGATCTACCGCTTCCGTCTCGCCGACCCCACGATCTTCCTCGACAAATACGCGCGCTTTGCCGACTACCGCGGCGCCCTGCCCGGTCAGCCGCGGCGCATCCTCCTGCGGGAGAATTTCCGCTCCCGCCGCGCGGTACTGGAAGCGGCCAACCACGTCTTTTCCAACATCATGTCGCGCGCGCTCGGCGAGCTGGACTATGACGATGCGGCGCGGCTGCGCGCCGGAGCAAGCTATCCCGGCGACGATGTGCTGCCGGAGCTCGCCGTGCTCGAGCTGCCGGGCGCAGACGACGACGCACCCACGCCGGAAAAGGCCGCGCTGGAGGCAGACTACGCCGCGCGGCGCATCCGCGCGCTCATCGACGGCGGTGCGACCGTGTGGGAAAACGGCGCTAAGCGCCCCGCGCACTACGGCGACGTGGTCATCCTGCTGCGCAGCGCCAACAGCGTCGGCCCCGTGTACCGCGCCGCGCTCGAGGCGCACGGCATCCCCGTGTCGGCGGAGACGAGCGGCGGGTTCTACACATCCGAGGAGGTGTCGGTGCTGCGCTCGCTGCTGGCAGTGGTGGACAATCCGCACCAGGATGTGCCGCTCATTGCGGCGCTGCGCTCGCCGCTGTTCGGCCTGACGGCGGACGATCTGGCCGCCGTGCGCACGTGCGACCGCGAGCACGATTTTTACACCGCGGTCACGCTCGCCGCCGAGACGCGCGACGACTGCCGGGACTTTCTCGACGTGCTCGCGCGCTACCGCGCGCTGTCGATCGAGCTGCCGCTGAGCGAATTTTTGTGGCACGTCGTGGACGACCGCGCCGTCATGGCGCTCACGAGCGCGATGCCGGACGGCGAGCTGCGGCGGCGCAACGTGCTGCTCCTGCTCGATCTGGCGCAGCAGTTTGAGCGCACCGGCGCGCGCGGGCTGCACCGCTTCCTGCTCTGGATGCAGCGGCAGGAGACCGAGGGCGAAGAGCCCGCCGTCCCCGGCGGCGAGAGCCGCAGCGTGCGCATCCTGAGCATCCACAAATCCAAGGGGCTGGAGTTCCCGTTCGTGTTCTTGTGCGACACGGCGCGCCTGTTCAACAAGTCCGACGCACGCGAGAGCGTGCTCGTGCACCCGGTGCTCGGTCTCGGGCCGAAGTGCACGGATCTCGAGCACGGCGTGGAATACCCGACCATCGCGCGGCAGGCGATCGCGGCGCAGCTGCTGACCGAGATGCTCTCGGAGGAGATGCGCCTGCTGTACGTGGCCATGACGCGCGCGAAGGAGCGCCTCGTCATCACGGGCACCACGCACAGCATCGCCAAAATGACCGGCTGGCTGAACGCCACGGCGCGCGCGCCGCTCCCGCCGGAGCTGCTGCGCGGCATGGCCAGCCCTCTGTTCTGGCTGCTGCAGAGCGCGCTGCTCGACCGGGATGAGCGCTATCTGCGCCAGAACTATGTCTATCTGACGGCGGACACCGCGGCCGGCAGTGCGGAGGCGGAGGCAGCACCCGCGCTGCCGGAGCCGGATCCCGCCCTGCTGGCGCAGCTCGAGCGCACGCTCACGTTCCGCTATGCGCACGCGCAGGCCATCGACCTGCCGTCGAAGGTGACGGCGACGGAGCTCAAGCGGCTGGAGGCGGAGAATACGCCGCCCGAGGACGCCGGTGCGCCGCTGCTCAAAGGCGCGCCGCGCACGCAGACCTTCCGCCGGCCGGATTTTTCGGCGCGGGAGCGCAGGCTCACCGCCGCCGAGCGCGGCACGGCCACGCACCGCACGCTGCAATATCTGCGCTTTGCCGGCGCGCGCACACCCGAGGGCATCGCCGCGCAGGTGCAGGCCCTCGCTGCGCGCGGTCTGCTCACGGCGCGCGAGGCGCAGGCCGTGGACACGGCCTCGCTCCTGCAGCTGATGCGCACACCGCTCGGCGCGGCGCTTGCGGCGGCAGAGGCCGCAGGCACGCTGCGGCGGGAGTTTCGCTTCTCGCTCCTGTGCCCGGCGGAGACGTTCTTCCCCGGCGCGGGTGAGGAGCAGGTGCTGCTGCAGGGCGTGGTGGACGCGTGGTTCGAAACAAAGGACGGCCTCGTCATCGTGGACTACAAGACCGACCGCATCCGCCCCGATGCCGTGCCGGAGCGCACGGCGTACTATGCCGCGCAGCTGCGCGCTTATGCCGGGGCAATGGCGCGCATCACCGGCCGCCCCGTCTGCCGGAGGACGCTGTATTTCCTGCACTGCGGCTGCAGCACCGACGTTCCGGAGACGGATGCATAAAAAAATTACAAAAACGCTTGCTTTTCTGTCATCGGCATGGTAGAATTCAGGTTGCGTCTTGTAACCATGGATCAGCCCGTGCTCAAGACAGCTTATTATGAGGTGAATGACTATGAAAGACGGTATCCATCCGAATTACCAGCCGACCACGATCCGCTGCGCCTGCGGCGCCGTGTACGAGACCCGCTCCACGAAGCAGAACATCTCCATCGAGATCTGCTCCAAGTGCCACCCGTTCTACACCGGCAAGCAGAAGCTCGTTGACACCAGCGGCCGTGTGGATAAGTTCAACAAGAAGTACGGCATCAAGTAAGATCGGCTCTGCGTTCCTGCGAAATCAGCCCGCGTGCAATGCACGCGGGCTTTTTCGCGCTCTGCAGCATTTGTGACGTCATAAAGCCTCGTCTCTGCCCGTACCCGCGGTCGAGCCTCCGTAGCCGGACGACCGAAAAACTCCGTAACGTCACGAAGCCTCGCAGAGTTTGCGTCCGCAGACGCAAAGAAATTTCAATCATTTTCTCCGGCGGCGTGTACGGCGGAGAAAATACCGCTCGGCTCGCAAACGTGCGCATTGGGCACCTTTGGTGTACAATGCGTGCGCTGCAGCGAGCTGCGATCTCTTCCACAGAGGACCCAGCGAAGCGGTCCTCTGTGGAGCGTGTGCCTGCGGCACACGCAAAAACCCCGCTGCCGAAGCAGCGGGGTTTCTGATTTACGGGTTGCTCTGCGGGCGCTCAGACAATGCGCTTATCGCGCACCTGAGAATCATAGTGCTTGTTCAGGAAGGGACGCAGCACATAGTAGATGAGCTTGTTCTCCAGATTGAACATATAGATCGTGAAGGTCGCAACGAAGCCGATAAAGCCGACAAGGCCGACCTTGCCCATGATCTTTGCAGCGAGTTTCATATTCATAGTCGGTACCTGCCTTTCTTAGTACGCCGCGGAGTCGTCGAAGTCGACCAGCGTCGGGTCGAGCGGCTGCTCGTTGAGCACGATGGACATATACTCGTTGACGCACTTACGCATATCGCGGCGCGGCACGGTGCGGCAGTCCTCGAGGTCGTGCTCGATGAAGATGAAGTGGAAGCCAAGGTCGCGTGCCTGCTCCTCCATCATGGCGTGCACGCCGAGCATACCCTTGCAGGCGATGTTGTCGTTCATGAGCACCATGTCGCAGTTGAAGTTCTTGGCCCACTCCCAGACGGAGTTGACGTTGTCCCAGCCGCCGACGGCCATGTGACGCATAACGCCCTTTTCGCTGAACAGCGCCAGATCCATGAGCGCCTGATCGGGGTCGGTCGTGCTGATCATGTTGTGACCCATGGTGGAGTCCATGTTCAGGACGATGTTGATGCCCCAGCAGTTCTGCGTCCAGGTCGGGAAGTCGGTGTAGTACACGGCGGAGGGTCCCCACAGGAACGCACGGTGACGCGTGGTGCCGCCGTACGGGACGTACTTATTCTTGTAGCACTTGCGCAGGATCTTCATGACCTTGCGGTCGTTCTTGGTGAAGTAGTCCTCCTGGCCGTTGGCGGAAGCCCAGGCATACAGACGGTACAGGGTCTCGCTGATGCCGGTCAGCGGGCAGTAGGGAGTCTTGAAGTAATCCCACTTCTCGAGCTCGAGACGGTTCTGCTCGTTCATGTGCTTGGCGCGCTTGAACAGGGCATCCCAGTCATACTCAACGCCGTATTCCTTTTCGACGAATTCGATGCAGTCGCGCAGGACCTGCGCGGAGTACGGGTGGGCAGCCGGCTCGTTGTGGATCATCGCCATGGTCGCCTGGAAGTCAGGCAGGCCGATGCGGCGGCGCTGGAACATGGAGGTCGCCTCGGAGGCGTTGCAGGGCATGTTCGTGGAGATCATGGCCTTGCCGAAGAGCGGGAAGTCGTCGTTGAGGGCAACGCCGGTCTCCGCCGCGCAGCGGGAGCAGACGTCTGCCGGCAGACCGAAGGACTCGGCTACGTCGATGTAGTACGGCTCGAGCTGCTGGTCAACATCGCAGATGATGAACTCCGGCAGCGTCTGCAGCGGGATGGGGATCAGGTCTTTGAAGCCGGTCAGGAACAGCGGCGGCATGACCTCGTCCACAGGGATGATCTTATCGCTGTCCTTGCCGCCGATGCGCAGGTCGTGAGACAGCACAAGGGCGATCTTCTTGGTCAGGCTCTGCACGATGGCGTGCATATTCATGTGCGCGATCACGAGCTCGGGGCCGCGGTAGCCCTCAAACAGACGGTCGATGAACATGAACGTGCCGAGGTAGGAGCCCATCCAGCGGTATTCCCAGAAGCCCTTCAGGCACGGGATCGGCGCGGAGGCGACCATGGCAGCCATGGACATGACGTTTTTGAGCCATGCGCGGTAGTCGACCATGGTGTCGTGCAGACCACGCCACTCACGGTACTTGGCGACGCCGGTCTTATCATAGTAACGGCTGCGGAGACCGCCGACACCGTTCTGAGCCTGCCAGAGGGGGTCGAATCTCTGCATCTTGGAGTCAATAAATTTCGTAACAGGGCAATTCATAGTTTTCATTCCCCTCCTGTTCAAGAATTGATTTTCTTGATTTCCAGGCTCTCAACGAAGGCCTGGAAACGGGTACGGAGCTGGCCGACGGAGCCGAGCGCGTATTCCTTCTCGATCGTGCAGCACGGCACGCCCATCTCCTCGGTCAGGATATGGGAGGCGAGCACCTTCTCATAGCTCCAGAACTCGCAGAACTTCATGTTCTCGTAGATCACGCCGTCAGCATGGAACTCGTCGACAAGGCGCTTGACCTCAGCATGGCGCTGGTCGATCTTCGCACCCTCCATGAAGCGGGCGCACTGGTTCCAGTGCAGGTAATGGCGGACGATGGCGTCAAACGCGGTCTCGCCGTCGCGGATCTCGATGCGCTCGCGGCTCGGGAAGCTGCCGAAGCAGTAACGGTCGGCCACGACCATCGCGCCGCAGCCCTCGAGGAGCTTCGTGAACTCGGGATCGTCGATCTCGGAGCCGGCGACCACGATGCGCGCACGGAACGGGAACTCCGGCTCGGGCTTGCGCTTTTTGATCTCGGCAAGCGTCTCCTTCAGGTAGGGGAGGATCAGGTCATGCGGGCAGACCTGGCTCACGAGCTGGATGACATGGAACTCATAGCCGGTAATGGGCGGGTTGGGCAGCTTGCGGAAGTTGCCGATCTCGGTGATGACGTCGCACAGCTCGTTGAACTTCTCGATGGTCGCGCGCATGGCGGCATCGGAGGTGTCCACGCCGTAGCGCTCGGCGAGCTGGTCGACGACCTTGAGCTTGAGCTGGCCCTTATAGTAGTCATAGCTGGTCTTATCGCCCTTGAGCGGGGGATCGATCTGCGTGACGAAGAAGCGCTCGTTCTTCACGGGATTGATGAGGAAGAAATGCTCTTCCATACGCTCCATGGACGCGCAGCACTCGGCGCCGAAGAGCGCGTTGAGGTAGTTGTAGCCGCCCTCAATGGCACGCTCGAGGATGGAGCGGACATACGGGCAGACACGGCTGGTCATGTAGTAGGTCGCAACGTCGGTAGACTCGCAGCGCGGCGCGCGCAGGCGGCTCGAGAAGCAGCCCGGCAGGTTGAGCAGAACCTCGGGGATGTAATAGCAGTTGTACCCGAGGGCGATTTTCCCGTCATTGACCGCCTGCGTGACGAGTTCGTTCTGCGCATCCTGCAGGAGATTTTCGAAGAAAATCAGATGTTTCAGGTCTTTCATATTGTCCCTTCTTTCAAAATAATTCCCATTGCAGCTATGTAAAAAGACGACGGAATGCGGATGCATTCCGCTGCCTTCGACATACAAAAAAGCGGTTGCGGCACACGCTGCCGCCGGTAAAACAGGATAACCGCTCCACCCCACGGTTATTACAAAAATACTACCACGTGTTCCATCCGGTGTCAATCGCTACACGCTAATTCTTTCACAAATCCGGACAAGAGGGTGACTTACGATACAATCTGCGTGCACCGTGCGCCACCGCTCAGTCACGCCCCGCGGGACGCAGCACGCGCAGATATGCCTCGCTCTGGCGCACGAAGGCGGCCGCGTCAAAGTTATCGTTGCGCAGCGCCTCCTGCACGATCATTCCGTCGGACGCGAGCAGGATCAGCTGCGTCAGGTAATCGGCGGAAACGGCGTCGGTGCGCTCGGCGATCTTCTCGGCGATGAGCCGCTCGAAGGCGGCATAGCGCTCGATGAGCTTGGCGCGCAGCGCCTCGTCGCCGAGCATGGCGGCGTGGATCAGGTGCAGGCGCATTCCGGCGGAGGCGGTGTTGCGCTCGACCACGTACTTGACCAGACGGTGCACGGACGTGTCCTTGTCCTTGTTGCCCGTCCACGCGATCAGATCGTCCCACTGGCGGTCGAGATACCGGTTGGTGATGCCGAAGAGGATATCCGTCTTGTTCTTATAATGATAGTACAGCGTCCCCTTGGACACACCCGCCGCCGCCGCGATCTCTGCCAGCGAGATGTCGGCAAACGTCTGTGTATCGAGCAGGCCGGTCGCGGCGTCGAGGATCTTTTCTTTGACATTGTCATTGCGCGGAGCGGCCATTTCGTGTCCCTCTTTTCTGCTTTTGTGTAATCATACGCATTTGATTGTACGCGATTTTGGTCGTTTTGTCTAGTATGACAAAAAATTTCGTCAGATTTGCCGCAGACCCCGTTCTTGACTTTGCGCCGAAAAAAAGGTATATTTGACCTATTCAGTCGGTCGGCCGACCGACTTACCGTTTGGGAGGCACCTCTGTTATGCGGATCTCCGTTTTGAACCGAAAACTGCGCAAAGCCTTCGGCGGCCGCGTCACGGCGGCGCTGGAGGACAACTGCATCGTCCTGCGCGGCACGCTTGACCGCTGGGACGACGTTGTGCGCGCCGGCCAGATGGCTGCAACGAAGTATTCCACGTGCCATGTCGTCAACGACATCACGTTCACCGGCGGCAAGGATGCGCCCATGCGCGTGCCCGCGCTGCGCGACGACACGCTCGACGGGCAGACACCCGACGTGCTCATCATCGGCGGCGGCATCTCGGGCGTGTCGATCGCGCGCGAGCTTGCGCGCAAGCAGCTCGACATCCTGGTCGTCGACAAGGAGTGTGACCTCGCGCTCGGCGCCTCCGGGCGCAACGACGGCGAGGTGCATCCCGGCATCGATCTCGGGCGCGGCAGCGTCAAGCACAAGTACATCCGGCGCGGCAACGCCATGTTCGATCAGGTCTGCAGGGAGCTCGACGTGCCGTTTTCCCGCGTGGGGCAGTACGTCTGCTTCCAGCACGGCTGGCTGCGCCCGGCCGTGTGGTGCTACTGCATGTGGCGCAAATACCACGACGGCATCTCGGACACCCGCCTCATCTCCGGCAGGGAGCTGCTCAGGCGCGAGCCGAACTTCAACGAAAAGACCCGCTTCGCCATCTCCAACCCGGACTCCGGCTGCGTCTGCCCCTACGGGCTGACGATCGCCTACGCAGAAAACGCCGTGCAAAACGGCGCGCGCATCGCGCTCAACACCGCCGTGCTGGGCATGGACGTCGCGGACGGAAAGATCACCGCCGTGCACACCAACCGCGGCACGCTGCACCCCACGCTCGTCATCAACGCGGCCGGCGTGTTCGCCGAGGAAGTGGCGCGCATGGCAGGCGACCGCTTCTTCTCCATCCACCCCCGCCGCGGCACGAACAGCATCCTCGACCGCAAGGCCGGTGCGTTCATGCACTCGATCGCGTCCGTCAAGGGCACCGACACCGTCTCCAGAACGCACTCGAAGGGCGGCGGCATCCTGCACACCGTGCACGACAACCTGCTCATCGGCCCCGACGCCGTGGAGACCTATGAAAAGGAGAACACCGCGACGTACCCCGAGAGCATCGCGCACGTATTCGAAAAGCAGAAGATCACGATGCCCGCGCTGACCGAGCGCGACATCATCACCTATTTCACCGGCGTGCGCGCCCCCACGTTCGAGGAGGACTTCATCATCGAGCGCGGCCGCCGCACGCACAACCTCATCCACGTCGCGGGCATCCAGTCCCCCGGCCTGACGACGGCGCCCGCCGTCGCGGTGGATGTGGCGGACATGGCGGTCAGCATCCTCGCGCACGACCGCCCCGTGGCCGCGAATCCCGACTTCGACCCCCACCGCCCGGGCATCCCCGTGCTGCGTGAGATGGACGACGCCACGCGCGCCGCCTACATTGCAAAAAATCCCGACTACGGCGTCATCGTCTGCCGCTGTGAGGAGATCAGCCGCGGCGAGATCCTCGACGCGCTGCGCTCGAATGTGTGCGTGCCGACGGTCGACGGCGTGAAAAAGCGCGTGCGTCCCGGCATGGGACGCTGCCAGGGCGGGTTCTGCTCGCCGCAGGTAGTGCGCATCATCGCCGAATTCCTCGGCGTGCCGCTCAGCGAGGTGCGCAAGTCCTCGGCCGACGCACCCATCACGTTCGGCCCGACGAAATCCGGGGAGGTGCAGGCATGATGTATGACGTCATCGTCATCGGCGGCGGCCCGGGCGGGCTCGCAGCCGCCATCTCCGCGCACGAAAACGGTGCGCACGTGCTGCTCATCGAGCGCGAGGCGCGCCTGGGCGGCATGCTCAAGCAGTGCATTCACGACGGCTTCGGCCTCGCGCGCTTCGGTGAGCGGCTGGCAGGGCCGGAATATGTCGAGCGCTTCATCGACCGGCTCGAGCAGCTGCAGATCGAGGCGCACACGCAGACCTTCGTCACGCGCGTGGAGAAATCGTCCGGCGGCTTTGCGGTCTACACCGTCAGCCACGACGGCGTCGCCCGCGATGAGACGCGCACGCTCGTGCTGGCCACCGGCTGCCGCGAGCGCACGGCAAAGCAGGTCTTTATCCACGGCACGCGCCCGGCGGGCGTGTTCACGGCCGGCACCGCGCAGAACTTTACGAACCTGCTCGGCGAGCTGCCGACCCGCCGCTGCGTCATCCTCGGCAGCGGTGACATTGGACTGATCATGGCGCGCCGCCTGACGCTTGAGGGCGCAGAGGTGCTCGGCGTGTACGAGGCCAAGCCCACCCCCGCGGGTCTGACGCGTAACATCCACCAGTGCCTGCACGACTATGACATTCCGCTGCACCTGAGCCACACGGTCACGCGCGTGTTCGGCGCAGACCGGCTCACGGGCGTGGAGGTCGCAGAGGTGGACGAGACCATGCGCCCCATCGCCGGCACGGAGCAGCGCATCGACTGCGACGCGCTGATCGTGTCCGTCGGCCTCATCCCGGAAAACGAGCTGGCGGAGTCGCTCGGCGTCCCGCTCGACGGGCACACCCGCGGTCCCGTCTGCGACGGGCAGCTCATGACCGAGATCCCCGGCATCTTCTCGTGCGGCAACGCGCTGCACGTCAACGACCTTGTGGACTACGTGTCCGCCTCCGGCGAGCTGGCCGGAAAGAGCGCCGCGCACTTTGCCGCGCACACGCGCGACGAGGTCGCCGTCACGATCTCGGACGACTTCGGCTATCTTGTCCCGCAGCGGCTCGACCGCACGCAGGACAACAGCGCCGTCACGCTGTATTTCCGCAGCGCGGAGGTGCTCGGCCCCTGCCGCGTGGTGCTGACCATCGACGGCAATGAGGTCTGGTCGCGGCGCTATCCCTTCCTGCGTCCGCCCGAGATGCAGCAGCTCACGCTGGACTTTGACAAGCTCGGCATCGCAGATGCAAGCGATGTCCACTTTGAGATCGAGGTGGCAAAGGCATGAAAGAACTCACCTGTATCGGCTGCCCGCGCGGCTGCACCTTGAAAATCGAACGCGACGGCGACGGCTGGTCCGTCACCGGCAACACCTGCCCCCGCGGCAAGGAGTTTGCCGTCTCGGAGATGACCGCGCCCAAGCGCACCATCTGCTCGACCGTGCGCACCGCCTTCGCCGACGCGCCGGTGCTGCCGGTGCGCGTATCGGCGGACATCCCGAAGGACCGCATCTTCGACGTCATGGACGCGATCCGCGCCGTGACCGTGACCGAACGCATCGGCCGCGGCGACGTGGTCATCCCCGACGTACTCGGCCTCGGCGTGGACGTCATCGCCACGAGCAGTCTGCTCAAGCACAAACCCGATTGAAATCAGCGCGAAAATCGCTTACAGTATAGGAGAGAGAGCAAACTATATCATAGGAGGGAATCAACTTGAGCAAACCGCTGGTGCTGACCTGCGACATCGGCACACAGAGCGCACGCGCCCTGCTCGTCGACCCGGACGGCCGGATCGTGGACGTCGTCCAGAGCAAATACGCCGAGCCTTACTTTTCAAAAGAGCCCGGCTGGGCCGAGCAGAAGCCGGACTTCTACTTCGACCGCCTGTGCGAATGCTGCCGCGAGCTGTGTGCGCGCAGCAATGCCCTGCTGCCGGACGTGATCGCCATGACGATCACCGTCATCCGCGACACCGTTGTGTGTCTGGACGAGAACAACAATCCCCTGCGCGACATCATCCTCTGGCTGGACAAGCGCTCCGTCGATCCGAACGGCGCCATGCCTGCCAAGAACATGATGGTCTTTAAGCTCGCCGGCATGGAGCCGACCGCGAAGGTGGTCTACGCCGCCTCCGCCGGCAACTGGATCATGCGCCACGAGCCGGAGATCTGGGCCAGGACCGCCAAGTACGTCATGCTGCCCACCTACCTCAACTACAAGCTCACGGGCAATCTCATCGACTCGGCCTCGAACCAGATCGGACACATCCCGTTCGATTACAAAAACCGCCGCTGGATGAAGCCCGGCAGCCTCACGCGCTGCTTCTGCGACGTGCCGAACGAAAAGCTGTGCGACCTCGTGCCCTCCGGCACGGTCATCGGCACGGTCACCGAACAGGTCAGCGCCCTGACCGGCATCCCCGCCGGACTGCCGCTCATCTCGACCGGCTCGGACAAGGGCTGCGAGACGCTCGGTCTCGCCGTGGTCGACTCCGACAAGGCGTCCATCTCGCTCGGTACGACGGCAACCATCCAGTTCAGCACGACGCAGTACGTCGAGCCGCAGCAGTTTCTGCCCGCCTACCCCGGCGTGCTCAACGACCACTACAACCCCGAGATCGAGATCTACCGCGGTCTGTGGCTGCTGTCGTGGTTCGTCAAGGAATTCGGCACGGCCGACGCCATCGACGCCAAGGAAATGGGCATGGCGCCCGAGGCCCTGCTCGATGCGCGCATCCGCGACCTGCCCGCCGGCAGCGACGGTCTGCTCCTGCAGCCGTACTGGACGGCCGGCATCCTGCATCCGGATTCGCTCGGCGCGGTCATCGGCTTTTCCGATTACCACACGCGCTACCACTTCTACCGCGCCATCATCGAGGGCCTGTGCCTGGAGCTCTACATGGCGCTGCGCATCATGGAGGACCGCTCGGGTCTGACCATCCGCGAGATCCGCATCGGCGGCGGCGGCGCGAAGAGCGACGTGGTCTGCCAGATCGCGGCGGACGTGTTCGGCCTGCCGGTCGTGCGTTCGCAGACGCATGAGGCGTGCTCCATCGGCTCGTCCATGGTCGCGTTCGTGGCCAAGGGCGTATTCGCCGATTTTGACGAGGCGGCCAGGGCCATGGTCCACGTGAAGGATACCTTCCGGCCCAACGAAAAGAACCACGAGACCTACAACGAAATCTACGAGCAGGCCTACCGCAAGATCTATCCGCGCCTGCGCCCGATCTATCAGAAACTGATCCAAGTCAAGAGGAGGATTGCACAATGAGCAACAAACCGTACAAAGGATTCGAGCCGAACTGGCTGCTCACCCCCGCCCCCGAAAACAGCTACCGCTCCATCTTCCGCTGGGGCGACCCGAACTTCTTCAAATACCCGAAGGAGTCTCTGTACACGCTCATGAAAGAGAAGTTCCAGATGACGGACGACGATTTCAAGGCATATTCCGACGACACCGGCTTTGACCCCGTGGAGCTGCCCGATCACCCGGTGCAGCTTGCGCCCGAGCACATCGAGGCGCTCAAGGCGATCGTCGGCGAGCAGAACCTCTCCACCACGGACTACGACCGTCTGAGCGTGGCCTACGGCGCCACGGCTTACGACCTGCTGCGTCTGCGCCACAAGCGCATCGACAGCGTGCCCGACGTCGTGCTCTACCCCGAGACGAGCGAGCAGGTCGAGCAGATCGTCGCCTACTCCACCGAGCACCACATCCCGCTGTACGTCTACGGCGGCGGCAGCAGCGTCACCCGCGGCGTCGAGCCGACCAAGGGCGGCATCTCGCTGGATATGCGCCGCAACTTCAACAAGGTCATCAGCTTCAACGAGATCGACCAGACCATCACCGTGCAGGCCGGTATGTCCGGTCCGGATCTGGAAAAGACGCTGCAGAACGCGCCCGAGCTCTTCGGCGCCAAGCGTCAGTACACCTGCGGCCACTTCCCGCAGTCGTTCGAGTATTCGAGCGTCGGCGGCTGGACCGTCACGCGCGGCGCCGGCCAGAACAGCACGTACTACGGCACCATTGCCGACATCGTGCTCAGCCAGAAGTACGCCACGCCCATCGGCGTCATCCAGACCAGCCACTACTCCCGTGAGGCCACCGGCCCGAACCTGAACCAGATCATGATGGGCTCCGAGGGCACGTTCGGCGTGCTGACCGAGGTCACGCTGCGCATCTTCCGCTGGATGCCGGAAAACCGCAAGCGCTTCTCCTACATCTTCAAGACGTGGGACATCGCCATGAAGGCCGCCCGCGAGATGATGCAGTGCGAGTGCGGCTACTCGTCCGTGTTCCGTCTGTCCGACCCGGAGGAGACCAACCTCATGCTCAAGCTCTACAACGTCGATGAGACACCGCTGCAGCCGCTGCTCGACGCCTTCGGCTACAAGGACATGGAGCGCTGCCTCTTCCTCGGCTTTACCGACGGCGAGAAGGGCTATAGCCGCAACGTCGCGCGCAACATCGCCAGGATTGCGCGCAAGCACGGCGGCATGCCGCTGACCGGCTACGTCACCCGCAGCTGGGAAAAGGGCCGCTTCAACGACCCCTACCTGCGCGACACGCTCATGGACTTCGGCGTCACGACCGACACCCTTGAGTGCACGGTCAACTGGTCGAACATGGAGCAGGTGCACGCGGACGTGCGCAAGATCTGCCACGCGCTGCCGAACACCGTCGTCACGACGCATATGTCGCACTGCTATCCGCAGGGCGCGAACCTGTACTTCATCTTCCTCACCCGCATGCAGGATGAGGACGCCTTCAAGGCCTACCACACCACGATCCTCGACGCGATCCAGCGCTCCGGCGCGGCCGTGAGCCACCACCACGGCATCGGCAAGATGTTCGCGCCCTGGCTCGAGGGCTACATCGGCGAGAAGGAGTATGGCGTGTTCCGCGTGCTCAAGGACTACTTTGACCCCGATTACAACATGAACCCGGGCGGCACGATCGGCCTGGATCTCAAGCCGGAGGAGAAGAAGTTCCTGCGCGATTACACCGACTACCTCGAGCAGCCGAAGTTCGACTGAGTATCGTCATCACCCGGTGCCGGATTGGATGCCCGGCGCCGGATCACTGGCCAAGTGCCAATGCTGCTGCGTAGATCGTTTGTGCAGCAGGGGGGAGAACCGGGGCACTGCGCCCCAATTGGATGGAGCAGTCCGGCATGAACCATGCCGGACTGCTTTTTCATGCCGCCGCGCAAAAAGCCGCCGCTCATATCGAGCGGCGGTTTAAGGCTGTCAAAAAGTATTACTTTTTGACAAAGGGGCTGCAGTCTGCTGCGCGCATAATTTGTGCGCCGGCGGCGCACAAATTCCACACTTGCAGCCTGAGAAGTATTTTCTTCGCCGCACATGTCGCCGAAGAAAATGATCAAACTTTCTTTGCGCCTGCGGGCGCAAACTCTACGAGGTTCATTGACAAGGTGAAGCCGCCGCTCCGGTCGGAGCGGCGGCTTTGCTATGTCTCTATGTTCAGTTAATGTGCGTATGCGGCTGCACCGCGCGGCGCACAAGCGGCAGCAGCGACGGCAGCAGCAGCGAAAACACGACCGCCTTCGCCGCGCAGATGCCCAGACGCAGCGGCAGCGTGCCGAAGACAAACACGGGCGAATAGTACCCGTAGATAAGGCTGTCGATATACAGCGAGGCGGTGTTGAGCGCCGTGATGCCCAACTCCCCCAGCACGACCAGCAGCACGAGCTGGCGCTTGGTGCAGGCGTACCCGTGCCGCGCGGACACCGCGCCCACGCACAGGCCGAGCAGCACATACGGCGCGATCCACAGTGCGGTCGTGGCGGTCACGCCATAGGACAGCAGCTGATACAGCAGCGTGCCGATGCCGCCGATGACCATTCCGTCGACCGGGCCGAGCATCAGCGCGCCGAGAAACACCGGCATCGCCTCGATGGTGATCTTGAGGTTTCCGGTCTTGATGGCAGCCGCGGCCAAAACCGTGACCATGGCGGCAAACATCGCGTCCGCCGCGAGGCGGCGGGCAGTCCATTTCGTATGCAATTTTAAGACTCCTTTCGTGACAGTTGCCACGACGGGGTCTCCCCTGGTGGCAGCGGAAGCGGCAGCAGCACCGTGGGGCGTACCCCTTCGTCGTCGGACAACTTCCCATCCCGACGCACTTAACGCGCTGTTCCTACTCTGTCCAATACATACTCTGCAAAGATTGCGTGTGTATCATAGCACACGCGGCGCGGCTTTGCAACCGGAAAAAGGACGCCCGCCGGGCGTCCTTTTTCTGCGCTTACTTTTTTGCGCTTATTTTTTTTCGCGGGTCAGACGGCGCGTGAGCTCCTCGACGAGTCCGTCGATCAGCTCCTGGTGGTTAGCCAGGTTCAGCTCGGCCTCGCGCACGATCGTGTAGCCGAACACGTCGTCATCCATTTCCTTTGCGTAAGAGAGCAGCTCCGCCTGCATGCAGCGGATGGCCGCCACGCTCAGATGCACGGCTGCGAGCGCACTGCACGCGGTCAGGTCGTCGCCCTTGTCGACGACCTCCTTCATCAGCTCGATGCAGCGGCACATGATGTACACGACCTCGTTCGGGATGTCGCTCGCGACACGCAGCGCGATGTCAAGATCGTTGCGCGTGGCGGCGGGGTCGTTCCTGCGCTTGTCATACGGCTCGCGCGAGCGCAGCTCCTCATCGATCTGAAAGACCATGTAGTCCGTCATCTGGCGCAGCTCCTCGGCCGTCTGTCTGAGCGCCTCGTCGTCCGAGCGCAGCGCCTGCACAGCCAGCGAGCCCATCGCCGCCGCCAGCGCCGCCACGACCGCGCCCACGCTGCCGGCCTGCGGCTGCGCATCGGGGTCCGCCACCGCGGCGACATAGTCGCTGACCGGCAGGACGCCGAACTTCGGCTTGGGCTTCTTGTCGCTCATGTCGACCACGTGGTCGCCGCTCGCCGTGTGGATCATGATCTTTTTCTTTTCTTCTGCCATCGTATCCTCCGTTTCCCCGCGCGCATAGCCGCGCGCAGATATACACATTATTATAATAGGAATATAGCACGCGGAGTGCACATTGTCAAGATTCCGACGGCCGACGGCCGCCCAAACGGGCATATTCTGCACAAAAAACCACTCCAAATTTCGTCGAAATTTGTAATGCAAACGGACACTTCCGGCATTTATCTTTGCCGTTCTTTCTGATATAGTGAAGGGTAAGCGCAATCATATCAACAATACAAAGGGAGTGTGAAGCGATTTGGGGATCAACAACGTGATCTCTCTGCTTGGCGGCGTGGCTCTGTTCCTGTTCGGCATGACGCTCATGGGCGACGGGCTGAAAAAAGTGGCCGGCAACAAGCTGGAGATCATCCTCTATAGACTCACAAGTACCCCGCTCAAGGGCGTTTTGCTCGGCACCGGCGTTACCGCCGTGATCCAGTCATCCTCGGCCACGTCCGTCATGGTCGTCGGCTTTGTCAACTCCGGCATGATGCAGGTACGTCAGGCCATCGGTATCGTGCTCGGCTCGATCCTCGGCACGAGCATCACGGGCTGGATCCTCTGCCTGTCGGACATCAGCGGCTCCGGCTGGGTGTCGCTGCTGAGCACCGCAACGCTCACCGGCATCGTCGCCGTGATCGGCATCGTCCTGCACATGTTCTGCAAGGATCAGGCCAAGCGCCACATCGGCGACATCCTGCTCGGCTTCGCCGTGCTGATGTACGGCATGTCCGCAATGAGCGGCGCCGTCGCCCCGCTCAAGGACAGCGCGGCGTTCATCAACCTGCTCACCCGCTTCTCCAACCCTCTGCTCGGCGTGCTCGTCGGCACGGTGTTCACCTGCATTCTGCAGAGCGCCTCCGCTGCCGTCGGCATTTTGCAGGCGCTGGCCATCACGGGCACGATCACGTTCTCGGTCGCCTTCCCCATCACGCTCGGCATCGCCATCGGCGCGGCCGTGCCGGTGCTGCTGTCCTCGCTCGGCGCGAGCGTCAAGGGCAAGCGCACCGCCTACGTCTATCTGCTCATTGACGTCATCGGCGCGCTCGTCTGGGGCGTCGTGTTCTATGTGATCAATGCCGCGGTGCACTTCCCGTTCCTGAACACGACGATGACCACCGTGTCCATTGCTCTGCTCAACACGGTCTTCCGCTTTGCGACCGTGCTGCTGCTCACGCCGATGATCCCCATGCTCGAGCGGCTCGTCACCGTCCTGTTCCCGGACAAGGCTGCAAGCGGTGCACTCGCCGACATAGACCGGCTCGAGGAGCGCTTTCTCACGCACCCGGCGCTCGCCATCGAGCAGAGCCGCCTGACCATCGACTCCATGGCGCGTCAGGCGCAAAACAACATTCTGTCCGCCTTCTCCCTGCTCGAGAAGTTTGACGACGACCGGTTCGCCGCCCTGCAGGAGGACGAGGAGGCCATCGACCACTACGAGGACAAGCTCGGCACCTACCTCATCAAGATCACGAGCAAGGAGCTCACGCCGCGCCAGACCGCCGACGTGTCGAAGTATCTGCACACGATCAGCGACCTCGAGCGCATCAGTGACCACTCGCTCAACATCGGTGAGACCGCACAGGAGCTCTACACGAAGCAGATCGTCTTCTCTCCCGCCGGCTCGCGGGAGCTGCACGTCATGCTCAGTGCCGTGACGCGCATTCTCGAGCTGACGATCTCCGCCTTCCTCAACAACGACGTCGACGCCGCCTACCGCGTCGAGCCGCTCGAGGAGCTGATCGATAACCTCTGCGACGAAATGAAGCTGCACCACATCGACCGTCTGCAGACCGGTGAGTGCACGCTCAACCACGGCTTTGCCTTCAACGACCTGCTCACCAACTGCGAGCGTGTGTCCGACCACTGCTCGAACATCGCCGTCGCCATGATCGAGCTCGAGTCCGAGTCGTTCGACACGCACGAATATATCAACAGCGTCATGGCCATGCACTCGCACAGCTTTGACAAATACTACGCCGAGTACAGCAAGGAATTCCGGATCTGACCGGCATCTTCCCCGCCCGACCGAACAGTCGGGCGGGTTTTTTTATGCCGCTGCTGCCCAAAAATCCGGCAGTGCGCCCAAATATGCACCGCCGCATATGTGCAGGGTGCACAAGGCAGTTTTCTCCTTTGGCGGCTATGTTTTCAAATTTCACAAATCGTATGAATTTTTCCGTGAGCTTATTGCATATTTATTCGCTTAGTAGTATATTTTTATTGTCTTAATGGATTTATATTCGCTTGCGAGGGATGACATATGTATACTGAAAAGAAAACCATTTTCATTGACGGCAGCTCCGGCACGGCCGGGCTGCGCATTTACGACCGGCTGGCACAGCGCGCGGACATCACGCTGCTGACCCTGCCGCCGGAACTCGGGCACGATATCGAGGCGCAGCGCGAGATGCTCAACCGCGCGGACATCGCGTTTTTGTGTCTGCCGGATGCGGCGGCGATCACGGCGGCAGATCTGGTCGAAAACCCGGACACGGTCGTGCTCGACACCTCGACCGCGCACCGCACCGCGCCGGGCTGGGTGTACGGCTTCCCGGAGCTGTCGCCCGAGCGTGAGGCTGCGATCCGAACGGCCAAGCGCATCGCCGTGCCCGGCTGCCACGCCAGCGGCTTTGTCGTGCTCACCTATCCGCTCGTCGAGGCGGGCATCCTGCCGCCGGACGCGCTGCTGACGTGCTACTCGCTCACGGGCTACAGCGGCGGCGGCAAGAAGATGATCGCCGAATATGAGGCAGACGAGCCCGACCCCCTGTACGCCGCGCCCCGGCAGTACGCTCTCACGCAGCAGCACAAGCACCTGCGCGAGATGTGCGCGATCCCGGGTCTGACGCACGCGCCGGTGTTCGCGCCGATCGTGGCGGATTTCTACAGCGGCATGGAGACGAGCGTCGCGCTCTTCGGCGCACAGCTCTGCCCCGGCAAGACGATGGCGGACATCAAGGCCGCCTATGCCGCAAAGTACACCGGCCCCGTCGTGCACTATCAGGACCCCGCGTGCACGGACGGCTTCCTGTCCGCCGCCGCCATGTCCGGCAAGGACAGCATGGTCGTGTCGGTGTCCGGCAACGACGAGCGCATCGTGCTCACGGCCGTGTTCGACAACCTCGGCAAGGGCGCGTCCGGCGCGGCGCTCGAGTGCCTGAACCTCGTCATGGGCAAGGAAAAGGGCTTCGGCCTCGAACTGTAAGGAGGAAAACCGATGAAGCAAGTCACCGGCGGCGTGTGTGCGCCGCACAGGGTTTTTCCGCAGCGGGCATCCACTGCGGCATCCGCAAGAACCAGGCCAAGCGCGACCTCGCGCTCATTTACAGCGCCGTCCCGGCCAGCGCCGCGGCGGTCTATACGACCAACCTCGTCAAGGGCGCGCCCCTGACCGTGACGAAGGCGCACCTGGCTGACGGCAAGGCGCAGGCCATCGTCTGCAACAGCGGCAACGCCAACACCTGCAACGCCGACGGCATCGCCGTCGCCGAGGAGATGAGCGCACTCACGGCAGCGGCGCTGCACATCGCGCCGCAGGACGTCATCGTCGCGTCCACGGGCGTGATCGGCCAGCCGCTCGATCTCGCACCCATCCGCACCGGCCTGCCGCAGCTCGCCGCCGCGCTCGGCGACCACTCCGATCAGGCGGCCGAGGGCATCATGACCACCGACACGCAGCCGAAGGAGATCGCCGTGCAGTTCACCGCCGGCGGCAAGACCTGCACGATCGGCGGCATCGCCAAGGGCTCGGGCATGATCCACCCGAACCTCGCGACCATGCTGGTCTTTCTCACGACCGACTGCGCCATCAGCGCGCCGATGCTGCACGCGGCACTCACCGGCGACGTGCAGGATACGTTCAACATGGTCAGCGTCGACGGCGACACGTCCACGAACGACATGGTCGCCGTGCTGGCAAACGGACTCGCGGGCAACGCCGAGATCACAGCGCCCGGCGCAGACTTCACGGCCTTCTGCCGCGCGCTCAACAGCGTGACCGTCTGGCTCTGCCGCCGGATCGCGGGCGACGGCGAGGGCGCGACGCGCCTGATCGAGTGCTGCGTCACCGGCGCGGAAGATCACGCGACGGCGAAAACCGTCGCCAAGAGCATCGTCTGCTCGTCGCTCGTCAAGGCCGCCATGTTCGGCGCGGACGCCAACTGGGGCCGCGTGCTGTGCGCCATCGGCTACAGCGGCACGCATGTGGACGTGCACAAGGTCGACGTGTTCTTCCGCTCGGCAGCCGGAACGGTGTGCGTGTGCACACACGGTGCGGGCGTGCCGTTTTCCGAGGCGGAGGCCAAACAGATCCTGCTCGAAAAGGAGATCGAGATCCTCGTCGACCTCAACGCCGGCGACGAGGGCGCAACGGCGTGGGGCTGCGACCTGACATATGACTACGTGAAGATCAACGGCGACTACCGTACCTGAACCGGGAGGGACACCATCATGGACATCACAAATCCGCAGCGCGCAAAGGTACTCGTCCACGCGCTGCCCTACATTCAGGAATACAGCGGCAAGATCGTCGTCGTCAAATACGGCGGCAACGCCATGATCAGCGAAAAGCTCAAGGACTCCGTCATGCGCGACATCGTGCTGCTCTCGCTCATCGGGGTGCAGGTCGTACTCGTGCACGGCGGCGGGCCCGAGATCACGGATATGCTGCAAAAGCTCGGCAAGCAGACGCAGTTTGTCGACGGTCTGCGCGTCACGGACGCCGAGACCGCCGACGTCGTACAGATGGTGCTCGCCGGAAAGATCAACAAGACGCTCGTCAATCTCATCGGGCAAAAGGGCGGCCGCGCGATCGGCCTGTCCGGCATCGACGGGCAGATGATCCAGGCGCGCGTGCGCGACGAGCGCCTCGGCTACGTGGGCGAGATCACGAAGATCGACGTGCGCCCCATCCTCGACGTGCTCGACAAGGGCTACATCCCGGTCGTGTCCACCGTCGGATGCGACATGCAGGGGCACGTCTACAACATCAACGCCGACACCGCGGCCGCGCGCATCGCGGGTGAGCTCGGCGCGGAGAGCCTCATCGCCATGACCGACATCGGCGGCATTCTGCGCGACAAGGACGACCCCAACACGCTCATCCCCGTCATCCATACGGCAGAGGCGCACGCACTCATCACGTCCGGCGTCATCTGCGGCGGCATGCTGCCGAAGGTGACCTGCTGCATGGACGCCATCCGCTGGGGCGTGCACCGTGTCTTTATCATCGACGGACGCGTGCCGCACGCCATACTCATCGAAATGCTGACAAACGAAGGCATCGGCACCATGTTCGTTGCCGGACAAGGAGGAAATGCAAATGAATACACAGCAACTTGACCATACCTACATCGCCAACACCTACGCCCGCTACCCGGTCACGATCGTGCGCGGCAAGGGCTCGCTCGTCTGGGACGAGAACGGCAAGGAATACATCGACCTCGCGACCGGCATCGCCGTCAACAGCTTCGGCGTGTCCGACCCCGCGTGGGTGCGCGCCGTGACCGAGCAGCTGTGCACCGTGCAGCACACCTCAAACCTCTACTTCACCGCGCCCGACGCGCAGCTGGCGCAGCTGCTGTGCGAAAAGACCGGCATGAAAAAGGTCTTCTTCTCCAACTCCGGCGCGGAGGCCAACGAATGCGCCATCAAAGCCGCGCGCAAATACGCGGCTGAACACAAGGGCCCGGAATACCACACCATCATCACGCTCAAAAACAGCTTCCATGGCCGCACGATCACGACGCTCGCCGCGACCGGTCAGGACGTGTTCCACCACGACTTTCTGCCGCTGACGGAGGGCTTTGCCTATGCCGAGGCGAACGATCTCGATGATCTCAAGGCGCAGGTGGCCGCGCACAAATGCGCCGCCATCATGATCGAGGTCGTGCAGGGCGAGGGCGGCGTCATCCCGCTGACGCAGGAATTCGTCAAGGGTGCGGCGCAGCTCGCCGCCGCGCAGGACATCCTGCTCATCTGCGACGAGGTGCAGACCGGCAACGGCCGCACCGGCAAGCTCTACGGCTATATGCACTACGGCGTCAAGCCCGACATCGTCTCCACGGCCAAGGGGCTCGGCGGCGGGCTGCCGCTGGGCGCAACGCTGCTCGGCGAGAAGGTGCAGAACGTGCTCACCCCCGGCAGCCACGGCTCGACCTTCGGCGGCAACCCGGTCTGCTGCGCCGGTGCGCTGAGCATCCTGCACCGGCTCGACGGGCCGCTGCTGCAGTCCGTACAGGAAAAGTCCGACTTCATCGTCGACACGCTCATCGGCGCGCCGGGCGTCAAGAGCGTCACGGGGCTCGGCCTGATGCTCGGCGTGGAGACCGAGCGCCCAGTCGCAGACGTCATCTGCGCCTGCGCAGAGCAGGGCGTGCTCGTCATCTCGGCGAAAAACAAGGTGCGCCTGCTGCCGGCGCTCAACATCCCCATGGCGCAGCTCGAGCAGGCGATCGGCGTGCTCAAGGCCGTCTGCGCCGAGGTATAAGGAGGAACACCGATATGAATCTCAAGGGCAACGATTTTCTCAAGCTGCTCGACTACAGCCCCGAGCAGATCGACTACCTGCTGCAGCTCGCAGCCAAGCTCAAGGCCGAAAAAAAGGCCGGCATCCCGCACCGCCTGTGCGAGGGCAAAAGCGTTGCGCTCATCTTTGAAAAGACGAGCACGCGCACGCGCAGCAGCTTCGAAGTCGCGGCACACGATCTGGGCATGGGCAGCACGTATCTCGACTCCACCGGTTCGCAGATCGGCAAGAAGGAGAGCATCGCCGACACCGCGCGCGTGCTCTCGGGCATGTTCGACGGCATCGAATACCGCGGCTACGGCCAGAGCATCGTCGAGGAGCTGGCGCAGTACGCCTCCGTCCCGGTCTGGAACGGCCTGACGGACGAGTTTCACCCGACGCAGATCCTCGCGGACTTCCTGACCATCCGGGAGCACTTCGGCTCACTGGAGAACATCCACCTCGTCTACATGGGCGATGCGCGCTTCAACATGGGCAACTCCCTCATGGTCGGCTGCGCGAAGATGGGCATGCACTTCACGGCCTGCGCGCCGGAGGGCTACTTCCCCGATGCGCAGCTCGTCGCCGAATGTCAGGCCATCGCAGCGCAGACGGGCGCGACGCTCGACTTTCTCTCCGACCCCGCCGCGGCCGTGCAGGGCGCGAACGTGATCTATACCGACATCTGGGTCTCCATGGGCGAACCGGAGTCCGTCTGGGCCGAGCGCATCGCGGCGCTGGCACCATATCAGGTCAACGCGGCGCTCATGGCCAAGGCCGACCCCAACGCCATCTTCATGCACTGCCTGCCGGCGTATCACGATAAAAAGACCGCCATCGGCAGCGAAATGTGCACGCGCTTCGGGCGCGAGGCCATGGAGGTCACGGACGACGTGTTTGAAAGCGCGCAGTCGGTCGTGTTTCAGGAGGCGGAAAACCGCATGCACACCATCAAGGCGGTCATGGCGGCGACGCTTGCGGAGATCGAACTATGAAGCGCTATCTCGTACTTGAAAACGGCGAGGTCTTTGCAGGCCTCGCCCTCGGCGCGCCATGCGACACGTTCGGTGAGCTGGTGTTCACCACCGGCATGAACGGCTACATTGAGACGCTCACGGACCCGAGCTACTGCGGCCAGATCGTGCTGCAGACCTTTCCGCTCATCGGCAACTACGGCATCATCCCGGCCGATTTTGAGGGCAAATGCTGCGTGCGCGGCTATGTCGTGCGTGAAGCGTGCTCCACACCCTCGAACTTCCGCTGCGCGCAGACGCTCGACGCGTTCCTGAAAGAAAACAACATCCCCGGCATTACCGGCATCGATACCCGCGCCGTCACGCGCATCCTGCGCGAGGCCGGCACGATGAACGCCGCCATCTGCGACGCCGTGCCGGAGGATCTCGCGCCGCTGCGCGCCTACCGCATCACGGACCCCGTGCCGCAGGTGACAACGCCGGAACCCTACACCCTCCGGCCGGAGGGCAGCGTGCTGCACCGCGTGGCGCTCATCGACTACGGCGCCAAGCGCAACATCGCGCGCGAGCTCTGTAAGCGCGGCTGCGCCGTGACGGTGCTGCCCTGCTCGGCCAGGGCGGAGGACATCCTCGCCGCCGGGTATGACGGCGTCATGCTCTCCAACGGCCCCGGCGACCCGACGGACAATGTCGACCAGATCGCGCAGATCGCCAAACTCTTCGGCCGCATCCCGATGTTCGGCATCTGCCTCGGCCACCAGCTCATGGCGCTGGCGCAGGGCGGCAGCACCGTGAAGCTCAAATACGGTCACCGCGGCGTGAATCAGCCGGCGCGCGACGTGTGCGGCACGCGCACGTTCCTCACCAGCCAGAACCATGGCTACGCCGTCGTGCCCGAGAGCGTCAAGACCGGCGTCATCCGCTACGTCAACGCCAACGACGGCACGTGCGAGGGTATCGACTACCCCGACCTGCGGGCCTTTTCCGTGCAGTTTCACCCCGAGGCGTGCTCGGGCCCGCACGACACGGCCTTTCTCTTCGACCGATTCTGTGACCTGATGGGAGGTGCGCACCATGCCGATTGATACCAGCATCCGCAAAGTCATGGTCATCGGCTCCGGCCCGATCGTGATCGGGCAGGCGGCGGAATTCGACTATGCCGGCGCGCAGGCGTGCCGCGTGCTGCACGACGCGGGCGTGAACGTCGTGCTCGTCAACTCCAACCCCGCGACCATCATGACCGACAAGGCCCTCGCGGACGAAATTTATCTCGAGCCGCTCACGCTGACTTCCGTCAAGCGCATCATCGAAAAGGAGCAGCCCGACAGTCTCCTCGCCGGTCTCGGCGGCCAGACGGGGCTGACGCTCGCGATGGAGCTCGACAAGGAGGGCTTTCTGCAGCAGCACAACGTCCGTCTCATCGGCACGAACGCCGCCGCCATCGACAAAGCCGAGGACCGTGAGCTCTTTAAGGAGACCATGGCCGCCATCGGCGAGCCGACCATCCCCTCCGGCATCGCGAACACCGTGGCCGAGGCGCTGGAGGTAGCGGACAGCATCGGCTACCCCGTCATCATCCGCCCGGCGTTCACGCTCGGCGGCGCGGGCGGCGGCGTGGCCTACAGCGCAGAGGAGCTCGCACTCGTCGCGCAGACCGGCCTCGACGCGTCCCCGATCACGCAGATCCTCGTCGAGCGCTATATCTACGGCTGGAAAGAGATCGAGTTTGAGACCATGCGCGACGGCGCCGGCAACGTCATCGCCGTGTGCAGCATGGAAAACTTCGACCCCGTCGGCGTGCACACCGGCGACAGCATCGTCGTCGCCCCGGCGCTGACGCTCTCGGACAAGGAGTTTCAGATGCTGCGCAGCGCGGCGCTGAACATCATCTCCGCGCTCGACATCGTCGGCGGCTGCAACTGCCAGTTCGCGCTCGATCCCGACAGCTTTGACTACGCCGTCATCGAGGTCAATCCCCGCGTGTCGCGCTCGTCCGCGCTCGCCTCGAAGGCGACCGGCTACCCGATCGCAAAGATCACGACGAAGATCGCCCTCGGCTATACGCTCGATGAAATTCAAAATGACATCACCGGCAAGACCTGCGCCTGCTTTGAGCCTGCGCTCGACTACGTCGTCGTGAAATTCCCCAAGTGGCCGTTCGACAAGTTCGTCGGCGCGTCCCGCCGCCTCGGTACACAGATGAAGGCCACGGGCGAGGTCATGGCCATCGGCACGAACTTTGAAAGCGCGCTGCTCAAGGCCGTGCGCGGCGCCGAGATCCACCTCGACACGCTGCACGCCGCCCCGCTGTCCGACCGCCCGGTGCGCGACCGGCTCGCCGACTGCGACGATCACCGCCTGTTCACCGTCTTTGAGGCGCTGTGCAGCGGCGTGTCCGTCGATGAGATCCACGACATCACCCGCATCGACCGCTGGTTTCTGGCCCGGCTGCAAAACCTCGTGGACTACGAGGCGAGCATTCAGGGCGGCCTGACGCCGGAGCTTTACCAGCGCGGCAAGTACCTCGGCTATCCGGACGCGGCGCTGCGCCGCCTGTCCGGCAGCGAGACGCTGCCCGCCTTTCGCGCGGGCTACAAGATGGTCGACACCTGCGCCGCCGAATTTGACGCGCAGACCCCGTATTTCTATGCCAGCGCCGACGCGCGCTGCGAGGCGCGCAGCTTCCCGCGCAGCGGCAAGCCCGTCGTCATGGTGCTCGGCTCGGGTCCGATCCGCATCGGGCAGGGCATCGAGTTTGACTATTCGTCCGTCCACTGCGTGTGGACGCTCAAGTCCATGGGCTATGACGTTGTCATCGTCAACAACAACCCCGAGACCGTCTCCACGGACTACGACACCGCCGACCGACTGTATTTCGAGCCGCTCACGGCCGAGGACGTGCTGCAGATCATCGATGTCGAGCACCCCGTCGGCGTCGTGGTCGCCTTCGGCGGCCAGACCGCCATCGCGCTCACGCAGACGCTCGACCGCCACGGCATCCGCATCCTCGGCACGTCGGCCGAGGGCATCGACATCGCCGAGGACCGCGAGCGGTTTGATGCCCTGCTCGAGCAGTTTCACATCTCGCGCCCGAAAGGCATGGGTGTGCAGACGCTGCCCGAGGCGCTGCACGCCGCGCAGACGCTCGGCTACCCCGTGCTGCTGCGCCCGTCGTACGTCATCGGCGGCCAGAACATGAAGATCGTCCACAACGATGCCGAGGTCACGACGTACATGCAGCGCATCCTTGCGCAGGGCATCGATAACCCCGTGCTCGTGGACAAGTACATGATGGGCACGGAGCTGGAGGTGGACGTCATCTCCGACGGCACGGATGTGCTCATCCCCGGCATCATGGAGCACATCGAGCGCGCCGGCGTGCACAGCGGTGACTCCATCGCCGTCTACCCGCCGTACAACCTTAACGACATCATGACGGACAAGATCGTTGACAGCTCGCGCAAGCTCGCCCTCGCGCTCGGCACGAAGGGGCTGGTGAACATCCAGTACCTCATCTGGGAAAACGAGCTCTACGTCATCGAGGTCAACCCCCGCGCCTCGCGCACCGTGCCGTACATCAGCAAGGTCACGGGCGTGCCAATGGTGGATGTGGCGGCGCGCGTCATGCTCGGCACACCGCTCAAAGACCTCGGCTACGGCACGGGGCTGCACCCCATCCCGCCGTATTACGCGGTCAAGGTGCCGGTGTTCTCGTTTGAAAAGCTCGGCGACGTTAACGCCTACCTCGGCCCGGAGATGAAGTCCACGGGCGAGGTGCTCGGCCTCGGCAAGACGATGCAGGAGGCGCTGTTCAAGGGGCTGACCTCGGCCGGCATGGTCGTCGGCCGGCACCCGGACGGCCGCCACGGCGTGCTCGTGAGCGTGGACACACACGACCTCGGCGAGATCGTGTCGCTGGCCAAGAAGCTCGACGACCTGCACTTCGCGCTCTACGCGACCGCGGAGACCGCCGCCGCCATTGCGCGCCTCGGCATCGACGTCGTGACCGTCGACGGCATCCGCGAGAGCGACCACGCCTTCGCCCTGCTCGAGAGCGGCTGCATCGACTACATCGTCTACACCGGCGCGCTCAAGGACGCGACCACGGACGATTACATCGCCCTGCACCGCCGCGCGCTGCAGCTCGGCATCCCGTGCTTCACCTCGCTCGACACGGCCAACGCCCTGGCGGACATCATCGCCAGCCGCTACAACGAGCACAACACCGAGCTTGTGGACATCAACCACATGCGCACCAAGCGCCAGCGCCTGAAGTTTTCAAAAATGCAGGCCACCGGCGATGACTATATCTACGTCGAGAATTTTGACGGGCACATCACCTGCCCCGAGTCGCTGTGCATCCCGCTGTGCTCGCGTCACCGCGGCATCGGCGGTTACGGCATCGTGCTCATCGAGCGCAGCGCCGTGGCCGACGCGAAAATGCGCGTGTTCAACCGCGACGGCAGCCCCGGCGGCATCGGCGGCAACGCCATCCGCTGCGTGGGCAAGTACCTGTACGACAACGGCATCGTGCCGCGCGCCGATCTCACCATTGAGGCCGGCGGCCAGGTGCACCGGCTGCACCTCTACACGCGCTTCGGCACGGTCGGCCTCGTGACGGTCGAGATGGGAAAACCCGCCTTCGCACCCGAGGCCGTGCCCGTAGCACTCGAGGGCGAGCGCGTGATCGACCGGCCCGTGACCATCGCGGGCGGGGAGTACCGCATCACGTGTCTCTCGATGGGAAACCCCCACTGCGTCGTCTTTGTCGACCGCGTGGACGAGGTAGACGTCGCGCACCTCGGCCCGCAGTTTGAGCACGCGGACCTCTTCCCCGCGCGCACGAACACGGAGTTCATCCGCGTCGTCAACCGCACGACGATCAAAATGCGCGTCTGGGAGCGCGGCAACGGCGAGACCCGCGCCTGCGGCACGGGCGCGTGCGCGGCCGTGGTGGCCGCCGTGGAAAACGGCCTGTGTCCGAAGGGCGAGGCCATCACGGTCAAGGTCACCGGCGGCGACCTGCTCGTCACCTACGATGACGACGGCGTGCGTCTGACCGGCAACGCCGAGCTCGCCTTCACCGGCGTGACCACATACTGAGCCGCAAAACGAAAAAATCACCCGCATCCGACCGGATGCGGGTGATTTTTTTGCTGCCGAAAAGGCGCTTTCCGTTTGCCGCGCCGCTCAGCCGCGCATGGCGGCGGCGAACGCGTCGATGCGCGCGATGTCGAAATCGGGCTCGGAATACTGCGCGCGATACTGGGGCGACGTCATCAGTGCGCCGAAGAGCTGCTTGTAGACATAGCTCATCTTCGCGTACTGCATCTTGCCGCCGAGGATATCCTTCGCCGCCGCGTGCTCCAGCAGCGCGGGCGAGAAGAAGTGCTCGAGATAGCCCTCCGTACCGGGCGTGGTATAGCAGCACAGATACAGCCCAAGCTTCTTGCCCAGCAGCGTCTTTTCATTGCGGCGCAAAAAGCGCTTGATGTGCTTGTCGAGCTTGAACATATACACGCAGCTGCCGATGATGACCGTGTCATAGCCTTCGAGCGAGACGCCGCGGTCGCGGATGTTACACAGCGTCACATCGCCGCCGACGGCGCTCTTGAGCATATAGGCGATCTCCTCCGTCGCGCCGTAACGCGAAGCGAACAGGATCAGCGTTTTCATGCAGTGACCTCCTTTTCCGCCCTCACGGGCGGCCTTTCCACATATATATGTATAAGAGTATAGGAAGCCGCCGCGCCGCTGTCAAGCCCGCGCGCGATTTTTTTATCCGACCGGCACGGGTTCGCCCCGCTGCGCGTCCGGCTCGCGCCGCCGCGCCTTGGGGATGTTGATGGTGAGAATGAGCGCGTCGTCCGTCTCCTGCCGCTGCATGCCGGCGTCGATGCCGCCCTGCTTCATGAGGTCGAGACTGTGGGCGATCGTGTTGAGAAACACGCGCACGTCCTTGAGGATGAAGGTCTTCTGCCGCTCGCTCTCGGGCGCGGTCTTGGCCTCGAGCAGGCGGTCGATGTAGGCGTCCGTCGCGGCGACGTTCAGGTCGCGGCTGAGGATGTAGGCCAGCGCCGCGCGCTGCTCGTCCGGCGTCTCGAGCCGCAGCAGCGCGCGCCCGTGCCGCTCGGTGAGCCCGGCGTTGCGCATGGCGTTGAGCACATCCTCCGGCAGACGCAGCAGGCGGAGCTTGTTCGCCACGGCCGACTGCGACTTGCCCAGCCGCCGCGCGCACTCCTCCTGACTGAGCCCGAAGAGCCGGATGAGCTGCGCGATGCCGCGCGATTCCTCAAGGAAATCGAGGTCGTTGCGCTGGAGGTTTTCTACCAGCGCGATGAAGCTCGCCTCCTCCAGATCGAGCTCCATGACGATGCACGGCACCTCACTGAGCCCCGCCATGCGCGCGGCGCGCAGGCGGCGCTCGCCGGCCACGAGCTCATACCCGTCCGGACGCGGGCGCACGGTCAGCGGACTGAGCACGCCGTACTCGGCGATGCTGCGCGAGAGCTCCTCGAGCTGCGCCGGGGGAAAGTTCTGCCGCGGCTGGACTGCGCTCGGCGCGATCGCGTCCACCGCCAGATACACGATGCCGCCGCGCTGCGCGCGGCCGGAATGGTTGGAAAACTGCATAGCAAACCCTCCATATCTTGTGTTTTGCAACATAAAAATAGACCATATATTGCGCAAAACACGGCGAATTCGGGCGCGTGCCGAAAAAAAAGGGGGCGGATCGGGATCGATCCGCCCAAAACAGGGTCATGGGATAAAGATATGAGCCGTGGCTTCCAAGGTTCGGAAGTCAATTGGATAAGCTGTATTGTTATTGTAGCGCCGGGCGCGCAAAATGTAAAGAGCGAACGGTGTCGGTCGGGCACCTGTTTTGTCGGCGGCGGAATCTTTTTTCCCGCGCCGGGGCATACTGTCCGGGAGTACACGGAAAAGGAGATGGAAGCATATGCAGGTGATCGACCGCATCGCGCTGATCCTCACGATCGTCGGCGGGCTCAACTGGGGCAGCATCGGCCTGTTCCGGTTTGATCTCGTGGCGTGGATCTGCGGCGGGCAGACCGCCGTGGCTGCGCGCGTGATCTACACACTCGTCGGTCTGGCCGCGGTCTGGTGCATTTCCCCTGCTCTTTCGCGGCCGCGACGAGCTCGACGGCGCGGAGGACATGTAATGCCACCGGCAGCGAAAAACGGCATGGCCGACGCCATGCCGTTTTTTTGAGGCTGTCAAAAAGGATTCCTTTTTGACAAAGGGTTTGCGTGCGCGGGCGCAGCCGCTGCGAGACTGTCTGTAATATGTTATCCCAGACGCGGCAGTGCACCGGCGCTGCCGGGAATGCGGTCGAAGGCATCGATCGGCGGCAGATGCGCCTCGAGCGCGCGCACGAGCTCGCCCCCGAGCAGACCGCCAAGCGTGTTGAGCATCAGATCGTCTACATCACACAGGCGGTACGAGCCGCGAAACAGGAAAAACAGCCCCGTGAGCTGCCCGAGCTCAATGAACGCCGAAAACGCCAGCGACACGAGCGCGACGCGGCCGAGATCCAGACCGCAGACGTAACGCAGGTACATCCCGAACGGCAGGAGCATCAGGATGTTGCACACGACCTGCTGCACCGTGCGGTCGAACAGCGCCGGCAGATACGTGCGCGCATCGGAGAGCACGAGCGGCGTCTCGCGCAGGAAATCGGCCACGAACTGAAACGGCACGAGCTGCGCGTCATAGGTCGTGAGCTTCGCCGCCTGCGCAGCGTCCGGCAGCGGGAAAAACACGAGCGCCAGCACGCACAGAACATAAAACAAAAACAGGCCGCCGAACACGGCGCGCACCCAGTTGAAGCAGTGCGCACGCATCTGCCGGCAGAAAAAGGGCGCTGCGACCGGCGCCGCCAGCAGCGGGAATGCGCATGCCGCCAGCCGGATACTGCTCAGAACATTGACCATCATGTCAGCCTCCCATGGGAGCGCTCCCGCCCCCGGTTTCTGACATCAGTATAGCCCCGGACGGCATCACGCCGCCATCGTTTCGGCTTACAGTTGGCTTACATCTTCGTAAGGCAGCGCGCAGGCCGCAAAAAACCGGGCGCGTCAATCAAGACGCGCCCGACCGGTTTTTCAAAAACCTCTCGTAGCCTTTCGCCGCCGCAGCGGCGAAAGAAAGTCCAATCATTTTCTTCGGCGACATGTGCGGCGAAGAAAATACTTCTCAGGCTGCAAGTGTGGAATTTGTGTGCCGGCGGCGCACAAATTATGCGCGCAGCAGACTGCAGCCCCTTTGTCAAAAAGTATTACTTTTTGACAGCCCCACCGGGCGCGCCCGGCAGTGCGGACAGATATGTTTCCTCAGGCAACGAGGAAGAACTTCACAAGGAAGAGCAGCGAGATGGCATACGTCAGCAGCGAAACATCCTTGCCCTTGCCCGTGCAGAGCTTGAGCACGGAATAGCTGATCAGACCCAGACCGATGCCGTGACCGATCGAGCCGGAGATCGGCATGGAGATGAGCATGATTGCCACCGGCAGGCTCTGATAAATGTCGTCAAAGTCGACCTTCTTGAGACCGCCGAGCATCAGCAGGCCGACGTAGATGAGCGCGGAGCTGGTCGCGGCGGCGGGGATGATGGCGGCGATGGGCGCGAGGAACATACTCGCAAGGAAGAGCAGGCCGGTCGTCAGGGCGGTCAGGCCCGTGCGGCCGCCGGCCTCCACGCCGGAGGCGGACTCGACAAACGTCGTGACTGTGGACGTGCCGGTGCACGCGCCCGTGACGGTGCCGACGGCGTCGGCCAGCAGCGCCTCGCGCATGCGCGGCATATTGCCGTCCTTGTCGACCATGCCGGCGCGGCTCGCCGTGCCGACGAGTGTGCCGATGGTGTCGAACATATCAATGATGCAGAACGTGATGACGAGCGTCACGACCGTGAACCAGCCGATCTCGCCGAGGGCGGCAAAGTCGAACTTGAACAGGGTCGTTGCGGCCATATCGCCGAACGCGGGCACGAACGACGCGCCCTTGAGCGCCGCAAACGGGTTCGTGTGCAGGAAGATGGCCTCACCCGCCCAGTAGATGCCGGATGCGCAGAGCATACCCAGCAGCACGGAGCCCTTGACCTTTTTGTGCGCAAAGAGCACGATCAGGAACAGGCCGACGAACATGGTCACGACCGTGAGCACCATCTGCGGATAGCCGTCGCCCATGTTGGCCTTGGCGAGGCTGGGCGTGAGCGCGCCGAAGAAATCGCGCATGACGTAAAACGGGCCGCCATCGCTCGAGTACACACCGGCGTTGGAGCCGATGCCGATGTTGAGCAGCATGAGGCCGATGGCCGGCGCGATGCCGAGCCGGATGCCGAGCGGAATGGCCTCGACGATCTTCTCGCGCACCTTGAGCACCGAGAGCACGATGAACACGATGCCCTCGATGAGGATGATGCACAGCGCCGTCTGGAACGACTGCAGGTAGCTCATGCCGGTCAGGGTGACGATGTTGGCCACGACGACGGCAAAGAAGCTGTTGAGTCCCATGCCGGGTGCCATGGCAAAGGGCTTGTTGGCCGCGAACGCCATAACGAGCGTGCCGATGGCGGAGGCGATGCACGTGGCGAGGAACACGCCGTTCCAGAGCTGCGAGCCGCCCTGAGCGCCGAAGCCGGTCAGCAGGTTCGGGTTGAGCGCGATGATGTACGCCATGGTCATAAACGTCGTCAGACCGGCGACGATCTCCGTGCGTACGGTGGTGTTGTTTTCTTTCAGATGAAAGATCTTTTCCATTGAGATCCCCTCTCCATATAGTTTTTGCCGGAAAACGCAAAACGCCGTCAGTATAACGCGATTTCTCCCGCCTGTCAACGACAAAAACCGGACACGGGCGTCCCGTGTCCGGCTTTGAGATCCCGGTGTTATTGCTCCCGTGAGGGACAGTCGCGCTCGTGGCAGGTAAAGAGGATGACCTGCCGGTGCTGCGCGATCTCCCGGAAGAGCGCCATGGCGCGCTTTGCGCGCGCGTCGTCAAAATTCACGAGCGTGTCGTCGAGCACGAGCGGGCACGGATCGTCCGTCGGGCACGTCAGCTCGCACAGCGCCAGACGCACGGACAGGTACAGCAGATCCGCCGTTCCCGCCGAGAGATAGGCCGTGTCGCGCGGCGTCGGGTCATCGGCGCTGCGCGCCTTGGCCGACAGGTCGCGCGCGAGCACGAGCTCGTCGTAGCGGCCGCCGGTGAGGTAGTCCATGTAGTCGGCCGCCTTCTGCGCAAGCTGCGGGGAAAAGCGGCTCTGCAGCTCGGCATCGGCGCGGCCGAGCGTCTCGATCGCAAGCGCAAGCGCGGCATACTGCCGCTCGAGCGCGTCGCGCTGCTCGAGCAGCTGCGCGTGCTCGCTTTTGAGCGCCATCGGGTCGCCGACGGCAAGCGCCGCACCCGTGAGCTGTGCCTGCTGCGTGCGCAGGCGCGTGCGCACGCTCTCAAGCGTGCTCCTGCGCTGGTAGAGCGCGGCGGCCTCACCCGTGCCGCTCTCAAAATCGAGGCTCTGCAGCAGCCGCTCGTGCGTCTCGCACTGATGCTCGCGCGCATCCTCGAGCGCGGCGGCGGCGCGCCGCTCGGTCTCCATGGCGGCGGCGCACGCGCGGTAAGCTGCGCGGTGTACCTCCGCCTGATAGTAAATACCGTCTGCATCCTGCGCGCCGTAGCTGCGCAGGAGCTTTCCGAGCGCGGCGGACGCCTGCTGCGCGCGCTGCCTGCCGTTTGCCGCCGCGATCAGCAGCACGAGGGCCGCGGCCGCCAGCGCGATGGCCGCATAGTACAGCGGCTGCGCCACCAGATAGCCCAGCACGGCGCACAGTGCCGCGAGCACAAGCGCCGCGATCCAGAAATACGGCTTGCCGCCGTGCGCCGCCGTGTCGGAGAGCGCCTGTGCGCGCTGTGCGTCACGCTCGGCGGTCTCGCCCGCTTCGTCCGGCGTCTGCACGCCGAAGTGCGTCTGCTCGAGTGCGGTGCGCTTGGCCGCGGCGTCGCGCCGCGCCTGTTCGAGCGCCTGCTCGAGCGTGCGCAGGTTGGTTTTTTCCTCGCCCATGCTGCTCAGCGCCGCGCGGCGCTGCCGCTGGCGGGCGGCGTTCATCTGATCGGTGACGGTCTGCAGCTCCGCCTCCGTCTCCCGCAGCTCGGCGGCACAGGCCGCCTGCTCCTGCGCGTTGCGCTCGAGGCGGTGCAGCTGCGTCTCCGTGTCCGCGATGCGCTGCTCAAGCTCCGGCAGCGCGCCGTGCTGTCCGCTGCGGCGGCGGCGCAGCCACGCGCGCAGCTGGGCATCTGCCTCGGTGTAGGAGCTGGCCTCCTCGCCGGAGGTCACGATGGCGGAGATGCGCTTTTCCAGCTCCGGGGTGCCCGTCACGACGAGACCGCCCTGCCCGATGAACGCGCTGCGCTGGAACACCTCCGCCGACACGCCCGTGAGCTGCTCGCCCGCGTCCGTCGCCGTCAGCCCCGGCACCGGGATGTCCGTGCCCGTGTACACCGCCGAAAAGGCGCGCATCGGCGCGCTCTTCGCCTCCGTCCAGCGGCGGATCGTGATGCACTTGCCGTCCTGCTCGAGCTCGAGCTCGCCCGCCATGGGCTTGCCGCTCCAGGGCGCATATTTCTGCTTGTCGGGCACGAAGCCCGCGCGGGCGCGCTGGGACGTGTCGATCCCGTAGAGCATGGCGCGCAGGAAGGCGCACCACGTGCTCTTGCCGCTCTCATTCGGCGCGTAGATGATATTCAGCCCCGTGTCGAGCCGCAGCTGCTCACCGTCGAGCGTGCCGAACGTGCCCTGCATATGCCGGATGATCACAGCGTCACCACCTCCTCATCGTGGTCCAGTGCCGCGAGCCCCCAGCGCGCGGCCATGACGATCGTCTCTCGGTCGCGGTCGGAGCCCGCCGCGTCGTATTTTTGCTTGAGCTGCGCGAGAAACTGTCCGCGCAGCGTGCCCTCGCCCGCGCGCGCCCAGAGATCCCGGCACGCGCGCGTCTCGTCGCGCAGCTGCATGGCGAACACCTGCCCCTCGAGCGCTGCGCGCAGCGCAGCGGGGCTCGGTACGCGGTCGGTCTCACCCGTGAGCACGATGCGGAAGATATTGCGCGCAGCCCCCTCCGGCAGCGCGGCACACACCGCCTGCACGGGGTCTGCGGCCGTGACATCGACGCGCAGGATCTCATACCGCCGCCCGGGCACGGGCAGAAACTGCACCTGCACATCGCCCGCGGCAACGTCCGCGAGCAGCACGCCCTTTTCCCCCGTCTCGTCAAAGCCGCGCCCTTCCATGCAGCCCGGCCACGCATACACCGTGCCCCCGGCGCGCTGCACGCCGCCGAAGCGGTGCGTGTGGCCGAAGGCGGCGTAGTCCAGCCCGCTGTGCGCAAGGTCCGCCGCCGACACGGGGTTATACGCCGAGGCGGGATTTCCCACCTCCGCGTGCATACACAAAACGTCCAGCATCCCCGGCTCTTTCGGCACGGAAAATCCCCGCAGCAGCGCGGGACAGCGGCTGTCGGTAAACGCCGCGCCCCAGACGCGCACGCCCAGCTCCGGCAGCGCGACGGCCTCGATGCGCTGTGTGCGGAAGATATGTACGTTCTCGGGAAACGTCAGGCGTGCATACGGCGCGCCCGCGCTGTAATAGTCGTGGTTTCCGGGCGCGAGAAACACCTCCGAAGCGCAGCCGGCAAACGTCTCGGCGAGCGCCTTCGCCGTCTCGGGATAGGGACTGCCGCTGTCGAGCAGGTCGCCCGCGAGCAGGATGATCTGCGCGCCGTGCGCCCTGGCCAGCTCCGGCAGAGCGCGCAGAAGGTCGCGCTGCTCCCGGCGGCGCTGCGCCGCCTGCGCTCCGGAGAGCGCCTCAAACGGCGAATCGAGGTGCAGATCCGCCGCGTGCAGAATGCGCACGCTCATCTCAGGCGCACCGGCCGCACATCGCGGCACAGGCCGGTGTCGCCGTCGATCTCGAAGATCGCGCCCTCGAGCTTGGCTGCGCCCATGGCCGCCTCATAGCGGCGCGGCGGGTCGCCGAGAAACTTGCCGATCGACTGCTCTGGCGCGATGCCGAGCACGGCGTTGGCCGGTCCCGTCATGCCGAGGTCGGTCAGGTAGCCCGTGCCCTCGGGCAGCACCTCGGCATCCGAGGTCTGCACGTGCGTGTGCGTGCCCCAGACGGCCGTCACGCGCCCGTCGAGATAAAAGCCCATGGCGCGCTTTTCGCTCGTGGCCTCGGCGTGCATATCGACGAGGACGATCTTCGCCTGCGTCTGCTCGAGAATATCGTCCACGACAAGAAACGGATTATCCGTGTTCGCATCGAGCGTGAAGCGTCCCATGAGATTGATCACGCAGATCGGCCCGCCGCGCACGGAATACTCGCCCCAGCCGCGCCCCGGGCACTGCGGCGCGAAGTTTGCCGGGCGCAGGATGCGCTTTTTCTGCTCGAGATACGGCTGCAGCTCGTAGCGCATCCACGTGTGGTTGCCGAGCGTGACGACGTCCGCGCCGGCGGCAAAGATCGCATCCGCCTGCTTGGGCGTGACGCCGACGACGTTGGCGTTTTCACCGTTGACGACCGTGAAATCGATGTGCTCCTGCTCCTTGAAGGCACGCAGGTGCTCGCTCAAAAATGCAAGGCCGGGCGCGCCCACAACGTCGCCCACGGCCAGAATACGCAGGATCATATCTGTCCCCTCCCATTCGATCGGAAGAAAATTTGAAAGCTATCATAAAAGTAGTATACCACCGACAGCGGCCGGGAAGCAATCCAGAAACTGCATTTGCGTGCCGCGCATGGCTTTTCGCGCCGCGCGCATACTATCCGCGCAGCAGCCTTGCTGCGAAAGGAGGCAAAAGCATGAGCAGAGACAGCAAAATGTGCGCCGCGCAGTTTGCCAAGGGCATGGGCATCGGGCTGGGCGTCGGCATGGCGGTCGGCGCGGCGGCGGGCCTGATGATGCAGCCGCAGAAAAAGCGCGCCAACGGCATCGTGGCCGACGCCGTGCGCACGGTCAGCGATGTGACGGACACGATCCGCGATACAATGGGCTGGTAAAAACGCGAAGAAGAAAATATTTTTGAAAAGGGGTTGCAATTCCGGCAGAGCTATGCTATTATACTTAGGCGCGTTAGGAGCGCACTAAGCGCCGTTAGCTCAGCTGGATAGAGCGTCTGGCTACGGACCAGAAGGCCGGGGGGTTCGAATCCCTCACGGCGTGCCAATAACCGGATCACCGATGGTGATCCGGTTATTTTTTTATGCGCCGGACATCCGACGGCGCGTAAGGCGCTTGTGCCTTGCGGCGCGGCGTGCCGCATGGTATAATACATGTAGCTTTTGGAAATGCGGGCGCGGATGCCTGCCTTTCATAACACTGCAAGGAGTCTGCCATGTCGATGAGAAAACGGGCCGCTGCCGCGCTTGCCGCCCTGCTGGGGCTCTGCGTGCTGCTGGCCATCCTTGTAACGGCCTGTGCCCCGCGCACCGAAACTGCCGATGTCGCGATCCTCATGTACCACGCCTTCACCGAAGACGAAGCGGACACCGGCTCCCTGTGCACGCCGGCATCCGAGTTTGCGCGTCAGCTCAGCGCCCTGCGGGATGCGGGCTATACGTCCGTCGGCTATGCCGATCTGATCGAATTTGTCAACGGCGACGGCAAGCTGCCGGAAAAGCCCCTGCTCATCAGCATAGACGACGGCTATCAGAACAATCTGGATCTGGCGGCGCCGCTGCTCGAAAAATACGGCTTTTGCGCCAACATCGCCGTGATCGGCGTCTCCATCGGTCACACGACCTACAAGGACACCGATATCCCGATCACGCCGCACTTCTCGCTCGAGGATGCGCGCCCGTGGATCGAGCGCGGCGTCCTGACGGTCACGACCCACTCCTATGACATGCACCAGGTCACCGCCGTCGACGGAGCCGGCTGCCGCCGCGGCGTGCTGCAAATGCGCGGCGAAGCCGAGCCCGACTACATCGCCGCGCTGACGCAGGATTACACGCGCGCGCAAGAGCAGCTTGCCGGGCTGCCGGGCACGCCGCTGCCCGTGTTCACCTATCCCAACGGCGCGTATTCCGAGCTGTCGGAGCGCGTGCTGCAGGAGCTGGGCGTTCAGGTCACGGTCACGACCGAGGGCGGCGCGAACCGTCTGGTCAAGGGCGAGCCGGAAACGCTCCGGCTGCTGCACCGGATCCATGTATGGCGCGGCACGAAGCCGGACATACTCCTCAGCCGCATCGACGGCGCGCTGCAGGCGCTGCGCTGACACCGCGCTGACGGCGAAAGGCTACGAGGTTTTTGACAAGCTGAACGACTCTACGGAGCGTCGGTTGCATATGCGGCAGAGATTCGCTATGATTGAACCGCACGGGAGGTGCGAAACATGGATCAGACACGCACGGGGGCGCTCATCCGCGCCCTGCGGCAGCAAAAAAACCTGACACAGCGGCAGCTCGCCGACGCGATCGGCGTGAGCGACAAGGCCGTCTCCAAATGGGAGCGCGGCTGCGGCGCGCCGGACATTTCTCTCCTTCCGCGACTGTCACAGGCTCTGGGCACGAGCGCCGAGGCGCTGCTCCGGGGCGATCTGGAGGAAAACGATTTGTCAAACGGAAACATGAAGCGCGTGCGCTTTTGCGTCTGCCCGCACTGCGGCAACCTACTGCTGGCGAGCGACGCGGCGGACGTGACCTGTTGCGGCCAGACGCTGCAGCCCCTGACGCCGCAGACGCCGGACGCCGGCCACTGCCTGACGGCGGAGCTGAGCGACGGCGAGTGGTATCTGACATCTGACCACCCCATGCGGCGGGAGCACTACCTGTCTTTCGCGGCGCTGGTCAACGAGGACACGGTCGTGCTGCGCCGGCTCTACCCCGAGTGGGGTGCGCAGACGCGCCTGCCGTACTTCGCGCACGGCACGCTGCTGTGGTACTGCACGCAGCACGGGCTGTTCGCGCAGAAGCTCGACGCGCACAGGAAGTGAACAAAAAACGGCAAAGGCGCCCCCCTGAAATGGGGGGGGCGCCTTTGCTGTGTTTTTCAGGCTTTACGCGATGCCGGTGACGGTGTAGTCCTTGGCCTCGACCGCGGCCTTGAGCGCGGCGTCGTCCACCGGCGCGCTGAGCGTCACGACGGCGGTGCCCGCCGTGTGGCTGACGACGGCCTCCGTGACTTCCGGCAGCGCCTCAAGCGCCTTCTTCACGGTCGCCTCGCAGTGAGTGCACATCATGCCTTCGATCGAAATGGTCTTTTTCATTGTGGTTTCCTCCTTGATTTCCGGTACTTCTTTGAGATGGCTTGCACGTTTGTGATCACGACGTGCATCGTGCAGGTCAAACAGGTTCAGGCGCAGGGCGTTCGTGACCACGCAGAAGCTCGACAGGCTCATGGCCGCCGCGCCGAGCATGGGGCTGAGCGTCAGGCCGAGCGGGACGAACACGCCCGCCGCGATGGGGATGCCGATGGTGTTGTAGAAAAACGCCCAGAACAGGTTCTCGCGGATGTTGCGCAGCGTTGCGCGGCTGAGCCGGATGGCCGCCGGGACGTCGCGCAGGCGGCTGTTCATGAGCACGACGTCCGCCGCGTCGATGGCAACGTCCGTGCCCGCGCCGATGGCGATGCCGGTGTCCGCGCGCGTCAGGGCGGGGGCGTCGTTGATGCCGTCGCCGACCATGGCGACCTTGCCCTGCGCCCTCAGGCGGCGGATGACGCGCTCCTTGCCGTCCGGCAGGACGCCAGCGATGACCTCGTCCACACCGGCCTGCGCGCCGATGGCCTTTGCCGTGCGCGCGTTATCGCCCGTGAGCATGACGACGCGGATGCCCATATTCTGCAGCGCACGGATGGCCTGCGGGCTGTCGGGCTTGAGCACGTCCGCGACGGCGATGACGCCGAGAAGCTTGCCGCCGCGCGCGAAAAAGAGCGGCGTCTTGCCTTCCTCCGCGAGCTGCTCTGCGCGCACCGAAACGACGTCGGGGAGCGCCGCCGCGGTGCGGATGAAGTCCGCATTGCCGCCGCAAAGCTTCTGCCCGTCGAGCACGGCCTGGAGCCCGCTGCCCGGCAGCGCCTGAAACGCCGTCACCTCGGCGGCGGTCAGCCCGTCCGCCTGCGCGCGGCGCAGCACGGCCTTGGCCAGCGGGTGCTCGCTCTTTTGCTCGAGCGCGCAGGCCGCGCCCAGCAGCTCCGCCTCGGTCACACCCGGAACGGGGCAGATGTCCGTCACCGTGGGCTCGCCGGAGGTGACGGTGCCGGTCTTGTCGAGCGCGACGATCTGAATGCGGCCGGTCTCCTCAAGGGAGGCCGCCGTCTTGAACAGGACGCCGTTTTTCGCGCCCACGCCGCTGCCGACCATGATCGCCACCGGCGTGGCAAGACCGAGCGCGCACGGGCAGCTGATGACCAGCACCGAGATGCCGCGCGCGAGCGCGTAGCCCACGCTGTGCCCGAGCAGCAGCCAGACGAGAAACGTCACGAACGCGGCACCCATGACCGCCGGCACGAACACGCCGGACACCTTGTCGGCGATCTTGGCGATCGGCGCTTTCGTCGCCGCCGCGTCGCGCACCATGCGGATGATCTGCGCGAGGGTCGTGTCCTCGCCGACGCGCGTGGCGCGGCATTTGAGAAAACCGGACTGGTTCACCGTCGCGGCCGACACGGCTGCGCCCGGCGCTTTGTCGGCCGGGATGCTCTCGCCGGTGAGCGCCGCCTCGTTGACCGCGCTCGTACCGTCTAGCACCACACCGTCGACCGGGATGCGCTCCCCCGGCCGCACGAGAAACACGTCGCCCAGGCGCACCTGCTCGATCGGCAAGGTCAGCTCCGCGCCGCCGCGCTCCACGGTCGCGGTCTTGGGCGCGAGCTGCAGGAGGCTGCGCAGTGCGTCGGTCGTCTTGCCCTTGGCGCGCGCCTCAAGCGTCTTGCCGACGGTAATGAGCGTAAGGATCATGGCGGCGGACTCAAAGTAAAAATCATGCATATAGCCCATGACGGCCTGCGCATCGCCGCGCATCTGCGCGCCCGTCATGGCAAAGAGCGCATACGTGCTGTAGACAAACGCCGCCGTCGCGCCGAGCGCCACGAGCGTGTCCATGTTCGGCGCGCGGTGCCAGAGCGCCTTGTAGCCGCTGATGAAAAACTTCTGGTTGATGACCATGATAATCACCGTCAGCAGCAGCTGCGTCAGGCCCATAGCGACATGGTTGCCGTCATAAAAGCCCGGCAGCGGCCAGCCCCACATCATGTGTCCCATGGAAAAATACATCAGGATGAGCAGAAAGCCCAGCGACCAGCAGAGCCTGCGCCGCAGTCTCGGCGTCTCGTGGTCGGCGAGCGCGTCGCCGTCGGGCGCGGAGGGCGTCTGCCCGCCCTGAACGGCTGCGCCGTAGCCCGCAGCCTGCACCGCGTCGATGATCGCCTGATCCGGCGCCGTGCCCTCCACGCCCATGGAATTTGTCAGCAGGCTGACCGCGCACGCCGTCACGCCCGGCACGTGCGACACCGCCTTCTCCACGCGCGCCGAGCAGGCGGCACAGCTCATGCCGGTGACATCAAATTGTTTCAAGATCGTCCCTCCTTCGGGAATGCTCATTTCATGAGCTTTTGCAGCGTCGCCACCAGCTCGTCGATCACCTCATCCTTGCCGCCGCGGATGTCCTCGACGACGCAGGTGCGGATGTGGCTGGCCAGCAGCTCCTTATTAAATGCGTTGAGCGCCGCGCCGGCCGCCGCCGACTGCACGAGGATATCCGGACAGTAGGCATCGTTTTCGACCATGCCGCGGATGCCGCGGATCTGCCCCTCAATGCGGTTGAGCCGGTGGATGAGGCGCGTATACTCCTCCGGCGTGCGCTCCTTCTTGCGCTGCGAACAGCCGCAGCAGCAGGTTTTTCTCATCGTTCATATGTCAGTACCTCATCGCTTTCCGTATACCCCTCCGGGGTATTTTCAAATATATACCCCCGGTGGGTATCTGTCAAGTGCCCGCGTGCGAATAAAGCAAAAAATTGAATGAATAAATACTAATGTGCGCCGTTTCTCCTCAATTGCCCGCAAGCTGGAAAAGCGCTGGAATATATGGACCTTCCGACCTATAATAAGCGTATATAACCGTATCAAAAAACAATTCATGTATGAATATGCTAATAATACGACGAATAATGAAATTAAATTCACTCAAAACCTTGTGTGCTTTGTCAATTGAAAAATTTACATTTCAGACGTAAACTGCACATAAGATTTTTTCCGTCTGCGGCGCACTCCCGCTGCTCCGGCGGTGAAGAATCCAACCTCATACAGAAAGAAGGCTTATCATGAAGAGGAGAATCTTGACTCTGCTGCTGACGCTGGTCATGGTGCTGTCGCTTCTGCCCGGCACGGCGCTCGCCGTGAACGACAGCAGCAGCGCACCCGCCGTGACGTATGCCGATCTGGCAGACATCAACGGCACTGCGCTCGTCCCCGACGGCGCAGGCGAAAACACGGAACTGACCGTAGCGGACGCAGTGCGTGCACTGCTGCTGTGGACGGGCATGACCGAGCAGCAGCTCGGCTCGTTCCCGGATGACTATCTGGCTCAGGCCCGCAGCATGGGCATGATCGACGCGGACACCGACGCCGACGCGCCCTGCACGCTCGCGGCTTACCGCCAGATGAAGGCGGTCGCCGACCAGATGTATGACGCACTGCACGCCGACAAGCTGCAGCCGCTGTACATGAACGGTATGGCACAGCCCATCTTCCCCTACACGACCGGTGAGGTCACGGAGGGCTACAGCAACGACGAGAGCGACATCATCCGCTACTGCGTCTATGTCGAGACCAACTACGACACCGACGACGACGGCAAGCTCGACCTCGTCAAGGCGCTCGTGCAGATCCCGCGCGCAGCGATGGAGGGCGACTACAAGGCTGCCACCATCTATGAGGCGCGCCCGTACATCACCGGCTGCAACTCCAGCATGAACCCCGGCGAGAACCTCGGCAGCGAGGGCTATGACATCTCCAAGCTCTACAGCCAGCCGGACAAGCGCGTGCCCGCCGGCACCGCCACGACCGCTGAGGCTGCCGCCAACGCCGACAGCGCCGACTGGTACTACTGGAATCCGTCCGAATGGATGTACGATTACGAGGACCTCAACTGGTATGACTACTATCTTGTGCGCGGCTTTGCCGTGGTCGAGTGCGGCGGTCTGGGCACGAAGGGCTCCGACGGCTTTGAGACCTGCGGCACCGATCTGGAGATCGATGCGTTCAAGTGCGTGATCGAATGGCTGCACGGCGACCGCGTGGCCTACACCGACAAGACCAGCAACGTCGCCATCTCGGCCGACTGGTCGAGCGGCAAGGTCGGCATGACCGGCCGCTCCTACGCCGGCACGACGCAGTTCGGTCTGGCAACGACCGGCGTCGCCGGCCTTGAGACCATCGTCCCCGTCGCCGGCATCGCGAGCTGGTATGAGTACACCAACTCTCAGGGCATCTCCACCAACAGCCTCGTCAACTACTCCGAGCGGCTCGGCTGGTACTGCAACGGCCGCTACCTCGATCCGGACGACTACGCGACCATCGCCGAAAACTACGGCAACTACATGTACCAGATCCAGCAGGATCAGCTCAAGAGCAACGGCGACTACTCCGAGCACTGGGCGACCCGCGACTACACGCTTGACGCGGAAAACATCAAGTGCCCGGCGCTGATCGTGCACGGCCTCAATGACGACAACGTGCGCACGAAGGAATTTGACCTCATGTATCAGGCCTATCAGAAGGCCGGCGTGAACGTCAAGCTCCTGCTGCATCAGGACGCGCACCTGACCCCGAGCTACCCCGCCGGCAACCTCGAGTTCTACATTGACGGCGAGAGCTACAACAACGTCCTCAACCGCTGGTTCAGCCACTATCTGTGCGGCGTGGAAAACGGCGCCGAGAACATGGCCGCCGTCACCGCGCAGAGCAACGTCGACGCCTCCGTCTGGAACACCTATGACAGCTGGACGACCGACAAGAGCATCGTCCTCTCCAATGCCGATGACACCGGCACGACCACCATCAACAGTGACTACGCCACGCAGGGCATCAACCGCAGAAACTGGCAGAATGCGCTGACCGCCGGCTCCACCGACGTGAGCGCCATGTACACCATGGATGTCGATGCCGACACCGTCATCAAGGGCAGCGTGGCCGTGAGCTTCACCGCCAGCGCCGACAACTATGACGCGCCGGAGACGAGCAGTCCGCGCGGCACCGTCGACCACGACAACTATGTCGGCGAAGAGACGAACGCCCTTGACCACGACAACTACGTCGGCGCAGCGTCCACTGACGGCGCTGTGACCGTGTCCCTGCCGGACGGCGCCGATCTGATCGACCGCGACGCGCTCATGGTCAGCGCCATGCTCGTCGACATCGCGCCCGAGGGCACGACGTTCCCGGCCTACAACACGCAGGGCAGCTATGTGCCCAAGACCCTCACCGCCGGCGGCGCGTGGATGGGCGGTGGCCTGAACAACTATGACTACGCCGAGCTCAACGCCACCGACGTCAGCTACAAGATCATTGCGCGCGGCTGGATGGACCTCTGCAACCCCGGCGCCGGCTATGACTCCGCCTCCGCCGACACGAAGGTCGCCCTCAAGGTCGGTGAGAACCACGACTACACCATCTACCTGCAGCCGAACCTCTACACCGTCAAGGAAGGCCACAAGCTCGCACTCGTGATCTACACCTATGAGCCGGGCAAGGCCAACTACAGCCAGGACTACCAGATCACGCTCGAAAACGCTTCCGTCAGTGCGGAGATCCCCGTTGATGAGATCCCGGTCGTTCCGGCACTTCCGTTCACGGACGTCCCCGCAGACACCGAGCTCTACGATGCCGTGGAGTGGGCCTACTTCAGCGACCCGCAGATCACGGCCGGCGTGACCGAGACCACCTTTGCCCCCGCCAACACCTGCACCCGTGCCGAGATCGTCACCTTCCTGTACCGTCTGGCCGGTGAGCCGGATGTGTCCGGCACGGCGCTTCCGTTCACGGATGTGGCCGAGGATGCCTACTATGCCGACGCGGTGAAGTGGGCAGTGGCAAACGGCGTGACCTCCGGCACGAGCGCCACCACCTTCAGCCCGAACGACACGTGCACGCGCGCACAGGCCGTCACGCTGCTGTATAACGCAGCCGGCGCACCGGCCGTGAGCGGCACGGTGAGCTTCGCGGATGTGGCGGCAGACGCCTACTACGCCAATGCTGCTGCATGGGCGGCAGCCAACGGCGTGACCGCCGGCACGAGCGCCACCACCTTCAGCCCGGACGGCGCATGCACGCGCGGCCAGATCGTGCGCATGCTCTACCGCGGCGACACGCAGGCCTGAGCAAGGCACAGAAAATCACCCCAAAAAAGCGGCAGCGCCCATTGCGAATGCAATGGGCGCTGTTGTGACTGTCAAAAAGTATTACTTTTTGACAAAGGGGTTTGCGGCCTGACTGCAGCGCACGCGCCGTCCGCCAAAAGCGGACGGCGCGCACGTTTGCAGGCCGAGAAGTATTTTCCCAGCCGCACATGTCGCCTGGGAAAATGATTGGACTTTCTTTCGCCGCTCCGGCGGCGAAACTCTACGAGGTTTTTGATAAGCTGGCAGCGCCCATTGCGAATGCAATGGGCGCTGGTTTTTTGTACAGACGGCTTGCCGTTTGCGGCTCACGCCGGAAGCTCTCTTGCACGCTGTGTGCGCCGCCGCGCGGGCACGGCGATGCAGAACGTGAGCGCCTGTGCCGCCGGGATCGCCAGCCACACGCCGGTGAGCTTGAGCAGCTGCGGCAGAATGAGCAGCACGGCAAACGTCAGCACCGGCTCGGAAAACACAAGCACGTATGACAGCGCGGTCTTTTCCGTCGCGTAGAAATATGCGATCGTCACGCGCGTGTACGCCAGCAGCGGCAGCGTCGCCAGAAACAGCGGCAGCCGGGCGGTGACGCCGGCGTTCGCCTCCGCAGACGCGCCGAAGAGCACGCCGATGACGCTGCGCGTGAGAAAGAGCGCGACAATGCACACCGCCGTGATGCCGAAGGCCGCGCGGTAAGCGCGCGCGCCGGTGCGGCGCAGCTCACCGAAGTCACCCGCGCCGTAGGTCCTGCTGATGAGCGGCTGGCTGCCGTCGCCGACGCCCTGCAGCAGCATGTATATCGTCGACAGCACATAGTCGATGCAGCCGTAGACCGCGATTGCCAGCGCCCCGCCGTAGCGCAGCAGGAAGTGATTCATGACCATGAGCGTGATGTTCGGCGAAAATGTCAGCCCGACCGGCGCGGCCGCGACCTTCAGCAGTGCGCCCCACAGCGGCAGCACCTCGCCCGCCTTCGGCGGCACGAAGCCCACGCGCCGCCGCACCAGATAGCCGATGGCGAGCAGCATCGTCGCCGCCTGTCCGATGACGGTCGCCCACGCGCCGCCGGCCATGCCACAGTGAAACTCCCACACGAACAGGTAGTCGAGCGCGATGTTGGTCACAAAGCCCGTGCCCATCGCGACCATGGCGAACGCCGAGCCGCCGAGGTTGCGGATGAAGGGCACAAGACCGGTGGCAAGGATCTGAAAGGCCGTGCCATAGGCGATCACGCGGATGTATTCCGCGGCCAGAGGGCGTGCCTCGTCCTGCGCGCCGAGCACCGTCAGCACCGGGCCGAGCAGCCCGAGCAGCACCGCCGCAAACGCCGCGCTCGTCGCGAGCAGCAGCAGCACCGTGCCGGAAAAGCACGTGCGCGGCGTCTGCTCCTCCCCGCGCGCCTGCAAAATGGTGCAGCGGATCGCACCGGCGAGGCCGATGCCCGTGCCGACAGCCTGCAGCAGCGCCGCTGCCGGATAGGCAAGCGTGATGGCGGCGAGACCGAGGTCTCCGAGCGATTGGCCGATGAAAAACCCGTCCACGATCGTGTACAGGCCCGAGAGCGCAAACGCAAGCACGGACGGGAGCACATAGGCCGCAAAAGAGTCATGCCGAGTTGTCTTCATTTTATAGTTTCCGTTTCCTTTTCAAAGATCATATTAAACAGCGCGATCGCGTCCATCATCTCCTGCACGCGCGCATCGCCCATGCGGGCAAAAACAGCGTCCTCGAGTGCATAAAGCGGCTCGAGCAGCGCGCGGGCGTAGGTCTGTCCGGCAGGCGTGAGGGAAGCGTTCTTCTCGCGCCGGTCGCCGCTGGCGGGGCTGAGCGTGACGTAGCCCTCGTCGCGCAGCGCGCGCACGACGGTGTTGACGGTCTGCTTGGGCAGGCCTGCGTGGTCAGCGATGGCCTTTTGCGTGGCGCCGGGATGGTTGTCGAGCACGTAGAGCACGAACAGGCGGTAGTTGTTCACGCCGTGCGCGGCGGCCCAGCGGTTGTAGAGCGCATCCGAGCGCCCCCAGACTTCCCAGAACTTTCTTGGACTTTGCTGCATACGGTTCCTCCAAACGGTATTTGTACGGACTATAATAGCATTTGTGCGGACGATTGTCAAGGCGGATGGAAAAACCGAGCAATTCCAGCCGCTCCGGCACGCCAAAACCGCGCGCCCTCTGTTAAAAATTGCAGAGATACTGTGACGCGATCGAGGAGATCGCCGCCCGCTTCCTGATTTCCACCGGCAGTGATAAGATCGGCCGCAAAGGCGCTATGCTCCTCTGCTTTGCAATCACGATCCTTGCCATCGTGTTGCTCACGTTCTCCAAGGGAATTGTATATGTCGTGTGCTTCTGGCTGCTCAGCTTCACTTACGGCGCCACGGCGGCAACCATGCCCTCGCTCACGACCGACTATCTCGGCTCCGAGAACGCTGGTCTTGTCTGCTCACTTGTTATGATCGGCTTCGGCGTTGCCTCAATCGGAACAAGCTTTCTCGCCAAGGCCGTCAACACCTCCATGGCCTTCATCCTGGCCGGCGTAATTGCCATTGTCGACATCCTCGTCACACTTGCGCTTCCCAAACTCGGGAAGGCAGAACAATAATTCCCGGGCTTCCGGCCCGTATCTCGGGCCGGAAGCTTTTTTGCGTAAAAATATGATTTTTTCACACAGGGGATACTTGACAACTACCCCCTGTATTGTGTTACTTTATAAGTTCAGAACAAGTTAGGAGGTCAGAAATGACGAAATACAAGAAAGTCACACCTGAAATTGCCGCGCAGCTTCAGGCCATCGTGGGCGCGAAGCGCTTTTTCGCAGGCGATGCGGTGAAAGACGACTTCAGCCACGACGAAATGCCCATCTACGGCAAGTATTATCCCGAGGTGGTCTGTGAGGCCGAGAGCACTGAGGAAGTGTCCGCGATTTTGCGTGTGTGCTACGAAAATGACATCCCCGTCACGCCGCGCGGTGCGGGCACGGGCCTCGTCGGCGGGTGCGTGCCGCTGTGCGGCGGCGTGGTGCTGTGCACGACGCGCATGAACAAGATCCTCTCCTACGATATGAACAACCTCGTCGTGCACATCCAGCCCGGCGTGCTGCTGTGCGATCTTGCGGCCGACGCGCTCACGCGCGGCCTGATGTACCCGCCCGATCCGGGCGAGAAGACCGCGACCGTGGGCGGCAACGTGTCCACGAACGCGGGCGGCATGCGCGCCGTGAAGTACGGCGTGACGCGCGACTACGTGCTGGCCATGACCGTGGTGCTGCCCGACGGCAGAGTCATGGAGCTCGGCAAGACCGTGTGCAAGACCAGCTCCGGCTACAGCCTGCTGCATCTGATGATCGGCTCTGAGGGCACGCTCGGCGTCATCACGGAGCTGACGCTCAAGCTCATCCCCAAGCCGGAAATGAACGTGAGCCTCATTCTCCCGTTTGCCGATGTGGAGACCGCCATCGCCTCCGTACCGCAGATCAAGCTGGCCAACCTCGACCCGCAGTCGATCGAGTTCATGGAGCGCGACATCGTCGATTCCTCGGCGGCGTTCACCGGCAACACCATCTTCCCCACGGTCGTGGACGGCAAAGAGGCCGGTGCATACATCCTCGTCACCCTCGTCGGCGACAGCGAGGCCGAACTGACCGCGAAGATGGACCGCCTCGGCGCGCTTGCCGAGCAGCGCGGTGCGTACGACACGCTCGTCGTCTGGACCGACGGCCTGAAAAAGGACGTCTGGGCCGCGCGCAGCGCGTTCCTGACCGTCATCGAGGCGGACACGAAGCTGCTCGACGAGATGGACGTCGTCGTGCCGGTCGACCGCATCGCGGAGTTTCTCGTCTACACCCGCGCCACCGGCAAGGCGGAGGGCATCACCATCCGCAGCTTCGGCCACGCGGGCGACGGCAACCTGCACATCTACTGCTGCGCCAACGACATGGAGCTCGACGAGTTCAAGCGCCGCAGCAAGGCCGTCATGGACAAATGCTATGCCAAGTGCATCGAGTTCGGCGGGCAGGTCTCCGGTGAACACGCCATTGGCCACGCAAAGAAGCAGTACCTGGTGGAGTCCGCCGGCGAGACGGCGTTCGGGCTCATGCAGGCGATCAAGCAGGTGTTTGACCCCAAGGGCATCCTCAACCCCGGCAAGGTCTGCACCAACGTCGAGGAGGGCTGAAGCATGCTGAATATTCTTGTTTGCGTCAAGCAGGTGCCCGACATTAACCTCGTGAAGATGGACCCCGTCACGGGCAGCCTGATCCGTGCGGGCGTTCCGGCGATCCTCAATCCGCTGGACGCCAACGCGCTCGAGGCAGCCGTGCGCGTCAAGGAGGCGCACGGCGGCACGGTCACCGTCATCACGATGGGGCCGGACATTGCCAAGGAGGCGCTGCGCGAGTGCCTCGCCGCGGGCGCGGATCGCGCCGTGCTGCTGTCCGACCGCGCGTTTGCCAACGCCGATACCCTCGCCACGAGCTACGTCATCGCGAGCGCGGCAAAGCAGCTCGGCGATTTTGACCTCATCTTCTGCGGCAAGGAGTCGCTCGACGGCGCGACCGGGCAGATGGGCTCGCAGCTGGCCGAACGCTTCGGTGCCAGCCAGATCTCCTCGACGGCGAAAATCGTCGAGGTGGACACAGTCGCGCACACCATCACGGCCGAGCGCGACCTCGAGCGTGGCACGGAGGTGCTGCGCGCCAAGTATCCCTGCCTGCTCACGGTCGAGAAGGCGAACTTCCGCCCCCGCATCCCGAACCTGGAGCGCTGGAAGGCCTCGCGCACCGCGGATATCGCGGTCTACAGCGCGGCCACCATCCCGGGGCTCGACCCCGCGCAGATCGGCGACCCCGGCTCCCCCACGAAGGTGCCGCGCACCTATCCGCCGGAGGTCGGCGCGAAGGGCAGCATGATCGACGAGGGCAGCACGGAAAAGAACGTGGATCAGCTCTTCGGGCTGATCGCGGATGTGCTTTGAGGAGGTGAAGGCAGTGAATAAAACAGATTATAAAGATATGTGGGTCTTCATCGAGCGCGACGGCGACAGCGTGCTGCCGGTCTCACTCGAGCTGTGCTCGGAAACGCGCAGGCTCTGCGACGCGAGCGGCGAGAAACTCGTCGCGGTCATCGTCGGCAGCATCTCGGACGGCGAGCTGCAGCGCGTGCTCGACTGCGGCGTGGACAAAATCATCCACGTGACCGGCACGGGCTATGACTACTTTAATAACGATGCGTACACCAACCTCTTCACCGTCCTGTGCCGGAAATACCGGCCCACGGCGGTCATGGTCGGCGGCACGATCAACGGGCGCGATTTTGCACCGCGCTTCGCCGCGCGTCTCGGCACCGGCTGCACCTCGGACGCGACCGAGCTTGTCTGGGATCCCAAGACGACGGACATCGAGTTCGTTGAGCCCGCCGTCGGCGGCAAGATGATGGCCGTCATCACCGTGCCGGTGGCGCGCCCGCAGGTCGGCACCATCCGCCCGGGCACGTTCAAATGCGTCCCCTGCGGCGCACGTACGCACGAGGTGATCGAGGAGCACATCGACTTCCCGGTCGCGGACATCCGCACCGAAATCCTTGACTTCCGCGCTGACGATCTCGACGAGCGCCTGAACATCGCGGACGCGGACGTGATCGTCTGCGTCGGCAACGCGATCAAGGGGGCGGATGCCCTGCCGCGCTACCGCCGCCTGGCCGAGCACCTCGGCGGCAAGCTTGCCTGCACGCGCCCGGTGTTCGACCGCGGCGTGCTGCCGTTCAAGCTCGTCATCGGGCAGTCCGGCGCCGTGGTCAAGCCGAAGCTGCTGCTGTCGTTCGGTGTGTCGGGCGCGGTCAACCACGTCACGGGCTTCTCGGATGCAGACGTGGTCGTCGCCGTGAACACCGATCCCGAGGCGGCAATCTTCAACTACTGCACCTACGGCATCGTCGGCGACATGGACGAGGTCTGCGAGGCCATGCTCGCAAAGCTCGGCGCGTGAGCCGGAACGAGCACGCAAAAAAAGCACCCGAAAGGGTGCTTTTTTGCGTGCTGCGGCGCTGGGGCATGCAGGATGACGTAGATAAAATGCGGACGGTGCTGATGCACCGCCCGCTTGCTTTTCCTTTCATCGGAAGGGAAAGCTGAAAAAACTCACTCCCCCGGCAGGCCCAAGACGAACGCTTTCGCTTCCAGATAATTGCGCGCCCGCTCCGGAACGCAATGCAAAAACTCCTGAAAAATGGCCTCATCACTGTACTGAAAATATTGCACGTGCGCAAAATCGTTCTTATGATACCAGAAGAAATTCTCTTTTTCTTTCTGGGAAAGTACACGTGTGGAGCAATATACGACCGCTATTGAAGTGCCCCAATTTATCGGGACCTGCACAATTTCAAACTCGATGCAGTCGGTCCACAAAAGCCGGTATGTATTTTTCCTCCAATAGGTTGTCATGCCTTCTGCGTCTACCGTGTATGCAGCTGAAAACGCGCCCTTCAAGACCATATAAAGGGACAAAAATAAACCAATTAAACTTGAAGCAAAAAAAAGTATAACACCTATAAGACTTAAGCCACGCAGACTAGCAATATCCTCCTGCATATACACTACGAGAAACCACATGACAAAAGCAATTCCAACCAAGAAAAAAATACTCGTAAATCCAAAAAGCCCGGTGTAGAAAGCGGAAACTTTTCGTTTTTTCATTTCCGGCCCCACCTCCCGGTTATATTGCACGTCTATTACGTCGCAAATAGTAGCTACCGATATTGGATATTTAAAAACAATTCAACCGAATTTCACATCCAACGGAACCGTTTTTCAGCTGATCCAAATGATCGCAGAAGTTCATGAGCAAACCATATTCTGTTCGAACGAAAAAGCAGCAGTTGTGCTTGCTGTAGTCTCCGCCATCGTCCAGCTCCGCAAACACTTCTATCGCGATATGCCCCAGCTCGTCTTCTCGAAAAAAGCGAAAAGATACACATGCCGTAGAAGCATCTCCTCTTTCTTCGTTTGCCCAAAATCCTTCTTTATTCCCATTGAGAAATCTCGTAATTTCGGAAATCAATTCATCAATCAAAGAATCTGAGACATATATTTCAGAGGTGGCAGTGATTAAGGGAGAGGAACACTCAACTGTCAGTTCCATCACATCATCGTCCTGCCATATTTTCCTGAATATTATATTATCTATATTATCCTTCATTGTAAAACCCTCATTTTCACTACGGCTTAAATTTGAGAACATCACATATTTTCAAGGCTCGATCATAGACCCGAGAAGCCGCAAAGAGCGCAAAAACGAAACCGATAAACTGCGAGCCCAGCGCAGCAGGTCGCAGTCGTAGGCGCTGCGGCGCAGCGTAATGCAGCAGACAACGATGATGATCTGTGGTTGTGTGCTGACGGTTGTACGCATCATAGTGACCACTTATCCATTTCCCTGCGGGCGGTGCTGATGCACCGCCCGCACTGTAAATTATAGCTGAATGGGATAGTATTTGCTGAATTCTGAAAGCTGTTCTTCCGTCATGTCGATATCCAGCACACGAAAGGGATGCCACCCCAAAAAATCCTTGTCAACCATGCCGTTGCGCTGGCGCTTAAGGGGTATCTGCGTGCACAGCACATCTGTCACCACCCGGCAGCCAAGATTGACGTTCTCCCGACTGACGCTGCAGAAAGACGACCACGGGTAAAACCGCCGAAAGATGCCAAACCAAATCGCCACTATGCCGTCTGTGCGGATGTCATAAGACCTGCATATTCTCCCGATGCCGAACACGCTAAACAGGTCGGTAAAGAACACCACCAAAATTATAATCCAGCGTGCATCCGGCCGAATCACTGCAGCATACACACCTGCAATGGTCATGCCCAATAAAATCAGGCAAAAACCAACACTTACACTTTGGGAAAAGAATTTAAAGTTAATATTGACTTTCATATCTATCGCCCCTCATCTCCGTGACCATGCTGGCCGATATTTCCTAAAAGCGTTCCTATACCATTCGCCGAAAAAAAGATCGGCGCCTGCGGTATTCTCTGTGCGCAGCCATTCCCGCCGCCGTAGTTGAAATGGTATGTGATACCATCATGATACCCGGCGGTGCGAGACCTGTCAAGTGCCCTGCGTTCTATGGCGGAAAACCGCCGAGGAGAACATGCGTTGCTTGCAGCGGCGGCCCATCCGCGCGCAAAAAGAGGGCGGCAACCGCGAGAAGGCATGGAGTATGCTGCAAGGAAACACCAAAAAGGGTAAAAAACAAAAGCCCTTGCAGCAAGGGCTTTTGACAGAAAATCTGGCACCCCCGGCTGGGCTCGAACCAGTGGCCTGTCGCTTAGGAGTTCAAAAAATCTCGTTTTTAACCGTGTACCTGTGTGTCCTGTAATGTCCGAAAAGCCTTGGAATATCAAGGATTTTCGATGATTTGAGTTCCTTTGAAAATCAGTGCGTTTCCCTCAATATCCTGCTAATTTTCGTGCCGTATTGCAAAAGTATTAGCAGAATAATTTGGGGATGGAAAAGCGTTCAACTGAAAATGTGAACCGTGTGTCCTTTTGTGTCCTCGTAAAACGACCGCCTGCCGTAAAAGCAAGCGGTCGTTTTGCTTCTCTACATAGCCGTCTGCTTCGCCGCAGGCGGCTAAATTTATGTAAAGGAGGAAACCCATATGGCGAATTGCAAAGTGATTGCAGTAACGAACCAAAAGGGCGGCGTGGGCAAAACCACGACTACAGCCAACCTCGGCATCGGGCTTGCCCAGCAGAACAAGCGGGTGCTGCTCATTGACGCAGACGCACAAGGCTCTTTGACACTCTCCCTCGGCTACCCGAAGCCGGACGAACTTCCCGTCACACTGGCGGACATCATGCAGAATGTGATCGACGATACCCCTATTCCGGACGGCTGCGGTATTCTGCATCACGGTGAGGGCGTTGACCTGCTCCCGGCGAACATTGAGCTGTCCGGCATGGAAATTCGGCTGATCAACGCCATGAGCCGGGAAAGCGTGCTGCGGACATATATCAATGCGGTCAAGCCCCATTACGACTATATCCTCATTGACTGTATGCCGTCGCTCGGTATGCTGCCGATCAACTCACTGGCCGCAGCGGACAGCGTGATCATCCCGTCCCAGCCGTCGTATCTCTCGGCAAAGGGGCTTGACCTGCTGATGCAGTCCATTGCAAAGGTCAAGCGGCAGATTAACCCGAAGCTGAAAATCGACGGCATCCTGTTCACGATGGTGGACAGCCGTACCAACGAGGCCAAGGAGATCATCGCATCTCTGCGCGCCCACTACGGCGAAAAAATCCGTGTGTTCGGAACGGAGATCCCCTTTTCCGTCCGAGCCGCAGAAACCAGCGGCCGGGGCAAGAGCATCTTTGCCCATGACAGGAACGGCAAGGTCGCCGCCGCATACCGCTCGCTGACGAAGGAGGTGTTGGAGTTTGAGCGCAAAACCGAGAGATTTAGGGATGACGCCGCTCGATGACCTGTTCTCCACCGACGAGAGCCGTGCGGAGGCCCAGCTTGAAAAGGTCGTTACGCTGAATCCCGCCGACATCTCCGACTTCCCCAACCATCCGTTCAAGGTCAAGCAGGACGAGGCTATGGCGGAGATGGTAGACAGCGTAAAGCAGTACGGCGTGCTGGTGCCTGCCCTTGTCCGCCCCAAAGCGGACGGCGGCTATGAGATGGTCGCCGGTCATAGGCGAAAGTGTGCGGCAACGCTGGCAGGTATCACCGAGATGCCCTGCATCGTCCGCAACCTCACCGATGATGAAGCGACGATCATCATGGTGGACAGCAACTTGCAGCGGGAAACGATCTTACCGTCCGAGAAGGCATTTGCCTACAAGATGAAGCTGGAAGCTATGAAACGGCAAGGTCAGCGGTCGGATTTAACTTCGACACCACTGGTGTCGAAGTCCCGCAGCAACGAGGAATTGGGTCAGAAGAACGGTGATAGCCGAGAACAAGTCAGACGCTTTATCCGCCTGACCGAGCTGATCCCATCGGTGCTTGACATGGTGGACAGCGGCAAGATCGCTTTCCGTCCCGCCGTGGAGCTTTCCTACCTTTCCAAAGAACAGCAACAGAGCCTATACGACACGATGGAGTGTGAGGACTGCACGCCGTCGCTGGCACAGGCCATCAAAATGAAAGAGTTCAGCCGGGATGGGAAACTGACGGAGGAAGTCATCCTCTCTATTATGCAGGAGGAAAAACCGAACCAGCGAGAGCAGTTCAAAATGCCGAAAGAGCGTATCAGCAAGTATTTTGCTCCGGGGACGCCCGCACAGAAAATTGAAGATACCATCATCAAGGCATTGGAATTGTACCGCAGGCGGGAGCGCCAATGGGATATGGAACGGTAACCACTACCAAGGGGCAGCCATACCCATTTTTAATAGGTGTACGGCTGTGCCAGCGTGTTCCCCCTCTCCACACCTCACCCCCTCGAAACTACCTGTACTTCCCGAAAAAAGAGATAGTACAGCGGCGGCAGCTTTGCAGTTTTCGGCAGCGATCCGTACAATGAAAAGGCAAAGGAGGTTTGCGCATATGAAAAACGCAAGGATCATCGCCGTTTTAGTGCTGCTGGCACTTTCTCTTTCGGGCTGTGCAAATGTGGATCGCTCCGAGGTGTCTGCGCCATCTTCGCAGGAAACGGTTATGGCCGAGCCTGCACAAAGCACCGTACCGCAGGAGCAAGCAACGGTTTCTGTTTCGGGAAGTACAGAGGTTCCCGCAGAAATCACAGCAGAACCCGAACCCGTAGAAACAAAGCCGGAGGTTTCAACCCCCGCCAAAGAGGAAACGCCGCCGACCGTCAGCAGCCCTACAGAAACTACCCCGCCGAAAGCATCCGAACCCGAACCACCGACAGAACCAATGGCAACACAGCCACAGGAGCCTGAATCGCCCGCCGAAGAAGAACCCACAGAGCCGGCATTTGACATTCAGACTTGGATCGACTATGCCAAGGCTTATGCCGAAAGCATAGGGCTGCGGATGGAAAGCTCGGCGGTGGATTGTTGGGACAACCCTATTTCGGTAGGTACGCACTGTTCCTATCTGGAACGGGACATTCAAAGCAGGCTGAACCGATACGCCCGTGACGAGGATATAACCGATGTGTGGATATGGGCGGAGGCACGCTCCGACGGGAAATACGACCTGTATATCGGTTATGCCTGAAAACCAAATATTTACCGAGGAACGCACCGAGAAACACGGTGCGTTTTTTCATTTCAAGGAGGTCACTCAATGAAAACGCAGAAATTCAAACGAACGCTGTCGCTGTTTCTTGCGATGCTGATGTGCGTTACCACGCTGTTTGGCATGGGAACGACCGCATTTGCCGCAGAAGAAACCGACGAAGTATATCTTATCTCCTATCCCCGTGACGGCGACGCTAACTACGGCGGCGAATGGGGACACAACAGCCTGAGCTTTATGAACGGCTGGTCTACGGCAACATCCCGTTTTACGACGATCCGAGCAATGGGGTCGTATGAGGGCAATATCTGCTACTGCATCGAACCCGGCGTGCCGCAGCAGACGGGCAACACCTTTACGAAAAAGGGCGAGGATTTCTGGGACGAATACCCGTCGTCCTACAACAGTACCATTTCTCCCGATGATATTAAGCTGTTTATCGGCCGTATCTTTCAGTACGGCTATACGGGAACGATCTCGACCTCTTGGCGCTCACAGAATGAGGGCGGCGACAAGCTGGCTAACGCCGTTGCCACGCAGCTTTTGATTTGGGAAACCGTCGTTGGTGAGCGTGATGCCGATTTCAACAAGGTCGGCACGGGCGGCAAAAGCGCCATCGTGGAGCAGATCAGCACGAACCACCCGCTGTACAGTCGGATCATGGGCTATTACAATTCCATTGCGGCAAGCGTTCAGCGGCATTCCAAGGTGCCGAGCTTTCTTGCGAAGTCTGCGGGAAAAGCTCAGAATATTGAGCTTGAATGGAACGGCGAGGCCTATACCGCCACGCTGGCCGATACCAACGGTGTGCTCTCCGATTATGTGTTCTCCGCAAATGCTTCGGGTATTCGTTTTTCCGTCAGCGGAAACACGCTGACTATCACGGCGGACGATGCGCCGAGCGATACCGTCACCATTACAGTCGAAAAGAAAAATTCGCAGCGGCGCGGTGTTATCACTTGGACGGACGGCGTGTACGGCCCGAACGGAAAGCTGCAAGATACCGTCACCTATGCGCAGACGGTGAACGATCCCGTAAAGGGCTATCTGAACATCAAGGTCAGCTACGGCAGTGCCAAAATCGTCAAGACCAGCGAGGACGGCAAGGTAGAGGGCATTTCCTTTACGATCACCGGCAACGGTGTGAACAAGACCGTTACGACGGGCGCAGGCGGTATCATTCAGATCGACAACCTTGCCCTCGGCGTTTACACCGTCACCGAGCAGAACTACGACAAATATGAACCACAGGAGGTGCGCCGTGTCACCGTCGTCAGCGGTCAGGTGACAACGGTCAATTTCAATAATACCTTGAAGCGCGGCACGCTCATCGTGACCAAGACCTCCGAGGACGGCTTGAACGAGGGCGTGAAATTCCACCTCTACGGCACTTCGCTTTCAGGGCTTGCGGTGGATGAATACGCCGTGACCGACAGCGCAGGCAAAGCCGTATTTTCTGATGTGCTGATCGGCACAGGCTACACGCTGGAGGAAGTTGATACGGCGATCCGCTATGTCGTCCCCGAAAAGCAGACGGCGGCGGTGGAATGGAACACGGTCACGAACAAGAGCTTTACGAACATTCTGAAAAAGTGGAATGTCACCGTTACTAAGAGCGACGCCGAAACGGGTCTGCCGCAGGGCGATGCCACCCTTGCCGGTGCCGTTTACGGTATTTATAAGGGCGACCAGCTTGTGGACACCTACACCACGGATGCCAACGGTCAGTTCACCACGAAATACTATGTCTGCGGCGACGACTGGACCATTCGTGAGATCACGCCCTCCGAGGGCTACCTGCTGGACAACACCGTTTATCCTATCGGCGCAGCGGCGAAGAACTACACCGTGGAATATAACACCACGGCAAGCGATGTGACCGAGCAGATCATCAAGGGCAGAATCGCTATCATCAAACACACCGACGACGGCGAAACCCAACTTGAAACGCCGGAGGTCGGAGCGGAGTTTGCGATTTTCCTGAAAGCCGCAGGCTCTTATGACAACGCCAAGGCATCCGAGCGTGACTATCTGACCTGTGATGAAAACGGCTATGCGGCCACAAAAGACCTGCCCTACGGCATCTACACGGTGCATCAGGCCAAGGGTTGGGACGGCCGTGAGCTGCTTGCCGATTTCGATGTGTATATCGCCAAGGACGGACAGACCTATCGCTACCTTGCCAACAACCGCAATTTCGAGAGCTATATCAAGATCGTCAAGGTGGATGCCGAAACGGGCAAGGTCATTCCGCTGGCAGGCGCAGGCTTCCGGCTCTACCGCCCGGACAGGTCGCTCATTACGCAGACTTTCACCTATCCCGAAGTCACCACCATTGACACCTTTTATACGAACAGCGACGGCTATCTCATTACACCCGAAAAGCTGGAATATGGCACGGGCTATTCGCTGGTGGAGGTTTCCGCCCCCTACGGCTACACGCTGAACAGTGAGCCAATCTATTTTGATGTGACCGCCGACAACGCCACGGAGGAAAACACCGTTACGGTGGTCGAGGTCACGAAGCCAAACACGGCGCAAAAAGGCGTGATCCGAATCAGCAAGAGCGGAGAGGCCTTTTCTTCCGTCACCGAGGCGGACGGCATCTATCAGCCGGTGTTTGCGGTCAAGGGGCTTGAGGGTGCAGTCTATGAGATCACCGCTGCCGAGGACATCATCACGCCGGACGGCACGCTCCGCTATGCGGCCGGAGCGGTCGTCGATACCGTGACCACCGACGAAACGGGGCTTGCCGAAAGTAAGCCGCTGTATCTCGGCAAATACGAGGTCAAGGAAATCACTGCACCCACCGGCTATGTGCTGAACACCGAAATCCACACGGCAGAGCTTGTCTACGCCGGGCAGGAGGTCGAGATCACCGAAACCGCTGCCGACTTCTGCAACGAGCGGCAGAAAGCCGCCGTTTCTCTGGATAAGGTCTTGGAGCAGGACGAGCGCTTCGGCATCGGCAAAAACGGTGAGCTTTCCGCCGTGACCTTTGGGCTGTTCGCCGCCGAGGAGCTGACCGCCGCTGACGGCAGCATCATTCCTGCCGACGGTCTGCTGGAGATCGTGTCGATGGACGAAAACGGTCACGCTGTCTGCAAGACCGATCTGCCGTTTGGCAGCTATTATCTCAAAGAGTTGTCCACGGACGGACACTATATCCTCTCCGATGAAAAGTACCCCATCGTGTTCGAGTACGCCGGGCAGGACACGGCGCTGGTGGACATCAAGGCAAACGACGGCACGCCCATCGAAAACAAGCTGTTCTACGGCGAGATCCACGGGCTGAAAAAAGATGAGGACGGCAGCGGCCTTGCCGGTGCGCTGATCGGACTGTTCCGTGCGGACTACACCGAGTTTACAACAGAAAACGCTATCCTGACTTCCATCTCTGCCGAGGACGGCAGCTTTTCTTTTGCCCGTGTGCCTTATGGCAACTGGATCGTGCGAGAGATCGAAGCCCCGACCGGCTTTGTGCTGTCGGAGAAAACCTATCCCGTGACCGTCGATGCAGACGGTGCGGTGATCAAGGTGGAGATCGAAAACACCCGAATCCGTGGCACGGTGCGGCTCACCAAGACTGACCGGGACTATCCCGACAACAAACTGACGGGTGCGGAGTTCACCGTTTACCGTGACAGCAACGGCAACAAGGAGCTGGATGCCGATGATGAACGGCTTGGTACGCTCACTGAAACCGGCATCGGTGTTTATGAAATGGCCGATCTGCTCTACGGCGGCTATTTCGTCAAAGAAACGAAAGCGCCGGAGGGCTTCTATCTGGACGACAACGCCTACTATTTCGAGATCACCGAGGACGGAAAGACCGTGACCGTGGAGAACGAAGCCGGAAAGGGCTTTGTCAATGCGCCGCAGGTCGGCTCTCTGAAAATCATCAAGACTTCCTCGGATGGCAAGGTTGAGGGCTTCTCGTTCCGTGTCACCGGTCCGAACGGATATGTTGGTGTATTCACCACCGACAAAAACGGCGAGATCATCATCGAAAATCTCCGCATCGGTGAGTATGTGGTGTCCGAGGTGTCGGACGGCGCATCTTCCGCTTATGTGCTGCCCGCCGACAAGACAGCATCCGTGTTTGAGGGAGCAGTGACGAAAGTGGAGATGCACAATGAACTCCGTGACACGCCGAAAACCGGGGATGACAGCAATCCCGCCCTGTGGCTTGTCCTGCTCGGCATTTCCGCTGCGGGCGCTGCCGCACTGGGTGTAGTCGGATTCAGAAAACGCAGAAAGGAGGGTGCGGAGTAATGGAGCTGAAAACCATTCTGGCGATCGGGCTGGTCGTATTTATCGTCGGCGCTTTGATCTTCCTGAAGATCAGAGCCAAGAAAAAGTAAGCCTTGGGGCAGCGAATTTCGCTGCCCCTTTTACATATCCCGAAAAACAAAAAAGGAGGCAAAATTATGGTTCATTTCTTTGATTCGGACATAGCGAAAAAATACGGAGTCAATGCGGCGGTGCTGACCTGCTTCCTTTGGGATTGTATCGAGCAGAAAAGCACCGAGTCGCCACAGCTCCACGAGGGTAAGGCCTGGGTGCGGTGTTCGGTGCAGATGATGACGGGATTCTTTCCGTTTCTGTCCTATGACGAGATCCGCTACGCCCTGAAACGGCTGGTCAAAGGGCGGGTTCTCACCAAAGGACGGTTCAACGAAAGCCGTTTTGACCGCACGAACTGGTACGCCTTTACCGAGTTCGGACAATTTCTGATGACGGAAAGCGAGGGACGGACGCAATGAAGGACGGCAGACACATCATTTGGAGCAACGACATTGACTACGACGACTGGCGGGAGGACTTGGAGGAGCAGTACCCCGACCTCACCGAAGCCGAGCGCATGGAGCTAATGTATGAGTTGAACGGCGACTATCTGGATGACGAGCGCTCCAATCTGGACATTCAGCTCTCCCGTCCCATTCTCGTTGTCGGTGATCTGGGGCTTTGGAACGGCCGCCGCATGGGATATAAGGAGATTCCGAGCGGCAATATCCGGGACTGCCTTTACAACGAACGGGACATAGATTACAGCACTTGGTATGTGGATAAAAACGGCGACTTCCGCTGTGACGCCATCCATCACGACGGCACGAACCATTACCTCTACCGTGCCTATAAGGACGGCGTGAGCGACACGCAGATCGAGAATCTGAAAGAAAAAATCTACCGGGGCATTGCCACCCGTGCGGACATTACAAGAGTGACCCGCAGGCTGGGCGACGAGATCGCCCATGTTTACGGCTTTCTCATTCCCCGCAGGCAGGCGCCGGTACAGGAGCGATAACGGAGGCAAACGATCATGATGAATATAGCAGATACAAGGGACTGTGCCTTTGAAGCCTTTGTTACCAACCTCGGCAAATACAACGAGGGCTGTTTGGTGGGCGAATGGGTCAAGTTCCCCGTGACAAATGAAGAAATGCAGGTGGTTTTCCGGCGCATCGGCATCGGCCGCCGCTATGAAGAATGGTTCATCACCGATTACGACTGCCCGGACACGGCCATCGGCAAGGTGCTGGGCGAATACGAAAGCCTGAGCGAGCTGAATTATCTTGCCGGGCAGATCATGGAGATGCGGGAGAGCAGCGAGTTCTGGCAGGCGGTTTTGGACTTGGGCGAGAACACCGGCAGTGTGCAGGAGCTGATCAACCTGACCGAGAACCTGGACTGCTTTGATTACCTGTCCGGCGTGCGGAATGACTACGATCTCGGCTATTACTGGATCGAGGAAAGCGGCTGCTATGACACAAGCAGCCTCGGCGCACTGGCAAACTATATCGACTATGAGAGCTTCGGACGGGATATTCGGTATGAAGAAGGCGGCGTGTTCGGAGATAACGGATATGTGCGGTCAAACGGCGGCCGCTTCGTGGACATCTACGACGGCGACATCGAAAACATCCCAGACGAATACCGGGTCAGTTCACCCGCTCTTCCTGTCCGCTCCGCAGTCACACGGCAGACGGAACAGTCCGAACGATAAAATTTGCACCTTTGATATTGCCTTACGGTTTGGGTATAGTATAATAAAAACGATAAGGAAGTGGACACCGTGAGCGACAGCTATTTTGACCTGCCATCCCGCATAGAGGACGCCTTTGCGGAGATCGACAGCGATATTGTGATGGATCTGCTGAATACCGACGAGGACTACGCCGCGCTTTCCGACCGCATGGATAAGCTGAAAACGCAGTACCCCGTCATTGACAAAATGAACGAGGACAGCGGCGAGATCCGCATGACCGCAGAGGAGCATCGGGCGTATGTGGACTATCTGAACCTTGCCCGCCAAATGGAGGACATGGAGCGGCAGCACATCTACTTCCGCGGACATACCGATGCCGTGGCCTACCTCAAAAAAATCAAAGCGATCTGACGCAGACGGCACGGAAACCCCGTGCCGTTTTCTCATATTACTGCCTATTCGGATGCTCTATCTGCATATATTTCCAAGAAGTATATGCAGATAATTCGGATGGCAGCTTGTTTTTCTGCATATAATGCTATAATTATGTGCAGAAAGGCTGGTGCTGTATGAGAAAATTCGATTACTCTTTTTTGAATAACGGTTTGCTGCCAGCAAACCTTGTGAACCTCACTTCCAATATTGCGGCGCTCAAAACGATGGCAGGCGTGCGCAAGGACGAATACACGCAGATCTTCACGGAGCTGGAAGCCGTCGCAAAGGTGCAGTCCATCAAAAGTTCCAACGCCATCGAGGGCATTGTGACCAGCGACGAGCGTATCGCCGCCATTGTCAATCAGAACAGCGCCCCGCTGAACCACAACGAGGCGGAGATCGCCGGGTACAGAGATGCGCTGAATGAGATCCACTTAGGCTACGAACACATTGACTTCCGGCAGAGCGATATTCTGCGGCTGCACGAAATGATGATGAGCTTTGCGGGCTATGAGTACGGCGGGCAGTACAAGACGGACGACAATGTGATTTTGGAGATCGATGCGGACGGAAACCGCCGTGTCCGCTTCCGTCCTACGCCTGCGAGCGAAACACCGAAAGCAATGGAGCAGTTAGAGCTTGCTTATATGGAGGCACGCAGCGACGCAAATATCAATCAGCTTTTACTGATTCCCTGCGTGATTCTGGACTTCCTCTGCATACACCCATTTCGGGACGGCAACGGCAGAATGTCCCGTCTGCTCTCTTTACTGCTGTTATACAAAAACGGTTTTGATGCCGGTAAATATGTGTCCTTTGAGGAGCAAATCAACAATTACAAGGCGTATTATTACGAAGCCCTGCGTCAGTCCTCGGCAGGATGGGAAACGAATGAGAACTCCTATTTCCCCTTTATCGAGAATTTCCTGTCCACCCTTTATATGTGCTATAAGGAACTGGACAAGCGGTTTGCGGTGGTACACGGCAAGAAGATTACGAAGAAGGCCCGTGTGGAGGCAACCGTCCTGAACAGCCTGACGCCGCTATCCAAAGCCGAGATTTGCAAAATCCTCCCCGATGTCAGCCCCACAACCGTTGAAGCCGTCCTCGGCGCAATGGTCAAGACCGGCTCCGTAAAGCGGATCGGTGCAGGACGAACGACACGGTATATTAAGGCATAATACAGGGTGAATATAATGGATGTATTATCTTTTGAGACCGAGGTAAAACAACTGATAGGATTGCAGCAAGAAGGGGAATATTGGGATTTCAAAAAAGAGTGGCATCAAAATAAGGCAGATTTACTACACGATATTATATGTATGGCGAATAATCTTTCTAATCAAGACGGGCTTATTATTATTGGCGTTGATGAAGAAAATGATTATTCTATTTGTGATGTCATAAACGACCCAAACAGAAGAAAAACACAAGATATTGTTTCATTTTTTGCGAGAGAAAAAATTTGCTGGAGGTATCCGTCCAACAGCATATGTCCAACCAGTCACTTTGTGGAAAAAGACAATCGATATTATTGTTATTCGTAATGATCGCAATACCCCTTACTATTTAACAGAACAATACCAAGGTGTATTTGCTAATAATATTTACGCTCGGATAATGGATACAAATACTCCGAAAAATGCATCAGCAGATATAAATATCATAGAGAAACTATGGAAAAAACGGTTCGGAATTGATGCGACGGCTCTGGATCGCGCCTTGCTTTTTTTGCAAAAGCCTTACGATTGGGTGGATTCTAATAACGGCAAAAAGTTTTATAAGTATGCTCCTGAATTTACACTCGAAGATATTCAAGCTGAGGATGGTAGAGATGGTTATGAATTTTATCTGTTCAATCAGTGTGATTCTCGTCCTCGGTGGTATGACATAAATATTTACCATCATCAGACTTTATTATATTCTTTGGGTGGCGTGGCTTTGGACGGCGGTAGATGTTTCACTTCGACCCCTCGGACAGACGGACTTTCCCTATATAAGGACAGTTATCATCACTGGGATGTTTCATACAAGTATTTTATAAAAGATTCTATAGAATACACTATTCACCAGTTTTATATTACAGATAATATGGACGAGGAATTAACTGCTCGGCAAAGATTTTTGGAATGCGTACTTATTTTTGAAACTGAATTTGAAAGGACAAAATTCAATGCTTTTGTCATAGGCAATTATGAAAGATACAATATTGACGCATTTAGTGATCGCCTACCCCATTTCCCTGATTTAGAGGGTTATAATATGGACGCATTCAAAAAAGACTACTTACAATCTCAGCTTTTGCAGCAAATGTTAAAGGATTTCAGAAGCTAAAGGAGGCTATGTTTATGAGCGAATCATTTATTCCTGCATCGGAATTTGAAACAGCAAGTAACGCCGTCAGTAATATTTTAGGACAGCCTGTTGAGGAAATAAAAATTACTGACATATTGCCACCGCTTAATGATATAGCTGATTCGAACAAAGTATTTAAGGGAAAACTTTCGGTTCTGTTTGTAGATATGAGGAAATCCACCGATTTGACAGATGAATTGAAATCTAAAAAAATGGTGAAAGTTTATCGCTCATTTATTCGTATCGTTATCCAAGCAATTCGGTATTCGGGCGGATATACACGACAATTTGCCGGTGACGGAATTATGGGCATCTTTCAGAATAGCAATGTGGACGACCAAAATATTTCTTCATCTTGTAAAGCAATAAAAGCGGCACGATATATCCATACTCTGATTGATTTCTGCTTAAACCCCGCTCTAAAAAAAAAAATCTATGGATATTTGTATTGGCTGTGGAGTTGGTATTTGTACAGGGACAATTATGATTACAAAGGTCGGAATGCGCGGAAAAGAGAGTAATAAAACGGCCGAAAATGAAACGGGTATCGTTTGGGTCGGCTCAACAACAAATTACGCCAATCGGTATTGTAGTTTGGCTCACCCTTGCGAAATATTCATAGATGAAAACACATATTCAGAAATTGAAGATTCAGAAATATGGACTAAAACAAGCCGAACAAAGGGTAATAAAGTTTTTGAAGGATATGCAGTCAGCGAACATTACCTGTCACTGCCGGAAGAAATCACAGCAGAAGCAGTTAAGGCAGATACAGAGAATGATTCTGAGGCTTCGTTCATACAAAACATTTTCGCTGAAACGCAGGAAAAGGCTCTTTTGCTTGTTGATGAAATCAGCAAAAAATCCGCAGAGTTAGCGATTGCATTAGAGGAAGCCAAAAACGAGAAGGTCAAGCAATCGCTCGTGATAATGAGTCGCGTAAGGAAAATATTAGGCTTCAACAATGGCAAAACAAATTAAATTCCAAACAAGCAGATGTTGACCGTCAGGAACAAAAGAATAAAGAGCAGGCTTATTCTATACATAAAAGCATTTTTTCAGAAACATTTTGCAAAAGTGACCTTATAAAGGAATTCGGAAAAGATCATTGGCTTGAATTTATCGGCAAAATGTATGAATTAGGAAAAGAAATTGGCAAGTCACAGCTTGAAGTTAAAATCGATTTAGATTGTTATCTTATAGGAATATATCGTTGCTTCGGCATGTATGAAGAAGCATATGAAATTTTATGTGTTCAAGCTGAACACTCAAGTTGGTTAAACCAATATATCCTTGAGGATGTTGTAAAACAGTCTGGACACTGGTTTAAATTAAAAGGTATTCTTGAAAAACGAGTTTACGAGGGTAAAGATTACCGAGAATGTTTAGATAAATTAAAATCAATGGGATATTAGGAGGGGTATCGTGGAAAGCAAAAGGACGCACGATGAGTTGAAAGAAATTCTTGATAGGAATACGGCATGGATAGAAAACTGTGATTCTAAAACATCTATCATTTTGGGGAGCTTTGGTGTTATAGCGGGAATTTTTCTTGCCACCGACTATGTTTCAAAATTTAAGAGCATATTATGCCATATGGCAAGCCGTGTCAGTTTTTGGACGGTCGTATATGTCATTTTCTGCATTTTGTCAATAAGTCTTATACTTACTGGTTGTGTATGTTGGCTTACTGTGTTATTCGCAAGAGTAAATCCTGATAAGTTCTATAATAGAGGCATTAAATCAGATTCACTTATCTTCTTTTCATCAATTGCAAAACACAAATCATTATCATCATATAAGCGGGATTTAGAGAAATGCGGAACAAAACAGATGGACGAAGATTTAATATCTCAAATATATATCTGCTCGATAATTTGCGATAAAAATTCAAATACTACAAGTTGGGATTGTTTCTTGCTTCAATAGGTTCGATCTTATTTGCAGTATTAATTTTAATTGGTTTATTGATTATATGAAATATACTTTTTGGTCGGAGATGGTTGGTTTTGAATTGGAACAATATTTGGGAAAGTACAATTAGTGGCATTTTTGTGGTCATATTTGGTGGCATATCAGCGTGGTTGGCATACATACTCGGTATTCGAGGAAAGGAAAAATCACAAATTGCATCGCGCAGGAAGCAAGAAATATATATTCCTCTTAAATATGAAATGAAGACACTAATGGAAATGAATGATATTTGGAGAGATATTAATATTCCTGAAACCGATAATATACTTGCAAAAATGATGAACTTGTAGTCAGCGAAGAGCTATATAAAAAATGTCAAAAACTTTCCGATGTTATTGCTCGTTATAAAAGTATAAATATGTACAATGTAGTTGCCGACATTCTATCTGATAGATTCAAGGAAAAATATGCTCAGCTATATGGCTCAATAACGCATATTGAGCACATATGCCAACCTGATTATGAGGATGATTTTGAAGTCGAAGACCCAGAGATAATTGCATTTTATGAAACAATAAGAATAAAAAGCAATATTGACAACCTTATGAAAAACGATGTTGGTTATGAAGAATATTGCCGTCAAGAAAATTATGTAAGTCCATTAGAAGAATATTTCGCAAGAATATGTGCCTCAGTGTTGCCGCACGGAGAAAAAACATATCAAGGCATCCAGCTAATTGATGAGGCTCTTGCACAAAAGAAGAAAACGCCTGCAGAGTACATTGCTTATGATTTCGATTTCTTCACCATCTATAATAAAAATGTTAAAGTACAAGAAAAGGAAATGCTTTTGGATGAAATCAAGGAACTTGCTTTGGATCTATATGAGAATTTAATGATAAAAATCAGAAATATCGGAAATAGGTACGAAAAAGAATAAGCCAATTTTGCATTCACATCTCATACATAGCCGAGAGGTTTTCATTCTGAAAGCCCCTCGGCTATTTTTATGTCAGAACGGAGGTGAAACATATGCCATATATTCCGCCGGAGGTGGTGGTGAGAGCCCGCGAGATGGATTTGCTGACTTATCTTCGGACTTATGAACCGCAGGAGCTAGTGCATTTCGGGGGCAACACCTACTGTACCCGTGAGCACGACAGCCTTAAAATCTCCAACGGCAAATGGTGCTGGTTTTCCCGTGGGATCGGCGGCTACTCGGCACTGGACTATCTCATCAAGGTCAAAGAGATGCCCTTTACGCAGGCGGTCGAAACCATTATGGGAAATCTGTCAGCGGCACCGCCCGCCTTTGCCCCGGCTCCGAAAGTGCCGAAAGAAAAGGTACTTCTTTTGCCGCAGGTCAACTGCAGCGCCACCCATGCCGTTGAATACCTGCACCGCAGAGGGATCGATTATGAGCTGATCGACTTCTGCATCCGGACCGGCCGCCTTTACGAGAGCTATCCCTATCACAATGTGGTGTTCGTCGGTATGGATGCAGACGGAAAGCCCCGCTACGCCAACCAGCGAGGGATCGGCTCGGACTTCATCGGGGACGCCAACGGCAGCGACAAGCACTATTCCTTTGGAATCCCTGCGGCGGCCGCAGGCGATACGCTCCACCTGTTTGAATCGGCGGTGGATCTGCTGTCCTACGGGACACTGCAAAAGCTGGACGGCAAAGACTGGCGCAGCGAAAACCTGCTCTCCCTCGCCGGGGTCTACAAGCCAAGGGCGAAAATCGAGGAAAGCAGCCTGCCCGCTGCACTGGTGCGGTATCTTGCTGAGCATCCCCATATCCGCCGTGTGGTGCTGCGGCTTGACAACGATGCCACGGGGCGGATCGCCGCAGAAACCGTCAAGACCCTGCTGCCGAGGAAGTATGCGGTCACGGTGGACATCCAACCGCCCCCGCAGGGCAAAGATTATAATGACTGCCTTTGTATGCGGCTGGGCTTGCCCATTACCAAGCGCAGAGAAAGGAGCAAAGAACGGTGAGCGACTTGATAAGTCCGGGACAGCGCATCCGGCACTATCGTATGCTGCGGGGCATGACACAAAAGGCGCTGGGCATCGCCGCAGGCTTTTCGCCCGAAACCGCCGACATCCGCATCGCACAGTATGAGTCCGGCGTAAGAACGCCGAAACACGCTCTGCTCTGTACGCTGGCCGAGGCATTGGGCGTTTCTCCTTCGGCGCTGGACATTCCCCGCATCAAAAGCCATGAGGTGCTGAAACAGTTGCTGCTTGCGCTGGAGGATGAATACGGGCTGACGGTCACGATTATGATTACGAAAAACAACGAAAGGAAAATTTGCAATGGAAAATGAAAGAAAATCAAGGTGGTACTGCTGGAACCGGGCAAGCTCGCCCGCACAGCCGAGATCGATGCGTCCCTTGCCGGGATGCAGAAAGTAGTGGGCGGTCTGATCGAGCCGTTCTACCCCTTTGAGGAGCAGGTCTGCATCGTCTGCAATGAGGAAAGCAAGATCAACGGAATGCGCCCGAACCGCAGCGTGAAGAACGACGACGGCGCGATGGTGGATTTCATCTTCGGCCCCGCCTTTATCTGCGACTGCCGGGGCGAAAATCTGGACAGTCTTTCCGACGAGCAAATCGACCGCTACGGCAAGATGTTTCGCTATCCCGAACACCTTGCGAGGGTGAACGACACGCTGTTCGGTATCCCATACCGCCCGCAGCCGGCGCAGGAGCGATGATGTTATTTCGGTCGGTGGCAAAATGTTCGGCCTATGGGACGAACGCCATGCACTGTACCAGCAAGCATCGCCGTTGTGATACCACAACGGCACTTGTCAGGGAAATCCCTGAAACCCTTTTCGTCCCCGCCCATGCGGAGGGCGATATTTTTATACCCGGAAGGAGGAAAGCCGGTGAACGAACCCATGACCTTTTTGGACTTTTTCAGCGGTGTCGGCGGTTTCCGCAAGGGCTTTGAGCTTTGCGGTATGGTCTGCAAAGGCCACTGCGAGATCGATAAATTCGCAGACCGCAGCTACCGCGCGATCCACGATGTAAAGGAGGATGAATGGTATGGCGAGGACATCACCAAAACCGAGTCCGCCGATCTGCCGAGGGTCAACCTCTGGGCAGGCGGATTCCCGTGTCAGGACATTTCTGTATCTGGCCAGCAGCGAGGGCTTGCAGGCAAGCGAAGCTCTCTCTTTTTTGAAATCGTTAGACTCCTCAAAGGCACGCCTGCCGAAGATCGACCCGAATGGCTTGTCCTTGAAAATGTTAAAAATTTGCTCTCCGTTAATCGAGGATGGGACTTTGCGACCGTTCTCCATTCGTTGGCCGAAATCGGCTATCATATCGAATACGGACTGCTTAATTCACGCTTCCACGGCGTTCCGCAAAACCGGGAACGCATCTACCTTGTCGCTTATCGACATTTTAGAGCCGAGGGTGGACGAAAAGTATTTCCTGTCACCGCAGGCGACGGCAAGGCTCTTATACAACTGATCGGCGGCACGCAGGGCAAGCGGGTCTATGATCCCGCAGGCGTGAGCTGTACGCTGATGAGCGAGGGCGGCGGCTTTGGCGGGCGCACGGGCATGTACTTCATCGACCTGTGCAAAGGCGAACCGAGGCTGACCGAGCACGCCCGCTGCATCATAGCAAGGTATGACAGCGGCATTACCAATCACAGCGGCGACAAAAGCGGCGTTCTCTGCATGAGCGGCGAGTGCCCGGACCGCACCGAAGAAACGGCACTCATTCAGCTAAAGCGTGGCGATCCGAAAATTTTGGAGCAGGAGCACACCAAATGTCTGATCGCAGGCTACAACAAAATCGGGGTAAGCAACCGGGGCGAAAGCTCCGGCGTTTTTTATGGCTGCCGCGCTGTGCTGACCCCCGACCGTGAGAATAAGAGGCAGAACGGCCGCCGTTTCAAGGAGTGCGGAGAACCCGCCTTTTGCCTGAATACGCAGGACAAACACGGCGTTTATCTCTGTGCCTGCGATTCCTGCGAACACGCTTTACCCGTTAAACAGGCGGCGAACTTTAATAAAGACAAATCCGAAAACAGGACTGAAATTCCGCTTGGCTGCGGACGAATCCGCAAGCTGACGCCCCGTGAGTGCTGGAGGCTGCAAGGCTTTTCCGATGATATGTTTGATAAAGCGGCTGCCGTCAATTCCGACGCCCAGCTTTACAAGCAGGCGGGAAACGGCGTGACGATTCCCGTTGTGTATGCGGTAGGCAAGCGTATTGTTGAAATTCAAAACGAACTGAATAAGGAGGCGATGAAGATATGAGGAAACGCAATGTTCACATTCAATTCTGGCTCGATAAAAAGGAAGCCGAGGTGTTTCAAAAGAAAGTGAAGCGCAGCGGTCTTTCCCGTGAGGCGTATTTGCGGCACTTGGTAAATGGGCTTGAACCGCAGGACGCCCCGCCGCCCGATTACTACGCCATGATGAGGGAGCTCCACGGGATCGGCAACAACCTGAATCAGATTGCCGTCAAAGCGCACACCCTGAATGTTCTCGATGTGCAGAGGTACGACGAAGCCTGCCGCAAGATTGATACGGCTGTCAAGAAAATCACCGAGGCGGTCATTTTGCCCCGCCCGATGAAATAGCGGTATGGCGACAACTTCAATCTGGCGTGTGAAAGGCTGGCTCGGCAAGGTGGTTGTATATGTAGAAAATCCAGATAAAACGACGAACCCGAAATTTTTTACCGATAAAGATATGGCCGAACAGGACGGACAGGAGCTTTCCGATGTTATCCGCTATGCGGTCAATTCCCGAAAAACGCAGAAAGCGGATAACGAGGACTGCGCCGTGGTTCATCGTTTTGTGTCAGGGATCAACTGTTCTCCCTCTACCGCCCGTGATGAAATGCTTGCCGTGAAAAAGCGGTTCGGCAAAGAAAGCGGGACGGTTGCCTACCACGGGTATCAATCCTTTGCTCCCGGAGAGGCAACACCCGAAATGGCACACGAAATTGGGATGAAGCTCGCCGCCCGTTTGTGGGGTGACCGTTATCAGGTGATTGTTGCAACCCACCTTGACAAAGAAAATCACCTGCACAATCATTTTGTGCTGAATACGGTGTCCTTTGTGGACGGAATCAAATATCACCGCACCAAAAAGGATTATCACGATATGCAGACCGTTTCCGATGAGCTTTGCCGTGAGTACCGTTTATCGGTGATTGAAAATCCGCAGTACGGGAAAGCCAAGCAATACGGCGAATGGCGTGCCGAGCAGGAACAGCGCCCCACTTGGCGGGGGCTGATTCGCGCCGACATGGACGAGGCGATTCGGCAGTCTATGACCGAACGGCAGTTTTTCGATAATCTGCGGAAGAAAGGCTATGAGGTCAAGATCGGCAAGGATATTTCGGTGCGGCCGCCGGGCAAAGAACGCTTTGTAAGGCTGATACGGAATTTCGGTGAGGACTATTCTATTGAACAAATCCGCAGACGGATTCTGTCGCAGACACGAGCTGAAAAGAAACCGTCCGAACCGACCCGTCAAGTCATACGGATTCGCTTGTTCGGCAGCTTGAAAAAGACCCGCAAAATCACAGGGTTTCGGGCGCTGTATTTTCACTACTGCTACCTGCTGGGGATCTTCCCGAAAAACAAACCGAAACAAAATAGGCGGCGACTTCATTTTCTCTTGCGTGAGGATTTGCGAAAGCTGGACGACATCACCGCCGAAACAAGGCTGCTTGTGCGAAATCGTATTGATACCGCCGAACAGCTTTTTTCATACCGTGACGAGGCGCAAGACAAAATTGCCGCTCTGACCGCTGAGCGAAAACAGCTTTACAAATTGCAGCGGACGGCGGCAGTCAAAGCCGATCCCGAAAAGTCAGCGGAAATCAAAGACCGAATATCCGCATTGTCAAAAGAGCTTGCCACTCTGCGAAAGGAGGTGTCTTTATGTGACGATATAGCCGAACGCTCCGGCGTTATCAAAGAGAAAATCAAAGCCGTCCGAGAGGATGAGCATATCAAAGGAAAGGAGAAAACCGACCATGTACAATTCCGGTGACGCAGCGGAGCAAGTGGTACGGATCAGTTTGGAGGGTACGGAAGTTGCCCTGAAGCTGACCGGCTCGGCGGCAAAGAATATCGCCGCCATGCTCTACGCTGTCTGGAAAAACCGAGATAAGAACAAGACCAAAGGCCACCAGCGGCTTTCTGCCATGCTCAAAAGCGGCAAGGAGCTGAAAGTGTTCACCGTCAGCGAAGAACATCTGAAACAGTTTGCGTTGGAAGCCAAGCGGTACGGCGTTGTCTATTGCGCCCTGCGTGGCAAAGAGCGTTCCGCCGACGGTATGGTAGACATTATGGTGCGCGCCGAGGATGCGTCCAAGATCAACCGCATTGTGGAGCGGTTCAAGCTGGCGACGGTCGATGCCGTTTCCATCAAGCGGGACATCGAGCAGTCCAAGGCGGATAAAACCGCTCCGTCTGCGCCTGAGCAGGAGAAACCCGACAAGGCGGCGGACAACCGCCTGCTGGATGACTTGCTGGGCGCACCCGTTCAAAAGGAGGAACACGCATCCCCAAACCCTGCGGCGGCAAAGACGGAGAAATCCCGTCCGTCCGCGCCTACCTCCGAGAAGCAAAGCAGATCCGCCGAGGGTACTGCTAAATCTCCCGAAGAACGCCCCTCTGTCCGTGAAGAACTGCGGGAAATCCGGGATAGCAGGCAGAAAGAGGCGGCAGAGCCGAGCGTTTCCGAACCCACCCCGGCAAAAGAGCCGAAAAAGCAGCCGACCACCACTCACAAACAGCCATCCCGAAAGAAACCGAAGAAAACAAAGGAGCGATGAGCTATGAGCAATTTTGATGATATTTTTGAATCTACCCCGCAGACCGACGAATTTGACAAGGAGGCGTGGGCGGCAAAGAAAAAGGCGGAGCGTGACGAGGTTTACGCTCTGGCCGATGCCACCGCTGAGGCGGTCTGCGCAGACGGCGGTAAGTTCCGTGACTATTTGGATGTGCAGGCAGCTTTTCGCAACTACTCTGCCACCAACGCCCTGTTGATCCTTGCCACGAAGCCGGATGCCCGCAGGCTGGGCGATAAAGATTTCTGGCGGGATCAGGGCGTGTATATCAAGCGACAGGAGTTCGGCCGCCCCATCAAGATCGTTGAGTCCAACGGCGAATACACCCGTGACGACGGCAGCATCGGCGTGTCCTACAACATCAAGCGTGTCTATGACATCTCGCAGACCACCGCCCGGACGAGAACGCCGCAGGCGATTTCCCATGACGCACGGGCGCTGCTGAACGCCCTGATTTACAAGCGCCCCGCACCGGTGCAGTCCGTGGACGAGCTGCCGAACGGCATGGATGCCGTGTATGATCGTGAGCAGAACGCCGTTTTTGTCCGCCGCGGTCTTTCGGCAAACGACCTGTTCTGCGGTCTGTCCAAGGCGTTGGCGCAGGCGGAGCTTGCCCGGACCGGTGAGGAATACACCGAAGAAAACGCCGGTTTTAAGGCGCACTGCGTTTCCTATATTCTCGGAAAAGAGTTCGGTGTGGATGTGAGCGGCTATGCCTTTGAAGCGCCTGCCGACTTTCTGCGCACCGATGACCCGCAGACGATCCGTGCCGAGCTGACCGACATCCGGGACACTGCCTATGACATTTCCGCAAGAATGATGCGGTCGCTGGAGCAGAGCAAAGCGCCCCGCCAGAGTGAACAGGAGCGATAATGATGGGAAAACAGGAAAAACGGGTATTGACCCTTGACCGCTATGAGCACGGTGTTGTGGTCAATGCCCTCAATGAGATGCGGAACGATCTGCTGGAGGAAGAACGCCCCACCGACATTGTTGACGAGGTTCTTTTGAAAGTGATCGATGCGCCCGCAAAGAAGGTACGGATTTTCGGGGCCCCCAAAAAGTCCGAGGACTTTTTGGGGAGAGGAGGAGCAACGGAGCGCGCGAGCTTTTGCCCCAACGGGGCAAAACGGGCAGAGCGAAGTTTGCGACGACGAGATGAAGAGAGAGAATAACCCGCTTGTCCTCTGCCTGTTCGGTATTCTCCCCGTGGTATGGCTGGGGCTGCTGATCGCCCCTGCCGTCCACGGCGGACTGCCGGAGATCGTCGCTCGGTTTCCTGCGGCGATGAATGACCCGTTTCATGTCGAGCTATGCGGGGACAGCCTGAAAACCGTCCTCGTTCTGCTCTGTGCCTACGGGCTTACAGTGGGTGTGATTTTATCTTCCCGCCGCAATTACCGCCGGGGCGAGGAACACGGTTCGGCCAAGTGGGGTTCGGCCCGAACTGTCAACCGAAAATACCGGGCAGCCGCACCGGAGGACAACAAGATATTCACGCAGAATGTCCGTATGGGTCTGGACGGACGGAAGCACCGCCGCAACCTCAATACGGTCGTGGTCGGCGGCAGTGGCGCAGGCAAGACGAGGTTTTACGCAAAGCCGAATCTGTGTCAGGCCAACACGAGCTTTACCGTGCTGGACCCGAAGGGCGAGCTGCTGCGCAGCACGGGGCATCTGCTCCGGCAAAAGGGTTATGAGGTGCGTGTGCTGGATCTTCTGAACATGGAGCAAAGCCATTGCTACAACCCGTTTGTCTACCTGCGGGACGATAACGATGTGCAGCGGCTTGTGACCAACCTGTTCAAAAGCACTACGCCGAAAGGCAGTCAGTCCAACGATCCCTTTTGGGACACCGCCGCATCTATGCTTCTGCTGGCGCTGATCTTCTATCTGAAATATGAAGCACCGCCCGACGAGCAAAACTTTCCGATGGTCATGGAGATGCTGCGTGCGGCGGATGTGCGGGAGGACTGCGACGAATACACCTCACCGCTGGACGAGCTGTTTGAGCGGTTGGAGATGCGGGAGCCCGATCATATCGCCGTGAAGTATTACAAGGACTATCATTCCGGCAGCGCCAAAACACTGAAATCCATTCAGATCACGCTGGCAGCGAGGTTAGAGAAATTCAATCTGTCCTCGCTGGCGGCGCTGACCGCTACGGACGAGCTGGATCTGCCGTCCCTCGGAGAAAAGAAAGTGGCGCTCTTTGCCCTGATCCCCGACAATGATACCAGCTTTAACTTTTTGGTCAGCATTTTGTACACCCAGCTTTTTCAGCAGCTATTCTATCTGGCCGACCACAAATACGGCGGCAGTCTACCCGTTCCCGTCCACTTCTTAATGGACGAGTTCAGCAATGTCAGTCTGCCGGAGGACTTCTCCAAGATCCTTGCGGTCATGCGTTCCCGCAATGTGTTCGTGTCGATCATTCTGCAAAATGTAGCGGCACTCAAAGCCCTGTTTGAAAAGGAGTGGGAGTCGATACTCGGCAACTGCGACGAGTTTCTTTATCTCGGCGGCAATGAAACTTCGACCCACAAGCTGATCTCGGAATCCTATCTCGGCAAATCCACCATCGACACCAACACCTATGGCAAATCATCCGGGCGCAACGGAAATTACAGCACGAACTATCAGATCAGCGGCAGAGAGCTTCTGACGCCGGACGAGGTGCGTATGCTGGACAACCGTTACGCCCTTTTGTTTATCCGTGGCGAGCGGCCGGTGATGGATGAGAAATACGACATTCTGAAACACCCGAACATTGCGCTGACCGAGGACGGCGGCGCAGCACCCTATGAACACGGCGGAACGGAGAATGCTGTTGCGACGCTCTCGTTTGCAGGCGCTGCCGCAGAAACGCTGTCTGAGCTAAGTGAACCCATACCCGATTATGAGCTTCTTTCCAACGAGGATATAGAGGCTCTTTTTTAATTCAATTCAAGGAGGATAAACCCATGAAGAACACCCAAAAGACTGCAAACAAGCTGCCCATGCCCGGCAAGGTCAGAAAGGGCTTTCGCTTCTACTGCGTCGCTGTGCTGTCGGTTGCCCTTGTGCTCGGCTGCTCCGTCACGGCCTTTGCCGCCAATGACCCGATTGCCGTCGTGAACAACCTGAGCGATTTCATTTTCGGCCTGATCCGTGCGGTCGGACTGATCCTGCTCGGCTGGGGTATTGTGCAGGTGGGACTTTCGTTCCAGTCCCACGATCCCAGCCAGCGCAGCAACGGCTTTCTCACCCTTGCGGGCGGCATCGTCATCACCTTTGCCAAAGAGATCCTGAACCTGATCACGGGCTGAAAGGAGGCCGCAGATGGAAAAGTGCGAGTGCTATATCCACTCTCTGAAACAGGGAGAAACCCATGTGCTCGGAGAGGCGACGATCCTCAAACGCATCGGGGACAACGACTACCTTGCCGAATACAACGGCGTGAAGTGCCACGCCATATTCAATCCCTTTGCCGGGCGCTACTTTGTGGATGATGTGTACGGCGTGATCCGCAGCTCGCCCGACCGGGACAGCAGATAAATGATACGGCGCACGGGGCAGGTCACTTTGGCCTGCCCCTATTTGCCGGAAAGGAGGAAGCTGTGAAGAAATACAGCATTATTTACGCAGACCCGCCTTGGCGGTACAAAGTCTATTCTAAAAAGGGGCTTGGGCGCTCCGCCGAATCCCACTACCCGACAATGGAACTGGAAGATATACGGGCGCTGCCGGTCGGCACGCTTGCCGCTGATGACTGCGTATTGTTTCTATGGACAACGATCCCACTGCTGCACGACTGCTTTTCGGTCATGCGTGCATGGGGCTTTTCGTATAAGACGGTGGCTTTCGTATGGATCAAGCAGAACCGCAAGTCCGACAGCCTGTTTTGGGGCATGGGGCACTGGACGAGATCCAATGCGGAGCTCTGTATGCTTGCCACCAAAGGACACCCGAAACGCCGCTCGGCCGGGGTGCATCAAGTCATCCTCTCCCACATTGAGGAACACAGCAAAAAGCCGGAAGAAGCACGGCGGCGCATTGTCGAGCTGATGGGCGATCTGCCCCGCATTGAACTATTTGCCCGTCAGAAAGCGGACGGCTGGGATGTTTGGGGCAACGAGGTCGCCTGCGATATTGCGCTGACGGGAGGTGAGCCGAATGTCGGATAACTGGATCGTGCAGAATTTGGAGAATGCACTTGAAACTTGGAATGAAAAGCTGGCGGAGATATGGCAGCTCATTACCCAATCCCCAGAGAACTTTAAGGGCGGCACGATCTGGAATGTGATCGTCGGCATCCACGGCGCAGTGCAGGCTATCGGCCTTGCGCTGCTTGTTCTGTTCTTTGTGGTGGGCGTGATGAAAACCTGCGGCAGCTTTGCGGAGCTGAAGCGGCCGGAGCACGCCCTGAAAGTGTTCATCCGCTTTGCCCTCGCCAAAGCTGCCGTCACATACGGCTTGGAGCTGATGATCGCCCTGTTCAACATCGTGCAGGGGCTGATCTCTACTATCATGAACGCCGCAGGCTTTGGGGTGGCGCAGGAAACTGTGCTGCCTGCCGAGATCGTGACCGCCGTAGAGGACTGCGGCTTTTTTGAAAGCATCCCATTGTGGGCAGTGACCTTGATCGGCGGGCTGTTTATCACGGTTTTGTCGTTTATCATGATCATGACCGTGTACGGCAGATTTTTCAAACTCTATCTCTACACGGCCATTGCACCGGTCCCGCTCTCGGCCTTTGCAGGCGAGCCGTCACAGAACATCGGCAAGAGCTTCATCAAAAGTTATGCCGCCGTTTGTTTAGAGGGTGCGATCATCGTACTGGCCTGCATCATCTTCTCTCTGTTTGCATCCAGTCCGCCCGTCGTCGATCCCGACGCTGCGGCGGTAACGCAGGTGTGGTCGTATGTGGGCGAGTTAGTTTTCAATATGCTGGTGCTCGTCGGCGCTGTCAAAATGGCCGACCGTGTTGTGCGTGAAATGATGGGACTGTAAAGGAGGACGAGATTTGGAAGTGAAAATCAATCGGGAGATCCGCAACTATACGGAATCCATGTTTTTCGGACTGTCCATGCGGCAGTTCGTTTTTTCTGTCTTGGCGATCCTTGTCGCCGTGGGACTGTACTTTCTGCTGAAGCCCCACTTCGGGACGGAAACCGTCAGTTGGATGTGTATTCTCGGCGCCGCACCCTTTGCGGCGCTGGGCTTTATCACTTACCACGGTATGACCGCTGAACAATTCCTCTGGGCGTGGCTGCGCTCGGAGCTGTTAGAGCCAAAAGAGCTTCGCTTTGAGGCATCGAACCTCTACTATGAAGCACTCAAAGACAAATTGGAGGAAGGAAAATCATGATCAAAACGCTGAAAAACCTGCTGAAACAGGACAAGGAGCGGTACACCGTACCCCGGAAGGTGCAGGATGTGATCCCCGTCCGCCGCATCTGGAAGGACGGTATTTTTCAGGTGGGCGGCCGCTTTTCCAAGACCTATCAGTTCACCGACATCAACTACCTTGTGGCAAGCCGTGAGGACAAGGAGCAGATGTTCCTTGCCTATTCGGAGCTGCTGAACAGTCTGGATTCCGGAGCGACGACGAAAATCACCATCAACAACCGCAGGCTGAACCGGGCGAATTTCGAGCAGTCGATCTTGATGCCCATGCGGGGCGACGCCTGCGATGTGTACCGCCGGGAATACAATCAAATGCTGCTGGACAAGGCCACCGGCGCCAACGGCATCATTCAGGAGAAATATATCACGGTGTCGGTCTGCAAAAAGGACATCGAAGAAGCCCGCACCTACTTTGCCCGGATCGGCGCTGACCTGATCGCCCATTTCGCCGCCCTCGGCTCCAAGTGTACCGAGCTGGACGCCGCCGAAAAGCTGCGGGTGCTCCATGATTTCTACCGTCAGGGCGAAGAAGCGGCGTTTCACTTTGACCCGCAGGATATGATGCGCAAGGGGCACAACTTTAAGGACTATATCTGCCCCGACTCGATGGAGAAAAGCAGCGACTGCCTGAAGCTGGGCGAAAAATACTGCAGGGTCTTGTTTTTGAAGGACTACGCTTCGTATATCAAAGACAGCATGGTCACGGAGCTGACCGATTTCAACCGAAATATGATGCTGTCGATCGATGTTGTGCCGATCCCCACCGACGAGGCCGTGCGGGAGGTGGAAAACCGTCTGCTCGGTATCGAAACCAACATTACCAATTGGCAGCGCAGGCAGAACGCCAACAACAATTTCTCCGCCGTCGTGCCCTATGATATGGAGCTCCAGCGCAAAGAAAGCAAGGAGTTTCTGGACGACCTGACCACGAGAGATCAGCGGATGATGCTTGCCGTTATTACGATGGTCATTACCGCCGACGACAAAAAGCAGCTCGACAGCGATACCGAAACGGTGCTTGCCGTGGCACGAAAGCATATGTGCCAGCTTGCCGTTCTGAAATTCCAGCAGTTCGACGGGCTGAACACCGTTCTTCCCATCGGCGCACGGAGGATCAATGCGTTCCGTACCCTCACCACTGAGAGCCTTGCGGTGTTTATGCCCTTTAAGGTACAGGAGGTTCAGGACAAGGGCGGCATTTATTTCGGAGAGAACGCCATCTCCCACAACCTCATTATGTGCAACAAGGCCAATCTTCTGAACCAGTCGGCGTTCCTGCTGGGTGTGCCCGGTTCGGGCAAATCGTTCAGCGCCAAGGAGCTGATCGCTTTTCTCATTCTCAATACCGCCGATGATGTGTTGATCTGCGATCCGGAAAACGAATTTGGTGCGCTGGCGGCAGCGCTGGGTAAGGAAACGGCGACCGTCATTCATATGGCGGCAGGCGGCAAAGACCGTTTGAACGCCATGTATATGGTTGACGGCTACGGCGAGAACAACCCCATCGTGGAAAAATCGCAGTTCATCATGTCCCTTGTGGAGCAGATCGACAAGGCCGGTGTCGGCCCACAGCAGAAATCCATCATCGACCGCTGCACGGCGCTGGTGTATCAGGATGCCGAGCGGACGGGTAAGCCCGCTACGCTCTGTGACCTGCGAAACAAGCTGTTGGAACAGCCCGAAGAAAAGGCAAAAGAAATCGCCCTTTCGCTGGAACTGTTCACCACCGGCTCACTGGATATTTTCGGCCACGAAAGCACCGTCGATCTCGACAAGCGCATCGTCGTATTCGATATTCACGGCCTTGGCGAGCAGTTGAAGCCGACGGGACTGCTGGTGATCACCGACACCATCCTCAACCGTGTCACTCTCAACTGGAAGAAGGGCAAGCGCACCCACATCTTCATCGACGAATTTCATGTCGTTTTTGAAAATGAGCAGAGCGGCATTTTCTTCAATTCCGCATGGCGGCAGTTTAGAAAGCGCGGGGCCTATCCCACAGCCATCACGCAGAATGTGGAGTACCTTCTGGATTCCGTGCAGGCAAGCACGATGCTCTCCAACTCCGAGTTTGTGGTCATGCTCAATCAGGCGTTTTCCGACCGTGCCAAGCTCTCAAAACTCCTGAACATCTCTGACGAACAGATGAGCTATGTCACCAACGCCGATGCGGGCTGTGGGCTGATCAAGTACGGCTCGGCGCTGGTGCCGTTTATCAACCGTTTCCCCAAAGATACCGAGCTTTACCGCTTGATGACGACACGCCCCGGCGAGGGTGTGTTCGGCAGCGGAAACGCATCTTAAAGGAGGCCATATATGAAAAACAAATATCTGATGATCGGGGCGGCCGCTTGTGCCGCCCTTTTTCTTTTCTCCGGCTTTATGCTCTGTCGGCAGTACGCAGACGAAAAACAGAGCACCGAAGCCTTTGAACAGATCGCCGCACTGGTGGAAACCGAATCGGCACCCGCCGATACACCGCAGGAAACCGAGCCGCTGTCGGAACTGGCGGCATTTGAAAAGTACCGGGCGGTGCAGGAGCAGAACAGCGACTTTGTGGGCTGGCTCTCCATTCCCGGTACGAACATCGACTATCCCGTGATGCAGACCGTGAACGAGCCGAATTTCTATCTGAAACGGGGCTTTGACAAGCAGTACAGCGATTACGGCGTGCCCTATGTACAGGAAAACTGCGACATTGCGCTGTCCGACAACTGCGTAATCTACGGCCATCACATGAACAATGGGACGATGTTTGCCGATCTCTGCAAGTATGAAAGCAAGGATTTTTATAGAGAGCACAAAATCATCCGCTTTGATACGCTATCTGGCTTTGGCGAATATGAGATCGTGGCAGTGTTCAAGACCGTCGCCTATTCCGAGCAGGGCTTCAAGTATTATCACTTCACCCGTGCGGAGTCGGCGGAGGATTTTGATGATTATATCGCCCAATGCAAGGCACTTTCTCTTTATGACACCGGCATAACGGCAGAATACGGCGACAGACTGATCACGCTCTCCACCTGCGAATACAGCCGCAAAAACGGGCGCATGGTCGTTGTTGCCAAGCGGATCGCCGTACCCTCTACGGAGGTGGACAGCGATGCATGATATTAAAACACGAGATGTTGTTAAAGGCACGATAAAAGCGATAGACAAATCGGCGGTAGCCGCTGAGCGGATGAAGGATGCCTATGTCCGCACCAAGGGCGAGGCGGAGCACGGCGTTTTTGCGGCGGAATCCTCTCCCGAAGAATACGCCGCCGACCGCACTTTGACTGGAACGGAAACGGCGGCGCACGAAGCTGTTCATGGGTTGGATAAGGCCGGCCGCAAGGGTGTAAAGGTCACCAAGCAAAACATCTCCAAGGCAAAAGAGTACTTTCAGCTGAGAAAGGCGGATTTACCAAAGAAGCCGGTGCATAACACCATCAAAGCAAATAGCCGCAGTAGGCAGGCGTTTGCTAGTTCCACAAGGAAGACGGCTGTCAAAGCTACTACTACCGCTGTTAAAGCCGTAATTGCCAAAGCGAAGGCCTTAGCCGCAGCTATCGCTGCCGGTGGATGGGTCTCTGTCACCGTCATCATCGTAGTCTGCCTGATCGGGCTGATCGTCGGCTCTTGTTTCGGCATCTTCTTCTCCGGCGAGGGCAGCGGCACGGGGCAAACTATGCGGCAGGCTGTGCAGGAAATTAACGCCGGCTATCAGTCGCAGATCGATACCGCAAGGGCAAATCTCACCTATGATGAGCTGGAGATGTCCGGCTCCCGTGCCGTCTGGCCGGAGGTGCTGGCCGTGTATGCGTTGAAAACCACCACCGACCCCGACGATCCGCAGGAGGTCGCCACGGTGGACGATGCCAAGAAAGCCATCCTCAAAGATATTTTCTGGCAGATGAATGAAATATCTTCTCACATTGAGAGAAAGCCCGGAAAGATTATCACCGAAACCGATGACGGCCACGGGAACATTGTAGAAACCATTACAACGGTCACACACACCTACCTTTATATTACGGTCAGCCACAAGACCGCCGAAGAAATGGCAGACCGTTTCAACTTCAACGCCGATCAGCGGCAGCAGCTCTCTGAATTGCTTGCCGAGGAAAACCGTAGTATGTGGTCAGCCGTCCTTTACGGCATTTACTCCGGGGACGATGCTATCGTCACGGTGGCCTTGTCGCAGATCGGCAATGTGGGCGGTCAGCCCTATTGGTCATGGTATGGATTTAACTCCCGTGTGGAGTGGTGCGCCTGCTTTGTATCTTGGTGTGCGAATGAGTGCGGCTATATCGACAGCGGCGTTATTCCGAAGTTCGCAGGCTGTGTCAATGGGGTGCAGTGGTTCAAGGACCGTGGACAATGGCAGGACGGCAGCTTTGAGCCGTCTGCCGGTCAGATCATTTTCTTCGATTGGGACAACAAGGGCTCATCCGGTCCGCAGGACGGGCAGTCCGATCATGTCGGCATCGTGGAGAAATGCGAAAACGGCATTGTCTACACCATCGAGGGCAATTCCGGCGACAGCTGCCGACAGCGCCAATATCCGGTGGGATACTACGAAATTTTAGGCTACGGTATTCCAGAATAGATAAGAAAGAGCACGAAAAACCATATATAATGGCATTTGTTCATTTTTCTTGGCGCGAACGCAACCCCACCAAGAGAAACAAAATGCGGGCGGTGCTGATGCACCGCCCGCTGCGATCAATGCTTTTCGTATTTTTCAACCCGCCGCTTTTTCCGGCGCTTTTCGCGTGCCTTTTTGCGCTTGGCTTTCCATTTCTGCCAGTCGCGCGCCCGCTTCTCCTTCGCACGTGTGTAGGCTTCTGCACGCGACTGAAACATGGGTTTGTACCGTTCCGGAAGATATTCGCTGAACACCGCCGCATCCCGCATCAGGAACTGATACTTGATCAGTCCATCACCGCTGCGGATTTTATCAATGCGGGTTTTAGGCAAGGAATCTACAGACATCAGAACGTACTCCTGACCGGTGCGATACAAATCCGCATTTCGCATCACATTTCCTTCCCGGAATTGCCGGATCTCTACGTGCCGAAGCTCCGAATACGGAATTTTGACGCTGCGTATAAAGAGTCCATGCCATTTGACATAGTTCTCTGTCAACGTCAATTTTCCAAAACATAGAGGCCAATAATGGGGGATAAAGTAAAAGAATGTTGCCGCAATTACAGCCGATGAAACAACTATACCCAAAAGATCAGCGAAGTTGAATCCGCCTAACGCCAAAGACTTTACTTCCATAAGTAAAAACCAAATGGGGAATAGAGCAAATACAACACATCCCAGTCTGCCTTCTGTTAACAAGAATATATGAGGGTACAATGTTTTTCGCATACCGATCACCTCTTGAACAGATGTTTGATGCGGAACTGCGTATACCACGAAGTAAAGCCACTCAGTATATTTTCCACGATTGTTCGGCCTGAGTTCCTGGCTTCGTTCCGAGTCGTTCGCTTTACAGCATAACCTACGGTGATTCCCCTATTTATGGCTTTTTTTCCGGCTACCTGCCGCACTTGTTTCATCATGGGCGTAACGCTGCCCGTCATCAAACCTCCAATAACACCAAAAGCGGCACCAAATGTACCTTCAACTGCTGCTTCTCCTAAGTTAACTGGTTTCCCTTCAGAGCGCTGCGCGGCAATAGAGCCAGCAGCTGAGCCAACAAATCCAGCTATACCATATGTTACAGCCACACCAAGGGCTGTTCCTCCTGTGACGATTATGGCATCCGTAGCAAAGCCAGCTATTCCGCCAGAAATTGCGCCGGAAATGGCCGCTGCTTTTACGTTCTCGCCTGTGACGAGCGCAAGAGCCGCACCCAGTGCAGCGCCTGTAACCGCACCGATAAGGGTGTTTAAGAATTCTCCGTTCGGATCACTGTTGCCAACCGGGTTATTCTCGCAATACGCGAACATATTGGCGCTGAGGAAGCCGTTGGCGTCGGTGGTAGCGAAGGTGTCGGCGTTAATGAACCGGCAGTTGGCAAAGTCATAGTAGCAGCTCTGGAGGTAGTAAAGGCACGTCTCGCGGTCGTAGTAGTAGCCGCGGTAACGCAGGGGATTGATGTGCCCGATGAAGGTGGCATCCGTGGTCTTTTTGCCGTCAGCACCATGCACGGAGTAGTTGCCCCACGCGCCGTAGTTGTAGGACGCGGCGAGCGTGCCGTTCGCGTTCAGCAGCGCAATGACGTCGCCCTGTGCATTGAGGACGTAGTAATAAAGCGTCGAGGTCGAGCCGTCGTTGTAGATCATGGCGAACGGCTGGCTGCCGTCGTCGTAGACAAACTCGAGGGACTTATTGCCCCACTGCTGACGCATGACCTTGCCGGAGAGCGTCGTGTAGGAATAGGTCGTATCACCGACCTGCTTGCTGCTGCGGACACCAGCCATGTCATAGGCGTACTTCACGGTCTGACCGCCCACGACGGCCTCCGTGAGCTGACGCCCCTTCGACCAGTCGAAATGGTAGTCACGGCCGTTGTAGTACGTGACCGGGTTGCCGGAGGTCGGGACGTCGCTCGTCTGCGACTGCCCCTCATACAGGACGTCCTTGGTCGTGCCGTTTGCCGTCACGCTCGTGAGCAGGTCCGGCCACGAGGGGTTCGTGTAACCAAAGGACTTGAACGTTGTGCCGCCCCTCGTAATACTCCGGATGTTGCCAGCCGTGTCGTAGGCGTATGTAACAGCATACATTGTCAACCCTATGGGCGTTTCCTTGACGAGCTGACCAAGTCCGTCGTAGTCATACAACATGCCCGCGCTGTCGGACGCCATGACCGACTTGATGTTGCCAGCCTTGTCATAGGTATACGTGAAGCTGCGGCTGCTCGAGCCGAACGTGTAGCCCGTGCTCGCCAGACGCGTGCCCATCCAGTTGCAGCCACTGTCAGCCGCGATGCGGTCATAGGTATAGCTGCGGTCATAGACCTTAGTCTGCTTCCCGTTCTGGTCGGGCACCGTGACGCCCTTGGACGTCAACTGGCGCAGGTCATTGTAGCCATACTTAGACGTGATGGCGCTCCGGCCCGGAACCGTGGTCGTGATGGCGCTGATCGTGCCGTCGACCGAGCTGTCGGTCGCGCCGTCGGCCTTGACGCCGGTGTAGGAATACTGCTGGTGGTACAGGCCCGTGCCGAACTGCCACGTCTGGGACGTCATGCGGTTGGCATCGTCATACATGTGCTGCGTGACCTGAATGAGCGCGCCGTCGGCCGTCGACTGGCGCGAATGGATGAGCCGGCCGAGGCTGTCGTACTGGTAGCTGTACTGCTCCGTGACCGCGCCGCTGCCGTCCGTGACGTACTGCCGCGTGAGGGCATTGTCGCTGCTGTAGTCGTAGTGGTACGTAGCAACGTTTTTCCGCTCATGCGTTGTTCTGTCGACATCATTATACGCGGCGGTGCGCTGCCTGTCAAACGCGTCGTAGGTGTAGCTGACACTGTCGCCGTTGCCGTAGGTCATCGTGGCCAGCCGGCCGTTATTGACGTTGCCCTCGTATGTATAGGACGCGAGGGTGACGGGCGCGGTATACCCCCTCGCTCCGCGCTCGAGGCGCAGACCTGCGCGCTCGTCATGTTGCCGAAGGCGTCATAGCCCAGCAGGTAGTGCTGCCAGAAGGGGTTGACGTTGTTTCCGCTGGCATCCGCCGCCTGCGGGAACGCCTTGCGGATGAGGTCGGTCAGCTGGGCGCGGGTGTAGACATAGTCGATCGAGGCCGTACCGCCAATGTACGTAAAGGCAGTGCGGTCGCTGCCTGCATAGTACCGGTAGCCTTGCTGCGTACCGTTGGCCGCCGTCGTCGAGAACAGCTGCGCGGTACTGGGTTCATACCCGTACTCCGTCGTGACGCCGTTGGCATCCTCGGATGCCGCGCGGAAGCGGCCGGTGTTGTCGTAGATATTTTGGGACTTGAGATAGTCCCCGCTGTACCCCTTGCGCGTCATGCTCGTCGTGGCGCTGCCGGAGGTGTTGTGGTAGGTGTAGTTCGTCAGCCCGGCCAGCTCGTCGGACTGCAGGTTGTTGTTTGCGTCGTACCCCAGCGTGTGCTTTGCGCCGCTGGGCGTGGTGTAGCTCTGAGGCGCTGGGAGTCGGCAAAGAACTCGCTGGCCGTCTTGGCGTTGCCGTCCGTCGCCGCGATGGGGTTGCCCTTGCTGTCATAGCTGTAGGTCTCCGCCGGTTCGAGCACGAGGCTGATGTTCGTGAAGTACGCGTCGTTGGCGTTGTAGTCATAGGCGCAGTAGACCGTGATGTCTTTGATCATCAGGCCGCGCTGCTTCGGGATGATGACGCCAGACGCATACTGCCAGTCCGTGAAGTCGTCGTTGAAGCTCACGTACTGCTTTTCGGTCGTGCCGTTGGCGTACCTGATCTCGGCGATGAGGCCGAAGTACCGGTCGCCGTCCTTTTCCGGCTTCGGCGAGGTGCCGCCGACGGAGTTTGCCTTGCCCCAGCCGGAGAGCAGGAACGTCGCCGAGCCGGCGTAGTAGTTGATGGGCACGACCTGGCTCGTGCGTGTGCCGCCAACGGAGCTGCCCTTCGCGTGCATGGACACGCCCATACCCACGCCAAGCGGGTGCTCATCGCTCTTCTCGTAGCGGTTGGCCGTCCAGTAGTCCGGCGCGCCGCTGGCGAAGGTGCCGTTTTGCACCAGATTCGCGTTCGATGCCGCCGCGTGCGCCTCGAGCTGCATGTCGTCGCAGTAAGCGATGCCGTCCGCCCGATCCTGTACGACCGCGAGACTGTACGTACCGGACGTGTCCGGCGTGAACGTGACGCTGATCTTCTCCCAGCCGGCGTCCACCTCGGGGACCGTGTTGTAATTGACGAGCTCGCTCTTCCACGGCGACTGCTGCACACCGGCGAGGCTGCCGCGCTGCGCCGCCGTCAGGACGGCCAGATAGACGCCGCCGCCGGACTGGCACGCCGTTATGTCGCGCGTGTTGACGTAACCTGAGAAGGTGTACGTCGTGCCCGCCTGCAGCGCGACCTCGTGGTACATGCCGCTGCCGCTGGCCGCAGTCTTGAGCGAGGCGTAGCCGATGCGCGATCTGCTTTTCGCGATGACGCCGGCGGATGCGTTCTGGCTGAAGGGCAGGGACACCCAGCCGTCGGACACATTGTTCGTGCACTGCTCCAGCCCCGCGTTCGGCAGCAGGTTCAGCGCCACCGTGCCCATGGCCGCCGCGCCGGTCAGGCGGTTGTTCGTCTTGCTGGTGCCGCTGTTGTTTGTGTAGCTGGCGGCGCTGGCACCGATGATCTCTGAGTAGTCCGTGCTGCTGTCATAGGTGCAGATCGTCTTACCGAAATGGTCGAGCACGCAGGTCATCACCGTGTCGTCGGCCGTGTCCCGGGTATGGTCCGGCCCGTAGAAGCGGTACGACGTCTGGTGGATGCCGTTGCGGTAGGCATGAAAGGCGCTGCCGGTCTGCTTTGCCCCGAGGTGTTTGCAAATTCCTGCACGCCGAACGTGGACACGACGCCGAGGTTGTAGATATAGGTAATGTCCAGTCCGTACTGGCTCTCGGCGTCATACAGCGTCGACAGGCGGCCGTTGCTCGAGTAATACTCGTAGGACGCGGACGTGCCGTCCGCATAGGTCACCTGCGTCAGGTGACCGCCGGAGTCGTAGCTGTAGTTCGTGCTGCGACCGGCGTAGTCCGTCACGCTGGAGAGCCGGTCGCCGCTGTAGGTCAGGTTCGCGACCGTCTGGTTTACGCCACCGTGAATATCCATAATGATCTGCACGAGCCGGTTGCTGGCAGAACCTTTGACCGGCTTCCACGCGCTGCCGCCGCTGCTGTACGCTGCGTTGTAGGCGAAATAGATTGTGTTGCTGTTGTTGTCCGTGACGGAGATCAGGTAGCCGTTGTGGAACACCCACGTGTGGTACTTGTCCATGTCCGTCATGGTATAGATCGTATTGCCGCCGCTGGTGGACTTGACGATCTTCAGGCTGAGGCCGTCCTCGTCCTCATAGGTGTTGGTTGCCGTCTTTCTGAAGTAATGCTCGGTGCCGTCCTCGTCGTTGTAGACCAGATACGTCTCGTCGCCGACCTTGCACTCCACCACCGTCTGCTGCGCAGAGAGCTTCCAGCCGACACCGACTTGCATGGACGTGTAGTCACAGGTGTGAATACCGCCCGCCTCGTTATTGGAAAATTCGATGCCGGAGGTGGCGCTATTATAGATGTGGCGCAGCGCATAGGATGCCGGCTCCAGCGAGAGGGAGACATCCGCACGGTCGAGCGTGAACTGGTTCGTGAAGTTGTGGATGGAGAGGTCACCCGCTTTTCCCGCCGATGCCTCCTGATAGGTATAATAGCTCTCCAGACCGACCGGATTGCGGTAGTACACCGCAAAATACGGGCTGTAGTCGTGGTATCCGCTGCCGATCAGGTTCGCTACGCGATAATTCTCACGACCGTCAATTCCCTCGAGGAGTACGCCGCGCCCGCCGCTCGTGTCGCCTTCGTTCTGCTTCTGGTACCACTGCATGACCGTGCGCGTGATGTCCCATGTGACGTATTCCCCAAGAGTTTCCTTACTTAATTTTTGGTAGTCAATGGTTTCTTCGTTAACAGGTGTAGAGCCAAAATGGACCAGATACCAAGTCAGACCGGAAACATCGCTAACCGCAGCGGGCCATTCATGCGCTTCCACCGTCAATGATCCATCCGGAGCCGCACAGCCTACACCATCGGATGTGAAAAAGCCGGCGTTATACATTGCCAATTGCGCGCTAATTGGAACACAATTTTGCGGAATCTCCGGCAGGTTTGCAAACTGAACATAAACATTACAGGCATCATATCCTTCGTTTGCCCTATACCCAACAAATTGATCTGCAGAATTCGGGGCAACAGACCCCGGCCATGCCGACCGGATGAACGTCGTCAGAACGTTGCCCTTGTTGTGCAGCAGGATCGTCGGGTCGAGCGTCACGGGGTAGGCACGCTCCGGCGCGTTCATCCACTCCGGGTCCGCCTCCACGGTCAGCAGATAACCGCCCGAGACGCGCTCGAGCTTGTAGGCGGCGTCCTCCAGTGACGTTGCGCCGTCGGCATCCGCCAGATACGGCGCCGGGATCTCGTAGACCGGCTCGCCGTCGGCGCCGCGCAGCAGCACGGAGCCGTCGGCCTCAAGCGTCGGCGTCAGGCCCTGCAGGTTCAGCACAAACGAGTAGGCATACTGTTCCTGCGGCTTCTCGATGATGATGCTCTCTTTTACGTTATATCCATAGTTCTGGTACAGCAGGCTGACGCCGTCCATCACGTTGTCGAACGCAACGCTGGAGCGGATTTTCTGCGGCTGGATCTTGTCTTTCTCTGCCAGCTTGCTGAAGGTGCGCATTTTGGCCCCCGGGTTTTCCATCCTGGCCGCCGCCGTGGACGTGACCAGCGTATACGCCGCGTCGTCCAGCAGCGGCAGCTCCTCTGCCGTCTCCTGCTGCGGCGCATCCGTCTCCGCCGCGGCTTCCGCGGGCTCCTGCGTCTGGTCTGCCTCCGTCTGCTCCGCCTCCTGCGGCTGGGCAGCGGTCTCCGGTGCCGCTGTTTCTTCGGGAGCTGCCGTTTCCTCCGCTGCCGGAACGTCCGGCGCGACCGCCACAACGTCGCGGCTGCTGCGCCGCGCCAGCGACATCGACACGCTCTGCCCCTGATACGCCGTCTCGAACAGGAAGCCGCTGTCGAGCGACGCGGCAAATTTCCGCGTCATGTCTCCCGCCTGGGCAACATACTGCTGACCGGTTTTCTGCAGCGTGTTGTCGATCTCCTCCCAGGACCCGTCCGCCGTCTGGTAGTGCACTGCCGTCTCGTACTCCACCAGCATGTAGGCCCCGTCCCGCAGCCGGAAATGCTTGACGGATTCCTCGCGCAGCGCGTCCTCCTCGCCGACGATCTCCGCATCGTCGTCCTTCATGGACACCGTTTCGCTGTCTGTACTGATGTCCAGATCGTTTGTTTCGTCGCCGACACCGAATGCCACCATCGGCAGCAGCTGTACCAGCAGCGTCAGCACAAGGATGATGGATATGCTCTTCTTTACGCCTTCTTTCATATTTCTTTACCCCGCTTTTGCAAATATCACACAAAACTTGCCCGCTTTCGCGCAGGCTTTGTGTAATTTTACCCAGAATCCGCGAGCCTGTCAACGAGTTTTGTTCCTTTTTGTTTGCTTTTCTTAGCAGAGACATGACCCCGCCAAAGAAGCAAAACGCGGGCGGTGCATCAGCACCGCCCGATAATACAAAATAAGTATTGTAGCCATTATAGTTGCTTCGCATCACATAACCACAGCGTTGCAAATCCAATAGCAATCCACGCTTTCATGCATTTCAGCGCTGTTCTTTAATCAGCCTCAAGTTGTTCATCCAACTTTCATCCTCTAATGCATTGGCACATTTAAGGCACTCTGTATATGAACGCTCAAAATACGGATCACTCACCAGTCCTTTCAGTCTTTCAAGTATACAGAACGCGCCTGGCCAATTCATGTCTTGCAGCCACATCATTAATTCAGTCAAGTATGGAGATAGTTCCTCATTCGATCTTGCAGATAGAATTTTTGCGCAATTCCCCCAAACATTTTTCCCATAGCAGTAATTATTAGGTTGCAAAAAGACGTTTAGACATTTTACCCTTTTCGCCAACTCAATGCCCTGTGTTTGTTGCTCTGTGCTATTATTCCAGTCAAGCAAGCTCATTATGTAGTCAATACTAACCATCATTTAGCTCCATCCCATTTTATTACGACTGATTTTACCGCCTGTGTCCAAACCGAATTTGAACCGGCACTTATCCAGTCATCCATTGTTCCACCAACAGGTCTTACACTAACATGTGTTGCTCCATCGCGGACAGCATATACAACTCCAGTTGCATTTAATGCTTCTATTGTAGTCATAGCTGCGCCAGGCATTGGCACTGTAGAAAAAGACAAACCTGTATATCTATCTTTTGCCCTAGGAGTTAAATTTCCTGGGTTTGTACCGCCATATCTATAAATCACAGTAGAGGAGGGCGGTTTCACAATATCTTTTTCTTTTGAAACCGAGGTAGTTGGTGCTTTGGCGGCTTGATATATCCCATATCCTATTGCACCGGCAGTTAGCAATACGGCACCAACTATGCCAACAGCATCTCCAAAGGGGAGCGGACCATCAGCAATAGCCACTCCTCCACAGCCAGCATATATAGGTGACAAAGCCCCTACTGCCTTTCCAATCTCATCCACCGCCGTTTTGAAAAAGCCTATAATTTCGCTTAAGAAGTGTCCCGTTGGATCAATCCACATGATCGGGTTATTCTCACAATATGCGAACATATTGCAACTCAGAAAGCTCCCTGCATTCGTCGTAGCATATGCATCCGCATTAATGAACCGGCAGATGGCCGGGTCATAATAGCGGCTCTGGAGGTAGTAGAAGCCGGTCTCGGCGTCGTAGTAATAGCCGCGGTAGCGCAGGGGGTTGAGGTCGCCGATCGCCGCGTCGCTGCTGTTGTACACCGTGCAACTGCCCCAGGCGTCATAATTGTAGGACGCGACCATGGTGCCAGACGAATCGAGGATGGCCGCCACGTCACCCTGTGCGTTGACAAGGTAATAATACAGCTCCGCCGCCGACCCGTCGTTATAGATCATCGCGAACGGCTGGTTGCCGTCGTCGTAGACAAACTCGAGGGACTTATTGCCCCACTGCTGACGCATGACCTTGCCGGAGAGCGTCGTGTAGGAATAGGTCGTATCACCGACCTGCTTGCTGCTGCGGACACCAGCCATGTCATAGGCGTACTTCACGGTCTGACCGCCCACGACGGCCTCCGTGAGCTGACGCCCCTTCGACCAGTCGAAATGGTAGTCACGGCCGTTGTAGTACGTGACCGGGTTGCCGGAGGTCGGGACGTCGCTCGTCTGCGACTGCCCCTCATACAGGACGTCCTTGGTCGTGCCGTTTGCCGTCACGCTCGTGAGCAGGTCCGGCCACGAGGGGTTCGTGTAACCAAAGAACTTGAACGTTGTGCCGCCCCTCGTAATACTCCGGATGTTGCCAGCCGTGTCGTAGGCGTATGTAACAGCATACATTGTCAACCCTATGGGCGTTTCCTTGACGAGCTGACCAAGTCCGTCGTAGTCATACAACATGCCCGCGCTGTCGGACGCCATGACCGACTTGATGTTGCCAGCCTTGTCATAGGTATACGTGAAGCTGCGGCTGCTCGAGCCGAACGTGTAGCCCGTGCTCGCCAGACGCGTGCCCATCCAGTTGCAGCCACTGTCAGCCGCGATGCGGTCATAGGTATAGCTGCGGTCATAGACCTTAGTCTGCTTCCCGTTCTGGTCGGGCACCGTGACGCCCTTGGACGTCAACTGGCGCAGGTCATTGTAGCCATACTTAGACGTGATGGCGCTCCGGCCCGGAACCGTGGTCGTGATGGCGCTGATCGTGCCGTCGACCGAGCTGTCGGTCGCGCCGTCGGCCTTGACGCCGGTGTAGGAATACTGCTGGTGGTACAGGCCCGTGCCGAACTGCCACGTCTGGGACGTCATGCGGTTGGCATCGTCATACATGTGCTGCGTGACCTGAATGAGCGCGCCGTCGGCCGTCGACTGGCGCGAATGGATGAGCCGGCCGAGGCTGTCGTACTGGTAGCTGTACTGCTCCGTGACCGCGCCGCTGCCGTCCGTGACGTACTGCCGCGTGAGGGCATTGTCGCTGCTGTAGTCGTAGTGGTACGTAGCAACGTTTTTCCGCTCATGCGTTGTTCTGTCGACATCATTATACGCGGCGGTGCGCTGCCTGTCAAACGCGTCGTAGGTGTAGCTGACACTGTCGCCGTTGCCGTAGGTCATCGTGGCCAGCCGGCCGTTATTGACGTTGCCCTCGTATGTATAGGACGCGAGGGTGACGGGCGCGGTATACCCCTCTCGCTCCGCGCTCGAGGCGCAGACCTGCGCGCTCGTCATGTTGCCGAAGGCGTCATAGCCCAGCAGGTAGTGCTGCCAGAAGGGGTTGACGTTGTTTCCGCTGGCATCCGCCGCCTGCGGGAACGCCTTGCGGATGAGGTCGGTCAGCTGGGCGCGGGTGTAGACATAGTCGATCGAGGCCGTACCGCCAATGTACGTAAAGGCAGTGCGGTCGCTGCCTGCATAGTACCGGTAGCCTTGCTGCGTACCGTTGGCCGCCGTCGTCGAGAACAGCTGCGCGGTACTGGGTTCATACCCGTACTCCGTCGTGACGCCGTTGGCATCCTCGGATGCCGCGCGGAAGCGGCCGGTGTTGTCGTAGATATTTTGGGACTTGAGATAGTCCCCGCTGTACCCCTTGCGCGTCATGCTCGTCGTGGCGCTGCCGGAGGTGTTGTGGTAGGTGTAGTTCGTCAGCCCGGCCAGCTCGTCGGACTGCAGGTTGTTGTTTGCGTCGTACCCCAGCGTGTGCTTTGCGCCGCTGGGCGTGGTGTAGCTCTTGAGGCGCTGGGAGTCGGCAAAGAACTCGCTGGCCGTCTTGGCGTTGCCGTCCGTCGCCGCGATGGGGTTGCCCTTGCTGTCATAGCTGTAGGTCTCCGCCGGTTCGAGCACGAGGCTGATGTTCGTGAAGTACGCGTCGTTGGCGTTGTAGTCATAGGCGCAGTAGATCGTGATGTTCTCGATCATCAGGCCGCGCTGCTTCGGGATGATGACGCCCGACGCATACTGCCAGTCCGTGAAGTCGTCGTTGAAGCTCACGTACTGCTTTTCGGTCGTGCCGTTGGCGTACCTGATCTCGGCGATGAGGCCGAAGTACCGGTCGCCGTCCTTTTCCGGCTTCGGCGAGGTGCCGCCGACGGAGTTTGCCTTGCCCCAGCCGGAGAGCAGGAACGTCGCCGAGCCGGCGTAGTAGTTGATGGGCACGACCTGGCTCGTGCGTGTGCCGCCAACGGAGCTGCCCTTCGCGTGCATGGACACGCCCATACCCACGCCAAGCGGGTGCTCATCGCTCTTCTCGTAGCGGTTGGCCGTCCAGTAGTCCGGCGCGCCGCTGGCGAAGGTGCCGTTTTGCACCAGATTCGCGTTCGATGCCGCCGCGTGCGCCTCGAGCTGCATGTCGTCGCAGTAAGCGATGCCGTCCGCCCGATCCTGTACGACCGCGAGACTGTACGTACCGGACGTGTCCGGCGTGAACGTGACGCTGATCTTCTCCCAGCCGGCGTCCACCTCGGGGACCGTGTTGTAATTGACGAGCTCGCTCTTCCACGGCGACTGCTGCACACCGGCGAGGCTGCCGCGCTGCGCCGCCGTCAGGACGGCCAGATAGACGCCGCCGCCGGACTGGCACGCCGTTATGTCGCGCGTGTTGACGTAACCTGAGAAGGTGTACGTCGTGCCCGCCTGCAGCGCGACCTCGTGGTACATGCCGCTGCCGCTGGCCGCAGTCTTGAGCGAGGCGTAGCCGATGCGCGATCTGCTTTTCGCGATGACGCCGGCGGATGCGTTCTGGCTGAAGGGCAGGGACACCCAGCCGTCGGACACATTGTTCGTGCACTGCTCCAGCCCCGCGTTCGGCAGCAGGTTCAGCGCCACCGTGCCCATGGCCGCCGCGCCGGTCAGGCGGTTGTTCGTCTTGCTGGTGCCGCTGTTGTTTGTGTAGCTGGCGGCGCTGGCACCGATGATCTCTGAGTAGTCCGTGCTGCTGTCATAGGTGCAGATCGTCTTACCGAAATGGTCGAGCACGCAGGTCATCACCGTGTCGTCGGCCGTGTCCCGGGTATGGTCCGGCCCGTAGAAGCGGTACGACGTCTGGTGGATGCCGTTGCGGTAGGCATGAAAGGCGCTGCCGGTCTGCTTTGCCCCCGAGGTGTTTGCAAATTCCTGCACGCCGAACGTGGACACGACGCCGAGGTTGTAGATATAGGTAATGTCCAGTCCGTACTGGCTCTCGGCGTCATACAGCGTCGACAGGCGGCCGTTGCTCGAGTAATACTCGTAGGACGCGGACGTGCCGTCCGCATAGGTCACCTGCGTCAGGTGACCGCCGGAGTCGTAGCTGTAGTTCGTGCTGCGACCGGCGTAGTCCGTCACGCTGGAGAGCCGGTCGCCGCTGTAGGTCAGGTTCGCGACCGTCTGGTTTACGCCACCGTGAATATCCATAATGATCTGCACGAGCCGGTTGCTGGCAGAACCTTTGACCGGCTTCCACGCGCTGCCGCCGCTGCTGTACGCTGCGTTGTAGGCGAAATAGATTGTGTTGCTGTTGTTGTCCGTGACGGAGATCAGGTAGCCGTTGTGGAACACCCACGTGTGGTACTTGTCCATGTCCGTCATGGTATAGATCGTATTGCCGCCGATGGTGGACTTGACGATCTTCAGGCTGAGGCCGTCCTCGTCCTCATAGGTGTTGGTTGCCGTCTTTCTGAAGTAATGCTCGGTGCCGTCCTCGTCGTTGTAGACCAGATACGTCTCGTCGCCGACCTTGCACTCCACCACCGTCTGCTGCGCAGAGAGCTTCCAGCCGACACCGACTTGCATGGACGTGTAGTCACAGGTGTGAATACCGCCCGCCTCGTTATTGGAAAATTCGATGCCGGAGGTGGCGCTATTATAGATGTGGCGCAGCGCATAGGATGCCGGCTCCAGCGAGAGGGAGACATCCGCACGGTCGAGCGTGAACTGGTTCGTGAAGTTGTGGATGGAGAGGTCACCCGCTTTTCCCGCCGATGCCTCCTGATAGGTATAATAGCTCTCCAGACCGACCGGATTGCGGTAGTACACCGCAAAATACGGGCTGTAGTCGTGGTATCCGCTGCCGATCAGGTTCGCTACGCGATAATTCTCACGACCGTCAATTCCCTCGAGGAGTACGCCGCGCCCGCCGCTCGTGTCGCCTTCGTTCTGCTTCTGGTACCACTGCATGACCGTGCGCGTGATGTCCCATGTGACGTATTCCCCAAGAGTTTCCTTACTTAATTTTTGGTAGTCAATGGTTTCTTCGTTAACAGGTGTAGAGCCAAAATGGACCAGATACCAAGTCAGACCGGAAACATCGCTAACCGCAGCGGGCCATTCATGCGCTTCCACCGTCAATGATCCATCCGGAGCCGCACAGCCTACACCATCGGATGTGAAAAAGCCGGCGTTATACATTGCCAATTGCGCGCTAATTGGAACACAATTTTGCGGAATCTCCGGCAGGTTTGCAAACTGAACATAAACATTACAGGCATCATATCCTTCGTTTGCCCTATACCCAACAAATTGATCTGCAGAATTCGGGGCAACAGACCCCGGCCATGCCGACCGGATGAACGTCGTCAGAACGTTGCCCTTGTTGTGCAGCAGGATCGTCGGGTCGAGCGTCACGGGGTAGGCACGCTCCGGCGCGTTCATCCACTCCGGGTCCGCCTCCACGGTCAGCAGATAACCGCCCGAGACGCGCTCGAGCTTGTAGGCGGCGTCCTCCAGTGACGTTGCGCCGTCGGCATCCGCCAGATACGGCGCCGGGATCTCGTAGACCGGCTCGCCGTCGGCGCCGCGCAGCAGCACGGAGCCGTCGGCCTCAAGCGTCGGCGTCAGGCCCTGCAGGTTCAGCACAAACGAGTAGGCATACTGTTCCTGCGGCTTCTCGATGATGATGCTCTCTTTTACGTTATATCCATAGTTCTGGTACAGCAGGCTGACGCCGTCCATCACGTTGTCGAACGCAACGCTGGAGCGGATTTTCTGCGGCTGGATCTTGTCTTTCTCTGCCAGCTTGCTGAAGGTGCGCATTTTGGCCCCCGGGTTTTCCATCCTGGCCGCCGCCGTGGACGTGACCAGCGTATACGCCGCGTCGTCCAGCAGCGGCAGCTCCTCTGCCGTCTCCTGCTGCGGCGCATCCGTCTCCGCCGCGGCTTCCGCGGGCTCCTGCGTCTGGTCTGCCTCCGTCTGCTCCGCCTCCTGCGGCTGGGCAGCGGTCTCCGGTGCCGCTGTTTCTTCGGGAGCTGCCGTTTCCTCCGCTGCCGGAACGTCCGGCGCGACCGCCACAACGTCGCGGCTGCTGCGCCGCGCCAGCGACATCGACACGCTCTGCCCCTGATACGCCGTCTCGAACAGGAAGCCGCTGTCGAGCGACGCGGCAAATTTCCGCGTCATGTCTCCCGCCTGGGCAACATACTGCTGACCGGTTTTCTGCAGCGTGTTGTCGATCTCCTCCCAGGACCCGTCCGCCGTCTGGTAGTGCACTGCCGTCTCGTACTCCACCAGCATGTAGCCCCCGTCCCGCAGCCGGAAATGCTTGACGGATTCCTCGCGCAGCGCGTCCTCCTCGCCGACGATCTCCGCATCGTCGTCCTTCATGGACACCGTTTCGCTGTCTGTGCTGACGTCCAGATCGTTTGTTTCGTCGCCGACACCGAATGCCACCACCGGCAGCAGCTGCACCAGCAGCGTCAGCACCAAGATGAGGGATATGCTCTTCTTTACGCCTTCTTTCATGTTTCTTTACCCCGCAAAGTAAAATTTTGTACGTTTCTGTAAAAAAATGAAACGGATTGATGTAATTATGACAAACCCGTTTCCCTCTGTCAATACTGTTTTTATATTTTTGATAGAATTTATTAGAAAATATAATTCCAAAAGATGACCATGAAAAATGATCTCCTTCTCTCCGCTATGATGTTCGCATGTTTTTTGTTTTTGGGCTTGACTTTTGTTAATGGAGCTTCATTATAGTAAGTAATTGTTATAGCAGCGCCATTCATGTCAACTGTACAAGTATCGGCAAATAAGCGATGCAACAAATACAAAATCATATATCCCGCCAAATAAAAAAACGAATGTTGGCGGGCTGATTCACTGCGCGTATATCCCTCCAATCTGAGTTTTTTAGATTGGAGGGATTTTTTGTGTCTATTTGTTTACGAACCGCCTTCCCTGTAAAAAGTAGCAAATTTCATTTCATTCTATAGCCTGCGTTGCGAATGGTGAGTTCCTCAAAAAGTGCTCTCCGAGCAATGAAATATGTAGTAAAAACAGCCACCCCATATAGATTATACTCACTTGTTTTGCAGGCCTTCGCTTTCTGCAGATGCATTTTCCTATTTCTGCGCTTTTCGGTCTGCAGCGTAGGCTGCCGCAGTCCTCCGCACGATTTGGATTTTCAAAATTCAAATCGAAACGGAGGAAAATATCATGGATGGAAACCATCCGAAACGAAGGAAGGACAAATACAATCCCTATACCATCGGCACGACCGGGGACGGCCGCCACTGGCTGACCTTTTCGGACGGACAGAGACATCGGCATCATCTTGAGATCGATGCTGCCGTATTTGCGCTGTTTGATTCCTTTGAGTTGGACGACCTCTCCTATCTGAACGAAGTGGATCGCCACTATGAGCAATCGGAGCTTACGGAGGCATCGTTGTATGACCGGGCCGTGCATCGTCCGGCGACAGTCGAAGAAAGCGCTTTACAGAGCATGGAATATGCGCAGTTACATAGAGCGATCTCCGAACTGCCCGAAATACAAAAGCGGAGGTTGATCCTCTACTATTTTCAAGGCTTGACCTATGAGCAGATCGCAGGAATGGAGGGATGCACTTTTCAGGCCGCTGCAAAATCGGTTGCGGCCGCCGAAAAAAGATTGAAAAATATTTTTGGAATAGGTGGTTGAAAAATAGCCTTTAAGTGAGGAAACAGGTGGAGAGGTACGAAAACTCTCTGCCTGTTTTCCTTTTCGGCAAGCAGGGATGGCCTTTGACAACCGAATACCCATTCATCAAGTACATTCCTATTGCCATTGCGAAAGCATGAGCCACATTAGCGGCTGCGCCACAATCCGCACTGCGGAGAGCGATATACAGTCGGCTATCACGGGCGGGTGGCTCCCGCCCCGGCGACGACCGGCAATAGGGCTAACGATACTCCCGTCCAGCCACAGTCCGAGCGTGATAAGCGGTATTTCGACCGTGAAGCCGTCACAAGCAATGGGGGCGGTTGCGAGAGAACCTCGTGAGGGTGAAATTCCCGTGGAGCCGACAGCCATCGGCCGCTTGATGACTTCCCAACAGAAAATCGGGGTGTCGAGGACAAATTGATTTTCTTCAAAATACTACGGTCAAGCGGCAGGACGGGCCTGACGAAACAAAGAATGTTTTATCTCTCACCGACCTTAATTCTGTTCTGCTGCTTGATCTCTACATAGGTGGGAACGCCTAAATACACAAAGGAGGTCATCACAGAATGAGCCACACATATTTGTGCGGCGATATGTATTACGCCAATCTGGGCCGGGGCATCGGCTCTGAGCAGGAGGGCTACCGCCCTGTCGTAATCATCCAGAACAATGTCGGAAACAAACACAGCCCCACGGTCATTATCGCTTCCATCACGAGCAAAACCGGCGTGAAAGCCAAACTTCCCACGCACTACTACATCGACGATGCCGAGGACGGCTTGGAACTGCCCTCTATCGTCCTGCTGGAACAATTGCGTACTGTCGATAAGCGTCGCTTGGGCAACTTTATCGGGCATCTTTCCGAAAAGCACATTTGCGGCATCAACCATGCGCTGGCTGTCAGCATCGGTTTGATCGAAAGCGTCCCGAAAAAACTGATCCTCTGCCTTTGCAGCACCTGCGCCGATAATTTCTACGGCACGGGTGCTTATTATTTGCGCAGGATCGACCCGCACCAAACGGCAAAAGACACTTGCACCTACTGCAACAGCAGAAAAGGTCTGGATTATGAGATTGTCCGCAAATAGCAGATGTTTTATCTGGAAAGCTGAATTTGCACAAGTGACGCTCCGCTTTTCGAGTGATATAATCTTCTTGTCTTACAGGACAAGCAGGTACAATCAAGTCGCTTGTGAGAAAGGAGTTATGTGGTTGGAACAGATTGTACCGAAATACTCTGTCGGAAAACGGACATACTCTGTCGATGAGATACGCTCCATACTGAATATCGGGCGCAGAAAAGCATATGAACTGTGCAATTCGGGAGAGTTCAAAATCGTCCGTATCGGCAGAACCATAAGAATTTCAAAACGCTCTTTCGATGAGTGGCTTGACAATATCACTGATAACGGAGGTATTTGATATGGCTTCAATCGTAAAGAGAGGTAAAACATATTCTGTCGTTTATTATGAGGGCGAGGGTTCAAATCGTCATCAAGTCTGGGAATCGGGGCTGAGCTATTCGGCAGCCAAATCCCGCAAAGCAACGATTGAATATGAGAAAGAACAGAACACCCATGTGGATCACAATGACATTACCGTAAGCGAGTTCTTGTATGAGTTCATCGAGAAATACGGTGAGAAAAAATGGGTGGCTTCAACCTATGACGGAAATGTCGGCTTGCTCGAAAATTATGTCCATCCCTATTGGGGCGACAAAAAACTTCGCAGCATCCGCACCAAGACCGTCGATGACTTTTATCATTTTCTGCTGAACGAAGCAGAGCCGGCAACCAATATGGGCAAACCAAAACGGGAGCATATCAGCCCTTCAACCATTCATGACATCCACAAGGTTCTGCGATGTGCTTTCAATCAGGCAAAAAAGTGGGAGTACATTGCAAAAAATCCATTTTTGGATGCGACACTGCCGGAGCACAAGGAGGCTAAACGGGATGCCTTGACTCCCGAACAACTGCAAAGAGTGTTGGACTTTACTGACCGCACCGACATCTACGACTTATATGTGATGCACTGTGCGATACAGCTGGCATTTGCTTGTTGTATGCGCGGCGGCGAGGTCGGCGGAACGCAGTGGGAGCGCTTTAGCCGGAGTGATCAGGTACTATACATCGACCGTGTGATTGACCGTGTTGATAAGAAACTGATTGAAAAACTGCCCAAAATGGACATCCTTTTCCGCTTTCCAAACCTCTATCCAGGCACACGGACGGTGATTGTCTTAAAGCAGCCGAAAACGGAGGGCAGTATTCGTACCGTCTACATCCCTGAAACCGTTGCAAAGAAGCTCGAAAAGCTCAGAGAGATGCAAATGAAGCTGAAACTGGAGCTTGGCGACGACGGTTATATGGATTATGGTCTGATTATCTGCCAAGCCAATGGCCGTCCGATTATGACCGAGCATCTGAATAAACGATTCAAGGAAGTCCTTATTGGCCTGAACGACCCGACGATCAATGTCGATAATGTCGTGTTTCACAGCTTACGGCATACGAGTACAGGCGTAAAACTTCGGCTCTCCAAGGGCGATCTGAAAGCGGTACAGGGTGATGGCGGATGGAACTCTCCCGATATGGTGACTAAGCGCTATGCACACATCCTCGATGAGGATCGCCGTCGCCTTGCTGATGAGATGGAGCAATCTTTCTATAAAGGTAGCGCAGAAGGTACGCCCGTAGCTGCTCCGCCTGCGCTTGATGCGGAAGCTCTTGCGAGCTTGCTTGCCAACAATCCAGAACTGCTCAAAATGGCTTTGAAGTCTGTGCAGCTTGCTAATAACGCCTGATTTTCTCAGCAAAGAGCAAATTAGCAAAACGCACCGTATTAGCAAACGGGCTGAAAACTGAATTTAACAACCGTCAACAATGCGGTGCGTATTAGCAAGCTGCCAGCCGTGGAAATACGGAAAAGGTGATTGGTCTTGAGCACGAAACACAAAGCCTGCGATTAGCAATTAGCAAGCAGCCCAACACGGCAGAAAAAAGGAAAGCCGAAAACCCTTGAAAACAAAGGCTTTCGGCGTTGTTTGTGGCGCGCCAGAAGGAACTCGAATCCCCGACCTTCCGCTTAGGAGTAGACCCGATACGACATCGGGAAGTGGCATCTAATGCTTAAAAATGCTTGGAAATACAAGGTTTTTCAGCATTTCAAATCCCATCTGATACTACGCTGTGATAGCTAATTCAGAGGGATTTTACACCGTCCGATTGGCTCGAAATTAGCAAGTCTTTCGATTTTTGGTGGACGTTGCAAGTGCAAGTAAATGTCACTATGTAACTTCTCGTGATGCGAAATGATAGGAAATCCTATTCATTCTCGTGTGAGGGTGCGGGTGTCCTTAGACACAGATTTCAGTCTGTTTTATATATCATTTCAAAATGAATTTTTCAACCAGAATTATTAAGAATTTCAAAGGTTTTTCAGACTCAATGATTCTATGTAATTTAGACCCGCCGAAGCAGGTCTTTTTTTATTTCAGCATAATCTCTCTATCCTCAGCGCCGAGCATATAAGCACCCTTGGCAAAAGCATCCCTTGCAAGAAGCTCTGCTACATCAACCCAAAGGTTATCTTTCCATACCTCGCTTGCTCTTTCGTGCCTTGATACGCTCCTGTCTTTCTTTTTCCCTTGCTTCTTTTTCGGCTCGTTCCTGCGCTTCCTTAAAAGAAAAAAGTTGCTTCACTTTTTCGGTAAAAAGTTTAGCAACTTCGGGGAAATGCTCCAACGCTTGAAGAAAAGGTCTGCACTTTTCTTTCAGTTCGTTGTATTTAGTTTTCATTCTTTCGAATGCGTTTGCACTGTCAAAATATTTCTGTCGGTAATAATTTGCACTCTGCTCAAATTTTTTGATTTCCGCACGACTGGTAATACCCTCTTTGGCAAGGGCAGTAAGCTCAGAATAGTCCTCTTTGGAAATTGCCATTTTACCTGTGATTGTTTTCTGTCCCATACTGTCAATCTCGTTATAGGTTTTGGAAATATGACGGGCAGGCTCATACTTAACCTGTTCCTTTTGAATACGCTTCTGCAACTTCTCCAATCGTTCTTTGTCCTGTTGGATTTGATATTGCAGGGAAGTCAAATGCTCTGCGGTACTTCCGTATTCGCCACGCTGAAATCCTTTGAACCCTTGTTCCGTCATATAGTTAAACAATTCATCTTGCAGTATGCTGTACGAAGCTCGAAACATCGGCTTTCCGTTCTTCCTTAGAAACGGATTTCCTTTTTCATCGGTCAGCGGAATATCCGATTTCCATTTCTTTGAATGGCTTATCTGATTAACCACTTCCTTGACCGTTCCTCGCAGTTCGGGGTCTTTGCAACGCTTACTCTATAGGATTTCTTTCTCCACCACAGGCAGAACCATAGCGTGAAGATGATAATGGTAAACCTCTTTTCCAAGTTCCTCGGTTGCCGCTACATTGATTTCATCAGCGTGCATAACAGCCGATATGACATTATCAGCACCGAATTTTTCCTCGATAAAACGGAATGCTTCTTCGTAAAACTGTTTTGCATATTCGTAGCCGCCGTTACGCTCGAAGTACATTGTGTTCACATCAATCACAATCTCATTGAACAGCGTTGCGTCTTTCCTTAACCCACGAAGCGACACCTGACCGTCTGTTTCCATCTGCTTTAATTGTTCCATATAAGTCGGGGCAGTCGGTGTTTTGAAATGCATATTAAAGGGTATTCGTTAAGAAAGCATTTCTCCGTCTTTCAGCATTTCTAAAAGAAATTCTTTCGCCTTGATTTCCTTGTCGTTCGGTCTGCCCATTTTAGGGGCAAGGGACTGGAACGCTTCTTCTGCTGTCATTTCCATTTCAGAAATAAAGTCCACTCCCTTTTCTGCAACCTCAAAGAGAATTGCAGAGCCTGTCGGGGCAAGGTTGGATTTCACTTGAACCATATATCTTGCCGCCGGTGCTTCTTTGTTCGGTGTGCGTGTGATTGCAAGAATACTTCTTGCAGCACCCGCAATATCAATAGAACCGTTGGTACGATAAAGAGGGTTGGTATCTCTCAT